>JAESFO010000036.1_pt1 | contig 535302 bp, 557 predicted proteins | sample 9269421 | NCBI WGS metagenome assembly JAESFO01 (sample SAMN14502839, study PRJNA617101) | algae metagenome | isolation source: Nostoc desertorum CM1-VF14 and co-occurring heterotrophs from rocky... | place: USA: Clark Mountains, San Bernardino, California | collected 2000-06-05 | reverse complement strand
CGACCTGATCGAACACCTTGAAGCTGCTGATCATCAGCATGACGGTATTGATGGTGAACGCCGGTGCCAGCAGTGGCCACGTTACGTGGCGGAAATGCGCGAGCGGCCCGGCCCCGTCGATCCGGGACGCCTCGTCGAGTTCCTTGGGGATCGCGGCAAGTCCGGCCAGGTAGACGACGATGGCAAAGCCCAGCATCTGCCAGACTATTATCCCTGACAGCGAGTATAACGCGATTGCCGGGTCGGAGAGCCAGCCCGGCGGGTGCGCGATGCCAGCGGATCGCAGCAGGGAATTGAGCAGACCGTCGTCCACGAGCAGCGATCGCCAGATCACCGACACAACCACCGCGGACAGCACGACAGGAGTGAAGAACACGCTGCGGAGCGCGCCATAGAGGCGACTCTCTCCCCTTAGCAACAGTGCTATCAAAAGGCCGATGATGTTGGTTCCGACCACCACGATTAACGTGATGACGACCGTGTTGCTCAGAACCTGCCGGAAGGAGGAACTCACGATCAGCGCGAGGTAGTTATCGAGCCCGATGAAGGATGTAACCGGACGGGAAGCTCGTTCGTTGGTGAGGCCGATCAACAGCGTCCAGAGAATCGGGACAAAGACCACTGCAGTGAAGATTGCCAAGCCGGGCAAGACAAAGACGGCAAAGTTTCCGGCGGCCTGCCACCACCTGAGGAATCTCGGCATCAGATGATGGGTGCGCATGAAATCCTGCCCATTGGGGGAGCGAGGCCGCTCGCGGGCGAACCGGCGAGCGGCGGCTTTGTCAGTCGGTGTTGCTACTGCTGGAGCTCTTTCAACTTTTCGTCGAGATGCTGGACAAAGGCGGCGACGTCCTTGCGGCCGCTGATCAGGTCGGTGACAGCTTTTGCAATCTCGCCGCTGAGGCCGGCCGGAAGTGCCGGGGTGCCAGCCTCGTTGCTGAAGGCCGGAACGACCGTGCCAGAAGCGATCGCCTGATTGTAGAGGTCGAGCGTTGCCGTGTAGAGCGTCGGCATGTCAGCAGGCGGCGTGTAGCCCTTCAGCGCGACGAACAGGGCGTCGAACTTCGCTCCGCCGTCGGCGTTCGCCTTCGAGAAGGCAATCGCCCATTCCTTTGCCTTTGCAATGTCAGGCGCCTTCGAACTGACAGACAGTCCTCCGCCTGTGTAGGCGGCCACGACCAGTGCGCCGTCATCGGTAGGCCAGGGGAAGACACCATACTGCTTCTGCTGCTCCGCTGTCGGCGCAACCGTGAACCACGAACCCATGGGGTACATGGCGCCGACGCCGCCGATGAACGAGGCCTGGGTGGCCGCGTAGTCATTTGAGAGCAGCGCCGGATCAACATATCCCTTGTCGATCAGCTCCTTGAACTTCGTCACGGCCGCGACGAACAGCGGATCGGCAAAGCTTGTCTCGCCGGCGGCGAGCTTGGTGAGCCAGCTAGGATCCTTGGCGTAAACCTCTGTGCCGACCAGCGCGGTAAGAACGTACATATCTGCCCAGGTGTCGTTGCCGCCGCCACCGATATTGAACGGCGTGATACCTGCCGCCTTCAGTTTCTCCGCTGCGGCAAGCAACTCCGCCCACGTCTTTGGCGGCGAGGCGATACCGGCTTTTTCGAAGTCGGCGAGGCGATAGTAGACCATCGGGATGGTCTGACTGTTGGTCGCGAGCTGGTAGATCTTGCCGCCGAAGCTGTTCGAGGTGGGGTTGACCCAGTCGCTCAGCTCGTCTGCGGTGAACTCGGCAAGCTTCCCGGCTTCCGCAAGCCCCGGCTCGACCCACCTGAGTCTGCTACGTGCAAACCCATAAGCGTAAATGCCTACGCCCGTTGGTGGCACCCGCACCGCCTGCTCGCCTGCCTCGCGTTGCAGCGGCGCAGCATCACAGCAATTGACTATCGCATGAAATACGCGACTTTTGCGCATTGCGAGACGCCAGGTGCTGTCCTGTCCCCGAGGGAGGCCGTCTCTCGCCCGTTGCTGGAAGTGCAAGTCACCTGCTGGTCACCTGCCTCATTTCAGCCGGAACTGGGCGCGGGAAACGAGTCGCCCGTTCTGGAAGGTCGCATTCATGCTTCCAAACATGGCGGTCTGGGCGTCCCAGCTGACCATCACGCTATTCGTCCCGCCAAGGCTGACCTGACTTAGTATCTCACCTTCGCAGCCAATGATGTCGCGAGCTGCAGCATAGGGCATGCCGATTTCGAGCTTGTAGAACTCTGCCAGCGTCGCGCCGCATTTTGCCGCCGCTGCGGGACGGACCTCGGCGGTCGCCGGCACCACGGCGTCCCCGCTGCCGTTGCGGATCGTCGCCAGCACGACGAGCACGAGGACGATGGCGGCTACATACTTGCCCCAGTCGAGGAGCAGGCTTGGCCTCACGGTGTCGGGCGCCCCCTGCTCCGCTTGTTGCAGCGTCGACGGCTTGCCTGGTCGGGCCAGTTGGGGGCGGTTTCTGCGGCCGAAGGCACGGGTCTGGATCATTTCGAACTCCACACATTCCAGTGTGGGTGACGGTACAATATGTTCCTTCCGAAGTCCGTAACGTACGTGTTCAATTTGACGTCTATCGAGAACAATACGTTCTCATGGACATCTTCACCCAGCGCCTGCGCGAGCGCGCTGCTCAGCTCGGAATCTCCAATGCGGAGGCCGCAAGGCGGTCGGGCCTCGAGGAGCGACGCTATGCCCATTACGTCACTGGGCGCCGCGAGCCGGACCTCGAGACCCTCGTGCGGATCGCACAATCGCTTGGCACGTCGCCCAACTGGCTGTTGGGTGAAGACGATGCGCCTTCCGCTCGAAACGGATTGATCGATCGGTTGATGATGGCCGGGCAAGCCATGTCGGATGCGGAGCTGACGACGACCGTTGTCCAGGCAGAGGCCGTCGCTCGTGCCGCCAAAGAGGGCTGACAGGGATGCCGGGTGGCCTCCTGTCAGTTCTGGGTATCGACGCGGCGTGGACAGCGCGACAGCCGAGCGGGGTGGCACTGGTTGTGAATCGTTCCAGCCGATGGGAAATCTCTGCCGTTGCGTCGTCGTATGCCGACTTTCTTGGCGCCCGCCAAGGTCTACCGATCTCCGATCCTAGTGCGCTTCTCGCGCGAGCTGCGGAACTCGCCGGTCGTCCTGTCACGCTGGTGGCGGCCGATATCCCGTTGTCGCATTCGGCCATCGTGGGACGCCGGGCTTCCGACGATGCAGTATCTGTGGCCTACGGCGCACGATACGCGTCCACTCACACTCCCAATGTCTTGCGACCAGGACCGATCAGTGAAGAACTGCGAAGCGGCTTCCACTCTCAAGGCTATCCACTTCGTACCCACGGTCTTGTTCATGATGGGCTGATAGAAGTCTATCCCCACCCTGCCCTTATCGAGCTCTCGGGCGCGCCAGTTCGCCTTCCATACAAGCAAGGCAAGATACGTCGGTATTGGCCCGACCTACCGGTCCCGGATCGCCGTCTGCGGCTCATCGAGCAGTGGGGCAGCATAGTCAGCCTGCTGGACGCAGAGATCGGGGGCGTAGCCGCCGCTTTGATCCTGCCCGAACCAGCAGCACCAGCGAAAATGCTGAAGGCCTTCGAGGACTCGTTGGACGCCGTGGTGTGCGCCTGGGTGGGGATCTGTGCTCTGGAGGGGCGCGCAGTAGCGATGGGGGATGAGGATTCCGCAATCTGGATTCCATTGCCGCTTCAGCGATAGCAACTGGACTTCTCTGAAGTAACAAGCCGGTTTGGTCCCATGCTTGAACAGCGTGGTGACCAGATGCGCGTACTGATCCTCAGCGAGGAATCCCACGGCCTGATCCTCGGCCAGGCTCGACCGCGTATGCTGGCACGAAGTGATGCCACTCTGCGCGAGGACGGACTATGGGAAGTCCCGGTCGACGACGAGGTGGCCGCCGCCATTGACCATGCGAGACTGCAGGGCGAAAGCGACGATGACGTCGTGAGCCGGCTGGTGCGGGAAGCTATCGGGCTGCGCCCGAGCTAGCCATTCCTCACGCGGCCAGAGGTGCGAGTTCCACCTCCCCGCGGCGAGCCGCCTCTGCACGTAAGCACGAAAGCCATGCGGACTGAGCGGGCACTTCGGCCGGTGCCTCGCTCGATTGCAGAAGAAGCAGGCCGCAGCGACATTCGTGGACGTATCAAGTCCGCCATCACACCGCGCCTTCAGGTGCTCCGCTGTGCAGCGCCTCGGACCACCCCCCGATCGCAGCATTGGTATGTCGCAGTAGCAGCACCGCCCCCGTTGGCGCTCGGATGCTTCATCTCGCAGTCGGACAAGTCGTTGGCTCATGACACACCCGTTTCACGCTCTGCGCTGTGCAGAGCTTGGAAACAGAACGTGCCGCGCGGTTACAGACCGGCTCCTGCACTGGGCCGCATAAGCGGGCATCGGACCGAGCCCTATGAGCGTGACCCTGTAGTGTGCGCCGACAAACTAACCCCATTCCTCCTGGGCCTCAATGCCGTCGGCCCCGCAAGAATTATTGTAAATTTCGGGATCCGGCGATCGCGCAAGTTACTTCCACGTGTGGCGAAGGATGCTCAGAAGGCGCGTGTTCCTCGGCATGACACGCCTATCTCGCGAGTAACCCCCAATCGACTTGCAGAGGGCCGTGAACCAAGGGTCTGCGGCCCACGTCGACAGCGCGGAACGTCTCCGATCGGCTGACCGCCGTTGGGAACAAATACTCATACTTCCAGGCGATGGGTCGATCGCCGCGGCCAGACGAGTAGTAGTTTCATAAAATTATCGGTAGCTGCTCCGCTAGTGCGCTGCTGCTGCCCCTCATTGCACCCACGTCCGGGAGGACCCGTTGAGATTGGCGGCATATCCTTCCACGGGGAGAGGGGAGCCCCTGATCCGGATGCGCTGAAAGGCAGGCAATCCTAAGCCGAACCGCTCACTGCATCCGCATCCAGACCGCGTTCACCAACACCCTGCACGCTGCAGTTCTTCGCACTATGCACACCTTGAGCGTTGTTCTCCTGATTCTCTCGTAAGGAGAAAAGACTGGATGCACTGGATGCACTCGGCTGAACGCTTAGCAGATGGCGGCATCGAGCCCGCATCCAGTCAGCGATCCGCTCTGGATGCACTGGATGCACCTCGGGGCGAACCCACTCCCCTGGAAGGTCACCAGCTTTCGCTGTTCGGCTCGACTTCCCTGATAACGTCGGCATAGCCGACGTCGAGGCTTCGGTCTAAGCGGTCCTCGGTCACGAAAAGCCGCCGCTTACCGTCCCCCTTCACGTACGCCCAGGCTTGGGTGCCGCCCCGACGACGGTTGGCCCGCTCCCAGCCCAGTGCCTTCATGGCTCTGCCGAACTTGCCGGCGTGGGAGTCGCGGCGTTCGACCGGAATGCGCAGCAGCCGCCAGGCATCGTCCGCCCAGATCAGCCCCTCAAGGTCACCGAGATACGGACCGAGTACATCCTCGAAAGAGTTGCCGATCGCACGGTCGCCCTGTTCCTTGCGAGCCGCAGCCCACAAGTTCTCGGGCAGACGGATGCTGGTACCAGTGGCCTCGCGCGCGGCAGCTTCCGCCCAAATTTGATCGCGATCGCGGGTGAACGCCTCGACGTCGCAGCGCCCGACATTCACTGGCCAGAAGCGGCGGTTACCATTGATGTCGGCGAGATAAGGCGCGTTGCGGTCGGCGTTGGTCGAGCCCACGAGCACGCTCTGGCGTGGTATCTCGACGGGAAGGCGGGCATAGGCGAGTCGCGCACGGTCATAGCGACGCGACAGCTGCGCGCGGATCTTCTCCACCTCACCTTTGCGCATGCCCTGTAGTTCGCCGACCTCGCATATCCATTTGCCCGAGCTGCGCTCGATCATGGTCTTGTCATCGGCATTGAGCGGCACGGAGTCCGAGTACCAATCGTCGTTGACGGCCATCGCCTCGATCAGAGTCGACTTTGAGAATCCTTGCTCAGCGGACTCGAGGATCAACATCTCGTCGAATTTGGCGCCCGGCTCCCGGACCCTGCGTGCCGCGGCAACCAGAACCAATGCGCCGACTGCTCGCGTGTACGGCGTATCGTCAGTGTGACAGTAGGTGCTAAGCCAAGTGTCAATCCGCTCCGTGCCATCCCATTCCAGTCGGTCGAGATAGTCGCGAACCGGGTGGAATTGGTTGAGCATGCACATGTCGGATGCGACGGTGCGGAACAGGCTCTGGCTCGGCTGGAACGCGAACTCCTCTCCGAGCCAAAGCCACAGCCGATCCAGCGAGGCATCGTCGAGGGACGGACCGAACCCATCTGGCATACCGGTAATGACAGGCCAGCCGCGGAACGCGTCGTATCTCAGGGTAACGCCTAGCTTCTGGATGCCAGTGCGGATGTTGTCCGGATTGCCGATGATCGTGCCGTCGGCACCCCGCAGGAAGCCGTCGCTGCCCTGGCGAGTGGCACGGGCCTCCTTCTTCAGAACGTCGCGCACGATGCCGTCGATCGCCTTGTCGAGCTGCGGAAGCCGCTCGACGCCACGAGCCTTCCAGTGCGCTCGGAGCTTCTCGAAGGCAGGTGCGTCGTAGTACTTGAGCGTGGCGATATCGACCCTGTGCTCGAGCAACACTGAAATGCCCTCGACATCGTCGACCTGGAGCGTGGAGAGCTTCTGGATAAGGTCGGCGGTCATACATCATCTCCCAAAACGAACGTCGAAGGCGTTGTCCCGCTAATTGCCGCCAAACTCGCGCAAGACAGCGATCCTGCCTTCGCATCCCACCCGATCATTGTGCCGACCGTTCGCGTAGCCCATAGAATCCTGGCCTTGCACTATCTTTGGCTATCAGACCGTCTGGGCGCTTTGACGCTGTCGTAAGCACGGCCGAAACTGTTGCCTCCGGCGTTTGTCCAAGCCGGACACGCATCCTATTCCTCACGATGGCGCTGGTGATCGACTTGTAATGTAGGGTGGTACCGGCCCCATCCAAAACGCGAACTATCGCCTCGATCCAAGTCGGGTCGCGTGTATCGGTTGAGCGCTCTTCAATTTCCGGGATGACGCGCGTGCGGTTCTTGTCCCTTACAAGCGGACGCGCAATTGGCTGCTCCCTTGCGCCTTTGTCGATGCAGCTTCTCCAGTGATCCTCACTTACGATCTTTACCTGGGAAGCGCCTTGCTCGCGCCATCGAACGGCACTCTGGATCTTCGTACCGAAGCTGGAGTGAAGCCAGCTTTCGCTGACCTCGGAACCGATGACCAGAAAGTCAGTGCAGGCAGCAATCGGGCCCGTCTGTGCCCCGAGCCGACGTGTGGCTTGGTCGCACTCTCTGCGGGTTCCATAGCGGAAGACGCCTGTCAGGCAGTACCGCTTCCCGACGAACTCAAGCACGGGGGGCGGATAATCTAGTGGCATCGATGTTGGCATCGGTTTTCTTGGATCATCGCCGCCGACGAACGCCCGAACCAGTTCGAGCAGATCGCCAAGCTCATCCCGCGAGAACTCTGTAGTCAGCACCTCGCCGAGGCATTCGACGATGTCGTTGAGGAGTGGCTCATCCTCCAGGTGTAGATGCGCAGAGAACCATCGGTCGATTGTTCGTGCATCTCGCTGGGTCAATGCTGATTTCGCAGCAAGTGCGCGACACAAACCCATGAACTCGTCCAGGTCACGATTATGTATCCGATCACGTCCGTAATCGTTTGCTTGCATACGCCCCTCCCCCTGCGAACCAGGCCGCAAGGATCGCGCGGAACAATTTCAAATTTACTTAGCGCTGTGATTAAGGATGCGTTCTCATGAATCGCATCCGACCGCGCCCTTGTTGGTGGTGCTGTCTGGACTAGACCAGCAATCGGAGCGTTTGTCTTTGCGGGAGGCGAGGGCACCTCCCCGCCCGGCAGATCAGTCCGGGCTCTGGTCAGTACCGAGGCAACCCCGCCCGGCGAACCGACGAGGAGGGCCACATGGCCGCCAAAACCAAGACCAACAAAACCACCGTGCCGATCGAAAAGCCGAAATCCAAGCAGGACATCGTCCTCGGATTGCTGCGGCGTCAGGATGGCGCCTCGATCGCCGATATCTGCGAAGCGACCGGTTGGCAGCCGCATAGCGCCAGAGGATTCTTGAGCGGAGCGTTGAAGCGCCGTCTCGGCATCGAGGTGGCCTCGGAGAAGAACGAAGCTGGCGAGCGCCGATATTTCGTCGCCGCGATCATAATGTCTGACTAATGTCGCCAAAATAATGGCCACGCGCTGCCCACGAGTGCCCCTCGTGGGCAGGTGTGGGTGATGAAGTGGCGGTCCTAAACGATATGTCGATCGAGCCGTTCGATCGTCTGGGCGAGGTGCGCCCGTAGTCGGATCAGGCTGACGGTGGTCACAACCGGCTTTCGTTCGGCCATGAGCAGAATCAGCTCGAATATCTCGTCGGAATGCCTTGCCAGATGAACGAGGTGCTCGCCGCTTGGACTGTGGGTGGCCGCTAGCCAGTTCTTGACTGTCCGCTCACTGGCCCCGGTCCACTGCATGATGGTCTTGACCGTTTGCCGCGTGTTGCCAAGTTCATTGTGCAGCGCGACCGATATGACTGTGCTGAAATGGTGCTCTGTGTTCATGACGCGACCCCCCTCGTGGGTGCAGTTTCCTGCCCGATTCAGGCAACAACATCCGAGTGAACCTGAGCTAAACTCCGACGTCGTTGTTTGAAGGGTTCGTCCGACCGGCTGTCGTGTGACGAAGTCCCAAGGAAACAATCGTCATGACGGCTGGGTCTGAGCATCGCACGGGCGACGAACCCGAGGCGGCCGGGATTCGTGCCGCCGAGTATGTGCGGATGTCGACTGAGCACCAGCAGTACTCGACGGAGAACCAGGCCGACATCCTTCGGAGCTACGCTGCAGCCCGAGGCATCGAGATCGTCAGGACCTATGCCGACGAGGGGCGTAGTGGCCTGCGCATCGATGGCCGCGATGCGTTGAAAGCGCTCATCTCAGACGTCGAGAGCGGCGGCGCCGACTTCGAGGTTATCCTGGTCTATGACGTTAGCCGTTGGGGCCGGTTCCAGGACGCCGACGAGAGCGCCTATTACGAGTACATCTGCAAGCGCGCCGGCATCGCCGTACACTACTGTGCCGAGCAGTTCGAGAACGACGGCTCGCCCGTCTCAACGATCGTGAAGGGGGTCAAGCGTGCTATGGCCGGCGAGTATAGCCGTGAGCTGTCCTCGAAAGTCTTCATCGGTCAGTGTCGCCTGATCGAACTGGGCTTCCGGCAGGGTGGGCCGCCAGGACTCGGGCTGCGCCGGATGCTTGTCGACCAAGGCGGCAATCAGAAGGCCGTTCTGGCACGGGGCGAGCAGAAGAGCCTGCAGACCGACCGCGTCGTGCTGACCCTCGGCCCGGATGCCGAGATCGACGTCGTTCGCCGTATTTACCGGCTCTTCGTTCACGACGCCCAAGCCGAGGCTCAGATCGCCGAGGCGCTCAATGCTCAGGGGGTGCTGACCGATCTGGGCCGACAATGGACCCGGGGCACGGTGCACCAGATCCTGATCAACGAGAAGTATCTCGGTAACAATGTCTGGAACCGGGTGTCCTTCAAGCTGAAGAAGAAGCGCGTCCGGAACGAGCCCGAAATGTGGATCCGGTCGGATGGTGTCTTTCCCGCCGTCATCGAACGCCCGCTGTTCGATGCGGCGCAGACCATCATCAGGGCTCGGTCGATCAAACTGACCGACAGCGAGATGCTCGAGGCCCTACGCTCCCTGTTCGAACAGCATGGCGTTCTTTCCGGCATCACCATCGATGAGGCCGAGGGTGTGCCCTCGAGCAGTGCATACCGTGCCCGCTTCGGAAGTCTGCTCCGAGCCTATGGACTAGTGGGCTATCGGCCACGTCGCGACTACCGATACATTGAGATCAACCGAGTGCTTCGGACGATGCACCCCGAGGTCGTCGCCGACGTCATCGGTTCCCTGCGTTCCTGGGGATCCACCGTCGAGCAAAATCCCACGAACGACCTGATCTCGGTCAACGGCGAATTTACCGCAGCGATTGTCATCGCGAGGTGCCAGCAGACTCAGGCAGGCTCGTATCGGTGGCGTCTGCGTTTCGACACCGGCCTACTCCCCGATGTCTCGATTGTCGTCCGCATGGCCGCGAACAACCGTGATCCCCTCGACTATTACCTTCTGCCCAGCATCGACCTGCGACGCGACAAGCTGCGGCTGGCCGAGGAAAACGGGCTCGCCCTCGACGCGTATCGGTTCGAGAGCCTCGATGAGTTCTACGAGTTTGTCAGTCCCACCCATTTTGCGGAGGCAGCGTGATGGCCATCCAGCACCCTCAAACGATCGCGATGGTTTCCATCGACAGGATCGTCACGATCAATCCTCGCGCTCGCAGCAAGCGACAGCATCAGGAAATCGTCGATAACATCGATGCGATCGGCCTGAAGCGCCCGATCACGGTGAGCCGCCGAACCACGTCCGATGGGAGTCGCTTCGACCTGGTGTGCGGAGAGGGCCGCCTCGAGGCCTTCAGGATGCTGGGCGCGACGGAAATCCCAGCAGTCGTCATCGACGCGTCCGAGAACGATTGTCTGGTCATGAGCCTGGTCGAGAACATCGCGCGCCGGAAACATCGACCGATCGATCTCATGCAGGAGATCGCCAATCTCAGCAAGCGTGGCTACTCCGACCGAGAGATCGCCGACAAGATCGGCATCAGCCAGAGTTACGTGAACATGCTGGTCAAGTTGCTCGATCAAGGCGAGGAACGGTTGGTGGCAGCGGTTGAGACCGGCCTCATCCCGGTCAGCTTCGCCATCGATATCGCCCGGTCGGATTCGACCAGTATCCAGAACCTGCTGATGGACGCGTACCAGGATGGAAAGATCAAGGGTAAGAAGCTCGCCGCCATCCGCCGCATGCTGGAACAGCGCGAGAAGCGGAACAGCAAGGTGCCTGACAGCGGGTTTGCGCGCCACAATGCACGACGCAGTACTACGCCAGCGGAGCTGCTCAAGGTCTACCAACGGGAAGCGGAGAAGCAGCGCATCCTGGTCAAGAAGTCCGACTTCACTCAGACCAAACTACTTTTCATCGTCGAGGCCATGAAGGACCTCCTTGCCGAGCAGGGCTTTACCGATATTCTCAATGACGAGCACCTTGCAACCATGCCGCGCGCTCTGGCAGCACGCATCGCCGGGGAGCCCGTGCAATGACCGAGCCCCATCTCGTCAAACTGGCCTTCGAGCGAGAGAGCATCAAGGTCACGCTGTCACAATTGGTGCCGCTGAAGACGCTTCGCCCCGGGATCAAGGAGAGCAAGAAGTATGTCCAGATCGTTCGATCGATCCGGGCGATCGGCATCGTCGAGGCGCCGGTCGTAGCCCGCGACCCCAAACATCACGATCGGTTCTTCCTGCTTGATGGCCATCTTCGGATTGAGGCCCTCAAGGACATCGGCATTGATGAGGTCGAGTGCCTTGTCTCCACTGATGACGAAACCTACAGCTACAATAAGCGCGTGAATCGCCTGGTCCCGGTGCAGGAGCACAGAATGATCGTCCGGGCCATGCAGCGCGGCGTCCCCGAGTCGCAGATCGCCGAGGCGCTTGGACTGGATGCCCTATCGGTTCGTCGCCGGGCCAGAATGTTGGATGGAATCTGCGCGGAGGTGGTCGAGCTGCTCCACAGCGCACCGGCGCCGTTCATTGTGTTCGACATTCTTCGGCAGATGCTTCCACTGCGCCAGATCGAGGCTGCCGAACTCATGCTTGGGCAGGCCAACTTCACCGCTGTGTTCGCGCGCGCCCTGCTGGTGGCTACCCCCGAAGCCCAGCTCGTCCCCGTCGCTAGATCAAAATCGAAGGATGCGGCAGGGATTTCCGACCAGATCGCCCGAATGGAGAAAGAACTCGTTGGTCTCCAGAGCCAGATCAAGCTGGTTGAGGAGACCTACGGCATCGATAATCTGCATCTGACACTCGCCAAGGGCTATGTCGCCAAGCTGCTTGGCAATGCGCGCGTCGTCCGCTGGCTCGCCCAGAACCGACACGAATACCTGGGAGAATTCCAGACAGTCGCTGAGATCGAAACAATTGCGGTCACGAGTATGGCGGCAGAGTAGTTTGAGCGGGCAATTCTCAGGCTTCGTGATGTGCCCAAAATTCATTCAGGTGAGGTGAGGTGAGGTGAGGTGAGGTGAGGTGAGGTGAGGAGGTGACTGGCTTCGACCTTCACTCATCACGCCTTCACGAAGATTGAACCGCGCAATACAGTCAGTCACGGCGCCTTGGGGGAGGCCGACGTGGCGCGACGACGAGCGGGGGGGATCTGGACTGTGGACGCTGATCATCCTTGCGGTGATCATTGCGTGGTTCACTGGTCGCTCGAGCACGCCAAGTCTTGTTGTGCCCATGGACCAGCCATAGCAGAGCCTTCGACGTCGAGCTCGATCGAAATGCCCCCGCCAGGCGACGAAACGCCGACCACAACATCACCAATTGCGGCCGTCGCCTACGTCACCGCCACCACACTGAACGTCCGCGCTTCGCCAGGAAAGGACGCCGCCAAGTTGGGCACGCTGGCTCGAGGCGATCGCGTCACTGTTACCCAGGTTCAGGACGGCTGGGCGACTCTCCGGTTGCCGTCAGGTGCGACGGCTTGGGCTAGCGCCGAGTTCCTGTCGCCATCGCCACCCGCGCCAGTCGTGCAGCCGTTCAAGCCGACGGAAGCGGCAGTCGCGCGACCAAGTCGCTCGGCGATCATCCGCGACATCATTCAGGAATCAATGCAGTCCTACAGTGGCAATTGCCCTTGCCCGGAGAACCGCGACCGGGCTGGACGACGGTGTGGCGGGCGAAGCGCTTGGTCACGAGCAGGTGGTGCCCGACCGATCTGCTACGCGGCCGACGTCACCGAAGGGATGATCGAGCGGTACCTCGCTCGCGACTGATCTTCATCCAGTCCGTCGGAACTCTTCGAAGCGCTGTGCGAGCCTATCACGGCTCGGGTGGTCGGCTGCGCGCGACGGTAGATGGATCTGTCGGCCCGCCAGCGCCTTCACCCCATATTCGAACATCGGCCCGTCGTTGATCGAGAGAAGCGCCTCGCTGATGTGGATGTGGTGGTCCGCGTCGATGCCAATCAGGTTGGCGTCGAACGCCGCGTGATGAATCTTCGACAACGGCAGCCCGTTTGGAACAATCGGCTGTCCCATGCGCTCGTCGCCATCCACCACGATATGCGCCGCATCCAGCAGCCGCGGTTCGGGCAAGCGGGTGATCGCACAGCGACCGCCGTATGCCGTGAGCACGGCTTCTCGGAAAGTCGCCTGATGCAGCCTCTGCTGCACGAACCGGCTCGCATAGCGGCGCTCGGCTGCCTCGGGGATGGCTTCCTGGACCGTCTGACCAAATGCCAGTCGCACCCTCAGCTGTGCGGCGCTCCACTCTGCAACGAACGTCGGCCAGATGGCTGTGTACCGACCGGGCGCAACACCGAGGAAGTAGAGGATCGGGACCTGGGCCTCGTGAGCGCGGCGCAACCAGCGATTGTCAGCGGCGTCCGGATTGTCCCCCATGAACGCGTAGTCAACGAGTTCCTTGCCGTTGGTCACCTGCTCGTGGACGACACGCTGGTCGTCGTACCAAACCCGCGCCCCGCTCCGCGGGAACACGGTACGCACTGAGAGCAAGTGCTCCATAGCCTTGGGTTTGAAGATGCCGCGTTGCGGATTGACCAGCGGCACACGTTCACCCTCGAACAAAAATCCCGCTGCAAGTTGCTCGCTGCTTAGCGTGTCGGCGGTAGCGATCCGGCGAAGATGCTCGGCGGCTGCAAGGCGAATGGCCAAGTCGCGCGCTTCGATCATCCGAGGTACCTGCTTTCGCGATGCCAGGTCAGCGCGTCCGCGGCGGGAGCTGCCGCTAACATCCTGGGCGCCCTGAGTTCGGTGCCATGCAGATCGTAGTAGTGCTTGCCGTTGTCGAAATCCTGCTTCAGACGCCGGCTTACGACGAAGCGCCTATCCTCGTCGACTGAGACGTACCCGAGGTCGAACAGCTTGTGGATGTCGGTGCGCAGCAGGAGGCCGTTGGCGCCTTCGTGGGCACCGCCGTCTGCATAGGATCGGATGTGCGCCGCATCGAGGATCGGCAGAGTCTTTTCGCCACTGACCGCGCAGCGTCTGTCGTAGGCGTCGGTGACGAGCATGCGGAAGGCACCCTGCCCCAGCCGAGGCTTCACCAGGACTGGCGCGCCGTACCGCGCAAGGTCGGATTGCCGATCGACTGGCACGAGGGCGGATGGTCTGTCGAGCACGGCTCGCCACAGGCGCGCGCCATCTGCCTCGTCAGTGTCGTACCCACGGCCCACAACGATGTTGGATGCCCAGCTATCCGGTATCGGGATCCAGTGCTCCTGGGGCCAGAAGAACGGCGAGGTGAGTATCCTGCATCCAATGACCGGATCGGATCGATCGACGACCAGCGCGTCATCCCTCCGATACTTGGCGATGCGCCTGCGCATCTCGACCAGTGAGGAGACGCCGTTCTTCGATCCGAACGCCTCCCAGGCAAGGGACAGCGGGACGTTCGATGAGTGTGAGAACACGCCGCCACCGACGATGAAGTTTCTAGGCGCATGCAGCTTGAAGAGGAACAGCTCACCTGGCTGTAGGGCCCGGAATGTTGCCTTCCCGCTTGGCGCCCAGAAGTTTACCTCATCCGGCCGTGCAAGAGCGAGATGGTCGAACCAGTCCTGATCCGTGACGCCGACGAAGATGCTGACCATCTGTGCATAGTGTTACCCGATATGATTGCGTGCAAGCGCGGCCTGACACTAGTTTAACGGAATACCACTAGGAACCGTGGCGGGGATCAGAATTCGATCTTCCTTTGGCGAAGGATCACCGGTTAAGGCGTCGAGGAAAGACACCAGCGCTCGCAGATCATCACCGTCTACGGATGGTGAAGACGTAAGCAAGGGTGAAATGGCCATGATCTCTTCGGATGACATTCGGTGGTCGCCGGTTTCGTTGTATCCATAGGCAAACCGATGTGGATCCAGGTGTTGCCGCACGACGTCCACAAGGCTTGTGGCTGAACCGTCATGTAGATAGGGCCCGGATAACGCTACGTTCCTCAAAGGAGGTGTCCGGAACTTGAAACGGTCCTCCGGACGCCCCGTGACCTCAAACCGTCCAAGGTCAGGCTCGGCCGCCGGATCGGTTGGCACCCCGATACTATGATAGCCAAAATCGCTGAGAAGCTGACCGCTGTGACAGGCGGCACACCTGCCCTTTCCCAGAAAGATCAGTGCACCCCGCTTCTGCTGATCGCTGAGAGCAGTGAGTTCGCCCCCAAGGTAGCGATCCCATGGCGTAGCGCGCGTTGCAAAGGCCAGTTCCTCATAGTGCGCGATCGCGTTGGCAACGTGTACAATCGAGAAGGTCTCCGGCGAAACATCTGGGTAAGCCGCCTTGAACAGCTGACGATAGGTCTCCTGCCACCGAGCGCTATCTGCGCCAGCGTTACCGAGCAGCCGATTCAAAATGGCGCCGTGAACGGCTGCCATCGCCAAACCGTCGTTTGCGGCGCGCTCAGCTTTGGCCTGGGCGAGATCGTTCAGTTGAAGCGCGTGAGGCGATGGCAGGTCGGAGGGAGATACGTCGCCGGATCGACCGAGCATCTCGTCGGCCGCGACCAGAGGAAACAGCGCCTGCGCGGCCATGGTGTTTTCTATCCCGGAGGGCAGTGCGTCTCCCATTGGCGTGCGGAAGGCTGCCCCCTCGGAACCAACTCCGTCGACCCGGCCGTCCCAGAAGAATGCGGACGCTTCGTTGTTATCCCTATTCCAGAGGTCCAAGGCGTTTCGTCGCATTGTCGAGCCGTCGGGCCGCGCAGTCCGCTCTGCGCCCGATCCTTCGCCGCCGGCCCCGATCGAACGAGGCAGGTCATCGGAACTGCCTGCGGTCAGCATGTGGCACGTCGCGCAGGATATATTGCGGGCGCCGCTGAGGATCGGATCGAAGAACAGCGCGCGCCCCAGAACGAACTTCGGCGTTTCCATCAGTGGCTTCGTTGCCAGCGGACGAAGATTGTAGGCACTGACAGCCCGTGCAAGCGCCGCATCGCTGCTTTCCCTTTGCCATCTTGGCAGCATGGCGTACGCGACCAGCAACACGATCAGCATCACGGTCAGGGCTGCTGCGAGCCTCATTGCACATCCAACTCGCGAGCAATGTACTCGAGAGTAGCTTGTGACTGTCTCAGCGCTTCGAGCGACAGCGTGGATAAACTGGCTTCGCCGACGCCCTGCTGAACGAGCCACGTCTCTATCCGCGACTTCTCGAGACATGCCATCGCCGGGACCAGTGCGGCTCGATAGGCCAAGCGGAACAGATCTTCGGATAGCCCCGCCTCCTCGATCTCCGCCATTGCCGACTTGGCTTCAAGGCAATCCGTCGCCGCGATCAGGTAGGGCGAACGGGCCGTTTCAAGCGCATGACCTGGCCTTAGAACATAGACGAAGGCGATTAAAGCGAAGGTGACACCAATGAAAATCAAGGGCCATCGGTGGTGGTGCGCGGCGCCCATAAACGCTGCCGCTCAAGGCGCAACGTCGTGCGGAAAATCCAGCGACGACAAGAAGGCGACGAGGCTCTTTATGTCATCGTCGCTCAACTCGAGCGAGAAGATCGGTTCGACGCTCCACTGGGCGATGCGCTGATAAAACTGGCCCCGCTCCGTCGTGGTCATGGAACGGCTGTCCACCAGGTACAGGGGATCGACATGGGCGCGGATCATCTCGGGGAGGCTCGGTAGGGCACCGGAGTGAGAGTAGGGCGCTGTCTTGGTAACGTTGTAGAGAGGCGGCGTGCGGAACTTGTAGATGTCACTGCTCACATGCGTGACATTGAACCGGCCATAGTCGACTCCAAAGCCATTGCGGCCGCTGCCAAGCTGCGGAGCGGGGATTGCATGGAACGAAAAGTCGGTGAAGTAGGGCCCGCTGTGGCAGCTCACGCAACGCCCCCGACCGTAGAAGAGCAATCCACCTGCGACCTGCTCCGCCGAAAGACTACCAGTGCCGAATGCGAAGTTATGCAGCGGCGAAGTCTGAAGTCGAAACCGATCGCGGATGAAGCCAGCGAGACTGTCGGTGACGTGCTCGATCGTGATCTCGCTTTTGGAGATCCCGAATGCTTGAGTAAGCGCTTCGGACAGGACAACATCACTGCGCACGCGTGCCGCGATCTCGTCGTATACGTGTTGGCCGGAGTCTATGGTCTCGGTCTTCAGGACATCGGCCGAACCATCGTTCGGCACCATTTCCCGGATCTCAACCATCGGCAGGTGCGCAGCAACGGCGAGTGGGTCGTCGGAAGTGACCGCGGCACCGAACTGGCTAATGATGCCGTCCGGCCCAGGTTCAACTCTGCCGTCCCAGAAGAAGATTTCGTACCCGACGCCGCCCCGGCCCCAGAGCGCCATGGTGTTCCGCGGTAGTACATCACCGCCCCCCGCGAGGCGTTCCTTGCCCTCGCCAGTTGCATCAGTTCCGATGCCCAACGGTAACCCGTCCGCCGAAGCAAATCGATCGAGATGACAGGTCTGACACGAGGTTTCCCGGCTGAGCGAAAGCTCCTTGCTCTCGAACAGGAGCTTACCTGCCGCTGCAACGGCGGGCTCAGGCAGTCGCCAGGTCTGATCGACCGGCACCAAACCAGCATCTCGGATAGCCTGTCGGAGTGTGGTTTCGCGCAGGCCGTCGGCACCGATCGCCATGCCACCGAACAGGGTCAAGAGGAGGATCGCGCTAGAAGCGTATTTCATGGGCCTCGACCACCTGTTGCAGAGTTTTGGCGTCGGTTTCGATGGCGTTCAGCATCATGAGGCTGAGTTCGTTTTCGGTGAGGCCCCACATCAGTAGTTGCTTGCGGAGGATGTCGTAATCTTGGCAATCGAGCAGGCCAAGTTCGGCCGACTTGAGTGCATCCACGGCATCCTCGCTGGGCAGCTCGGCCAGTTTGAACTTGGCCAGCATGTGCTCCCGCATGGCTCGGTCACAGGCGTACGTGACCTTGGCGTAACCCAGCTGGGCCACGGCAACGACCGCCGTCTTCCACAGCGGAGGGACGAGTTGCCCGACGACTACGCCGATGCCGATCAGAGCTGCGGCAAGCAGGCCCCTATTCAGCGACAATGCCCATCGCATCAAGCACCTCCGGGGTGATCGTGCCTGTTACGGTCAAGTTCCATTCGCTCTGGAACTTGCTCAGCGCGGCGATCGTCTGAGGGCCGATGACGCCATCAACCGTGCCGGTGTAGTAGCCGTAGAGCGACAGGGCCAGCTGCACCTTGAAAGCGATCTGATAGAACTTATCGCTGTTGCCAGGCAGGATCTTTGGTGCGGTTGCCGGTGACTCGGGAAGGATCGTCGCCGGCGGCGTGCTGTTCGAGGTCACCGGGGGAGCGATCACCGTCGATGGACTTGGCGGAGTATAGACAGGGGGCCTGTAGTTAGGCACCGCGATGCCGCCGCCAGAAGACGAGCGATGACTGCCGTGAGAGCCATGACTTGAGTGCGATCCGTGTGCAGCCAGTGTGTAACGATGCTTCAACCGAAAAATCTGAAACAGCGATCCTTTTGGCGGCGTCGGCTCCACGTTGGTGTGCTCTGGCACTGCAGCCACGCTGCTTGGCAGCGGCAACAGTCCAAAGGCAAACAATGACGATAACGCCAGACGAAATTTCACTCTGGCTTCACTCCCCCAAAACCCCGGTCTTCAGGATACCATTGGAAGAAACCGCCGCAAGTGGATTGCAGACTACATTGCGAGCACGTCGGTAGGTATTTTTGCTTCCAGTCGCTGATCGAGGCGACACTGAACTTCCTGTAGGCTTTGGGCAACGTGCAAAGCGGAAAGTTGTATAGGCGCGGAACTAAGCCGCGACCTGCCGCGATTGCAATGGCTCGGCCTAGCGGACCGAAGTCTTCGCCGGTATCGATAAACAGCGAGTTCCAGTTCAGCCGCCCGTAGCCAATGTTCTCAAGCTGCATCAGCGCCCACGTCTCAGCAAATGGCACGTTGACGGCCAGATACGATGCGAGCGCTGGCAGGCTTTGGTAGTTCATCGTAGTGACGACTGTTCGGATCTCGATCCGCGCTCCGGCGCGCGCGAGAAAAGACAAGGAGCGTTGCAGACGCTCGAACGCACCGCTCTTTCCGACGATCCGGTCATGCACCCCCCCAGCACTGGCGTAGACCGGGACGCCCCATTCAATGCGATCAAGGTGCAGTGCACGAAGCCGTCCGACGTCTGTGGCTGTCAGGTGTTGGGCATTGGTCAGAACGTGGAAGCGTAGATCGGGGCGTTCCTCGCCTAGAATCGACAGGAAGTTAAGCAGGTCGTCCAACAGAAGGGTGGGCTCACCGCCTGAGATGCCGATGACTGCGTCTCTCGGGGCCAGGCGCACCGCCTGGAGGTAGAACTCGAAGAGGTTCCATTCCGCGGTATTTGGCGGTTGGGAACACATGACGCAAAGTTGGTCGCAACGCTCCGTCACGAGCAATGTGTTGTGTGCCGAGTTCGGTCGGATGAGGCGTTGCAGTGTTCCCCGCGCCGGGCTGAGCAGCACGATGTTGCCGTCGAGCGACGGCGCGTCGTCACTAGCGACGTCCAAGCGCCGGCCATCGGCCGCATAGCTCAGCTTTCCATCCTCGGTGCCAACGAGAACGACGTCGTGCATGGTTGGGGAAGGAGCGGGGGCGGAGAGAAGCCGCACGACCGCCAGCTCCTCGTTCCACCCCGTCGCCTTAACGCGTAGGCGCAGTGGGATCATAGTGCACCGGCGCGAGGCCAATCGGGATTTCGGGCAAATCGAGCCACTGGCGAAGCGAGTGCTGGACCATCTCGTCGCGCGAAAAGAGCAATCGCGCCGCCAGATCAAACAATGCCAGATGCCGGCCGCAGAACCATGTCAGGTGCTTGGGTAGATCAAGTCGACCGTACCGCGAGATGTCGTCGACCGGATCCACACCGCAGAAGGGCTGATACGGGCAATGAACACAGTCGGGATCCAGGTGATTGAACGCCGCACCGTTGAGGGCAGCCAGTCTCTGGTGATCTACACCGTGGGCGACCGTTCCGATTGAAAGATCAGCGAGGCCGATGCGCGACACCATGCGCGCCTCATCCGTTGGATAGAGAACGCCGTCCTGATCGATGACGAGGTAGTCGTCGCCAAGCAGTCCCGGGTTCCGCAAATCGACGTGGCCGTCGTGACCTGGCGCAAGCATCCGCTTCAGGCACAGGGTGAGGTAGTACTCGCCGAGATTTCCGCCTGTTTGGTAGTTTCGCTCGATGATTTTCCGGACAAAGTTCTCGTGGAACTGATTCCAGCGGCCGACATCACGGGCCGCGGGATGCCTGCGCCGCGCGAAGCCCTGATAGTTCACCGGCCGCAGGAAGATGCTGTTCTGACCTAGGTCTTCGTAAGTCCGGATTAGCGCATCCAGGTCCGGCGGTTGATCCAGGTCGATAGTTGGGAGTGCGGAGATCCTTCCAGCTGCAACACGCCGAACAGCGCCAAGGTTTTCAAAGAACTGCTTGGCTAGGGCAGGATTCTGCGTGCGGTGACGGTCGTGATCCGAAAGCACCCCGTCGACCGAGGTGCTGACATAGGTATCGGACGCACTCAGGAAATCGAGCTCAGCCGGACCGATGCTTTGAAGATTGGTGCACACGACGAACTCGCTTCTGGCGAAACGAGCGCGGCAAAAGTCACGCACGGCGTTGAGCAGGTCGAGGCGGAGCAGCGGCTCGCCGCCCTGGAACTCAATCTTGATCTCGCTTCCGCTAAGCGCTTCCAGGTATCCAAGAACCTGCGCCAAGGCTTCTGGAGTCCAGTCGAACCCCCGCGCTGTTTCCGGGGCCCTTGAGACCTGGCAATAGGTGCAGGCCAAATTGCACCGCAACGTCGGGACGAGGATGACGTAGCGCAGCCTTCCTCCCTTTGCCTGCCGGGCCGACCAGCGCCATGCAAAAGAGTTGTAGGCGGGTTCGCTCTCGGTTTCAAAGGCATGACCGTTCGCGAGCAGAAAATCGCGATCGCGGGTGGTCAAGCGATCTTCGCCGTAACGGTCCACGAATGATCGGTCAGACAGAAAGAACGTCCCCGCGTCATCAGCAAGGAAAACTCGCCCATCCGCTAACTCGCGGAACCTAAGTGGCCATATGTTCATGGGTGACTTAGTGTAGCAAGCAACGCGGCGCGCAGCGGCAGGGATTGAACGAATAGATGTTGCCTGTAGAGCGCGTAGCTGACCTCACGACGGATCACAGCCTCGTCGAAGTTTTCGCCGAGGACTTCGATCACTTCGTCGACCAAGGCGAAGCTCAGCTCGGGATAGTGGTAGGCGAGACGGGCCAACGCTACGGGAGCGGAAGCGCGAAGATGCTCGCTGATCTGTACGATCATGCTCATTCCCCCAGCCCGTCAGAACACGCTAACGGCGCACCTGATTCAGAAGCAATACTCGCGTGAGTACGCGTCAGTCCACATATTACGCCTGATGTCCAGGCGATGCCGTCTCCAGCACCACCCTACGCGCGACAAAACTTCTCCCACGCCTCCATGAGGTCCCGGCGTTTATCGAGGAAGTCGGTCCGCAGATAGGCCAGCTCAACCGCATCACCAGACGCATGAGCGAGGCAGGCCTCGACGATCTCACGCGGGTAATCGGTCTTCTCACGCGCCCAGGTTGAGAAAGACGACCGGAAGCCATGAACGGTGGCGCCGTCGTCGCGCAGACCGCGTAGCAGCATGAGCATGGCGAGATTGCTGAGCGCCCTGCCGGTGCGCGGGTTGGCGAACACATGCTTGGTGTCGCGGGGGAGCTTCTTGAGCAGGTCGATGGCTCGCGGGCACAGTGGCACACGATGCTCGCGACCGGCCTTCATTCGTTCCGCGGGGATGACCCACAGCTTGTTGCCGAGGTCGATCTCGTCCCACGTTGCCCCGATGGTCTCGCCCGTCCGGGCGCTGGTCAGGATCGTGAAGATGAGAGCCTTGGCACTGATGCTGTCATTGGACATCAGCTGCTTCATCAGGGCCGGCACCTCGGTATAGGGCACCGCCTTGTGGTGCTCAATCTTCTGCACCTTGGAGATCGCCGGCAGCAGGTGGCTGAGCGCGCCGTGCCATGTCGCGGGGTTGTCGCCGGTGCGGAACTTCATCGCCGTGGCCCAGCCGAGCACCTTCTCGATACGCCCGCGTAATCGGCTCGCGGTTTCCGGCTTGGTCGACCAGATGGGCTTCAGGATCTTGAGCACGTCCTCGACGACGATCTGGTCGACCGGCTTCTTGCCGATGACCGGTCCGGCGTACGTCCTGAGTGTGCTCTCCCATTGTTCAATGTGCTTTTCATTCTTCCACCCGGCCCGATGGGCCTCGATGTACTTGTCGGCGCAGTCCGAGAACGTCGGGGCCTTGGTGCGGGGCTTGCTCGCAGTAGCCACTTGCTCCCGCTCGGCCATGGGATCGCCGCCCTTGCGCACCTGTACGCGCAGCACGGCCGCTTCGTCGCGAGCCTCGGTCAGTGACTTGTCTGCAACCGCTCCAAGCCCCATCCACTGGTTCTCGCCGGCCCGGCTGTAGCGGAACAGCCAGCTTCGCGTTCCCTGCCCCGCGCGGATCTGCAGGTACAACGAGGGTGCGACCCAATGCACGCCGTCCGCCGTGAGGGCAGAGACCTGGGCGGCAGTGAGAGCACGATGCTGGGACATGAGGAACTGGCGTCGTTGTTGTGGCCGGACCATCGCTCCACCTGCAGCAACAGTCCAGTCCGGCGCCCGACAACGGACAGACGATTGCACAGACGGTTGAGCAAACCGTGTGTGCCGCAGGGACTGGGGAGATTTGTTGCTACGGCTCCCGGCCGCGGTTACTGACCTCCGCCAAAGTGCTGGGAACGCTGGGCAAAAGCGACGATGCTGCGCGGGGTTAGCAACATCCTAAGGCACTGATCATGCAGGAGGAATGGCGGAGAGGGAGGGATTTGAACCCCCGATGGAGTTGCCCCCATGCCGCATTTCGAGTGCGGTGCAATCGACCACTCTGCCACCTCTCCGCGAGGTCGAACACGCGTTGCCGCGGCTGGTCGAGACGGGCGGGCTTATGGCATAGCATGATCGAGGCTGCAACACTCTTTGGCGCATCGGCTGCATGACTCTTCCGCTCTTCGTCTACGGCACGCTGTGCGACCCGGATCTGCGCGCCGCCGTGCTCGGCCGGACGCTGCGGGCCGAGGCCGTGCATGGCGCCCGCGCACCCGGGTTTCGTGCCGTGCATTACCCCGGCCGCGCCTATCCGGCGCTGCTCCGGGCGCCGGGGGCCGCGGCCGAGGGGCTGCTGTTGCTGGGGCTGACGCCGTTCGAGAACGACCTGCTCGATGCCTTCGAGGGCGATGAGTATCGTCGCGGCCCGCTCGCCGCGATGGTCGAGGAGGAGTTGCACGAAGCCGATGCCTACCTGCCCTCCATTGCCATCGCAGCCGACGCGCCGGCATGGACGCTGCTTCGCTGGCAGGCCGAACACAAACCGCGTGTCCTCGCCTCGAAGACGGCCAGCGCCGACCAACTGCGTCAACGCCTGATCGCCATTCGCCCGCATTGATTGATGGATACTTGAGGGAGTGGCTCGGCAACTGGTGCTGAGCAACACCAACCCTCGCCCACGCGGCCTTGACTCTCGTCGGTTTTCCCACGATAAGGCCGCTCGAATTGCGTGCGGCGTATGCTGCGCGCATTTTTGATTTGTTCAACCGCTGTCCGAGGCCGCCGCCGAACCCCGTGTTTGGCAGCCTATCTCGAAGCCCGCAGGATCAGGCATCGCCTGCGGCGCCACAGGGCGCGATAACGAAGAGGTCCGGGAAGCCCCCGGGACGACAATGACGTTTGCAGTGATCAAGACCGGCGGCAAGCAGTACAAGGTTGCCGCCAATGACGTGGTGAAGATCGAAAAGATCGACGCACAGCCGGGCGACGTGGTCACCTTCGACCAGGTCCTGATGGTTGGCGAAGGCGATGCGGTTACCGTTGGTGCGCCCCTCGTGGAAGGTGCCCTGGTCGCGGGCCAGTTCATCGCCACCGAGAAAGAGCGCACCATCATCATCCTGAAGAAGGAGCGCCGCCAGCACTACGATCGCCGCAACGGCCATCGTCAGCGCCTGTCGACCGTGCGCATCACCGAGATCCTGACCGGCGGCAAGAAGCCGACCACCAAGGTCGACGAGATCGCCAAGGCCCGCGCCGAAAAGCGCGCTGCCGCCGCTGCAGCTACCGCCACCGTGACCGAGGCTCCGAAGGCTGCGGCCAAGCCCGTCGCCAAGAAGGCCCCGGCCAAGAAAGCGGCTCCGGCTGCTGAGGCCGCGACCGAGACCAAGGCTCCGGCCAAGAAGGCTGCGCCGAAGAAGGCCGCTGCCGACACCGCCGAGAAGCCCGCGACTGCAAAGAAGCCGGCTGCCAAGAAGGCAGCTCCCAAGGCTGACAAGGAATAAGGAGTCTAACCGATGGCACATAAGAAGGCAGGCGGTTCCTCCCGCAATGGTCGCGATACGGCTGGCCGACGTCTCGGCGTCAAGAAGTTCGGCGGCGAAGCTGTGATCGGCGGCAACATCATCATCCGTCAACGCGGCACCAAGTGGCACCCGGGCACCGGCGTCGGTATGGGCATCGACCATACCATTTACGCCCTTATTCCGGGCACTGTGGCGTTCAAAACCCGCGCCAACGCCAAAGTCTACGTGTCGGTACTCCCGGCAGCAGAAGCAGCAGAATAACCCGGTGAGGCCTAGCAACCCCTGCCGGAGACCAGCTCCCCGGCAAGGCGACTAGGCAGTCGACCGCGCGACAAGATGAGAAGGGGAGCCGGAATCCGGTTCCCCTTTTGTCTTTTTCGTCGTGAGGGCGGCTGAAAATGAGACTGTATCTGAGCTCCTACCGGATCGGCGACCGCGCCGGTTCACTTCTCACGCTCCTGAGCGGCGGTCAGGAAAAGTTGCAGACTTTTCCGGTTCGACCGCGCGACCGCTCGAACACCAACGGCTGGCACGCCGCCATTATCGAGAACGCGCTCGACAACATTTCCCCTGCAGCGCGCGAGCTCTATCGCCACGAGGCCTATGACCCGGTCTCGGAACTGGGCTCGCTTGGCATCGCCGCCACGCCGCTCGACCTCCGCCAGTTCTTTGGCCATCCGGAGGGCTTACGGGCCCGGCTGAGCCAGTTCGATCTGGTGTGGGTGACCGGCGGCAATGCGTTTGTGCTGCGCCGCGCCATGAAGCAGTCTGGATTCGATGACGTCATTGTCGACATGCTCGACAATGACGAGATCGTCTATGGCGGTTTCTCGGCCGGCGCCGTGGTGGCGGCGCCCAGCCTCGAGGGCATTCACCTGATGGATGATCCCGACGAGGCGCCCCAGGGCTACGACCGCGAGACCATCTGGGATGGCCTCGGGCTGATCGACCACGCCATCGTCCCGCATTATCGCTCGCCGCACTCCGAAAGCCCGGCAGCAGAACGCGCCGTTCGGCACCTCTGCAGCCGCGGCCTGCGCTATCGCGCGCTCCGCGATGGCGAAGTGATCGTCTGGACCGAAAACCGGCTGGCCTCGGTCGAGCCGACGCGGAGGATTGCCTGATGGCGACGCTCGACGACGACGACGATTTCGTGCCCCGGCGGCGGACCCAGCTGATGGGCCCAGCCGCGCAGGCGAAAGCGCTCGCCGAGGCGACCGCTAGACTGGCGGCCCGCCGGCAGCGCGATGCGCTGCCGCACCGCATCGAGACGCCGCGCCTGGTGCTGCGGGCTCCGATCCGCGGCGATGTCCCCGAGCTGGTGAAGCTCGCCGACAACAAGGCGATCGCCGACAGGCTGACGCGCCTGCCGCACCCCTATACCCGCGCCGACGGCATCGGCTTCGTCGAGATCATCGCGCAGCGGCCCGACGAGCGGCCCTATGCGATCACGCTCGACGACCAGTTCATCGGTGTGGTCGGCTTCCACCTCGTCGTGGGAGAGTTGCCCGAGATCGGCTACTGGCTGGGTGAACCCTATTGGGGTCGCGGTATCATGAGCGAAGCGGTGAAGGGCCTGACCGAGGCCGCCTTCGCCACGCACCTGTTCCCGCGCATCAAGGGACGGGCCCTTGCCAGCAATGCCGGCTCGCTCAACGTGATGCAGAAGGCCGGCTTCGTCCGCGTCGGTGAAGGCCCCGACCCTGCTGGCCGGGACCGGCCGACGGTCTATCTCGAGCTGGAGCAGCCGAAATGGAGCTGAGCACCGCACGCCTGCTGCTGCGGCCGATGCGCGACGATGACGCCGACGCGATTGTCGACGCACTCAGCGACTTCGAGGTTACCCGCTACCTGACCGTGGTGCCCTTCCCCTATACCACGGCGGATGCCCGCGAGTGGATCGGTATGCAGCAGCCGGCGGTTCCCGGCGCGGCGCACTTTGCCATCGAACTGCCTGGGTCGGGCATGGTCGGCGTCGTGGGGATCGACGATAAACTGGGCTACTGGCTGAACCGCCGCTACCATGGCCGCGGCATCATGACCGAGGCGAGCACGGCCGTGCTCGACTGGCACTTTTCGGCCCGTCCCGACGATGTGGTGCAGTCTGGCGCCCATGTCGGCAATGCTGCCTCGCTCCGCGTCCAGAACAAGCTCGGCTTCATCGATACTGGCCTCCGCGACATGCGTTTTGTACGCTCGCAGGGCCGTGAGACCGAGCACGTCAACACCAGCCTCATTCGCGCCGACTACGAAGCGGCGCGTCGGCGGCTGAGGAGCAACTGATGGACGTAACCCTTCGCACGCCGCGCCTCACGCTCCGCCAGCCGGTGCTCGCCGATGCCTCGCGCATCGCGCGCTTCCTCGATAATTTCGCTGTGGCCGGCAACCTCAGCCGCGTGCCCTATCCCTATCGGCTGGCCGATGCCAAGGCGTGGCTGCGAACCTGGCGGCCCGATACGCCGGCCGGGGAAACCGGCTTCATGATCGACCTCGATGGCGAAGGGGTGATCGGCAATGTCGGCTTTCACCGCGACATCGAAGGCACGGTGATCGGCTACTGGCTGGCCCAGCCGTTCTGGAACCGCGGGCTGATGAGCGAAGCGGTGCGCGCCAGCCTCGACTGGTATTTCGAGACCACCGCAGCCCCCTCCCTCGCTTCCGGGGTGTTCCACTTCAACAAGGCCTCGCTGGCCATCCAGAAGAAGGCCGGATTCGTCGAGATCGGTACCTCGTCGCGCCTTTGCCTTGCGCGCGGAGAGGAGGTGCGCCATATCGACACCCAACTGACACATGCCGCCTGGCTGGCCCACCGACAGGCCAGCCGAGAAAGTACCAGATGAAATTCCTCGACCAAGCCAAGGTCTTCGTGCGCTCCGGCAATGGCGGTGCCGGCGCGGTGTCGTTCCTGCGCGAAAAATTCGTCGAGTTCGGCGGGCCCAATGGCGGCAATGGCGGGCGTGGCGGCGATGTCATCATCCGCTGCGTCGATGGCCTCAACACGCTGATCGACTACCGCTTCCAGCAGCATTTCAAAGCGGCCACCGGCACCCATGGCATGGGCAAGGATCGCCACGGCGCCAAAGGTGACGACGTGATCCTCAAGGTGCCGGTCGGCACCCAGGTATTCGAGGAAGATGGCGCGACGCTGATCGCCGACTTCACCGAGGTCGGCCAGGAGCTGACCCTGCTCGAGGGCGGCAATGGCGGCTTCGGCAACGCCCATTTCAAGACCTCGGCCAACCAGGCGCCGCGCCGCGCCAACCCCGGCCTGGTCGGGACCGAGAAATGGATCTGGCTGCGGCTGAAGCTGATCGCCGATGCCGGCCTCGTCGGGCTGCCCAATGCCGGCAAATCCACCTTCCTCGCCGCGGTCTCGGCCGCAAAGCCCAAGATCGCCGACTACCCGTTCACCACGCTTCACCCCAATCTGGGCGTCGTCACCATCGGCGAGCGCGACCTGGTGCTGGCCGATATCCCGGGCCTGATCGAAGGCGCGCACGAGGGCCAGGGGCTGGGGGACCGCTTCCTCGGTCATGTCGAGCGCTGCGCCATCCTGGTGCATCTGATCGATGGCACCCAGGAGGATGTGAAGACCGCCTACAAGACCATTCGCGGCGAACTCGCCGCCTATGCCGAAGAGCTGGCGGAAAAGCCGGAGATCGTCGTCCTCAACAAGATCGATGCGATCGATCCCGACGAGGTGAAGGAAAAGGTGAAGCTGCTGAAGCGCGCCAGCAAGGCCGAAGTCTTCACCTGTTCGGGTGTCACCGGCGAAGGCGTCGACAAGGTGCTCTATCGCATCGTCGCGCAGATGGATGCCGACAAGGCCGAGCGCGAAGAACTCGAGCGCCGCAAAGCCGAGCCCACCTGGGTGCCGTGATGAACCTCGCATTCTACAGCGCTTGGCTACCCCTCACCCTAACCCTCTCCCCAAAGGGGAGAGGGGACGCACTTTGCACCGGCCGTGCCCCCGTCGCCCCCTCGCCCCTTCTAGGGGGCGCAATAATAGCGCCCCCGGGGGGAGAGGGCTGGGGTGAGGGGCTCCCCACGACGGGCACGTCCAGATGACCAATGCCCTCGCGCCCTACCGGCGCATCACCATCAAGATCGGCTCGGCGCTCCTGGTCGACGGCGCGACCGGCAAGCTCCGTGCCGCCTGGCTCGCCTCGCTCGCTGCCGACCTCGCCGCGCTCAAGACCCAGGGCGTATCGCTGGTGATCGTCTCTTCGGGCGCCATCGCGCTTGGACGGCGGCTGCTCAACCTCGACGCGCGCAACCTGCCGCTCGAGCAGAGCCAGGCCGCCGCCAGCGCCGGCCAGATCGCCCTCAGCCAGGCCTGGGCCGCGGCCCTCGCCGAACATCAGATCGTCACCGGGCAGATTCTCCTCACCCCCAACATCACCGAGGAGCGGCGCTACTTCCTCAACGCCCGCACCACCATTTCGACGCTGCTGGGTCTGGGCGCCATTCCGATCATCAACGAGAACGATTCCGTCGCTACGGCCGAGATCCGCTATGGTGACAATGATCGCCTCTCGGCCCGCGTCGCCACCATGATCGAGGCCGACTGCCTGATCCTGCTCTCCGATGTCGACGGGCTCTATACCGCGCCGCCGAGCAAGGATCCGAACGCCGAGCACCTGCCCTTCGTCGCGGCCATCACCCCCGAGATCGACGCCATGGCGGGCGGCGCCGCCAGCCATCTCTCTCGCGGCGGTATGACCACCAAGGTCGAGGCCGGCAAGATCGCCACCCAGGCCGGCACCGCGATGATCATCGCCAAGGGCACTGAAGATCACCCGCTGCGCGCCCTGACCGACGGCGTGCGGCACACCCTGTTCGCGCCGGCAGAGTCTCGGGCTCAGGCGCGCAAGCGCTGGATCATGGGGCATCTCGAGCTGCTCGGCGCCATCCATGTCGATGCCGGCGCCGCCCGCGCCCTGCTTGACGGCAAGAGCCTGTTGCCGATCGGCGTCACCCGCGTCACCGGCGAGTTCGGTCGCGGCGACGCCGTTGCCATCCTGGGTCCCGATGGGCGCGAGATCGCCCGCGGCCTTGCCGGTATGGGCCGGGAGGAGGCCGACCTGGTAAAGGGCAAGAACTCCCGCGTCGTCTCCGACCTGCTCGGCATCGGCACGCGGTCGGAACTCATCCATCGTGACAACATGGTGGTGCTGATGGGCCTGGAGGCCAAAGTCTGATGAGTGCACTAGCAGCTGTCGCGAGCGACCTCTCCACCGTCATGCTCGAACTAGGCCGCCGGGCGCGTGCCGCCGCCGCCGTGCTCGCCTTCGCCAGCCCCGAAAGCAAGCTTAAGGCACTGCACGCCGCCGCCGACGCCATCGACGATCGTCGCGACGATATCCTGTCGGCCAATGCGCTCGATATGCGCGCCGCCGAGAGCAAGGGGATTTCCAAGGCCTTCCTCGACCGGCTGCAGCTCAACGACAAGCGCATCGACCTGATGATCGAGGGGCTGCGCACCATTGCCGAGCTTCCCGATCCGGTCGGCCGCGTGCTGGCGGAATGGACGCGACCGAATGGCATGACCATCCGCCGCGTCTCGACCCCGCTCGGCGTCATCGGCGTCATCTTCGAGAGCCGCCCCAATGTCACTGCCGATGCCGGCGCGCTGACGCTGAAGGCCGGCAATGCGGTGATCCTGCGCGGCGGTTCGGACAGCGTCAACTCGTCGCGCGCCATCCACGCCTGCCTCGTCACGGGGCTCAAGGCCGCGGGCCTGCCCGCCGACGCGATCCAGATCGTCCCCACGACCGATCGCGCCGCGGTTGGCGACATGCTGGCGGGGCTCGGCGGCGCCATCGACGTCATCGTGCCGCGGGGTGGCAAGACCCTGGTCGCCCGCGTCCAGGCCGAAGCGCGCGTCCCGGTCTTCGCCCACCTCGAAGGCATCTGCCACACCTATATCGACAAGAGCGCCGAGCTGCAGATGGCAGTGGACGTGACGCTCAACGCCAAGATGCGCCGCACCGGCATCTGCGGCGCCACCGAGACGCTGCTGGTGCATCGCGACATGGTCGCGACGCACCTCAAACCGGTGATCGCGGCGCTGGTTGCCAAGGGCTGCGAGATTCGCGGCGACGCAACGGTGCTGTCGCTGATCCCCGAGGCGGTCGCCGCGACCGAACAGGACTGGCACACCGAATATGAGGACGCCATCCTTTCGGTGAAGGTGGTGGCCGATGTCGGCGAGGCCATTGCCCATATCGGCAAATACTCTTCGCATCACACCGAGGCGATCATCACCGAGGATGCTACGAGCGTCGCCCGCTGGTTCAGCGAGATCGACAGCGCCATCCTGCTCCACAACGCCTCGACCCAGTTCGCCGACGGCGGCGAGTTCGGCTTCGGCGGCGAGATCGGCATCGCCACGGGGAAATTCCATGCCCGCGGGCCCGTGGGCGTCGAGCAGCTGACGAGCTTCAAATACCTCGTCGAAGGCACGGGGCAGACCCGGCCGTGACCGATAGAGACGGCCCCCTCCCATCCTCCCCCATAAAGGGGGAAGTGCCGCATCCAGTGCTTGGCACGATCGAGCCGCAGTCTCGACTCTTCACGTCCCGCTTTATGGGGGAGGCCGGGAGGGGGCCGTCTCTGTCAGTCGGTACACGCACGTGACCCTTCCCCCCGACATCACGGCCCTCCCTCCCTTCGGCTCGGGCCTGCGCATTGGGCTCTTCGGCGGCAGCTTCAACCCGATCCACGAGGGCCACCGGCTGGTGGCCGAGCAGTGCCTCAAGCGCCTCGACCTCGATGCGGTGTGGCTGCTGGTCTCCCCCGGCAACCCGCTGAAGGATCATTCCGAACTCGCCCCGCTCGAGACCCGCGTTCGCGCCGCCCGCGAGCTCACCGCCAATCCCAGGATCCATGCCACCGGCGTCGAGGCGGTGCATCGCTTCCACTTTACCGTCGATACGCTCGAGTGGCTGGTCGCTGCCTGCCCCGATACCCACTTCGTCTGGATCATGGGGGCGGACAATCTCAGCCAGTTCGACCGCTGGGAGCGCTGGCAGGATATCGCCGCCTTGCTGCCGATCGCCGTCTACGCCCGCCCCGGCTCGACCTTTCGCGCCACGGTGAGCAAGGCCGCCATCGCCCTGAAGAAGTATCGCCTGCCCGAGGCGGCTGCCGAAGCGCTGGCGAGCAGCAAACCGCCGGCCTGGGTTTACCTGCACGGCATCACTTCGCCGCAGTCTTCGAGCGCCATCCGGGCTCGCGGCAAAGCTTCGGCCGAATGATTACCTGCCGCCGCCTTGCAGAACGGCAGACGAAGCGTCATATTGAAGGAGTAGTGGTTATTCGCCACTCAGGATGGGACAGGATTGATAGCTACGCTTCCGCTAGCCTTTCGACCCAACAACCAAGGACAGCTGAAACACGCATGAACCGTGCTCGTGTTGCATGGGCTGAGGCCGTTTGATGGCATCGCCCAAAAAGAAGACCGAAACCGCGCCGGCCGCAGAAGCGCCGGAACCCCACATGATCGATCTGGTGCTGCAGAGCCTTGACGACGCCAAGGCCGAACAGACCGTTGCCATCGACATCACCGGCAAGTCGTCGCTCACCGACCATATGGTGGTGACCTCCGGCCGGTCCAACCGTCACGTCAGCGCTGTCGCCGACCAACTGGTCAAGGTGCTGCGTGAGCATGGCTTCGGCAAGCCGCGGATCGAAGGACTGCCGCACGCCGATTGGGTGCTGGTCGATGCCGGTGACGTCATCGTTCACATCTTCCGGCCCGAAGTGCGCGAGTTCTACAACATCGAGAAGATGTGGGCGGCCGATTTCGCTGCCGACGGTCGCTGACATCCATGTCGCCCGTGATCGAACCGGAAAAGTCTGCAACTTTTCCCGATCACGCTGGCATTTAGCGGCCGTCTGCCTTGCGAATTGCCATCGCCGCCATCGGCCGGATGAAGCAGGGCCCCGAGCGTGAACTGGTCGCGCGCTATCTCGACCGCGCCAAGGCGACGGGCAAGCCGCTGGCGCTGACCGGCTTCGATGTGCTCGAATTCGCCGAGTCCCGCGCCACGACCAGCGATGGCCGCAAGGCCGACGAGGCGTCGACGCTCCGCTCCGCCCTTCCCGAAGGTATTCGCATTGCCCTCGACGAGCATGGCAAGACCATGCCATCGGCCGCCTTTGCCAACCAGCTCGCCCGCTGGCGCGACGATGGCCGGCCCGCTGTCAGCTTCATCATCGGCGGCGCCGACGGGCTTGACCCGGCTTTCGTGCGCGAAGCCGACCTGACCATCAGCTTCTCTCCCCTCACCTGGCCGCACCAGCTGGTCCGCATCATGCTGGCCGAGCAATTGTACCGGACCACGACGATCCTTTCGGGGCATCCGTACCATCGGGAGTGAGATGCCACGTTGGGGCTGGTCTAGTCGGCAGTCGGCAGTCGGCAGTCGAAGCAGACCTCCCTTCGCGTCCCACCGCCTACTGCCTACTGCCTACTGCCTACTGCCTACTGCCTACTGCCGAATACGCTCCCCCCGCCATCCAAAAGACAAACCCCCGGACTATCGGGCTCTGCGCTATGGTCGCGTGATCATGATTCGGGTGAACCAGGAAGTTTGATGCCGGCAACGGGCTGGTCGAGACGTGCAATCGCCGCGGGCGCCGCTCTGGCGCTGGCGCTTGCTACCGCCGCGCTCGCTCAGCAAGCGACGCCGGAAGCTCCCGCTCCATCGGATGTTACCGGGCCGGATGCTACGGCGCCGGCAGCCGCTCCTGCCGATACCGCCACCACGCCTGCCGATGCCGCGCCTCCCGCGGCCGCCGCCCCCGCAACCGACCTCAACCTCCGCCCCGCCGTCGACGCCGCGGCGCCCACCATGGCGACATCAGGTGGGCCAGCCGATACCGAGATGGCCGCCCAGCAGCAGGCCCTCGACGAGATCGAAGCCTCGATCTCCGTCACCAAGGAACGCGCCGACGCGCTGAAGAAAGAAATCGCCGACATGCAGGGCGATCGCACCAAGCAGAATGCTGCGCTGATCGCCGCAGCCGAGCGGGTGAAGCGCGCCGAAGCCGATATCGTGGCGCTCGAGGACAAGCTCGGCGACCTGATCGTAGAGGAACTCGAAGTGCGCGGCCGGCTCGATGGCGCCGACGAGAACATCTCCAACGTGCTCGCAGCGCTGGAGCGGATTTCGCGCAACCCGCCGCCGGCCCTGATCGTCAACCCCTCCGACGCGCTCGGCTCCGCCCGCTCCGCTATCCTCCTCTCGGCCATCATGCCCGAATTGCAGAAGAAGGCCGACACCGTGATGGCCGACCTCACCGAACTCGGCAAGATCAAGGCCGATGCGCTGGAGCAGCAGGGTAAGCTCGAGGCGAACCTGCAGATCCTCGAAGAGGAGCAGTTGCGCATCGGCACGCTGATCGCGGCGCGCAAGGAGAACGAGAACCGCGCCACTACCGCGCTTGCGGCCGAAGAGGCGGAGGCCCAGGCACTTGCAGATAAGGCCACCTCGCTGAAGCAACTGATCGACGACCTGCAGAAGCGCGCTGCCGCCGTCGCCACCGCCGCCGAGGCCACCGCCACGGCAAACGCCGGCGGCGCCACGCCGACGCTCGACAAGGACACCGTCCGCCTCGCCCTCGCCAATACCGACCGCACCGAACCGGCCGTGCCCTTTGCCCAGGCCAAGGGCTTCCTCGCCATGCCTTCGAGCGGCGTCACGGTGATCGACTATGGCGCCGGCGATGGTTTCGGCGGCATCTCGCGCGGCCTCTCGGTCGTCACCCGCGCCGACGCCCAGGTGGTCTCACCCGCTGATGGCTGGGTGATGTTTCAGGGCGACTACCTCAATTATGGCCAAATCGTCATCCTCAATGCCGGTCAGGATTACACCATCCTGCTGGCCGGGCTGGCCAAGGTCGATGTGCAGATCGGCCAGTTCGTGATGATGGGAGAACCCGTCGGCACCATGGGATCACAGACAATTGGCCGTACCGTTGCGACCAGTGCTGGTGTCTCCCGACCGACCCTCTATATTGAAATGCGAAAGAACAACGAGCCCGTCGACCCCACGGGATGGTGGTCAGTGGCTCCTGTTCCAACCCAGAGTGGATAGAATTTGATGCGCTTGACGCCCCTCCGCATAGTCGCTTCGATGGCTGCCGTGTTCACGCTCGGCCTCGCCTGTGCACCGCTGATTGCGCAGGACCAGACGCCGGCTGCCGATGCCACCGCTCCCGCCAGCGCGCCGCGCAGTGCCGACGAGGTCTATTCCGATCTCGACCTGTTCGGTGAAGTGTTCGACCGCATCCGCGCCGAGTACGTCGAAGCTCCCGATGAGCGCAAACTCATCCACGCCGCGCTGCAGGGCATGCTGACCTCGCTCGACCCGCATTCGGGCTATATGGAGCCGGTCGAGTATTCCGACGTGCAGGAAGACACCTCCGGCCAGTTCGGCGGCCTCGGCATCGAAGTGCAGATGGAAGACGGGGTGATCAAGGTCGTCTCGCCCATCGACGATACCCCGGCAGCCAAAGCCGGTATCCTCGCCAACGATTTCATCGTCGAACTCGACGGCACCCAGGTGCAGGGCCTGACGCTCGACCAGGCGGTCGAGAAGATGCGCGGCCAGGTCGGCACCAAGATCACCGTCACCGTCGTGCGCGAAGGCGTCACCGAACCGTTGAAGTTCGAGCTGACCCGCGATGTCATCGCCACCCGTGCCGCCCGCATGACCATGGAAGGCGATGTCGGCGTCATCCGTCTCGCCCGCTTCTCCGAGCAGGCCTTTGTCGGCGTGCAGAAGGCCATCGACGACATCTACAAGGCCGCTGACGGCAAGGCGCCCAAGGGCATCATCCTCGACCTGCGCAACAACCCCGGCGGCCTCGTCGACCAGGCGGTGTTCGTTTCCGACGCCTTCCTCAAGCAGGGCGCCGTGGTGCTGACCCGCGGGCGCATCGAGCAGGAAAGCGCCCGCTACGACGCCAAGCCCGATGCGCTGGACCAGAAGCTTGCTGACGTGCCGATGGTGGTGCTGATCAATGGCGGCTCCGCCTCTGCCGCAGAGATCGTCGCCGGCGCGCTGCAGGATCATAAGCGCGCCACGGTCGTCGGCACCCGCTCGTTCGGCAAGGGCTCGGTGCAGTCGATCATCCCGCTCGGCGCCGATGGCGCCATGCGGCTGACCACGGCGCGGTACTACACCCCGAACAACCGCTCGATCCAGGCCTCCGGCATCCAGCCCGACATCCTCATCACCCAGGACGTGCCCGAGGAGTTCAAGGGCCGCGACGAAATCATCGGCGAAGCGGCGCTTCCCGGCGAGATCGGTGGCGGCACCGAGGAAAAGGCCACAGTCGGCTCGTCCGTCTATGTCCCGGCCGAGAAGGAAAAGGACAATCAGCTGCAATACGCCATCAAGCTGATAGACGGCCTCGAGACCAACGAAGCCTTCCCGCCCAAGGCGGCCGGTTAACGAGATCTCAAGCGGCAGGGTTAACGCTTCCTTACCCTTTGCCCGTCACACAATGAGCCTGATGCGGGGTGGCGATTCGCCGCCCCGTTTGATTCCCGGAGCGTGGCCAGGTTCGGCCGCGCCGCCCCGCCCCCTGGGATGAAGGCCAGACGATGACCGAGCTCAGCGCGCCCCTCGTTCGCCGCAAAGCCAGGCAGGCCAAGACCGCCAAGGCGGCCGCCGGCAGTGCCTCCCCCCGCCACATCCCGGTCACCCGCATCGCCCTGGGGCTCGTCGCGCTGATTGCCGTCGGCGTCACCGCCCGCATCATGCTGGTCGACGACCCCGATGGCGGCCGCCCCAGCGCCACCGTCGATATTGCGGGCGCCAACCCAGCCAACAGCGTCGCCGGCGCCGTGGCGGCGCCCGGCGAAGTGACCATCACTGCCGACCCGGAAATGTTTCCGGTTGCATCGGCCGACACAGTTTCGGAGCCGGCCGATACGCTGGTGATCGATCCGGCGGCGAACGATCCCGAAATGCTCGAGGAAACCGAGTTCGGCGCCATCCCGCGCATTTCCGGCACCGGCCTCCGGCCGTTCGACGTCTACTCCCGCCCTTCCGACACGCCGGCCACGTCCGGCGGCAAACCGTTGATTGCCATTATCGTCTCCGGCCTGGGGCTCAACACCGAAGGTACGCTCGATGCCATCAGCAAGCTGCCCGAGGAGGTGACGCTCGCCTTCGCCCCCTACGGCAAGACGCTCGATCGCACCGTCGGCGCCGCCCGCGCCGAGGGGCACGAGCTGTTCCTCGAAGTGCCGCTCGAGCCGTTCGACTATCCCGAGAACGACCCCGGCCCGGACACCCTGCTCACCGGCCAGGCGCCACGCGACAATCTTTCGAAGCTGTTCAAGGTGATGAGCAGCTTCCCCGGCTATGTCGGGCTGATCAACAATATGGGCGCCCGCTTCACGGCGTCGGGTGCCGATTTCGGCCCGATGATGGAGGAACTCGGGGCGCGCGGTCTCGGTTATCTCGATGATGGCTCGTCCAACCGCTCGCTCGCCCCTCAGCTCGCTCGCGCCAACCGTGTCCCCTTTGGTCGGGTGAACGCAGTGGTCGACGCCAACCCGGCGCGCGGACCGATCCTCGCCGCCCTCGCCGACCTTGAACGACAAGCCCGCGACAAGGGCTATGCCATCGGCATCGTCTCTGCCTTGCCGGTCTCGATCGAAGCGGTTACCGAGTGGGCGAGGGCCCTCCGCGAGCGCGGCATCGAGATCGTGCCGGCCAGTGCCCTGATGGCGGGAGAACCAAACTGATGCCCAAACGCGAAGAGATGCCCTACCGCGATTGCGTCGGCATCGCCGTGTTCAACGCCCAAGGCCTGGTGTTCGTCGGTCGCCGCATGCCCGATGGTTCGGCCGACCGCACCGAGGTCGACGCGCCCTGGCAGATGCCACAGGGCGGCATCGACAAAGGCGAAGCCCCGATCGAAGCGGCGTGGCGCGAGCTGTTCGAGGAGACCTCCATCCGCACCGCCGAACTCGTCGCCGAAGCGCCGGAATGGATCTACTACGACCTTCCGGACGAAGCGCTCGGCATTGCACTCAAGGGCAAGTATCGCGGCCAGCGCCAGCGCTGGTTCGCCTTCCGCTTCACCGGCAATGACAGCGAGATCAATGTCAGCGCCCCGGGCGGCGGCGCGCACCCCGCCGAGTTCGATAAATGGCGCTGGGAAAAACTCGAGACGCTGCCCGACCTGATCGTCCCGTTCAAACGGGATGCGTATTTGCAGGTGGTGGAGGCGTTCAGGGACGTACCGGCGGGCGGGCGGGGGTAGAGCGGGGTCCCTAACTGAAGCGGATGGCCTCCTCCCGGCCTCCCCCATAAAGGGGGAGGTGCAGAGTCGAGGCCCTGTCCTCGATCGTGCCAAACAGACCGACAGGCACCTCCCCTTTATGGGGGAGGATGGGAGGGGGCCGCCTCTTTCAGCAGGCGCCCTTGCCACAAACCCCGTTCCGCGCCATCTGTTGCCCATGAAAACCATCGGCCTCATCGGCGGCATGAGCTGGGAATCCACCGCTCACTACTACGCCATCCTCAACCGCGAGACGGCGGCCCGGCGGGGCGGCCTGCACTCCGCCCCGGTCATCGTCCATTCGGTGGATTTCGCGCCCATCGAGGCAATGCAACGCGCCGGTAACTGGGACGGCGCCGGAGCGGTCCTCGCGGGCGTTGCCAGCTCGCTCGAAGCCCAGGGGGCCGGCGTCATCGGCCTCGCCACCAACACCATGCATATCTGCGCGCCTCAGATCGTCGCGGCGCTGACGGTGCCCTTCGTCCACATCGCGGCGCCCACTGCCGATGCGCTGCTGGCCGACGGGATCGGCAAGGTCGGGCTGCTCGGCACTCGCTTCACCATGGAGAAGCGCTTCTACATCGAGGGCCTCGAACAGCGCGGCCTCGAAGTGCTGGTGCCCGATGTCGGCATCACCAACCTCAACGGCATCATCTACGAGGAACTCTGCCTCGGCATCGTCAGGGACGAGTCGCGCCGCACCTATGTCGACGCCATCACGCGGCTGCAGGCCCGCGGCGCCGAAGCGGTGATCCTCGGCTGCACCGAGATCTGCATGCTGATCGACGACAGCGTCAGCCCGCTGCCGACCTATGACACCACGGACCTGCATGCACGGGCGCTGGTGGCGGCGGCTTTGGCTTGAAGGGCTGACTGATAGAGACGGCCCCCTCCCGACCTCCCCCATAAAGGGGGAGGTGAAGAGGCGGGGCTCTGTCTTCGATCATGCCGAGTGAACCGGCGGGCACCTCCCCCTTCATGGGGGAGGATGGGAGGGGGTCGTCTGCTTCAGTCGGTCCAGGCGCGCCCCTAAGCCGCGCGCCGCATCCCGGTGGCCTGCTCCACCACCTGGAACACCTCGACGATCCGATCGAGTTCGGTCGCCTGCGCTTCGGTCTGCTCGATCGCCGCGTTGGTTTCCTCGACCAGCGCCGCGTTGTGCTGGGTCATCTCGTCCATCTGCCGCACCGCGGTGTTGACCTCTTCGATTGCCGAGGCCTGCTCCTGGCTGTCGCGGGCAATCTTCTGCATCAGCTGGTTCGACGAGCGCGCGGCGGCGAGGATCGCCTCGAGCTTCTCGGCTGCTTCCGCCACGAGGCGCGAACCGGCCTTCACCTCCCCGCCGGACTGCTCGATCAGCGCCTTCACTTCGCTCGAGGCACCAGCCGCCGACTGCGCCAGGCGCCGTACTTCCACTGCCACAACGGCGAAGCCCTTGCCGGCATCGCCGGCGCGCGCCGCTTCCACCGAGGCATTGAGCGCCAAGAGGTTGGTTTGGAAGGCGATGTCGTCGATCATCCCGATAATGTTGGAGATCTTGCCCGATGAGGTGGTGATCCGCTCCATCGCCGCATTGGCCTCTTGCATCACGCCGCCGCCCTGCTCGGCCGCCAGCGTCACCTGGCCCGAGGCTTCGCTTGCCTGTTGGGCATTCTGGGCATTGGCGGTGACGGTGGAGGCAAGCTGCTCCATCGCCGCCGACGTCTCTTCGATGGTAGCCGCCTGCTTGGTGGTGCGTTCGCTCAGGTCGTTCGCACCCGACAGGATCTCTCCGGTCGCCGTCTTCAGCGAGCGCGACGTGCCCTTCAACTGCCCAACGATCTCGGTCAGCCGTTCGGCCACCGCATTGGTATCGTCCTTCAGTCGCGCGAAGGCGCCGCCATACTGGCCATGCACTCGCTGCGTCAGGTCGGTCTGGGCCAGCGCCGACAGCACTTCGCCGGTCTCGCTCAGCCCGCGGTCGACCGTCTCGACCAGGGCGTTGACGCTGCCGGCGAGGGCATTGAGTTCGGCATCGGGGAACTCGGCGGCGACGCGCCTGGAGAAATCGCCGTCGATCGCCGCGTCGACCACGCCACCGAAGGCCTGCTGCAGCTCGGCCATCATCTTCACCCGCGCTTCCTGGTCGCGGATGATGCGCACGGCTTCGGCCTCGGTCATTTCGGCGACCTTCTTGCCGTTCTCGCGGAACACTTCAACGGCGCGCGCCAGCGTACCCACCTCGTCAACGCGCTCGGTGCCCGGCACGGTGACCGAGTAATCGCCTTCCGCCATCACCTTGACGGTGCGGCCCATCGCGCCGAGCGGCCCGCCGACCAGTTGCCGGATCAGTCCGAACAGGATGGCACAGGCGGCGAGCACGCAGATCGCTGACAGGAGGATAATCGTGGTGCGGCCTTCGTTCACCGCCGCCTGCAGCGTCGCCAGCGGCACGCTCGTTACCACCACCCAGCGGTCCTCCGTGCCGCCGACGCTGAACGGCGCCGCCGTCTGGCGCATCTCGGCGTTGTCGGCTTCCTTGGCGGTGTTGTCGGCCAGTGCCGCCGTGACGATGCCATGCATCGGGTCGGCCGCCTCCAGTGTCTTGCCGATCATCGTGGGATCGGGGTGCGCAACCACGATGCCCTTGGCCGAGATCACCGCGACATTGCCGGTACCGAACGGCTTCAACTCCGCCATCCGGGTGTTGATGTCGCTGAGCGACAGGTCGACGCCGCCGGTGCCGAGGTAAGTCGCGCCATCGGTGATCGGCGCACCGAACGACATGATCAGCATGTCCTTGCCGGCTACCGTATAGTTGTAGGGCTCGATCGCCACGGCGCGCCCCAGCGCCTTGGGCTGCAGGTAATAGTCGCCGGCGCCCGGCTGGTCGTAGCCGGTCAGCGCCTCCAGCACCACCGAACCCGAACCGCGGTTCCAGTACGGGATATAGCGGCCGGTCGCATCGTGGCCGGGCTTGTTCACCGCGGCAGCGTCGTTGCCGTCGAGCGCGTTGGGCTCCCAGCCCGACCAGGCGCCGAGTAACCCGGGATTGCGTTCGAGGAACTGCCGGATGGTCGCGTCATAGACGGCACGATCCTTGATCCCCGCCGTGTGCAGCCCCTGCAACGCCGTGACGATCCCCTCGGCCGCCCGCTCGCCGCGCAGCAGATCGGTCGAGACCTGCGCCGCGATACCTTGCGTGGTTTCCGCCTGCAGCTGGCGCGTCTGCGCCTCCATGGTGCCGCCGACTTGCTGCACCAGGAGCGTCATGCCGATGGCGAACACGGCGGTAAGGGCCGCGCCGCCGAGCAGCGCGACCTTGAGAGAGAGGGAACGAATACGCATGCGGGGAACGGCTCCTGCCGAATAGTGCTTTCTCGCGTATTCAGCGCAGTCCGCCGTTAAAGAACGGTCAACCACGCTGGCCCCGATGCCAAAATAATAGGCAGCGCCCGGCACTAAGAGCGAGACCCCGGCCAGTCGCCGGGGTCCGCGGGCACCGCCGCCAGCGGCTTGCTAGAACTCGGCCCAGTCCTTGGCCACCGCCGCATTGCCCTCACTGAGATAGCTGCGCGCCGCCGCCTTGACCTTCTGCTGCAGGGCCTTGACGCTGCCGGGGCGCGGCTCCGCCGGCACCGGCATCGTGGCGCCGCCCTCCTCGATCGAGAACACGTCGACGATCTTGTCGAGCTCGGTTGCCTGCCCTTCGGTCTGCTCGATCGCCGCATTGGTCTGTTCCACCAAGGCGGCGTTCTGTTGCGTCATCTCGTCGAGCACCCGCACTGCCGAGCTGACCTCCTCGATCGCGCCCGCCTGCTCGCGGCTCGCCGTGGCGATGCCCTCGATCAGGTTCGAGCTCTCGCGCGCCGTCTCGAGCATGGCGACCAGCTTTTGCGCCGCCTCCGCCACCAGTTTCGAGCCGCCCGCCACTTCGGCGCCCGACTGCTCGATCAGCGCCTTGACTTCGCTCGATGCGCTCGCTGCCGACTGCGCCAGCCGCCGCACTTCCACCGCCACCACGGCAAAGCCCTTGCCGGCATCTCCCGCTCGCGCCGCTTCCACCGACGCGTTGAGCGCCAGCAGGTTCGTCTGGAAGGCGATGTCGTCGATCATCCCGATGATGTTGGAGATCTTGCCCGACGAGGTGGTGATCCGCTCCATTGCCGCGGTCGCCTTCTCCATCACCGCACCGCCTTCGGTTGCCGTCTTGCTGACGTCCTGCGCCTTGATCGAGGCATCGGCTGCCCGCTTGGCGTTCTCGGTGACGGTTGAGGCCAGTTGTTCCATCGAGGCGGAGGTCTCCTCGATCGTCGCCGCCTGCTTGGTGGTGCGCTCCGAAAGATCGTTGGCGCCCGACAGGATTTCACCGGTGGCCGTCTTCAGCGCCCGCGACGTCGTCTGCAGCGAGGTGACGATCTCGGTGATCCGCTCCAGCGAAGCGTTGAACGCCTGCCGCAGCCCCTCGTATTGCCCGGTGAACTGCGTATCCACCCGCCCACCCAGGTCGCCGTCGGCCATCCGCGCCAGCGAGGTCTTCAACAGCTCGATGATCGCCTCGGATTTCTTGCGTTCGGTGATGTCACTGGCAAACTTCACCACCTTCATCGGCTTGCCGGCGGCATCGAATACCGGGTTGTAGGAGGCCATGATCCAGACCTCCTTGCCGCCCTTGCCGAAGCGCTTGAACTCCGACGAAATGAACTCGCCGGCACGCAGCCGGGCCCAGAACTGCTCGTACTCGGCACTCGCCCCATAGCTCGGCTCGACGAACATGCGGTGGTGCCGACCCTGGATTTCCTCGAGGCGATAGCCCAGCGTCGCAAGGAAGTTCTCGTTGGCGCTGACAATGGTGCCGTCGAGCCGGAACTCGATCACCGCCTGCGACCGGCTGATGGCCGCCACTTGCCCGGCCATGTCGGCGGCGCGGTTCTTCTGCTCGGTGATGTCGGAGGCGAATTTGATCACCTTGATCGGCTTGCCCGCCTTGTCGAGGATCGGGTTGTAGCTGGCCTGCAGCCAGATCTCCCGCCCTCCCTTGCCGAAGCGCCGATACTCGCCCGACTGGAACTGCCCCGCCCCCAGCGAGCGCCAGAACTCGGCGTAGTCCTGCCCCTGCGCCTGAACCGGATCGACAAACATCCGGTGGTGCTTGCCCTGGACTTCCTCCAGCGTATAGCCCGTGGCTCCTAGGAAGTTGGCGTTTGCCGTAATGATGGTGCCATCGAGCTTGAACTCGATCACCGCCTGGCTGCGCATGATCGCGTCGACCTTGCTGCGGTCATCCGAATGCGACGCACCGGAAAACCCGGCGAAAATTGATTGACCCATGACTTCTGCCCCCAAAAACCGCTTCTGCGGATCCGGCGCAATTTCAGCGCATATCCGCTTGAGGAACCTCCAAGCCGGGCATGCGTAATAACGCGCGGTACACCATGAGGGTGCGCCTTCACGCGTCCGTGAGCAGTTGCTGCTCAACTACGTAGTGATGCGTAGTTGAGCCTTTCTCGGCGCTGCAACGAAAAAGGGCGCCAAATGGCGCCCTTTCGCTGGCAATATTCCGGTGGTGGGCAGGCGAGGCGGCAGCCCGTTTCGTCAGCGACGCGCCGCCTAGAACTCGTTCCAGTCCGTACTGATCGCGGCATTGCCCTGGCTGAGATAAACCTGCCGCGCCGCCCTCCGTGGCACCGCCGGTGCGGCGCCCGCCTCGGCAACGGTGAACACATCGACAATACGGTCCAGTTCGCCTGCCTGCGACTCCGTCTGTTCGATCGCCGCATTAGTCTGTTCGACCAGCGCCGCGTTGTGCTGGGTCATCTCGTCGAGCGTGCGGACCGCTACGTTAACCTCCTCGATCGAGGAAGCCTGCGCCCGGCTCTCGCCGGCAATGCCCTGCAGCAGCTCGTAATTGGTGCGCGCCCCCTCGAGCATGATGCCGAGCTTGTTGGCTGCCTCCGCCACGAGCCGCGACCCACCGGCCACTTCAGTGCTCGATTGCTCGATCAATGCCTTCACCTCGGATGAGGCGCTTGCCGCCGACTGCGCCAGCCGCCGCACTTCCACTGCCACCACGGCAAAACCCTTGCCGGCATCGCCGGCCCGCGCCGCTTCGACCGACGCGTTGAGCGCCAGGAGATTGGTCTGGAAGGCGATATCGTCGATCAACCCGATGATGTTGGAAATCTTCGCCGACGATTGGGTGATCCGTTCCATCGCCGCCGTCGCTTCGCGCATCACCTCGCCACCCTGCTCGGCCGTGCGCGACACATCGGCCGCATTGCTGCTCGCCGATTCGGCGCGCTTGGCATTCTCGAGCACCGTCACCGCCAGTTGCTCCATCGCCGCCGAGGTCTCTTCGATCGTCGCCGCCTGCTTGGTGGTCCGCTCCGAAAGGTCATTGGCGCCCGACAGGATCTCGCCGGTCGCGACCTTCAGCGAGCGCGAGGTCGAGCGGAGGTTGGTCACCACTTCGGTCAGCCGGTCGCCGACCGCGTTGGTGTCATCCATCAGCTTCTTCAACGAGCCCGAATAACTCCCCTGCATGCGTCGGGTCAGGTCGGCCTGCGCCAGCGCCCCAAGCACCTGTGCGGTTTCACCGATCGAGGCATCCACCGTTTCCACCAGTTGGTTGACGCTGCGGGCCAGCACCTCGAGCTCCTGGTCGGCGAACTCGGCATCGACGCGGCGGCTGAAGTCGCCCTCGAGCGCTGCGCCGACCACATCGCCGATCTCTCGATTGAGTGCCGCCGCGGCATCGGCCCGCGCCACCGTCACCTTGGCGGTCGCTGCGGCCTCGCCGGCCAGGACGTCGCGGCTGCGCAGCGCCTCGCGGAAAATCCCGAGCACGCGGCCGAGGCCGTTGACCTCGGCAATCTTCTGTTTGCCATCCACCGTCACCTCGAGGTCTCCCTCGGACAGCCGGCGGAAGCCATCGGTCATGTCAGAAAGGGGCTTGGCCACGAAGCGTTGCGCCAGGAGCATTGTCGCCACCGCCAGCCCGAGGATCAGCGCCAGCCCGCCCCAGGTCGCGATGTCGGAAAGGTGGGCATTATCCTCGGCCGCCCTGAGTTGCGCCACATTGGCGGCTTCGATCGCATCGGATACGGCCGACATCTCGCCTTCGAGCACCTCGAAGCTCTGGTCGAACGCAACAAGGTCGGCCGTTGCGCCGGCAACATCGAACTCCGTCGCCTTCTCGACCAGCGCCAATGCGGCGTTGATGTAGGCGTCGAGCGGTCCTGAGAGGCCGTCGAGCGCCTGGCGAACATCGGCCGGCACGTCGAGATCTGCCTGCGAGGCGATCGTCTGCCTGAACGTGTCGCCATAGGTCTTTACGTCGACATAGGTGTCCTGGACCATGGTGATGTCGCCGGAGATCACCGCATAGAGGCTGCGGTACACCAGCCCGCGCATGCTGTCGTGCAGCATATCGGCGGTCATGTGCGCCCGCATCGAGCTCATCAGGGTCTCACTGCTGTGCCCCGATGCCTTGAACCCGGTCGAGACGTACAGGCTCGCCCCGGCCACCACGATGCCGGTCGCCACCAGGAGCATCGAAAGCCCGGACACCAGGGTCCCGAGCCGAATGCCCTTTGCCGCCGTCGCGGCACTCTCCCCGCTCCTCAACTTCATCCTGAAGCTCCCCTTCGTCGACCGAAGCCACCGCCTCCTGGCGGCCGAGGCGCGCGGCCGTTACCGCGCCCTTAATGGAACGTAGCTCAGCGTGGTTAATGCGTAGTTTCGGGTAGGAACGTCACTTGGAGCGTTCTCAGGAAAAGCTGCGGACTTCCACCGTTTCGAGCGCGCGACCAGATTGAGGGCCTAGAACTCTGCCCATTCGTCGGCCTTGATCGCGGTATTGCCGCGACTGAGGTAAGTCTTTGCTGCCGCCTGCACCTTGTGCTGGATCGCCTTGATTCCCTTGGGTGCGGCAACGTCCTCCAGGGGCGTGGCGACGTCGGCCCGGGCGTCGACGCTGAACACCGCCACGATCCGGTCGAGTTCCGTCGCCTGGGCTTCCGTCTGCTCGATCGCCGCATTGGTCTCTTCCACCAGCGCCGCATTGTGCTGGGTCATCTCGTCCATCTGCCGCACCGCGGTGTTGACCTCTTCGATCGCCGAGGCCTGCTCGCGGCTATCCCGCGCGATGCCCTCGAGCAGCTCGCGATTGCCGCGTACCGCCAGCAGCATCTGCTCGAGCTTGGCGGCCGCTTCCGCCACCAGCTTCGAGCCGCCCTGCACCTCGTTGGCCGATTGCTCGATCAACGCCTTCACTTCGGCGGACGCACTCGCCGCCGACTGCGCCAGGCGCCGCACTTCGACGGCCACCACCGCAAAACCCTTGCCGGCATCGCCCGCCCGCGCCGCTTCCACCGAGGCGTTGAGCGCCAGCAGATTGGTCTGGAAGGCGATGTCGTCGATCAGCCCGATGATGTTGGAGATCTTGGCAGAGCTCTCGGTGATCCGCCCCATCGCCGCATTGGCGTTGAGCATCACCGCGCCGCCGGCTTCTGCCGTCGTCGTCACCTCTGCGGCATTCTCCGACGCGCCGGCGGCGCGCTGGGCATTGGCCAGCACCGTGGTCGCCAGTTGCTCCATCGCCGCCGAGGTTTCCTCGATCGTCGCTGCCTGCTTGGTGGTGCGCTCGCTGAGGTCATTGGCGCCCGACAGGATCTCGCCCGTCGCGGTCTTCAGGTCGAACGAGGTCTTCTGCAGCTGTCCGACAATGTCGGTCAGCTTCTCCGCCACCGTGTTGGTGCTATCCTTGAGCAAGGCGAAGGCGCCTTGATAATCGCCCTCGATCCGCCGGGTGAGGTCGGCCCCGGCCAGCGCGGCAAGCACCGAACCGGTCTCCTCGATCGAGCGGCCCATGGTCTCGAGCAGCAGGTTCACCGACCCTGCGAGGCCATTGAGTTCGGCATCGGCAAAGTCCGAGGCGACGCGCGCCGAGAAATCTCCGGCGACAGCTGCGCCGACCACTGCCCCGAACGAACCCTGCAGTTCCTGCATCATCTTGCGGCGCTTGGCTTCGTCGGCGAGTACCCGCTGTACGTCTGCGTCGGTCATCTCCCGCACCTTGAGCAGGTTGGCGCGGAACACCTCGACGGCCCGTGCCATGTCGCCCAGTTCGTCGTGCCGGCCTGCCCCGCTCACCGAAACCTCGAGATTGCCCTCCGCCAGCGCCGAGGCGGTCCGCGTCAGCCGCGTCATCGGCGCCGTAACGTGACGCATCAGGAACAACCCCAACGCTGCGATGGCGACGGCTGCGATGCCGAGTCCGATCAGTCCGTTGACCGCCTGCTTCGACAGAATGTCGTCGCGATGGACCGTCAGGTCCCACGCCATGGCGAAGCCGCCAACCAGCGCATGTTCCTTGCCGAAGAAGGCAGGAAAGGCTGCATAGTGGACGCCATCGGAGACCCGTGACACCAACGCGGCGCCGCTCGCGGCTTCCGCCGCGACGGTGGCCGCCACTTCTGCCCGCGCCGGATCGGCGCCGAACAGCAGCAGCGGCGCGCCCTGTGCATCGACCGCGCTTGCACTGACCAGGCCGAAATCCGGATCCGCTTCATAGCCCGCCAGCGCCTGGCTGACCGGCTCGAGCTTGGCGAACCGGATGCTGCCGGCGAACTGCTCCGCCAGCACCGCAATCATCTTGTCCTGCTGATCGCTCAAGGTGCTCTCGACGCTCTGCAGGTTGCTCAGCGAACTGAGGAACATGGTGAGGCCGACGACTCCCAGCAGCGTCGCCGCCATGGGGACCAGAATCGCCGGAGCGAGATTGATGCGCATCGCCATCGTCGGCCTCCCTGCCTAGAGCATCGACAGGTCGACGCCTGCCGTAATCGACCCGATCGGAGCGCCGGTAGCGGGGTCGGTGATGGTGATCGAGACCTGGCTCTGGAACGTCTGGGTCGACTCGTCCTGTTCGACCTCGCCCAGCGCCACGGCGTCGGCGCCCGCGCCGAAACTCAGCGTGAACTTGTCTTCATCTCCCTGCCAGTAGTCCGAGGTGACTGTCGACTGCGCGACATTCAGCCCAACCGCATCGGTCGCGAAGATCTCGGTGAACAGGCCTGCGCTCTCGGCCTGAACGCCGACCAGGTACTTCGACGCCTCGTTCGCGAGGGTCGCATCGATCATCGGCTTGGACGCAGCATCCACCTCGGCGCGCCATTGCTTGTCGAGTTCATCGATCTTGGCGGCATCGTAGCCGGCCGAGACCTGGTTCTGCGCCATGATGGCAGCGATCAGGGTCGGGTTCTGGGCGACCTCGCGGAGCTGGCCCTGGGCAAGGGCGGTCAGTGGCTCGGCGAACTCATTGTCCGCTGCATGGCTGACGGCCAGCGGACCGGCGAGGCCGGCCACCAGGGCTGTGGCGAGGATAAGGGGGTGGCGGGACATGGGTAGGCATCTCCTTCTGGATGGCCGGCCGGGTCGGCCCGGACGACAGGCAACGTTGCGGGCTCGCTTCGCGAGCCGGCTCGATAGGTCGAGTCTCGTGACTTGTCGGATGCAGTTCAGCAGCCGCAGCGGTCGTCCAGCCGCTGTCTCCCAAGTCTCGGTATCTGCATTCCCGATACGGACAATTGCGCATGTGTCGTTAAGGTTCGGTGAATTGCTTCTGGACGTGAATTTATGACTGGTCGGCTCAGGTTGGGGGCGGAGCTGCGGCTGTCCCACACGTAGGATGGGCGCCCGGCGGGGCGCCCATGACGGCCAACGCTCTAGAACTCTGCCCAGTCGTCGGCCTTGATGGCGGTGTTGCCGCGGCTGAGATAGGTTTTGGCCGCTGCCTTCACCCGCTGTTCCAAGGCCTTGATGCCGCGCTGCGGCGGCAGTTCCACCACCGGCGAGACTGCCTCGGCCTTGCCGTCGACAGTGAATACCGCGACGATCCGGTCGAGTTCCGTCGCCTGCGCCTCGGTCTGCTCGATCGCCGCATTGGTCTGTTCCACCAGCGCGGCGTTGTGCTGGGTCATCTCGTCCATCTGGCGCACCGCGGTATTGACCTCCTCGATCGCCGAGGCCTGCTCGCGGCTGTCGCGGGCGATGCCTTCCAGCAGCTCGCGATTGCCGCGTACCGCCAACAGCATCTGCTCGAGCTTGGCGGCCGCTTCCGCCACCAGCTTCGAACCGCCTTGCACCTCGTTGGCCGACTGCTCGATCAGCGCTTTCACTTCGCTCGATGCACTCGCCGCCGACTGCGCCAGGCGCCGCACTTCGACGGCCACCACCGCAAAGCCCTTACCGGCATCGCCGGCCCGCGCCGCTTCCACCGAAGCGTTGAGCGCCAGCAGGTTGGTCTGGAAGGCGATGTCGTCGATCAGCCCGATGATGTTGGAGATCTTGGCCGAGCTCTCGGTGATCCGCCCCATCGCCGCATTGGCGCTCAGCATCACCGCGCCGCCGGCTTCTGCCGTTGTCGTCACCTCCGCGGCATTCTCCGACGCGCCGGCGGCACGCTGTGCATTGGCGAGCACCGTGGTCGCCAGTTGCTCCATTGCCGCCGAGGTCTCTTCGATGGTTGCCGCCTGCTTTGTGGTGCGCTCCGAGAGGTCATTGGCGCCCGACAGGATCTCGCCCGTCGCGGTCTTCAGGTCGAACGAGGTCTTCTGCAGCTGCGTCACGATGTCGGTGAGCTTCTCGGCCACCGTGTTGGTGTTGTGCTTCAAGCGCGCGAACTCACCTTCATAGGCGCCATCCATGCGCCGTGTCAGGTCGGCCTCGGCCAGCGCCTCGAGCACGTCGCCGGCCTCGTTCAGTCCGCTCGCCACCGTATCCATCAGCCCGTTGAAGTTGTTGGCGATGCGCTCGATGTCGGCATCGGCGAAATGCGCATCGATGCGCTGCGTCAGGTCGCCCCTCAACGTCGCCGCCACCACGCCATCGAAGGCGTTCTGGAAGCTCAGCATCATCTGGGCGCGCTCGGCCGCCTTCTCGTGCCGGCTGCGTTCGTCCTCGTTCATCTCGGCGACGCGGATGCCGTTCTCCTTGAACACCTGCACCGCGGCGGCCATCTGGCCGATCTCGTTCTTCTCGCCCGCATAAGGAACTTCGGTGGCAAAATCCCCCTCTGCAATCCTCGCCATCGTCTGCGTCACCCGGGTCAGCGGGGTCGAGAGGTACCGTGTAGCGACATAGAGCGCGGCCCCGACGCCGGCGAGCAACCCAAGCAGCGTCGCGCTTGCCACCACCGGCAGGATCAGCGTCTCGAAGCCGGCAATCTCGGCTGTGATCGCCTCGAAATGCGCCTGGTCGTTCTCCACCACGGCGTCGATTTCGGCCTGATAGGCCTTGCGGTTGGCGCGGTTGGCCTCGTTATTGCCCTGGGCGTCGGCCTCAGCCGGATCGATCGTTGCGAGCCGCGCCGTCTCCGCCCGGAACTGCCGGAACTCTGCGGTGCGCGCCACCACCTGGTCGAAGGCCGGCCGGTCCGCCGCCGGCACCAGCGGCTGCCATTGGGCCAGGTGCGCATCGATCTTGTCGAGCGACTTGAGCAACCCCTCGGCGAACGGCGCGGCCTTCTCGACATTGGGCGCGGCGTAGATGCCGCGTGCATCCATCACCACTGCCGTCACCAGCCGGTTGAGATGCTCGCCATTGAAGGCCCGCTGCGATGCCGCCTCAAGTTGCTCCGTCCGCTCGGTGAACGATGTGGTGACGTACATGGCAAGGCCGCCGATCGCCGAGACCACCAGGCCCATCACGGCAACGATAAGGAAAAGGCGGGTCCGGATCTTCATTGGTCTGCGCTCGCTCTGCTTCTGGAGTGGACGACGAAAGGCAATGACTGGGCGCGTCCGGAATTGTTTCCGGTCAACGGCCTCGTTCTGTTGGGGATCAATTGGGCGCGGCTCCACCACTGGTCGCGGCTGTCCTGGCCTCGACGCGGTTAGTCTTGCTGCATTCCCGATGCCGACAATTACGCAGTTTGCCTTAAGGGATGGTGAATTGCTTCGGGTTGCGCATTTAGGAACAGATGACCGCGACCAGGGTGCCTGAGCACCGTTCCCTCATCCCCGCGGTGTCACCCCGGCGAAGGCCGGGGCCCATCCTGAGGTGCCGAATAGGACCTCAACCCCGCCCCGGCTGTCATCCCTGCGAAAGAAAGGACCCAACTCACCACTCGCGCCAGCGGATATATGGGTCCCTGCTTTCGCAGGGATGACATCGAGTTGGAGCGGACGATCGTGCCTCCAAAAACAAAAACGGGCGCCCCGCAGGACGCCCGTTTCAAATCCTTCGATGTCGCCCGCTCAGTGCGCGGTCGAACCCGTGCCGACCGACGCATCGAGCAGCAGGTTCCGCCAGCCGTCGATCTCTTCCTGCAGGCGCATTTCTTCGTCGGCGGTGTTCGCGGCCTGCTGGGCGGTGAGCCCGGCGGCGATCAGCCCCTCGATCTTGGCGCGGTCGAATTCGGCAATGTCCTGCGCTTCTTCGGCGAGGATGGTCAGCCCTTCGGGCGATACATCGGCAAAGCCGCCGCGCACGTAGTAGACGTGGCTGATCCCGTCATTGCGGACGACAGTCACGAAGCCCGGCTTCAGCGTGGTCATCAGCGGCGCGTGGTCGCCCAGCACGGTGAAATAGCCATCGGCGCCCGGCACGGTCACCGACTTCACGGTCTCCGACAGCAGCAGCCGCTCGGGCGAGACGATTTCGAGTTTGGTGCCTTCGGCCATGGTCCTGCCTTTGGGTTGAGCTGGGTCCGCCCGAAGGCGAACCCCGAGTTCGTCAGTAGAGCTTAGGCCGCGGCGGCCAGCTTCTGGGCCTTCTTGACCGCGTCTTCCATGGTGCCGACCATGTAGAAGGCAGCTTCCGGCAGGTGGTCGTACTTGCCCTCGACGAGGTCCTTGAACCCCTTGATGGTGTCTTCGAGCTGCACGAACACGCCCGGCGTACCGGTGAAGGCCTCGGCCACGTGGAACGGCTGGCTCATGAAACGCTCGACCTTGCGGGCGCGCGCCACGGTCAGCTTGTCCTCTTCGGAAAGCTCGTCCATGCCCAGGATCGCGATGATGTCCTGGAGCGCCTTGTAGCGCTGCAGGATCTGCTGCACCTGGCGGGCAGTGTTGTAGTGCTCTTCGCCGACGATGTTGGCCGAGAGCATGCGCGAGGTGGAGTCGAGCGGATCCACGGCCGGATAGATGCCCTTCTCGGAGATGGCGCGGTTCAGCGTCGTCGTCGAGTCCAGGTGGGCGAACGAGGTCGCCGGCGCCGGGTCGGTCAAGTCGTCGGCCGGCACGTAAATCGCCTGCACCGAGGTGATCGAGCCCTTGTTGGTGGTGGTGATGCGCTCCTGCAGCGCGCCCATGTCGGTGGCGAGCGTCGGCTGGTAACCCACCGCGGAGGGGATACGGCCGAGCAGAGCCGACATTTCGGCGCCCGCCTGGGTGAAGCGGAAGATGTTATCGACGAAGAACAGTACGTCCTGGCCTTCGTCGCGGAAGTGCTCGGCGACGGTGAGGCCGCTCAGCGCCACGCGGGCACGCGCCCCCGGGGGCTCGTTCATCTGGCCGAACACCAGGGCGCATTTCGAACCGGCTGTCGAGCCGTTGTTCTCGTGCGGGTCCTTGTTCACGCCCGATTCGATCATTTCGTGGTAGAGGTCGTTGCCCTCGCGGGTACGCTCACCCACGCCTGCGAACACCGAGTAACCACCGTGCGCCTTGGCGACGTTGTTGATCAGCTCCTGGATCAGCACGGTCTTGCCCACGCCGGCGCCGCCGAACAGGCCGATCTTGCCGCCGCGTGCATAAGGAGCAATCAGGTCCACGACCTTGATGCCGGTGACGAGAATCTGTGCTTCCGAAGCCTGCTCGGTGAACGACGGGGCATCCTGGTGGATGGCGCGGCGCGACTTGGTGTTGACCGGGCCGGCTTCGTCCACCGGCTCGCCGATCACGTTCATGATGCGGCCCAGCGTCTCGTCGCCCACCGGCACCGAAATCGCCGCGCCGGTATCGATCACGGTAGCACCGCGGACCAGGCCTTCGGTGGTGTCCATGGCGATGGTGCGCACGGCGTTCTCACCGAGGTGCTGCGCCACTTCGAGCACCAGGCGGTTGCCGTTATTGTCGGTCTCGAGCGCGTTCAGGATCGCCGGCAGGTGACCCTCGAAGGTCACGTCCACCACGGCGCCGATCACCTGCGAAACCTTGCCGACCGGCTGGCCGGCGACGGCTGCCGCGGGAGTGCTCGAAGCGGCCTTGCGGGCCGGGGCTTTCTTGGCGGCGGGAGCCTTGTCGGTCGCCGGGGCTTTTGCTGCAGTTGCTGCGCGGGCCATGATTTACCTCGTTCCTGCTAGAGCGCTTCCGCGCCCGAAATGATTTCGATGAGTTCTTTGGTGATCTGGGCCTGGCGCTGCCGGTTGTAGACCAGCGTCAGCTTCTTGATCATCTCGCCGGCGTTGCGCGTCGCGTTGTCCATGGCGCTCATCTGCGCGCCGAAGAACGAGGCGTTGTTCTCGAGCAATGCCCTGAAGATCTGCACCGAGATGTTGCGCGGCAGCAGGTCCTCGAGGATCGCTTCCTCGTCCGGCTCGTATTCGTAGTTCAGCGTGTCCTCGGCGCCTGCGGCCGGAGCCTCGAACTTGGCCGGGATCAGCTGGTGCGCCGTCGGGATCTGCGCGATCACCGAGCGAAAACGCGAGTAGAACAGTGTCGCCACGTCGAATTCACCCGCCGCATACATGGCGAGCACCTTCTCGCCGACGCTGGCGGCGTTGACATAGCCCAGCTGACGCACATCGCGGAACGAGATCGTCTCGACGATCTTGTCGGCAAAACCGCGCTTCAGGATGTCGTTACCCTTGCGGCCGACGGTGAGGATCTTCACCGTCTTGCCTTCGCCGATCAGCTTCTGCGCCGTTTCACGGGCGAGACGCGCGATCGACGAGTTGAAGCCACCGGCGAGGCCACGCTCGCCGGTCGCAACGACCAAGAGGTGCACCTGGTCACGGCCGTTGCCGGCGAGCAGCGCCGGAGCGTCGGCGCGGCCGGCATAGGCCGCGCCCAGCGCCGCGAGCACATTGCCCATGCGCTCGGCATAGGGACGCGCCGCCTCGGCTGCTTCCTGGGCGCGACGAAGCTTCGCCGCCGCCACCATCTGCATGGCCTTGGTGATCTTCTGGGTCGATTTGACCGAGGCGATCCGGTTTTTAAGGTCCTTTAGCGAGGGCATCGGCCGCTCTTACTCCTCTAGCGAGGCCCGAGGGACCTCGCCCAACCAGGGGTCTTACGAGAACGTCTTCTTGAACGCGTCGATGGCGGCCTTGAGCTTGGCGCGGAGGTCATCCGACAGCGCCTTCTCCTTGGCGATCGCCGACAGCACGTCCGCGCCCTTGGAGCGGAGGTAGCCGAGCAGCCCTGCCTCGAACTCGCCGACCTTGTTGACCGGCAGGTCGTCCAGGTAGCCCTGGCCGCCGGCAAAGATCACCGCGACTTCTTCTTCCGGCTTCAGCGGCGCGAACTGCGGCTGCTTCAACAGTTCCGTCAGGCGGGCGCCGCGGTTGAGCAGGCGCTGCGTGGCGGCGTCGAGGTCGGAACCGAACTGCGCGAAGGCGGCCATTTCGCGGTACTGCGACAGCTCACCCTTCAGCGAGCCGGCAACCTGCTTCATCGCCTTGATCTGGGCGTTACCACCCACGCGGGAAACCGAGATGCCGACGTTCACCGCCGGGCGGATGCCCTGGAAGAAGAGGTTCGTTTCGAGGAAAATCTGGCCGTCGGTGATCGAAATCACGTTGGTCGGGATGTAGGCCGACACGTCGTTCGCCTGGGTCTCGATCACCGGCAGCGCGGTGAGCGAACCGAGGCCGTGCTCTTCGTTGAGCTTGGCGGCGCGCTCGAGCAGGCGGGAGTGCAGGTAGAACACGTCGCCCGGATAAGCTTCGCGGCCCGGCGGGCGACGCAGCAACAGCGACATCTGGCGGTAGGCGACGGCCTGCTTGGTCAGGTCGTCATAGGCGATCACGGCGTGCATGCCGTTGTCGCGGAAATACTCGCCGATGGCGGCGCCGGTCATCGGCGCGAGGAACTGCATCGGGGCCGGATCGGACGCGGTCGCCGCGATGACGATCGAGTATTCCAGCGCGCCGGCATCTTCCAGCACCTTGACGAACTGCGCCACGGTCGAGCGCTTCTGGCCGACGGCGACGTAGATGCAGTAGAGCTTTTCCTGCTCCGAAGCGCCTGCGGCATGCGCCGGCTTCTGGTTCAGGAAGGTGTCGAGGATGACGGCGGTCTTGCCGGTCTGGCGGTCGCCAATGATCAGCTCGCGCTGGCCACGTCCGATCGGGATCAGCGCGTCGATGGCCTTGAGGCCGGTCGACATCGGCTCGTGCACCGACTTGCGCGGCAGGATGCCCGGGGCCTTCACGTCGACACGGCGGCGTTCCTTGGCCTTGAGCGGGCCCTTGCCGTCGATCGGGTTGCCGAGCGCGTCGACGACGCGGCCCAGCAGTTCCTTGCCGACCGGGGTGTCCACGATCGAGCCGGTACGCTTGGCGACGTCGCCTTCCTTGATCTCGCGGTCGGCGCCGAACAGCACCACGCCGACATTGTCGGTCTCGAGGTTCAGCGCCATGCCCTTGATGCCGCCCGGGAACTCGACGAGCTCACCGGCCTGCACGTTGTCGAGGCCATAGACACGGGCGATACCGTCGCCAACCGACAGAACCTGACCGACTTCGGAAACTTCCGCTTCCTGGCCGAAGTTCTGAATCTGCTCCTTGAGGATCGCAGAGATTTCCGCGGCTTTGATATCCATTATCCGACCTCTTTCATCGCGATCTTCATCGCCGTGAGCTTGGTTTTGAGTGAGCTGTCGATCATCTGGCTACCGACCTTGACCACAAGGCCACCGATCAGGCTGGGATCGACATGTTGGTTGAGCGTGACGGACTTGCCGATCTTCGCCTTGAGCGTATCGGCCAGCGTCTTGACCTGGGCCGCGCTGAGCGGCGTCGCCGAGGTCACGTCGGCACTGATTTCACCACGGGCGCCGGCAGCGCGTTCGCGGAACGCCTGGATGATCGCCGGCAGGGCGAACAGCCGACCGTTACGGGCCACGACCTTCACGAAATTGCCCACCGTGGTGTGCGCCTTGGCGCGCTCCAGCACGGCATGGATGGCCTGCGCCTTCTCTTCGGTGTTGATCACCGGGGAGCGAAGGAACCGGGCAAAATCCGGACTTTGTTCAGAAAGGGCCAGCAGGTTCACCAGCCCCTGCTCGACCGCCGCGACGGAACCGTCGGCTTCGGCGAGATCGTAGAGCGCCGACGCATACGGCCGCGCGATCTGGGTAAGCACTGAATTCTGCGCTGCCAATGCCCCGTCACCCTCGTGCTGCGCAACCCGAACCCGGCCGATGGAGGCGCCGGAGGCTGCTTTCGCTTATGATTGTTCGCCGGGAAAGGCGGATAGCCCCCCGGATTTCGCGCCCCCTCTAACATGCGAGATCGGCACCCGCAAGGCACCGGAACACGAGTCTTTCAGGGAGTTTTGTCGCAGGGGCGGGCCGTCGTTTGGACTCGTCTGCGAATCCGGTGTCGCACCCGACCGGCCGGCGAGCTCTGGCGCCCGCTCAGGGCATTTTCGTCACAGAAAGCTCTGCGGGTCGATATCCACCTGCACCCGCAGATTGCCCGTCGTCTTCGGCGCCTGCTCCAGCCAGAACCGCACATAGCCGCTCAGGTCGAAATCCTTGCCCGACTGCGCCAGCAGCCGCACCCGGTGCCGGCCGCGGATCATCGAGATCGGCGCGTCGGCCGGGCCGAACAGTTTCAGCCCTTCCGCCAGCGGCGCGACGCTCAGCAGCTGCTTGGCGTAAGCGAAGGCCGGGTCGTGCTCGTTGGCCGAGACGATCAGCGCCGCGAGCCGCCCGAACGGCGGCAGCCCACCGGCTTCGCGCGCCAGCAGTTCATGCCTGTAGAACGCCTCGCGATCCCCCTTGATCATCGCCTTCATCACCGGATGGTCGGGATGATAGGTCTGGAGGAACGCTTTTCCTGCCCGGTTGGCGCGCCCGGCGCGCCCCGTCACCTGGGTCAGGATCTGGAAGGTGCGCTCCGCCGCTCGCGGATCGCCACGATCGAGCCCGAGATCGGCATCGAGCACTCCGACCAGGGTCAGCTTCTCGAAGTGGTGGCCCTTGGCCACCAGCTGCGTGCCCACCACCAGGTCATACTCGCCGCGCTCGATCTCGGCAAAGCGCTCCCTCAGCTGCTGGTTCGAGCCCATGTCGGAACTCAGGATCACCATCCGCGCACCCGGAAAGCGCTCTGCCGCTTCCTCCGCCACGCGCTCGATCCCCGGCCCGATGGGCGTCAGCGAGTCGACTGCGCCGCACTCATTGCACGCCTTGGGTACCCGCTGCTCATGCCCGCAATGGTGGCACATCAAGACGCCGCGGAAGCGATGCTCGACCAGCCAGGCCGAGCAATCCGGACACTGGTACTGGTGCCCGCAGGCTTTGCAGAGCGTCAGCGGCGCATAACCGCGCCGGTTCAGGAACAGCAGCGCCTGCTCGCCCCGATCGAGCGTCGCAAACACCTCGCGCGCCAGCTTCGGGGCGATCCACTGCCCCTTCTCGGGCGGCTCCTCGCGCATGTCGATCGGCGCGATGTCGGGCATTTCCGCAGCGGCGAAGCGCGAGGTCAGCACCACATGCTTGTAACGCCCCTGGTTGGCATTGTTCCGGCTCTCCACCGATGGGGTCGCCGAACTGAGGATCACCCGCGCCTCGGCGAAGCGGGCCCGCACCACCGCCATGTCGCGGGCGTGATAGTTCACCCCGTCATATTGCTTGAACGCCCCGTCATGCTCCTCGTCGAGCACCACCAGCCCCAGCTCACGGAACGGCAGGAACAGCGCCGAGCGTGCGCCCAGCACCACCCTGACATCGCCGTTCAGCACCGAGCGCCAGGTGCGCGCCCGCTGCGCCGGCGTCATGTCCGAGTGCCACTCGGCCGGCCTCGTGCCGAAGCGCCTGGTGAACCGCTCGACGAAAGTCGAGGTCAGCGCAATCTCGGGCAGCAGCACCAGCGCCTGCCGCCCGGCCCTCAGCGTATCGGCCACCGCCTCGAAGAAGACTTCGGTCTTGCCGCCGCCGGTCACCCCGTCGAGCAGCGCCACCCCGAAACCGTTGACGTCGATCTCGCGGATCTGCGCCAATGCCGCGGCCTGCTCGTCGCTCAGCGTCGGTGGCGCCGCCTCCGGATCAGGCAGCAGCGCGATCGGTGGCGGCGCCATCTCGACCCGCTCGAGCGCCCCGGCCTTCTCCAGCCCCTCCACCACCGAGGCCGAGACCCCGGCCTCGCCGATGATCGCCGCCTTGGCGCGGGCCTCGCCATCCATCAGCAGCTCGAGCACTTTCTCGCGCGATTTGGTGCGTTTGTCGGGCTCCACTCCGGTCAGCCGGAACGCCGCGATCGGCCGCTCCGGCTCCAGTGCCTCGGTCGAGCGCAACACACTGCGCAGCACCAGCCCCGGCGCCGCCAGCGTGTATTTCGACACCCAGTCGACCGTCTTCAACAGCTCTTCGCTGAGCGGCGGGGTGTCGAAAACCTGCGCGATGTCCTTCAGCCGGTTATGCGCGTAATTGTCCTTGGGCAGCCCCCAGACCACGCCAAGCGTCGGTCGGCCGACCAGCGGCACCGCGACGATCGAGCCGCGCTGTACCTCCATGCCATAGGGCACGCGATAGCTGTACGGCCCGTCGACCGACACGCTCACCATCACCGCCACGATGTCGGGGGACTTTTCCATCTGTGCTCGCTTTGTTCACGGCTGAGATGGGAATTGCAAGTGCCTTCGCCAAACTCTTAGGCTGCTGCCGCGTTCTGTCAGCAGTCTCGGTTCATTTACCCGTGCCCATCACCATGAGGAGCGTCCCATGCCCAGCACGATTCCCGAAGGCTACACCACCGTCACGCCGTGGATCATTTCCACCGACACTCCGCAACTGATCGATTTTCTCATCGCCGCTTTCGACGGGGTCGAACTGGGCCGCACGCCCAACCCCGATGGCAGCATCGGTCACGCCGAAATCCGTATCGGCGATGCCGTGGTGATGGCCTTCGATGCGCCCCCGGGCATGGCCCCGATGCCCGCCTTCATCCGGCTCTACGTCCAGGATGCGCGCAAGGGCTTCGCGAGGGCGCTCGAAGCCGGCGCTACCGAGGTCACCAAGCCGACCCTGCTCGCCTTCGGCGATCGCGTCGCCCGCGTCCGCGACCCGCTCGGCAATATCTGGTGGCTGCAGCAGCGCGTCGAGGAGGTCTCGGAAGCCGAAATGCAGCAACGCTGGGGCGACCCAAGATGGTCCGAACCCATGGCCTATGTGCAGCACTCATTGGCCGAAGCGCTGAAGCACTAGGCCGACGCGGCTTTCCTGCAGCCTGCCACCGACAGCGCCCCAAACGCGGTGTCATCCCGGCGCAGGCCGGGGCCCATCCTGAGATTTCGCCAACGGCACGATAGACGCAGAGACCTCAGGATGGCCCCCGGCCTTCGCCGGGGTGACACCGTTTATGAGGGAACACCTGGACCACCGCCGCCGGAAACCAACCTCACATCACCAGAATCGGCGAGCCACTCGGCACCCGCTGGTAGAGATCGATCACGTCCTGGTTGAGCAGCCGCACGCAGCCCGACGAAATCGCCTTGCCGATAGTCCGCTCGTCGGTCGCACCGTGCAGCCGGTAGATAGTGTCGCGCCCATCCTTGAAGATGTAGAGCGCCCGCGCGCCCAGCGGATTTTCGAGGCTTGGCGCCATGCCACGGCGATAGGGCTCTAGCTCGGGCTGCCGGTCGATCATTTCGCTCGGCGGCGTCCAGGTCGGCCATTCGCGCTTGTACTGGATCACGCCGCGCCCCGACCAGGTAAAGCCGTCGCGGCCGATACCGACGCCATAGCGCATCGCCTTGCCGTTCTCCTGCACGAGGTAAAGGAAGCGGTGTGCCGTATCGACCACCACCGTGCCCGGGCGCTCGCCCGTCGGATCGTCGACGATCTGCCGCCAGAACTGCGGTTCGATCAGATCCATGCGCGCCGCCGGAATCGGGAAGCGCTCTTCGGGTCGCGCCGCATACATGGCGAGCACGTCGTCCGGAATACGCCTGGTTTCAGTATCGAGGCGAGGGGCGCCGGAGGTGGCGCAGCCAGCGAGGGCGAGGGCCGCAAAGCTCGCCGCCCCGGCGAGCAGCGCCCGGCGGCCGATGATCAGGTCAGTCATGTCAAATATCTCGATTGGCGGCCGGGAGGAGGAGGGCCGCGTTGTCAGGAACAGGGCAGTGTCAGGGGGCTTCAGCCCAGCCGAGGCGGAGGCAGTTCCGCGAGCGGCGACCGACCTTGCCGCATCGGCTGGTCGGCGAGGCCCAGGGCCCATTGCGCCACGGTGGCCCGCGGCAGTTCGACGACGCGCCGGCTGAGTTCGGGCTGCGCTGGCATCACCCGCTTGCCGCCCTGCATCTCGCAGGGGTTCGGCAGATGCGCTGCCCCACCATCGTGGCTGGCGCCCAGCGTCGGCAACCCGCTATTGGCGATGCAGACCCCAGCCGCAAAACTGGGGCTCAACAGCGCGAGCAGCGCGACGCAAAGCGTCAATATGGCAATGAACCGATGCATGTCGCCCGCATAGCCCGCGAAATAAGGCAGGCAAAGGGCCCCTCACGCCCGCGTGTTGGGTAACCGGGGGTTCGGCAAACCCGCGTTGCTCATCTGCAACACTCTTCGTTTGCCGAATCCTAACCGCCGCCGTGCAGGCTACCGCGCATGTCTCACGCCCTGTTCGCCGACGCCGGCCTTGCCGCCCATATCGCCAACTGGCAGCGCGATCTCGGCGCCATCAGGCGCCTCGCGCCATTGACGCTCGAGGCCTATCTGCGCGACCTCGGCCAGTTCGTCACTTTCCTCAGCGCCCATACCGGCGGCGAGGTCAGTCTCGCCACCCTTCGCGACCTTCGCGCCGCCGATATCCGCGCCTTTCTCGCCGCCCGCCGCAATGAGAGCCTTGGCTCACGCTCGCTGGCCCGGGCGCTCAGCGCCATCAAGAGTTTCTTCGGCTATCTGGAGCGCGAGGGCATTCTCGCCAGCGAAGCCCTCAACACGGTCCGCACCCCAAAACAGCCGCGTTCGCTGCCCAAGGCGCTGACCGTGCTCGAAGCCAAGGCCACCATCACCACCACCGACGAACTCGAGGATACCCCATGGGTGGCTGCCCGCGACATGGCGGTGATCTCGCTCTGCTACGGCGCCGGCCTGCGCATCTCCGAAGCCCTTGGCGTCAGCCGCGCCGATCTCGAAGCCAGCGCCCTGCGCGTCACCGGCAAGGGTGGCAAGACCCGCCTTGTGCCGTTGATCGCCCCGGTGCGGCAGGCCATCGACACCTATCTCGGCCTCACCCCGTTTCATCCCGGGCCGGATGAGCCGATCTTCCGTGGCAAGAAAGGCGGCCCGCTGTCGCCCCGGCTGATCCAGTTGCGCATGCAGCAGTTGCGCGGCGCCCTCGGCCTGCCGCCATCGGCAACCCCGCACGCCCTCCGCCACAGCTTTGCCACCCACCTGCTCGGCAAAGGCGGCGACCTGCGCGCCATCCAGGAACTGCTCGGCCACGCCTCGCTCTCGACCACCCAGATCTATACGGCGGTTGATACCGAGCGGCTGCTCGAAAGCTATCGGGCGGCGCATCCGCGGGCCTGAGCGGCTTGGCAGACTCTGTTCCTCTCCCCGTCGGAGAGAGGGTGGATCGGCCGTAGGCCGAGACGGGTGAGGGGTGATGGGCAGTTCGCCTGCCTCACGCGCCCTCGGTCGATCACAGAGATCGTGGCTTTCCCCTCATCCGGCGCTACGCGCCACCTCCGGGCGGGGGCTATGCCCTCGTCCCGCGACCCCGACGGGGAGAAGAATCCGGAGGGCGCAGTGCTTACTTCCCACCGAACGCACCGTTCACCCAACCGCCCACTTTACAGCCGCAGCGCCCGAGCGTACCTATCCGCTCATGACCGTTTGCATCCTAATTATTGGCAAAGTCTGCCTCATCCCCTCCGGGGACCGGGACGCGACGGCTGTTTGACCCTCGTTTGCTCACCGGCCCCGCCATCAGGCGCGGGTTCTCCGGTGATCTGATGGCAGGGCCAGAACTGGACCCGCCAAATGTCTTCCGAGACTGCGTCTACCATCTCTCGCCCGGGCTTCAAGCAGTTTGCCTGGGCCGGCATCGTGCTGGCGCTCGCCGGCGCAGCGTTCTTCGCCACCAAGGGCATCGTCATCAAGCTGGCTCTGCTCGAGGGCATCGACTCTGTGACGACGCTGACCTGGCGAATGATCGTCGCCGTGCCGATCTTCCTGACCGTCGGCATCCTCGGCTATCGCAAGAAGCTCGCCGCCCAGCCCACCGGGGCACCGCCGGTGCTGACCTGGCCGGTCCTCGCGCAGACCCTCGGCGTCGGCGTCATCGGCTACTACGTCGCGAGCTATCTCGATTTTTCGGCGCTCGAATACATCACCGCGCAGTTCGACCGGCTGATCCTCTTGACCTATCCGTTCTTCGTCGTGCTGTTCGGCGCGATCTTCTTCAAGCGCCGGATCACCCTGCCGATGGTCGTCGCGCTGCTCGTCTCCTATCTCGGGATCGGCGTCATCTTCTGGCATGACCTGAGGATCGAGGGCGACAACGTGCTGCTCGGCGCCGCTTTGGTGTTCGGTTCGGCCATCGCCTATGCCGCCTACCAGATCATGGCCAAGCCCCTGATCGACAAGCTCGGGCCGCAGCTCTTCACCTCGATCGCCATGAGCGGCGCCGGACCGGCGGTGATCGCGCATTTCCTCTTCACCCACCCGGTCGGCGACCTCGCGGTCACCGGCAACGGCTTCCTGCTGATGCTCGCCATCGGCACAATCTCGACCGTCCTGCCGGCCTATTGCATCTCCGGCGCCATCGCGCTGATCGGCCCAGAGCGCACCGCCATCATCGGCAACGTCTCACCGGTGGTCACCGTCGGCCTCGCCATCTCCATCCTCGGCGAAGCCTTCACCCCGTATCATGCCATCGGCACGGCCCTGGTGCTGGGCGGAGTGTTCCTGTTCACGCGGAAGGAAAAGCCCAAGGTGAAGGTGCTCGAGGAAAGCACGGCGTAGCTAGCAGCGTGGCGATCGATCTGGGCGCTCGCACCGGCCGTGGGCTCCCCTCCCCCTTGTGGCGAGGGGGTGGGGGTCCATCGCCAACTGCTACATCCCATCCCGCTCGCGCAGCAGTCCCAACTGCTGTGCCATGTAAACCTCGGCGTCATACTCACCGGCCACCGTGGCATTGAGCCAGTTGCCGCACGCTTCCTCGGGATTGGTCGCCTGCTTGAGAATATCGACGATGCCGCTGGAGCCGGCCGTCTCCGCATCTGTGGCAAGGCTCGACGCCGCTCCCGAAGCCGCCAGCGTCGCATCGAGCTCGTCGCGGACGATGAGGTTGTTGGCCAGCCAGTTCTGGTGTGCCTCCATATAGGCGACGTCGTAGTCGGCGGCTTCCCAGCAGAAGTTCGCCGCCCCGTCCATCATCCCCCACAACACATAAACCTGCTGCAGCGCGCCCTGTTGCGCATCCTGCGCCGCCGCCGCCTGCGGCAGTGGCAACATCGCCAGCATTGCAGCCAAAACTCTGAGCTTCATGACCTGTCCCCCACCGGACCACTGTCCGGCACCGGCAAGAGCTTGTCCAGCGCCGCAAGAAAAAGGGCTCGCCGAAGCGAGCCCCTGAAGCTTTGCGCTGACTGCAGGATCAGAGATCCAGCACCAGCCGCTCCGGCGCCTCGAGGCTTTCCTTGACGCGGACGAGGAAGGTCACCGCTTCCTTGCCATCGACGATGCGGTGGTCGTAGCTCAGCGCCAGGTACATCATCGGGCGGATGACGATCTCGCCGCCGACAACCACCGGCCGTTCCTGGATCTTGTGCATGCCGAGGATGCCCGACTGCGGCGCATTCAGGATCGGCGTCGACATCAGCGAGCCATAGACGCCACCATTCGAGATGGTGAAGGTGCCGCCCTGCATGTCGGCCATCGAAAGCTGCCCGTCACGGGCGAGCTTGCCGAGCCGGGCGATATCCTTTTCGATCTCGGCGATCGACATCTGGTCGGCATCGCGCACCACCGGCACCACGAGGCCCTTCTCGGTGCCGACGGCCACGCCGATATGGGCGTAGTTCTTGTACACCAGGTCATCGCCATCGATCTCGGCATTGACCGCCGGGATTTCCTTCAGCGCGTGCGTCACCGCCTTGGTGAAAAAGCCCATGAAGCCGAGCTTCACGCCGTGCTTTTTCTCGAACAGCTCCTTGTAGGAATTCCTGAGATCCATCACCGGCTTCATGTCCACCTCGTTGAAGGTGGTGAGCATGGCGGCAGTGTTCTGCGCTTCCTTCAGCCGCCGGGCGATGGTCTGGCGCAGGCGGGTCATCTTGACCCGCTCCTCGCGCCCATCGTCGTTGGCGTTCACCGGACCGCGCGGCTGCGCCGGCACTGGAGCCGGAGCCGGCTCGGCAGTCTTCGCTGCGGGAGCAGGAGCCGGAGCGACCGGCGCAGGTGCAACCGCAGCCGGCTTGGGCGCTGCAGCCGGAGCCGGAGCCGGAGCCGGAGCCGGCTGCGGGGTAGGCGTAGGCGCAGGGGTCGCGGCAACCGACACAGCCGGAGCAGCCGCGGGCTTTGCAGCGGCCGCCAGCACGTCTTCCTTGAGGATCTGGCCACGACGGCCCGAGCCGCTGACATCGGCATCGGTCAGCCCCGCCTCGGCCATCAGCTTCTGGGCGCTGGGCGCCGGCGGCACCGCGGCGCCATTGCCGTTGGCGGCCTTGGGCGCCGGCTCGGCGGCAACCGCCGCCGGCTGCGGGATCTCGGCGGGCTTCGGGGCGGCGGCGGGCGCTGCAGCCGCCACTGCGGCTCCGGCGGCGGCGATCGCCCCGATCAGCGCCCCGACATTGACCGTATCGCCCGGGTTGGCGGTGATCGTCTCGAGCACGCCGGCCGCCGGGGCCGGCACCTCGATGGTCACCTTGTCGGTCTCGAGTTCCACCACCGGTTCATCGGCGGCGACGCTGTCGCCCACCTTCTTGAACCACTGGCCGATCGTCGCCTCGGTGACGCTCTCGCCCAGCGTGGGCACCCGGATGTCAGTCGCCATCAGTTTGGTCCTTCAGTTCTTGCCGCCGCTTCGAGGCGATTGATACTACTTGGCGAACGCTTCTTCGAGGAAGGCCTGCAATTGCTGCAGGTGCGTCCGCATCAGACCGGTCGCCGTCGCCGCCGAGGCGGCGCGGCCGACATAATGCGGCCGGTCGCCCGGACGCCCCATCTGGTCCATCACCCAGTCGATATAGGGCTGCACGAACGCCCAGGCGCCCATGTTCTTGGGCTCTTCCTGGCACCAGACGATCTCGGCGTTCTTGAACCGGTTGAGTTCGTCGAGCAACGCCTTGGCGGGGAACGGATAGAGCTGCTCGAGACGGAGCAGGTACACGTCGTTGATGCCGCGCTTCTCGCGGTCCTCGAGCAGGTCGTAGTAGACCTTGCCGGTGCAGAGGATCACCTTGCGGATCTCGTCGTCCGGCGCCAGCTTGATCGTCGTCTTGGGCACGCCCGGCGCTTCCGCATCGTCCCACAGCAGGCGATGGAACGTCGATTCCGGCCCGAACTCGACCAGGCCCGACACCGCCTTCTTGTGGCGCAGCAGCGACTTGGGCGTCATGAGCACGAGCGGCTTGCGGAAGTCGCGCTTCATCTGTCGGCGCAGGATGTGGAAGTAGTTGGCCGGCGTGGTGCAGTTGGCGACCTGCATATTGTCTTCGGCGCAGCTTTGCAGATAGCGCTCGAGGCGGGCCGACGAGTGCTCCGGCCCCTGCCCCTCATAGCCATGCGGCAACAGCATCACGAGGCCGCTCATGCGGAACCACTTGCGCTCGCCCGACGAGATGAACTGGTCGACCACCACCTGCGCGCCGTTGGCGAAGTCGCCGAACTGCGCTTCCCACAGCGTCAGCGTCTTCGGTTCGGCCAGCGAATAGCCGTACTCGAAGCCGAGCACCGCCTCTTCCGAGAGCATCGAGTTGATGACCTCGTAGCGCGCCTGCTGGTCGGCGATGTTGTTGAGCGGCGTATAGGTTTCGCCGTCGCGTTCCTGGTCGCTCAGCACCGAGTGGCGCTGGCTGAAGGTGCCGCGCTCGACGTCCTGGCCCGACAGGCGGACCGGATGGCCCTCTTCGAGCAGGGTCGCGAACGCCAGCGCTTCGCCGGTGGCCCAGTCGATGCCTTCGCCCGACTCGATCGCCGCGAGCCGGTTGTCCATGAACCGCTTCACGGTCTTGTGGGCGTTGAACCCGGCCGGCACCGCCGTCAGCCGCGTGCCCAGCTTCACCAGATCCGGCAGGTCGACGCCGGTATCGCCGCGGCGCGGGCCCTCGACGTCGGCGCGCTTCAGGTCCTTCCACACGCCATCGAGCCAGTCGGTCTTGTTGGGGCGGAAATCCTGGCCGGCCTCGAACTCACGCTCGAGATGCGCCCGCCAGTCGGCCTTCATCTTGTCGACCTCGTCGATCGAAAGCACGCCTTCGGCGGCGAGGCGCTTCGAATAGATATCGAGCGTCGTCTCGTGGCTGCGGATCTTGGAATACATCAGCGGCTGGGTGAAGCTCGGCTCGTCGCCTTCGTTATGGCCGAAGCGGCGATAACAGAAGATGTCGATCACCACCGGGCGGCCGAAGCGCTGCCGGAACTCGGTCGCGACCTTGGCCACGTAGACCACCGCTTCCGGATCATCGCCGTTGACGTGAAACACCGGCGCCTCGATCATCTTGGCGACATCGGTCGGATACGGCGAAGAGCGCGAATACATCGGCGCCGTGGTGAAGCCGATCTGGTTGTTGATCACCACGTGGATCGAACCACCGGTGCGGTGCCCCTTGAGGCCCGAAAGCCCCAGGCACTCGGCAATCACGCCCTGGCCGGCAAACGCCGCATCGCCATGCAGCAGCAGCGGCAGCACCACCGAACGATCGGTCTGGCGCGTGTCGGCGAGGAAGCGCCCGTCGACCGCCGAACGCTGGTCCTGCTTGGCGCGCGCCTTACCCAGGACCACCGGATCGACGATCTCGAGGTGCGACGGGTTGGCGGTCAGCGACAGGTGCACGTTGTTGCCGTCGAACTCGCGGTCCGCCGAAGCACCAAGGTGATACTTCACGTCGCCCGAGCCTTCGACTTCCTCGGGGTAGAAGGCCCCGCCCTTGAACTCGTGGAACAGCGCCCGGTGCGGCTTGGCCAGCACCTGGGTGAGGACGTTCAGCCGGCCGCGATGCGCCATGCCGAGCACGATATCCTTCACGCCGAGCGAGCCGCCGCGCTTGATGATCTGCTCGAGTGCCGGGATCAGCGCTTCCGAACCATCAAGACCGAAGCGCTTGGTGCCGGTGAACTTGACGTCGAGGAACTTCTCGAACCCCTCGGCTTCGACCAGCTTGTTGAGGATCGCCTTCTTGCCCTCGGGCGTGAACTTGATCTCCTTGTCCGGCCCTTCCATGCGCTCCTGGATCCACTGCTTGGCTTCGGGATCGGAGATGTGCATGAACTCGACGCCGACGGTCGAGCAATAGGTCCGCTTCAGGATCTCCAGCATCTGGGGAACCGTCGCGTACTCGAGGCCCAGATAGTTGTCGATGAAGATCTTGCGGTCGTAGTCGGCCTCGGTGAAGCCGTAGGCGGCGGGCTCGAGCTCCGGCGCCGGCTCATCGGCCTTCATCTTCAACGGGTCGAGATCGGCATGCAGGTGCCCGCGCATGCGATAGGCGCGGATCATCATGATGGCGTGGATCGAATCGCGCGTTGCCTGCAGCACGTCGATGGCGGTCGGCGCCGGGGCGCCGGCGACCTTGGCCTTTTCGACCACCGCCTTCTGCACCTTGACCTGGATCTCGCCCCAGTTGCCGTCGAGCGCCGACACCAGCTCGCCATTGGCGGCCTGCGGCCAATCCCGGCGCTGCCAGCTTGGTCCTTCGGCATTCTTGTCGATGTCGGCGGGAGCATCCTCGAGCCGATCGAAATACGACGCCCAGGTCGGATCGATCGAGGCCGGATCGGCCTTGTAGCGGGCATACAGCCCTTCGATGTAGTCGGCGTTGCCGCCATAAAGGAAAGAAGAGAGCAAGAACTGTTCGTTCTTTTCTTGTCGGGTCATGTCCAGCGTCGCGAGGCGTGAACCCCGCCATCCTTCTCAAACGCCCGGGATTGCTCGACCGGGCCCTGTGTTGTCACGGGCCAAACTGCCCGCAACTTCTTTGTTTGACGTTAAGGCGCGGGTAACTGCCCGCGCCCCGTCATTCCGCATAGCGCCTTCAGGAAAAGTTGCAGGCTTTTCCGGTTCGAAGGCGCGTTCTTCGCACCAACCCCTCGCCTCAGCCTTTTAGTACGTCGGCTAGGGTTTGGCCAATCCTCGCAGGCGACTGCGACACCTTTATGCCCGCCCGTTCCATCGCCGAGATCTTGTCCTCGGCGCCGCCCTTGCCGCCCGAGATCACGGCGCCGGCATGGCCCATGGTCCGGCCGGCCGGAGCGGTGCGTCCGGCAATGAAGCCGGCCATCGGCTTCTTGCGGCCGCGCTTGGCTTCGTCGATCAGGAACTGTGCGGCGTCTTCCTCGGCGGAACCGCCGATTTCGCCGATCATGATGATGGATTTGGTGGCTTCGTCGGCGAGGAACATTTCGAGCATATCGATGAACTCGGTGCCCTTGACCGGATCGCCGCCGATGCCGACCGCAGTGGTCTGGCCGAGCCCGGCATTGGTGGTCTGGAACACCGCCTCATAGGTAAGCGTGCCGGAGCGCGAAACAATGCCCACCGAGCCCTTGGAGAAGATCGAGCCCGGCATGATGCCGATCTTGCATTCTTCCGGCGTCAGCACACCAGGGCAGTTGGGGCCGAGCAGCCGCGACTTCGATTTGTCGAGCCGCGCCTTCACCCGCACCATGTCGAGCACCGGAATGCCCTCGGTGATGCAGACGATCAGCGGGATCTCGGCATCGATCGCCTCGATGATGGCGTCGGCGGCGCCCGGCGGCGGCACATAGACCACCGAAGCCGTGGCGCCGGTGCGCTCCTTGCCTTCGGCGACCGTTGCGAACACCGGCAGCGTCGCCGAGGCATCGAGCCCCGAGGTCCAGACTTCGCCGGCCTTCTTGGGGTTCACGCCACCCACCATCTTGGTGCCATAATAGGCCAGCGCCTGCTCGGTATGGAACGTGCCGGTCTTGCCGGTCAGCCCCTGCACCAGAACGCGAGTGTCTTTGTTGACGAGAATCGACATTGCTTCTTCCTGGCTCAGCGGGTCTTTACGGCGGCGACGATCTTCTGCGCCGCGTCGTCGAGGTCGTCGGCCGAGATCACGTCGAGGCCGGATGAGTTGAGGATGGCTTTGCCTTCCTTGACGTTGGTGCCTTCGAGGCGCACCACCAGCGGCACCTTGAGGCCGACTTCCTTCACCGCCGCAATCACGCCTTCGGCGATGATATCGCAGCGCATGATGCCACCGAAGATGTTGACCAGGATGCCTTTGACGGCCGGGTCGGCGGTGATGATCTTGAAGGCTGCCGTCACCTTCTCCTTGCTGGCGCCGCCGCCCACGTCGAGGAAGTTGGCAGGCTCGGCGCCATAGAGCTTGATGATGTCCATCGTCGCCATGGCAAGGCCGGCGCCGTTGACCATGCAGCCGATATTGCCGTCGAGCGCCACATAGGCGAGGTCGAACTTCGACGCCTCGATTTCCTTGGCGTCCTCTTCGGTGAGGTCGCGCAGCGGCGCCAGCTCAGCATGCCGGAACGAAGCGTTGTTATCGAAGCTCACCTTGGCGTCGAGCACCCTGAGGTGCCCGTTGGCCATGACGATCAGCGGGTTCACTTCGAGCAGCGACATGTCGGTCTCGACGAACGCCTTGTAGAGCGCCGGGAACACCGACTTGGCGTCCTCGGCAGCCGAACCGTCGAGCTTGAGCGCCGCAACGATCTCGGCCACGTCCTTGGCAGTGACACCGACCGTCGGGTCGATATCGACCGCGATGATCTTTTCCGGCGTGTCATGCGCCACCGCTTCGATGTCCACGCCGCCTTCGGTCGAAACCACGAACGACACCCGGCCGGTGGACCGGTCGACCAGAAGCGAGCAGTAGAGCTCGCGCGCGATGTCGGCGCCGTCTTCGATATAGAGCCGGTTGACCTGCTTGCCGTTGGGGCCGGTCTGCTTGGTCACCAGCGTATTGCCCAGCATTTCCTTGGCATTGGCGGCAACTTCCGCCGCGGATTTCGCCAGTCGTACACCGCCCTTGGCATCGGCGGGCAGTTCCTTGAACTTGCCCTTGCCGCGACCGCCGGCATGGATCTGCGACTTCACCACATAGAGCGGTCCGGGCAGCTCCAGCGCCGCGGCTTCCGCCTCGTGCGGCGTGAAGATCGCCACCCCGTCGGCCACGGGCAACCCGTAGGTCTTCAGCAGCGCCTTGGCCTGGTGTTCGTGGATGTTCACCTGAATTCTCCTGTACCCAATACGCGGTTCGCCACCATCACTGGTTGGCTCCGCTGAAATCGGCGACGAGAGCCCGAGCTCCCGGGACGATCACGATTCTGTCGCTGTCGCAGTCGAAGAACTTCGCCATGACACCGAGCCCGCGGGCCGTGCCGTTGGCCTGCTCGGCCGCTGCGTCGACCACCGCAACGACACAACCCGGCGCATCGGGGACTCCGACCTTGCTGACCACCAGCGCTTCGGCCTTGCGGCCGTCGACATCGATAAGGAAGCGGAGAATGGCAGCCTGCACGCCATCCTCATCGTCCAGCCACTCGATCGTCCTGCCGACACTGTTGAAGGCCGAGAAGGTCTCGAATGCCGCGTTGCGGACGCCGAAATCGACGTCCATCCGGGCATCGCCTTCCGAGACGAACACATCGAACCCGCCATGGCCGTCGCAGCGGAGGTCCGCTCCCCCGCCTTCCTCGTACACCTTCAGCACCTCACACGCCTCGAGATCGAGCGTGGTGTAGGAGCTCTGCGCCCATGCAGGACTCGCCGCGGCTGCGGCGAGCAGGGTCACCAGGGTCAGGAAAGTCCGGTGGGCGCGCACGGCGTCCCCCTTGCCAGTTACGCGAGCTTCGGCGCGATCTTCTTGCAAGCGTCGACGAGGCCGTTCACCGCGGCGACTGACTTGTCGAACGCCTTCTGTTCCGAGCCCGACAGCGAGATCTCGACGATCTTTTCGGCGCCACCCGCGCCGATCAGCACCGGCACGCCGACATAGGTGCCCTTGACGCCGTATTCGCCCTTGAGAAAGGCGGCGCAGGGGAGGATGCGCTTCTTGTCCTTCAGGTAGCTCTCGGCCATTTCGATCGCCGAGGCGGCGGGGGCGTAGAAGGCCGACCCGGTCTTCAGCAGCCCAACGATCTCGGCGCCGCCGTCACGGGTGCGCTGGATGATCTGCTCGAGCTTTTCCTTGCTCATCCAACCCATCTTGACGATGTCGGGGAGCGGAATGCCGCCAACGGTCGAGTAGCGCGGCAGCGGCACCATGGTGTCGCCATGGCCGCCGAGCACGAACGCCGTGACATCCTGCACCGAAACCTTGAGTTCATCGGCGATGAAGTGGCGGAAGCGCGCCGAGTCGAGGACGCCCGCCATGCCGACCACGCGGTTGGCCGGCAGGCCGCTGAACTTCTGCAGCGCCCAGACCATCGCGTCGAGCGGGTTGGTGATGCAGATGACGAAAGCGTCCGGCGCGTATTTGGCGATACCGGCGCCCACCTGCTCCATCACCTTGAGGTTGATCTCGAGCAGATCGTCGCGGCTCATGCCGGGCTTGCGCGGCACGCCGGCGGTGACGATCACCACGTCGGCGCCGACGATGTCCTTATATTCGGAAGTGCCCTTGAGCGTCGAATTGAAGCCTTCGACCGGGCCGGACTGGCTGAGATCCAGGGCCTTGCCCTGCGGTACGCCGTCGACCACGTCGAACAGGATCACATCGCCCAGTTCTTTGGTTGCTGCAAGCAGCGCCAAAGTGCCGCCAATCTGTCCCGCACCGATCAGAGCGATCTTCTTGCGCGCCATCCACCGAACCCCGTTTTGCTTATGCTGGAAATTGCGCGCCCCTATTAACCCTAGAGGGTGACGGGGGCAAGTCAGCCGTAGGTCCTAACGGCCCGATCTGCAGGGATTGCATGGCTTGCCCATGGTCTAGGCTGGTTGAACCGCTTCACCTCGGTGCGGCGCGCCGAGATAGTCGGCCGACTGCATCTCGATCAGCCGCGACACGCAGCGCGCAAACTCGGCTTTGGTCTTGTCGTCCTGTCCCAGTTCGTCGAGCGGCACGGCAAAGCTCGCGGCGAGCTTGGCGCCGCGATCATAGAGCGTATCGACGAGCAGTATGAAGCGCTTGGCGGCATTCGAGCGCAGACGGTCGAACTGCGGCACATGGTCGATCATCACGGCGTCGTACGCATGGCTGAGCTTCAGATAGTCCCGCGCCCCCAGCGGCTGCTCGCACAATTGGGTGAACGTAAAGCGCGCCGCGCCCATCGCCGCCCGCGGCACCGGAATGGTGCGGCCGAGCGAATGGAGTTCCGCCGGCTCGCCCGGCACCCCACCGGTGAGTTTCAGCCACAGCCGGTCCATCGCCGCGTCCACCTCGGGCCCGACACCGAACTGGTACACGGCCTCGCCTTCGAACTTCAGCCGCCGATAATCGGTCGGCCCGTCGAGCTCGACGATTTCGGCATGCTGCTTCAACTCGGCGATGAACGGCAGCACCAGCTGCCGGTTGAGGCCGTTCTCATAGAGATCGTCCGGCCGGGTGTTGGAGGTCGCAACGATCGTCACCCCGGCAGCGAACAGCCTGTCGAACAGCCGTCCCAGCAGCATGGCATTGGTGATGTCCTGCACCTGGAACTCGTCGAGGCAAAGCAGCCGCACCTCCTCGAGCAGCGGCTTCACTACCGCCGCGACCGGATCGGCAGTCTCGGATTTGCCCTTGCTGGATTTGCGGAACGCCGCAATCGCCTCATGCATTTCGTCCATGAACTCATGGAAATGCACCCGCCGCTTCTTGGTCGTAGGCGCCAGCCCGTAGAACAGGTCCATCAGCATGGTCTTGCCGCGCCCGACCTGCCCGACGAGATAGGCCCCACGCACCGGTGCCGGTCCGCCGAACCACCCGCTGAGAAAGCCGCGCGAAGCGTTGTGTATCGCGAGTTCGGCAGCCACGCGATCGAGCGCTGCTGCAGCCTTGAACTGCAATGGATCGGGAGTGAGCGCGCCAGCCTTGGTCAGCGCGCTCAGTCTGTCGGTTACTGGTGTGCTGGCGTGCCCCCGCCTCATCGAGCGTGCTCAGCCAAAGCGATATCGCTTTGGCGCTTCGAGCGCGCGACCAGAACAGCTTCTGGCCAAGTCAGCCGACCATCGTGATGCCCTGGCCACCTGCCAGGGTGCCGATGAACTGGCTGCCGCTGAGGATCAGCGAGGCGACGATGTCGCCATTCTCGTCGAACAGTTGCACCTGGTTGCCCACCAGTTGCCAGCTCGCCACCACCTTCAGCCCGTTGAGCCCGCAGCCCGGCGTCGAAGCGCGATAGCGCGAGGTTCCGGATTTCGCCGTCTGGGTGAGATTGAGCTTGCACTGCTCGGCGCCCGACACCACGGTCCAGCCGCCCAGCAGCTTTTCGACCGTCAAGCCGGTGGTGAGATCACGCCCCGAGGCCTGCGGCACCGAGCCGAGCGTGGTGAACGAACCATCGGCATTGGCGACCTGTGCCGGCTGCCCAAGTTGGCCCGGCGCCGGTTGGCCGCCCGGGATCAGCGGCGCCGGCTGCGCCAGCGAGGCCTGCTGCACCGTGCTGCCCGGCAAGGCATTGAGGTCCGAGCTCGCCACCGACGAGTTCTGGATCGGGGTGATGGTCTCACTCGAGGCGATGCTGCTCGTGGTCACGCCGCTCGAGGCGCAGCCGCTCACAACGAGCGCCAAAGCACCTGCCACAGCCATGGAAACGCCAGCGCGTCTCGAACTCATCATCGGCCCTGCTCCGCCAGATGGTTAAGAATTGGTGACCGGCGATACAGCGTCAAAGGCAAACCCGTCAACCGCCAAGGCCCCGCTTTCCTATGCGGCGATCAATGTGGCGGAGTTAGGGAGTGGGGCTGGCCTTCCATAGGGGAGGTGAGCCAGGACTCTGTTCTCGATATTCTCGATCGTGCCCCGCGCACCGGCGGAGCACCTCCCCCCTTGTGGGGGAGGATGGGAGGGGCCGTCTGCCTCAGTCAGCGCTTCACCATCTCCGCCACGAGCGCCTCGGTGAGGATCTTGCCATCCGCGGCTTCCTCTTCCGGCAGCTCGATCGGGATACCCTTGGGCCCGTAAACGCCGGCGAGTCCGGGCAGGCCGTGCTCGCCGCCTTCCCTCGGATGAAAGCCATGCGCCTTCAGCGCTGCGATCAGCACGCGGGCGACGGACGGATCCTCGATTTCGGCGACGGTTTCGAACAGCTTATGCAAACTCCCTGACTTGAGCTTCGCCTTCAGGCGAACTCGCGCGTCACCATCATCTGTTTGATCTCGGCGATTGCCTTGGCCGGGTTGAGCCCCTTGGGGCAGACCTTGGCGCAATTCATGATGGTATGGCAGCGATAGAGCTTGAACGGATCCTCGAGGTTGTCGAGCCGCTCCTCGGTCGCCTCGTCGCGGCTGTCGATCAGCCAGCGATAGGCCTGCAGCAGCACGGCCGGCCCGAGATACTTCTCGCCGTTCCACCAGTAGGAGGGGCACGAGGTCGAGCAGCAGGCGCACAGGATACACTCGTAGAGGCCATCCAGCTTGGCGCGGTCGTCCCGGCTCTGCAGCCACTCCTTTTCCGGCGTCGGCGTCGTGGTTTTGAGCCACGGCTCGATCGAGCGATGCTGGTCGTAGAAGGTGGTGAGGTCCGGCACCAGGTCCTTGATGACAGGCATATGCGGCAGCGGATAGACGCTGATATGGCCGGCGAAATCGTCCATGCCCTTGGTGCAGGCGAGCGTGTTGGCGCCGCCGATATTCATCGAGCACGAGCCGCAGATGCCTTCGCGGCACGAACGGCGCAGCGTCAGCGTCGGATCGACCTTGTTCTTGATCCACAACAGCCCGTCCAGCACCATCGGACCGCAATCGTCGAGATCGACGAAATAGGTGTCGAGACGTGGGTTCTCGCCGCTGTCCGGATCGTACCGGTACACCCGATATTCCTTGAGCCGCGTTGCCCCGGCGGGCTTCGGCCAGGTCTTGCCCGGCATGATCTTGGAGTTTTTGGGGAGCGTCAGTGCAACCATGGTCTTACCCTACAACTTTGCACGTCTTCAGCGCCGCCGCGGAGGTGTTGGTCACCGCCATCACGTCATTGGCGCTCACATTGCCGATCACCGCGGGATCGAACAGCTTGCCCGGGTCGGTCTGGGCATACGTCGCGAGCTTCATCAGCTCCGGCTTCAGTTTACTCGACAATTCCTTGGCGTAGCACTGGCAGCTTTCCGCCGTGGCGCCCGGCACCTTCGAGCAGGCATCGGCCACCACCTGCGCATCCGCCGACAGCCCCCCGCAACCGGTGAGCCAGAGTGTCGCAAACGCGCCGGCGACCAATCCGATAGCTTTCTTTGACAGCAGCGACATCGGCGATACCTCAGTAGTTCGGCTTGCAGATCTGGTTCGATTTGGCCACGTAGGTGTTATACGCCGAGTACTGGCCTTCCGGCGGCGACTTGCCCTTCATCGAGGCGATCACCATCGCCATGAACTCGCTGTCGATCAGCGTCATCGCCGCATCGGCCTTGCACGAACAGAGCGCATCGTCCTGCGCGATGCCCATGCAGGTCTTGTAGAAATCGGCCTTCTGCGCCTCGCTCGGCGCTGCCGCCTGCGCCCCGCCCGCCATCAGCCCCAGCGCTGCCAGCGCCACCAATACCCGCTTCATCATTCGCCCCGTTTCACTCACCGCAATTGTTTGCGGATCATCAGTTTCAACCCCGACCAGATGTCGCTGACCGCGGCCACCTTGATATCGACCAGGCCGATCGGCAGCACCACCTCGCGGATCACATCCTCGGTGATATCGGTTGCGACCCTCGACGCCTTCTTCGGCCACGAGATCCAGATCACCCCATCACGCGTGATCGCCTGCATCAGCGCCCGCGCATTATCCTCGAGCACGCCGCGCGATGCGGTGAAGCCGTGGATGAAATCCCAGCCGGTGCCGCCGCGCCAGTTGTCCCACCCGGCGTCACGAACTTCGACAAAATCCCGCGCCGTCTTCAGCTCCCCAAGCTCATCCGGCAAGCCGACAAACAGCGCGCGCTGCCCATCCTTGAGCCCCAGCTTCTGCGGCAACGGCGTGCCCGAATAGCCGGGGGTTGCGCTCATGACGAAGTCCCGCCCACCGGCAACGCTTCCAGCCGATGAGCATACCCTGCACGGGCGAAGCGCTTCGTGAGCTCTATGTCCCGTGTGGCAATAGTTGCGTCGAGCGATTCCGCCAGCGCCAGGTAGACACAGTCATAGACCGGGTGTCCGATTTCTATTGCCAACTCAAGGGCACGGTAGCTGAGGTCGGCGGTGACCGTGGCTACGTTCAGCACCTCGCCGATCCGTCGCAACCCAGCGAACGCTTGATCCTCCTTCACCTCGCCGAGCGCCACTTTCTTGCGCAGCGCGTTGGCCACTTCGACGAGCAGCAGGTCGGGGGCGTGTAGGTCTCGCACAACGAGAACGGATTCGGCTTCCGACTGACCATCAGCCTCTGGAGCAATCCACTGCAGTGCCACCGAGGCATCAACGACGATCACCGGTCTCGATCTTCCCTGATCAGCTGCACCGAGCTGGTTTGCTTTACCCCTGGCGGCGTCATGGCGCGTATCCTGCGAAACTCGGCGATAATTGCCTGCCGATCCCCCGAGGACCCAGAACCGACGTTGCGCTTCAGGATCTCACGCGCCTCGGCGTCTACGCCGTGACCATGCGCTTCCGCCTGGCGGCTCAACGCCTCCATCGTTTCGCGGTCCAGATCGACCGTCAGTTTGTCGTCCATTTCCGCCTCCATGATCGGTTCGCCGATCATACAAGACCGTAAAGCCTCAATACACCCGGGCCTTCGGCGCGATCTTCTTCAGCGAAATCCCGCCCTCGCTTTCCGGTGTCAGCGGGTCGACATGCACCGGGCGGTAGCCGAGGTCCACTTTGCCCGCATCATTGATCCAGCTCAGCGTGTGTTTGCGCCACTCGACGTCGTCGCGGTTCGGATAGTCCTCGTGCGCGTGGGCGCCGCGGCTTTCGTGCCGGGCTTCGGCGGAGACTACCGTGGTCGCGGCGCAGGCCATCAGGTTCTCGAGCTCCAGCGTTTCCACCAGATCCGAGTTCCAGATCATCGAACGATCGGAAACCTTGAGATCGCCAAGTTCGCCGTAGAGGGCAGTGATGCGCTCGACGCCCGACTTCAGCGATTCCGAGGTGCGGAACACCGCGGCGTCTTCCTGCATGATACGCTGCATCCTGTCGCGCACCTCAGCCGTCGGCGAAGCGCCGTTGGCGTGCCGCAGCCGGTCGAAGCGGGCGAGGATGCGCTCGTCTTCCGACGCGCGGATCGCCGGCACCATCGAACCCTTGTCCACCACCTTGGCTGCCCTGAGGGCCGCTGCCCTCCCGAACACCACGAGGTCGGTGAGCGAGTTCGAGCCGAGCCGATTGGCGCCATGCACCGAGGCGCAGGCCGCTTCGCCCGCCGCCATCAGCCCCGGCACCACGCGGTCCGGATCGCCTTCGGTCGGGTTCAGCACCTCGCCGTGATAGTTCGCGGGGATGCCGCCCATATTGTAGTGCACCGTCGGCAGCACCGGGATCGGCTCGCGCGTCAGGTCGACGCCGGCAAAGATCTTTGCCGATTCCGTGATGCCCGGCAGACGCTCGTGCAGCACCTTGGGATCGAGATGGTCGAGGTGGAGGAAGATGTGATCCTTCTTCGGTCCGACGCCGCGGCCCTCGCGGATTTCGATAGTCATGCAGCGCGAAACCACGTCGCGGCTCGCCAGGTCCTTGGCGTTGGGGGCATAGCGCTCCATGAACCGCTCGCCCTCGGAATTGGTGAGATAACCGCCCTCGCCGCGCGCCCCCTCGGTGATGAGGACGCCCGCGCCGTAGACGCCGGTGGGGTGGAACTGCACGAACTCCATGTCCTGCAGTGGCAGCCCGGCTCGCGCCACCATGCCGTTGCCGTCGCCGGTGCAGGTATGGGCCGAGGTCGCCGAGAAATATGCCCGGCCATAGCCGCCGGTCGCCAGCACGACCAGCTTGGCGCGGAAGCGATGCAGCGTGCCGTCATCGAGCTTCCAGGCCACTACGCCCTGGCACGAGCCATCGGCGCCCATGATCAGGTCGAGCGCGAAATACTCGATGAAGAACTGCGCGTTGTTCCTGAGCGATTGGCCATAGAGCGTGTGGAGGATGGCGTGGCCGGTGCGATCGGCTGCGGCGCAGGTGCGCTGCACCGGCGGGCCGTCGCCGAATTCGGTCATGTGGCCGCCGAACGGCCGCTGATAGATCGTCCCCTTTTCGGTGCGCGAGAATGGCACGCCGTAGTGCTCGAGCTCGTAGATCGCCGCCGGCGCCTCGCGCGCCAGGTATTCCATGGCGTCGTTGTCGCCCAGCCAGTCCGACCCCTTGACGGTGTCGTACATGTGCCACTGCCAGCTGTCGGGGCCCATATTGCCCAGCGACGCGGCGATGCCGCCCTGTGCCGCCACTGTGTGCGACCGGGTAGGGAATACCTTGGTGATGCAGGCGGTGTTGAGCCCCTGCTCGGCCATGCCGAGCGTCGCGCGCAACCCGGCGCCGCCAGCCCCGACGATGACCACGTCGAATTCGTGGTCGATGATCTCGTAAGCGGCCATGCGGCTTAACCCCAGAAGACGAGCTTGGCGATGGCGCCCAGCGCCACCACGAAGAAGAAACCGACGAACAGGTTGTTGGCGAGCATCGCCCAGCCATGTTCGCCCTTGTCGAAGTAATCCTCGACGGTGTCGCGCATGCCGTTGCGCATATGGATCGAGACGTTGACCACCAGCAGCGCCAGCCCGATCGCGACGAACGGGTTGCGCGCGAGCTCGATCATCTCGGCCGGCGCCCGGCCGGCGAGGCTCACCACGAACCAGATGATGAAGAGCGAGAACACGATGTTGATCGCGCCGGTGATGCGCTGGGTGATGAAGTGCCGCGTCGAGGCCTTGGCTCGGCCGTAACGGGTCGCCGGGTTCTGGATCTGCGCCCGCGTGGGTTTGCCGAGAACGCTCATTTGAACCACACGAAGATTGCCCAGACGATCAGCGTCACGAGGATCGAAGCCCCGAGCTGGATCCGTACCGCCAGCTCGCGGCCCGCCGGGTCCATGGCCTTCGCCGTATCCCAGACGAAATGCCTGATACCGCCGAACATGTGGTGGAACAGCACCCAGGTGTAGCCGAACAGCACCAGCTGCCCCAGCCACATGCCGAACAGCCAGGTGACGAACTCGAAGAACCCGCCGCCGATCGCCGCGCCCACCAGCCACAGCACCAGCAGCAGGGTGCCGCCATAGAGCGCTATGCCGGTCGCGCGGTGCACGATCGACATCGTCATGGTCAGGGTAAAGCGGTAGATCGAAAGATGCGGGGAAAGCGGCCGTGAAAAAGGAGCCATGCTAGTCTCGCGCCTCGCCCGCCGGGAGAAGGCCGGGCGCTCCAGTTTGGAATGGTTCGAGACTTCTAGCGGCGCTTTGCGCGGAGGTCAAAGGCTCTGCTTATGCGCAGCATTGCACTTTAGTGCCGCCATGCGCTGAGCGCATCACTTGGTGGCGAGCACCTGCGGCGCGGCCCGCAGCGCTTCGAGTGTGAGCAACAGGCTCAGCACTCGCTCGCTGCTGGGTCCGGACACCACCGGGGTGGCGGACGAAAGCGTGGTCGAAGCGATCAGCCTCTGGCTGTCTTCGGCCAGGACATCCCGCACCAGGTTGCCATTCATCGCGAGCATCGCGAGTGCAATGACGGTTCCTGCTGCGAGTCTGCCCATCTCTTTCGTCCTTGTTGCGGGCGATCTCTGTGTTCGAGATTTCCGCTGCTTGAGGAGACTTCTAGCTGGCTCTGGTTGGCCCTGTGCTGAAGCCGCTATTCACAATCGGTTCAGCAACGCATGATCTGTGTGCCGGTTCCCGAAGGAGAAATGACGTGAACGAGAAAGTGCGGGTGCTGGGCGAAGAAGTGCTCTCCAACAACTGGGGGCTGGTAAAGAAGACCACCATCGAGCTCAAACGCCGCAATGGCGAATGGCAGCGCCAGGTCCGCGAAACCTACGATCGCGGCGATGGCGCCGGGGTGCTGCTCTACAACCGCGCCCGGCGCACCGTCATCCTCACCCGCCAGTTCCGCTTCCCGGTTTTCGCCCACGGCGAGCCGGGTACGCGTGGCGACCTGGGTACGCGTGGCGACCCGGGCTGGCTGATAGAAGTCGTCGCCGGCAAACTCGATGGCGACCACCCGGTGACCACGGCGAAGAAGGAAGCCGAAGAAGAGTCCGGCTACCGCGTCCATGACGTCGAGCTGGTGCTGAGCGCCTACATGAGCCCCGGCTCGGTCACCGAAAAACTCTCGCTGTTCCTCGCCGAATACGACGCGGACTCGAAAGTCTCTGCTGGCGGCGGCCTCGAAGATGAAGGCGAGGACATCGAAGTGCTGGAACTCGGCATCGACGCCGCGCTCGAAATGATCGCATCAGGCGAAATCGCCGACGCCAAAACCATCATGCTGCTGCAGCACGTGCGGTTGAAGGGGATAATTTGAGGGGTCGTGCTACTTCTCACTGGGTCATTCCCGCGAAAGCGGGAACCTCTGTTTGCGGAGTCTGCGGCAGGCACTGAAAACAGAGTTCCCCGCTTTCGCGGGGATGACTCCGTGGTAGCCGTTAGGTCATGAGCACAAGCGGACGGTTTTTCGTCTACATCCTTGCCAGTCGAAAGTACGGCACGCTGTACACAGGTGTGACCGGTGACTTGCCCGTCCGCATCTACATCCACCGCGAAGACCTGATCCCGGGTTTCTCATCCCGGTATCACGTTCACAAGCTGGTCTACTTCGAACAGCACGACGACCCTTACAACGCGATCATGCGCGAAAAGCAGGTCAAGAAATGGCTGCGAGCCTGGAAGATCGAACTGATCGAGAAGGAAAATCCCAACTGGGATGATCTCTATGATGGGTTGTTCGGGTAACTCTCGGCTGCCCACCCAACAAGCCCACCCACCGGGTCATTCCCGCGAAAGCGGGAACCTCCGTTTGCGGAGTTTGCAGCACGCTCAGAAAACAGAGTTCCCCGCTTTTGCGTGGATGACATCGTGGGTGGAGTTACCCCAAGAGGCTCATTTCGCCATCACCGCAAACGGATCGGCATCCACGTCCAGCGTCGCAAAGCCCTCGGGCAGCTTCACGGTGAATTCGGCGCCGGTTTCGCGCGGGTCGAGCATCAGCATCGACAGCATCTGTGCCTTGGCCAGCGACGGCGCGGGTTTGGTGGCGCCGACCTGCGGCTGGCTGGCGAACACCGCGAGCGGCAGCGCCAGGGCGACAAGTCCGGCGGCGGCGACAATCAGCTTGATCTGCATTTTCGGGACCTCAGAACCTGGCGCAACCCAGCGCGTTTGTTGTCCCCTTCTAGCTCCACCCGTCCGAACCCGCCTTGAACCCCTCGTTCATGTTCGGTTTAGCGCTCGCCGCGCAGCACTCTGGCCTCCGGCAGCTTCAGGTACGCCTCCGGCACCGGCTGCGCGAAGTAATCCATGGTGAACTCTTCGCCGAGCTCCACCGCCCGGCCGCAGCGCATGTGCCGGCCGTCGGGGTCGATCACCACGTTGGGGTCGGAGGAATGGTTGATCAGTCCGTAACTGGTGCGGAGGGGGCGGACCAGCAGCAGCTCGGGCGTCACGGCGTTCCACTCCAGCGTTTCGAGCACTTGCGGGAAGCGTTCCCATTCGACCAGTTGCCCGTCGAGCTCCGCCAGCAGTTCGCCGGCCTTGCGCGCCCGGCTGCTGAACAGCCCGCGCCCGGCGATCCGGCTCGGCCCCACCACCGCGTCGGCGACGGTCGGCACGAACGCCCCGTCGCCGAGAAACACTTCGGTGAAGCTGTCGATATGCACGTTCACTTTGCCGCCTCCTCGAGCAGTCCGCTGAGTTCCTCCGGCATGTCGATCGGCACGTCGTGACCGCATTTGACTTCGCGAACCGTCCAGCCGGGCTGCCCGCGAAACCCATCTGCAATAGCCTGGAAGCCGTTCCAGCCGGTGGCGACGATATAGGTCTTGGTGGGGACCGCCTTGTAGGCACCTGTGACCTTCAGCCGCTCGGTGAGCGTCGCCGTCGGCTGCGGTGTCGCCTTGCTCTCGACCCAGGCCCGATCGGCCTCGTCGAGGTAGTCACCCGGCGAGGACGGTGGACACTCGGTCAGCTGGCCACTGAGCTCCCAGCCCGGCGCGAAATCTGTGAACCCCTGCCCATCTTCCGGGACGAACGCATCGAGATAGACGATCGAGCGCACCTTCTGGCCCAGCCGCTCCACCGCCCCGGTGGCGACGATCCCGCCATAGGAGTGCGCCACCAGCACGATGTTTTCGAGATCGTTCCACAGCACCTCGTTGACGATGTCGTCGATATGCGTCGTCAGCGTTATCGGCAGCCCGTTGAGGTGCGAGCGCTCGGCCAGCCCGCTCAGCGTCGGCACATGCACTTTGTGGCCCCGCGCCCGCAGCCGGTCGGTGACCCGCACCCAAGACCAGCTCCCCGTCCAGGCTCCATGCACGATCACGAACGTCGCCATATCGTTCCTCCAATGATTGTGTTTTGCAAGTGATTGCGTTCTACAACCAAAGCTTGTATTTTGCAACCATGGAAATCTCCGATGCGCCTGCTCACCGCTCCGGCTGCCCGATCAACCTCGGTCTCGAGGTGTTCGGCGACAGATGGAGCCTGTTGATCGTTCGCGACATGATGTTTTCGGGAAAGCGGCATTTCCGCGAGTTCCTCGCCTCGGACGAGGGCATCTCGACCAACATCCTCGCCGACCGGCTGGCGAAACTCGTCGATGCAGGCGTGCTGACCCGCGCCGACGATCCCACCCACAAGCTGAAGGCGATCTATTCACTGACCGAGATGGGGATCGAGCTCTTGCCGATCGTGGCTGAGATCAGCCGCTGGAGCCGCAAGTATCAACCGGTCGATCCGGCAATGGCGGCGACCGGCGAGGCGCGCGACCGCGGCGGGCCGGGGGCGGTTGCCGCCCAGATGGAAGCGCTGCGGCGCATCCACCTGAACGACGGAGCTTAGCGCGGATCAGGCTTGCCTGGCCTGAGGCGCGGCAAATCGAAAGACCTAGACGTAATCGACGAGCTTCTTGTCGGGATCGTAGGGCTGCTCGCTGACCACTTTGGTCACCGCCTGCCCGCAAACCATCTTCTTGTTCATTGCGTCATACGCATAGCTGGCAGAACCGTGCAGCACCCAGCCCTCGCTCAGAGCCTTCGTAACCTTATGGCAGAAAGCGGAATCGTCCTCCCCCGAGAGGAACCGATAGATCAACATGCACTACTCCTTTTGCTCGCCCTCTTTGCCCCGGGCGATTGAAATTGCGTCCACTTACCGCTAATCCGCTGCGGTATGGATCGGTTTCCAGCATTTTTGCTCGACGGCTACAAGTCGTTCATGTCCGACCGTTACGACCCTGAACAGGGCCGTTACCGGGAATTGGCTGACCGGGGGCAATCCCCGACCACCATGATCATCGCCTGTTGCGACAGCCGCGCCGCCCCCGAGACGATCTTTTCGGCCGGGCCGGGCGAGATGTTCGTGTTGCGCAACGTCGCCAACCTCGTGCCCCCGTTCCAGCCCGATGGCGGCCAGCACGGCACCTCTGCCGCCATCGAGTTCGCCGTCGCGGCGCTCGAGATTTCCAACATCGTGGTAATGGGGCACGGCCGCTGCGGCGGCATCAAGGCGGCCCTCGCCCCCGATGCCAGCCCGCTCGCGCAGGGCGATTTCATCGGCAAGTGGATGGCGATGCTCGCCCCGGTATCCGAGGAAGTGTCGAAATACACGCTGCTGACCAACAAGGAGCGCCAGACCATGCTGGAGCGCTTCTCGATCCGCAACTCGATCAATAACCTGCGCACCTTCCCCTATGTGAAGCGTCTCGAAGACGAAGGCAAACTCGCCATCCACGGCGCCTGGTTCGACATTTCGACCGGCGAGCTCTGGGTGATGAACGACGACGGCGACTTCTACCGGCCGGACGCTTGACGGTAAGCCGATAGGGGTCTGTCTCAGTCAGCGCCTCGCCACCAATAGCGCACGTCCGGCAACCGCGCCTCGTTGCCGGCGCCATCCGTCTCTTCCACAACGACGAACCCCTGCGCCTCATAGAACGCCCGCGCCGCCGCATTCTGCGCAAAGCACCACAGCGTCAGTTCCGGGTTGCGCGACTTGGCATCGGCGAGCAACGCCGACCCCACGCCACCCCGCCGCACCCCGGGATCGAGGTAGAGCTGAGTGATCCAGCCCTCATGCTCGGCCATGAAGCCCAGCAACTGTCCCTCGCGCACGGCCAGCGTTACCCGCTGCTCGCCGATCAGCACGGTTCTCACGAACCACAGATCCTCGTCCGCCGTGTGCAGTTCGGGCAAAAAGCTCAGCACGGCGCGCGAGCGGCGGAACAGCGCGGCAATGGCGGGCGCATCTGCGGCGGTGGCGCGCCTCAGCTCAATCATGCCGACCTTCGCCTGAGCAAACGCGGCCCGAACACGTTGAGCAGCAGCCCGCCGAACACCAGCACGCTACCGATGACTTCCACTCCGGTGATCGCCTCGCCGAGAAACAGCGCCGCACCGGCGATCCCCGCCACCGGCACGAACAGCGCGAACGGCGCCACCTGGCTGGTCGCGTAGCGGCTCAACAACCACGCCCAGGCGCCGAAGCCGAACAGCGTCGCGATATAGGCCATGAAGGCGATCGAGCCGATCCCCTTCAGCGTCAGTTGCTCCATGGCAAGCGGGATCGCCCCCGGCCCCTCGAGCAGCAGCGAGGCCAACAGCAGCGGGATCGGCGGGATCAGTGCCGACCACACCACGAACCCCAGCATGTCGATCCGTCCCGCCGCTTTCCCCGCCATATTGCCCAAGCCCCAGCAGCCGGCCGCCGCGATGGTCAGGAGCAGCGGCAGCAAAGCCGCCCCCTCCAGCCGGTCGACCGCGATCACCCCGATCCCCGCCAGCGCCACCGCCGCCCCGCCGAGCTGTGCGATGCTCGGTCGCTCGCCGAAAAACGCGAAGGCGAGAAAGATGGTGAAGAACACCTGCAGCTGGATCACCAGCGAGCTCAAGCCCGCCGGCATGCCGAGTTTGATGGCAAGAAACAGCAGCCCGAACTGCCCCACCCCGATGGCAAAGCCATAACCGATGAGCAGCGGCCAGCCCACCGCCGGCCGTTTGACGAAGAACACCGCCGGCAACGCCGCAAACACATAGCGCAGCGCCGTCAGCAGCAGCGGCGCTACCTCGTCGACGCCCCAGCGGATGGCAATGAAGCTCAGCCCCCAGACGACGGCGACCGAGAGGGCGAGGACGATGTGACGGATGGGCATGGGGGCATGTTCCAGGTTACCAGGGCGCCGTTCCTCGCTCCTGCTCGGACCGCACATGGCCAGGCGATGTGATACCCCCTCATCCGCCCTCGGGCACCTCGCGGCGGGGGCTACGCCCTCGTCCGCTGACCTCAAGGGGAGAAGGCGATAGAACCGAGGACTCTAAGTCGGGGTGCCTTCTCCCCTTGAGGGAGAAGGTGGCGCGTAGCGCCGGATGAGGGGTACGCGCAGCGAAGCGTAGCGCGCTACGAGCGGAGCGAGGAGCGACAACCCCCGGCGCCGGCAGCCCTCAGGCCGCCTTCTGCTCCACCAGCCGCCGCTCGATCAGCGTCTCGAGGATCTGCACGGTGTTGAGCGCCGCGCCCTTCCTGAGATTGTCGCTCACCACCCAGAGGCTGAGCCCGTTCTCGACGGTCACGTCTTCGCGGATCCGGCTGACATAGGTGTCGTATTCGCCGGCCGCTTCCACCGGCGTCGCGTAGCCGCCGGCCTCGCGCTTGTCGATCACCGAAATGCCCGGTGCGTCACGCAGTGCCTCGCGTGCCTCATCAGCCGAAATCGGGTTGGCGAATTCGAGGTTCACCGCTTCGGAGTGGCCCACGAACACCGGCACGCGTACGCAGGTGGCGGTGAGCTTGATCTTGGGGTCGAGGATCTTCTTGGTCTCGGCCACCATCTTCCACTCTTCCTTGGTGTAGCCATCCTCCATGAACACATCGATGTGCGGGATGACGTTGAAGGCGATCTGCTTGGTGAACTTCCTGGGTTCGGGCTTGTCGTTGACGAACACGCCCTTGGTCTGGTCCCACAGCTCGTCGACGCCATCCTTGCCGGCGCCGGAAACCGACTGGTAGGTCGCGACGACCACGCGCTTGATCGTCGCCAGGTCATGCAGCGGCTTCAGCGCTACCACCAATTGCGCGGTCGAGCAGTTCGGGTTGGCGATGATGTTCTTGCGATCATTCTTCGCCATGTATTCGTCGAGCACGTGCGCGTTCACTTCCGGCACCACCAGCGGTACATCGGCGTGGTAGCGCCAGAAGCTCGAGTTATCGACCACGATGCAGCCGGTCGCCCCGATCTTTTCGCCATACTCCTTGGCGATCGACGAGCCGGCGCTCATCAGCGCGAAATCGACGCCCTTGAAATCGAAATGCTCGAGGTTCTGCACCTTGAGCCGCTTGTCGCCATAGCTGATCTCCTGGCCCTGCGAGCGGGCGGAAGCCAGTGCGATCACTTCCGAGGCGGGAAACTTCCGCTCGGCGAGGATGTTGAGCATTTCCCGGCCCACATTGCCTGTGGCCCCGACGACGGCGACGCGATAACCCATTTTGGAAAGTCCTCTTTGCCTTCATTTCCCCCGCGCTGGACCAGTTCGGTCCGCGGCACATGGCATCCGGCCGCTCCCCGGCGGGAGTTGCCCGGGGATCGGCTCAGGGGGTTTTGGTGGTTTTGGTCGCCGCAGCAACGACCACACGGAGACCCACGGTCTCCGTTTTGACCATTGCGATGTAGTGGGTCTTGCGCATCCCGCAACCCGATCCTTCTGTCCGGCGCCGCGTTTCTACGCCGAAATCGCAAATAGTCAATCACCTATAGGCAATCGCCTACGCGAGTAGGGTTCGGAGCACGCCGGGCGGGCCCCACCCACTGGGTCATCCCCGCGAAAGCGGGGACCTCCGTTTGCGATGGTGCGGCTGGCGAGAAAACAGAGGTTCCCGCTTTTGCGGGAAGGACCCGGTGAAAGGATCGCACCCTGTTCACCGCCTCAACCACCGTGTATCTCCCACCTCATGCAACATTACGACGTGATCATCCTCGGCGCCGGCGCGGCTGGCCTCATGGCCGGCATCGAAGCCGGCAAGCGCGGCCGCTCGGTGCTGGTGCTCGACCATGCCAGGAATGCCGGCGAAAAGATCCGCATCTCGGGCGGCGGGCGCTGCAACTTCACCAATATCAACGCCACGGTGAAGGCCGGCCGCGATCGCTTCCTCTCCAGCAACCCGCGCTACGCCTTCTCGGCCCTGTCCCGCTACACACCCGAGCATTTCATCGCGCTGGTCGATCAGTACGCCATCCCATTTCACGAAAAGACCCTGGGTCAGCTGTTCTGCGACGGCTCCAGCCAGCAGATCGTCAACCTGCTGCTGAGCGAGCTGAAGAAGGCCAAAGCCAACCTGCTGCTCGATACCGAGATCGACGGCGTCAGCCATGCCGATGGCAGCTTCACCGTGATGACGGCAAGCGAAACGCTGATCGGCAAATCGCTGATCGTTGCCACCGGCGGCAAATCCATCCCCAAGATGGGCGCCACCGGCCTCGCCTATCAGCTGGCCACCCAGTTCGGCCTGAAGGTCACCGACACCCGCCCGGCCCTCGTGCCGCTGACGTTCGAACCGCGCATCCTCGAGCGCCTCGCGCCGCTTTCCGGTATCGCCGTCGACCCCACCCGCATTTCGGTGAACAAGAAAAGCTTCGACGAAGCCATGCTGTTCACCCATCGCGGCCTTTCCGGTCCGGCGATCCTGCAGATCTCGAGCTACTGGCGCGAGGGCGACGCCATCGTCATCGACCTGTTCCCCAATGGCGACCTCGGCGACATCCTCCGCCAAGCGCGCACCGCCACTCCCAAGCTGCAGCTGCAGACCGTATTGGCACAGCACCTCGCCAAGCGCCTTGCCCAGATGCTGGCCGAAGAGATCGGCATCACCACCATGCTGGGCGACATGAGCGACAAGTCGTTCCAGAAGGTCGAGGACGCGCTGCGGCGCTGGACCATCAAGCCGACCGGCTCCGAGGGCTACCGCACCGCCGAAGTCACCCTCGGCGGCATCGACACCGATGGCCTCGACTCGACGACCATGCAGGCCCGTAACGTCCCCGGCCTCTACTTCATCGGCGAAGCGGTCGACGTCACCGGCTGGCTCGGCGGCTACAACTTCCAGTGGGCCTGGGCCTCCGGCTGGGCGGCCGGGCAGGTGGCCTGAGTCGAAGCTGGCGGGGCGGGCTCACTGCGCCAGCTCCCGCCTTCCTGCTGCCACCACGCTCCGCGTCAGTTCCGGCAACCGATCCGCGGCGAACCTGCTCACCTGCCAGTAGAGCGGCACATCCAGCGTTGCCCCCGGCACCACCTCGACCAGCCGGCCGGCGGCGAGGTGGTCAGCCACCAGTGACGCCGGGTTGAGCGCCCAACCGATCCCCGCCACACACGCATCGACGAAGCCCTGTGTGGAGGGCAGCCAGTGCGTCGGAAACGCCGCCGCCTCGCCGGTCACTTCCAGCACCCACCGCTGCTGCAATCGGTCCTTGTGATTGAAGGTCAGCGCCGGGGCCGCGCCCAGTGTCGTCGCCATCACGCCCTCGGCGAAGTGCCGCCTGACGAAGTCCGGGCTTGCCGTCGCCTGGTAGCGCAGCGCCCCCAGCGGCGTGACCCGGCAGCCCCGCACCGGTTCGCCGAACGAAGTCACCGCGGCCAGCACCCGTCCGCGCTCCAGCCACTCGGCCGTATGTCCTTCATCGTCGATCTCGATGTTCATCAGATGCGCGCTGGAACGGGTGAACGGCGCGATCGCCTTGAGGAACCAGGTACCGACACTATCGGCATTGGCTGCGACGCTGATCGTCACCCGCCGCTCCGCCGGCCCCCTGAGGCCCGGCATCTGCTGCATCAGTTCGCGCTCGAGCACCCCGACATGCTCGATGTGCCGACAGAGCCAGGCCCCCTTCTCGGTTGCCGTGCACGGGGTGCCGCGCTCGATCAGCACCACCCCCAGCCGCTCCTCGAGCTGCTTCACCCGCTGCGAAACGGCCGAGGGCGTCACGTTCAGCGCCCGCGCCGCCCGCTCGAAGCTGCCGGTCTGCACCACCATGGCCACGGCCTGTGCAGCGGGATAGTCGATCATCGGATCAGTTCCGCTAATTTCAGGTAGCGAAAGTTAACTGGAGTTAGCGCGGCACGCCAGCTACGGCACCCCCATGAACCTGCCAGTCTTCTTCGCCGGCCTCAGCATGGGCCTTGGTCTCATCGTCGCCATCGGCGCCCAGAACGCCTTCGTGCTGCGCCAGGGCCTCCGCAACGAACACGTCTTCGCCGTCAGCATCGCCTGCGCGCTCTCCGATGCCGTGCTCATCACGCTGGGCGTGACCAGCTTTGGCAAGGTCGCGAGCTGGCTGCCCTGGCTCGAACCGGTGATGCGCTATGGCGGCGCCGCTTTCCTTCTCTGGTACGGAACACGGAGCGCGCTCTCGGCGCTCCGCTCCGGCAATGCCTTGATCGTGGGCGCCTCGACCGCCCAGACCGGTCTCGCCACGACGCTCCTCGCCTGCCTCGCCATCACCTGGCTCAACCCGCATGTCTACCTCGATACCGTCGTGCTGCTCGGCACCGTCTCGACGCAGTTCGCCGGCGCCGAGGCCTGGTTCGCCGGCGGCGCCATTGTGGGCTCGTTCCTGTTCTTCTTCGCCCTCGGCTACGGCGCCACCCGGCTGCGCCCATTGTTCGCCAGGCCGCAAGCCTGGCGCCTCCTTGAAGCCGTCATCGCACTGGTCATGTGGGCGATCGCGTTGAAACTGCTGCTTGGCTGAGACTCAGAGCACGAAGCCGAGGAACCGCCCCGCCAGCAGCACCGTGGGCCACAGGAGGATCGAGACACAGGCCAGAGCCCGTTTGCCGGCCGGCTGCCGCAGCAGGCTGAAGGCCACGAAGTTGAGCCCGGCAAGGCCGATCAGCCCCATCTTGATCCAGAATAGCGGCATCCCAGCATACTCGGTCGCCCGTACTGCAAACATCAGGGCGCCGGTCAGCACCGCCAGCCCGAACGCACCGAGCGCCACGCGCCGCAACAGCCGGACGAACGGCTGCTCCTCGATGCTGCTGATCACCCCGACAATCCTGAGATCCATCAGCAGCACTGCCGTCACCAGCGCCCCGATGGCGAGGACATGCAGGGCGTTGACGATCGGGTAGGCGAAGAACGAGGTCTTCAGCGCCTTGATCAGCGCCAGTTGCTCGAGGCTGCCGAGCAGCGCCTCCACCTAGAGCGCTTTCAGGAAAAGGTGCAGACTTTTCCGGTTCGAAGGCGCAACAACATCAAAAATCTCGAGCATTTCGGCATTTCTCCCGAAACGGTGAAGTGCTCTAGTTCGCCGGCACGCGCGCGGGGTAGATATCGTACGCCTTGCCGCCCACGGTGATCCGTACCGCCTTCATCCGGTTCTCGTTCGGATCGAGCGACCGGTTGCCGAGCGCCACCACCTCGTCACCCGGCTTCACCGTCTCCTCGGTGAACCCCGCCGCCATGGTCGGCCCAGGCGGCGCCAGTTCTACCCGCCAGACCACCCCCTCGACCTCGAGGTCGAGTGTCGCGTGCGGGTTGCCGACGAACACCTCCTTGACGATTCCGGTGAGTTCGAAGAACCCGTCCTCGGTCCACGTCCAGCCATGGTGTGCCAATGCCGGCAGCACCGGCGCCGCGATCCCCAGCACCGCAGCCACCAGCAAAATGCGAAGTCTCCTCATCGGGACCTCCCTTGCCTTACCTGGACGCGAGCCTATGCCTGTCGCTGCGTCCCGACAACCGCCGGCTTCAGCCGCCATCCGCCTCGGCAAAGGTGATCCGGTTGCCCACCGGATCGATCACCGTGCATTCGAGCCCGCCCCATTCCGGTCGCTCCAGGCCGGGTCGGTTGTTCTTGTAGCGCTTGGCGATCAGCTCCGCCTGCAACTCGGCAACCCCGGTGCAATTGACCCGCACATGCACCCCGGGCGAACCGTCGCCGTGGTGTTCGGAGATGTGCAGCACGATGCCGTCGCGGCTTACCTGCATGTAGAGCGGCAGCCCCGGCTCGAAGCGATGTTCCCAATCCACCGTGAAGCCGAGCCAGTCGACATAGAACTCCCGCGCCTTGATCTCATCGAACGAGCGCAGGATCGGCACGGTCTGCAGATAGGTCAGCGGCATCGGCGTCATCCCTGGTTATGGCAAGACTCGCGGAAGTCTTATGGCAGCGAGGCTGTCCATCCGCTACCAATGGGGCCAACAGAGGGAGAAACATCATGGCAGAAAAGAAAATCCGCTGGGGCATCCTCAGCACCGCCAATATCGGGTTGAAGAAGGTCACGCCGGCAATCATGAAATCGCCGCTGAGCGAAGTGGTCGCCGTGGCCTCGCGTGATGTGAGCAAGGCCGAGGAATACATCGCCGAGCTCGGGCTCACCGGCAAGGCCAAGGCGCATGGCAGCTACGAGGCGCTGTTCGCCGACCCCAACGTCGATGCCATCTATAACCCGCTGCCCAACCACCTGCATGTGCCGATGACCCTGGCTGCGGCCAAGGCCGGCAAGCACGTGCTGTGCGAAAAGCCGATTGCGCTCAACGCCAAAGAGGCCGAGCAACTGCGGCAGTTGCCTGAGGGCATCGTCTTCCACGAAGCCTTCATGGTCCGCCACCACCCGCAATGGTTGCGGGCTCGCGAGATCGTCCGCTCGGGCGAACTGGGCGAACTCCGCACCGTGCGCGGCATTTTCGAGTATTTTCTCACCGACCCCACAAACGTCCGCAACCAGGCCGATATTGGCGGCGGCGGCATCTACGATGTCGGCTGCTACCCGATCACCGGCGCGCGCTTCCTGTTCGGCGCTGAACCGAAGCGCGCCGTGTCGCTGGTCGACCGCGACCCCCAGATGAAGACCGACCGCCTTGCTTCGGTCATCCTCGATTTCGGTGGCGGCAAACAGGCGAGCTTCGTCTGCTCCACCCAATCGGTCGGCCACCAGTCGCTCGAGGTAATCGGCACCAGGGGCCGCGTCGAACTGGTGATCCCGTTCAACGCTCCGGCCGATACCGCCACGGCGATCATCATCGACAACGGCTACTCGCCCGACGGCCATCTCAGCCGCCGCGAAATCTTCCCGCCCTGCGACCAGTATACCGAACAGGCCAACGCCTTCTGCCGCGCCATCCTCGACAACAAGCCGCTCGAATGGGGCGTCGAGGACGCCATCAAGTCGATGCAGGTGATCGACGCGGTGTTTGCCAGCGAAAAGACCGGCGCCTGGGCCAACGTCTAGGCTCGATCTCCCTGACGTCAGGCGCCGGGATAGCTCGGTGCGGGAAGAGCATCCCCCCACCCTGTCCCTCCCCCGCAAGGGGGGAGGAGACGCTCCCACCAGCGTTAGTGTTTTGGTCTCCCTCCCCCTTGCGGGGAGGGGACAGGGGTGGGGGTTTGTTTCCCGCACCGGCATTAACTGCAAGCCCGATGCCTACCGCCGCACCTCCGGCCCGACCAACCGCTCCACCAGCAACCGGATCCCCGGACCCACTTCTGCGCCATCCCGCGCCTTGCGCTTGATCCCCCAGGCCGCATCGAGCACCAGCCGGGTCAGCAGTTCGGGTTGGCCTGCTCCTGCCTTCCCCAACTCCTCGGCCACCATCGCGTCGATCTCGTCTTCGGTCGCCCGCACCTCGGGCCGCACCTTCTCGTGCTCGTCATAGAGCTCGTCGGCATGCGGCGATTGCCCCAGCAGCCGATCGATCGCCTCGTATTTGGCTGACAGCGCCGCTCCCAGCCGCACCACCACCGTGCCCTCGCCCTTGAGCGCCGCGACAAACCGCTCGTGCAGCTCCAGCATCAGCTCGGCGAGGATCGCCTCGAACACCGCGTTCTTGTCGCCGAAATACTTGTAGAGCGTCGGCTTGGCCACCCGCGCCTCGGCCGCGATCGCCTCCATCGAAGTGGCGCGCAACCCTTGCCTGAGGATCAGCCGCCGCGCCGCCGAAAGGATCTGCTCTCGCTTGTCGATATCAGCCACGCCGATTTTCCTCGCCCCCGCCTTGAACGAACTGAACGATATTCGTACATATCGTTCAGTTCAACGGAGGGATACCCAAATGTCCGACCAACCTGACCGCGTCCTCGTCACCGGCATTTCCGGCTTTCTCGGCGGCCACGTCGCCCTGCAACTGCTCGCGCAAGGCTATACCGTCCGCGGCTCGTTGCGCAGCCTCGAACGCGCTGAAAAGGTGAGGAAAACCCTCGCCGCCCACGGCGCCGATACCTCACGGCTGGAGTTCGTAGCGCTCGACCTGTTGAGCGACAAAGGCTGGGCCGAGGCCATGTCCGGGGTGCGCTACCTGCAGCACGTGGCCTCGCCCTTCGTCCTCGAAATGCCCAAGGACAAGAACGACCTGATCCGCCCCGCCGTCGAAGGCACGCGTCGCGCCGTCGGCGCCGCCTTCACAGCCGGGGTCGAGCGCGTCGTCGTCACCTCCTCGATCGCGGCCATCGCTTATGGTCACGACGACTATAGCCGCACCTTCACCACCGCCGACTGGACCAATACCGACAGCCCCAAGGTCAGCGCCTACGCCGAGTCGAAGCTGCGCGCCGAGCGCGAAGCCTGGGCCGTGGCCGACAGTTTCGGGGCTCGCGATCGCCTCGCCACCATCAACCCCGGCGCCATCCTCGGCCCGTTGCTCGATGAAGACGTCGGCACCTCGGGGCTTCTGGTGCAGCGCCTGCTCAATGGCTCGATTCCTGCTGCCCCCAAGATGAGCTTCTCGGTCATCGACGTCCGCGATGTCGCCGCCGCCCAGGTGGCGGCCATGACCGCGCCCACCGCCGGCGGCAAGCGACATATCCTCGCCGACCGCGAGATGAGCCTGTTCGAGCTGGCCACGGTGCTTCGCGCCGCCCTGCCGCAGGTCGCTGCCCGTGCTCCCCGCTTCGAACTGCCCAACTGGGTGGTCCGCCTCATGGGCTTGTTCGACCCGCAGATCGGCTCCAACACCGCCGAACTCGGCCATGTCAGGCGCGTCGACGGCAATAGCGGCCGCCTGCTGCTCGCCAGGCCCACCATCCCCGGCCCCGATGCCGCAGTGGCCACGGCCAGGAGCCTCGTCGACCAGCGTCTCGTCGCCTGAAAAAAGGACTGGTCCTCGGCGCGCGGATTGGCTAAGAAGCGCGCCATCGAAGCGGGGCTGTAGCTCAGTTGGGAGAGCGCATCGTTCGCAATGATGAGGCCAGCGGTTCGATTCCGCTCAGCTCCACCACTTCGATTGAAATCAAGGACTTAGCTAACGGTTTTGCTTGGTGGGACAACCAAGTGAGACATTGGCTTGTTCAATCCGACCTATCTCCAGCGTTCCCGTCACGGGATTTTCTATTTTCGCTGGACGCTCGCCCGCCCCTCTGAAGGCGATCAATCCACCTCCATAAGGCTCTCGCTTCGCACCCGCGAGCCCCGACAGGCATTGCAGCTCGCCATGCCACTCAGCTATCTGGCTCGCAACTTCACGATCAAAGGCCAGCGACACGGAATGGACCATAGGGCAACCTACAAGCAGTTCTGTGGAGGCACGCCGGACGAGGAAGCGCGGGCGAACGGCATCAATCGGCTGAACTACGGATCATTGGAGCCGGAGCAGCAGGAGGAGTTCAAGCGCATCATGCACGCGCAACAGGTATCGAATTGGGAGCTGCTGAACAGCCTAAGTCCTGATGGACAGGCATCGTTCTGCCAAGGCCTCAATCATACTGTGACGACGATCGTCGTTGCGTTTGTGCAGGCTCATCCGCTGCTCTTTGAAACTGTCGAACCTGCGCTCCCGAAGCCGATCGACATGAATAGCGAGCGCTTCCGCTACAGTGCTGCCCTCCTGGAAGGGCTGTATGTCGGCAAGCTAACCGTGCTGGAGCCGATAGTTCAGGCTGACATCGACCGCATAAGAGCCGAGAGCCATGACGTTCAGACCTTTGAACGGCGTCTGACTAGGTTCCCTGATCTCTACGAGGCAATGCGCTGGGAACTCAATCGGCTAGAGGTACAGCTAGGTCACATGGACGACCCCGCTGGTTGCTACGGGCCGAACATTGAGAACTGGCTGCAGGCAACAGGATGCAGCTAGACCAGCAGCTCTACACGTACCTTCACCATCGACTGTCCCGTGTTCCGAAAATAAACAGATCTTGCCTGTCGGCGGATCAGACAGGAATCGGTCGCCCGGTTGCTCATGCGCTGCTCGCTGGCTAGACGCGCACCCTCAACGGCTCTGGATAGCCAACGCGTTCGCGAAGCCTGTTGCTGACCGCCTGAGGCGATTTGGCGGCCCACCTGCACCCAGCCCTATAGTCCCCATGCGACTAGAGCGGCCTCTGCCTGCGCCGGACGATCCCGAATTCGAATGATCGTCTGTCGTGTGAGGTTCGTCTCCTTCGCTATGTCCGACGGTCCTTTGCCCTGGCTGACCATGTCCTGCACCAACCGAACATCCTCACGGTCGTAGCTCGGCTTCCTGCCTCGGTAGTTATCGACTGTGGTATCCGCCCTTGCATGTTCGATCCCTGCCTTCTGCGCCTCTTTGGTGGCTTCAGCCTGCGCCTGTGCCGTAGCAGCCATGAAGGCAATCAAGGCATCCCGCACTGCCTGCTGGATCGGATCGGTCGTCGCACCGTCGAACGTCATGTTGTTGATGACAGTCCTAACCGTGACACCCTTGGCTAGAAACTCCTGAATGGTATCGCACACATCCCGGTAGTTTCGTCCCAGCCGATCAACCCAGCGCACAACCAGCGTGTCGCCTCGTCTGAGCATATCGAACAAGCGCTTGCCTTCGGTCCTGTCCCTAAGCCTTGTACTAAGGCCGGACACGCCATGATCGGCTACAACCTGATCAATCTTGAAGCCAGCCTGCCGAGCTTGTGTCTCCTGGTGCTCTATCGTCTGGTCGGCTGTGGAGACACGGGCATATAGGATCGTCTGCATGGTACATACCTTAGGTGTACATATGGGTTATGTACGTTAGTATGTCTGTCCGTTAGGTAATGTCAACCCTTATGGACATACCTAGTGCAGGCGTCTGGTATGTACTCTAGGGTATACCTATATGGACATCGGTCGTCATCGCCATGGCATAACCTATTGTATTACCTAGGTTCCATGAGTTGGTATGTATCTGTCTTTGTTCCTCTTCCATCGGAAGGATGGGTAAATACCGGTGAAACTGATACCGGGTCGGCTCGGGGGAGCTTTCAGTAGTATCAGAAGGTGCAGGGTGAGGGCTTAGGGCATTACCTGAGGCACGCATCGAGCGGCATTGTAGAGCTGTCTTTGTTCCACATATGCAGGGAATTAGCAGAGGCCGGGGCACGGGGGAGTTTGGATACCACCGCTGGTTAGATACCCCTGCGAAAAATTATGAGATTTTAGGTCTCGGCTCTAGCAAGGAGCCCACCCGTTGGGACAGCGAATGGATGCTCCGAGGTTCCGGAGCTCAATCGGGTCGCAGTTCGACAGCCTCGGTTCTGATCAACCGGCACGTGCAGGACGCAAGGTTGGCAGTCGCTCGGCGGACACGTCTCCTCCAATCAGAAATTCGCGCAGGGCAGCCTCTAGTTCTACCTCGCGCTCCGTTTCGCACTGCCAGACAATGAGCACGGCCCATCCCAGAGCACGGAGCTCTGCTACATTGCGCCGATCACGCTGAACATTTACCTCAAACTTCTCCGTCCAAAACGGAACGTTCGACTTCGGCAAGCTAGCTTTCTTGCATTGTTCATGCCGATGCCAAAAGCAGCCGTGAACAAATATCGCTCTACGACGCGAGGGAAAGACTATGTCGGGTGTGCCGGGCAAGTCACGTCGATGCAATCGATAACGAAAGCCCAAGCGGTGCAACAAACGCCGCACAGAAAGCTCAGGGCCGCTATTTTTGCCTCGAACTTTCCCCATTAGCGCCGATCGGGCCGCAGGTGTCAGGCGGTCTACCATTAGGCCGCAGCAGAGGATGGCTCAGCCATACGACTGGCTAGGAGGGACAAAAGTGAACGAGCCACAACGGGTGAAACGCTGTTCCCGATCATACGGAAGCTGTGCCAGATGGTTGGATGGAACTGGAAACTGTCAGGGAAGCCCTGCAATCGAGCAGCCTCTCGCACGGTGATGACTCGAGGCTCGCTCGGATGTATTGGCCGCACAGCCTGGTATGACCCTTTGTCTGCTCCGGTACCCGCTCTAAGCGTCGGGCATTGCCCGTCCCATGACAGGCGAGGATGGCGACCAATCCTGTCCACCGAGCCCGGCTCTACGGCAGCAAAGCGTTCAATAATGGCGTTCCTATGGGGGGTACGTCGGTGCAGAGTAAACTGCCCGGTAGCGCTCCGCATGCGCAAAGCGTAGTCGCTCGGTCTATCCTGATCCGCATATGCCCAGAGGTCGTCACCTGTCGACACTTGCTCAGCATTAGCTAGGTCACCGATGGCGTCGCCCACTGTTGTCGCTGGTGTTCGAAGTTGATCGAGGTCGGTAACATCAATATTGTCAACGTACTCACGATCGTATCCGATGACAAACACCCTCTCACGTCTCGTTGCTGCTCCCATTTGTGCAGCATCGACGATGATTGGATCGAGTATCTTGTAGCGGTTCCGTATTCCGTCCAAAGCATCATCTAGAATGTGTCTGTTTTTACTGAATACTAATCCCTTTACATTCTCCATCACGAAAAATCGTGGCCCGACGTCTTTTACCAGGCGGAAGAAATGGCCAACCAACTCCCTGCGCGGGTCAGAAGGATCGGACCTGCCGATTGAGCTAAACCCTTGACAGGGCGGCCCACCTATTATCCCGTCAATACTAACGCCAACGCGATCAGCTATCGCATCGGCACTGACTTTGCCTATGTCGGCCAAGAGAAGTTCGCCGCCAGCGAAATTGCGGTTATGCGAGCTCGTCAGAATGGGATCGATGTCCACTGAAAGCGGAACCGCGAAGCCAGCCTGCCTAGCGCCCAGCCCGAATCCGGAGCAGCCACAGAAGAGGTCTAAAATTGCAGGTTGTGGGGGAGTCATCATGGTCTATGGAATAGCATCGCTCAGAGTCGGTGTCGATCGGGCGCGAGAGAGAAGACGTGGGGGAAAGAGTGTCGACTGAGGTGACCGATGGTACCGTATCTGCGCAGCCAACCAAGCGGTTCTTTGTGTCCATGCTTACACGGGACATCGCACTGGAGGATGCGATACTCGATCTGCTGGATAACTGCATAGATGGGGTGGTACGAACCATCGCTCCCAAAGAGAACGATGAAAAACCGTATGCTGGATATCACGCACACGTCACGATGACCCCCGAAGGGTTCACGATCCAAGACAATTGCGGTGGCATCAACAGAGATACCCTGGTCAAAGCTTTTCGAATGGGACGCATCGATCCCGCTACCACCGGCGCTGCGACTGTGGGGATGTACGGCATCGGCATGAAGCGTGCGATCTTCAAGTTGGGCACTTCCAGCGTCGTTGCCTCCAGAACGACAGACTTCGGCTTCCGAGTTACGATCAGCTCCAAGTGGATGGATGACCCAGACGACTGGCGACTACCGGTTGATGACCTTCCCGTAGACGACCCCTTGGCAACTGGCACACGTATCACTGTGAACAGTCTTAGGGATGACGTCGCTGCGCGCTTCGATGAGAAGAATGACAACTTCATCGAGCACTTTCGAAGCAGCCTAAGCGCTCATTTCGCTATTATTTTGGGCAAGGGTTTCGAAGTTAAGATCAACGGAACGAGTGTCGATCCAAGCCAGTTCACGTTGTTGGCCGAGGCAGATGTCGCCCACGATTTGAAAGCCAAGACACCTCAGCTAAAACCTTACGTCTTTAATGGCGTAATTGATGGTGTGTCCGTGGAGATATACGCAGGTTTGTATCGTCAGCTTCCCACCGAGCAGGAGATCGAGCAGGAAGAGGAGGTGCGAGCCACTAGAGACAACGCGGGCTGGACCATAGTCTGCAACGACAGAGTGGTCGTTCATAATGACAAGACACGCCTGACCGGTTGGGGTGAGGCAGGGGTTCCTGCTTTCCACGGGCAATTTATGTCGTTCGGAGGCGTAGTTGTTCTGAGGTCGAGCGATCTTTGGAAGCTTCCACTGACGACGACTAAACGCGGTCTTGACGCTTCGAGCAACCTGTTCTCCGTCGTCAAAGATTACATGCGAGAGGCCACGAAGTCTTTCACCTCGTTCACGAACAAATGGAAGCGCAATCCTCAGGAGCGAACCGCTCTTTATAAAACTGCCACTCCTCTGAGCCTATCACAGTTGCGCACTGTAACTGCCAGTTACCCAATGACGGCCACTCGCAAGACGGAGAACTCCACAAAGTTCGTTCCGAATCTTCCGGTTCCGCCTTCGGATCAATCGATTGTCCGCATCTCCTATACTCGTGATAGATCGCAGTTCCAAAAGGTCGCCTTGTATCTGTTCGACGACGCCTCCGCTCAGCCCCGCGAAGTCGGAGAGGCCTCATTTGACAAGCTACTCTCTCAGGCGAGCATCGGCTGACTATGGGCGGCTCAACTGTACCGTATGCCCTCAGGCAGAACAAATTTGTCGACCGCAGAATTTATATCGACCTGCTCAGCCGAGTTGAGCGATATTTTACCGTGGACGATCACGTTTACATAAGCATGGGGGGAGCCACTCTAGAAGACCACCGACTCGCTCACGCAGAGTTGGGGATGAACCGCCTACTATCGTTCGATTCTGAGACGTGGGTGGTAGCCAGACAACGCTTTAACAAGCCCTACGACTATATCAAGGTCATTCAATCTACCAGTACCGACCTGATATCCAACTTCTCCCATACTTTGGAAGAGAATGGATTTGGGGCTGCGCCCAATGTCGCGATGTGGCTCGATTTCACCTCACCAGGTGAGATCGGTCAACAGGTGCGGGAATTCAACCAGTTACTCGATCTGCTGCAGCCACATGACATCCTGCGCATAACAGTAAATGCTAGCGCCAGCGCGATATACCGGCCGGAAAAAGTGGATGGAAGGGCCGAACGAGAGGACGAGTTCAAGCCGAAGCGCTTGAAGAAGCTGCAAGAACGGCTTGGAGATTACCTGCCAACGGATGCAGCCCCCGACGATATGGTAGACAGCAACCTGGGAAAGGTCCTCGCGCAGTCGTTGGAGAAGGCTGCGAAAGAGGCGTTTCCCGCGTCATCAAAGCTGATCGCGGTCCCCTTGTCCCTCGTGCGCTATGCGGACGGACAGCAGATGCTGTCTGCAACTACTGTAATTTTGGACCGCGGGGAGGTCGACGCGTTTTTGGAGAAGACAAAAGCAAAGGCCTGGCCCTTTTACTCAGCAACTTGGACTGACATTCATCTTATATCAGTTCCAGAGTTCACCATGCGAGAGCGTATGTTGATAGGTTCAAAAGTCTCTGGCGCAAGTGAGGGGGACATTTGTACCGAGCTGGGATTTCTCTTCAATAACGACAAAGGGGACGCGGAGGAGTACATCCGCCAGTACAAAAGGTACTACCGGTTTTACCCTCATTTCCACCACATAGTCGTATAGCCGCTTATGCTGCGTGACGTTGCGCGGTTTTGCGCAACAGAAATCGAACTCGGTTTGACGGCTAGGTCTCGCGGTCAATTCACTATCGGGATGCAGGGCAAATGCCACTACTCGCACTCTGGAAATCGGACCCGATCTCAGTCGGGGAATTCACGATCGAACAGGTCGTTGCGGCCGCGGGGAATGGCGATCTGAAGGATGGGTCTCTATGCTCCCAAGAGCTACGTTCATACCTTTCCCAAGTCCCGCATGGCCGTCTCGCACAATATATCGAGCACTGTCTGTCCAGTAGCTTCCCGCGCAGCGGCATGGTGCTTCAGGACCTCATCAATGAACTCGGACGACGACTGGAGTATGGCGTTGAGAACGGGCGCTATCAAGGTACCACTAATGCGGTGGGGTTCGACGGTATTTGGACTGCTCCTGAGGAAAACTCCGTCATACTGGAGGTCAAGACAACGGATGCTTACCGGATCTCGCTAGAGACCATTGTAGGCTACCGGGAGCGGCTTCGCCTGTCGGGTCGGATAGCAGGCAGCTGTTCTGTCTTAATTGTCGTGGGACGAGACGATACCGGCGAGCTGGAGGCGCAGGTCAGAGGCTCGCGCCACGCGTGGGACGTTCGCTTGATAAGCGCTGAAGCGTTGTTGAAGCTGGTTCAGCTACGGGACAGCACGGATGATCCCGAGACCGGTCTAAAGATTCGGAGCCTTTTGACACCGCTCGAGTACACCCGACTGGATCAGCTGGTAGACGTCATGTTCAGCGCTGCCACCGACCTGAACGTGACCGAGCAGCTCGGGCAAATCTCTAGCGGTCCACCCTCACAGGAACAACTTCGTGGTTCAGACGAGGCTTCTGAACCTGTTGCGACAAGCACGCTCTCGGAGAAGGGGACGTGGGAATTCACGGATGGTATTACACTTCAGCGGAAGCGAAGCGACATCATCAACGCGATGAGCTCACGCCTGGGAACCCCACTCTCGGCGCGCAGTCGAGCGCTCTACTGGAACGCGTCACACGAGGTGCGAGTGGCGTGTTCGATCTCCAAACGATATACTAAGCGCGGAGCATACCCGTATTAGTACGCATATCACCCGCAATGGGATGAGTTCCTAGCAGAAGCTAGTGACGGCTACCTTGTTCTCGGATGTGTGGACTTGTCATTCGCGTTCGCCGTGCCATGGCGTGTGCTGAAGCCGCTCCTGCCGCTGCTCAACACAACCACAATTGATCGCGGGACATACTGGCACGTTCACTTGGTAGAAGACGGGTCGCGGGGTCACGCCCTCCTGCTTCCAAAGGAGAGTAGGTCGTTACTTCTGTCGCAGTTTGAAGTCGGTCTTGAACAACGGATGCAGCAACCAGTTTGAGCTTCGTTTGGAAGAGCCCAGGCATTTCCAGTGATCAAGGCAATGGCGCGTTAGCCTCCCGTTCGCCTCAGTACTCACGTTGGCCGCCTCATCCCTCACCATCCTAGAGGGAGCCTGCGTTTCTTTCCCGCATAGCAGCTGGACAGCCTGTGTGGACTGCTCTGGTTTGCGGTCCCTTCCTGGTAACTTGGAACGGTACACGTGATGGGAACGCCAGGCTGCCGGTTGCGGTAGCGGCTTCAGCCTTGCAAATCTAGCGATGCACCACGAAGAGTGTCACGCAGGTGAGACAATGATCGTCTCGCAGCCCATCTGCAACCAGGCTATTCCCGCGTTTCAGACCATGGTGGACGCTCCCTCGGCGGCAACCGATTCATGGTGCTGCCCCCTCTCCATCTCCGATAGCGGATATATCGGATGGCCGTGCACTAGCTCGCCACTCCCGTCCTCGGAGAACAATGGATCAATGATAACCCCAACCTCAGTTCCCTCGAATTTGTCTAGCAGTTGATCCACCTGAGCATCTGTAAGGAGGCTCTCCAGGTGACAGGCCGGGAGATGGTATCCAGCGTTACGCCAGTTTTCCATGTGGCGTCCAAGCGCCAGAGGATCACTGATCGCCGGGATGGCGTTGGTCAGGATCACGGGCACCAACGTTTCGGATTCCCTGAGAATCAGCAGCGGCGCATACCAGCTCCTTGGACCTGGGTATCGGGCCGCTTCCCTTGCTTCGTACGGACGTATCCGAACATCAACAATAGCTTGAATTTTCTCGCTTCCGCCCAACTTGCTGACAAGTAGAGACCGAGGACCGAAGGCACGAGTTTGGTCAGAGCAACTAAGCGGATCGCCATCCTTCGTTGACTGCTCAACAGTGGTATTCAGCTTCAAAGCTAGCGCTTCTGCATGCTGCTTTGTGAACCGCTGGATGAGGCCTCGGTTTGAAGTGAGCTGCTCACTCCCATCCTTCATCACCAGTGCAACAACGTACTTTCCAACTTTGTCTTCGAGCGGGGGAATGCCGCCCCAAATGACTGGAGCGATCGCCTGTTTGCTGGCGTTGATGCCGACAAACACTCCGTGTCCTCCGTGGGCTGCATTGAACCACGAGTTCACGTCAAAGTTCACTAGCTCCGGGTTCTCCCCAAACATCTCGCTGTCCGCGCGACCCATGACGCGATCGGTCGGCAGCACACATTCCCTGTGCGATATGCCAAAGGAAAGATCAGGACCGTCTCCATACTCTACGACAGGAGACATGCTCGCCGTAACCGGCAACTCGCAATGAACACATTTGGTCCCATCACGGCTCTGCGCCACGGCCTCTAGGGCCTTTCGGTGTGTCTTTGCACATAGGTCAGTCTCACGGTCTCGGTCATCATTCATTGGGAAGACGATGACTTCTTCCCGCCCTAGGCGTTCGATGTTTTCATCGATGTACCGATTTAGCCCGGTCCACGTTGCGAACCTGCCCCAAAGCTCAAGCTCGTCACCACTGCCGAGTATGATGCGATCACCTTCAAAGCGGAGTCGCGGACGACAGTCGTCATCAAACCGATAGAACTCGAAGAGGCCCAACATACCCGTCTTCATGATAGGTAGGTCGTTGAGGGCGCGGGCGACCACAAGCTCCCGACCCACCTCAAACCCGTCAACGTTCAGCTGTACCCTGAGATATTGGTGCTCTGTCGCGTTGATCGCCTGAGGCGCCACGACCTTTAGGTGACTGTACGTTTTCTCTATGTCCGACAGATCGACAGTTAGCCGGCGCCGCGCCCATTCCAAGCAGTCGGCAACGAGCTTCCCCCACATCTCGGATGGAGCAGCGTATCCCTTGGCATGTAGAGCGAGTACGAGGGCCTGCTCCAGCGACGAGTTCGGGTCGATGTCCAGTACGATCACGTAGGACTTCGAGAGCAGCATACGCGCCCAAGGCTCGTCGGCTCCTCCATAGAGTTGGTCTAGTATGCTCAGAATGGCCGTCAGAACCTCTGAGTAGGTATCAACGATCGCCTTCGGCTGATCACGTTCAAACACCTGGGGCGAACAGTCCCTTGCGGCGTTGAGAGCTGCCAACAAATCGCCCGTAATACGCTTCGATGCTGTACTCGACGTAACAAGATAGTAGCTCTCGTCAACTCCCCCGTCCGAGCGCATCTCGTGAGCGACGAACTGCTTCACGACAGAAACAAACTCGGCATTCGCAAGCGTGGAAAACGAGATGGTTCGCTTGGCTTGGAAGGCTGCTCGTTTCCCGCTGTCAAACGCAACCTGCAGGTCATCGACCGCTTCGTTGGTCTCCATCGAAACCTTCAAAGGGATGCCATGCGGCACTGCTGGCATAGCCATCTGTGTCATACGACACGCTACGAAATACGCTGCAACTCTTGCCTGGAATCCCGCACCGGACGCCACCGACGCGCCAGCGCCTGATCTAACGGCCATAAATTCCCCTGTAGTGTAGCTCGCCCTCGGTGCCGCGCTTCGTCCAACTTTGGCCGCCCGCCCTGGCCGCTTCCTGGGAGCCCTCTCCGCCATGAACTGCGCAAACGTGGATCGCGCCTTGGTCCTTCAGTGAGAAACTCGCGAGCAACCTTGCCAACCACACCAGCGCCTCTTTAGGCTCCCGCTCAAACGAGGTTGGAAAAGCAATGGCAACGGTTGTCGCATTTATCAGCGAAAAGGGCGGCGTGGGCAAGACAACCGCGAGCTATCACATCGCAATCGCACTTAATCGATTTCACCAGAAAAAGGTACTCGTCGTTGATGCAGACTATCAGCGCGGCGGGATTTCGGGACGCTTCTTTCCTGACCTAATAGAGAAGTTCGCATCAGGTGAGTCTCCTGGGACAACCCTCTTTCATAAATATCAACAACTGTACAGCGCCGGAGCGCGCACGCCTGACGTCGACATCAGGCAGTGGCGGGATCACTCTACGACAATTGACGTGATAACGGCCGACCCACGCCTATCCACCGTTTCTACTGACAGATTGCCAAGCACAAACAACATAAGACAGAACAATCTATCTCTGCTTGAGCACATGCAGATGATCGATTATGTGCTGACTCCACTCAAGGGCGGGTACGATTACGTTGTAATTGATAGTCACCCGGAGGTATCTGACGTCCTGCGCTCGGTGACTTATGCGGCGACACACTGCGTTTCGCCGGTAAAGTTGGACCGACAATCGTCCATAGGCGTCGCGACCATCATAGGTGAGATCAACAACGTCAACGCGGACGTTGAGATGATTAGCAAGAGCCTTTCAAAGGTAGACTACCAAGACACGCAGTTCTCCGGCTCCATCGGAATGATGGCCAGAGAGTGGGGTGGAGGGCTAAAGCAGACTGAACAGACGGAGTACAACAGGCTTCGTCGTACTGGCGGCGTATTTGACAACTATGTCACGGAGGGTGACGGCCTAAGACAGGCAGCTGCCGGTCGCGTGCCCGTATACGACATCACCGGCGCAAACGCTGACAAGCAATCGGGGCAGTTCCTCGACCTTACGAAAGAGTTCCTATCCAAATGCCCATGACCATCAACGTAAGGCAACTAGCGGAATGGCTAGGGCCGCAGGGCGCATTAGCGGGTCTTGAAAAGAGCACGCTGACGAATTCGGAGTTGATGGTGCTCGCGCGTGAGAATGGCCTATCGGTTGATCCAAAGATGACGCGGCGGCAACTGGCAATTGAACTAGTGATGACGCCGATCCAGAGGATCGACAAACCGACGGAGTTTCTTCTTGGTCTTTCTCAGGACGAGCTGAAGAGGTATTTCACCGAGAGACTTGTTTCGAATTCTGAGCTTTCGACGCTACTGAGCGGTATGGGGATATCTCCAGCAGGAAAACTCCGCGTCAAGCTCGTAGACTACGCAGCTCGCGAGGTAAGTGAGCTTGGAATGTTTCAGCGCGTTGCCAAAGGGCATAGCGACGACAGGAAGCGATAACTGCAGCCAGGCAATCCGGGCGTGCAGACTGTGGTGGGCGTTCCTCCCGGCGAGCCACCATTTCCGACACTGAAAGATTGATAGAGGCGTGGACGGCAACCACGGGGTCTCTAGCCTTGCAAATCTCTCAGGTCAGAGCAAAGGTGGTGCCACGAGGTGAGACAATCCTTGTCTCACTGCCCATCGGCAGCCCAGCCAATCCCGACGTTTCAGGCCTTGGTGGACGCTCCGCTCAGCTCCACCACTTCGATCTCATCACAAATAGCCAAGTAGACACAACGGTCTGGCGGATAGCTTCGCAGGCCGCTGCCCCGCTGTACCTCGCGACTCTGCCGCCGATCCTGTGGACGGCAGCAGCCGATTACCAGGATCCACCCGGACGCTCATCGCGGCGGCCCGTGCGATTTGGGGCGGAGCGGGTCGATCCCGCACCGCCCAGAACCGCCGATTGCCTCTGGAAATGAAGATGGGGGCGGATGGTCCGCCCGCCATCCCGTCGGAGCCTTGAGCCTGGGCGCGATCGCTCCCGTCGGCTACCAGGATCGCTTGTCCCATAGCTCCAGCGCATCGGCGCCGGCAGGAAAGCGCAGTTGCCCCGTCGCGTCGTGCGCGGCCCGCCATACTGCCTCGGCCACATCGCTCTCCCGGGTGGACGCAGCCGGGCGGGCGCCGAACACCTCGGTTGCGTGCGCGGCATAGGCTGCCGGAACGTGGGCGGCAAAGTCGAACGCCGAGTTCTCTGCGAAGCGGGTGCTGAGGCCGAGACCGGGTTCGACCAGCTTCACCTTGAGGCCGAATGGCGCGAGTTCGGGCACCAGTGCTTCCGAGAATCCCTCGATAGCCGTCTTGCTCGCCGTATAGGGCGCAGAGAATGGGAAAGCGGCCAGAGTTGCCGACGAGGTGACGTTCACGAGGATGCCACTGCCCCGCTCGCGCATTGCCGGCAGCACCGCATGGATCATCGCCATCACGCCGAAGGTGTTCGTCTCGAAGATGCGGCGGATGTCGGTCAGCGACGCGGCCTCGAAAGCGCCGCCCATCCCGACCCCGGCATTGTTGACCAGCACGTCGATCGGACCAGCCGCCATGATGCACGCGGCGATGCTCTGGGGGTCGGTGACGTCGAGCGGGAGCAACCGCATGCGATCGGACTGCGGCAGGATGCCGGGTTCGGGCCGGCGCATCGTGGCGATGACGGTCCAGCCCCGCTGGTGAAAATGCTGCGCCGTCTCGCGGCCATAGCCCGAGGATGCGCCGGTGATGAGGATCGTGCTCATGATGGTCTTTCAGTTGGTCTTGCTGAGGAGGCGGCCAAGCCAGTCGCTGCGCGTCCGGCGCGCCACCGCGGATAGCCGGGCTTGCGGAAACAGCGCGTCGAAGCCGTGGAAGCCGCCGGGCCAGACATGCAGCTCGGCTTCACCGCCTGCCGCCCAGATCCGGCTCGCATAGGCGGTGTCTTCGTCACGGAACACTTCGGCCGAACCGGTGTCGATGAAGGTCGGCGGCAGGTTGGCGAGATCGCTCGCCAGCGCCGGCGACACGTAGGCTGGAACCGCCGGGTCGTCGGCGAGCACCGAGCGCCAACCGAAGGCATTGGCATCGCGCGTCCAGGTGGCGGGACCCGCGACGTACTGGGCGCTCGATACAGTGTCATTGCGATGGTCGAGCATGGGGCAGATCAGCACCTGCGCCGCGATCGCCGGACCGCCACGGTCGCGGGCAAGCAGCGTCATACCGGCAGTCAGTCCGCCCCCGGCACTGGCGCCTGCCACGATGATGCGTCCGGGATCGATGCCGAGTTCTGCGGCGTGCGCCGCGACCCACACGAGACCGGCATAGCAGTCCTCGACCAGGGTAGTGCCGCTTGCTTCCGGCGCCAGCCGGTAATCCAGCGTCATTACCACCGCCTCGAAGCGCTCGAGCCAGTCCAGCGGGATGTCGAGATTGGCGAAGCGGTCGCCCATCACCATGCCGCCGCCATGCAGCCAGTAGATGCAGGGCGCGGCGGCATCGAGCCCCGCCGGGCGGAACATCGACAGCGGCAGTTCCGCGCCGTCCGCGGCCGCTATTGTCAGTTCACGCCGTTCGATCGAACGGCCTTCGAGAAACGCTTCGGCCGGCATCCTGTACTGGCGCAGCAGGGGCAGCGTGCCGGCATCGAGCGCCGGCGCCGCCGGCAGTTCCGCCAGGAGCCGGGCCAGTTCGGCGTCGAGAGCGGGGCGAGACAGAGTCATGATATCGTCCTTGGGAAAGCGATGCTCACGCCGAATGGGCGCGAAAGCTGTCGCGGGGATCGGGGGTGCTGGAGCGCCTCAGCCAGCGCCGGAGAGACTCTCCGGCTGGAAAGCGCCGCCAACTGGATGATCTAGAGGGTGGCTTTGCCGCCGAGCGGCACCTCATCGGCATAGCTCGTGTCGGCGACCAGCGGGCCGAACTCGGCGGTGTAGGCTTTCGCCACGTCGCTGGCGAAAAAGCGCCCATGCGCCTCCGCGGTGGACCAGCCCTCGGTGACGAAGACGAGGTCCGGATTGCTGGCTGAACGCCCGATCAGGAAGACGGCGCAATCGTCATTGGCGAGCGAGGGCGCGCGCTTCAGCAGCGCGACGAGGTGGTCGCCTTTGCCCGGATGGGCGGTCATTGCGGCATGAAAGCCGTGCTTGATGATCATTTTTGAGTGTCCTCCGAGCCGGTCGGCCCATTGCTCGCCGGCATCGACACCAAACCACCCCTCGCAGCGAAGGGGGTAGAACCGGGCTATCGTTGACTTGCCTAATCCTACCACACCTGAGAGAATTGTTTGAATGACATCCCCTCCGCGCTATGCAGGCATCATGCAGATCGACGAACTCAGAAGCCTTATCTTGCGGCACGCCCGGCCCGACGGTTCCACACCGGTCGAGGGCGTGATGATCGCGCGGCACGATGCCTCGGAGCACGAGTTCGCGACCAGCGGCACGGTGATGGCGCTTATTGCGCAGGGAGAAAAGCGCATCGCGCTCGGCGAGCGAGTTTATCGCTATGGCGTCGGCCAGTACCTGGTGGCCTCGATCGATCTGCCGATCACCGGGCAGTTCGTCGGCGCCACCCCCGAGCACCCCGCACTCGGCTTCGGCATGCTGCTGCATCCGCCCAGCATTGCCGAGTTGCTGTTGCAGGCAGGGTCAGGCAGCGCCCGCCGAGCCGCCGGCGCGCCGCCCTCCAGCATGATGGTCAGCGACGCCCCGGCAGAACTGCTCGACGCGGTGTTGCGGCTGGTGCGGCTGCTCGACCGGCCCCGCGACCTCGATGTGCTGGCGCCGCTGATCAAACGTGAAATCCTGTGGTGGCTGATCGTCGGAGACCAGGGCGCGGCGGTACGCCAGCTCGGTCTCGCCGACAGCAGTCTGAGCCATGTCGCCCGCGCCGTCCGCTGGATACGGGAGCACTATTCCCGCTCGTTCCGCGTCGAGGAGGTTGCCGAAGTCTGCGGCATGAGCGCCTCGGCTTTCTACCGCAATTTCCAGGCGGTGACGGCGATGAGTCCCATCCAGTTCCAGAAGCAGATCCGCCTGCAGGAGGCCCGGCTGCAGCTGGTGGCGCATCCTGATGATGTGGCAGGTGTTGGCTTCCGGGTCGGCTATGAAAGCCCCTCGCAATTCAGCCGCGAGTATCGCCGACAGTTCGGCGCCCCTCCCAGTCTGGACGCCGAGAGGTTGCGGGGCCTCACCACAGGCGCCGCGCCTGCGGTCGTGTAGTAGGGCTCGGCTCGAGACCGCGGGCCAAGTGCCGACACCGGATGCAAGCCGAAAGACACCATGGCGCCTGGTGTTCACAGCGGACCTTCCGATCGTTGACGACACCAGACGTCGCAAGGCTTCGCGCCCGCTAGACCGCCACGCACGACTCGCGGATCTGCAGACGCGGCGGGATGCGGATCACCTCCGGCGCCGCATCGTCGCCGGCGATCCGCGCCAAAAGCCGCTCGGAGGCGCGGGCGCTGATGGTGGCGATGTCCTGATGCAGTGAGGTGATGCTCGGCGCCCAGCCCTCGGCCGGATGAAACCCGTCGAAGCTGATCACCGAGACGTCGTGCGGCACCGACAGTCCGATATTCTTCAGCCCCGCCATGGTGCCGAGCAGCTGCGCGATATTGATACAGGCGATCGCCGTGGGCGGCGCACCGATGTTCATCAGCTGCTGCACCGCCGTGAAGGCATGATCGAACTTGTAGCAGGAGCGCCGCACCAGATCTTCACGGACCGGGACACCGGCTGCCGCCATGGTCTCGCAGAAGCCGTCGAAGCGCTCGTCCGACGGCGAGATGCCCGGCCGCCCGACGAGAAATGCGATATTGCGGTGCCCCAGCGTCAACAGGTGCCGGGTAACGAGCTGGGCCCCCAGGTGATTGTCGTCGGCCACCGCGTCGAACCGGCTGCCCGGGATGACGCGGTCGACCAGCACGGCCGGCGTGCGGATCGCCGCGGCGAGCCGCGTGGCATAGTCCGGGCCGTGGCTGGTCGGGGCGACGATCAGGCCGGCGACCCGGTGGGCCGAGAACAGCTCGATCTCGCGGAACTCGCGCTCCGGATCATCCTCGTTGCTGGCGAACAGCATGTTGTAGCCACGGCCCGACAAAGCCGATTGCATCGCCTTGGCGAGATGCGCCGCCCACGGCGTGGCGATATCGGGCACGATCAGGCCTACGGTATCGGAGACGCCTCTTCGGAGATTTCGCGCCACCGGATCGGGATGATAGCCCGCCTCTTCCACCGCCGCCCAGACCCGCGCTCGCAGCTCCTCGCTCACCGGTGCGGTGCCGTTGAGCGTGGCCGACACCGTGGTGATCGAGACATTGGCGATGCGCGCGACGTCGCGAATGGTGGGCATGCGGCACTCCGAACCTTGCCTCTTCAACCCCACACAAAACGTTACGTCAACGCCGGACGGCCACTCTGCTCCCAGGATTCGCCCGATTCCTCACCGGCGCAGGGGGCGCATACGACCTAAGGGGACTTGCGCATCCATTGCAGCAAGGCTAGACACAAAACGTTACGCGTAGACGAAATCGACATTCCGTTGAACAAATCGCCGGAAGCGACGCGAGGATAACGTAACGTTTTGTGCCGCCGAACCGGGCGGTTGGGAGGGAAGTTCATGAGACTGAAATCACTGGCCATAGCCGGCCTTGCCGCCATGCTGATGGCAGGCACCTTCGGCGCAACCGCCGAGGAGGTGCTGCGACTGCGCATGAATGGCGACATCAACTCGGTCGACCCGATCGCCACGACCAATTTCACCATCCGCAACAGCGCCTACCTGATCTACGACACGCTGTTCGCGCTCGACGCCGATTTCAAGGTGCAGCCACAGATGGCTGAGGGCGTCGCCATCTCCGACGACCAGCTGACCTACACCATCACCCTGCGCGACGGGCTGAAGTTCCACGACGGCGCCGCCGTCACCGCCGCCGACGCCGTGGCTTCGCTTGAGCGCTGGGGCAAGGTCGACGGGCTGGGCAAGATCCTGTTCTCCAAGCACGAGTCGCTGACCGCCACCGACGACAAGACCATCGTGCTCAAGATGAAGGAGCCCTGGGCTCAGGTACTGCCGGCGCTGGGCAAGATCTCGTCCAACGTGCCGTTCATCATGCCGGCCCGCCTTGCCGCCAACGATCCGACCACCCCGGTGACCGAAGCCATCGGCTCGGGGCCCTTCCGCATGGTTGCCGAGGAGTGGGTGCCGGGCAGCGTCGCGGTCTATGAAAAGTTCGCCGATTACGTGCCCCGCTCCGAGCCCGCCAGCATGGCGGCCGGTGGCAAGGTCGCCAAATTCGACCGCATCGAGATCCGCTACATTCCGGACTCGTCACAGGCTGTGGACGCCTTGCTGAACGGCGAGATCGACTGGATCGAAGACGTCGCCGCCGACCTGATCCCGCTGTTCGAGGGCAGCGAGTCCGCCCATGTCTTCGCCAATCCGCAGGCCGGCAACAGCCTGCAGCTGGTGGTCAACCACCTCAACCCGCCCTTCGATAACCCGAGGGTGCGCGAGGCGCTGCAATGGGCGCTCGAACCGACGCCGTTCATGCAGGCGATCTTCGGCGAGCAGACCCAGCTCTACCAGATCTGCGTCGCTATCTTCTTCTGCGGCTCGCCCTACGAAAGCACGGCCAACACCGACCGCATCATGACCCGCGACCCGGCCAGGACGAAGGCGCTGCTGGCCGAGGCCGGCTATGACGGCACGCCGGTGTTCCTGCCGCACGTCACCGATATCCCGTTTCACGACCACGCCTATTCGGTACTCAAACCCATGCTCGAGGAAGCCGGCTTCGTGGTGGACGAGCAGATGACCGACTGGGCCTCGGTCTCGACCCGTCGCGCCAGCAAGGAGCCCGTTGCCAATGGCGGCTGGAACCTGTTCTTCACCGGCTGGGGCTATGTCGACCAATCCAACCCGATGACCAACGTCTACGTCGCCGGCGCCGGCCTCGACGGCTGGTTCGGTTGGGCCGATTCCGCCGAGTTGCGCGCCCTGCGCACGACGTTCGCCGAAACCTCGGACGCTGCCGAGCAGAAGGCATTGGCCGATCAGATGCAGACCATCGCCTATGACCTCGTGCCGTTCGTGCCGCTCGGGCAGGCCTCGCTCGCTCAGGGCGTCGCCTCCAACCTCGAAGGCTTCATCGACAGCCCGGTGCCGTTCTTCTGGAATGTGAGCCGCAAGCAGTAAGCTGGCTTTCTGCGCCGCCCGGACCGGTTCCGGGCGGCGCCTGCCAGGGAGGTTGTTCGTGTTCGCCTATCTTGCTGGCCGGGTGCTCTCGGCCATCCCCATTCTGCTGCTGGTCGCCATCTTCATCTTTTCGCTGGTCAACCTGACGCCGGGCGATCCGGCCCTGCTGATTGCCGGCGACAACGCCACCCCGGCGCAGGTGGAGCAGATCCGCGAGCGCCTGCACCTCAACGAACCGCTGCCGACGCGGTTCGCCATCTGGGCCGGCAACGCGCTGCAGCTCGACCTCGGCACCTCGATCTATTCCGGCCAACCGGTGACGAGGCTGATCGCCCAGCGCATCGAGCCGACTTTCGTGCTCGCGGCGGTCACCATCATCATCACCGTGCTGCTGGCCGTGCCGCTCGGCGTCATCGCCGCCTGGAAGGCCAACAGCTGGATCGACCGCGCCATCATGGGCTTTGCGGTACTCGGCTTTTCCGTGCCGGTCTTCGTCATCGGGTACCTGCTCGCCTATGTGTTTTCGGTGAACCTCAAATGGTTTCCGGTGCAGGGCTACAGCCCGCTGGCCGACGGGCCGCTCGACACCTTGCGCAGCGTGCTGCTGCCGGCCGTGGCGCTGGCCATGGTGTTCGCGGCACTGATCGCGCGGGTGACCCGCGCCGCCATGCTCGAAGTGCTGACCGAGAACCATATCCGCACCGCACGCGCCAAGGGCTTGCCGACGCTGCGCATCCTGATCGTCCATGCCCTCAAAAATGCCGGTGTCCCGGTGGTGACGGTGATCGGCATCGGCATCGCCACCCTGGTGGGCGGCGTGGTGGTGACGGAATCGGTGTTCAACATCCCCGGCATCGGCCGCCTCACCGTCGATGCCATCACCCGGCGCGACTATCCGATCGTCCAGGGGGTGATCCTGTTTTTTGCTGCCGTGCTGATCGTCATCAACATCCTGGTCGACATGAGCTACGCGCTGCTCGACCCGCGCGTGCGGGGCTAAGGGAATGAGCCTCGCCGATACCGCCCACCCGGCCCCCACGCCCCTGTCGCGCGCGCTGCACCATGCCCGCCTTAACCCCGCGACGGTGATCTGCTGCGCGCTGCTGCTGGGCTTCGTGCTGATTGCGATCTTCGCTCCGTTGCTCGCCGGCGATCCCATAAAGATCGACCCGGCGCAGCGGCTGAAACCACCCAGCGACACCGCGATCTGGGGTCGCGACCACCTGGGCCGCGACGTCTATGCCCGCGCCGTCTACGGCACGCGAGTGTCGATGCTGGTCGGCTTCTCGGTCGCTATCCTCGTCACCATCCTTGGGGTCTCGATCGGCATCTACGCGGGGTTGAGCCAGATCGGTGGCGCAGTGGTGATGCGCCTCACCGACGCGATGATGGCCATCCCTGCCGTCCTCCTCGCCATCGCCTTCGCCTCGCTGATGAATGCCGGGCTGCTGACGGTGATCATCGCCATCACCATTCCCGAGGTGCCCCGCATGGTGCGGCTGGTGCGATCGGTGGTGCTGGGGGTGCGGCAGCAACTGCACGTCACCGCCGCCATCTCGATCGGCACCTCGGGGCTGCCGCTGGTCTGGCGCCATATCCTGCCCAACACGCTGGGGCCGGTGCTGGTGCAGGCGACCTATGCCTGTGCCTCGGCGATCATCGCCTCGGCCGTGCTCAGCTTCCTCGGCGTCGGACTGTCGCCCGAGGTGCCGAGCTGGGGCGGCATGATGGCCGACGCGCGCCAGCAGTTCCGCATCCACCCGGTGCTGATGCTCTATCCCGGCCTGCTGCTGTCGCTGCTGGTGCTGGCGGTCAACATCCTCGGCGACCGGTTGAGCGACGCGCTCGACCCGCGCAAATCGCGGAGGTCGACCCTGTGAGCAACATCATCGACGTCGAGAACCTGAGCCTCGAGTTCCTGAGCGGCGAACAGCGCGTCTACGCCCTCGACAATGTGTCGTTCTCGGTGGCGCGGGGCGAGACGCTGAGCCTCGTTGGGGAAAGCGGCTGCGGCAAGAGCGTGACCGCCATGGCCATGATGGGGCTGCTGCCCAAAGCCAGCGCCCGTATCACCTCGGGCCGCATCCGCATGGCCGGGACCGAGCTTGTCGGCTTGCCGGAACGGCAACTGCAGCAGATCCGCGGCAACCGCATCGGCATGGTGTTCCAGGACCCGATGACCTCGCTCAACCCGGTGCACACAATCGGCATGCAGATTGCCGAGGCAGTGCGGCGGCACAAGCCGGTGAGCCGCACAGAGGCGATGCAGCGGGCTCGCCAGATGCTGGACCTGGTTCGGATCCCCGATGCCGGAAACCGGTTGACCGCATACCCGCATGAACTGTCGGGCGGGCAACGGCAACGCGTGATGATCGCCATGGCGCTGGCCTGCGACCCGGAGCTGCTGATCGCCGACGAGCCGACCACGGCGCTCGACGTCACGGTGCAGGCGCAGATTCTCGAACTGATCGCCGATCTCAAGGCCGAACTGGGGATGAGCGTGCTGCTGATCACCCACGATCTGGGTGTCGTCGCAGCGACTGCCGATCGGATGATGGTGATGTATGCCGGGCGCATCGTCGAGGAGGGTGCGGTGGAGCGCATCTTCGCCCGTCCGTCGCACGGCTATACCGCCGCCCTGCTCCGCTCGCTGCCCGGCCACGGTACCGGCCGCCGCGGTCGGCTGACCGAGATCGCCGGTACGGTTCCGAGGCTCGACCGACAGCTTGCAAGTTGCCTCTTCGCGCCGCGCTGCGGCTTTGCCGAAGCCGCCTGCAGCGCATCACTGCCACCATCTCGACAGGTGGAGGCCGGCCACCGCTCAGCCTGCATCCGCGAGGCGGCGGTGTTCGATGCCATGCGCGACAACGACATCGTCAAGGGCTGGACATCGTGAGGAGCTGGAGATGAGCGTGTTGCTGAGCCTCAGCCATGTCGGCAAGGACTACCCGCTGGCCCGGCGCGGCCCGTTTCAGCCCCGCCGCACGCTGCGTGCCGTCGATGACGTCTCGCTCGAGGTGGCAAAAGGCGAGACGCTGGGCCTCGTCGGCGAGAGCGGTTGCGGCAAGTCTTCGCTCGCCCGCCTCATCATGCAGCTCGAAGCGCCGAGCCAGGGCAGCGTTTCGCTCGACGGCATGGACCTCGCCAAGCTGGGCAAATCGGCACTGAAGCGAGCCCGCCGCGACTTCCAGATGGTGTTCCAGGACCCCTATGCCTCGCTGAACCCACGCATGAAGGCGCGCGCCATCATCGCCGAGGCGCTGCACAACTATGGCATGGGAACGGCCGCGGAGGTCGCGGCGCGGGTGGAAGAGCTGGCCCGGCAGGTGGGGCTTGGTGCGCATCTGCTTGACCGCTTTCCGCATGAACTGTCCGGCGGCCAGTGCCAGCGCATCGGCATTGCCCGCGCCATTGCGCTGAACCCGCGCCTGATCGTGGCCGACGAGGCGGTGTCGGCGCTCGACGTTTCGATCCAGGCGCAGATTCTCAACCTGATCATCCGGCTGCAAGCGGAACTGGGATTGACGCTGATCTTCGTGTCGCACGACATGTCGGTGATCGCCCATGTCGCCGATCGGGTGGCGGTAATGTATCTGGGCCGCATCGTCGAACTGGGCGACACCGATACGATATTCTCCCGCCCCCTCCATCCCTACACCCGCACCCTGCTGGCGGCGGTGCCGACACCAACGCCAGCCGCCCGTGGCAGGCGGACGGCGCCGGCCGGCGAAATGCCCAGCCCGCTATCGCCGCCCTCTGGCTGCCATTTCCGCACCCGCTGCGCCCACGCCACCGCACTCTGCGCCGAAGCGGCGCCGGCGTTGCGCGAGGTCGGCGGCCGCAGCGTCGCCTGCCATCACGCCCAGACGCTTTACCTGCCGACAGACGCACCAGAGGTCGTACATGCCTGAGCCGCTCGTTCTTCTTCCCGGGCTGCAGTCCGACCATCGGTCCTGGGTCAACCAGACCCGCTACTTCGAGAGCCTGCGGCCGGTCATCGTGCCGCAGCGGCACCAGCATTGCGACAGCATCGCCGCCATGGCCGAGCACGTGCTCGAGCAATTGCCGCCGCGCTTCCACCTGGCGGCCTGGTCTATGGGCGGCTACATCGCCTTCCAGTTGCTGCCGCAACTCGCCGGCCGCATGCTGAGCCTGACGCTGATCTCGACCTCGGCGCGACCGGAAGATCCGGCCAGCACGGCGCGACGCATCGAGATCCTCGAACTGGCGGAGCGCGAGGGCATGGCGGTGGCCAACCCCAGGACGATGTCGCAGGCCTGTCTCGATTTCGAGGCCCTCGACCCCGAGATCCGCGCCGGGCTGCGCGATGCGTCGGTGGAGCTGGGTTTCGAGGCCTATCGCGGCCAGCAGCAGGCGATCATCAATCGCCCCGACGCGCGGCCGATGCTGCGGCTGATCGACTGCCCGACCCTGGTGCTGGTGGGCGACAGCGACACCGTCACCCCGCCCGAGTGCGCCCGCGAGATCCACGCCGGGGTGCCGGGCTCTCGGCTGGTCACGCTGGAGCAATGTGGCCATTGCGCCCCGCTCGAATACCCCGCTCTGGTCAACGACATGCTGGGCGACTGGTGCCGGTCGCACGATCTGCCGACCCTGCGGCCCTTGTCTCTCAGTTCGAACTGAGCGGGGAAGCGTCGAGCCGCGCCGGATGTCAGGGCTTGACCACCGCCGTTGCCAGCCAGCGGTCTTTGCCCAGCCGTCGCTGCCGCGTGAACCCGGCCTGTTCGAACATCGCGAGGTTGCCATTGTGGAGAAACGACGCTGACACCGAGCGGCCTTCGGTGTCCTCGGGAAAGCTCTCGACCGTCCCGCCGCCCAGCCGGGCGATCTCGCCCAGCGCACCGGCCAGCGCTGCGGCGGCAACGCCGCGCCGGCGCTGCGTCTTGTCGACGAATAGGCAGGTGATGCGCCAATCCGCCCTCGGCGTCGGCTCCGCTTCATAGGCGCGCCGCGCCTTGATCCGCGGCAGTTCGGCCGGTGAGCCGAACTGGCACCAGCCCACGCAGATCTCGCCGTCGAACACCAATGCGGCGTGCGCCTCGCCACGCTCGACGCGGGCCTGCTTGTCGGCGCGATTCTGCCCCGGCGCCCGGCCCTTGCCGACACCCTCGGGGTGGAACGACATGCACCAGCAACCACCCCACACGCCGTTATTGCGCTCGACCAGCGCCGCAAAGGCCGGCCATGTGCTGGTGTCGAGCCGCTGCACCTTGAACCCCGCCATCGTGTTCCCCCGTTGACAACTCTGCCACCGTCGCGCTCATATGTGGGATCGATCTCATGTCGAGTTCCCATGGCGACGATTACCGACGTCTCGAAGAAGGCCGGCGTTTCCCGATCCACCGTTTCACGGCTGATCGCGGGCAATGGCTACGTCTCGGACGAAGCCCGGAAGGCCGTCGAAGCGGCCATCCAGGAACTCGGCTATCGACCCAATACCATGGCGCGCGGCCTTCGCTCCAACCGATCCGACATTATCGGCGGGGTGGTCGTCAACGTCTCGAGCCCGTTCTACGCCCAGATGATCGGTGGCATGCAGGAAACGGCGCGCGGCGCCGGCAAGAGCATCATCGTCGCCTCCGGCTACGCCGATCGTGACGAGGAAGCGCATGCCATCATCGAGCTGCTCGACCGTGCCTGCGACGGGCTGATTCTCTACCTCGAAAATGCGCTCCGCGATGACGTGCTGGAGATCATCGCCCGCTCCAGGACCCCGGTGGTCACCGTCGGCGGCAATGAGTGCCCGCCGGCCCGGGCCCGCGTCACCATCGACAACGTTACCGGGGCCGAGGCCGGCATGCGGCTGCTGCTCGAGGCGGGGCACCGTCACATCGCCTATCTTTCTGGCGGCACCATCTATCGCGATACCTACGAGCGCCTCAGCGGGATCGACGCGGCGCTGGCCGGGTTCGGGCTCAGCCGCGACGACATCTATGTCGAACATGGCAGTTTCTCGGAGACCTTCGGCCAGCAAGCGACGACGCGTCTGCTGCTCGATCGTCCACAGACCACCGCGATTTTCGCCGGCGACGACGACGTCGCGGCCGGCGCGCTGCTGGCGCTGAAAGCCGCCGGCAAGCGCGTCCCCGAGGAAATCTCGCTGCTCGGCTTCGACGACAATTTCCACGCCCGCCATCTGACCCCCGGGCTCACCACGGTGCGCCAGCCGGTCGACGAGGCTGGCCGCGTCGCCACTCGGCTCTTGCTCTCCATCCTCGATGGCGAACCCGTGGCCACGCCGATCATCACCATCCCCACCGAGCTGATCATGCGCCAGAGCGTCGGCCCGGTCCGGAGCCTCTCGCCGACGTCCCGCACTGCCGCGCCGGCGCTGACTGCCAGCTGACCCGAGCGAGACCAGGATCTCGCGACACACAAGGACTACGCCTCAGGAGCTTCTTCGACTGCAAACGGCTGATCGATATGGGATCGATCTCACAGGGAGAGACAAAGCCATGCACCGACTGCGTTTACTGACCCTTCTCGCCACCACGGCGCTTGCCGGCACCGCCCTTACGACCACCGCCGAAGCCGAGGTGATCATCCGCATCGCCCCGGTACACACCGATGCGCATGTCGAGAACTACAACCCCTACAACCTCACCGGCCCGCACGCCTATGTGCAGGATTTCGCCTATGAGCCGCTGTGGATCGACAATGTCTGGCATCCGGACAATGACTTTCCGGCGCTCGCCACCTCCTACGAGGTCGGCGCCGACCTGAAGAGCGTCACCTACCACCTGCGTGAGGGCGTCAAGTGGTCCGACGGCGAGCCGTTCACTGCCGCCGACGTGGTCTTCACCTTCAACTACGCCAAGGCGCACCTCGATTTCCCCATCGGCTACGACATCTACAGCGCCGAAAAGGACACCGGCTCGATCGTCGACGTGGTGGCGGTCGACGACTTGACCGTCCGCTTCGAGCTGAAGAGCGCCGACTCGCTGGCGCGGCTCAATATCGGCCCGGTCTTTCCGCTGCCCGAGCATATCTGGAAGGATATCGCCGACCCGGTGAACTACGCCAACCCCAAGGTGGTCGCGACCGGCCCCTTCACCGAGGTCCGCGATTTCTCGCGCAATGCCTTCAAGCTCTGCAAGAACCCGCTCTATCGCGAAGCGGCGGAGGTGAAGGTCGACTGCATCGAGTACCCGCAGCTTTCCGACAACCTGCAGGTCATCGCCGCCATCACCAATGGCGATCTCGACTGGGCCACCGACGGCATCACCGATCCCGAGATCACCTATGCATCGAAGAGCCCGGACAACCACTACTGGCTGCCGCCCGATGCCGGCACCAACCTCCAGCTCAACACCACCAAGGCGCCGTTCAACAACCTCGAGTTCCGCAAGGCCATGTCGATGGCCATCGACCGGGGCACGCTGGTCGATATCGCCACCTTCGGGCTCACCACGCCGGCCGAGTACCCGATCGGCGAAGGCATGTTCTACAAGGACTGGATCGATACCGCGGCGCTGGCGCCCTACCAGTACCTGATGCAGTACGACCCGGAGGCGGCCAAGAAAGTGCTCGATGACGCCGGCTTCGTCGACAAGGATGGCGACGGCTGGCGCGACAACCCCGATGGCACCCCGATCGCCTTCAAGATGGCGGTGCCGGCCGGCTGGGACGACTGGGTAAATACCCTGCAGACCGTTTCGGAAAACCTCCAGGACGTCGGCATCAACGGCGAGATGGAGACCCCCGAGGAAGGCGCCTGGTTCGACAACATCCCGACCGGCAATTTCGACGTCTACATCATGTGGACCAACCTGAGTTCGACCCCCTGGTTCACCTATTATTCGATGTTCAACCCGCGCTCGATGGTGCCCGGCACGCTCAACGAGCAGGCCATGCACCAGATGAAGATCCCGTGCATCGAGGCCGACCTCGCCGCCATCAGCGCCACCGCCGATGTTACCGTGCAAAAGGCAAAGATCACCTCGGTGATGACGCAGGTGGCCGAGAATCTGCCGGTCATCACGCTGTTCTCGAACCCCGCCTGGTACGAGTATTCGACCCGCAACTTTACCGGCTGGCCGGACGAGTCCAACGCCTGGGCCCGCCCCAACAACCCCGCCGGCATCCACGAACGGGTGAAGGTGCTGCTGAGCCTGACACCGGTGGCGAAGTAGGCTGAGGACTTCTGCCCCTTACCCCGCGGTGAGGGCCATCCGGCCCTCATCCGTTAACCTCTCCCCAGTGGGGAGAGGGGGCGATGGGGGCAAGGGCAGTGCGACATGCGTCCCCTCTCCCCGCTGGGGAGAGGGTCAGGGTGAGGGGCAGGACGGCATAAAATGGCATTCCTTCTACGCAGGCTGGGCTTCTATTTCGGGGCGTTCTTCGTCGCGATCACCCTCAACTTCCTGATCCCGCGGCTGATGCCGGGCGATCCGGCGACGCGAATCCTGTTGTCGCTGCGCGGCAAGCTCCGGCCCGACCAGATCGACGCCATCCGCAAGACCTATGGCTTTTCGGGCTCGCTGTGGGACCAGTACCTGCAATATCTCTGGCGCCTCGCGCATTTCGATTTCGGCATCTCGACCGTCAACTTCCCCGAGCCGACGGCTAGCCTGTTGTTCTACGCAGCCGGCTGGACCCTGGTCCTCGTCGGCGCCGCCACCGCGCTGTCCTTCGGCATCGGCATCACCATGGGCATATGGTCGGCCTGGCGGCGGGGCGGCTTCTTCGACACCTTCTTCACCCCGATCAATGTGATGCTCAACGCCTTCACCCCGGCGGTCGTGGCGCTGCTGCTCTGGTACGCCTTCACCATGCAGTGGCCGATCTTCCCGCTCGGCCGCGCCCACGAAATGAACCTCACCCCCGGCTTCAACCTCGAAACGCTGCTGAGCGTCGCCTGGCATGCCGTGCTGCCGGTGGCCTCGATCGTCATCGTCAGTTTCGGCGCCTGGCACCTGGGCATGCGCAACACCATGATCAACCTGCTCAACGAGGATTTCGTCCTCCTTGCCAAGGCCAAGGGCCTCTCCGACCGGCGTATCCGCAACCGCTACGTGGCGCGCAACGCCATCCTGCCGCAAATCACCTCGCTGGCGCTGTCGATCGGCTTCGTGCTGGGCGGCGCGTTCATCACCGAGGTGGTGTTCAACTATCCCGGGCTCGGCAAGTTCACCCTCAACGCCATCCAGACCCGCGACTATTCCTTCATCCAGGCGCAACTGATCCTGCTCACCATGAGCGTGCTCGTCGCCAACCTCGCCTCCGACGTGCTGAACATCATCCTCGACCCGCGGCTTCGTTCGGCGGGGAGGGCATGATGATGGGCTGGTGCTTGCTGACCTCCACCCCTGCCCCCTCCCCGCAAGAAGGAGGGAGACGCCAACACTGGCTTGGTGTGCGTGGGGCGAAGACTTGGGAGCGCAGGACACCCTCCCCCTTGCGGGGAGGGGGCAGGGGTGGGGGTCCACCGCCACCGGCCACGAGGTTCACCCCATGACCGACATCCTCCCCGCCATCGCCACGGCCGCCCCGCGGGCCGAGCTCACCGCCCCGACCCAGCGCGAACTGATGACCGAGCTCGGCGTCAAGCCGCGCTCGCGTCTCCTCGCCAAACTCCCCGGCTGGGCTCAACTGTTCGTCACCAACAAGAAGGGCATGGTCGGGCTCACCATCCTCGCGATCTTCGTGCTGCTCGCGCTGCTGGCGCCGCTGATCACCCCCTACGATCCCTATCGCCGTGCCGGCAAGCCGCATGTGCAGCCGGGGGTCGAGCACTTCCTCGGCACCTCGCGCCAGGGCAAGGACAATTTCAGCCAGTTGCTCGAAGGCAGCCGCTCCAGCCTCACCGTCGGCTTCATCGCCGGCCTCTCGGCCACCCTGATCGGCCTCGCGATGGGCATCTCCGCCGGCTATTTCGGCGGCAAGACCGACGAGGTGCTGACCTTCTTCGTCAATGTCTCACTGGTGCTGCCGGCGTTGCCCCTGATCATCGTGCTCGCCAGCTTCATCGAGGAGGCGTCGCCGACCGTAATCGGCCTCGTTCTTGCCTTGACTGGCTGGGGCTGGAGTGCGCGCACCATCCGTACCCAGACCCTGGCGCTGAAGAACCGGGAATTCGTGCTCGCCGCCGAGCTGATGGGCGAAAAGAAGTGGCGGATCATCGTCCGCGAGATCCTGCCCAACATGAGCTCGTTCGTGGTCGGCGGCTTCGTGCTTGCCACCATCTACGGCATCCTCGCCGAGGCGGCGCTCGAGTTCATCGGGCTGGGCAGTCCCAACTCGGTGACCTGGGGCACCATGCTCTACTGGGCCATGCGGGCCCAGGCCCTGCAGACCGGCGCCTGGTACGAAATCTGGCCCCCTGCCATCGCCATCATGCTGACCGGCGCGGCCCTCGTCATGGTCAACTTCGCCGTCGACGAAATCACCAACCCGCAGCTCGCTGCCACCCGCCGCATCGGCCCCATCCGCCGGTTCCTCAAGCGCCGCAACCGGAGTGCCGATTTTGTCTGACGCGATCGAAAAGACCGGTGCGGGCAAAAGGCCCCCTCACCCGCCGCTGCGCGGCGACCTCTCCCCCCAAGGGAGAGGTGAAGAGGGGCACGGCGGTGCCGCAGCAACACCTCTCCCTTGGGGGAGAGGTCGGCCCGAAGGGCCGGGTGAGGGGGCCTTTTTGGAGGCCGACGGCATCCATCGATCAAGCAGGAAGAACCCATGCTGACGCCTCCCCTGATCGAAGTCCGCAACCTCACCGTCGACTATGTCGGCGCCAACACCGTGTCGCGTGCCGTCAACGGCATCGACTTCGATATCCGCCCCGGCGAAGCTTTCGGGCTCGCCGGGGAAAGCGGCTGCGGCAAATCCACCGTCGCCTTCGCGCTGGCCCGGCTCACCCGCCTGCCCGGCCTCGTTTCGGGCGGCGCCGTTCGCTTCCTGGGCGAGGACGTGCTGAGCTTTTCCGCCGAGCGGCTGCGCCGCTATCGCTGGAGCGAAGTCAGCTTCGTCTTCCAGTCGGCGATGAACGCGCTGAACCCGGTGATCAAGGTCTCCGAGCAGATCGAGGACGCCATCCTCGCGCATCGGCCGAAGGCCAGCCGCGCTGAAACTCTGGCCCGTACCGCCGAACTGTTCGAACTGGTCGGCATCAGCCCGCGCCGCCTTGACGATTATCCGCACCAGTTCTCGGGCGGTATGCGCCAGCGCATCTGCATCGCCATGGCATTGGCGCTCGAGCCCAGGCTGATCATCATGGACGAGCCCACGACTGCGCTCGACGTGGTGGTGCAGCGCGACATCATCGAGCAGATCTGTGCGCTCAAAGCCCGCTTCGGCTTCTCGGTCCTGTTCATCACCCACGATCTCGGGCTGATGATCGAGTTCTGCGACCGGATCGGCGTGATGTATGCCGGCGAACTGGTGGAAGTGGCGCCGGCGAGCGCCATCCTCACCGCCCCGCAGCACCCCTATACCCGGGCGCTTGGCCGCTCGTTCCCGCCGCTCAGCGGGCCGCGCGTCCGCCTCGAGGGCATTGCCGGCTCGCCGCCCAGCCTCAGCGCCCTGCCCGAGGGCTGTCGCTTCTCGCCACGCTGCGGCGAGGCCATCCCGATCTGCGTGCGGCTTGCCCCCGAACTTCGCCCCACCCCCGCCACCGGAGGAGAAGCTGCATGTCATCTGCTGTCATGAGCGAGGCACCGATCCTCGAGATGCACGATGTCGATATGCGCTTTACGCTTGGCGGCCTCGTCGGCAAGCGCACCACGCTACGGGCGCTGTCGGGCATTTCGTTGAAGCTCACTCCCGGCCGCGCCCTGGCCCTCGTCGGCGAGTCCGGCTCCGGCAAATCCACCTGCGCCCGCATGCTGGCCCGCGTCTACGAACCGGCCGCCGGCGAGATCAGTTTCCGCGGCGCCGATATCGGCAGGCTTAGCGGCAAGGCGCTCACCGACTATCGCGCCCAGGTGCAGATGATCTTTCAGGATCCGTTCGGCTCGCTGAACCCGACCCAGACCATCGGCTACATCCTCGAGCGGCCGCTGCGCCTCCATCGGCCCGAGCTCAGCAGCAAACAGGTGCGGACCCAGAGCGAAGCCCTGCTCACCCAGGTCGGCCTCGTCCCGGCCCCGGAATATCTGAAGCGCCGTCCACATGAACTCTCCGGCGGGCAGCGCCAGCGTGTCGCCATCGCCCGAGCCCTCTCGGTGAACCCCACCGTGCTGCTGGCCGATGAGCCGACCTCGATGCTCGACGTCTCGGTGCGCCTCGGCATCCTTAACCTGCTCGATGACCTGAAGCGCGAGAAGAACCTCGCCGCGCTTTACATCACCCACGACATCGCCACCGCACGCTACTTCGCCGAAGACACTGCAGTGATGTATGCCGGCCACCTGGTCGAACAGGGTCCGAGCGAGGCGATCACCGACCACCCCCGTCACCCCTACACCCAGTTGCTCATCGCGGCGGTGCCCAACCCGAAAAACAAGATCAGCGGCGCTGCGGTGCGTCGTGCCACCGATATCCCGCTCTGGACCGCCGAAAGCCGCGGCTGCCCGTTTGCACCGCGTTGCCCGCGGGCCACCGACATCTGTCGCGAGATGATGCCCGACCCCACGCCCGTCGGCGACAGCCACATGGCGCGCTGCCACCACCTCTAGTTGCCACGACCTCTGACCGGACCTTCCAATGAACCAGCTTTTGGCGATCAACGCCCAGTATCCTGCGCTGTTCTCGAGCCGAGCCATCGCCACCAACCAGGTCGGCTACGAGGCGGCCGGCCCGAAATTCGCTGTCCTCGCCCTCGGTGGCGGTCCCGATTTCATCGCCCTACGGCTGCGTGATGCGGCGACCGGCGAGATCGTCTTCGAAACCACGCCCGCCGAGGCCACGGGCGTCGACAATTGGAAGCCCCAGCGCTGGCAGGGTGCCGAGTTCACCGCCTTCACCGGCACCGGCAGTTTCCTGCTCGAAGCCCTCGATGCCACGGGCGCCCGCCTCGTCTCGGAGCCGTTCGAGATCGCCGCCAAGCTCTACGCCGCGCGCTTCCCCGCCGCCTTGCTCGGTTATTTCCATAGCCAGCGCACCGCCGAGCCCTATCTCGGCGCCGACCGCGCCGTCGGCTTCATCGGCAACAAGCGCAACGCCCGCGCCGACGTGCATGGCGGCTGGTACGACGCCTCGGGCGACGTGTCGAAATACCTGAGCCACCTGAGCTATGCCAATTTCATGAACCCGCAGCAGACCCCGCTGGTGGTGTGGGCGCTGTCGAAGGCCGCGATCTGTCCGCATATCGATAAGCCGCTGCATGCGGACTTCCGCGCCGAGGCGCTGTGGGGCGCCGATTTCCTGGTGCGCATGTGCGATCCGGCCGGGATGTTCTACATGACGGTGTTCGATCGCTGGTCGGGCGAATCGGCGCAGCGCGAGATCTGCTCGTACTCAACGCAGAAGGGCCACAAGCACGACAGCTGGGAAGCCGGCTACCGCCAGGGCGGCGGCATGGCCATTGCCGCTCTCGCCCGCGCCGCCCGGCTCAAGCAGGACGGCGAGTTCACCGCTGCGCAGTATCTGGCGACCGCTGAGCGCGCTTTCGCGCATCTCGACGTGCACAACCTCGAGTATCTCGACAATGGCGAAGAAAACATCATCGACGATTACTGCGCGCTGCTCGCCGCCACCGAACTCAGCCGCTCAACCGGGAAGCCCGAGTATCTGGTCAAAGCCGGCGAACGCGCCACGAGCCTGCTCGACCGGCTGACCGGCGGCCATGGCTATGATGGCTGGTGGCGCGCCGATAACGGCACCCGGCCGTTCTTCCACGCCTCGGACGAAGGCCTGCCGATCGCCGCTTTGGTGGATTACCTCGCCATCGCTCCCGAGGCTGACAAGGCCCGCGTCTCCGTTGCCCTCGGCAAGGTGGTCCGCCATCTCGCCGGCATCACTGCCGAGGTCGCAAATCCCTTCGCCTACCCGCGCCAGCTGGTGCGGCGAAGCGATGGCGAGATCGGTACGCAGTTCTTCTACCCGCACGGCAATGACAGCGGCTACTGGTGGCAGGGCGAGAACGCCCGGCTCGGCAGTCTCGCCTATGCGCTGCGCCGCGCCATGCCGCATATCGATGCGGAAACCGCCGAACTTGCACGCGTCCAGTCGCAGCGGGCGCTGGACTGGATCCTCGGCCTCAACCCCTACCACGCGTCGATGCTGCAGGGGTTCGGCCGCAACTGGGCGATTTACGGGCCGACCAAATTCCCCAATGCCGATGGCGGCATCTGCAACGGCATCACCTCGTCGCTATCGGACGAAACCGCCATCGGCTTCTGCGAAACCGAGGACCCGTTCCAATCCTGGCGCTGGAGCGAGCAATGGCTCCCGCACGCAGCGTGGTTCTTGCTGGCGATGACGGAGTATTGAGCCTTTTCCATAGTCCGGTGCGGAAAGAGTACCCCCCCACCCTGTCCCTCCCCCGCAAGGGGGGAGGAGACCAAAACACTGGCGTCAGCGTGAGCGTCTCCCTCCCCCTTGCGGGGAGGGGACAGGGGTGGGGGTACTCTTTTCGCACCAGCCTGTCCCGCGCTGCCTCGCACCACCCACCGGAACCCAGAACCGCCCGCTGCGATTTAGTGTCACCGGGCCTTTCCATTGAATGGCACCGGCGACACACTATGTGCTTGTAATCGCAGCAACCCGGCCCTCCCATGTCCGCTCCCGTCGTCGATGCCAAAGGCATCAACCTGCACCTGAAGAGCGGCGCGACGTCGCTGCACATCCTCAGGGACGTCGACCTCACACTGCAGCCCGGTGAAGTGACCGCCATTGTCGGGCCATCTGGCAGCGGCAAGACCTCATTGCTGATGGTGCTCTCCGGGCTCGAACAGGCGAGTTCCGGCGCCATCACCGTCGCGGGCACCGACATCGCGAAGCTCAATGAAGACCAGCTCGCCATCTTCCGGCGCAACGCGCTGGGCATCCTGTTCCAGAACTTCCACCTCATCCCCTCGCTCACCGCTCTCGAGAATGTCGCCCTCACCCTCGAAATAGCCGAGCCATCGCTGCCCTGGGCCGAAATCCAGAGCCGCGCCGCCGCCGCACTCGGCGATGTCGGGCTGGGCGCCCGCCTGACCCATCTGCCGAGCGCACTGTCCGGTGGCGAGCAACAGCGTGTCGGCCTCGCCCGCGCCATCGTCGGCAACCCGAAGCTGCTGTTGGCCGATGAACCCACCGGCAATCTCGACCAGGAAACCGGCGCCCATGTCATCGAGCTGATGTTCGGCATCGCCCGCGAACGTGGTGCCGCCATCCTGCTCATCACTCACGATCCCTCGCTTGCCGCCAAGGCGGATCGCCAGTTGCGCATGAACGAGGGCCATCTCAGCGAGCGGGTGCCGGCGTGAGTGCCGTTGCCGCGACGCTGCGCGGCTGGCTGCGGGTCGCGCTGAAAGACCTGCGCGGCGACCTCCGCCGTTTCACTATCCTCTTGGCCTGCCTGGCGCTCGGCGTCGGCACCATCACGCTAGTCGGCTCGGTGGGCGCGGCGCTGCAATCGGCACTGCTACGCGATGCCCGCACCCTGCTCGGCGGCGATATCGAGGCCCAGCTCTCCTATCGCGCCGCTAACCCCGAGGAGCGGCAGGCGTTCGAGCGGTTGGGCAAGCTCGGCGAGGTGATCGAGGTGATGGGGCGCGGCGACGCCGGCGACCTCAACAGCTTCCTCGCCATCCGCGCCGTCGATGCCAACTATCCGCTGATCGGGACGGTTACCGTAAAGGATGCCGAGGCGCCCCTGCCCGAGTTGCTCGCCCCCCGCGGCGATGGCAGCTTCGGCCTCGTCGCCGACCAGTTGCTGCTCGATCGGCTGGGCCTGAAGCTCGGCGACCAGCTCACCATCAGCGACGCCAGCTTCACCCTCACCGGCATCATCGGCACCGAACCCGACCGCATCACCGCGGGCCTGCAGTTCGGTCTCCCCGTGCTGATGTCGGTCGAAGCGCTCAACGCCACCGGCATCCTCGCCCCCGGAGTCCTCGCCAGCTACCGCTACAAGATCCTCCTCCCCGGCACCGACCCCGATGCGGCGATGGAGGCGATCAAGACGGAGTTCCCCAAGGCCGGCTGGAAGCTGGCCGGCCCCAAGGATGCCACGGCTGACCTGGCGCGCTTCTTCGACATGTTCGCGCGCTTCCTTACGATCGTCGGCTTGTCCTCGCTGCTGGTCGGCGGGCTCGGCGTTTCCAACGCCATTTCGGCCTATGTCACCGAACGCCAGCGCTCCATCGCCACCATGAAGGCGCTCGGCGCCACCGGCCCACGCATCCTCGTCCACTTCCTCACCCAGGTGATGCTGCTGACGCTTGCCGGCATCATTTTGGGTCTGTTGCTCGGCACGTTCCTCACCATGGTGCTGTTGCCGATCCTCGGTGGCCTGCTCGGCCTCGGGCTGCCGCCGGTGGTCGACCCGGTGACGCTGTGGACCGCCGCCGGCTTCGGCGCCCTCACCGGCTTCGCCTTCGGCTACCTGCCATTGCGCCGCGCCGAAAAGCTGAAACCGGCTTTGCTGTTCCGCTCAGCCGGCTCGGCCGTAGAGGGCGGGCTCGGCTGGCGCGACCTGCTGAAGCCGGGCCTGTGGCTGCCGCTCGGGCTCGCCGCGGCCGGCATCTATGGGCTTGCCGCCTTCACCACCGGCAGGCCGCTATTGGTGCTGTGGTACGCCGTCGGCATCTTCCTCGCCTTCCTGATCCTCCGCGGCGCCGCCGCGTTGTTGCAGCGCAGCCTCAGGCTGATCCCGCCGCTTTCCAACGCGGCGCTGCGCAACGCCATCAAATCGATCTGGCGCCCCGGCGCCCCCGCCCCGGTGGTGATCCTGTCACTCGGGCTCGGCCTCGCTCTCCTGCTGTTGATCGCGCTGATCGACGGCAACCTCCGCCACCAGTTGGCCCGCGAGTCGATCCCCAATGCCCCGAGCTTCGTGTTCATGGATCTGTTCGACGACGAGGTGGAGGCGCTGAAGCAATTTTCCGTCGGCGACAAATCGGTCGAGACGTTCTCGTCATTGCCCATGGTCACCGGCGCCATCGAAGCGATCAACGACACCCCGATCGGCGAGCTCAACCGCAAGCCACCCGCCGAGTTCGCCTTCGTTCTCGAAGGTGAAATTCCGCTCTCCGCCTCCGACACCCTTCCCGATCAGTCGACCATCACCGAAGGCAGCTGGTGGCCTTCCGGCTTTATCGGCCCGCCCGAGGTTTCGGTGTTCCAGCGCCTGAAGGAGCCGCTGGGCCTGAAGCTCGGCGACATCCTCACCTTCCGCATCTTCGGCGAACCGGTGAAGGTGAAGATCGGCAGCTTTCGCGATTATGCCTGGCGCTCGGGCAGCGTGAATTTCGGCTTCGTGCTGTCGCCCAATGCCCTCGCCGATTACCCGCTGAGCTATCTCGGCCTGCTGAAGGCCGTCCCCGGTGCCGAAGGCGCGGTGCAACAGCGGCTCGTCGCCGAGTTTCCCGACCTGCTGTTCCTGCCCGTCGGCGAAGCGCTCGAAACCTTTGCTGCCATCCTCGCCAACGTCACCACCGCCGTCGAGGTGATCGGCGGCCTAGCCGTGGTCAGTGGCGTGCTGGTGCTCGCCGGCGCCATGGCCGCGGGGCGCAAGCAACGCGAGTCCGACGCCGTGGTAATGAAAGTGCTGGGAGCCACCCGCGGCGACGTCGTGCGGGCCTATCTCGTCGAATACGGCCTGCTCGGGTTGCTCGCCGCCACGCTGGCAGCGCTGCTCGGCCTCGCCGGCACCTGGGCCTTCGTCGAGTTCGTGCTGGAGATCGACTTCTGGGCCGATGCGGCCCTGCTCATCTGGGTTACCGTCGGCACGATCGTCCTCGCCATCGCCGTCGGCATGCTCACCACCTGGTCAGCGCTCTCCACCCGCCCGGCGAGCTTCCTGCGCGAGGAATGATCGACTAAGCGCTTCGTGGTTGCGCTTTCCCGAAGGTTAGGTTCCAGCTCTCGCCCCACCCACCGGGTCATTCCCGCGAAAGCGGGAACCTCTGCTTTCTGGCCTACGGCACCATCGCAAACGGAGATCCCCGCTTTCGCGGGGATGACACCGCGGGTAGTGCAGTTCGTCCGCGAAATGCTCTACCGTCCCGCAAGAACGGAGACCGCCATGCGCCGACTGCTTCTCGCCTTCACCCTGCTGCTCGCGCCCACCGTGCAAGCCGCCGAGCCGCAGATCGAGGAGGTTCGTGCTGCCTGGGCCGCCTGCACGGCGCTGCTCGAAACCGCGCCGAACGACTGGACCGGCTGGCGCCGCAATTTCGATGGCGGGTATTCCGACCATTTCGAGTTCCACGATGGTGGCGACGATGCCCCCTCGGTGCTGGTGCAGACCTGGTTGATCGACGCCATCGCCACCCAGACCGACACCTCCTGCTTCCGCCCAGACGGCAGCCTCGCCTTCATCTATTCGGCGATGGTCTCCCCCAACGTCGCCGAGGGCGCCAGCGGCCCCGCCATCACCCGCGAGGGGCGCCTCTACTTCGCCCCCGATGGCCACCTGCTGCAACTGCTGAAGCGCATCACCGAAGACGGCAAACAAGTGGCCGCGATCGACAACGACAAGTACCAGCTCGCCCGCGGCTGCGGCCTCACCGCACCGCACGCCACGGTCGACGACGTCCGCTCGCATCTGATCGCCGAACTCGGCGACATCGAGGGCACGCGCGGCAAGTACGAGACGGAACCGCTGGATTGGTGTGGGATGGAAGTGGAGTAGCCGGGTTCCCGATCGGCCACGCTCCGGCTGTCATCCCAGCGAAGCGGGCCCACCAGACGGCGCCCCAAACTCGGTGTCATCCCTGCGAAAGCAGGGACCCAACTCGCCGCAGCGCAAGCGGATAGATGGGTCCCAGCTTTCGCTGGGATGACAGCCGGTGGGTGGGCACGACCATAACGTAGGGCGCATAGGCCTGCACCAGGATGACGGCCGGTTTATGCGGCTAACCCGGGGCGCGTAGCTCTCACCCCCTAGTCCGGCTGCCCGCCCACCTTGGTCACCGCCGCCGACCCCGCCTCGATCCCCCGCCTCAGGCAGGTTTCGAGATCGACGCCGCGCAATTCCGCCGAAACGAACGCCGCGGCGAAGGCATCGCCCGCGCCCGTCGTATCGACCACCTTCACCGCCGGCGCCGGCAGCTTCAGCTTGACACCCGATGCATCGCCCACCGCGGCGCCACCGGCGCCGAGCTTGATGACCACGCGCCCGTAGTTCGGACCCAGCACGCGCATCTGCGCCTCGAGATTATCGGTGCCCGCCAGCGCCACCGCCTCGTCGGCATTGGCGAACAGCGTCGAAAACCCCTTGGTCCACTCGAGGAACCTGTCGGCCCCGACCTCCTCGACGAACCCAACGGACGCTGCGTCCACCGCCACCGGGATGCCGCGCGATTGCGCTTCGCCAGCCATCCAGCGCGCCGCATGCCGCGGCTTTTCCGCGAACAGCGAATAGCCGGAAACCAGCACGTAGCGCGTCTCTTCGAGCAGCCACACCGGCATGTCGGAATGGGAGAGATCGAGGTTCGCCCCTCGATCGGTGAGAAAGCTCCGCTCGCCCTCCGCATCGACGATGACCACCAGAATGCCTGACGGCTTGACGGGATCGGCGATCAGCACCGGATCGACATGGAAGCCGCGCAGATACGCCTCGAGATGCGGCTTGTCGCGCGCCCCGACGCGGGCGACGAAGCTGACGGGCGTGCCCATCGAGCCCAGCCATACCGCCTGGTTGGCGCCCGAGCCGCCCGGGCGCTGCGTGATCTGCGCCCGCCGGTCCGAGCCGCGCACCAGCGGCCCCTCGGGTATCACGATGACGTCGGTCATCACGTCGCCGATGACGATGACCCGGCCGGTGCTGTCGCTCATTTCTTCAGCTTTGCCAGAGCCACTGCGATTTCCGACGCCACGCGCGCATTGTTCTCGACCAGGGCGATATTGGCGACCAGACTCTTGCCGTCGGTCAACTCGAAGATCCGCTTCAACAGGAACGGCGTCAGCTCCTTGCGGCTCACCCCTTCCTTTTCGGCACCCTTGATCGCCTCGTTGATCCGGCCTTCGATCTCATCCTTGTCGAGCGCCGCGCTCTCGGGGATCGGATTGGCGACCAGCACGCCGCCGAGCCCCAGCGCGAATTGCAGCGCGATCACCTTGGCGGCGTCCTTGCCGCTCTCCACCCGGTGGTCGACCTTGCCGCCCGACTGGCGGGCCCAGAACGCCGGGAAGTCTGCGGTCTGGAAACCCAGCACCGGCACGCCCTTGCTCTCCAGAACTTCCAGCGTTTTCGGGATATCGAGGATCGACTTGGCGCCCGCACACACCACCGCCACCTGGGTACGGCCGAGCTCGTCGAGGTCGGCCGAGATGTCGAAGGTGGTCTCGGCGCCGCGATGCACGCCGCCGATGCCGCCGGTGGCGAACACCTGGATGCCCGCAGCCTCCGCCGCCATCATCGTCGTCGCGACGGTGGTGCCGGCGACTTCCCCCGAGGCAAGCAGCGCCGCCACATCGCGGCGCGATGCCTTGGCGGCCTTGCCGCCGGTCTGCGCCAGCCGCTCGAGATCCTTGGCCGTCACGCCGACCTTGAACTTGCCATCCATGATGGCGATCGTCGCCGGCACGGCGCCGTGCTTTTCGATCACTGCCTCGACATTCTGCGCCATCTCGAGATTCTGCGGATACGGCATGCCGTGGGTGATGATGGTGGATTCGAGCGCCACCACCGGCTGGCCGGCGTCCAGCGCCTTCTTGACCGCGGGCGAGATGGAGAGGTGCTTCTTGAGGCTCAAGGGATGCTCTTTCGGTACGAGGCTTTGCCCCCACTTGAACCGAAATCGTCCGGAGTTCAACTCCCGGGAAGCCGGCGCGAGCCGACCCCCACCGGCGGCCCGCATTCGACCCTTCGTCGCGCGCCCAAAATGCCCCCAAAACCCTTGCCCCAGTTCGGAATTCCCACTAGGTTTCCGCCCGGCCGAAGGCTTGTCGCGAGGGGTCACGTCGCTGCTTACTGTCATTGTTGATCCGGAGCCTCCACCGGATCGATGCGCGCCCGGCTCCGGGCACATTGCGAACCCGAATTTTCCCGGCGCGATATCCGCGCTGCTTGGCCTACCCTCCCGCGTACGCGCTCCCCGACATCTTCACCACCTGAGCCGTCCGAACCCATTCATCGCTATTCGCCGGGCCCCGCGCCCACGATCCATCAACGGGCGCCACACGCGACCCGACTATGAGGCATGACCGCTGGCCACCCGCGGTACTGATCAAGGAGAGAACACCCATGCACAAACCGATGCTCATCGCCAAAATTACCGCGGCTTTGGGAGCGCTGCTCGTCGCTGCCCCCGCCCTGGCGCAGGACAATGTGGTCAACATCTACAACTGGTCGGACTACATCGCCGAAGACACCATCGCCAATTTCGAGGCCGAAACCGGCATCAAGGTGAACTACGACGTCTACGACAATAACGAGATCGTCGACGCCAAGCTGCTGGCCGGCAATTCCGGCTACGACATCGTGGTTCCCTCGGGCAGCTTCCTCGAACGCCAGATCAAGGCCCGGCTCATCCTGCCGCTCGACAAGTCGAAGTTGACGAACCTGGGCAATCTCGATCCGGCAGTAATGGCGACGGCCACCTCGCAGGATCCGGACAACGCCCACGGCGTGCCCTACATGATCAACACCATCGGGCTCGGCTACAACGTCGCCAAGGTGAAGGCAGCGCTCGGCGATGCTGCACCGGTCGACAGCTGGGACCTGCTGTTCAAGCCGGAGGTGGTCGCCAAGCTCAAGGATTGTGGCGTCGCCGTGCTCGACAGCCCGTCGGAAGTCACCGGCATCGCGCTGCATTATCTCGGGCTCGATCCGAACTCGGAAAGCGAGGAAGACCTGGCCAAGGCCGAGGCGCTGCTCACCAGCATCAAGCCGTCGATCCGCTACTTCCACTCGAGCCAGTACATCGACGACCTGGGCAACGGCGAAATCTGCCTGGCGCTGGGCTATTCGGGCGACATCTTCATTGCCGCCGATGCCGCGGCCCAGGCCGCGCAGGGCAACGAGATCACCTACCTGATCCCCAAGGAAGGCGCCGCGACGCTGTTCGATTTCCTCGCCATCCCGGCCGATGCCCCGCATCCGGACAACGCCCTGAAGTTCATCAACTACATCCTCGAGCCCAAGGTCGTGGCGGCGATCACCAACTACGTGTTCTACGCCAACCCGAACGTACCGGCGCTGGAGTTCGTGGACGAGGCAGTGAAGTCGAACCCCGGCATCTATCCGCCGGCTGAGACCATCGCCAAGGCCTTCGTGATGAAGGCGCACTCGCCTGAGTTCGAAGAGGTCTTGACCCGGACCTGGACGCGCATCAAAACCGGTCTGTAACTTTCCTTTGGGGGGCGGCATTCGCTGCCCCCTTCAGTCTTTCCCAGGTGCCGCATGGCCAAGAAGCCGCAGCTCGCCATCGACACGCGCCCCTGGCGCGATCCGTCGGCCAAGCCGTTTGTGCGCATCCGCAACGTCTCGAAGAAATTCGGCGACGTCTCGGCGGTGCACGAAGTCTCGCTCGACATCTACAAGTCCGAGCTGTTCTGCCTGCTCGGCGGCTCGGGCTCGGGGAAGTCGACGCTGCTGCGGATGCTTGCCGGCTTCGAGCAGCCGACCTCCGGCACCATCGAAATCGACGGCCAGGACATGACGGCGGTGCCGCCCTACCAGCGTCCGGTCAACATGATGTTCCAGTCCTATGCGCTGTTCCCGCATATGAATGTCGAACAGAACATCGCCTACGGGCTGAAGCGCGATAACATGCCGCGCGCCGAGATCGCCGACCGCGTCGCGGAGCTCTTGAGTCTCGTCAAGCTCCAGGACTACGGCAAGCGCAAACCGAGCCAGTTGTCGGGCGGCCAGCGCCAGCGCGTCGCGCTTGCCCGCTCGCTGGCCAAGCGCCCGAAACTGCTGCTGCTCGACGAACCGCTCGGCGCGCTCGACAAGAAGCTGCGCGAAGAAACCCAGTTCGAACTGGTCAAGATCCAGGAATCGCTCGGCGTCACCTTCATCGTCGTCACCCACGACCAGGAAGAAGCGATGACGCTCGCCACCCGTATCGGGGTGATGAACCAGGGCGAGATCGCCATGATCGGCGAGCCGCACGACATCTACGAGTTCCCCAACTCGCGGTTCGTTGCGAGCTTCATCGGCTCGGCCAACATGGTCGAGGGCATCGTCACCGAGGACGAGCCGGATCATGTCCGCATCCGCTCGCCTGAACTCGGCTGCGACATCTATGTCGGCCACGGCGTCGACTGCGCGCCCGACCAGATCCTGTGGTGGGCCATCCGCCCCGAGAAGATGATGTTGAGCCGTGAGAAGCCCGAGGCGCTGCACGACGCCAACGTCACCAAGGGCGTGGTCGAGGAGATCGGCTACCTGGGCGATATGAGCGTCTACCAGGTGCTGCTCGACAGCGGCAAACGCATCCGCGTCAGTCAGACCAACACGGCGCGCGGCAATCCCGACGCCATCACCTGGGAAGAACAGGTCTACGTCACCTGGGGCGACAGCTCCGGCTCGGTGCTGACGGTATGAACGGGGCCATGCTCCAGCTTGGCCCCCACGCAGTCATTCCCGCGAAAGCGGGAACCTCCGTTTGCGGTGTCTCGCCATGACCCTTGCCGGCAACCAGTTGCCGCCGCCGCGTCGCCTCCGCCCCTGGAGCGGGCTGGAGCGTCGGCTGCGCGACGTCGGCATTTCCGGCCGCACGCTGGTGATCGCCGCGCCGGCGATCTGGTTGACCGTGTTCTTCCTCGTCCCGCTGTTCGTGGTGTTCGGCATTTCGCTCGCCACCAAGCAGTTCGGCCGGCCGCCCTACTCGCCGCTACTGACCACCGAGGGCGGCACCGTGCAGCTGACGCTGCACCTGTCCAACTACCTCAAGCTGTTCACCGATCCGCTCTATGTCGCGGCCTATCTGAGCTCGATCCGCATCGCGCTGATCGCCACGGTGATTACCCTCTTCATCGGCTATCCGATGGCCTATGCCATTGCCCGCGCACCGGACAAATGGCGCAATATCCTGTTGATGCTGGTGATCCTGCCGTTCTGGACGTCGTTCCTGCTCCGCGTCTACGCGCTCAGCGGCTTCATGCGCGGCAATGGCGTGATCAACCAGGTGCTGGCAGTGTTCGGCATCGAGCCCCTGGTGATGATGCAGACCGATTTCGCCGTCTATGTCGGCATCGTCTACACCTACCTGCCCTTCATGATCCTGCCGCTCTACACCACGCTGGTGAAGCTCGACACTTCGCTGCTCGAGGCCTCGGCCGATCTCGGCTCGCGCCCGTGGCAGACCTTCCTCTCCGTCACCCTGCCGCTGTCGCTGCCGGGCATTGTCGCCGGGTCCATGCTGGTATTCATTCCGGCGATCGGCGAGTTCGTCATTCCCTCGCTGCTCGGCGGCCCCGAGACGCTGATGATCGGGCGCGTCTTGTGGGACGAGTTCTTCGGCGCCACCAACTGGCCGCGCGCCGCGGCGGTTGCCGTCGCCATGCTGGTGGTCGTCGTCATTCCCATCCTGCTGCTGCAGAAGGCGCAGGATGCCGTGGTCGAGAAGGGCAAGTAGATGCGGCGGGGCTGGTTCCTTCCTATCGCGGCGACGCTCGGCTTCGCCTTCCTCTATCTGCCGATCATCTCGCTGGTGGTGTTCTCGTTCAACGAGAGCCGTCTGGTGACGGTGTGGTCGGGGTTTTCGACCAAGTGGTATGGCGAGTTGTTCGCCGATCCGCAGATGCTGGGCGCCGCCTGGCTGAGCCTCCGCATCGCGTTCTTTTCCGCCAGCTTCGCGCTGGTGCTGGGCACGCTCTGCGCCATCGCCCTGGTGCGCTTCAAGCGCTTCCGCGGCCGCACCGTACTCGCCGGCACGGTCTCGGCGCCGCTGGTGATGCCCGATGTGATCACCGGCCTGGCCCTGCTCTTGCTGTTCGTCGGCATGGAGTCGATCTTCGGCTGGCCGGCAGGGCGCGGCATCGTCACCATCATCATCGCCCACACCACGTTCTGCATGGCCTACATCACCGTGGTGGTGCAGTCGCGCCTCTCCGACCTCGACCTGAGCCTCGAGGAAGCGGCGATGGACCTCGGCGCCACGCCTTTCCGCGTGTTCTTCGACATCACCCTGCCGATCATCGCGCCGGCACTGGTCTCGGGCTGGCTGCTCGGTTTCACCCTGTCGCTGGACGACCTGGTGATCGCCAGCTTCGTTTCGGGTCCGGGCTCGTCGACCCTGCCGATGGTGATCTTTTCCAAGATCAAGCTCGGCGTCTCGCCCGACGTCAACGCCCTCGCCACCATCATCATCGGCATCGTGGCGCTCGGCGTCCTCGGCGCCACCATCATCGGCCTGCGCGGTAGCAGCAGGGCCAAACGGGCCTGAGATTTAGCGGACGGGGAGCACCCTTCCCTTCGAAGGCCGGTTGAGGGGTGAAGCGGTGCAACGAGCGCTCCCACCTGCCCCCATCTCGGTTTCGCCTTTGTGCCTGCTTGCGCGGCGGGGCTCACAGGTCTATGTGAGCGATTGTCGGCTGACGTCTCGGCCGGCAAGTTCTCAGGGCGGGGTGCAACTCCCCACCGGCGGTAGATGGGTGAAAGCCCAAAGCCCGCGAGCGCCTTGTGGCTTCCGCCACAGGGGTCAGCAGATCCGGTGTAACTCCGGAGCCGACGGTATAGTCCGGATGAAAGAGAACGGGATTTACGCTGGCTCTGCCGGCGCGGCCCCTCATTGCAGAGGGTTTCCGCGTCGCCATTCCCCATCGCGATTCCCCGTAACCCTGAGGAAACAGGCTACGGAAAGGATCGTTTGATGAGCCAGGTTTCCTCGACTACCAACTCCGCCGCTACCACCGGCGCCATCTTCATGCTGGTCGCCGCTGTCGCTTTCGCCGGCTCCAATGTGTTGCAGTCGGTGCTGCCTACCCCCGTCGAGTATGGCGGCTTCGGCATGGCGTCCACCGGCATGGTGTTCTGGCAGTACCTGATCGCCGGCGTAATCAGCCTGCCGCTGATCTTCCGCATCGGCATCGACAAGCTGCGCACCAGCCACCCGCTGGCGCACGAGATCCGCGCCTTCGTCTCGGCGCTCGGCGCCCACGTCTTCGTTTATGGTTTCGCCTCGGGCGTGCCGATCTGGCAGATGGTCACCCTGCTCGCCGCCGGCCCGCTGTTCATCATCCTCGGCTCGACCATCTTCCTCGGCGAACGCGCCTCCGCCGCCCGTCTCGTCGCGGCGCTGGTCGGTTTCACCGGCGCCATCATCGTCTCCGGCGTCGGCAGCGAGAGCCTCGGCTGGCACACCCTGATCCCGATCGCTGCCGCGGCGCTCTGGGCCACCACCGATGTGCTCACCAAGTACCTGACGCTGCAGGGCGAGAGCCCCGAAACGCTGACCATCTCGCTCCTGGTGCTGGTGACCCCGAACCACCTGCTGATCCTCCTGGTCGTCAACGCACTGAGCTGGCTGGTGCCGGGGCTGCTGCCCGCTGGCCTTGCCACTGGCTTCCCGTTCGCGCTCCCGACCGGCGATGGGCTGTGGCTGCTGGCCCTGCTCGGCGTCCTAACTGGCCTCGCCCAGTACCTGATGGCCTTCGCCTACAAGACCGCCGACGCCACCTACCTGCAGCCCTTCGCCGACCTCAAGGTACCGCTCAGCGCGCTGGTCGGCTGGATCGCCCTGGGGCAGATGCCGTCGGTCTGGTTCTGGCCGGGCGCGGCGTTGATCGTCGCGGCCTCGGTGTTCATCTACTGGGTCGAGAGCCGCAACCGCACCCCGACCCTCGCCACCGCCTGAGGCCGCTGCACGCCCTCAGGCCCCGGGGCCGCCGTGACTGCGGCCCCCGCGGCGACGGCCCTCGGCGAGGCCTACCTCGTCCGGAGCCGTCGTCCGCTCGTTTCCGACCGATAGAGACAGCCCCTCCCGGCCTCCTTCTTGAAGGCGGAGATGAAGAGTCGAGGCTCTGTCTTGGATCGTGCCAGACGCACCGGCAGGCACCTCCCCCTTCAAGGGGGAGGATGGGAGGGGGAAGTCTCTCTCAGTCGACTTCCACCAACCGCCCTTCGCGATGCGACTGCGCCATCGCGTGCACCGCCCGCTCGATCTCAAGCCCCTGCTCGAACCCGACGATCTGCGCCGCCCCATCGCCGCCAATCGCCTTCAGCAGTTCGTGGCACTCGATGATCTTCAGCTCGTTGAACCCCAACCCGTGCCCCGGCGCAGGAATGAACCGGTCGTATGGTGCGTGCACCGGCGCGGTGAGGATGGTGCGGAACCCCTGCTCCGCCGCGTGGTCGCGGGCCTCGAACAGCTGGAACTCGTTCATCCGCTCCTGATCGTAGGCGATGCTGCCTTTCGAACCGAAGATCTGCACCGCGATCCGCCCCTTTCGTCCCCAGGCCGAGCGATCGAGCGCCATCACGCCCGACGCACCATTCCTGAGCTCGAGCAGCACCGAGGCAATGTCCCAGGTCTCGACCGCCCGTCGCCCGCCATCGCGGCTCGGCCGGTCGGCATAGGGTTTTGACAGCTGCGCCATCACCCGGGTCACGCCGCCGAACAGGAACTGCATCAGGCTCAGGGGGTGCACGCCGAAATCGTCGAGCGCGCCGTAGCCGGACGACGCCTCGCTCTTCCAGTAGAACAGCGCCTCGGGGTCGGCCATGAAGTCCTCGTCCATTTCGAAACGGACATGGTTCACCACCCCGATGGCGCCTTCGTCGAGCAGCTTCCTGATGTGCCGGATCACCGGGTTCTGGATGTAGTTGTAGCCGAGCGCCGTGACCTTGCCGGAGGCCCGCGCTGCCACGACCATGCGCTCGGCCTCGGCGTACCCGACGGCCATCGGCTTTTCGCACCAGACATGCTTGCCGGCCTCCAGCGCTGCGATCGCCATCTCGGCGTGAAAGGCGTTCGGCGTCGTCACCGACACCACCTCGACCTCCGGATCGGCAATCAGCGCCCGCCAGTCCGAGGTGGATTTCTCGAACCCGAACTCCTCGGCCCGCCGCGCCGCCAGTTCCGGTGACACTTCCGCCAAGTGGACCAGCCTGGGCTTGGGCCCATCCCCGAACACCGGCTTCACCCCGTTCCAGGCCAGCGCATGGCACTTGCCCATATAGCCCGTGCCGATCAGACCGACGCCGATGGTTGTCATTTGACCCCTCTTCATTCTGAGTGCTTGGCGCCCCTCACCCCGCGGCGAGGCCTTCGGTCTCTCCGCCGCCCTCTCCCCAGAGGGGCGAGGGGGCGATGTGGCACTGCCGGTGCAAAGTGCGTCCCCTCGCCCCTCTCGGGAAAGGGTGAGGGGCGCCAAGCACACCGGCCCCCAAGAAAACGCCCGAAGCCCTTGCGGACCCCGGGCGCCAGGCGCTCTGGAGGAGAGCTTACTTGTAGTCCGCGGCATTGTCCTTGGTGACCAGCACCGTGCCGGTATCGATCCACGGCTCGAGCGTCTTGCCGGCCTTGAGGTCGACCAGCGCCTGGATGCCGAAGCCGCCCATATTGCCGGGCGCCTGCGCAATGGTTGCCGCCATGTCGCCGGCAAGGATCGCCGCCGCCGCATCGGGGTTGGCGTCGAAGCCGACAATGGTGATGTCGGTACGGGCCGCGGCCTTCACCGCTTCCGAAGCACCCAGCGCCATATTGTCGTTCGAGCCGAAGATGCCCTTGATGTTGGGATTGCCGGCGAGAATGTTCTCGGTCACCGACAGGCCCTTGGCGCGGTCCCACTCGGCAGTCTGCTCGGCGACGACCTTGAGGCCGCAATCGGTGAGACCCTTCTTCGAGCCGTCGGCGCGGGCCTGCCCGGTCGACTGCGAGATCAGCCCCTGCAGGATCGCCACTTCCGAGCCGGCCGCGAGGTTGTCGCACAGGTACTTGGCAGCGAGCGCGGCGCCCACTTCGTTGTTGGTGCCGATGAAGGTGACGCCTTCATTGGTGCCGCGCGTATCGACGAACACCACCGGGATGCCGGCGGCCTTGGCCGCGTCCACCACCGGAGCGAGCGCGTTCGGATCGGTCGGCGCCAGGGCGATGCCCTCCACCTTCTGCGCGATCAGGTCTTCGATCTGGGTGATCTGCGCCTGCACATCGGATTCGGCCGGCGGCGCCACGACGATCACTTCGACGCCGAGTTCGGCGGCCTTGGCCTTGGCGCCGGCTTCCACCGCCGCCCAGAACGGATTGCCGGCGCCCGGGCCCTTCATGCCCAGCACATAGGCGGCATTGGCCGACCCGGCCATGGCGAGCAGCGCACTCAGCGCAACGCCCGTAAGCAGCAGTTTCTTCATGGGTTTTGGTCCTCCCTGACCATTTACTGTCTCCGTTCCCTTCGAGACCCCGGCCGGGAGACACGGCCTGGCTCAAACCCCAGTTATCTGCGGACGGCGGCGCGCCGCCGCAGCACGTCGATATAGACGGCGATGATGATGACGAGGCCGATCAGGATCTGCTGCCAGAACGCCGAGACATTGTTGATGTTGAGCCCGTTGCGGAGGATCCCCATGATCAGCACACCCGCCAGCACCCCGAGCACCGTGCCGCGCCCGCCGAAGAACGAGGCGCCGCCGATGATCACCGCGGCAATGGCGTCGAGCTCGATGCCGATGCCCGCGTTGGGGAAACCGCTATCGGTGCGCCCGGCGAGCAAGAGGCCCGAGAGCCCGGCCATGAAGCCCGAGATCATGTAGACCACCACGAGGGTCTGATCGACATTGATGCCGGAGACCCGCGCCGCATGCGGATTGCCGCCGATGGCGAAGATGTGCCGGCCCATATTGGTCTTTTCCAGGAAGAACCACAGCCCGAAGGCGCAAACCGCGACGAGGATCAGGCTTGCCGGAATGCCCGCCGGCGGGGCCAGGCCGAGCCCGAAATAGGCTTGGCCGATATAGCGCACCTCCGGCTGCAGCCCCGAAATCGGCGCGCCGTTGGAGATGAGGTAAGTGAGCCCGCGCGCCACGTTCAGCGTGCCCAGCGTCATGATGAACGGATGCGGCAGCTTCAGCACCGTCAGCCCGACGCCGTTCACCCAGCCGACCAGCAGCCCGATGGCGGGCCCGATCAGCAGAACGACGGGCCACGGCACCCCTGCCTTGCTGGCAACCGCCAGGCAGACCATCGAAAGACCCATGATCGAGCCGACGCTCAGATCGATGCCGGCGGTGACGATCACCACGTACATGCCGAGCGCCAGGAGCGCCAGCGAGGCGTTCTGCTTGAGGATATTGGTGAGGTTCTGCGCCGACAGGAACACATCGGGCTTGATGGCAGCGAGCACCGCCATCATCACCACGACGACGAGAATGATGCCGTAGACCTCGAGGAATTTCGACATGCCGGGGCCACGCAGCGAGAACCCGGATTTGGTGGCGGGGGTGTCGCTCATGATGCTGCTCCCACGTCTGCTGGGAGAAAGGCCCCCTCACCCGGTCCTTCGGACCGACCTCTCCCCCAGAGGGAGAGGTGAAGCTGCGGCACTATCTCGCCCACCAACCACCTCTCCCTGGGGGGAGAGGTCGGCGCGTCAGCGCCGGGTGAGGGGGCCTTTTGGAGGAAGGGAGTGCAGCTCATCACCACCCCTCAATGCATGTTGTCATGGGCGAGGGTCGCCGTATGACCCTTGGTGCCCATGATCCAGCCGATGACCTCGTTGCGCGAGGTCTTGCCGAGTTCGGCTTCGGCGAAGTTGGTGCCCTGGTAGAGCGCCATCACCCGATCGCAGCAGTAGAAAATATCGTCCATGCGGTGCGAGATGATGATCACCGCGACGCCGTGCTCTTTGAGCGAACGCACCAGGTCGAGCACCTTGCCCACTTCCTTGATGGCGAGCGCCGCAGTCGGCTCGTCCATGATCACCAGCTTGGCGTCGAAAGCCGTGGCGCGGGCGATGGCGACGGCTTGCCGCTGCCCGCCCGAGAGATCCTCGGTGTTCTGTTCCACCGACTTGACGTGGATGTGCAGCCGATCGAGGTGATCGGAGGCCATCCGCCGGGCCCGCTTGTGATCGACCACGGTGAGCGGCCCGAACTTGGTTCCGGGCTCGCGGCCGAGGTAGATGTTCTCGTAGATCGCCATGTTCCCGGCGAGCGCGAAGTCCTGGTAGACCATCTCGATGCCGAGCTTCTGCGCATCCTTGGGGCTGGAGAATTTCACCGGCGCGCCGTTGAACACCAGTTCGCCCTCTGACGGGGTGAACAACCCGCTGAGGATCTTCATCAGCGTGGATTTGCCGGCGCCGTTGTCGCCGACCACCCCCAGCACCTCGCCCGGCGCCACGTGAAAGTTCACGTCGCGCAGCGCCGTGATGGCTCCGAAATATTTCGATATGCCCCTGGCTTCGAGCAGCATGGCCGCCATGTGCCTTGGTCCTCCCCGACCTAAGCTGCAGCCCGCTCTCGTTGAATGGAACGTATGGTGCTGCATTCCCTGTTGATAGAATGTTTATTCCATTCTAAGTTTGATCGTCAAGCACCATGCGTTCCTAATTGGGCAGTGTTCCTGTTAGGAATCCTGGAAAACCTGATGGCGTCGGCAGAAGGTCATGGACTTCAGCCCTGGTTCTGTTGGACTTTGCCGCCTGAGCCGCTAAGAGGCCGGAATGGACGATGGGGAAATCGAGCTGGACGAGCCGGTGCCGCGGGACTTTCCCGCGCTGCGCGCGCTGATCGCCGCCCGGGCCCCGACCCTGCCCCGCCGCCTGACCCAGGTGGCGAGCTTCGCCCTCGACAACCCCGACGATATCGCTTTCGGCACCGCGGCAAGCGTGGCGCAGCGTTCGGGTGTGCAGCCTTCGACCCTGGTGCGCTTCAGCCAGGCGCTGGGCTACCAGGGCTTTTCCGACCTGCAGGAAGTGTTCCGGGCCCGGCTGCGCGATCGCGTGCCGAGTTACGAAGAGCGGTTGAAGCAGCTGCGCGAGCATGGCGGCAGCAAGAGTGGCCTGCTGCTGCAGGGTTTTGCCGATGCGGCGGAGCGCTCGGTCGCCGACCTCCGTCTCAAGCTCGACCCGGCAACCCTCGATACGGCCGTCGAGATCCTCGCCAAGGCCGAGACCATCTACCTGGTCGGGCTACGCCGCTCGTTCCCCATCACCAGCTACATGGCCTATGCCATGGGCAAGCTCGGCATCCGTAACCTCCTGGTCGACGGCATTGCCGGGCTCGGCGCCGAGCAGATCGGCTTCATCTCGCCGCGCGACGCGGTGCTGGCGATCAGCTTCACCCCCTATGCCAGCGAGACGGTGAACCTCGCCCATGCCGCCAAGGCGCGTCACGCCAAAGTGGTGTCGATCACTGACTCGATCTTTTCGCCCATCGCGCCGATCGCCGACGCCTGGCTCGAGATCGTGGAGGCCGATTTCGAGGGGTTCCGCTCGATGGCGGCGACCATGGCGCTGGCCATGACCTTGACGGTGGCCGTGGCCAGCCGGCGCGGCGAGAGGTAGCGCCAAAACTGCCCCTCACCCGCCTCGCTACGCGAGGCACCCTCTCCCTCAAGGGGAGAGGGGCGGCGTGGGGCAAGATCTCGCCTCTCCTTCCCTCTCCCCTTGAGAGAGGGTGGCCGCGAAGCGGCCGGGTGAGGGGCAGTTCCCGATCAGCCCTTCTTCACCGGATACCCGGTCGCCAGCCCGCCGCCGCCGGCGCCAACCACGGTCTGCTCGAACTCGACGCAGGAGCCGGTCATCGGCGCCGATTCCGGGCCACCGAGAAAGGCGATGAGCCGCGCCACGTCTTCGGGCTTGATCAGCTTGCCGAACGGCCGCGATGCTTCGGCCTTCACCAGCCAGTCATCCGCCGCATCGTGGAAGGTCTTGAGCGTCACGTGCTCTCCAGGCGTGTCAGCCCAGCCGAGAATGATGCCGTTGACCCGGATGCGCATCAGGTTGACGGCATTGGCCGTGTTCTTGGTCAGCGTCATCAGCGCGCCCTTCGAGGCGCTGTAAGCCGCGAGATTGGGCGAGCCGATATAGGCGTTGACCGACAGGATATTGACGATCGTCCCCTCGAGCTTTTCGCGCTGCATCACCTTGATGGCATCCTGCATCAGGAAGAACGGCGCCCGAACATTGATGGCGAACATCCGGTCATAGAGCGCGATATCGGTATCGAGAATGGTGCCTCGATCGGTGAGGCCGGCGATATTGGCAAGAATGTCGACCCGCCCAAACGCCTTGTCGGCAGCAGGGATGACCTGCGCCACCGCTGCCGGATCGGCCAGGTCGGCTTGAACGAAGATCGCCTTGGTGCCGGCATCGCTCAGCGATCTGGCGACCGCCTCGCCCTTGTCGGCCTGCCGGTCGACCAGCACCACGCCGGCCGCCCCGCGCTGTGCCAGCAACCGGGCCGTCGCCTCGCCGATCCCCTGCGCGGCCCCCGTGACAACGGCAATCTTGCCGGCAAATTGGGCAGAGGCATTCTCAGTCATGTCGGGACTCAAATTCTGTAAGGAAAGCGCCCGGACACTAGGGATTTGGGGGGCACGGTGCAAGCGCCAGCGCACAGCGCTACGGCAGTCATCGGCGCCCCACCGGCGTCATCCCCGCGACGACGTATATGCGCTAAGTTCTTGCCCCACCCACCGGCTGTCATCCCAGCGAAAGCTGGGACCCATTCATCCGCTTGCGCTTTGGCGAGTTGGGTCCCTGCTTTCGTGAGGGATGATATCGAGTTTGGGGTGCTGTCCGGTGGCAAGTGCGCCTACGGCGTCCTGCATCGGAGCAGTGGAAACCCCACAACGTCGTATTACACCCGCACCACCTGTCCGGTCTGCGAGCTCCTGGTTGCCGCTTCCGCCAGCTTCTGCGCCTGCAATCCGTCACGCCCGGACGGCGTCGGCGTCGTGCCCTTGCTCATCGCGTCGATGAAACTGTTCACTTCGGCTGCATAAGCCGCGACATAGCGGTCGATGAAGAAATTCTGGATCACGTCCTGGGTGAAGCCTGCGCCGTCGGCCCGCTCGAGCGTCGTCATGTGGACGTTGCCGGCGCGCAGCATGCCCTTCGACCCATGCACTTCGACGCGCTGGTCGTAGCCATAGCTGGCGCGGCGCGAATTGGTGATCACGGCGATCTTGCCCGAGGCAGTCTGCATCTGCACAGCCGCGGTATCGACATCGCCGGCCACCCCGATGGCCTTATCGACCAGCGCGCTGCCCAGCGCATGCACCGAGACGAAATCCTCGCCGACGAGAAAGCGCGCCATGTCGAAATCGTGGATCATCATGTCGCGATAGAGCCCGCCCGAGCGCTCGATATAGCTGACCGGCGGCGGCGCCGGGTCGCGCGAGATGATGGTGACGATCTCGACCTCGCCGACCTCACCACCCCTGATCCGCTGCTGCACCGCGGCGAAGTTCGGGTCGAACCGGCGGTTGAAGCCGATCATCAGCGGCACGCCGGCCGTCTCGACCACCGGCAGGCAGGCTTCGATCCGCTCCACCGACAGCGACACCGGCTTTTCGCAGAGAATCGCCTTGCCGGCCCGCGCCGCCTGCTCGATCAGATCGGCATGGGTGTCTGTGGGCGTGGCAATGAGGATCGCCTCGACGTCCGAAGCGAGGATCTCGTCGATCGAGGCGACTTTGGCGCCGACCGACGCGGCGAGCCCGGCGGCAGCCTCTGCGATGGCGTCCGCCACATAGGCGACGCTCGCCCGGCTGGAATTGGCGATGGTCCCCGCATGTACCTTGCCGATGCGCCCCGCCCCCAGAATGCCAAACCTGACCACGGGATTGTCTCCTTGATGCACGCGCCCGGCGCGCCTGTTCATGATGGATCGATACATAGAACGTTCATTCCGAAAACACTCACTTCGGAATTGACGTTTCATTCGCGCGAGGGATACAACGGCCGCTGAATGCTGTCCAGTCAGTCGACGCGGGGGGAGATCATGCCGGAGGCCAAGCTCGATGTCATCACCATCGGGCGCTCGTCGGTGGACCTTTACGGCCAGCAGATCGGCAGCCGGCTCGAGGATATCGGCTCGTTCGCCAAATCGGTTGGCGGCTGCCCCGCCAACATCGCCGTCGGCACCGCCCGGCTCGGGCTGAAATCGGCGCTGATCACCCGGGTCGGCGCCGAGCAGATGGGCGGTTTTATCAAGGAGCAGCTGAGCCGCGAAGGCGTCGACATCTCGGGCATCGCCACTGACGACAAGCGCCTGACCGCCCTGGTGCTGCTCGCCGTCGAGGCCGAAGGCGTCTCGCCGATGATCTTCGTTCGCACCGACTGCGCCGACATGGCGCTCGACGAAGCCGATATCGATGAAGCTTTCATCCGCTCGGCCAGCGCCATCGTCGTCACCGGCACGCATTTTTCCACCCCCAATGCCGAAGCTGCACAGCTCAAGGCCATCCGCATCGCCAAGGCGGCCGGCCGCAAGGTCGTGTTCGACATCGACTACCGCCCCAACCTCTGGGGCCTCGCCGGCCACGCCGCCGGCTTCGAGCGCTATGTGAAATCCGACTACGTCTCGGCCAAGATGCGGCCGGTGCTCAAAGATTGCGACCTGATCGTCGGCACCGAGGAAGAGGTGCTGGTGGCGGCAGGCGAGAGCGACCTGCTTGCGGCACTCAAGGCAATCCGCTCGGTCACCGACGCCACCGTGGTGCTGAAGCGCGGCGCCAAGGGCTGCATCGTCTATGACGGCGCAATCGGCGACGACCTCGAGCAGGGCATCGTTGGCCAGGGCTTTCCGATCGAGATCTACAATGTGCTCGGCGCCGGCGACGCCTTCATGTCGGGGTTCCTCCGCGGCTGGCTGAGGGGCGAGAGCCACCAGACCTCGGCCACCTGGGCCAATGCCTGTGGCGCTTTCGCAGTCAGCCGCCTGCTCTGCGCCCCGGAATATCCGAGCTGGACCGAGCTAGACTATTTCCTCGAGCACGGCAGCAAGTTCAAAGCCCTGCGCAAGGACGAAGACCTCAACCACCTGCATTGGGCAACAACCCGCCGGCAGCACTGGCCGCGCCTCACCGCCTTCGCCATCGATCATCGCAAGCAGATCGAAGACATTGCCGGCGACAAGGCCGACCGCATCCCTGCCTTCAAGACCCTGGCGGTGAAGGCCGCCGTGCAGATCGCCGCTGGCCGGCCGGGCTTCGGCATGCTGCTTGACGACAAATGGGGCCGCGACGCGCTGTTCGAGGTACCCAAGAACTTCTGGATCGCCCGTCCGGTGGAACTGCCCGGCTCGATCCCCCTCGAGTTCGAGTTCTCGCAGGATATCGGCAGCCGGCTGGTCGAATGGCCGGTCGACCATGCGCTGAAAGTACTGTGCTTCTGGCACCCCGATGACCCCTCGGGGATCAATGCCGCCCAGCTCGAGAAGCTGCGCACTGCGCATGATGCCTGCCGCAAGGTCGGGCGCGACATCCTGATCGAGATCATTCCGTCCAAGGTCGGACCAGTGGATGACACGACCACCGCTCGGGCGCTCACGCAGCTTTACGCGGCCGGCCTGAAACCCGACTGGTGGAAGCTCGAATCGCAGCCGAGCGCTGCTGCGTGGGCTGCAGTGGACGAAGTGATCGAAGCGAACGATCCGCTCTGCCGCGGCGTCGTGTTGCTCGGGCTCGATGCGCCGCAGGACGAGTTGGCGCGCGGCTTCGCCATTGCGCGATCGGCCCGCACGGTGCGCGGCTTTGCCGTCGGCCGCACCATATTTGGCGAAGCTGCCAAGGCATGGTTTGCTGGCACGATGAGTGACGAGCAGGCGGTGGCCGACATGGCGGCGCGGTTCCAGGCGCTGGTGGGGATCTGGGGCGAGTGATGACTGATAGAGACGGCCCCCTCCCGGCCTCCCCCATGAAGGGGGAGGTGAAGAGTCGAGGCTGTGGCTGGATCGTGCCAAACACTGGATGCGGCACCTCCCCCCTTGTGGGGGAGGATGGGAGGGGGCCGTCTGCCCGAGGAGAACTTCAATGACCAACAATACCGTCCGCCTCACCATGGCGCAGGCGCTGGCGCGGTTTATGACCCGGCAGATGACCATCATCGATGGCAACAAGGTGCCGATCTTCGGCGGTGTGTTCGCCATTTTCGGGCACGGCAATGTCGCCGGTTTCGGCGAGGCGCTGTACCAGGTGCGCGAGCAACTGCCGACTTATCGCGCCCATAACGAGCAGGGCATGGCGCATGCGGCCATCGCCTTTGCCAAAGCGAGCTTCCGCCGCCGCTTCATGGCCGCCACCTCTTCGATCGGGCCGGGCGCCACCAATATGGTGACCGCGGCCGCGCTGGCGCATGTCAACCGCCTGCCGGTGCTGCTGCTGCCCGGTGATGTGTTCGCCAATCGCGCCCCCGACCCGGTGCTGCAGCAGGTGGAAAGTTTCGGCGACGGCACGGTGAGCGCCAATGACGTGTTCCGCCCGGTCAGCCGCTATTTCGACCGCATCACCCGGCCCGAGCAGATCATCCCGGCCTTGAACCGCGCCATGCAGGTGCTGACCGACCCCGCCGAGTGCGGCCCGGTGACTCTCAGCCTCTGCCAGGACGTTCAGGCGGAGGCCTATGACTATCCCGAAGCCTTTTTCGCCGAGCGGGTGTGGACGCCGCGCCGGCCGATGCCGGATGCGAACGAGCTGGATGCGGCGGTGGCTGCCATCAGGACCGCGGAGAAGCCGGTGATCATCGCCGGCGGCGGCGTGCTGTACTCCGAGGCCGCTGAAGGGCTGCGCGCCTTTGCCGAACGTCACGGCGTGCCGGTCATGGAGACCAATGCCGGCAAATCCAGCCTGCCGCATGACCATCCGCTGAATATGGGATCGGTGGGCGTAACGGGGTCGTCGGCATCGAACCTGCTGGCCGAGCAGGCCGACCTGGTGCTGGCGGTCGGCTCGCGCCTGCAGGATTTCACCACCGGCTCGTGGGCGCTGTTCAAGGCCGACAATGTCAGGATCATCGGGCTGAACACGCAGGTGTTCGACGCCACGAAGCACCGCGCCATGCCGCTCGTCGCCGACGCCAAAGCCGGGCTCGACCTGCTCGATGGCAAACTCGGCCCCTGGCACGCCAGCGACGCCTGGCAGGCAACCGCCAAGGAAGCCAAGGCCAGATGGCTGGTTTCCGCCAAGGCGGTGACCGACCCGACCAATGCGCTGCCTTCCGACGCGCAGGTGATCGGTGCGGTGCACCGGGCCCGCGGTTCGGGCGCGACGCTGGTCTGCGCCTCGGGCGGCCTGCCGGGCGAGCTGCACAAGCTCTGGCCGGCCGGCGCACCGGGCAGCTACCACATGGAATACGGCTACTCGACCATGGGCTACGAGATCGCCGGCGGGCTCGGAGTGAAGCTGGCCAAGCCGCATGACGATGTCATCGTCATGCTCGGCGACGGCAGCTACATGATGATGAATTCCGAGATCGCCACCTCGGTGATGCTGGGCAAGAAGCTGACCATCGTGGTGCTCGACAATCGCGGCTTCGGCTGCATCAACCGGCTGCAGATGGCAACCGGCGGCGCCAACTTCAACAACCTGCTCAAGGACACCTTCCACGAGACGCTGCCCGAGATCGACTTCGCCGCCCACGCCGCATCGATGGGCGCCTGGGTGCGCAAGGCCGCCTCGATTGCCGAGCTCGAAAGCGCGCTGGTCGAAGCCGACAAGGTCGAGCGCACCACCGTGCTGGTGATCGACACCGACCCGCTGATCTCCACCGAGGCCGGCGGGCACTGGTGGGATGTGGCCGTGCCGGAAGTTTCGGCGCGGCCGCAGGTGAACGCGGCGCGCAAGGAATATGAGGAAGCACTGAAGGGTCAGCGGCTGTAGACATTGGGGCCACGGCAAGGCCCCCTCACCCGCCGCTGCGCGGCGACCTCTCCCCCAAGGGAGAGGTGGAGCTGAGGCGAGATGCCCATGCATCACCTCTCCCTTGGGGGAAAGGTCGGTCCGAAGGACCGGGTCAGGGGGCCTTCCTCATGCACAAAACGACGAACGAACAGGTGACGACTTTGAAAGCCAAACTGGGCATGTCCCCCATCGCGTGGTGGAACGACGATCTGCCGGAGCTGAGCGATGATGTGTCGCTGGAGGAGTGCCTGCGCCAGTCGCGCTCGGCCGGCTTCACCGGCATGGAGAAGGGCCGGCGCTTCCCAGATGATCCGGCAATCATGCTGCCGATCCTCAAGGCGGCCGACGTGACGCTGTGCGGCGGCTGGTTCTCCGGCACGCTGGTCAACGAGGACATGGCGGCCAACCAGAAGCGGATCGCGCCGATGATCGAGCTGTTCAAGGCGGTCGATGCGCCCTGCATCGTCTATGGCGAGGTCGGGCGCTCGATCCAGGGCGACCGCACGAAGCCGCTGGCCACCAAGCCGAAGCTGAGCGACGACGAGATGCAGGCCTATGCCAAGAAGCTCACCCAGTTCGGCGAATGGTGCGCAGAACAAGGCATGCCGCTGAGCTACCACCACCACATGGCAGCGGTGGTCGAGACCGAGCCGGAGCTTGACGCGTTCATGCGCTATTCCGGCCCCGGCATCCCGCTGCTGCTCGATGCCGGGCACCTGGCCTTTGCCGGCGGCGACGTGCTGCGCGCCATCGATAACCACCACGCCCGTATCAGCCACGTGCACGTCAAGGACATCCGCCGCGCCGTCGTCGATGGGCTGGATCGGACGAAGCAGAGCTTTCTCGACGCGGTGGCGCTCGGCGCCTTCACCGTGCCGGGCGATGGCTCGCTGGATTTCGCCGCGATCGTCAGAAAGCTCGCCGACTATGGCTACGAAGGCTGGTTCGTGGTCGAGGCCGAGCAGGACCCCAAGGCCAACCCGCCGCAGCGCATGGCCGAGGTGGGTCACAGGGAACTGATGCGGGTTATGACGCTCGCCGGCTACACCGTGGAAACCCAGGGTTTTCCCAACCGCTGAGATCAGGCGTTTGCGGGGATGGGGCGATCCGGACTAGTTTCAGGTCTTTCCGGAGGCATCGGCGTGAGCGAAGACAACCAAGAAAACAAGAAGCCAGGCCTGTTCACCATGGGGTGGTTCAAGCCGCTGTACCGGCGGGTGATCGTCATCGCCATCATCGCGCTGTGGTGCGCCTGGGAATGGCTCTACAACCACGATCAGTTCTGGGGCCTGATCACCCTGGCGGCGCTGGCCTATGGCGTCTGGACCTTCTTCATCAACTTCGAGAACGAGCTCAACAAGACCGATGGCAAACCTAAAAGCTAGGCCGGCGGCCGAACAGGGCCACGTCCACCACATCACCCCTGAGAGTGCCGGCTGGACCTATGTCGGGTTCGACCTGCACAAGCTGCCCAATGTCGGCGATTTGGCGCGCGGCGGCGGTGACGACCGCGAGGTCTGCATCGTGCTGATATCGGGCCGCGCCAAGGTGACCATCGACGGCCAGGATTTCCTCGTCGGCGGCCGCATGAGCCCATTCGAGGGCCCCGGTCACTCGGTGTATGCCCCGGCGGGCGCCAACTGGCGCATCGAGGCGCTGACGCCACTCGAGGTCGCGGTCTGCTCGGCGCCCGGCGTGCGCGGCGCCCGGCCGCCGCGGGTGATCGGCCCCGGCGATGTCGAGAAGCTGACCCGCGGCACGGGCACCAATACCCGCTACCCCACCAACATCCTGCCCGAAACCGCCCCGGCGGATTCGCTGCTGGTGGTCGAAGTGATCACCCCGGGTGGCCACACCTCGAGCTACCCGCCGCATCGCCATGACGAAGACGACCTGCCGCGCCAGAGCTTCCTCGAGGAGACCTACTACCACCGGTTTTCGAAGCCACAGGGGTTCGGCTTCCAGCGCGTCTACACCGACGACCGTTCGCTCGACGAAACCATGCTGATCGAGGATGGCGACGTGGTGATGGTGCCCAGGGGCTACCACCCGGTGGCCGCGGTAGCGGGCTATGACATCTACTATCTCAACGTCATGGCCGGCCCGAAGCGCACCTGGAAGTTCTACAATGCGCCCGAGCATGAGTGGATGCTGAAGGCGTAAGTCGGCAATCGGCAGTCGGCAGTCGCGTCTCCGCAGCAGCCGCTTTCTACTGCCTACTGCCTACTGCCGACTACCGCCTCCCCCTTGACCCCGCGCGCCCCCGCGTGCATCGCTCCGCGACTTTGTTTCCCGGAGCGCTCTAGATGTCGTCCAATTTCGTCCTCACCCTCTCCTGCGCCGATCGGCCGGGGATCGTTGCCGCGGTGACCACGGAACTGGCGGGCCTCGGTTGCAACATCGCGGAATCCAACCAGTTCTGGGACAAGGAAACCGGCCAGTTCTTCATGCGGCTGGCCTTCACGACCCCCGATAGCGTCGATCGCGATGCGCTGGAGCGCGGGCTGAAGCCGGCGATCGAACGCTTCGGCATGCGCACCACCCTGGTCGATGAAGCGAGAAAGAAGAAGATCCTGGTGATGGTTTCGAAGTTCGACCACACCCTGCTTCACCTGCTCTACCAGATCCGTGTCGGCTGGCTCGATGCCGAGGTGGTGGCGATCGTCTCCAACCACGAGGACAGCCGCAAGACCGCCGACTACGAGGGCATCCCGTTCCACCTGCTGCCGGTCGGCAAGGACAACAAGGCGGCGCAGGAAGAGCAGGTGATCGCCCTGTTCAAGGAGACCGGCGCCGACCTCGTGGTGCTGGCCCGCTACATGCAGATCCTGTCCGACAAGTTCGCTACCCGGCTCTACGGGCAGATCATCAACATCCACCACTCGTTCCTGCCCAGCTTCAAGGGTGCCAAGCCCTACCACCAGGCGCACGAGCGCGGCGTCAAGATCATCGGCGCCACGGCGCATTACGTGACGCCCGAGCTCGACGAGGGCCCGATCATCGAGCAGGAAACGGCGCGGGTGACCCACGCCCTGAGCCCCGACGACCTGGTGGCCGCCGGGCGCGATGTTGAAAGCCGGGTGCTGGCCCGGGCCGTAAAACTTCACCTCGAGAACCGGGTGATGCTGAACGGCAGGAAGACGGTGGTGTTCGGCTGAGGGCGGTAAGGCCTCCTCACCCGGCCCTGCAGGCGGACCTCGCCCCCCGGGGCGCTACCGCGTCCCCCCTGGGCGCTACCGCGTCCCCTCGGGGCGCTACCGCGTCCCCGGGGCGCTACCGCGTCCCCAAGCGAGAGGTGAAGCTGTGTCACGATCTGGCCTCCCTCACACCTCTCCCTTTGGGGGAGAGGTCGCCGCGGAGCGGCGGGTGAGGGGGCCTTCTGGGATCAGGCCGTCTGCGTCAGCGCCGCCTTGTTCGCCTCGAGAAACGCCTTCAGCCCCTGCGGCCTCTCACCCCACAGCGTCTCGACCGCATTGGTGGTGAGCGCCACGCGGCCGAGCCGGGTATTGGCATCGAACGGCACAATGAAACCGTGCACCACCGGCTCAGGCACCCCCGCCGCGACGGCCCCGGCGGCCAACTGCTCGTCGGTGACATCGACCACCTCGATCGGCTTGCCGGTGACTTCCGTGGCGATGGCCGCGATCTCGCGCGTGGTCAGCGCCGCCGGGCCGGTGACGGTCAGCGTCCGGCTTGCATCGCCCGACAGCAGTGCCCCGGCCGCGGCCCGTGCCGTGTCTTCGCGCGACACATGCGCCAGCGTGCCCGCGCCGGACGAGGTGTACCACTTGCCCGACTTGAGGGCCGAGGGGAGTGAACCCAAGAGGTTCTCGGCGTACCAGTTCATCCTGAGGATGGTGTAGCCGACGCCGGAAGCCTTGATTGCTTCCTCGGTGCCGAAATGCTCGGGCGCGAAGGGGATGGGCGACGCGGGCTCGGGCGCCGGCATCGAGGTGTAGACGATGTGCTTGACGCCGGCCGCCTTGGCCGCGGCGACCGCGCTGGTCTGCAGCGCGGTGCGGCTGGGGCCGAGGACGTCGATCGAGATCAGCAGCAGCCGATCGACGCCATCCAGCGCCTTGATGAAGCCGGTCACGTCGCCGTAGTCGGCCTTCCGCGTCTCGACGCCGGCAAAGTTCAGTTTTTCCGGGTGGCGCGAGCCGGCAATGATCTTGCCGGCATAGCCGCGCTCCAACAGCAGCTCGACGACGCGACGGCCCAGCTTGCCGCCGGCGCCGGCAACGAACAGGGTGGGTGAGGTGGTCATGTGAGGAAACTCCGATAGTCCCGATAGCTTGTCTCTTTTTGAGACTACGTATACAATAGGAACTACATCGATTGCCGCAAGACGGCAGTTTCAACGCCCCTGGTTACCCCAAAGGAACCACCTATTGCCGGATAGCCCGATTGCCCCGCTGAGCCAGATGATGGCCGAGTATTCCGATCCCTCGCAGTGCCCGGTGCGCAACGTGCTCGACCAGCTCGGTGACAAATGGAGCGTCCTGATCATCAGCGCGCTGGCCCACCGCCCTTACCGCTTCGGCGAGCTGAAGCGCGAGATCAGCGACATTTCGCAGCGCATGCTGACCCAGACGCTGCGCGACCTGCAGGCCGACGGGCTGATCGAGCGCACCGTGTTCCCGACCACCCCGCCCAGCGTCGAGTACAAACTGAGCCCGATGGGCCGCAGCTTCCTCGTGCCGCTCTCGGCGATGGTCGACTGGGCCTTCGAGCACTTCCCGGCGATCCGCGAAGCGCGCCAGGAGTTTGCCAAGGCGGCTTAGTGGCGCTGACTGAAGCAGACGCCCTTGCCCTACCCCGGCAAATCCCTCACAACCCGGCGGTGAACCACTCCTCCCCCTTCTCCGACCGTCGCATCGTCGTCGCCATCGCTCTGTTCTGCTGCCTGCTCTGGGGCAGTGCGGTGCCAGCCGTGAAGATCGGTTACGGGCTGTTCGCCATCGCCCCCTCCGACACGCCCTCGCTGATGCTGTTCGCCGGGGCGCGGTTCTTCCTGTCGGGCCTGATACTGCTGGGTTACTCGGCGCTGGCACGAAAGCCCGTCGCGCAGCAGCCGCGGCGGCTGGGACAGCTGGCGCTGCTCGGGCTGATCAGTACCGCCGGGCAGTACCTGTTCTATTACATCGGGCTGGCCCACTCGACCGGCGTCAAGGTGTCGATCACCACCTCGACCAGCACGTTCTTTTCGGTGCTGATCGCGCATTTCCTCTATGTCAACGACAAGCTCACGCCGCGCCGTATCCTCGGCTGCCTGCTCGGCTTTGCCGGCGTTGTGGCGGTGAACCTGGCTGCGACCGGCATCGACCTCAATGTCAGCCTGCTCGGGGAAGGTTTCATCGTCATCGCCGCACTGCTGTTCTCGGTGGGTGGCGTCTACGGCAAGGGGCTGAGCGCCGATATGGACGCGGGCGTGATGACCGGCTGGCAACTGCTGCTTGGCGGCGCCATGCTCGCGATTGCCGGCTTCGCCCTCGGTGGCAGACTGAATGCCTTCGGCCTCGAGGCGGCGCTGCTGCTGGCCTACCTCGCGGCTTTGTCGGCGGCGGCCTTCGCGTTGTGGAGCGTGCTGCTCAAGCACAATCCGGTCGGCTCGATCGCCATTTTCAACTGCGCCATTCCGATCTTCGGCGTGCTGCTTGCCGGCCTGTTCCTCGGCGAGAGCATTTTCGAATGGAAGAACCTCGCCGCGCTGCTGCTGGTCAGCGTGGGGATCTGGATGGTGACGGCCGCGGCGCGAAGTCCCGTCGCGGGGCGCCCCTCACCCTAGCCCTCTCCCCCCGGGGGCGCTATTGCGCTCCCCTAGGAGGGGCGAGGGGACGATAGACGCACCGGCTGTGCCGCAACGCCCCCTCGCCCCTCTGGGAGAGTCGGGGTGAGGGGCAGCCAAGCACTCAGGCAGAGGCCGGAAACACTCGCCAGCGCTTCGGCCTGAAGGCGATGCGGGTTTTCTCACCGGCCGGGTGGTCGAACGGCAGGTCGATTTCCACCCGGTTGGGGTTGCCGCCGATCTCGAGCTCGACGCGGCGGGTGCCGCCGACGCGGCGCGAGGCGACGACCACGCCGGCAAGCGCGGCGCCGACCCCATCCTCGACCAGCTCCACATCGTGCGGCCGGAAGAACAGGCCGGCTTCACCCGCCGCATCGTTGGGCGCCGGCAAGCCGATGGCGCGGCCGCCGACCCACAGCTCATGGTTCTCCACTGTCACCGGCATCGAACTCGACTCGCCGATGAACGAGAAGACGAACGGCGAGTTGGGCCGGTCGTAGACATCGTCGGGCGTGCCGACCTGCTCGATCTTGCCCTGGCTCATCACCACCAGCCGGTCGGCCAGCTCCAGCGCCTCTTCCTGGTCGTGTGTCACGAACACCGTGGTGTGGCCGGTGCGGTCATGGATTTCGCGCAGCCACTTCCTCAGCTCCTTACGCACCTGCGCATCGAGCGCCCCGAACGGCTCGTCGAGCAGCAGCACGCGCGGCTCGATGGCGAGCGCCCGGGCCAGCGCCACGCGCTGCCGCTGGCCGCCCGACAGCTGCTGCGGGAAACGCGTCTCGAGCCCATTGAGCTGCACCAACTCGAGCAATTCCATCGCCCGGCGACGGATCTCCGCCTTGGGCGGGCGGTTCGAGCGCGGCCGTACCTTCAGCCCGAACGAGACATTGTCGAGCACAGTCATGTTGCGGAACAACGCATAGGCCTGAAACACGAAGCCGACATTGCGTTCCTGCACGGTCTTGGACGAGGCATCCTCGTCGCCGAAAAAGATCCGGCCGGCCGTCGGCATCTCCAGCCCCGCGATCAGCCGCAGCAGCGTGGTCTTGCCCGAGCCGGAGGGCCCGAGCAGCGCGATCAGTTCGCTCGACTTGACCTCGAGCGACACATCGTTGAGCGCCGGGTAATGCGAGAATTCCTTGCGGACGGTATCGACGCGGATATCCAAGCTGTGGACCTTTCAGTGTCGGCGGGTGCCAGCGAGTTCGTCGCCTAAGCGGTACTCGAGGATGGTTTTGAACACCAGCGTCACCAGCGCCAGCATGGCCAGCAGCGAGGCAACGGCGAAGGCGGCGGTGAAATTGTACTCGTTGTAGAGGATTTCGATATCGAGCGGCATGGTGGTGGTCTTGCCGCGAATATGGCCTGAAACCACCGACACCGCCCCGAACTCGCCCATGGCGCGGGCATTGCAGAGCAACACCCCGTAGAGCAGCCCCCACTTGATGTTGGGGAGCGTCACCCGGGTGAAGGTCTGCCACCCGGTGGCGCCCAGCGACAGAGCCGCTTCTTCGTCGGTGTTGCCCTGGTCCTGCATCAGCGGGATCAGTTCGCGGGCGATGAACGGGAACGTGACGAAAATGGTCGCCAGTACGATGCCCGGCACCGCGAAGATGATCTCGATATTGTAGGCCTTGAGCAGCGGATGCAGAACGCTCTGCGCCCCGAACAGCAGCACATAGACCATGCCCGAAACCACCGGCGACACCGAGAACGGCAGGTCGATCAGCGTGGTGAGGAAGCTCTTGCCCCAGAACTCGTACTTGGCGACACACCAGGCAGCGGCGACACCGAACACCAGGTTGAGCGGCACTGCGATGGCGGCGACGAGCAGGGTCAGGATGATTGCCTGCTGCGACTGCCGGTCGGCGAATGCCGCGAAATAGGTGTCGGCGCCTTTGCGGAACGCTTCGGTGAACACCAGCACCAGCGGCAGCACCAGCACCATCGCCATGAACACCAAGGCGATGGCGATCAGCAGCCGCCGGATCCACACCCGCTCGGTGGTGGGGCGGGTGTGCTCCTCCGGCGGGATCAGTCGTCGGCTGTCATAGATCACATCGGGCTCAAACATTGCCGAACCTCCGCCGCGCCCAGGCCTGGATCAGGTTGATCACCAGCAGCATGACGAAGGCGATGATCAGCATGATGCCGGCAATCACCGCCGCTCCCGCCTGGTCGAACTCCTCGAGCTTGATGACGATCAGCACCGGCGCGATCTCCGAGATGTTCGGCAGGTTGCCGGCAATGAAGATCACCGAGCCGTACTCGCCGACGGCGCGGGCGAAGGCCAGCGCAAAGCCGGTGAGCAGCGCCGGGGTCAGCCGTGGCAGGATCACCGCAGTAATGGTTTGCCAGCGGTTGGCGCCGAGCGTTGCCGCGGCCTCCTCGAGCTCCTGCTCGAACTCCTCGAGCACCGGCTGCACCGTGCGCACCACGAAGGGCAGGCCGATGAAGATCAGCGCGATGACGATGCCGGTTGGGGTATAGGCGATCTTGAAGTTGAGCGAGAACTCGCTGAGCCCGAATGGCAGCCAGGTCTGGCCGTGCCACCACTGCCACAGCGGCCCCTTGTCGGAAAACAGCGAGCCGACCCAGCCTTTGGGCGCGTAAAGCGTCGACAGCGCAATGCCCGCCACGGCCGTCGGCAGCGCGAACGGCAGGTCGACGATGGCGTCGAGTAGTCGGCGGCCGGGGAACCTGTAGCGCACCAGCACCCAGGCGACGATGATGCCGAACCCCACGTTGACCAGCGCCGCGATCAACGACGAGCCGAAGCTCACCTCCAGCGCCTTGAGGGTACGTGGCGAGGTGGCGATCCTGATGATCTGATCGATGGGCGTCGTCGCCGCCTTGAGGAACAGCCCGGCGATCGGGATTAGGACGATCAGGCTGAGATAGAGGATGGTGTAGCCGAAAGTCAGCCCGAACCCAGGGATGACGCTGGGCTTTACAAAGCTCCACCCCGCTCGCGCCGGGTGGGATGGGTTCCGGGAGGTCCCGCGGGGCGCTCCTGCCACCGTATTACTGCGCGGGGGTGTAGACTTGGTCAAAGATGCCCCCATCCCCGAAATGCTTGGGCTGCGCCGTCTTCCAGCCGCCGAAAAGCGGATCGTCAATGGAGATCAGATCGATCTTTGGGAAGGCTTCGACCAGCGCCTGCTCGGTGACGATAGATGGGTCGGACGGGCGGTAGTGGTTCTTGGCCGCCAGCGTCTGGCCCTCGGGCGAGTAGAGGTATTCGATATAGGCTTTGGCGAGATCGGCAGTGCCGTGCGCCTCGACATTCTTGTCGACGATGGCCACCGGCGGCTCGGCGAGGATAGAGCTGGGCGGATAGACGACGTCGAAATTGTCCGCGCCGAATTCGTCGAGCACCAGGAACGCCTCATTCTCCCAGGCCAGCAGCACGTCGCCCAGTTCCTTCTGCGCGAAGGTCACGGTCGAGCCGCGCGCCCCGGTATCGAGCACCGGCACGTGGGCAAACAGCTGCTTGATGAAATCGCTGTTCTTGGCCTCGTCGCCGCGGAACGTCTTGTTGGCATAGGCCCAGGCGGCCAGGTAGTTCCAGCGCGCCCCACCCGAGGTCTTGGGGTTCGGGGTAATGACTTCGACGCCGTCCTTGATCAGGTCGCCCCAGTCGACAATGCCCTTGGGGTTACCCTTGCGGACGAGGAACACGATGGTCGAGGTGTAGGGCGTCGAGTTGTGCGGGAATTCGCTGCGCCAGTTGGCGTCGATCAGCCCCGACTTCTCGGCGATGGCGTTGATGTCGCCTTCGAGCGCCAGCGTAACGACGTCGGCCGAGAGCCCGTCGATCACCGCCTGGGCCTGCTTGCCCGAACCGCCATGGCTCTGCTCGATGGTGACGCTGCGGCCGGTGGTAGCCTTCCAGTGCTTGGCGAACGCCTCGTTGAACTCTGCATAAAGCTCGCGAGTCGGATCGTACGACACGTTGAGCAGCGTCTGGTCCTGGGCGCGGGCAGTGATCGCACCGGTGAAGGCGAGCGCCGCGGCGAGGCCGCCGAGCGCAAGAATTCTGGCCGTTCTCTTCATCACGTCCTCCTGGTGAAGATCAACTTCCATAACTCTATCTGGTTAGTCGGCATTCTCAAGGAAGGCGCTGGTTGCGGTGGAGCAGCGCTGCGAAAAACCTTTCTGCAGGAAGGCTGCTAGTGGCACCACCATTGCGCAAACCGGGACTCAACGCCTTTGGATGAGCATGAGTTTGCGCGAAGTGAAACCGCGTTCAGTCACGGCATCCGCAGTAAGCGCGCGGGGGACTGGTTGGGTTGCAGGCGCATGCCTGCTAGCAGCAGCACCCACCGGCCGATGATAGGGGATGGACTGAGGAAGGCTCTGCGCCTGTGCCCGCTACACCAGCTCGTCCCTGGCGTTGACCGCGTCGGCCAGCGTCGTGCGATCCAGCACTTCACGCGTAGCGATGGTGACACGGGCGAAGACATGGCGGATTTCGCAGCTCGCTTCGTCGGCGCAGTCGACGCAGCGGCGATAGGCGATCTTGGACAGGCAAGGCAGCGGCGCGATCGGCCCGTCGATCAGCCGCAGCACTTCGCCGAACGTCACCTGCTCGGGGGCGCGCAGCAGCACATAGCCGCCGAGGCGGCCACGGCGGCTCATCACGATGCCGGCGCGCTTCAGCTCGAGCAGGATCTGTTCGAGGAACTTCTTGGGGATCGCCTGGCCACGCGAAATCTCCGAGATCATCAGCGACTCGCCGGCCGGGATCCTGGTCAGGGCCACCAGCGCCCTCAGAGCGTATTTTGCCTTCTGCGAAATCATCGCGGGCCGTATCCCGAACGGTCGCCAACTCGACCGTTACTGTTGGCTATAGCGCTCCCGGCGTGAACAAACCATTGCGTCCTGCTACGTGGCGTCACGCCTTCTCTTCTTCGGCTACGGGAGGAGGAACTTCCGGGTTGAACGGCATGCCGGGCGTGGTGGCCGGCCTGTCGGGGCGCGGCGGCACCGGCTCAGGCAGCGTCGGCAGCTCGGTAACAACGTCCTCGGCGGGTGCATCGAGCGCTGCGAGTTCGGCGATATCCTCGGCTTCCACCGCCTCGGGGTCGGGGTCGGCCGGTGTCTCGAACGTCTCTTCGGCATCGAAAGCCTTGTCGGGCTCCTCGCCATAAGCCGAGACCAGGGCCGGCGGTTCGGCAGGGCCGCTGTCGGGGTGCTGCACCTGGGCCTGCGCCGCCTCGATCGCCTCGGCCAGCAGGTTCGGGTCGGATGGCAGTTTTGGCGTCGTCGCGGCCGCTGCGGCGACCAGCGGCGCCAGCACCGACGCGACGGCGTCCGATGCGGTGATCTCGGCCACCGCCTGGCTGTCGCGGTTGATGACATCGACCATGCCAAGGCCGATCTCGCGCTCGCCCAGGATCACCACGTCGGCGCCGAGCGTCTTGAGGTGCGTCTCTTCCTCGTCGGAATGGGCGCGGGCTACGATCAGCACCTTGGCGTTCTGCTTCCGCGCCTGCTCGACCGCCTGCCCCGCCTCGAAAGCATTGGGGATGGCGATCACCACCGTGGTCGCTCCGGCGACATTGGCGAGGGTCAGCACTTTGGACGCCGCGGCATTGCCGACCACCACCTCGATGCCGAGCGCCCGCGCAGCGTTGACGCGTCCCTCGGCGTCTTCGACCACAAGGAACGGCCCCTTCGCTTCGAGCAGCGCTTCACCCACCACCGAGCCGACGCGGCCGAAACCGACAATGATGACGTGACCCGACTGCCCGGTGGGCACCTGCGTCGCCTCGGTCTCCTGCGGCACGTCGGGGGCGGCGGCGCGCGGCGCACTGGCCACGAGGTCCGGCTCAGTGCGTTCCGCGGCGGCTGCCACCAACTCCGGCCGGCCAAAGCGGCTCTCCAGCGCGGGACGCAGCAGGTCGAGCACGAAGAAGATCAGCGGGTTGAGGATGATCGAGATAATCGACCCGGCGAGGATCAGGTCGCGCCCCTCTACCGGCAGGATGCCGAGCCCGACGCCGAGCGCCGCGAGGATGAACGAGAACTCGCCGATCTGCGCCAGGCTCGCCGAAATGGTCAGCGCCGTACCCACCGGGCGCTTGAACGCCAGCACGATCAGGAAGGCGAGGATCGATTTGCCGAAGATGATGATGAACACCGTCGCCAGCACCGGCAGCGGATCGGTAACGAGGATCATCGGATCGAACAGCATGCCGACGGCCACGAAAAACAGCACCGCGAAAGCGTCGCGTAGCGGCAGGCTTTCCTGCGCCGCACGGTGGCTGAGCTCGCTTTCGGAAAGGATCATGCCGGCAAAGAAGGCGCCAAGCGCCAGCGACACGCCAAACAGGTAGGCGGCGCCAGCGGCGACGCCCAGCGCGATGGCCAACACGGCGAGACGGAACAGTTCGCGGCTGCCGGTATGGGCAGTGTAGTGGAGAATGAACGGGATCACCCGGCGCCCCACCACCAGCATGAACCCGACGAACGCGGCGAGTTTCACCACCGTCACTGCCAGGATGCCCAAGACATCGAGATGGATGCCGAATATGTTCTCGACGAAGTCGACGAACGGATCGTGCAGCGCCGCGCCTTCAACGCCGTTGATCGAGGCAATGGCCGGGATCAGCACCAGGGCGAGCACCATCGCCAGATCCTCGACGATGAGCCAGCCGACGGCGATGCGGCCCTTTTCGCTGTCGACCATGTGCCGGTCCTGCAGCGCCTTGAGCAGCACCACGGTGGAGGCGACCGACAGCGCCAGGCCGAACAGCAGGCCGGCGCCGAGCCCCCAGCCGAGCAAGGTCGCAAGGCCAAGCCCCATGATGGTGGCACCGCCGATCTGGACGATGGCGCCGGGGATGGCGACAGCCCTGACGCTCAACAGGTCCTTGAGCGAGAAATGCAGGCCCACGCCGAACATCAGGAGGATCACGCCGATTTCGCTGAGCTCGTTGGCGAGCTCGGCGTCGGCAACGAAGCCGGGGGTGAACGGCCCGACCAGCACGCCGGCGACCAGGTAGCCGACGAGCGGCGGCATGCGTAGGCGATTGGCGATGGCGCCGAGAATGAATGCCAGCACCAGACCCGCAACGATCGTCGAGATCAGGGGTGTGCTGTGCGGCATCGGCAGGACCTCCGGCGGGAATTACCCCAAAACTGGTTGAAAGCGGTGAGAGCCTCGAAGATGCGGCATTGGCCGCCTCGCTGCAACCCAATGAGACCGGGAAAACTGCGGCAAAATCATGTGGGTGCTGGACAATCTCTCCGACTTTCGTCGAAAGCGCGGCTTCACCGCCGCCCGGCGAACGCGGGCCGAGGCTCAGCCCGCCATCACCAGCTTGATCTCGCCAAATGCCGGGGCGCCCGCGATCGCCGCCGGCACCTCGTCGAGGCGGATGGTGCGGGTAATCAGCTGGTCGAGCGACAGCGCTCCCGCCGCGATCAGCTCGGCGGCGCGCTCATGCGTCAGCGGGTTGAGCCAGGCGCTCTCGAGCCTGAGCTCCTTGGTGAGCAGTTCGAACGGCGCCAGCGCCACCTCTTCGCCCTCGGGCACCACACCGAACAGCACCACGGTGCCGCCGCGCCGCGCCATCGCGATGGACTGCCGCACGGTCTCACCGACCCCGGCGCACTCGAACACCACATCGGCGCCGCGCGGTAGCAGGGTCGCGATCGCCGCGACCGGATCGGCGCCGGCATCCACCACATGATGCGCGCCGAGTTCGAGCGCCAGCGCACGCCGCGGCTCCTGCCGCGTCGACAGCACCACCGTGCCGGCCCCGGCGAGCAGCGCCAGTTCGACCATCAGCAGCCCGATCACCCCGCCGCCGAGGATCACCACCGAGACGCCGGGGGCGATGCGCGCCACGTCGATGGCATGGAGGCAACACGACACCGGCTCGCAGAATGCTCCATGCAGCGGATCGAGCCCAGGCGGCAGCGCCACTGCCTGCCCGGCCGGCAGCAGCACGTATTCGGCAAAGCCGCCATCGCGATGGACGCCGATGGCACTGAGGCCGGCGCAAAGGTTCGGCCGTCCGCCGAGACAATCGGCGCAGTGGCCGCAGCAGATATTGGGATCGCCGGTAACCCGGGTGCCGATGCGGAAGCCCTCGACCGCCGCGCCGGCTTCTTCGACAATGCCGGAGAACTCGTGCCCCAGCGTCACCGGCTTGCTGGTCGGGAACTCGCCGCGGAACATATGGCGATCCGAACCGCAGATGCCGCAGGCTTCGATGCGGACCAGAAGGTCATGCGGACCGGGTGTCGGCCGCGGCACGTCTTCGATGATCAGCCGTTCCGGCGCCTGTAGCCGCACTGCCCGCATCCCGATGCCCTCTCGTTCGCACTATCATGTTACAAGCCGGTCCGCGGGCAAAGGCCCCCTTGCCGGCGCCAATCAGACCATCAGCCGGTCGATCTTTTCGGCGAGCCTCATGTCCTTGTCGGTCAGGCCGCCGGCCGCGTGGGTGGTCAGCGTAATGCGGACCTTGTTGTAAACGTTCGACCATTCCGGATGGTGGTCCATCTTCTCGGCGGCGAGTGCCACCCGCGTCATGAACGAGAAGGCTTCCGAGAACGTCTTGAACTTGAAGTCGTGGCTGATGGCGTCGGCCTGCGGATCGTAGATCCAGCCATTGAGCTTCAAAAGGGCAGCCTCGCGCGCCGCAGGCTCGAGCTTTTCGACCATTATGATTTTCCTCTTTTGCAACGACTCGGGAGATTGGGGCTGCATAACGCCCGATCCGTGGCAAAGGGTCCGGCGCCCCTTGGGACGCCGGACCTCGAACTAGGCAAGGGCAGCGGCATCGCCGGGCACGATGCGGGCGACATGGCCGCGCTCGACCCCGCCGTCATCGAGGTAGCCGATATGGCCCGGCTCGACGTCGATCTGCCATCCGGCGCTCGGGCCGTCGATCCAGTCGACATGGTAGCCGGTCTCGGTGAGCCGCCATTGGCCGGTGCGCCGCGTCCCGTCGGGCAGCGCCATGAACGCCTCGCTGGCGGTGCGGTAGTAGATCGCCGCCTCCTTGCCCGGCGCCATCGCCACATAGTGCGTGCTGCCTACCAGCAGCGCCGTGAGGGTGGTTTTGTCGGTGATGATCATCTGTGCATCCTTTCTGAGGCCTGCTGGCGACCGGCTGCATGCCGTGCTAGTCAAGCGGCTTGACGATTTAGCTTTAGGAACGGACTTGGTCAAGCATCTTGACGATGATCTCGCCAGCATCGACCATATCGGCCTCGCCCTGTGGCGAGCGGCGCATGACTGGCGCCACCGCATGCGGGAGGAACTGGCGGCCCGCGGCTACCCTTGGCACCAGAGCGCCGCCGGCGAGGTGCTGGCGCATCTTGGCCCCTCCGGCATCTCGCAGGCGCTGCTCACCGAACGCATGGGACTCAGCAAGCAGGCGGTGCAGCAGCTGGTTGACCAGCTCGAGGCGCAGGGCGTGGTCGACCGCGTTCCCGACCCTGCTGATGGGCGCGCCAAGCGGATTGTCCTGACCGAGCTGGGGCTGCGGGACTTTGCCGAACGCAACAAGGTCAAGCGGCTGATCGAGAGCCAGTATCGCGACAGGCTGGGACCGGAGGCATTTGCGGCGCTGGCCGCGGCGCTGGCCAGGCTTGCCGGCTGACCTGCGTCGGGTGTCGCCGCACGACGCGCCGCGAGAGAGAGCCGCAAGGGATGCAGCGATTGCCACTGATCGGTCCAAGAAAGCATAAACCATTCGCGCAATTGGCGCGCTGGAACCGCCCTTCGCCCCGACCCACAGGGGGCGCCACGCACTGGCCTGAAAGCAGGCATTAACGCCTCTCCGGGCACAATCATCACACCTTGGTGAGGTCTATGTTCGAGCCAGCGCACAAGTCACTGCCGCCAGTCGACTATGTTTCGATGATCCGGTCGCTCTATGCGGACCGGCGCGTCATGATGCTTGGCGCCCTGTCGTCGGCGCTCGTTGCCGCGGTCGCCGGCATCGAAGGCAACTCGTGGGTGCTGCTTGCCGTCGCCATCGGATTTGCCATTGTCGGCATTGCCCGCGACATCGACATGCGCGCCTTCGAGCGCAACGGCCTTGCCGACGACGATGTGCTGACCGCGACCCGTTGGGAGGCGCGCGCCACCATCGGCGCCGCTGCCATCGCCGGGCTTTACGCCTTCTGGATGAGCTACAGCTTCCTCGTGGTGAACACCCCGTTCGCCGAGATGAGTTCGCTCTCGGTCACTGTTGCCGTCCTGGTCGGCGTCGCCGGCCGCAACTTCGCCATTGATCGCCTGGTCACCAGCCAGGTGATCCTGATCGGCGCCGGCATGGCTATCGGCATGCTGTTCGACGGCGCGCTGCACACCGCCATGCTGAGCGTGGTGCTGATCGCCTTCGTCGTCTCGCTGCGCAAGGTTTCGGCCAATATCCGCGCCATTCTGCTGCGCGCCGTGCATGGCCGCATCGAAGCCACCCGCCTCGCCTCCGAGCTCGACACCGCGCTCGAAACCATGCAGCACGGCCTATGCATGCTCGACGAGAACGGCCTCATTGCCGTCGCCAACGATCGCGCCGAGCTGGTGTTTTCGAGCTTCATGCCGGGCAACTGGGCTGGCCGGCCGTTTGCCGCGATGATCTCGGCGGCCGCAGCGCGCGGCACCATTCCGCAGCGCTCGGCCAGCCAGCTGATGGATACGGTCGATGCCGGCGATGGCGGTAAGGTCGTGCTGCGGCTTTCCGACGGTCAGTTCTGCGAAGTGACCGTGTCGTCCCGCCTCGACAAGACCGTGCTGCTGTTCGAAGACATCACCGAGCGCGTCAAGGCCGAGGAGCGCATCAACTACATGGCGCATTACGACACCCTCACCGGGCTGCCGAACCGCGCCTATTTCACCGAGCAGGTCGAAGCCGATCTCGAGCGCCGCCGCCACCATGGCGACAAGCGCCCCAACGACATGGCCATGCTGATGATCGTCGATATCGACGACTTCAAGCATGTCAACGATACCCTGGGGCACCTGATCGGCGATCGCGTGCTGATCGAGACCTCGGAACGACTGACCCGCGTGCTGGGCCGCGACAGCCTCGTCGCCCGGCTGGGCGGCGATGAATACGTCGTCTATCGCTCGGGTGGCGTGCAGCTTTCCGACACCGTCACCGACCCTGAGGCGATCCTTGGCGGCTTCCGCGGCCCGTTCGAGGTCGAAGGCGAGGTCTTCTCGGTCAATGTCTCGGTTGGCGTGGTGACGCTCACCGATGGCAGCGACGATCTCGATGCGCTGATGACCAAGGCGGACCTCGCGCTCTACAAGGCCAAGGCGCTCGGCAAGGGCCGCAGTCAGGTGTTCCACGACGAGATGGACACCGACTACCGCTATCGCCAGCGGCTGAAGGCCGAGCTGAAGCAGACCGTGGCCGATGGCGCTTTGTCGCTGGTGTTCCAGCCGATCGTCGACCTGAAGTCGAAGCGCGTGGTGAGCTGCGAGGCGCTGGCGCGCTGGCACCACCCCGAGCTCGGCTCGATCCCGCCCTCGCTGTTCATTCCGATCGCCGAGGAAACCGGCCTCATCTCCGAGATCAGTCGCTGGGTGCTGGCGACCGCCACCGCCGAATGCCGCAACTGGCCCGAGGAAGTGTCGGTGTCGGTCAACATCTCCGCCCGCGATTTCCGCAATGCCGACGTCGCCGCCATGGTGAAGACCGCGCTCGCCACCTCGGGTCTCGCACCGCATCGGCTGGAGATCGAGGTCACCGAAACCGCGGTGATCGAGGAACGCGCCGCTGCCACCAAGATCCTCGCCAAGCTCGCCAAGCAAGGCATCGGCATCGCGCTCGACGATTTCGGCACCGGCTATTCCTCGCTGAGCTACCTGCAGGCCCTGCCCTTCACCAAGCTGAAGATCGACCGCAGCTTTGTCATGGACATCGCCGAAAACCCGCGCTCGCTGAAGCTGCTCAGCAACGTCGCCCAGCTCGGCAAGGACATCAACCTCACCGTCACCGCCGAAGGCGTCGAGACCGAAGAGCAGCTCAACCTGATCGCCACCCATTCCAAGGTCGACCAGATCCAGGGCTACCTGTTCGGCGTGCCGCTGCCGCGTCGCGAGGTGTCCGAACTCATCGACCGCATGGCCGCCCGCGCCACGTTGGAGCGCGTCCTGACCGTTGGTACGACAAACCGCAAACGTGGTTAAGACGCCTAAACTCTTCTGACACTTGAGGGATTCACCATCGCCACGCCGAGTGTCCGCGCTTATGCGTAGATGGAGCGGCGGCCGTGCGCATTTGGCAATTTTATTATGCCTAACGAAAGGTTAAACTCCCTTCGAAAGTTGCGGAGTTCCCTATGCGTTCGGACTTGGAAGGTTCGGCAGCGACGTCGGCTGCACCGGTGTCTCGCTTCGCCGGCACGCTGATGGAGATACTGGACCGCGTTGAGTATTCGCGCGTCCGCATGGATGTCACCGACAATCCGATCTATCGTCTGCGCTACGAAGCTTATCGTCGCGAAGAGTCCGTGCCGTTCAATGATGCGGGCATTGTCGTAGATGATCTGGATACTGCACCAAACGGCATGAGTTTTGGTGTTCACATCGACGGCGAACTGGTCAGTTCTATCCGGCTGCATCATGTCAGCGCCAAACATCCTTTCGGCCCGTCGATGAAGAGTTGCCCTGATGTGCTTGAGCCGCTGCTCGCACGCGGCGAAACCTTCATCGATCCTTCGCGCTTCACCGCCGACTACGAAGCCTCGCTCGCCTACCCGGCCCTGCCGTTCCTGACGCTCAGGATCGCGGTGATGGCGTCGCTGTTCTTCAAGGCCGATGCCTGCCTGGCGCTGGTCCGACCCGAGCACACCGCGTTCTACCGTCGGGTGTTCGGCTCGGAGGAAATGTCCGACGTCCGGGTCTATCCCGGCCTCGCCTTCCCGGTGGCGCTCTATGGCGCCTACGTGAACACCAAGCTGCCGGCGACGCTCCGGCGCTACCCGTTCTTCATGTCGACCGAGGAAGAGCGCGAGAAACTGTTCGCCCGCGCCATGGACGAGCACTTCGAGGCCCCGCAGCGCGCCAGCTCGCGGCTGGCCTACGAGCGGGCGCTGCTGGAATCGCAGTTCGGCGGCCAGGCGGCGGAATAGGCCAGCCTTCTCCTGACCGATAGAGACGGCCCCCTCCCATCCTCCCCCATAAAGGGGGAGGTGAAGAGTCGAGGCTCCGTCTTCGATAGTGCCAATCACTCGATGCGGCACCTCCCCCTTCATGGGGGAGGATGGGAGGGGGCCGTCTGCTGCAGTCGGCGCCCTGGTGCGTCAGGCCTCAAGCCTCCGGAATCCACACCACCATCGAGCCCTGCCCGCGGTTGGCCCAGAGGTAGTAGGGCAGCGCCGTGAGCGTTGCCGGAGCCTCCTTGGGCGGGCTGGTGCGGTAGAGCGGCTTGAATTCGGCCTCGTCCACCGCCTTGCCGCTGGCCGTCAGCTGGACGATGCCGTCGAACAGGCTCGCTTGCTTGACGGCGATCTCGCTCTGGCGCGGCAGCTTGAAGCGCTGCACCGTGCCACCGGGATTGTCGGCTTCCTCGAGGCAGTAGACCAAGGGGCCACGGGTCAGCGCCACGCGGCCGACATCCATCACCACATGCGGGTTGGCATAGACGCGCTCGACCGGCATCGGCAGCTCGAGGCTGATCTTGTCGCCCTGCTTCCAGGTTCGGCTGATCGTGGCATAGCCGTTGACCGGGGCTAGGCGCACCGCCTCGCCATTGATTTTCGCCGTCGCGCCCTTGCACCAGCCGGGGATACGGAGCTTGACCTCGAACGCCTTCTCGGTCGCCGGGTCGATCTCGATGGCGATGTCGCCCGACCATGGATAGTTCGACACCTCGCGCACTGCCACTTCCGTGCCGCCGACATCGAGCTTGCTCGAGATCCCGCCATAGAGGTGGAAGGCAATGCCGTCGGGCGCCGTCGAGACGAAGTAGCCACCGACCGAAGCGACGAGCCGACTGACATTCATCGTGCAGCACGGACAGGTGTGCCAGTCCCAGCGGGTCGGCGTGCCGTTGCTCTCAAGCGGGTTCATGTAGAAATAGTGCTCGCCGTCGCGGCTGAGGCCCGAGAGCGCGCCGTTGTAGAGCGCCGTCTCCAGCACGTCGGCATATCTGCCGTCGAGATCGAGGTGCAGCATGCGCTGCGCCCAGAAGATCAGCGCCACCGAGGCGCAGGTCTCGGCATAGGCGGTCTGGTTGGGCAGGTCGAAATCGAAGGTGAAGCCCTCGTTATGCGCCGACGGCCCGAGGCCCGCCGTCACATACATCTTGGTCTCCATCACGTCGTTCCACAACGTTTCGCACGCCGCCTTCAGCCCCGCGTCGTTGAGCTCGACCGCGAGGTCGGCCATGGCGGTATACATGTACATGGCGCGCACCGCGTGCCCGACTACCTTGTCCTGCTCACGCACTGGCTTGTGCGACTGGCTGTACTCGTAGGTGCCCTGTACGTAGCGCTGGTACTCCCAGCCCTTCTTCTCGCGCTCCTCGCGCTCGACATCGAAATAATGCGGGTTGGGGTTGCCGCGCTCGTTGATGAAATAGGCGGCGAGGTCGAGGTGCTTTTTTTCCTTGGTCAGGTGGTAGAGCTTGATCAGCGCGATCTCGATCTCCTGGTGCCCGTCATAGCCGCGCTTCTGGCCCGGGCCGGTCCCGAAGGTCTGCCGGATATGCTCGACATAGCGCTCCATGACGTCAAGCCAACGGCGGCGGCCGGTGGTCTCGTAGTAGGCTATGGCGCCCTCGAGCATATGGCCCGCATTATAGAGCTCGTGGTTGTCGCGCAGGTTGCTCCAGCGCTTCTCCGGCTCGCGACCGAGGTACCACGAGTTCAGGTAACCGTCCGGCGCCTGTGCCCTCTCGAAGTCATCGATGATCGCTTCGATCTTGGCCTCGATGGCTTCATCGCGGCGATGGCTCAGCGCATAGGACGCGGCCTCGATCCATTTGCCGATATCGGAATCCCAGAACACCTGCACGGTGAACCCGTTGGCATGGCGCGGAAAGCGCAGCGGCGGCGGCGGGTTCGGCAGCTTCAGCATGTCGAGCGCCGTATATTCCTTCAGCTTGGCATGCTGACTCGGAATGGTGCGGGCGAGAACGGTATCGAGCCGTTCCTTCCAGAAATCGCCCTCAAGGCGCACATTCACGAACCGTACGGGGTGGTATTGGCTCAATCTTAGTCTCCTCTGGGCCGCACCCGCAGGCAGAGCGGGCGGGCATGATGATGCTTCATCGACTGCTCGAGTCCCGCACAACCAGCGTGCACGGAAGTCGACGCAAGCCGCGGATGGTTTCGCCGCCGATCATGTCCATCAGCAACCGCCCTGCCTCATGGCCGAGCGCCGCCAGGTTCATGTCGACGCTTGAAAGCGGCGGACGGGCCGCATCGGTCATGACGTTCCAGTTGTCGAACCCGACGATCGCCACCTGTCCCGGCACGTCGATGGCGCGCTCGCGCAACGCTTCGGCGGCGCCGCGGGCGATCTGGTCATTGCCGCAAAACAACCCATCGGGCCGCTCGGCCTTGCCGTCGAACAGCAGTCCCACCGCCTCGCGGCCCCAGGCCTCCGACCAGGGTCCTGGCAGGTAGTATTCGGGATGTTCCGGAAGCCCCGCCTCGCGCAGGGACTGCGAGTAGCCGCGTCGGCGCAACGTCACCGACTCGAAGTGTTCGGGGCCGGTCACGCAGGCAATGCGCGTGCAGCCGACCTCCGCCAGATGCCTGACCGCCAGCCGCGCCCCGCTCTCGTCGTCGGGCACCAGCGAAAGGGACTCTTCGTCATCGGCCTGCGAGAACACATAGATGACCGGCAGGCCCGGCGGCAGCGGTCCCACCGGCGAGCGCTTGTCGGAGCGACGGGCGGTCACGACGAGGCCATCGATGCGCTTGCCGAGCAATTGGTCGAGATGCTGCCGCTCGCGCTCCGGATCGTCGGTGGCATTGCACATGAAAATGGCGATGCCCTGGTCGGCGAACTCCTCCTCCAGCGCCTTGAAGATCGGCAGGGTGAAGCGGCCGAACGAGTCGGTGGAGAGCACTCCCACCGTCATCGAGCGCGTCCGGTGCAGGCTCTGCGCCATGTCGTTGGGCCGATAACCGATCTCCCGGGCCACCGCCATCACCTTGTCGCGGGTCTCCTGCCGCAGCCGCCCATTGGCGTTGAGCGCCTTCGAGGCCGTGCCGATGGACACCCCGGCAATCCGCGCGACATCGCGGATGGTCGGGCCGTGTCGGCCAGTGCGCTCGGAGATGCGTTCGTCGGTCATGCGGCTGGCCCTCTACCCCTTCACCGCGCCCGACATGAAGCCGCGCACGTAATAGCGCTGCAGCAACAGGAACAGGATGATGCAGGGAAGCGCCATGACAACCACACCGGCTTCAGTGGCGCCATAGTTGATGACCCCCATGGTCTGCTGTCTGAGATTGGCAACCGTCACCGGCAGCGGTTGCTTCAGTGGATCGGTGAGCAGGATCAGCGGAGCGAAGAAGTCGTTCCATGCGGCGAGGAAGGCGAACAGCCCCACCGTCACCAGCCCCGGCACCACCGAGGGCAGCATGATTCGCCACAGCACGCCGAAGCTGCTGCAGCCATCGATCTGCGCCGATTCCTCGAGCTCGCGCGGGATCGCCTCGAACGAGATGCGCATCATGTAGGTGGCGAACGGCAGCTGGAACATGGCGATCATCAGCGCCACGCCGACCAGCGAGTTGGAGAGCCCCACCGCATTGAGCATCACGTAGAGCGGGATCAGCAACGTGGCGTAGGGCACCATCAGGATCGACAGGGTCAGGAGAAACAGCGCGTCCTTGCCCCAGAACTTGAAGCGGGCGAAAGCGTAGCCGCCCAGCGTCGAAATGATCAAAGTGATGGCGACGGTGAGGATGGAGATCACCGCGCTGTTGCCCGCCACGGTCGGCAGGCCGGCGCCGAAATCGAACATCGTCTGGTAATTGCCCCAGCCGAAGCCCTCGCTCTGCGCCGTGCCCGCCTGCGGACTGACAGAGGCGTAAAAGCTCCAGACCAGCGGGAACAGGAAGATGATGGCGAGCCCACCGGTCAGGACGTAGTACGGGGTGCGGCCGAGGGCGGAGTCTTGCTTGCCGGCGATCATGGTCAGTCTCGCTCCGATCCGCGCAGGAAGCGGAACTGCAATATGTTGATCAGCACCAGGACGATCAGCACGAGGATCGACAGCGCCGCGGCAGTGCCGAGGTTCTGTCGCTGGAACGCCTCGCGATAGATCACCTGCACCGCCGTCACCGTGGTGTTGTCGGGGGCGCCCTTGGTCAGGATGAAGAACTGGTCGAAAGCCAGCAGTGATCCGGTGACGCACAGGATCGTCGCCAGCGACAGCGAGGGCCTGAGCAGCGGCAGCGTGATATGGCGGAAGTTCTGCCAGCTGGACGCGCCATCGAGCGAGGCCGCCTCATACAGGTCGTCGGGAATGCCCTGCAGCCCCACCGTCAGCACCAGCATGTAGAAACCTGCGAACTTCCAGACGACGAGGAAGGTTGTCGACAGCAGCGCCGCCAGCGACGTGCCGAGGAAGGCGATCGGGTTGTCGATCAGGCCCAGCGCTTCGAGTGGTGGGCTGATCGGGCCGATGGCGGGCGAATAGAAGCCGTAGGCCAGCAGCGATGCAGCGGCGAGGCCGAGCGACACCGGCAGCAGGAACACCGTCCTGAGGAACGCCGACCAGCGGGTGACCGTTTGCACCAGCAGCGCCAGCCCAAGCCCGAGCCCGAGCAGCATCACGGTCACCAGCACCGTGTATTGGACGGTGAACCAAACCGCCGGCCAGAACAGCGGGTTACGCCAGATCGAGACGTAGTTTCTGGGGAAGTTGAAACCCTCGTCGCCGGTCAGCAGGCCGTACTTGCTCAGCGACATCTTCACCACCAGCACCAGTGGGGTGAGGAAGAACACCACGATGAACACCAGCGTCGGGATCGTGTAGGCAAATCCGGTCAACTGGCGGCGCAGGTTGATACGTGAGCGCCGGACCGGTCGTTCCGCCGGCGCGGCCTCAGAGATCGACGTTATCGTCACTTCATATCCCCACCTCGACATATCGGTCCGGCCCCACAGCAGGGCGCCGGACCGACGGGCGCTGCAAGTTACTCGCTGAGCGAGTCGGTCATGGCCTGGTTGTTGGCCTCGAGGTTCGCCGCGTCGCCGAACACGGCGTCACGGAACAGCACGATCCACGGCCCCTGCGGGTCGTTGAAGGTGGCGCCGAAGTTCTTGCCGAGCGGCGTCTGGCCGTTGGCCCCCACGGTGTTGAATAGCTTGACGCGCGGATCGGTGATGTACTTGTTGTCGGCGAGATCGGTGCGGGTCAGCACGTTGCCGTTCTTGGCCACCACCTCGACCTGGGCTTCCTCGGACTGCACCCAGGCGATGAAGTTCCACGCCGCATCGGCCTTCTTGCTGTCGCGCGAGATACCAATGTCGTCGCCGCCTACGAAGGTCGACTGGCCGCCCTTGAGGCCGGCGATCGGCGCTACGCCGATGTCGGCATCATCGAGTCCGGTACCGACCAGCGCAGAAATCTGCGTCGCCGGCATCGGCTGCACGCCGATGACGCCCTTGGGGAAGAACGAGGTCCAGGTCGGGCCGGCCTCATCCTTGCTTTCCGGCATCATCACGGTGCCGTCGGCAACGAGGTCGTGGAAGACCTTGAAGATCGACTTCCACTCGTCGCTGTTGAAGTGCGCCTCGGTGCCTTCGGGGTTCATGATCGTCTCACCGTCGGCCCAGGCGATCGGGAACCAGGTGAAAGCGTTGCAACCGCCGCAATTGCCGCCGAAATACGTGCCGTGGATATCGCCGCCGAGCTTGGCGACCGCACGGGCCTGGTCGGCGAATTCCTGCAGCGAGGTCGGGCCCTTTTCGGGGTCGAGGCCAGCCTGCTTGTAAAGCTTCTTGTTCCACATCCACACCGACAGGTCGGCGATGAACGGCATGCCGTATTTCTTGCCCTCCCAGGTCGCAACATTGATGCCGGCTGGCGCCACCTTGTCGATGTTGGGCATGGCATCGATACGGGCCGTGATGTCCTGGAACAGGCCGGCAGAGGTCCAGTTCGGCATGAACACCACGTCGGCCGAGAACAGGTCCGGCAAGCCGTTGGCGGCAGCCGCGGCGCCGATCTTGGTCTGGTAATCGTCGGTCACCACGTAGGTAGCCGTGACCTGGTTCTTGTGCGAGGCATTATAGGCCTGCACCAGCTGGTCCACCCGCACCTGCGTCGCAGCGCGCGTCCACAGCGTCAGCTCGGTGCCATCATCCACGCCGAGCGGATCGGTGCTCTGCGCCACCACCGGCGTCGTCAGCATCAGCGCGGCAAGCGCCATCTGCCACAGTCTTGGCATTCTCATCAGTTCCCTCCCAATTGCCGATGCCATCCTCCGGTCCTGCCAAGCAGGTTCCTCCCGGCAAACAGCCACAAAAAAGCCCTCGCTGCCGCCCGCCACTCGGATCTTGTTGATGAGTTGACCAGGCAGGAAAAGCTTTTCTCAGTCTTAGGTCGCATGTTTTCCTGTCACGCGCAAGAGATCAGGAAAAGCTTTTCGCACGCTGCACCGCCGCTCTCCCCGCGGGGGTCGTCCGGGCAGAGCAACGCGTGCCGGGCACGCCCTGCAGCACCGTGCAGGTAGGGCCTACTGGCTCAGTCCGAGCTGCTTCAGCTCTGCCACCCAGTCGACGACGTTGGCCGTCGCCTGTTCATCGGGCAGAAACCCCTCGGCAAACTCGGCCAGGCGAAGGGCCGATGAATAGAGCATCACCAGTTCGCGGTTGACCTTGACCCGCGCCAGTTCCTCGTAGCGATCGATGATCCTCAGCGTCAGGTCGGCGGAGATCCAGTTGGAATAGCTGAGGTCGCGATGGCGCGAGCCGAAACCCGAGTCGGCAAAATCGAACACCCCGTTGAGCATGCCGGTCTCGTGGTCGAACGCCATATTCCAGCCATGGCCGTCGAAATAGCCGTAAACCAGCTCGTCGCCGGCGATGCTGAGCTTGCGATAGGCAGCGACCGTACGCTTCATGAACCCCTTGTAGCCACGAGGCAGCCGCTCCTCGGTCCGCGCGATGATTTCGTCGGGGCTCATCCACGGATCGACCCCGACCGCGCCCACCGCCTGCATGCGATTGAGCGGCAGCGCGTGGAGTTCTGCATAAAGCTGCGCCATCCGCGTTGCGAGCGCGTTGCGACGGCCTTCGTCGAGGGCAAGGTATTGCGGCTTTTCCAGCGAAGCACCCGGTAGCTTCAGGTGCTGCGAGAACGGTACCGGCCCCTCATGCAACACCATCTGCGGCAGCGGCATGGTGACACGTGGCTTGAGGAAGGCCAGCAGCGCCGCCTCGCGCCTGAGCCTGGCCTCGGCCTCCGCATGGCGCGCAAACTTGAAAATCCAGCCGTCGCACTCGAGCGCGACGCTGTCCCAGCCTTCGGTAAGCGAGACGAAGTTACCACCCGCGAATTGCGGCAGGGTGCCGATGACGAGCGCGCGCAATCGCGCCATCTCCGCTGCCGGCACCCCCTCCATCGTCACGACTCCCCATCAAGCGGGCAAGAATCTAGACGAGGCGGAGAGAAAGTCCAATCAAGCCGGGTGCAGTTCCCGCACCATTTGCTTGTGGCGGCGTGGCGCCTTGGCATGATGCTTGGCCTTGTCCGGCTGCGCCCGCCGGTGGGTTGGCATACGAACGCCGAGCGCATCGGCGACGGTCTTCTCCAGCAGGCGATCGAGTTCTGCCTTGTGCATGATGACGTCTCCTTGGCCGCGTGGAGTTATTCCCACGCCGTTGCGCGAAGAAACGCCCGTAGCCGAGGCGGAGTTGCGTGACCGGGACTTCAGTTTCCGGTGATCGGGCTTCGATGCACAAAGCATAATTTCCGTTAACGGTTTGAGCGGATACTCTCCGAACCGGAATTTAAGCGTCATCGGCTGTGTCAGTGTTTCCGCAACCGCGGAGGGGCAATATGCGGTCCGTAGGCCTGGCAGCACTCCTTGTTGCCATCCTCATTCTTCTGTTTCCGTACTACCGGCAATGGGTGCCATATATCCGCCTTTCGGTCGGCGACAGCCGGCTGCTCGGCAGCCTGTTTCTGGCGCTCGGCGCGCTCACGCTGGCGGTTTTCCGGCCTCGGGCTTAGCGGCGGCCGTTTCGTCCGGCTCCGGCAACACCGTCAGCCGATCGTGAGCGAATGCTTCGGCGAAGATCGCATCGACGCTTTGCGGCCGCTTGGGCAGCGGCGTGGAAAGAGCTTTCGACGCTGACACCGCGGCCGGCTTGGCCTCAACCGCGACCGGAGGCGCAGCCTTGGCAAGCTCAGCCGGCTGGCGGCCCGCTTTGGGGACAACAGCCAAAGCCGGACGAGCCGGCTTGGCCTCGGCGGTCGGCCTTGGCGTCACCGTCGGCTTCACCTCGGTTGCGACTTTGGCGACGGGTTTTGTTTCCACCACCGGCCCTGCAACGGGTCGCGCCAGCAACGAGGTCCTGGGCGCAGGGGGAACAACCGCGACGTCCGGCGTTGCTGCCGCCGCTACTGCGGCGCGCGCCTCGCGGAAGCGCCGGCTCAGTCGCCCATACTCCAGCATCGAATAGCCGAGCAACAGCATCAGGCTCCCTGCGACTCCGATCCCGAGGCCGACCAGCAGCCACACCAGCGCGTCGTAACTCATCGTGCCTCAAACCCCGGCCATTGGTTTGCCCGCTACCATGCCGGATTTGCCTTGCCCCCCGCAACCCGCGACAGTTGCGCCCAACCTCAGCAATCCGGTTGCCCGGCCTTTCTGAACATGAGACGACTAATCAATTGCCGTTGCCAGCCCGCCTGAGATCCCCATGCTGCAAGCCAGAACGCGCCCGCTGCTGCCCGACGTCGTCCGCTCCGAGCTCAGGCGCGCCATCATCGAAGGCGAGTTCCCGCCCGGCTCGAAACTGCCCAACGAGGATGCGCTCTGCGCCCGCTTCGCGGTAAGCCGCATCACCCTGCGTGAAGCGGTGCGTGGCCTGATCGAGGATGGCTACGTCGTCCGCCGCCAGGGCTCGGGCACTTACGTCACGGAAGGCCCGCGGCTGCGCAACTCGCTCGATACCAACTTCAGCTACACCGAGTATCTCGAAAGCACCGGCCTCAGCGTCACCAAACAGGTGCTGGGCGCCAAGCGTGTGAAGGCCGAGGACCAGGTGGTAGCGGCGCTGAACCTCGCGCCGGGGTCCGACGTGGTGGTGATCCGCCGCGTGCGCAGCGCCGACGGCCGGCCGGCGGTGTTCTCCATCGACAGCCTAGCGACCGATATCGCCGACGAGAGCACCGACCTCGCGGCCTTTGGCGACTCGCTCTACAAGCTCCTCGCCGAACGCGGCCACACCGTCGATCACGCCCGGGCCGTGCTGGCCCCGGTCAACGCCGATGCCGAACTTGCCGAATTGCTAAAGGTGCCGGTGGGCGCGCCGCTGCAACACCTGCGGCAGGTCGACCACGACACAGCCGGCCGCCCGGTGATGCTGTCGCTCGAGTGGCACGTACCCGAGGTGATCGAGTTGCGCGTCTATCGCCGCGGCCCGGGCCCGCAGCCCGGCGGCTGAACTCTGCCGAGGCGGTTCTAGCCCGCCGGCTTCAGCCGGTGGTCGAGCACCTCGCCGGCTTCCTCGAGCACCAGGTAGCCGATCGAGGCCATCAACGAGTTGATGGTCTTCATGGCGCGCAGCGTCTCGAGGTGGAGGTTGGAGGTGGCGAGGCTCGCCTCGGTGCCGTCCTTCAGCCGCTGCAGGTGCTGGCGCTGGCTCGCCGCCACCGCCTCGCGCATCCGGGTCTTTTCGACCACCAGCTTGCGCGCCTGGTTGAGGTCGCGAGTGACGAGCACGTTGCGCGCCAGCTGCATGTTTTCGACCACCTGGCTGTGCAGTTCCGCCAGTTCGCGCCAGCCGGTGGGCGAGAACGCGAGCCGCTGTTCGCGCCGCACTTCGGCAAGCCGCAGCAGCGTTTTGGTGATGGCGTCGCCGACATATTCGAGATTGACGGCGATAGCCGCGAGATCCTGTCCGCGCCGCGCGCTGTTGCTGTCGCCGTCGAACGACACCCGCGCCAGGTAGAGCTTGATGTCGCTCTGTGCCTGGTCGATCGCCGCTTCCATCAGCCGGGCCTGGCGGATCTTTTCCGCGTCGCCGGCCTTATAGATTTCCATCACCGGCTCGAACATCCGGCCGACGATCTCAGCCATGCGCAGCAGCTCGCGAGTGGTCGAAGCCAGCGCCATGCCCGGATCGCCCACGGCCGTCTCGTCGAGGCAGCTGGGCGGCACCCCGATGGCGGCAGCCGGGTCGCTCATCGCCGGCGCGCGGATCAGCCGCTCCATCAGCCGCGCGGTTGCCGAGGTCAGCGGCAGGCCAACGAGCAGCAGCGCCACGTTGAAGATGAGGTGCAATCCGACCAGCTGCTGCACCGGGCTGAAGCCCGCCGCCAGCGCCGAGCCGCCCAACAGCATCACCGCCAGCGCCAGCACCGCGCCGGCGAGCCGGGTGATCAGGTTCCCCGCCATCAGCCGCCTGGCTTCTATGCTGCTGTTCCGCGTCAACACGAAAGGCCCGATCGCCGTGCCGATATTGGCGCCGAGCAGCAGCGGCGCCGCCGCCTCGAACGGCAGCACCCCGTGCTGTGACAGCACCACCAGCAACAGGATGGTCGCCACCGACGAATGGAACAGCCAGGCGATCGCCGCCCCGGCGAGCAGCGCCGTCAGCGGCTCCCTGCCGAGATAGGCAACCACCGCCGGCAGCACCGCGCTGTTGCCGAGTGGCGCTGTCGCCTCGCTGAGCAGCTGCAGCGACACGAAGATCAGTCCGAGCCCGACCAGCGCCCGACCGCTCTGCTTCACCCGGCGTGACTTGCCCTTGAAGAACAGCAGCCCACCCATCACCAGCAGCACCGGCGGCAGCAGGCTCAGATTGAGGCTGAGGATCAGCACCACCAGCGCCGAACCGAAATTGGCGCCAAGCACGATGGCGAGCCCCGTCGCCAGCGCGAACATGCCGCGCGAGGCGAAGGCAGCGGCAAGCATTCCCGCCGCGGTAGAGCTCTGCAGCGCCAGCCCGAGCCCGGCGCCGACTGCGGCGCTGCGCACCGGCCCGTTCGTCGCCCGCAGCAGCCCGGTGATCTCCGGGCGCCAGCCGCGCTCGGTACCGGTATGCACCATATGCACCGCCCACAGCATCAGCGTCACGGCCCCCGCGACATGCAACAGGAAGAGATAGGCGGTCACAGGCTGGCCCTTTCATCTCAATTGATGCGCAACACGCGCGTTGATCTGCAACAATAGGCTGCTTCGGCGCGTTCGTCATGAATCCCGCGCGAATACGAGAGATTTGAGGCGGCAGACCGGAGTGACGGCCATGCTCGCAACAATAGGCCGCGCACCCTACATTGCCAGTGCATCCCAAGGAGAGCCGCCATGACCACAGTGAAGTATGAAGTCGTCCAGCATGACGGGGGCTGGGCCTACAAAGTGGGCGACGTGCTGTCGGAGACCTTCCGCACCCACACCGCCGCGCACGAGGCCGCCGAAGCCGCCGCCCGGCGCCAGCGCGTCGCCGGCGCCACCGACGGCATCGAGTACGAAGACGCGCGCGGCGTCTGGCATCAGGAAATCGCCGAGGGCACCGACCGTCCCGATACCGAGGTCAAGGACGACTGACCAGCCAAACCGCCGCTATTGCGACAGCTTGCCCCTCAGTTCGTCGAGTTCGAGGATACAGCGATCGATCTCCGACTTGAGCGACCGCCGTTCCGCCGAACTCATCGGGTTCTTGGTGCCCGGCCGACTCTGCCCGACAATGTCGCGCAACGTGGCGATCTCGCGCTTCAGTTTGGCAATTTCGCTCGTCGCTAGCATTGAGGCTCTCCGTGGTCGGGTCTTGTCACCCGCGGGGCGGCTGTTAGGCAAGCTGCAATGCTCGATGTGGCCGCGAGCCGCCGAGGGCAACGCCTGACGCCGACGCAGCGCATCGGCTCCACTCGCATGGACGCGCGCAAGACCGGGAGAGCCTCTTCTGCAAGGGGCGATCGACAGGTGGCGATCACGGACGAGCTTCAACGCCGCTGATGTCTGTCACTCCGGCCGCCAGCTCAGCGAACTTCGCGGCACCCTCCAGCGTTTCAAGGTCGGCCGGAGCGCTGAGCGCCTTGCGTGCCCGACCGGCCGCATCACGTGCAACGGCAAGAGCGGCGGGACGCAGATGCTGATTCACAGTCGAAATCACCTCGAGGCTGACAAGCAGGCGCACCACGACTTCGATCGTCGCAGCGCCGTCACGCCCGATGGGTCGGAATGCGTCCTCAAGCAGATCCTGAGGCGCCAGCGCCAGAATGGACAGGCGATCGTAAACCACATCGCCTTCGGTCTTGCCCGGCTGCCAATGAACCAGCAGCCGGGTAACCGTGCCGATTACGCTGATGGCGGTACCCGGATCGTTGACGGCTGGCGATAGTGCCCGGTCCGCGATCTCCGCCAGTACAATGAAACCGAAGCGCGGATCGCTCTCGAAACTGCGTTGGTCCCCGATAACAAAGGCATCCACCAGCTCGGCGGCCAACTCGTCTTCGAGATGCCCCTCCACGTGCATCAGCGGACGCAGAGGTGAGACGTAGGTGCCCGGTCTCGCCGTGACGGCGATCCGGAGCTCGTGCTTCTCAGCAAGCTTCTGCAACCGCGCCGCATCGAAATGCTGGACATGGCCAAGCTTGTCGGCGCGAACGGGTTGGCCCACGGGCGCTCCCTCGAGGGGGTGACCGTCGAATAGCGGGTGCTTCTCCAGCAATTGCAGGGCCGCGGCGGTGGCTTCCTCCACTCGGCTTATAGTGTGACCCACCCGGCCGATATTGGAGATCTGGGCGATCCACCGGATCAGGGCGGCGATGACCACTGCAACCACAGCCAGCGTAACGGAGAACAGCAGCATGCGACCCGCCGAGCTGTAAATGCCCGCAGACAGCCCCAGGATCGCAAGGATCGAGAACAGGAACGCGCCGATGAACACCGAGATCGACGTCTGCGCACCCCGGTCCCCGATGATCAGCGCGACCGCACGCGGCGAAGTCGCCGCCGAGGCGGAGGACAGCGCGCTGACCAGCGTCGAGAGCGCGAAGACGGAAACCGTCAACAGGCTCGTGGCCAGAATCTCGAGGACCGACTGGATGGCCTGCTGCGAGATCGTCAACGGCAACTCGTCCGGAGCCCACCGCGCGACGTAGAACGCCAGCCCGATCGTCAGCATTGCAAAGGCCGAGAACGCGGCGGGCAAGAACCACATCTTGTTCAGCAGTTGACGAAGATAGAACGACAACTGTGTCACGATCTGTCACCTACTGGACCAAGCGGTGCGCTGAGCACCTTGACCAGCGTACGCTCGCCCGCGACCCGGGAAAGCACATAGGCCGGCAAGCCCACAACCGCAGTGCGTACCAACCCGTTCGAGCCCTGGAACAACAGGTCCGTCCAGCTCATCCGGTATTCCAATCAACCCACGCGGAGGGAGTAGCGAGCGCGCTGGTCAACCTTGTTTGCCGCGCGGAAGTTTCCAGCCTTCTCGATCTTCCTTCGCGTCCGTACCAAGGCCAAGGCCCTTACCTGCCGAAGTATCGCCGGTGGAGCCTCCAAGGTCGAAGCCCGGACGGTCGGTCTTCTCGGCTTTCTCGGCGCCGTCCCTCGTCTCTGTCTCCTCGGTCGTGATGGTTTCCGGCACGTCTCCGCGCGATGCTTCATCCGATGCCGGGCGCTGGTTGGTCGGTACGTTCTTGTACTCAGCCACCTGCACGCCGGTGCCATCGAGGCTCTGCCCCGAGCGGCGCTGCGCCTTGTCGCGATTGCTGAGGATGTCGTCCTTCCGGACTTTATCATCGTTCAGGTTGGTCATTGCGCCGCTTCCGCTGCTTTGGCCCACTGCCATGATCTTGTCCTTTCGTTGCCGCCTCGGTCGAGGCACCTGTTGGTCAACGGACGGCGGAGTGCATGGTTGCGCCGTGTCCTTAACCCCTGGATGGCGGAACGGAGACGGGACCGTGCACGCCGTTGCATCGAACGGCGAAGTGCGGCGGTCCGAGCGGACTGTCGAGGCGACCGGGTCGTGGCGATAGTCGCCGGGATCGGGGCGATCTCAAGCCAAAGGCGGCAAATCGGATGTCAGAGGACCAAATCCGCAAACGCCTGACCCGGACAGATCCGTGCGCTTGCCCCTGCTGGTCGACAGAACGGAAAGGGTGGTGCCGCATGCCGGATTCGAACCAGCGACCCCCTCATTACGAATGTGGGGGTTAGTGGGATCAGCCGGAATTAGCCGGTATCAGCCGATATCACAAGGTCGCTGATATCTGGGGTTCCGGGATCAACTGGTATCAGCCGATGCTTGCCGATTGAACGCGACATGCCTACTATCTGCTTACTAGCCGATTTGCTCCAGTAAGCAGGACCCACACATGCCTCGCCTCACGAAGCGGATCGTTGATACCGCGGTCAAGCAGGACAAGGACGCCTACCTCTGGGACGACGAGCTCACCGGCTTCGGCGTCAAGATCACGCCGGCCGGCAAGAAGGTCTTCCTGATCCAGTATCGTGTTGGCGGCGCCAAGGGGCGGACGCGTCGAGTGACGCTCGGCCACCTGGGTCCAGTAACCTGCGACGAGGCTCGCACCCGTGCCAAGGAATTGCTGGGCATGGTCAAGACAGGCAAGGACCCGGCAGAAGAACGCGATCGGCGCAAAGCCGAGAAGACCTTCGGCGAGACGATCACTAGCTTCGAGAAAGCTCACGTCGACCTCAAGACCAAAGACCGAACCGCCGAGGAGTATAAGCGCGCCCTCAAGCTCCACGTGCCCGAGAAGCTCCGGCGTCGTCCGATCGGCGACATCGGCCGAGCCGACATGGAGCAACTTCATCAGGACCTGAGCGATACTCCGACCATGGCGAACAAGGTCATCGCGATCCTTTCGAAGCTGTTCAGCTGGGCCGAGAAAACTGGGCTGCGCCCTGCCGGCGAGAACCCCTGCCGATACGTCGAACGGTACGACGAGGTGAAGCGCGAGCGGTTCCTTGCACCCGACGAACTCGGCAACCTAGGGAAAGCGCTTGCCGCTGACGAACGCCAGTACGTCGTCGCGGCAATCCGGCTGCTGCTGTTCACCGGCGCCCGCGTTAGCGAAATTCTGACTGCCGAGTGGTCGTGGGTCGATCTCGCGAAAGGCACTATCCGCCTTCCCGACTCCAAGACCGGTCGGAAAACGCTCCACCTCAACGCGCCCGCGCTCGAGGTGCTCAATGGGCTCGCCAAGGTGAAGGACAATCCCTTCATCATCGTCGGCGACATCGAGAAGGCGCACCTGGTCAACATCCAGAAGCCATGGCGCGCTATTCGGAAGGCGGCGGGGCTGGATGACGTCCGGCTCCACGATCTCCGCCACACCTTCGCCAGCGTAGGTGTCGAGGGCGGCGCCTCACTCGTGATGGTCGGTACCCTGCTCGGCCACACCCAGCCCCAGACGACAAAGCGCTACGCCCACCTAGCCAATGATCCTCAGCGTGTGGCTGCCGATGCCATCGCCAAGCGGATCGCGGACCGCCTTTCACCAAAGCCGACGCCGGCATCCGATCCGACCGACGACAACGTGTACCCGCTCAAGCGAGGGCCATCCGCATAGCGAGAAGCACGGGGATAGGACGGCCATCCGACAAGCCGGGCACACCTCCGGCTTCCCCGTGCGCCATCAGGTGTTCGCAGAGGTAGCGACGTGAACGACCCTCAGCCGACAGGCTATATCTCGCTCCGGCGGGCCTTCGAGACTTACAATGACACCTGGCCCGAGCCGTCAGAGATCGCCGAAAAGCAGAAGCTGACCGACGAGCACCTCGCCCAGTTCAAGTATGCCATGGCACACGATCAGCTTCGAGCGAGTGTGAGATACCCGGATCGGCAGGGGGAGTTTGAGGTTCCGCCGCATCTCTGGTCGGTAGAAGGGTTCACTGAACTCGAGATCCTGCACGACGCCGTACCGACACACGCTCCACCGGAGTGGTCGAGCTACGTAGGCCGCACGCTTTTCGTCCGGGAAAGCAGCTTTCGGCAATGGCTCGATCACAACGGCTGGCAACCGCTCCCGAACCCGAAGGACTTCGATGATCCGGCGTCCATGCCGACATGGACCATCCCCATGGTCTGCGCATGGATTGGGACAACTGACATCGAGCGTGTCAGGTGGCAAATGAGCGCTTGGCGACGAGCGCATGGCTGGCCCGACGCATCCCTCGCCCTCCTGGCCGTGGGCCAGATGATCGACGAGGACGACGATGAGGACGATCCGGCACATTTCGACAGTCAGGATGCATACAAACGATTGGCCAGTGCAGGAGAGAACGGGGACATCCTCGCGACCGCAATGTCCTCCGAGACGGGCCAACCCGTTCAGCTGAAACCATCCGATTGGACTTATGGCCAGCTAGAGTTTGGCAATGGACTAGACGAACGACTGCGGGTCGGCAGCGTGGTGTTTTCGCGGATCACCTTTAGGCGCACCGAGGTCCAGTCGCTTTGGCGAAACGAGGCGCTATCCACCCTTTCACAGACCGGCGCACCAGGACGCCCTTCGTCGATGTATGTGGTGCTGGAAGAGTTCGAACGTCGCGCGCGGTTATCCCCGCCTGAGGTCGTGCAGTCTGTCGGCAAGCAGGCGGACATTCTTCACGACTGGTTCACCGCCAACCACAAGGGCCTGCCGCCGCTCACCCCAAAGACAATAGAGAACAGAATCCGCGATCGGCATCGCGAGGTTTCGCCCCGAAAATAAGGTTTCGGGGGCTTTTCGGAGGACTTTTTCGGGTTCGCCGGGACACTCAGGTTCGCCGTGTTCACTCGGACACGGACGGACTCAAATGCATCATCCCCTCGCATACCAGCTCCCCGACTTCCTGAAAATTGCCGGCATCGGCAGGACGAAGGCGTACGAGGAAATCAGAGCTGGCCGGCTTAAAGCTCGCAAGAGTGGCAACCGCACCATTGTGTTGGCTGCCGACGCGCAAGCTTACCTCGACAGCCTGCCGACATTCTCGCCGCGGAGTGCGGCATGATGACGGACGCGCACGAGGGCATTCGCGGCGCCCTGCTGACGCCCATCCAGACCGCGGAATATCTAACGCTGTCGATCTCGACTCTGGCTCGTATGCGGATCGCCGGCAACGGCCCCACCTTCATCCGCCTCTCGCCTCAGAAAATCGGATACCGCCAGACAGACCTCGACAAGTTCCTCGAGGACCGCGTCCGCACGTCCACCAGCCAGTCCTAACCAGCAAAAGGAACGGGACCAAAGGCTGGCACGCCCCGGTCCCGTGGTAGTCGTCGAATGACTAAAACGCTTATGCCCGAAGGCGGCCTCGGCCGCAAGAATTCTGCACATCATCAACCCTTCCCCCTGACCGATTTCACCCGCGCCGGGCTGGTTATCTTCAGGAGGACGAGGCTGTCGCCCAGCGTCTGCAACAGGCTCGCCGAGCTGGCCGGCCTCGGTCATCAGGAGGCGCGCTGATGACCACCATCGATATCAACGAAGTCGGCGGTGAAGCGGAGAAGGTATGGCCCGCTCAGAACAAGTGGAACGCCAAGAACCGCAACAAGCTTCGCGCCCATCGCGCCGTTGCTGTCGCCCTTCGTCGCCGCGAACTGAAACGCGGCAAGTGCGAGGTGTGCGGCAGTTTCCGTGTCGACGCTCATCACGACGACTACGCGCAGCCACTGATCGTCCGCTGGTTCTGCCGCAAGCACCACCAGCAACTCCATGCCGAACTCCGGAGGGCGTCGAAATGACCGACTGGCGTCCTCACCATGTTGAGCTCGACTCCGGCATCACCAAGGTCGCCGGCGTCGTCACAGGCAATCGGGTGTTCTGGGTCGATATCGTCGAAGTCGACGGCGGACGGCTTGGGGTCTGGCTCGGTCACAGTTACCACGAGGCAATCGTGGAGGCCGAGCGGGCCCGGATCGACTTCGAGCTGCACGAGCCCGTCAAGGATCTGGTCGCTGGCCACGACGGGGTGCGGCCATGAGCGCGGTGAAACGCATGAAAGAGAAAGAGTCGCGCCATGTGCGGCTCTACCACTGGCTCACGGACACCGAGGCTTGGCGCGATCTCGACTGCGTGGCCCGCTGCGTCTACCTGCAGCTCGCTCGACGCTACGGTGGCCCTGACAGCAACAACGGCCGCATACCGTACTCGCTGGCCGAGATCGCCGACGACTTGGGCGTCAGCAAGCAGACCTCGATGCGCGCGCTGGACAAGCTTCAGGACCACGGGTTCGTGGTGATGGTGAAGCAGGGCGCGTTCCGTCTGAAACATCGGCACGCCACCGAATGGCGGCTCACAGAATTCAGGTGCGACGTCACCGGCGTGATGCCGACGAAGGAGTTTGCGCGCTGGCGAAAATCAGAAGCCGGTTCCACCAGGAAACCCCATCGGGTGTCGACACGGAACCGAACGGGTGTCGTGGTGGAGCAGGTATCAAACAGTAACCGGCCCTACGGTTCCACCACGACACCCGAGAGCCCAAACGACGGTTCCACCACGACACCACTAGTAGTTTACCAGGGGGGTGGTGGGCAGGAACGTGGTGGAGCGCGGTTGCGCGAGGCCGCCCACACGAGCAGCGTGCAACCGCGCGGTGCACCGGCGCTCCTCGTCACCCCTAGGCTGCAGCGAATGGATCGAGGAGATGCGTGATGGTCGGGTCACTCGTCCGGAGCAGTGTCCGGCGCCTCTGTGGGCACCACGCTTTCGAAAGGATCCTCGAGAGCGTTCATATCCTTGAGGAACTGCCTGAAACTCGCCATGTCGCTTTCGCTCGGGAGCGGGTTTGTCGGAACAGCCCGGAACGAGTTCGCGATGTCTCGCCGGCTCAAAGTGCCAAACACTGCGACGTCGTTCGAGATCTCGTACTGAATTGACCCCGTCCAGTTGCTAATCCGTCCATACCCAGGAGCGAAGGCAATTGAACCGGGGACCTTCGCGACCTCGTGCTTAGCTAGCGTCATCCTCAGCAGTTCCATCCATTTGAACGGCTGCTCGGTCTTAAGCAGGTCTGCTCGCAAGGCGCTGACCACCGCCGGGTCGTCCTTCAGTTCTTGGAGCTGGTTGGCGAACATCTCGCGCCCGTAGTGCTTATACCTAAGTGGCTTCCGGTACTTAGATATCATCTGGTCGAGCAAACGGTTGTCGTGCCACTTGACCATGTCGCTCGCTCGCTGCCGCCAGGTTCGCATCAACTCGTAGACCGCAAAAATCCACATCTGGGTCTGCGCCTGGAGGAAGAATGCAGTCGTCGGCGTCCTGTCCTCCGCGGCCATCTCCTGAAGCGTTTGCGATTCGACGTCGTTCAGAAAGTTATCGACGACACCGATGTTGTTGGCCTGCATCGAAAGATACATGTCCTCGCCCAGCATTTTCAGACCGAGCAGCGCGGCAGTTAGATCGTATGGCTCAAAGGACGGCTCCTGATGACCGTCGTCATAGTCGAAATCGTCGGCGCCTTCGAACTCGGTCATGACTTTCTCCGGTGGCATGCACCGCGCCAGTTTGCGGCTGTCCTATCGATACCGTATCCATAGCGCACCGACATACGGAGACGGAGGGGTGAGTGCTCAAGACAAGGCCGGATGTTTTCATCATCGAGAGCCTCGATCCTGATGATGAGGGCAATGGCAGGTTCGAAGGCAGCATAATCTCCAACATGCTTCGCCTGCACGGGAAGCTGCCCGAATACCGGTACGTCAGGACACGCGCTCAGTTCGAGGACGCTATCCGAGAGTTCGGCCGATCTCGGTATCGATACCTGCACATCTCCGCGCATGGCGACCCCGAGGGCATGTGCACGACGAACCTTGACGAGATCGACTACGATGAGTTGGCCGATCTCCTGAAGCCTCACCTCCAGAACAAGCGGCTCTTCCTTTCCGCCTGCTCCATGGTGCACGAGGACATGGCGGGTTACCTGATTCCGAAAACGGACTGCTTTTCGGTGATCGGGCCCGTGGACGATATCCACTTCCACAAGGCCGCGATCTTCTGGGCCTCGCTCTACCACCTACTGTTCCTCAAGGACTCCGAGAAGATCAATCGAGCCCGGCTTCGGGACACGCTGTTCAGGACGGCCGAGCTGTTCGAGGTCAATGTGAAGTTCTTCTACCGTAGGGAGGACGGCAAAGGTTTCGGTGAAGAACTGCTGACCTGAGCCAGGTCGAACGCGCAGCCCGCAACCAGTAGATAGCCGCTGACATCGGCTAGCATCCGTATGCACTGTAAGTTATTGAATTTGCTGTCGTTTCTTCTTCGTGGTACAGTTCTTAGGCCTGATTTGCCTAAGGATGCCCAGCGATGCGCACTTCCACTCTGCCGACCCGTCAGCCCCTCTCGGAGCTGCTGAAGGTCGCGATCACACCGGCCGAAAAGCACGCGGCTTTCGAGGCCGCCGCCAAGCGCGGTGTCACTGCCTCTGAGCTGGTCCGACAAGCGCTGCAGCGCGAAGTGCAGGCGGCATAGCCATGGCCACCGCACTCACCGCGCCGATGCCACTCGCCCGCGCCCTGCGCCCTGGCGGTTACAGCACCGCCCAGCCTCAAGGCCTCCTCGAACTGTTGTTGGCGGGCGCGAACCGGGGCAGTGACATCAGCCAGTTGCCGACGTTGGCGGGCGCTAGTCCGACGACGCGCCCGCCGTCGTCAGGTCAGGTGCAGGAATATTCGGCCCAGATGCAGCCCACCGACACTTCGGTCGGAGCGATGGCCGCGGCCTCGGAAAATCCGTACGCGGCCCGACCCGGCATCCTCGGCGCCATTTTCGGCGCTGACAGCGGCGTCGGAAAGTGGACGGCCGAGAACCGCGGGCTGCTTCAAGGTATCGGGTCAGCGCTCCTCAGCGATGGCATGGATTTCTCCCAACTGCCCCGCTTTACGGCCATGGATGACGAACGCCGGATGAAGGCGTCGGAATGGGCAAAGGGCCAGGGGAGCAAGAACGGCTTGCTGTTCAACCTGAAGAATGCAGGCCCCGACTATGCCGATATCCTCGAAGGGCTCGAGGGCGGCTATCTCGATCAGAACGACGCATTCAAGGCCTGGTCTGAGCGACGGAGCCAACTCGCCGAACAGGCCAAGATCAGCGCGAAGAACAAGGGCAACGCGACCTTCATCAATGATCCCGAGTTGCGCGCTGCGGTCGAGGCCGGGGCCTTGCCCTTTGCCGAAGCGTACAAACTGGAGCGGAGCCCGGACAAGTTCATCAATGCCGGGGACGGGAACCTGTTCAACACCGGCTCGGGCGAATGGCTATCGGCTCCCGGAGCCAACGCCCCCGACCTCAAGGAACTGTTCGGGTTCGAAAAGGACCTCTATGCGCAGTACGCCAACTCCGATCCTGCCAAGACCTACGAGGCGGTGAAGGGTGGATACGAGCGTGTTCGCGAGAGCGCTCAGCAGCAGTCCGGGGCCGGCGACATGGCCATGCTCTACGGCTACATGCGCATGCTCGATCCCGGCTCGGTTGTCCGCGAGAGCGAGTTTGCCATGGCGGCGCAGGCCGGTGACTTCGGCGAGCAGGTCCAGGGAATGGTGTCCCGCCTGCTCAACGGCCAGCGCTTGCCGGAAACCCAACGGCAGGAGTTTCTCGCCAACGCCGAAAAGCTGTACGGCGCGGCGGCGGGGAACCTAACGGACATCAATAGCCAGTTCACCGACCGGGCGGCAGGCTACGGCGTCGATCCGAGCCGCTTCATCAGGCAGCCCGAGCAGTTCCCAGCCTTCGGCCAGCAGCCCCAGCAGATCACCGACGCTGCCCAATATCAGGCGCTTCCGTCCGGCACGCAGTACGTCGCCCCAGACGGGACAGTGCGGGTGAAACCCTGATGGCCAATTTCTGGGAAGCTGATCCGATCGTCTCACCGGCCGGTGCACCGAAGTCGGGGCCGTTGCCCGGCGCAATGCCGATGGCTGCAGCGGGCGCGATGCCAGCGTCAGGCGGCGGCCAATTCTGGGCGAATGATCCCATCGTCGAGAACGAGGCAACAGAGCCGACCGCTCAGGAGCGCTACGACGCCGCCTTGGAGAAGTATCGCGCGCTCGTCGCGCCGCAGACAAATGCTGCCAAGTTCCGCCAGGGCGTAACCGAGCGACAGCCGACGCTGATCCCCGGCATCTCGAACGCGGGCCCTCTCGCACCGTACGACGCCACCCAGCTCAGCCAGCACGGCCTATTTTTCGGCGCGACCGACGAGATGACAGCGGGCATGGATGCGCTCGGCGCAGGCATTGGCCAGCTATTCGGCGGAAAGGGGCCCGGCATGGGTGATGTCTATGCTGTGCGGCAGGAGCTAGAGGCAGCGCGGCGTGACCTGGGACGCGAGCAGCTGGGTGGCTGGGGCACGCTGGCGGAGGTAGCTGGCGGTCTCGGCACCGGTGGTATGGCGGCCAAGAGCGCGATGGCGCTCGGTTCGCAGGCGCCAGCCGCATTTCAGACGCTCAAGGGCCTGACCGGGGCCGCAGCATCAGGCGGAGCATATGGGTTCGGCTCAACCGATGGCGGGCTGGATCAGCGACTACCGGCGGCCGGTATAGGGGCGCTCGTAGGAGCAGGCGCTGGAGTAGCCGCGCCGCTGGTCGCTCGTGGGGCACAGAAGGTGCTTTCCATCCCGGCGAACCGAGCAGCCTCATCAGCCACCAGGGCCGCAATCGGCACAGCCCCGACCTCATCAGCGATCAAGACGAAGGCGCGAGCGGGCTATAAGGCGGCAGAAAGAACTGGCGCCGTTGTCGACGGCAAGGCGATCAACCTGTTGAGCCATGACATTCGCTCGATGCTCGTCAATGAGGGTATCCTGCTCCAGTCGGGCCAGTTGGTGGGTGGGTACCCCAAACTCGCTGGCGCCCTCGATGCGCTCGGTCAGTTCGGCGCAAACGGTGCAATGACGGTGAAGCAGGCGATGACCCTCAACCGCACCTTCCGCAATGCCGCGAAATCGAACGACCCGGCTGAGGCCGCTATCGGCATGGCCATGGTGAAGCAACTCGACGACTTCTTCGAGAACCTGCCTGTTCAGGCATTCAGCACCAACGGCAAGGCCGGCATGGACGCCGTGCGGCTATGGGGCGAAGCACGAAAGGATTGGGCCCGGTTCAAAAAGACCTCGACCATCGAGAAGGCCATCTATGACGCCGGCCTGCACCAGGACGGGTTCGCGAAAGGGCTTCGCGGCGAGTTCGTCAAGATCCTCAAGAGCGACAAGAAGCGGCGCGGGTTCGCCGATGCCGAGTTGTCGGCAATGGAACGCTATGTGCAGGGTGGAACGATCCAGGGTTTCATGCAGGATCTGGCGTCGGGCGGGTCGATCCCCGCTTCCGTGCTCGGCCTGGTCGCGGGCGGCCCGATCGGCGCGGCGGTTGCTGGCGTAGGCAAGGCAACGGCGGGCAGGATCGCCGGCGGCTCTCTGAACCGGAGTGCCTCTCAGGCAGCCGATGCCGTTCGCGCTCAGGCGGCGCTGCCCAATGGGCTGCCCCAGCTTCCTCGGAAAGCACCGCCGATGATCGATGGCACCTTCCGCACTGTCTCGGTGAACGCTGCCAATCCAGCTTTCGAGGATCAGCGCCGAGGCCTCGCAGGGCTGCTGCAGGGATACGGAGTGGCTAGGTGAAATCGTCCTTCGACGGATCGTTGCCGAAGAAGAAATTAGGCCACAAACCGGCGAGCGTCGCCCCGGCATACATCGCGATAGGTATCACGAACAGCTGTAGCCACCAGAGGTGCGGGACAACCAGCCCGCAGAACAAGCTGCCGGCAATTGCTGCTAGCAGAAAGCCAGCGAAAGCGATGCGCAGATGCTTCGGGCTCGCCAACGGGCGGTCAAAGGCCCGGCGATATTCATGCCGCGGTAACTCTATCTCGGGGCGTTGCTCGCTCATGGCCTGGAATGTGCTCCGCCTCGAGGCGTTCGGCAAGGAAGGCGTCCATGCTGCCTGACCTCGAGCTGCAGGACGACATCGGTTTCGCCTATTGGTGGACACGCCAGATGGTGGGTCAGTTGCATGGCGACTTGCCGTGGCTTCTTGATCCCGGCAGTGGCGACGATGCCATGACCAAGATCCGGATGGTTGACGCGTTGCGCATTCCGCTCCAGCAGGCAGGCGTTGCAGTGCCCGCTATAGTCGATCCCGACCAAGACCCGATCGGCAATATGATCGCCTGGCGGGACTTCCTCGCCACCATGACCGCGGTGCACTGATGACCGAGGTGGCTACTAAAGATCCCTATCAGCCGAGCGAAACAGAGCGCGCCATTGCTGAAGGTGTCAGGGCGCGCGAGAAACTCAAGCCGCGCCCGAAGATGGGCACGACCTACTCGGAAGTGGACGGGGTTCTCGAGGCCAAGATTGCCCTTGACCATCCCGACCCGAAGGGCGCCGGCTCGGACGTGTTCTACGCCTCGATCGGCACGCACGACTGGGACTTCGCCCGCCTGCTCATCGCCCACGTGGCTGCCTTCTCACAATCATCGAAGGACGAAACGACGAGCCGTGACGACAAGGTATTCCGCGGCCACATGGCGCTGGTCCAGGGTGTGGAACCCAAGGACGAGATCGAGGCCATGCTGGCGGTGCAGATGGCGGCCGTCCACAGCGCCACAGTCCGCATGGCCACCGACATGCGCAACGCTGGCACAATCGACCGGCTGGAGTTCTACGAGCGCTCAATGAACCGCCTGGCCCGAACCTTCACTACGCAGGTGGAGGCCCTCAAGAAACACCGTAGCGGCGCCCAGAAAGTCGTGGTCGAGCACCGGCACTATCACCTTCACCAAGAGACTGCCGACACCGAAGAGGGGGTCGGGGTGTCCGAAGAATTGGAGCATCAACCTCATGTGCGGCGTCTTTCCGAACGCGAAACAGTGCTCAGCCACCTCGAAGCGCACCGGCAACCGGTGCAGGGGGCCGGCTGTGATGGGGTGGAAGGTGTGCCGGTTCCACGGGGCAAGGTCGGGGGCACCCGAAGGGCCGCGTAATGGACGTTATCTGCACGGCGGCGCGACCAAGGAAGCCCGGCGTGATCGAGCCGACCTTGAGCAATTGCTTCGGGAGGTTCGCCAGACCCTCGCCGTCCTGTAAATACAGGCGGGAAACAGGCCGGACGGCGCCCATTGAAAACAATGGCTGATCAATGGGAAACCTGTGGCCGCGCTCAGTCGCTAGCAGGCAACGACCTGTAACGCCTGGGACGTCTCTTCGGTGTGCCGCTATTCAGCGATCACCCTCACTTCGCTTGAAGCCCACAAAGGCCCAACCGAAGGCAGCACCAACAGCTAGGATCGCCATGGGCCAGAAGACGGCGGCCCAAAACCAATTTAGTAGTCCAGTGATGCGCGCCTCCGATTTGGTTCTCTCGGCGGCCCCCTCCATGAAGGGAGCGGCTCCCGCCAGCATTTCACTCAATTGTTCGGGTGTGACTGTCGCTCGGGCGTAGAGCCGCCCATTCTCCAGCGCATGGGCGATAAAGGTTCCCTTCGCGACAGATGCTTCCAAGGCCCTGTAAAGCGCTCCATAGGAAGGAACGAACTCAAACTGACGGGTCTCCGAGTTCCGGACAATAAGCCGTTCGGGCACGTAGGGGTTGAGCAATGACGACACGAGGAAGCCGGAACAGATCAACAGCCATACCCCGGCGAGCACCGCCCAAAGACGGAAGAACCCACGCGCCCAACTGACCTTCGCGCGCCCGACGACCGGGTGCCCGGCCTCACCGGTTGAGCCGTGCAGCGGGGCGTTACGCATTCGTCCGCCGTCCTAGTATGGCGCCCAGCTCGCGCGCCACTTCCACAGTGTCGGCCTTTCCGAGATTTGCGATGAATTCCTGATGGCGTTCCGGTGGGATATGCGCCGCTAGCCACTCCGCCGCGCGCCCAGCGGCCAGTTCCGCAGTCATCCCGGCCGCGGCGCATAGGGTGCGATACGTGCGCAGGTCGATATCGCCACGCTCCAGAAGCTCCGCGGCGAACTGGATGCGCGAAGCGTTCTCCGTCCCGTACCAGACGGCAAGCAGGTCCCCGGCCTCGCGCTCGTCTCGGCTGGGCTTAGCCATCAGCACGGCCAGTTCCCGCAGACTCAAATCCGCAACGCGTTGCGCTTTTGCCGGATCGTGGCCGACATGTTTCGCAACCTTCATGTAAAGCTGCGCCGTGCGCTCCGAGAACGTGCAGTGCTCAGCCAGCCATGGTTTCCAGCTGCCATGAGGAACCGTCGCCTTCGCTTGCTCCAATAGCTTCCCGCACTCGATGGCGAAGACCACGGCCTGGCGCTTGGCTTTTTCGACGTTGGCGTGCGCGTCGTTGATGGCGCCGGCAATGTTCGATGTTGTCATTCGGGCGCCCCCGGTTTCTTAAGCAACAGCCTCGCTCCCGTACCGTCTCCGTTGGTGATTTCCACATCCTCCGCAGCATAAGCCGCCACCAGTTTGGCCTTGGTCGTGTCTGTGGCTACGCCGGTGCTCTCGAACCGATGAACGGTCGTGAACGCCACCCCTGCCGCGTCTGCCAGGTCTCGGACTGACCACTTCAGTATGGCGCGGGCCGCGCGGTTTGCCTCTGGCGTCAGGTTTGCCAAATCGAGTAACTCCACAAAACGCATACAAGCGTATGCTTTTCAGTTGCAATGCATACAAGCGTATGCGATACATACACCTGTTAGCGAAATCGAGCAACAGGAAGTCCCGATGTTCAACCGCTCCGAAATCCTCCGCTCTGCCTGGGCCGCCTACCGTCTGGCCCGCCCCGCAGTGTTCGCAGCCGGTGACGAGACTGGCAGCCGTGCGTTCCTCCGCCCCTTTTTCGCTAAGATGCTGCGCCGCGCATGGGAAGATGCCAAGGCCGAGGCCAGCACCGCCAACGCCCGTGAGGCTACCCGCCTTGCCACTGAGTTGCAGGCGCGCATCCGTGCTTCGCAGGCTGACCTTGCCGCCCGCATGGACCCGATGGCCCGTTCAGCTCGCATCGTCGAAATCCGCGGCGAGCTGCAGGTGCTCGACTACGCCCCGTGGGGTGTCCGCACCAGCCAGCGCCGCGCCGACCTCGGCATCGAACTCCAGTTGCTCGAAACCACCGCCGCTGCATCCCAGTCGCTCGCTGCGTAGCCACTCGCCAGCGAGCGCCCCGGCACCCTGTTGCGGTGGCGCCGGCCAACTTCCCCCGACCAAGAGGCCAACCATGTTCAAACTACAGTCCCCCACCCTCAACCGCCGCCGGCTGCTGCTTGGGCTGGCGTCTGCCTCTGCTGCCGGCGCGACCGTGGCACTTGCGGGCGCTGCTGCAATTGCCGTGGCCGAGAGCCCGACGCTGCTCCGCCTTGCCGATGAACTTCCGAGCCTCGAGGCGGCCTACGTCGCCGCGCTCGCAGCAAAGAACGCTGCCTATCGGCGCGGCATGGCGAAATGGCCGAGCGCCCCCAAGGCCCTGCTGCGGAGTACGCACACCCACAACGCGCTTGAGCGGGACGTGGCCGGAGCTGGCTTCCGGCGTGATGGCGGTGAGGTGTGGGACCTTTGGACGCTGGACGACGCCCGGACGCCAGTGGAGGCGTTGCGGAAGGCTATCAGCCGCGCCCGCAAGGACCCGGCCCGCCCTTTCTCGGTCGCATACTTCTACGGCTCGGACACGGCGGATGGTTGGCGCCCGACCCTGGCAGATAGCGAAGCGCGGTTACAGGTGGCAGAGCGCTACTACGCCGAGACGGCACGGATACGGGACTGGTGCGGGTACAAGCCCGCCGAACGGGCCGCGTCAACCGCGTGCGAAGCGCTGGTAGCCCACATCGGGGCAATCATGGCCGAGCCTCCCGCGACTATGGCCGGCGTGGTGATCCACGCTCAGGCGCTCGCCGCCTTCGGCAAGGTCGAAAGATGGTGTCGCGTGACTTGTGTTGAGGCTTGGCCTTGGGCCGGTGACTTCGCCGCTTCGGTGCTGCGCATCGCAGAGGAGGCGCCAGCCAAGCAAGCCTGATCAGCGAGCGGCCGGGACAGTTGCGGCACAACGGCCCCGGCCTTTCCATCCCAAACCCATCGAGGCCAGAAATGGACAAGGTACAGAATATCACTCGCCGCGGCGCACTCATAGGCGCGCTTGTCTCCACAGCTGCCATTGTCTCGGCAAGTGCCGTGACGGCAGCCGGGACCTCATCACCTATCTCGACCCTCTTTCCGGAATGGCTCGCCTTGCGCGAAGGCTCCGGCGACGAAAACTTCGCCCGCTATCTCGACCTGCAGGAGCGCATCACGGGATCCACCCCTGCCGGTGCGCGCGAGCTGGCGATGCAGTTCGTTGTCGAGACCGACGATGGCGACAGCGATTTCCGCGACGCGTTCTTTGCGCGCGTTCGTCAGCTTGCGATGGAGGGTTGAGCCATGGGCACCAGTAGTATCACGAGGCGTTCTGTCCTCAAGGCGCTCGGCTTCGCTGCAGCCGGTGCCGGCGTTTCCTCGGTCGCGGTGGCCGAAGCGGTCAAGCCAGTGTTCGTGAAGGTCGGAAGCCCGTCGTTCTCGGTCTCGCCCGAAGTGATGGCGGCGGTTAGCGACTGGAACCGCACACAGGATGCCAAGGCTCTGGCGTGGCAGGCCTACGAGGCAACTTGGCTCACCGTCCGTGATGAGGACGGCAAGCTCGTCGCCCGCACGCCTCGCGACGTGAAACTGGACGACGAGAATAGTACGCGCGCCGCGTGGAAGCTGGCTTGCGAAGAGGCCGACGAGGCGCAGCACACGTTGCTGCGTCAGCTTCGCAAGACCGATCTCGACCTCAAGGCGATCTATCGCCGGGACGCAGGCCGATGAACGCGCCCTTTCTGCGCCCTCACGGGTGCCCGCGCGGCGTTGATCCCGTCGAATGGCGTCAGGTCGTTGAGGCTCGGCTCGAGCAGCTACAGGACGCTATGCTGTCGCTGATCGAAGCGCTCAACAGGATGGATGGAGATACCGACCTCGAGCCGTGGCTTGCTGGCTCAGTTGGTGAAACCGAGGATCGAGAGGGCGGAGATCCGCTCGATGAAGGGGAGCCGAACGATTGGGACGATGAGGACAGCGATGCCGACGAAGCCAACGGCGACCTAGAGCCATCCCTGGGTGGGCTCGCAGTGATGGTCGGCAGCAAGCTCATTGTCGACGGCGAGGGCGATAACTCCGACTTGGAATATTCGCTCGGCTGGGGCTTTGACATTTTCAGCCACGGCGCCGCTCACATGATCAATTCTGCGGACCGTGAACACGATGAGGCTGCGGTTTAGCGGAGGGGCCTACGGGCCCTTTCTGCTTCCTCGAAGGTGGCGCAGGTGTTTCTACTGCTCATGCGCCCTGGTGCACCGGTCCTGCTTCCCTGCGCATGGACCGTTCCCCGACAATCTGGCGACGCTCGATCATGTGTTCCCGCGCTCGAGGCTCTCCGAGTTCGTCAGCATCCCGTCAGAGGCATGGTTTAGATTGAACCGGGTGGCGGCCTGCGCGCGCTGCAATGCCGACAAAGGCGCATTGTTGCCGGGCGAGTGGTTGGCCATACTGCCGCATCGTGAGGCGCGGCATCGCCTGAGCGCCCGACTTTACGCGCTAACGTTGGCAACGGCCGGGACCACAGGGGCCTCGACAGCACTGAGGCCGATCGAGCGCCGGCTCAGGTCGTAAGGTCTATCGGCGCGCTCGGCCAGTTGCGGTCCACCGCGTCGAGCTGCCGGTCGAGGTAACGAACTTCGACCTTCGCGTTGATCCATAACGTGGCGCTGGCAACGAACAGGATCACCCCGGCAAGGGCCGAGAGCCACCACCAACCGCTGTCGCTCAAGGCGCGCCAGACGCTCACGCCGGCGAGTAGCACGCCGCCGAGGGTCCAGCCGCTGTACGTCATTGCCCGGTCAGCCTGTCGCATAGACAGCTCGATCAGTTGGTTAGTCAGCGCCTTGTTGACGGTCGAAGCCCAGTCCATGCTCGCCCCCTTACTCGCCCTTGAACCACGCATTCGCGCGGTCGTTGGTGATTAGGGCGACCAGCCCGGTAATCCAGATGAAGCCCACGGCCGCGAGGGGGACGAGGCCCTGTCCCGCCAAGTAGAGGATCAGCACCCACGGCGCGGCGAGGTAGGCCACCACCAGCACCAGCATCAGGACAATTCGTCCGTTCATAGCGCGTCTCCCCTCGCCCTCGGCGCGACCCTACACCGCCCCCAAATCACTCGCCATCCCGCCCCTTTGGCGGCGAAGGATGGCAAAAGAAGCAACCGAGGACCTATCGACGGCCAATCAAGGAGTCGATACTTGAGTAGAGAGGTATCTGCGGCTGCTAGAAATTGGAGCCCGCAGCGTCTTAGCCGGCCGCCATGGAAGTAGTTCGCCATTCCGACGCACGCCAAAATCCTTGAGGAACTAGCGGCCATTAATGGCACGACCAAGCATCCATTGGGATTCCCAACATGGGAGCCCATTGAAGGCAACGGGATCGAGCGCCTTCGTGTCGTCTGCCCTCTAGCAATTGACGGCGTGATCACCTCTGGACTACGCCTCGAAATCACAGGCCCGCGCGCCGTACCCGAAGGGCGTCCGTTCCATGGTATGGCGGCGTGTCTTTTTGCAAACCTGGGCGGTCAGGGGTGGCATCTGGGGCGCCTTGAGTTCGACCCGGTAGGAATTCCACCGCATCACGAAAACCAGCGCCGGTTCGCCCCTGCTCCCCCCAGAGTTGCCGGCGCCCACGTGCATTCGTTTCAAGACAATGTCCCCTACGGCCTCGACATGCTAAGTCCTCAACTTAACCTTCCGGTAGCTCTCCCCATGGAGCAAAGGTTTGAAACTTTTCACGATATCTTGCACTCTGTGCGGGACCGCTTCGTTATCCCGGAACTTTGGTTAGAGGATCCGACGTGGCTGCGACTGCTAGCATGACAACCCGACCTGAACAGATGCGTTCGTTGCTCAACGACGTTATCCATGATCTCGTTATGATCGATTTGGATGGCGGCGACGGCCTGGTCGCGCTGCCAATCCTATACCCAGGCGGGGCACCGGTTGTTATTCGGGTGCGGCGCGACGATGACCAGTTCATCGTCAACGACCAGGGGAACGGCTATGTTGCGGCCGAGCACATGGGGGGGGCGAGCACTTATCTCAAGCTGGCGCCCGCGGTCGCCGCGATGAACGGTGTTGAGTTCGATGGCCACATGATGTTTGCGGCGCGTGTCACTCGCGAATGGCTACCTAGTACGATAATCTTTGCGGCAGCAGCGAGTAGGCAGGCGGTTGAGCGCACCGCCGAAAAAATGACTGTCGACCTTGAGCAGTCGTTGCGGGCCAATCTACAGGATCGCCTGCGGCACACCTTCCGCGATCGAGTATCCTTGGATGTGGAGATTGCAGGCGGATCCACAAAGAAACGGAAATTTGCTGCTCGTATCGACGCGGGTGATCACGTCTCAGTTTTTGATCTGGTCACTCCACACCACGTGTCCATCAACGGCGCTATCGTCAAATTTCAGGATATCGCTCAACTCGATGCGCCGGTCTCCGGCGTAGCGGTTCTGTCAGATCAGAATAAGGTCGATACTGGCGATATCGCCCTCCTGTCGCAGTGGGCATCAAAGATCATCCCGCTGAACGCGAATGACGCTACTCTCCGCGAAGCTGCGTAGATTTTCACTGCCAGTTCCCGCTCGCCTCAAACGCGACGGTTGTGAGCTGTGTGAGGGATCGCCGGTAGCGCACCCTCCAATGCCGCCCGCTCCAGGGTCTTTTGGTGGCACCTCTAATGCCGCTCCTCAATCGCAGGCGCCGGCTGCAGATATCCGTGCCCGACAAGCCAATCCCTGAGGATGGCCGCAATCGCCTCTGACCTTGACGCAGGCGCGAAATCCTCCTGCAGGAACAGGTTCAGCCCTTCGACGATGTCAGCATCTGGCTCGGCATCGAGGGCGGCAATCATCTGCTCGGCGGCGATAAGGCGGATGTCCTGCGCCTGCAGGTGGGGAGGCATAGCAACCCTAGCGATCCTTAGGAGGTCGACGAGCACTTTGCGAACCTCCGAATTGTCCAGCGACATCCCGCCCTCCGGTAGAAAAACTGAGGAAAGGTCATCTGACGCTGTTCCGCAATAGCGCCAGAAGGCAGACCGTGCTGCGCAGGAGGTGAGGAGATGAGTCTCAGCCACTTCGCCCGGGGCGCGATTTCCGCCGAGAATAGCCGACGCCAGATGATGCTGCGCGGCTTCACCCCGAACGGCCATCCCCTTTGGGAGCAGCCTGAAGCCGGCCACCTGCGGCACGGCTACCCTAACTACGACGCCGTAATGGTTCTTAACACCCGGCGGACCCGGCCAGCCCATCACAGCAAGGCGGGACGGATGGGCATAACGAAGCCCGGCGCCCGACAATGGGACGCGAACGAACTGTTCAAGCTTCATCGGCTGTATCCCAGAGCAACCAAAGAGGAGCTTCTTTCGGCGCTACCCGAACGAACCTGGCGAGGCATCTGCGGCCGTGCTCGGGCCGATGGGTATTTCCGGGCACCTCGCCCACTCAAGCCGACCGGCAACGCGCTCCTCGATCAGATCCTCGAGAGAGCTAGGCAGCGCAACTGGTCGCGCGCCGAACTCGATGCCGAGACGAACTCACGCAAGTACTTCGAGCGAAACGCATGGAGAGGCGGAAAATGGGATCACAGGACGCACATCCGGGCGGTGCAAGTTCTGGGCGGTCAGTTGAGGGCCCGCTGGATGCACCCAAGCGCCCCGACGTCTGGCCACGTTGGGAGGGCTGGGAACTCGAACTCGTTTCAGCCGCAGGCGCAACGATAAAGCTACTGGAGCAAGCACTCCCTCACCGGACTCGTTACGCAATCCTCGCGAGGCGCAGACTGCTCGGCGTGAACCCGGCACGCTGGAAAGTGGCAAGCTGGCAACCTCATGAACTTCGTATACTCAGCAAGAATCGGCAGAGGTCCAATCACGAACTGGCTGCAATGCTGCCTGGCAGAACGGTTACAGCGATCAGCACGCGACGTGGAAGGTTGGCTCTCCAGACCCTGCGCCGGAAGGTATGGCTCAGTTGGGATCTGAGGGCCGTGCGTGAGGCAGAGCAAAGCGTGTCCGACCGGGACCTGGCCAGCCTGCTGGGCCGAACGCAAAAGGCCGTCGCGGCAAAGAGGCGCAGGATGGGAATTGTGAAGAGCGGTTCACCGAGAAAGCAGCGGCCGGCCTTAGTTGAAGATATCCACACACGAGCAGATGATTGCGGGATGGCCATCAATGCGATCGAGCGGGCCATCGATGCTCCGGGGGGATTGCGGCCCTCGCGCCAACCCAGCAAACAATCAGTGCCATTGGTCGCGGTCGCCGCGGTGGAGTTGCTCGGAGGTGAACTATTTGCGGTGTGGGATGACTGAGCGCCCCAGCGAGCAGTCCGCGAACGACTAACCGGAAACGGCTGTGCGTGCTTACTATCTGCTTACTGGCGGAAACTTATCGAGCGCGCCGAGCGCCGAGAAGCCCGGAAAAGGTGGTGCCGCATGCCGGATTCGAACCAGCGACCCCCTCATTACGAATGAGATGCTCTACCGACTGAGCTAATGCGGCCTGACCGGCGCGAGCGATGCGCTGGTGCGGGGTCTAATACAAGCGACGCCTGTCACGCGCAAGTGCGCTTGAGGCCATAGCGAACAGGCTCAGGCTTCGGGCAGTGCCAGCGGTCCGCCCTGTGGCTTTTCTGGCTCGGTCGGTGCCGGCGGCGGCGCGCCTTCCGGCAGGGCCGGCGTGGTGATGCCGGTGCGGGTGGCAACCGCGCTGGTCGGCACCCGCCATTCGAAGGCATCGAGCTTGCCGGTGACCGGCGACAGCGGCTCCCATTCGTCGGCGGTGATGCCGTCGGCGGTCCACACCGGATCGCGCGGCGCGCGCACGGCGCGGTTCAGCCAGTCGCGCGCCTTGCCCTTGTCGCCGGATTGACCTTCCTCGATCTCAGCCATCAGGAGGCACACCGCCTGCGAGGGGTTGGCATTGGCATAGCCGGCCAGCGCCTGCCGGGCCCCGACCCAGTCGAAGGCATCGATCGAGGCCCGTGCCAGCACCAGCGCGCTGGCCTTGTTGGGCGGCGGTGTATCGATCAGTTCCTTGATGCGCTTAAGCCGGTCCACGGCCGAGACGCCCGGCAGCGAGTTGGCGAACAGCGTCGCGATATCGGGGTGCGACGTGGCGCGCCACACCCGTCGCAACAGGCTCATGGCCCGCCGCGCTTCGTTGCGATTGGAGTAGATGCGCGCCGCGATCAGCGCCGCCGGCACAAAATCCGGCACCAGCTTCAGCGCACTGAGCGCATGCTCGAGCGCCGCGTGCGGGTCGGTGCCTTCGGCGATCTGCGCCCGCGCCGCCTCGACCACCGCCTGGCGGCGGCGCTTGCGGGTCTTTTCCTCGCGCGTCACCGCCTGCTCGTCGGCGATCATCCGGTAGGCCTCGTCCCAGCGGCCATTGCGGGTCAGGTCGTCAAACACCGCCTCGCGCGCCCAGGGCGCCTGCGGCGAGATGTCGATGGCCTTCTGCGCGAAGGTCAGTGCCGCATCGGGGCGCCCCTGTTGGCGCGCCTGATCGTAGAGGCCGGAGAGCGCGGCGAGCGCCGTTTTGCGGTTGGTGATCAGCGCCCGGTAATGCTCGCGGGCCGAATGCATGTCGCCCAGCGCCAGGTCGGCACGGGCCTCGAGCAATTGTGCCGCGGCATTGCGCGGCAGGTTGCCACGCGCCTCGCGCGCCAGCTGCCGGGCCCGGTTGGCATCACCCGCCTGTAGCGCGATGAAGCCGTCCGACAGCGCCATGAAGCCGGCGTCCTTGCGCCGTTCGCGCGATTGCCGGGCGATGTAGTAGGGCGCCGCGATGATGCGCTTGACGATGCCCCAGATGAGGATGATCAGCACCACCCCCGCCACCGCGAGGAACGCGGCGACGCCCAGCCGCGGTTGCATGCGGAAATCGAGGAACTCGATGGTGAGCGTTCCCGGCAGGCCGATCAGCCAGGCGATCCCGGCAGTCACCAGGAGGCTGAAGATGAGCCAGTAGGCGAGCCTGATCACGGAATAGCCTCCGCCGTCGGCGCCAGCGCCCGGCCGCGCAACTCGGTGACGAAGCCTTCGGCTGCGGCGAGCTTGGCAATATCCGCGCCGGACGGGCCGGCCCCGGCCTGCATCGCCGGCGGCAACTGCGCCAGGAGCTCCGCCGCCGCCTTGAAATCGTGCCGGCCGACCGCCGCTTCGAGCCGCGAGACGATCGCCTCGGGTGTATCACCGGCCACTTCGCCGACTGGGCGAAGCGCCAATAACCCCTTCATCCACTCGAGCGCATCCTCGCCCATATCCCCGGTAGAGACCGCGGCGCGGCCGGCAAGCACGTTCGGCACCGCCGCGGTGAACTGCGCCACCACTGCATCGGGCCGCGGCAGGCCTTCGGTCGCAGCAGCCTCCACCGGTCCGGGCACCGCGAGGTCGGGCAGCAGCGTCTTGAGGCCGGCGAGTTCGGCCGCGAATGGCCGGCCGTTGGCGATGGCAGTTTCGAGCCCCGACACCATCAATGGCAGGCGCACTGCGGGGCCGATATCGGCGGCGCCGAGCGACTGGTTCTGCGTCGAAATGGCGCTCTGCGTTTCCGACACATCGCCCTTGAGGCCGCCGATTGCGCTGTCGGCGGCGGCCACCCGCTGGTCGAGTGCCGCCAGCTGGGTGCGCAACTCGGCGATGCCGGCCTCGATATCGCTGATGGTCTGCGCCAGGGCCGTCGCATCGGCAGAAGAGGCACCGGCGCCGATTGCCGTCACCCGGTCCTCGAGGCCTTTCAGCTGGGCTTCGATCGGCGCGAGATCCACAACCGGCGCGCTCGGTAGGGCCGCAACTGCCTGTCGCACTTCGTTCAACCCGCGGTCGAATTGCGCGATGGTCGCATCAAGGCTGACCTGCGTGCGCTTGCCCTGCTCTTCGAGAGCCGTGAGCCGCGGCGATTGCCCCTCGAGCGCGGCGAGGCGGGTTTCGATTTCGCTGAGGCTGCTGTCGGTCGCGTCGAGTCGTGCCGCGGGGTCGGCGATCAGCGGGCGCTGGTTTGGCAGCGGCAGCCAGTTGCCGAGCCCATAAACGATGCCGGCGCCGAGCAGCGCCCCGGCGACCGCGGCAATCGAGATGGCGCTCCATGGCATGGCGAGCCGCGCCTGCGGTCGTGGCGGCGGAGGCGGCGACGGACGCAAAGGTTCTTCCGCGGCGGGGCTCGCCTCGCTCGACGTGGCGTCGGCAGCCTCGGCAGCCTTGCCACTTGCCGTCGTCGCAGCGGCCGGCTTCTCGGCCTCCCGCGCCGTGAGCTCGATGACCGGCGGCTTGACGGGCCCCGACTTGCGTTCAGCCATGCGGCACTTCCTTGCTTAGCTTCATGGGTTTTGGTCGCGAGCGAACGACAAGGCAAGTCCCATCATTGCCTCCTCGCTGGGATGATCGGCGAGACCGACCCGCACGAAATGGGCATCGAGCAGCGGCGCGGCAACCGCCTCGGACAGGCAAAGCACGCCGAAACGCGCTCGTGCCGGCTTTTCCAGCCCGCGCTCCACCAACCGCACGAAGGTCTGTGCGGTGCGCTTCGAATAAAACAGAGCCGCGTCGATCTCGCCACCATTGAGCCGGTCGACGAGACCATCGGGCAGCGCCGCCACCGGATTCATGGCATAGACTTCAGCGGTGATCACCATGCGCCCGAACGGCGCCAGCGACTTTCCGAGGTCCGCCGACATGTCGCGCGCCGCCGGATAGAAGATCGGACCAGCCAGCGGCGCATGCGCCAGCAGCTCGACCAGGTCGGCGAAGGCGCCATCGGCGCTGGTCACCGTCTCGAACCCCATCTCGCGCGCCACGGCGGCCGTGCGGTTGCCGACGGAGTAGACCGGAAGTCTGCGATAGCGATCGAGCACGCCGCGCTCGTCGAGGGCGCGCAACGCGTTGGAACTGGTGAGCACCAGCGCGGCAAAGCCCCTGGGGTCGGGCAGGCCCCCCTCGAGCGTTTGGTGCACGAGCAGCGGACACGGCACACCCTCGATCCCGAGCGCACCGAGCCTTGCGGCGGTATCGCTCGCGTCGGGGTCTGGCCGGGTCACGAGCATTTTCAAGACGAGTCTATCCTTTGAACTGCCGCTGGAACTCCGGCCCTGCCTGTTCCAACAGCGTCGCACCCAGTTGCGTTCCGAGTTTGGCGGCATTGGTGGCCGCACCTTCAACCGAGCCGCGATAGAATTCGTGGCCGTCGGGGCTGAGGATTTCGGCGGTCAACCTGCACGAAACCCCATTCAATTCGGTAAACGCGCCGATCGGGGTTCGACACGAACCGTCGAGAGTTGCGAGCAGCGCCCGCTCGGCAGCGATCGTGGTGGCAGTCGGCACGTGATTGAGCACCTCGACCAACGCGACGGTGCGACTGTCGGCCTCGCGGATTTCGATGCCGATAGCGCCCTGCGCCGGCGCGGGCAGGAACTCGAGCGGATCGAGATAGGCGGTGATCTTGTCCTGCATGCCCAGCCGATTGAGGCCGGCCACCGCCAGGAGCGTGGCGTCGGCAATTCCGGCCTCGAGTTTTGCCAACCGAGTGCCGACATTGCCGCGAAACTGCACCACTTCGAGGTCGGACCGCACACGCAGCATCTGCGCCGCGCGACGGATCGAGGACGAGCCGAGCTTGGCCCCCTGGGGCAGCGCAGCAACGCTTTTATGGCTCAGCGAGACGAACGCATCGCGCACGTCCTCGCGTTCGAGGAACGCCGCCAGCACCATCCCCTCGGGCAGCCACGACGCCAGGTCCTTGCTCGAATGGACGCCGAGATCGATTTCGCCGGCCGCCAGTGCCGCCTCGATCTCGCGCGAGAACAGCCCCTTGCCACCGGCCTCGCTCAGCGGCCGATCGGTCAGCCTGTCGCCGCTGGTGGTGATGACGCGGATCTCGATGCGCTCCAGGTCGACGCCATGCGCCTCGGCCAGCAGTCGTTGCGTCAGGCGCGCCTGGGCCAGCGCCAGCGTGGAGCCACGGGTCCCGATGCGGAGGAACGGCGCCGATTGCATTTCAGTTCATACCTATTGTAGGCCAAAGCCGGGCTGGGCTTACCCCTTGGAGAGGGTGCGGACAAGTTTGATGAGAGTGCTCGGCATCGAAACCAGCTGCGACGAAACCGCCGCCTCGATCGTCGAGCGCGATAGTTCGGGGCATGCGACCATCCTGTCGAACATCGTACGCAGCCAGCTCGAGGAGCACGCGCCGTATGGCGGCGTGGTACCGGAACTGGCGGCGCGCGCCCATGTCAGCCACCTCGACCACATCATCGAGCGAGCCGCGACGACCGCCGGCATCAAGCTCAGCGAGGTCGATGCCGTCGCTGCCACTGCCGGCCCCGGGCTGATCGGCGGCGTGCTGGTCGGCCTCACCACCGCCAAGGCGATCGCCGCGGCATTGGGGAAACCGCTGATCGCCGTGAACCACCTCGAAGCCCACGCGCTCACCGCCCGGCTCACCGACGGCATCGCCTTCCCTTACCTGATGTTGCTGGTCTCAGGCGGGCACAGCCAGTTTGTGCTGGTGCGGGGTGTGGGCGACTATCAGCGCTGGGGCACCACCATCGACGATGCCCTGGGCGAGGCCTTCGACAAAGTGGCCAAGCTCCTCGGTCTCGGCAACCCCGGCGGGCCGGAAGTCGAGAAGTTGGCGGCCAAGGGTGACGCCCGCCGCTTCAAGTTTCCCAAGCCGCTGCTCAAGGAAGATCGGCTCGATTTCTCCTTTTCCGGATTGAAGACAGCCGTCCGCCTTGCCGCCGAGCAGCAGGCGCCGCTGACCGACCGGGATGTCGCCGATATCTGCGCCAGCTTCCAGCGCACCGTGGCCGAGATCGTCGCGGTTCGCGCCCGCTCGGCGCTCGCACGATACGCCACCGAGCTCCCCGGCCAGCCGCCGCGGCTGGTGGTTGCCGGCGGAGTTGCCGCCAACAAGGCAATCGGCGCGGCCCTGCGGGATGCGGCTGACAAGGCCGGCGCCATGCTGATCATCCCGCCGATCCCGCTTTGCACCGACAATGGCGCCATGGTCGCCTGGGCTGGAGCGGAACGGCTGGCGCTCGGCGCCGCCGACCCGCTCGATGTCGCCGCCAAGGCGCGCTGGCCGCTCGATAGCGCCGACATGAGGCTGAGCCATGGCGCTTGAGCGCATCGCCGTGGTCGGAGCCGGCGCCTGGGGCACTGCGCTGGCACAGGCCGCTGCTATTGCCGGTCGCACCGTGACGCTGGTCGGCCGCGACCCCACGGCGATCGATGACATCAACCGCAACCGGCGCAACAGCGCGCATCTCGGCAACCAGCAGTTGTCCGACCGCATCACCGGTGCGCTCGAGTTCCCCGATGCCGACCTGGTGATCCTCGCCGTGCCGGCGCAGGCGAGCCGCGCCGCGCTCAAGCCGATCGCCGCCGCCCTCGCGCACCTGCCGGTGGTGCTCACCGCCAAGGGTCTCGAGCACGGTACCCTGCAGCGGCAGAGCGAGGTGCTCGCCGACGTTTCGCCGACCGCCATCCCCTATGTGCTGAGCGGGCCGAGCTTCGCCGCCGACGTCGCCGCCGGCCGCCCCACCGCCGTCACCCTTGCCGGTGACGACCCAGCGGAAACCTCGGCGATTGCCGCTGCCCTTGCCGGCCCGACCTTCCGGCTCTACGCCGCAGACGACCGGCTTGGCGTCGAGCTCGCCGGGGCGCTGAAGAACGTCTACGCGCTCGCCTGCGGCGCCGTCGATGGCGCAGGCCTCGGCGCCTCGGCCCGCGCGGCGCTGCTGGCCCGGGCTTTCGCCGAACTCACCCGCCTCGTCGTCCGCATGGGCGGCAGCGCCTCGACCCTCACCGGCCTCGCGGGCCTCGGCGACCTGACGCTGAGCTGCACCTCGACGCAGTCGCGCAACTACCGCTACGGCGTGAGCCTCGGCCGTGGCGAGAGCCCGGGTTCCGAGCTCGCCGAAGGGGCGCTCACCGCACCGGTAGCGAAGCAGCTGGCCGACCAACTGCTGATCGACGCCCCGCTGATCGATGCGGTAAACCTCTTGCTCGGCGGCACCACCACCATTGCAGATATCGTAGCGGGCCTCATGTCGCGGCCGCTCAAACGGGAGGAATGACTTTGCTTTATGCCTTGATCGCGCATGACCGGCCCAACGGCCTTGCCCGCCGCCAGGAAGTGCGCCCGGAACATTTGAAGCATCTCGATAGCCTCGGCAGCCGCTTGGTGCTGGCCGGCCCGTTCCTCGACGACAATGGAGACATGACCGGCTCGATCGTGGTGATCGAAGCCGAGAACCTCGAGGCTGCGCAGGCGATCTTCAACAGCGATCCGTTCGTGGTGAACGGCGTGTTCGACCAGATCACCATCAAGCGCTGGCATCTCGGGATCAACAATACCAACAAGTGAGGCGGCGATGGCCTACTGGCTGATGAAATCGGAACCCGACGTCAATTCCTACGATGACGTGGTGGCGCGCGGCGTTCCCGAGGAGTGGCACAGTGTGCGCAACTACACCGCGCGCAACAACATGAAGGCAATGCAGCTCGGCGACGAGGCGTTCTTCTACCACTCCAACATCGGCAAGGAGATCGTCGGCATCATCAAGGTGGTGGCCTTGGCCCATCCCGATTCCACCGCCGAACCGAACGACAAGGGCAAGATCGTCTGGGAGTGCGTCGACGTGCTGCCGGTGAAAAAGTTGCCGAAGCCTGTGACGCTCGAAACCATCAAAAAGACCCCCGAGCTCGCCGACATGGCGCTGGTGAAGCTCTCCCGCCTGTCGGTCTCGCCAGTGACCGAGGCGGAGTGGAAGCTGATCTGCAAGATGGGCGGTCTGTAGACCCGCGCTTTGAGATGGCCAGCGCGCTGGCCATCTCCCCAAATCCCCCAAATCGCCGTAAGTTCGGGTTCCGCACAAAGCGGGAGGGGGATCGATCATGCATTTTGCCGTCAACTGGCTGGCGATTGTCGTCGCTGCCGTCGCCAGCATGGGATTTGGCGCCATCTGGTACAACGTGCTCGGCAAGCAGTGGCTGAGCGCCATCGGCAAGACCAGGGAACAACTCGACGCTGCCGATTGGACGCCTTTCGCCTGGGGCTTCGCGGTGCAGCTGGTGACAGCCTACTTCATCGCGCTGATCACGCCGGCGCTGTTCGGCTCGACCGACCTGTGGAACGGCATTCTCGCCGGCGTGCACATGTGGGCCGGGTTCGTGCTTACCTTCCTGATCCTCAACCATCGCTATCAGGGCCTGCCCTGCGGCTGACCGCCATCGACGGCGGCTACGCTCTGGCGGTGCTGGTGATCCAGGGCATCGTCATCGGCCTGTTCGGCGGCCCCGCGGTGCCGGCGGCCTGAAGGAACGGATTGACGATCCGCAGGCGGCCGGCGATCAGCTGGCCGTGCTGCCGTCCTTGCTGCGAGAGTTTGCTTCCTCGCGGTCGAACTTGAAAATCGGCCGGCATCGAGCCGCCGAAAATCTCACGCAACCTCTTGATAGCCGTCTGCCTCCCTTCGAGGCTGAGAGGGAGTTCAGACTTACGAGCCTTGTTCTCGCTCATGTAACCTCGTCAAAAGTCCGCCGTCAGGCCCTTGATTTCCCAGTCGCCGTAGCGGGCCGGGTCGAGCCCGCCGCGGCCGCCTTTTTCGCGTTTGCCGGCGGCAGCCTTTTCGTCGATTTCGGCGCGGCGTGCCGCGGCTTCGTCGAGCGCGCGCTGCGCGGCGGGGCTGAGCGGGGGCTTGGCTTGTGGGGTGTCGTCCATAAGATTACCGTTTCGACATGGTCCTTGTGGGGAACCCCACGCCATCCCATGTTCTTTTCAGTTCAGACGCTCACGAGGTACAAGACTTAACGGCAATGCTCAACTTCCTCCGCACTTCGGTCCTGCTCGCTGTCCTCACCGCCATCTTCATGGCGGTCGGTTACTTCGTCGGCGGCACCGGCGGCATGTGGATCGCTTTCATCATTGCTGCGCTCACCAACCTGTTCGCCTACTGGAACTCGGACAAGATGGTGCTGCGGATGCAGAACGCCGTCGAAGTCGACCCGCGCACCCAGCCCGACCTCCACAATACCGTCGCGGCCCTGGCCCAGCGGGCCGGCATCCCGATGCCGAAGCTCTATGTCATCAACACCGAGCAGCCCAACGCCTTCGCCACCGGCCGGAACCCGCAGAACGCCGCGGTGGCCGTCTCGGCCGGGCTGCTGCGTTACCTCGAGCCGCGTGAAGTCGCGGCGGTGGTGGCGCATGAACTGGCCCATATCCGCAGCCGCGACACGCTGACCATGACGATGACCGCCACCATTGCCGGCGCCATCTCGATGCTGGCGCAGTTCGGCCTGTTCTTCGGCGGCGGCAACTCGCGCGACAACCCGCTCGGCCCGATCGGCGTGCTGATCGCGGTGATCGTGGCTCCCATCGCCGCGGCTCTGGTGCAGATGGCAGTGAGCCGTACCCGCGAATATGAGGCCGACAAGGACGGCGCCGAGATCTCCGACGACCCGCTGGCGCTTGCTTCGGCGCTCAACAAGATCAGCCAGCTGGCGCAGCGCACGGTCAATGTGCCGGCCGAGCGCAACCCGGCGCAGGCTCACATGTACATCTTCAACCCGCTCAATGGGCAGCGCATGGATAACCTGTTCTCGACCCACCCCAATGTCGAGAATCGTATCGCCCAGCTGCAGCGCATCGCCGGCGAAATGCAGGTCGACCGCACCGGTCGCCGCCCCGCACCGCAGCCGGCGACCGGCGATAACATCCCCCGCAATACCGGCGGTGGCTGGCGCGTCCCCTCGACAGGCTCGAGCGAGAATGGCAATAGCTCGCGCGGACCCTGGGGCTGAGCTCGTTGAAGAAACAGAAACACCCGCCTGGACTGAAGCTGAGGCTGCTCGCAGCCGAACGGCTCGATCAGGTACTCAAGGGGGCGAACTTCGCCCCTTTTTCGCAATCGGAGATCGAGGACGGTCGCGACCGCGCGCTGGCCAACCGGCTGGTGACGGTGTCGTTGCGTCGCCACGGCCAGCTCAACCTGATGATCGCGCGCTTCCTCGACCGCGGCATCCCGAAGAAATCCGGACCGTTCGAGGCGATCCTCAGGCTCAGCCTCGCCCACCTGGTGTTCCTGCCCGAATTGGGCGACCACAGCGCCATCTTCCTTGCTGTCGAAGCCAGCAAGCGCGACACCCGCAGCCAGCATCTCTCGAAGTTGATGAACGCCGTGCTGCGCCGCGCCCAGGGCGAGGCGCATGCCCTGCGCCACCTGCCCTACCAGGCGCTGTTCCCCGAAACGCTCGGGCCGCTGTGGCGCGACACCTATGGCGAGGATGCGCTCGAGGATTTTGCCGGCGCCCTGCTCGACGGCGCGCCGCTCGACCTGACGCTCAAGGCGGTTGAACCGCAATTGATCGACGAGCTCGGCGCCGCGCCGCTGCTCGCCGATACCGTCCGCATCGACGAGCGCGACCGTCCGGTCGAGGCGCTCCCCGGCTTCGAGACCGGCCGCTGGTGGGTGCAGGATGCTGCCGCCGCCATTCCGGCGCGCTTGCTGAAGCTCGCCCCCGGCACCCGCGTGCTCGATCTCTGTGCTGCGCCGGGCGGCAAGACCGCCCAGTTGGTCAATGCCGGCTATGCCGTCACCGCCATCGACAACGAGCCCGACCGCGTCGCCCGCATGTCGCAGAACTTTGCGCGCCTCGCCATGTCGCCCGAGATCGTCACCGCCGATGCGCTGGCCTGGGAACCGGCTCAGAAGTTCGACGGCATCCTGCTCGATGCGCCCTGCTCGGCCACCGGCACCTTTCGCCGGCATCCCGAGGTGATCTGGCACCGCAGCACGGCGGACATCGCCGGGCGGGTCGCCCTTCAGCGCCGGTTCATCGAGCGCGCCCTAGGGTGGCTCACTCCCGGTGGCGTGCTGGTTTACTGCGTCTGCTCGCTGGAACCCGGCGAGGGCGAGGAGCAGGCCCGCTGGCTCGCTGCCCGTGATGACGTCGTGGCCGATTCCGTTGGCGCCGACGAACTGCCCGGCCTCCCCGAGGCCATCACCCCAGAGGGATTCGTCCGCACCCACCCCGGCATGCTGGTTCCTGGGGAAAAGGGCGGCACCCTCGACGGGTTCTTCGTTGCGCGCTTCCGGCGCCGCTAGGATAGTGTCACCCGCTATTGGCAAGTCGCCCGCGCGGGCCTATCAGAGCCCGCCGGCCAAACGTATGTGAGGACGTAGACTTGGCACATTCGCTGCGTTTCCTCGCACGCCGCACCATGCTGTCCGCGGCCGATCACATCGTCACCAATCCGCTGATCCGCTGGACCTGGACCGGCCCGAGCAACGACGACCTGATCGGCGCCCTCGCCGAGTTCCGCCCCACCGACCGCGAAACCATCCTCGAGATGATGCAGGGCCGCTACCTGCTGGCGTCGAAGCTGGTCGACACCCACGGCGTCTCGCCATTCTCGCTCGAGGTCGATCACGACGACTGGCAGGACGACCTGCAGGCCTTTGCCTGGCTTCGCCATTTCCGCGATGCGCGTACCGACGAGGAGCGGCGCTTCGCCCGCACCATGACGCTCGACTGGATCGGGCGCGAGGGCCATTTCAACCGCGACAGCTGGGGGCCGGCGCTCACTGCGCGCCGCGTGCTCAACTGGCTGCGCCACTACAACCTGCTGGTCGAGGGCGCCTCGCCCGAGCAGACCCAGCAGATCGCCCGCTCGCTCTCCACCCAGATCTCGTCCCTGAAAATCCGCGCCCTGCTGGCAACCGATCCGGTGGATGCGCTGCTGGTCGCCATCGCCCTGGTCGGCGTCGCACTCTGCTCCGACCGTTCCAACGCCGAGGTCGAAGCGCGGGTTCGCCACGTACTCAACCTCGTCGACACCCAGATCGACGAGGATGGGCTGCACCGCACCCGCTCGGCCAAGATCCAGATTCAGCTCCTGATCGAGCTCATCACCATCAAGCTGGCGCTGCGACGCGATCACGAGCAGGCCTCGCGCGACCTCGAAGAGCTGACCGAGAGCATGCATCGGGCGCTCGACGCCATCTCGCTTGGCACCGGCGAGCCCGCCTATTTCAACGGCACCGGCCAGATGCCGCACGATCTGATCGTCGCGATCCAGGCGCAAAGCGCGGCTCGTGCCCGCCAGACCGGCACCGCCGGCGGCTATGGCCGCCTGATCGCCGGCCGCTCCATCGTCGTCGCCGATTCCGGGCTCGTCGCCGATCCTGAGTTCACCGCCCACGCCCATGCCAGCGCCATGGCCTTCGAGTTCAGCCATGGCCGCGACCTGGTGGTCTGCAATTGCGGGCCGGCCCCGTCCGATTATGACGACGCGCTGCTGTTCCGGCAGGGCATCGCCCATTCCGCGCCCACCATCAACGCCCAGTCCGCGGCGGCGATCGCGCCGTCCGGACCGCTGGCCGGACGCCTGATCCAGCTCGGCCGCCCCAGTGAAATCGAGGCGCGCAGCGCCGACGCCACGCTGATCATCACCTCGCACGGCTATGCCGAGCGCTTCGGCGTCACCCTCGAGCGGCATCTGACACTGCTCGCCGAGGGCAAGACTCTGGTCGGGCAGGATCGCTTCGTGCGCCACCGCAGCCGCGTCTCCGGCGCTGCTGCCATCCGCTTCCACCTCGCCCACCAGACCGAGGTGCAACTGACCGACGACCTCGTCCGGCTGCGCCTCAACTCTGGCGCCGTCTGGACTTTTCTGTGGGAAGGGGCCGAGATGCGGGTGGAGGACAGCGTGCGCCAATCCGCCTATTTCGGCTTCCACCGCACCAAGCAGCTGGTGCTCGACACCCTGGTCTCTGACGCCAGCGAAGTCAGCTGGATTTTTACGCTCGAAGAGAACTGACCGGCCATCTTTCCAAGCTCGGCCGTTTCTGCAATAAGGCCCCCGTTCGCGCGACTGGCGAGAAGAGATGGGCCACCATCGGGGAACGCGAACGTCAGCTGCCGCTCGCCTGGGCCCCCTTAACCCCTGACGGAGCCCTCATGTCCAACGCCATCATTCCCATCAAGCGCGCCCTTCTCAGTGTGTTCGACAAGACCGGGATGGCTGATTTCGCCAAGGGGCTGGCGGAGCTCGGGGTCGAGCTGGTGTCGACCGGCGGCACCCACAAGCTGATCGCCGGAACCGGCGCCGCGGTGCGCGACATCTCCGATCTCACCGGCTTCCCCGAGATGATGGATGGCCGGGTGAAGACCCTGCACCCCAAGGTGCATGGCGGCCTGCTCTCGGTGCGCGACAACCCTACTCACAAAGCCTCGATGGACGAGCACCAGATCGGCGCCATCGATCTCGTGGTGGTCAACCTCTACCCGTTCGAGGAAACCATCGCCAAGGGCGCGTCCTACGACGAGACCATCGAGAACATCGATATCGGCGGCCCGGCGATGATCCGCTCGGCGGCCAAGAACCACGCCTATGTCACCGTCATCGTCGACCCATCAGACTATGACGCCGTGCTCGAGCACATCCGCACTTCGGGTGGCGTGCCGTATGAGCTGCGCCAGCGGCTGGCCGCCAAGGCCTATGCCCGCACCGCTGCCTACGACTCGGTGATTTCAGGCTGGTTTGCCAACACCCTCGGCTATGCCGAAATGCCCTACCGCTCCTTTGCCGGCCACCTGAAGGAAGTGATGCGCTACGGCGAGAACCCACACCAGTGGGCCGCCTTCTACACCACCGGCGAACAGCGCCCAGGCGTCGCCACCGCGCGCCAGGTGCAGGGCAAGGCGCTGAGCTACAACAACCTCAACGACACCGACGCCGCCTTCGAGCTGGTCTCGGAATTCGACCCGGCCGTTCCCGCCGTCGCCATCATCAAGCACGCCAACCCCTGCGGCTTCGCCATCGGCAAGACGCTGATCGAGGCCTACCAGCTGGCCCACCGCACCGACCCCGTCAGTGCCTTCGGCGGCATCGTGGCGCTGAACCAGACCATTGACGGGCCGACCGCCACCGAGATCGTCAAGGTGTTCACCGAGGTGATCGTCTCCCCCGACGCCACCGAGGAAGCGATCCGCATCATTGCCGCCAAGAAAAACCTCCGCCTGCTGCTCACCGGCGCACTTGCCGATCCCAAGTCACCGGGCCTGACGGTCAAGTCGCTCGCCGGCGGCCTCTTGGTGCAGGGCCGAGACGACCGTAATGTCGACGACACCGAGTTCAAGGTGGTGACCAAAAAGCAGCCGACCGAAGCCGAGCTGCGCGACCTGAAGATCGCCATGAAGGTCGCCAAGCACGTCAAGTCGAATGCCATCATCTACGTCAGGGACGGCGCTACCGTCGGCATCGGCGCCGGCCAGATGAGCCGGCTCGATTCGAGCCGTGTCGCCCACCGCAAGGCCATCGACGCCGCCGAAGCTGCCGGCCTCGAGGGCGCGCTCACCGCAAACTCGGTGGTGGCGTCGGACGCCTTCTTCCCCTTCCCCGACGGCATGCTGGCGGCGGTCGAAGCCGGCGCCACCGCGGTGATCCAGCCCGGCGGTTCGATGAACGACCAGGCAGTGATCGACGCGGCGGACGCCGCCGGCATCGCCATGATCATGACCGGGATGCGCCACTTTCGGCACTAGCGCGGCCGGAAGACCTTCAGACCGAGTAGCTGCTCGAAGTGATCGAAGTCGCGATCTTGGTGCAGCAGGTGGTGCCCATGCAGCATGCAGAAACTCGCGATGATCAGGTCGGTGGTCTTTCGCACGCTGATGCCGCTGCGGCGCAGCCCACGGCAGTTGCGCGCCGCAGCTAGCGCTACGGCATCGTCAAGCATGGGCACCATGCCATACTATCGCGCCTTCAACTTGCTCGCGCCAAATCCCCGAGCAAGCCCGCCGCCACGCTCAAACGCGACACCGTCATCTCGCCTTCGGTCAACCCCTGCACGGCCTCGGCCACCCGGCCGATCGCCTCGGGCTGTGCCGCGCGCCACGCCTTGAGCCGGGTGTCCACCGCGCCACTATTGGTGGCGAGCGCATCGGCGGTGAGGTCTCGCTGCGCCCGCAGCAGGTTGGCCAGCGCCCGGTCGAGCGCCATGCGATCGAACTTGTCGGCCAAGACGATCGCACTGCCTTCATCGATCACTCGCCCGAGCTTGAACGTATCGAGCACCCCGAAGAAGGCGATCGCGGTATCCGCCACTGGCGTCCGGGTCCGTTCCGCTACCAGGACGATATCCGTGCCGAGCGACAATACCGGCAGCTCGGCGAAACGCCGTGCCATGTCTCGGCTGACGCCTGCCGTTTCAAGCCGTGCTGTCCGCTCGCCGATCGTCGTCTCGAAGTAGCTGCCGACCAGCCCGCCGATCATCGAGCGTACCTGTGCGATGCCATCCTGATAGCGATCGACCAAAGGGCGTAGACCATGATCGAACCGGCCGTTCCGCAGGAACCACAGCGTTTCGCGCTTCAGCAGCGCCTGCACCTCGGCGTAGAGCGTCAGCTGGGTCTTGCCCGGCACGGCACCGTCGAGCCCGTCGATGTCGCGGTTGAGTTCGGGCGTGCCATAGACATCGCGCGCCGCCGCATAGGCCGCCGCCACCTGCCCCGCATCGGCGCTCGATGCCGTCATCATCTCGTTGACGAAGCCCGGCCCGCCGCGATTGATCATGGCGTTACTGAGCACCGTGGCGATCACCTCCCGGCGCAGCCGGTGGTTGGTAACCGTGTCTTCGAACGTCTCGATCAGCCGGTCGGGGAAATAGCGATAGAGTTCGCGCCCCAGATAGGGATCGTCGGGCACGCCGGTCTTTGAGAGGTCCGCATTGGCGACGTTCTTGGCATAGGCCAGCAGCACCGCCAATTCCGGCCGGGTCAGCCCCTTGCCGCCCTGAGCGCGATGCCGCAGCGCCGCATTGTCGGGCAAAAACTCCACTGCCCGGTGCAACTCGCCCGAGGCTTCGAGCGCCTCGATCAGCGCCACGTGTTCGGGAAACGCTGCGAGCCCGCGGGCTTCCTCGACGCTCAGCGCCAGCGTCTGCAGGTAGTTGTTCTTGAGGCACAGCGCCGCGACCTCGTCGGTCATCGAGGCGAGGAACTCGTTGCGCACCTGCGTCGTCAGTTGTCCGGTCCGGGTCAGCGCACCGAGCGCGATCTTGATGTTCACCTCGAGGTCCGACGAGTTCACCCCCGCCGAGTTGTCGATCGCATCGGTGTTGATCCGCCCGCCTTTCAGCGCGTACTCGACCCGGCCGAGCTGCGTCACCCCGAGGTTAGCGCCCTCGCCCACCACCAGCGCCCCGATCTCGCCGCCGGTGATGCGCACCGCATCGTTCGCCTTGTCGCCGGCCTGCGCCTCGGTTTCGCCGCTGGCCCGTACATAGGTGCCGATGCCGCCGAACCAGAGCAGATCGACCTGCGCCTTGAGGATGGCGCGGATGACGTCGTTGGGCGTGACCGCGTCGGAGTTGAGCCCCAGCGCCTTGCGCGCTTCGGCGAACAGCGGCACCGTCTTGACGCTGCGCGGATAGACCCCGCCGCCCTTACTCAGCAGTTCCGGGTTGTAGTCCTGCCAGCTCGAACGCGGCAGCTCGAACAATCGCCGCCGCTCGGCGAGGCTGACCGTCGGATCGGGATCCGGGTCGATGAAGATGTCGCGATGGTCGAACGCCGCGATCAGCCGCGTCTGAGGCGACAGCAGCATGGCGTTGCCGAACACGTCGCCGCTCATGTCGCCGACACCAACCACGGTGAATGGCGTTGCCTGGATGTCACGGTCGAGTTCGCGGAAATGCCGCTTCACCGCCTCCCAGCCGCCCCGCGCCGTGATCCCCATCTTCTTGTGGTCGTAGCCGGCCGAGCCGCCCGAAGCGAAGGCGTCGCCCAGCCAGAAGTCGCGATCCACCGCGATGGCGTTGGCGGTATCGGAAAAGCTCGCCGTGCCCTTGTCGGCCGCCACCACCAGGTACGGGTCGTCGCCATCGCGCCGGATCACGTCGGGCGGCGGCACCACGACGTCGAGCTCGAGGTTGTCGGTGACATCGAGCAGCGTCGAAACGAAGATCTTGTAGCAGACCGTCCCTTCGCGCAGCTGTGTCTCGCGGTCGGCTCCGAGCGGCGTCTGCTTGGGCACGAACGCGCCCTTCGCTCCCACCGGCACGATGATGGCGTTCTTCACCTGCTGCGCCTTGACCAGCCCCAGCACCTCGGTGCGGAAATCCTCCGGCCGGTCCGACCAGCGCAAGCCGCCGCGGGCGATCGGCCCGAAGCGCAGGTGCAGCCCCTCGACGCGCGGCGAGTAGACGAAAATCTCGCGATAGGGTCTGGGCTCCGGTAACGCCTCGACCTTCGCACAGTCGAATTTCAGCGCCAGCGCCGGCCGCCGCGCCCCGGACTGGTCGCGCTGATAGGCATTGGTGCGCACCACCGCCTCGGTGAGGTTGAGATAGCGCCTCAAAATTCGGTCCTCGTCGAGCGAGGTGGTGGCCTCGACCGCCGCTGCGATGGTGTTGTGTGCCTCCGCGGTGACGCGCTTGCGGTCACCAGTGAAGTGCGGATCGTTCTCGGCATGGAACAGCATGACCAGCGCCGCCGACACATCGGCGTGACGCGCCATCACCGTGTTGAGGTAATCGCGTGAATAGGGAATGCCGACCTGCTTGAGGTAGCGGGTCAGCGCCCTCAGCACTTCGACATCGTCCCAGCTCAAGCCGGCCTTCAGCGTCAGCTGGTTGAGCCCGTCACTCTCTGCCTCGCGCCGCCACACCGCGAGGATGGCGGTCTCGATCTTCTCGCCCAGCGCTCGGTCGCCGAGATCGAGCCCGTCGTCGGTCTCGAGCAGCATGTCGTGCACATAGGTCTCGGCGCCGTGCAGCGGCTTGACCGTAAAAGTGTCCTCATCGATCACCCGGAAGCCGAAATTCTCCAGCATCGGCACCCGGTCGCTGAGCGCGATCGGGCTACCCTGATGGTAAACCTTGAGCCCCATGGCGCTGCGGCCTTCGCGCCCGCCGAGCCTGAGCGCAATCGCCCGCTCGTCCGGCAGCAGCCGGATCACCGCGATGTCGCCGAGCGCCGCTTCGGCCGAATGCACCGCCTGGTAGTCGGGCGGGAAGGCCTCGAGATAGTCGGCAATGGCCGCAGAATCGGGCGCGGCGGCAACCAGCCGGTCGCCGAAGGTGCGGATGCGCTCCGCCACCCCCTGCTCCAGCTCGTCGCGGCTCGGTGTCGGCGTCACCCCGCCATTGCGCCCGATGATGAAATGCACCCGGACCAGCTCGCCCTCGGGGAAGCTCGGGTAGAACGCCGAAACCCGCCCTTCGTAGACTTCGGCAAGGTAGCTGCCGATCACCGCCCGCACATCGGAATCGTAGCGGTCGCGCGGCACGAACACGAGCACCGAGACGAAGTTGTCGAAGCGGTCGATGCGGCTCAGCACCCGCACCCGCGGCCGGTCGACGAGGCTCGCGATAATGGTGGCGAACTCATGGAGCTGCGGCTCGAAAATCTGAAACAGCTCGTCGCGCGGGAAAGTGTCGAGCGCATTCATCAGCGCCTTGCCGGCATGGCTCTGCGGATCCTGCCCGGCCTCGCGCAGCACCTCGGTAATCTTCTTCCTGATCAGCGGCACGTCGGTGTTTGGCGTTGCCAAAGACATCGAGGTGAAGAGCCCGAGGATGCGCAGCTCGCCCGAGATGGCGCCCTCGCGATCGTAGAGCTTCACCCCGACATAATCCATGTAGGCGCGCCGATGTACCCGCGAGCGGATATTGGCCTTGGTGACCATGATCGGCGCCGGCTCTTCGAGGAAGGCGAAGTGCTGCTCCGTCATCTCGACATAGTTGGGACCGGAGCGCAGGAACAACACGTTCGGGTCTTCCAGTATGCCCAGCCCGCTGTCGTGCACCGGCACGAGCTTCGCCGGCATGGCGACGCCGTCGACCGCCTGTGTCGGCTCGAGCCTGTATTCGCGCATGCCGAGGAAAGTGAAATTGTGCTCGGCCAGCCAGCCGAGGAAATGCATGGCTTCGGCGACCTGCGCCGGCGGCGCCTTGGGCGCGTGGGCGTGCCAATCCGCCATCGCCTTCTTCACCCGCGCCAGCATCGGCCGCCAGCCGGCGACGGCCCGGCCTACATCAGTCAGCGTGTCGTCGATCTCGCCCTTCAGTGCCTCGCGCACCGCAATATCTGCGAGCGGCTCGATCTCGATGTGAAGGAAACTCTCGAGCCGGCTCCCCGGCGTCGGCACATCCAGCACCCGGTAGGTCGCGGGGTCGAACTGCAGCACTGGATGGGTGATGAAGCGGATTACCCCGCCACGCGCGCGGATTGCCGCGAGCACGCTGTCGACGATGAACGGCATGTCGGCCGAGAACACCTCGACGATCTCGAGCCCGCCCGGCTGCTCCGGCGGCACCACGTAGACATTGTGGCTCGCCAGCTCGCGCTTCCCCAGCCGACCGTAGGATTTGCGGAACGTCGCCTCCAGCGCCTCGGCTTGATAGATTGCCAGGTCTTCGGGGTCCGTCGCCTCGGCCACTGCCTTGAGGAAGCGCGCGAAACTCGGCTCCGACGACTGGTAGCCCTCTGCCCGCGCGATCAGTTTCGCACGCGTATCGACAGCCGCCGCCTCGTTCATCGCCTGACTCCCGTCCCCCTACAGCGTTTTCAGGAAAAGTTGCAGACTTTTCCGGTTCGAAAGCGCGACAAAATCAAAGCCTGAGAGCGGTTCAACGAAACGGTTAAACGCTCCAGAGCCGAACTCTGCGTCCGGCCGCCTCTGTTGTCGAGTGGCCACAACACAAGACGATGACGGTAAGACCTTGTGAGCATCCCGCTGCCATAGTCGATCGGTTCTTCCTCGACGGCCCGCCATGACCAACGCCTCCTCCGATCTCCGCGCCCTGCTGCGCACCGGCCTCAGCCGGTCGCTGGCATCGCTGCTGATCAAGGTTGCGACGGCCGGGCTGACCTACCTGATGTACGTGGTGCTCTCGCGCACCATGGGCGCCGCCGAGTACGGCTACTTCGCCTTCGGACTGAGCCTTGCCACCATCCTCGCTATTGGCGCCTCGATGGGCCAGCAGACCGCCATCCTCCGTTACTGGCCGGAGGAGGAGGTGGCCGGTCGCCACGACCAGGCGCTGTCGGCACTCCGCTCAGGCGGCGCTCTGACCCTCATCGCCGGTCTGGTCCTCACGGCCCTCACCATCGCCGGAGCCGCCACTGCGGGATTGGTCGCCGGAGCCACCTGGCATCTTTATGCCGCCGCTGCATTGATCCTGCCGATGGCCTTCGCCGAGTACTGGTCGTCGGCATTGCGGGCCCAGGGCTCGGTATGGACGGCGCTGGCGCCGCGCGACCTGCTCTGGCGGGTGCTGACACCGCTCGCCATCGTCGCATTGTTCGCGCTTGGCGCACCGCTCGCCGGCTGGCAGGCGCTGCTGCTGACATCGGCGCTGCTGGCCGTGGCGCTGGCGTTGCAATATGCCCTCGCCCGTTCCCGCCGTTATGAGATCGCGCCGGGTTTTTCGACGCTTCGCCCCTATTGGCGCGAACACGGCACGGCGAGCCGCTGGTTCCTCATCGGCACGGTGATCGATTCCGCCGCGCTCAACATGGACACCATCTTCATTGGCCTCTTGGTCACCGCCGAGGCCGCCGGCATCTACTTCAATGCGTTTCGGACAGCGGGCCTCCTCACCCTGTTCATGTTCGCCATCACCCTGGTGGTGGCGCCGATGGTGTCGCGGCACTACCACGCCGGCGAAATGAAGCAGGCGCAGGCGATCACGGCTTTGTGCGCCTGGGCCGGTTTCGCCTTTTCGCTGGTGGTGTTCCTCGGCTACCTGGTCTTCGGCAACCAGATCCTGGCCCTGTTCGGCGATCACTCGACCGCCGGCTACTGGGTACTGATCCTGCTCAGCATTGGCCTCCTCTTCGATGCCGCCACCGGACCCTCGCGCATCGTCATGATGATGACCGGGCACGAGCGCGACTATGTGCGGATCTGGGGCGCCATCATGCTGGTGGGTCTGTTGCTCGAACTCATGGTGATCCCGCTTTTCGGGCTGATCGGCGCCGCCGCGGTGAACGCCCTGTCGCGCGCCGTGGCGCAACTGGCTATTGCTCGCTGGAACCGCCGCCATATCGGCATCGACACCACGCTGCTCGGCGCCTTCCGGGTGCGCGGCCTGTCCGAGGCACCCCAACGCATGGCACCCTTGTAACCCCGGCGCGCTCTGCCAACCTTGACCTGACATGTGAGCGGGGCTTAGAACCCCCCGTTACTCCTTAACCCCCGAGTGGAACCTCCAGCAAAAATGGCCGGCAGAACTCTGTACGATAAGATCTGGGACGATCACCTTGTTTCCAACAACGAGGATGGGACCAGCCTTATTTACATTGATCGCCACCTGGTCCACGAGGTGACGAGCCCGCAGGCCTTCGAGGGTCTGCGGATGAACGGCCGCAAGGTCCGCGCCCCCGAGCGCACCCTGGCCGTGGTCGATCACAACGTCCCCACCACCGACCGCTCACTGCCCAATCCGGATCCGGAAAGCGCCATCCAGATTGCCGCGCTGGCCGAGAACACCAGGGATTTCGGCATTGAGTATTACGATCCCTTCGACAAGCGTCAGGGCATCGTGCACATCGTCGGCCCCGAGCAGGGTTTCACCCTGCCCGGCATGACCATCGTCTGCGGCGACAGCCATACCTCGACGCACGGCGCCTTCGGCGCGCTGGCGCATGGTATCGGCACGTCCGAGGTCGAGCACGTGCTCGCCACCCAGACGCTGATCCAGCAGAAGGCCAAGAACATGCTGGTGCGTGTCGATGGCCAGCTGCCCGAAGGCGTTACCGCCAAGGACATCATCCTCGCCATCATCGGCGAGATCGGCACCGCCGGCGGTACCGGCCACGTCATCGAGTTCGCCGGCGAAGCCATCCGCGCGCTCAGCATGGAAGGCCGCATGACGGTCTGCAACATGACCATCGAGGGCGGCGCCCGCGCCGGCCTGATCGCCCCGGACGAGAAGACCTTCGAGTATGTGAAGGGTCGTCCGCGCGCGCCGAAAGGCGCCGCCTACGACCATGCCGTCGAGTACTGGAAGACCCTCTACTCCGACGCCGATGCGCATTACGACAAGGTGGTGATCCTCGATGCCGCCAAACTGCCGCCGATCGTCTCCTGGGGCTCGAGCCCCGAGGACGTGATCTCGGTCAACGGCGTCGTTCCCAATCCCGACGACATCCAGGACGCCAACAAGCGTGCCTCGAAGTGGCGGGCGCTTGAATATATGGGGCTCGAGCCGGGCACCAAGATCACCGACATCACCGTCGAACGCGTCTTCCTCGGCTCCTGCACCAATGGCCGCATCGAGGATCTGCGCGCCGCTGCCAAGGTCGTGGCCGGCCGGAAAGTCGCCGCCGGCGTCAACGCCATGGTGGTGCCGGGTTCGGGTCTCGTGAAGGAACAGGCGGAAGCCGAAGGTCTCGACAGGATCTTCAAGGATGCCGGTTTCGAGTGGCGCGAGCCGGGCTGCTCGATGTGCCTTGCCATGAACCCCGATAAGCTCAAGCCGCACGAGCGCTGCGCTTCGACCTCGAACCGCAACTTCGAGGGCCGCCAGGGCTTCAAGGGCCGTACCCACCTCGTCTCGCCCGCAATGGCGGCAGCCGCGGCGGTCACCGGCCACTTCGTCGACATCCGCGATTGGCAGTGACATACGGCAGTCGGCAGTCGGGCGCAGGCAGTCGTAACACTGCCTATCGACTGCCTGTTGCCGACTGCCGACTGCCGCTATGACCAACTCCTGGACCGACCGCGCGGCCCCCAGCCTCGACGATTTCGAACAGATGGCGGCAGCGGCCTTCGCGGCGCTGCCGCCTGAGTTCAAGGCGCTCGCCGGGAACGTCCCGTGCATGGTCGCCGAATTCCCCGATGAAGAGACCATGCGCGAGATGGAGCTCGAAACCGAGTTCGACATTCTCGGGCTGTTTCGTGGCATCGGCCTGCCGCAGGGCGGCGCCATGCCGCAGACCGGGCAACTGCCCAACCAGGTCTGGCTCTACCGCCGCCCCATCCTCGACTACTGGGCCGAGAGCGAAACCGGCGAGACGCTGGGCGAGATCATCACCCACGTGCTGGTGCACGAAATCGGCCACCATTTCGGCTTCTCGGACGACGATATGGAAGCCATCGAAGCGGCAGCGGAACGCGAGGGCTGACATCGGCTGGTCCAATTAACCACAGGGTCATCCCCGCGAAAGCGGGGACCTCCTTTTGCGATGGTGCCACGGGCAAAAAAACAGAGGTTCCCGCTTTCGCGGGAATGACTCCGCGGTTGCCGAATGATTCAGTCCCGCTGATTGCCGTCCCGCGGCACGAACTCATAATAGTCGTCCAGCACGCCCGGCCGCTCATCTTCGACCAGGAGGCCGTACTTCTGGCTGTCGAAATGCTGGAACCACTCGTCCCAGGCGACGAGGTCGAGTCCGCCGGGACGATCGCCGTACTGATTTTCCCCCGCGTTCAGCGCCTGCTGGTCGAACAAGATCCTCAGCACCGGCGGGCCACCGATGCCCGTTGCGCGATCTTCCATCGCCGGGTTGCCCGAGCGAGCCGCCGCCCAGAGCCGGATATCCTCGTGCTTGGTGAGGACCTGAGTCATTTCGATGCCTTTCTGGTCTTCTTGCGAACCATCAGTCTAGCTGGAAAACTTCGATATCTTAAGTGGTCGCGGCATCGTCCGGTTCCAAGAGCCGATCGCCCTCAAGCGCCTGTTCGAACTTGGCTCTACCTCCGCTGGCCCAAACCTGCGACGGCGCGCCGCGGCGTTGCGAGCTTTCTGTTAACCAGTTCTTTCTGAGCCAACCCTACTGTCGTTTCATCATCAGGGACGCAATTGCAGGGCATGGCCGGAGCGAGCTTCATCCTCGCCATCAATCTATTCATTGCGGCGCTGTTCGCGCTCGCCTTCTTCCTGGTTGGCGTGTCCAACCGGGCGGATAAGGTCGCGCCGTTCTTTGCGCTCGCCTACGTGTTCGGCATCTTTTACATCGCTTCGGAATTCATACTGCCGCTGCAGGATTATCCGCAACTCGCCTATACCGCCGGCTTCGCCTTCTTTCACGGCGCAGTGACGGCAGTGACTCTTGGGGTGGCCCGCCGGTATCGGCCGAAGCTGCCCTGGGCCGGCGTTGCTGCGATTGCGGCGATCTCGATCGTCGCCAATTGGTTCGGCTACACCTTGCCGCACGACACCGTGGAGCGGAACCTCATCTACCAGGCGCCCTATGCCCTGCTGCAAGCGGCAGCCGCCTGGATCATCTTCGCCTCACGCCGACGCCAGCCGATCGATATCGGTCTCATCGCCCTGTTCGCGCTGAGTGCGCTGCAGTTCCTGTCCAAGCCCTTCGCTGCCCTGACGCTGGGCGGCTCTGGCGACAGCACCGCGACCTATCTCGCCACCACCTACGCGCTCTACTCGCAGTCGCTCGGCGCTATCCTGCAGGTGGCGACCGGCCTGCTGATGCTGATGCTGCTGGTCCGCGACATGCTGGTCGAGATCACCGCCCGCTCGGAGACCGATCCCCTGTCGGCGGTCTACAATCGCCGCGGCTTCGAAGAACATGCAGCCACCGGCCTGCTGCAACCCGCAGTGCCGGCCGCCATGGTGCTGGCCGACCTGGATGCCTTCAAGTCGATCAACGACAATTACGGCCACGACATCGGCGACCAGGTGATCGTTGCCTTCGCTGCGCTGCTGCGCGACACCGCTCCGCCCAAGGCGGTCGTCGGTCGTATGGGCGGCGAGGAATTCGCGGTCTTCGTTCCGGGAGCCAACCTGGCGATAGCGCGCCTGCTGGCGGAAACGCTGCGCACCGGCTTTGCCACGCTCTCGGTGCCGGGCCTGCCGCCCTTCGTGCACTGCACCGCCAGCTTTGGTGTCGCCGAACGGCTCACCGGCGAGAGCCTCTCCGGCCTGCGCCGGCGTGCCGATGCGGCGCTCTACACGGCCAAGCGCGACGGTCGCGACCGGGTCGGGGTTGCCACCGACCCCGATGCCGATGCAATGCCGGCCCATCCTCTGGCGGGCACGTCGCTCGCGAGGTCCGCCTGACGGTCCGTAGGGCCGGCCAGACGCGCTAGTTGAGATCGCGTCGTTCAACGAATTCGAACGCCGTCTGGTCGCCCACCCGCAGCGCCAGGTGCTGCCGATCGAGTTCGGCGAGCCAGGCGGTCCACGAGCAGGGGCTCATTCCGTCGTCCTGGCTGGGCGTCTCGGTTGGCGCCGCTGAGCGCGCGAAATTCAGCGCCAGCCGCGCCCGCACCTGGCCGCTCGGGTCAGGGACCCGACGCAGTGCCGGCTGGCCGTGCCGGGCCGTCACCCAGTTCTGGATATCGCGATGTTCGGTGAGTGTATGGGTATTCATCCTGGCCTCCCCTCAGATGCCCAACTAGAACTCCCAACGCCAAAGCGGCGGTTCTGTTCCGCTCAGTTTGGCTCTCTCCCATGCGACATTTATGACAGCCTGCGCGGGCGCCCGGCAGCCGATCTTGAGGGCCTCCTGCGTGCCTTGGCGTATTGACTTGGCCAAGCGGTTGATCGCGCTTTGAAGACGCACGTTCCTCATTTTGCCTGGCTGTCAGCCCCGGGCGCGACGCAGCACTTTTTCCACACGCGTCCGCTTGGCGCCGGGCTCGATTCCAATGAGTCGAGTCTCGAGCAGGCGCACGAATGCCGTCCGATGCGCTGCGTCGATCACCGGCTGCGCCTGCTCGGCATACATCGGGAACTGATTGGGTGCCGCGCCCTCGAGCCGCTCGAGGAGAATGGGGAGTGCCTTGGCCCCGTGACCGGCAGCGGCAAGCTTGACGAGGATCGCCACCGCCTTGTCTTTGGCGATCACCGAGCCCTTGTCTGCCGCCGCGACGATCCGCGGCAGTTCGGCAAGCACCGCATCGGGCTGCAACGCGGTAATGGTCTCGATCGCCTGCAGCGCGCCCCACACATTGCGATTGTTCTTGCTCCCGAGCAGGGTCAGGAATGCCTTCGCGTGCGGCGCCGCCAGCTCCGGTCGGCGCTCGCCCAGTTCATACAGCACCTTGATGGCATCATTGGAAATGGCTGTCGAACCGGTCGCGAGAGCCCCGGCGAGCTCGGCAATTGCGGCAGCATCGGGCTTTGCCGCCAACGCCTCGGCCAGCTCGACATTGGGCTGCTCGTCATTCCGCCCGAGCGCCGAAGCTAGCTGTGCCAGCACGCTCACGCTTCGACCGCGGTATCGAGCGCCAGCGTGATCATCTCCCTGAGCGACGACTGCCGGTCCTCGGCGCTGAGTTCGGCATGAGTGATCAGGCAATCGGTCATGGTGCAGATGGCCAGTGCCTTGCGCTCGAACCGCGCCGCCAGCGTATAGAGCGCCGCAGCCTCCATCTCGACTCCGAGAATGCCATGCGCCGGCAGTCGGCCGTAGCCGGTGAGGCCGGGCTCGATGTGGTAGAAGATGTCGGACGAGAGCATGTTGCCCACGTGGTAGCGCATCCCCGCCTTCTCGGCCCGCTCGACGCTATCGCGCAGCAGCCCGAAATCGGCGATCGGCGCGAAGTTGAACGGCGCAAACGCGTCGCGGACGATCGCCGAATCCGTCGTCGCGCCCTGTGCGATGATCAGGTCGCGCACCTTCACCTTGGCATTGAGCCCGCCGCAGGTGCCGACCCGGATCAGCTTCTGCAGCCCGTAGACGTTGATCAGCTCGTGCACGTAGATCGACAGCGACGCCTGCCCCATGCCGGTCGCCTGCACCGACACCGGCTTACCCTTCCACGTGCCGGTATAGCCGAGGCAGTTGCGCACCGAGTTCACCAGCCGCGCATCCTCGAAGAAGTTCTCGGCAATCCATTTGGCGCGCAGCGGGTCGCCGGGCAGCAGCACGGCTTCGGCATAGTCACCAGGCTTGGCGTGGTTGTGCGGGGTCATTTCGGCCTCTCGTCGTTTCAATTGGCGCAATCCAAACCCTTTGCAGATGACATGCGCAACCCCTATATGTCCCGCGCATTGAACCCTTGGATGGGAGCCTCATATGGTCGCGAAAATCTTCATCGACGGCGAAGCCGGTACCACGGGTCTGCAGATCCGCGAGCGCCTCGCCGATCGCGGCGACCTTGAGGTGATCTCCATTGCCCACGACAAGCGCAAGGATCTGGAGGAGCGGAAGCGGCTCCTCAACCTCGCCGATGTGGCGATCCTCTGCCTGCCCGACGACGCGGCCAAAGAGAGCGTGTCGCTGATCGACAACGACACCACCAAGGTGATCGACGCTTCGACGGCGCACCGCATCGCCGAGGGCTGGGCCTATGGCTTTGCCGAAATGGACAAGGCGCAGTCCGCTGCCATCGCCAATGCCACGCGGGTCGGCAACCCCGGCTGCTGGCCGCAGGGCGCCATTGCGACGCTTCGCCCGCTGGTCGAAGCCGGTCTGGTGCCGGCCGATTTTCCGGTCACCGTCAACGGCATCTCCGGCTATTCCGGCGGTGGCCGCAGCATGATCGAGGACTATGAGGCAAAGGGCGACGACGCCAACGAGTTCGCGCTCTATGGCCTCACCTTCAAGCACAAGCATCTGCCCGAACTGCAGAAATACGCCAAGCTCCAGCACACCCCGCTGTTCCAGCCGGCGGTCGGCAACTTCCGCCAGGGCATGATCACCGCCGTGCCGCTGCAGCTTTGGACCCTCGACAAGGTGCCGACCGGCGCTGAACTGCACGCTGCCATCGCCGACCACTTCGCGGCCATCCCGCACAGCTTCGTCGATGTCGCGCCGCTCAGCGAACTCGAGCGCAGCCCCGAGCTTAACCCCGAGCTCTACAACGACACCAACCGCATGCGGCTGCACGTCTTTGCCAATGAGAGCAAGGCCCAGGCCCTGCTGGTCGCCGTCTACGACAATCTCGGCAAGGGCGCCTCGGGTGCCGCAGTGCAGAACCTCAACCTGATGCTCGGCGTCGCCGCGGATACCAGCCTGGCGGCGTAATCGGCTATCACCTCGGGCGGTCCCACCCATCGAACCGCCCCACCCTCCGGCGTCATCCCTGCGAAAGCAGGGACCCATTTATCGGCCCGCGCCAGCTGCGAGTTGGGTCCCTGCTTTCGCAGGGATGACATCGAGGTTTTTGTCACCGGCGGTGAACGGCCCGCGATTCCACTGTCTGCGTCTGCCCTAAATCTGCAGCCCGCGCAGCAGTTTCGGCCCATTGCGGTCGAGCCCGGCGGCGCGGGCGATCAGCAGCTCCTTGACCGGCGGCAGCCGGTCGACGACGCCCATGCCGAAATCGCGCAGCGCCCGCACCGGCGCCATATCGTTCGAGAACAACCGCACCATCCCGTCGGTCACCATCGCCATCAGCGCGGTGTCGAAGCGCCGCCAGTGCTGGTAGCGCTCGAGCACGTCTGCGGCGCCGTGATCCTGCCCCAGCCGGATCGCGTCGATGACCACCTCGGCCAGCGCCGCGACATCCTTGAGCCCCAGGTTCAGCCCCTGTCCGGCGACCGGATGCACCACGTGCGCCGCATCGCCGATCAGCGCCAGCCGCGGCGAAACGAAGCTCTTGGCCAGCTGCAGCCGCAGCGGGAAGGCCTGCAGCCCTTCCTCGAGCGTCACCGCCCCGAGGCTCGAGCCCATCACTGCTTCGATCTCGGCAGCGATTGCCTCCTGCGGCCAGCCCTTGAGTTCGGCCGCTCGCTCGCTGCTCTCGGTCCATACCAGCGATGAGCGGCGGCCCGGCAGCGGCAGGCTGGCAAACGGCCCGGCCGGCCGGAAATGCTCGTAAGCCGTGCCCTCATGGTCGAGCTCGTGCATGATGGTGGTGACCAGCCCCGACTGCCGATAGTCGTGCGAGATTACCTCGATCCCCGCCATCCGTCGGAGCGCCGACTGCGCCCCGTCCGAGGCGATCACCAGCGGCGCCGAGATGGTTCGGCCGTCAGCGAGGCTGAGGCGCGCCATGCCGGGGTCGGCGGCAAAGCCGGTGATCTCAACCGGCGCGATGATCTCGACCCCCTCGCCCAGCGCACCGAGCAGCGTCTCGGCCACCAGTTGGTTGGGCACCAGGTGTGCAAATGGCTCGCCCGGCGCTACGTCGCCCATGAAGCTGAGGAACAACGGCCGCGCGATGTCGCCGCTGCCGGAATCGGTGATCTTCATCTGTCTGACCGGCTCGGCTCCGATCGCCATGGCGGTCCAGACGCCCAGTTCCACGAAGATGCGGCGCACTCCGGCAGCGATCGCCGAAGCGCGCTGGTCCTTGGGCACCGAGAACGGCCGCCGATCGAGCAGCGCGACGCGCAAGCCCTTCATCGAACGGGTCAGCGCCACCGCCATGGTGAGTCCCACCGGCCCGCCGCCCACGATCACGATGTCGAAGCTGTCGGCCATGAGAGAACTCCGCTTTATCGCTATGTCGGCCCTCCCGCTGAGCTACGCAAGGCCGGCCGAGGACGCAAGGCGATCCTTTGCCGCGCCTCGTTGCTGCACAAAATGTCATCACATCAAATGATTCTGCACAAAACCTGCGCAAGAGTTGCGGGCGGATTGCCATCCTGCTTCGTCATTAGGCAACAACTGACCGCTTTTCCTTAACAGAATCATACAGTTGGCGATTGCGGCCGCAGTTTGGCACGCGACTTGAGTCTGTTTGTGCCGATTGGGGACCGTCGAACCCACCCATCGAAAGGGGCATCCATGAAGCTGGTGATCGCAATCATCAAACCGTCGCGCCTGGAGGAGGTCCGCCAGGCCCTCAACTCGCTCGACGTGCACGGCATGACCGTGACCGAAGTCAAAGGCTATGGCCGCCAGAAGGGCCATTCCGAAATCTATCGCGGCACCGAGTATGCGGTGCACTTCCTGCCTAAGCTCAAGATCGAGATCGCTGTCGACGACGCCCAGTCGGACGCCATCGTCTCGGCCATCCGCGAGAGTGCCCAGACGGGCCGCATCGGCGACGGCAAGATCTTCGTCCTCGACCTGCTGGCCGTCACTCGTATCCGCACCGGCGAAACCGGCGCGGCCGCGCTCTGATGCAGCTACCCTCTGGAGAAACCCCAATGACAGACTTGAAGATGTCAAAAGTCCTGGGAGCTGCGGCACTGGCCTCGCTGGCTCTCGCCCTGCCCGCTTTCGCGCAGGATGCCGCAGCGCCGGCCGCTGAAGCCGTCGCCGAAGTCACCCCGATCATCGACAAGGGTGATACCGCCTGGATGCTGGTCTCGACCATGGTCGTCTTCGTGATGATCGTGCCGGGTCTCGCGCTGTTCTATGGCGGCCTGGTGCGCGCCAAGAACGTGCTGTCGATCCTCAGCCAGGTGCTCGGTGGCGTCGCCATGATCGCCCTGCTCTGGGTGGCCTACGGCTATACGCTGGCCTTTGGCGGCAGCGAAGGTGGCCTCTCGCCCATTATCGGCGATTTCTCCAAGCTGTTCCTCTCGGGCGTAACGATCGAGTCGACCGCCGCCACCTTCTCGGCCGGCTTCGAGCTGCCCGAACTGGTGTTCGTGGTGTTCCAGCTCACCTTTGCCTGCATCACCGCGACACTCATCGTCGGCGGTATCGCCGAGCGCATGAAGTTCGGCGCCGTGATGCTGTTCCTGGCGCTGTGGTTCACCTTCTCCTATCTGCCGATCGCCCACATGGTCTGGGCCGGCACGGGTTACCTGTTCGGTCTCGGCGCCTATGACTTTGCCGGTGGCACCGTGGTGCACATCAACTCCGGCGTGGCCGCGCTCGTCGCCGCCATCGTGCTGGGGCCGCGCACCGGCTTCCTCAAGGAACCGATCCCGCCGCACAACCTGACCTTCGTCTTCATCGGCGCGGGCCTGCTGTGGTTCGGCTGGTTCGGCTTCAATGCCGGCTCGAACCTCGAAGCCAACGGCCTCACCGCCCAGGCCTTCCTCAACACCATCACTGCCCCGGCCGCCGCGGCCCTGGCCTGGGGCCTGGCTGAGAAGTTCACCCGCGGTCATGCCTCGCTGCTCGGCTTCGCCTCGGGCGCCGTTGCCGGCCTCGTCGCCATCACCCCGGCCGCCGGCTTTGCCGGCACCATCGGGGCGATCATCCTCGGCGCCATCGCTGGTGTGGTCTGCCTGTGGGCCGTCGTGACCCTGAAGCCGATGTTCAAGTACGACGACTCGCTCGACGTGTTCGGCATCCACGGCGTCGGCGGCATCGTCGGCGCTCTGGGCACCGCCTTCGTCGCCAGCCCGACCTTCGGCGGCTACCCGCTGGCCGGCTACGAGATGTGGAGCCAGTTCATCAAGCAGCTGACCGGCGTCGGTATCGCCATCGTCTGGTCGGCCGTGGTGGCGCTGATCGCCATGTTCATCGTCAAGGCAGTGTTCGGCGGCGCCCGCGTCACCGAGTCCGCCGAGAGCGATGGCCTGGACCTGTCGAGCCACGGCGAGCGCGCCTACAACTAAGCGGGCGCGACGACCCGATACGACTGGTGCACAGCGGATCTCCTCCCCCGCTGTGCGCCAGAACCCCGGAGAGCCGGGCCATCACTCGGCTCTCCGACCCCTCAGCAACCGGGCTGCAGCCCGGTTTGCCGACCGTCCGCTGATCGCGGCGTGCAGCTCACGTACCTCTTGGCCCGCCACAGAGGCTTCCCACTCGCAAACTGCGTGGGCTGCACACCCCGGTCAACGGGACCCGGGTCCTGAAACGGCATCGGCACCGCCCCGCCAGGCGATTCCATTTTGCTTAGTTGCTGGGCAGATAGGGTCCGTTGACCGCCCAAAGTTTAAGCACCTTGCCGCGAGCGAGGCGGTGTGTTGTTGCTCTGTGCCCTAACCATCTGAATCGACACCACTCTTTTCGTTCGCCCAACTGGCACGCGGCTTGATTGCTCTGCCCCCGAATTCACCCGGATGCGAGCCGGGTTTGCTTGGGAGGCTTCAATGGCTGAGTCCGCAGGGCTCGACGTATTCTTTGTGCTGGTCGGCGCTATCCTGGTGTTCGCCATGCATGGCGGCTTCGCCTTTCTCGAACTGGGCACAGTGCGCGGCAAGAACCAGGTCAACGCCCTGGTCAAGATCCTGGTCGATTTCGCCTTCTCGACCCTGGCCTATTTCGTCATCGGCTACACCATCGCCTACGGCGTGACCTTCTTTCACAACGCAGCGACGCTCTCGGGCGGCGGCGCCGGCTTCGCCCCGCAGGGCTTCAGCCTGGTGAAGTTCTTCTTTCTTGCCACCTTCGCTGCGGCGGTGCCCGCCATCATTTCGGGCGGCATTGCCGAGCGGGCGAAGTTCTGGCCGCAGGTAATCGCCGCCGCCGTCATTGTCGGGCTGATCTACCCGTTCTCCGAGGGCATCGTCTGGAACGCCAATTACGGCATCCAGGCCTGGCTCGAGGCGACATTCGGTGCCCGCTTCCACGATTTCGCCGGCTCCATCCAGGTGCATGCGCTGGGCGGCTGGCTGGCGCTCGCGGCGGTGCTGCGCATGGGTGCCCGGGTCGGCCGTTACGGCCCGAGTGGCCGGCCGTTTGCTCCGTCTTCGATCCCCTGGCTGGCGCTCGGCACCTGGCTGCTCTGCATTGGCTGGTTCGGCTTCAACGTCATGTCGGCGCAGTCGGTCGCCGGGGTCTCGGGGCTCGTCGCCATCAACTCGCTGCTGGCCATGGTCGGTGGCATCATCGCCGCCGTGGTGGTGGGCAAGAACGACCCGGGCTTTACCCATAACGGTGCGCTGGCCGGACTCGTCGCCGTCTGCGCCGGCTCCGACCTCTACCACCCGCTGGCGGCGCTGGCCGTCGGCGCGGTCGCCGGCGTTATCTTCGTCAAAGGCTTCATCCTCACCCAGGAGAAGCTGAAGATCGACGACGTCCTCGGCGTCTGGCCGCTGCATGGGCTCTGTGGCCTCTGGGGCGGCATTGCCGCCGGCATCTTCGGGCTCGAGGCACTGGGCGGGATGGGCGGGGTGTCGTTCGTCACCCAGCTGGTCGGCTCGCTCGCCGTCTCGGCTTACGCTTTCGCCGCCGGCTATGTGCTGTACTGGCTGTCCAACCGCTTCGCGCCAGTGCGTCTCAGCGACGAGCAACAGCGCCGCGGCGCTGACCTCGCGATCCACTCGATCGGTGCCGAACCCGAGTTCTGAGGCCTGGAACAGCTCCTTCCATCGGGCGTTATCCCGCTGGAAGGAGAATTCCCATGTCTATCAAGGACAAGGTCAAGTTCATCGATTTTCCGGCAATTGCTTTGGTCCTTGCGATCATCTTCGTACCGGTCGCGGTAGCGCTGACGATTTAGCGTTACTCGGGCTTGCTGCGAGGCTCAGTTCATCGCACCCATCCGGCCGTCATCCCGGCGAAAGCCGATAGGCTAAGTTACGGTCGTGCCCCACCCACCGGCTGTCATCCCAGCGAAAGCTGGGACCCAGCCATCCCCCTGCGCGGGCTGTGAGTTGGGTCCCAGCTTTCGCTGGGATGACACCGAGTTATGGGAGCTACCGGATGGCAAGGTCGCCGATGGGAGGTGAGGGTTTGGAGCCCACCCTTCAAATCCCACACTGCCCCCGAATCCCGTCCCGCTTGCCGCGATCGAAAAACCTCTCTATGAGTGACCTCCTTCGGCCAGCCAAAGGGAGGCGCGATATGACAGCATTCCGACCTCGCCTCGCAGGGCTCACCTCCGGTCTTCACCGTTAGGTCGCCCGCGGTCCTCCCTGGAGGACCCACCGCCTGCTAGCCGCCGGACGTTCCGGCTCTTTTCCAGTTTTGCTCTTTTCCGGGACCGGATGGCTGCCCTCTGCGGCGTCCGGACGAACGACATGGCTTCTTCCAAGAAAAATCCGCGTGGCCAGGCCTATGGCAAAGTGCTCGGCTTCGCTGCCGCCCACTGGCGCCGGCAGCCGAAGCGCGTTGCCCTGATCATGGGTCTCTTCTTCCTCGAGACCGTTGCCGACATCCTGACCCCGTTCTTCGCCGGCCGGCTGGTCGAGGCGGTGGCGAGCGGCGCCGCCACCAACGAGATCGCCTGGAATGGCGCAATGACCGCCTTCCTCATCATCGTGGCGCTCGGCGCCGCCTCGGTGCTGGTCCGTCAGCTCGCCTTCCAGACCATCATCGCGCTCACCTTGCGCATGATGAGCGACATCGCCCAGAACGCCTTCCACCGGGTACAGCGCTTCTCGTCCGATTGGCACGCCAACTCCTTTGCCGGCTCGACGGTGCGCAAGATCACCCGCGGCATGTGGGCACTCGACAGCCTCAACGACGTGATCATGATGGCGCTGCTGCCGTCGCTGGTCATGCTGGTCGGCACCACCATCATGCTGAGCCTGTTCTGGCCGGTGATGGGCCTCGTCATCGGTGTCGGCTCGCTGATCTACATCACCGTCACCGTCAGCCTTTCGACCCTCTGGGTGGCGCCGGCGGCAAGCCTTGCCAACGCCTGGGATACCCGCATGGGCGGCGCGCTCGCCGATGCGGTGAGCTGCAACATCGTGGTCAAGGGCTTTGGCGCCGAGGATCGCGAGGAAGCGCGTCTCGGCCACGTGGTCGACAAATGGCGCCGGCGCACCTCGCGCACCTGGAACCGCGGCACGCTCAACGGCACCATCCAGAACACCATGCTCTGGGTACTGCGTTGCGCCATCATCGGCTCGGGCCTGCTGCTCTGGCAGAGCGGCGCGGCCACGGCCGGCGACGTCACCTTCGTCATCACCACCTTCCTGGTCCTGCAGGGGTACCTGCGCGATATCGGCCAGCACGTCCGCAACCTGCAGCGTGCCGTCAACGACATGGAAGAGCTGGTGGCGCTCGATGACCAGAAGCTCGGCATCGAGGACAAGCCCGGCGCGAGGCCGATGGCGGTGAAGGCCGGCGCCATCGACTTCGAGCATGTCGACTTCCACTACGGCGTGCACCTGAAGCCGCTCTACAGACAACTCGACGTGCATATCGCGCCGGGCGAGAAGGTCGGCCTCGTCGGCCATTCCGGCTCGGGCAAGACCACCTTCGTCAAGCTGATCCAGCGCCTGCACGACGTCTCGGGCGGCCGCATCGTCATCGACGGCATCGACATCCGCGACGTGCAGCAGGCCTCGCTGCGCCAGCAGATCGCCATCGTGCAGCAGGAGCCGGTGCTGTTCCACCGCTCGCTGGCCGAGAACATCGCCTATGGACGCCCCGGCGCCACCCGGGCCCAGATCGAGGAGGCGGCCAAACTCGCCAACGCCCATGATTTCATCGCCAGACTGCCCAAGGGTTATGAGACGCTGGTGGGCGAGCGCGGCATCAAACTCAGTGGCGGCGAGCGCCAGCGTGTCGCCATTGCCCGTGCCTTCCTGTCGGATGCCCGCGTGCTGATCCTCGACGAGGCGACCTCCAGCCTCGACAGCGAGAGCGAGCTGTTGATCCAGCAGGCGATGGAGCGGCTGATGGTCGGCCGCACCACCATCGTCATCGCCCACCGGCTCTCGACCGTACGGGCGCTCGATCGCCTGCTGGTGTTCGACGGCGGCAAGGTGGTCGAAGAAGGCACGCACGAGCAGTTGGTGAAACGCGACGGCGGCATCTACCGCCGGCTGTTCGAGCGCCAGGCGCTCGAACTGATCAAGGGGCTCGAAGCGGCGGAATAGCCGGTAACAGTCCACCCTCGAAACATGACCCGGCCCGTTGCATCGGGCCGGGCCACTGCTCTGCGTCCGGGGACCGGCGTGCCGTTACTTCGGCAGCAGGACCTTGTTGACGACGTGAATAACGCCGTTCGACTGGTTCACGTCGGTGATGGTGACGCGGGCGATGCCACCACTCTCGTCGACGATGTAGACGCGGCCGCCTTTGGCGACAGCCGTCAGGGTATCGCCGCTCAGTGTCTTGAACGCCCAGCTGCCGCCGGCCTCGGTGGCCTTGGCGAGAAGATCCTCATAGGACCACGACCCGGCCGCGACGTGCGCGGTCAGGATCTTGACCAGGGTCTTCTTGTTCTCGGGCTTCAGCAGCGTATCGACAGTGCCGGCCGGCAGCGCCGCGAAAGCGGCGTTGACCGGAGCGAACACGGTGAACGGGCCTGCGCCGGACAGCGCCTCGACCAGGCCGGCTGCCTTCACCGCCGCGACCAGCGTCGTATGGTCCCTCGAATTGACCGCGTTCTCGATGATGTTCCTGGTGTCGTACATCGCGGCGCCCCCAACCATCTTGGGGGCGGCGAGCGTCGGCAACGTGGTGGCGCCGAGCGCCAGGATGGACACCGCGAGCAGCGTCCGGAAGGTCTTGTGCATGATCATCTCCCAAGGGCGGCCCTCTGCCACCCGCGGTACGGAGTTACGGGCGATGTGAAGAATAAGTTTTGGTGGCGCGCGTTTTTTGTGGTCGGATGGCTTCATCGTAAGATACCGATGGATATTTCGGCGCAGCGGTTGAAACCGCGCCCCATCCTCCCGACCTGAGCCCGATGACCATACTCCCCCTCTCCATTCTCGATCTCGCTCCCGTCTCCGAAGGCACCTCGACCCCGGATGCGCTGCGTAACATCATCGCCCTCGCCAAGCTCGGCGACGAGCTGGGCTTCACCCGGCTCTGGTATGCCGAGCATCACGGCATGCCGTCGATCGCCTCGTCCTCGCCGGAAGTGCTGATAGCCACCGCTGCGGCCAATACCTCGCGCATCCGCGTCGGCTCGGGCGGCGTCATGCTGCCCAACCACGTGCCGCTGCGCGTGGTCGAAACCTATCGCACCCTCAATGGCCTCAACCCCGGCCGCATCGATCTCGGCATCGGCCGCGCCGGCGGCAGCGATGGCCGCACACTTCAGGCGCTGCGCTCCGTCGGCGGCGAGTATTTCGCCCAGGAACTGGCCGAAATGCTGGCCTTCGAGGAAGCCAACTTCGCCCCCGACCACCCGTTCCATCAGGTGATGGTCGTGCCCGAGCGGGTGGAACTGCCGCCGGTCTACCTGCTCGGCTCGAGCGGGGCGAGCGCCCAGGCAGCCGGACAGCTCGGCGTCGGCTATTCCTTCGCCGCCCATTTCAGCGCCACCCCGGCCGGCCCGGCCTTCGCCGCCTATCGGGCCGCGTTCACCCCGACCGATGCCTTTCCCAAGCCGCACGCCATCATCGCGGTCTCGGCGCTGGTCGCGCCGACCGACGAGGAAGCGCGGTTCCTCGCCCGCTCGCAGGAGCTGATGTGGGCGCTGTTCCATTCCGGCCAGGTGCGAAAGCTGGTCTCTCCCGACCAAGCCGCGGCGCACCAGTACACTCCGCACGAAACCCGCATCATCGAGGGCCAGCGTCCGCTCTGGATCGTCGGTTCGCCCTCGACGGTGAAGGCGGCGATTGAGAAGAAGGTCGAAGAGTCCGGCGCAGACGAGGTGATGGTCACCACCACGATGTACGACTACGAGCTCAGGCTGCGTTCGTTCCGGCTGCTGGCGGAGGCTTTCGGGCTCTAGTCCTCCCCACCCCATCGCTCCCCGTCAGGGGGAGGGTGTCCGCCGGTTATCGTGGTCAGAACACGCCCCAAGCTCGATGCTCACCTCCCCCTCGACGGGGGAGGCAAGCGAAGCTTGGGAGCGAGAGCGACCTAGCGTAGCTCGGAGGGGGTGCGATACGGCCACCATGCTTGCAACAGGCCTCCTAGGAGCAACTCAAGCTGCCAGTGCCTCGCGCGGCATGGCATGGACAGCCGCTGGCTGGAACAGCATCTTCACGTAGTTACGCGCCATCAGCATCTGCTCGGGCAGCACTGAGGGGTCGCCGAGCGACTTGCTCATGATGATGCCGCCATCGATGGCGCAGGTGATGTTGCGTGCGATGCGGCCGGGATCGATCGGGTCGCGCAACGGATAGGCCGCCACGATCGCCTCGACCATCCGCCGGAAGAAGGCGTTCCACTCCTCGACGATCGCGTTGACGAGGCCGCGGATCTCGCGATTGAACAGCTGGTCCTGGTAGCTCATCGTCGCGACGAGACATCCTGGGTGCCCGCCGGGCAGCCCAGCCATGTGCTCGGCGAACAGGGTCAGCCCGATCAACAGCTTTTGCAGGGGATCGTCGCTGAGCTGAGCCGCGCGACCAAAGACCTCGTCCACCAGTTGCTCGAGCCGGCCGCGGTAGCGCGACAACAGCCCCCGCGCCAACTCGTTCTTGTCGCGGAAGTGGTAGAAGAACCCGGATTTGGTGATCCCCGCCTCGGCGATGATCTCGTCGATCGACGTGGCGCCAAAGCCCTTGGCGAGCACCCCCGCTTCGGCGATGTCGAGGATGCGCTCGCGCGTCTCATTGCCTTTACGCATGCTGGTTCCTCCAGAAAACCGTACCACCGGTGCGGTTATCGGGCCGATCGACCCATCCTGGCACCTCACCCCGCCGGCCCTGCGCCGGACTACGAAGTTGTTGTGGCTTGCTAATTCCGCTCGAGCCCAAACCGCACCACGCGCTCGCTATCCTCTCGCCCGAAGTCATCATATGTTTTGTGGAAAGCGGGGCGCGCTGAGGAAAATGACGATGACGACTATCGACCTGGACGAGAGCCCGCTGGCCATCCGCCAAAAAACCGATGCCGGTTTCATCCGGCGCCTGCTGCGCCGCTGGGTGGAGCGGCACAGGGAGCGCACCACGCTGATCTTTCTCAGCCGCATAGAGCCGCATCTGCTGCGCGACATGGGGATCGAGCCCGGCGATATCTTCGACGCGCTCGACGGCAAGCGCAGTTCCGTGCTGTTCCACCCGATGCGGAAGCCCGACCATCACTAGCCCCTGACTGCGCGCCACGTGGCGATGATGGCATCGGCCGAGAGGTCGATGTCCGCCTCGCTGGTGGCGCCCGAGGTGACGGAGATCCGCATCACCCAATCGCCATGCCAGGCGGCGCCGCCGGCAAAGCAAACGCCACCGGCCTGCACGCCTGATATCACCGCCTCGGTCAGCGCCTTGCGCGTCGCCGCGTCGCCGGCGCCGAAATCGATGATCAGCTGGTTGATGGTCACCTCGTTCCTGAGGTTGATACCCGGCTCGGCGCTCAGCCGCTCGGCCATCCGCCTGGTGAGCGCTACGTGCCGCTCGACCAGCTCCGCCACGCCCTGCCGCCCCAGCGTCTTCAACATTGCCCACACCGGGGTGCCGCGGGCCCGCCGCGACAGCTCCGGCACGAAAGCCGAGGGCACCCGGTCGGTGGGGCTGATGGTCGGCAGGTAGCTCGCCCATTGCGTCATGGCGCGCTGATGCGCCTCGCGGTCGCGGACGATGGCGAAACCGGAATCGTACGGCACCTGCAACCATTTATGCCCGTCGGTAACCCAGGAATCCGCCGCTTCGATCCCCGCGGTCAGGTGCTTGAGCGATGGGGTGGCGCGAGCCCAGAGCCCGAACGCGCCATCGACATGCACCCAGGCGCCGGCGGCATGGGCGATCGGGATGATGTCATCGAACCGGTCATAGGACCCGGTATTGATCTGCCCGGCCTGCGCGATGACGATCTTGGGGCCGCTCAGCCCCCTGAGCGCCGCATCGAGCGCGGCAACGCTCATCCGGCCCTGCCCGTCCGTGGCGACGCGGATCAGCCGGCGATAGCCGAAGCCGATCAATTGCAGCGCCGAGAACATCGAGGAATGCGCATCGTCGCCGATCAGCACATGCACCGGCGGCGCGCCGAACAGCCCATCGGCATCGGGATCCCAGCCGGCATCGAGCAGCACCCGGGTACGCGCCGCGGCAAGCCCCACGGCGCCGGCGACGGTGGCGCCGGTGGTGAAACCGATCGAACTCTCCCGCGGCAGATCGAGAATATCGAGCAGCCAGTGTTCGGCCACTTCCTCGATCGCCGCGGCTGCCGGGGTCGGGGTGTGATAGCCGGCATTCTGGCCCCACGCGCTGACCAGCCAGTCGGCCGCGACGCCCGCCGGATGCGAGGCGCCCATCACCCAGCCGAAGAAGCGCGGGCCGGTGATCGGCATCAACCCACCGGCACTGCGCCGGACCAGTTCCTCGAGCACATCAGGAGGCGCCATGCCCGTTTCGGGCAGCGGCTCGAGCAGCCGGTCGCGCATTTCGGCATAGCTATGGTCCGGGCGGCCGGCATGTTCGTTGAGCGAGGCGCGATAGTCGACGGCATGGTCGACGGCGCGGTTAAGCAGCTTGCGCAGATCGTAAGTCATAATACGACATCCCCGATTGAGCCGGAAAAACCATAGCGCACCTGAAGCGAAGATGAACGAAGGCTCTCCCCTCTCCCCTAACGGGAGAGGGGAGGTGCAGCCAGGACCGAAGGTCCGTAGCGAAACTTGGGTGAGGGGTTCAGCGTCTCAGCGAGCGCTCGTTGCGGCCGCTTCACCCCTCAACCGGCCTCCGGCCACCAGGCGAGGGCTGCGCCCTCGTCCTGCGACCCCTTAGGGGAGAAGGGACGGGTGGACCTTACGCCGCCAGCTTCTTGAGGATCGCGGCGCCCATTTCTTCGGTGCCGACGGTCTTGCGATTGTCCTGCGCGATATCGCCGGTGCGCAGCCCATCCGCCAGCACGCTCGAGATCGCCGCTTCGAGCCGGTCGGCCAGCGCCACGAGGTTGAACGAATAGCGCAGCGCCATGGCGAAGCTGGCCAGCATGGCGATCGGGTTGGCGACGCCCTTGCCGGCGATGTCCGGCGCCGAACCATGCACCGGCTCGTACAGCGCCTTGCGCTTGCCGGTCACCGCATCGGGGGCGCCGAGCGAGGCCGAGGGCAGCATGCCGAGCGAGCCGGTGAGCATCGCCGCCGCGTCCGACAGGATGTCGCCGAACAGGTTGTCCGTCACCATCACATCGAACTGCTTAGGGTTGCGCACCAGCTGCATCGCCGCGTTGTCGGCAAGGATGTGGTGGAACTCGACATCCGGATAATCCTTGGCCACTGCCTGCGCGACCTCGTCCCACAGGACGCCCGACTTCATGACGTTCTTCTTGTCGGCCGAGTGCACCTTGTTCTTGCGGGTTCGGGCGAGATCCATGGCGACGCGCACGATCCGGTCGATTTCATAGGTCTCGTAGACCTGGGTATCGATGGCGCGCTTCTGGCCGTTGCCGAGATCGGTAATGGTCTTGGGCTCACCGAAATAGACGCCGCCGGTCAACTCGCGGACGATCAGGATGTCGAGGCCCTCGACCAGCTCGCGCTTCAGCGACGAGGCATCGGCCAGCGCCGGGTAGCAGATCGCCGGACGGAGGTTGGCGAACAGTTTGAGGTCCTTGCGCAGGCGGAGCAGGCCCGCCTCCGGGCGCTTCTCATAGGGCACCTTGTCCCATTTCGGCCCGCCGACCGCGCCGAAGATCACGGCATCGGCGGCAAGCGCCTTCTGCATGTCCTCTTCCGAAATCGCCTCGCCATGCGCGTCATAGGCGCAACCGCCGACCAGGCCCGTATCGAAGGTGAAGTCCGTCTCACCCTGGCTGTTGAGCCAGGCGATCACCTTCTCGACCTCCTTCATGATCTCGGTGCCGATGCCGTCGCCGGGGAGAAGGAAGAGTTTCTGAGCCATGGGTGATCCTCAATTATAGGATGATGCTGGCGCGGGACTTATCGCTACTTGCCCCGCCCCTGCAAGGCCGACGAACGCCTAAAGCGCCCAGGCATTCGCCCCCTCGGCCCGCTGGTGACGATCAGTTGCGTGCCCGGCGCCGTCAGGCGGCGTCGAACCGCTTCTGCATGAAATAGCGGGCGCCGCCGACCGGATGATCGTGCAGCGTGCCGAACACTGAAAAGCCGAGCTTTTCGTAGAACGGCCGAGCCTGGAAGCTGAAGGTATCGAGCCAGACGCCGAGCAGGCCACGTTGACGAGCGAAGGCCTCTGCCTCTGCCATCAATGCTCGCCCATGCCCCTTGCCGCGCAACTCGGCCGGCACGTGCAACCACTCGACGAACAGCCAATCCAGCACCGCGGTCGCGGTTAGCCCGCCAACTGGCTTGTCGTTTGCATCGTAAAGCAGCAGCGCGACATTCTGCGGGGTGATGCCGCCCGTCTGTTGTTTGTTGTAGGCGCGCAACCCATTGCGCACCACCGCCACGTCACGACCCAAGGGGTTGAGCTTGAGCCTGATCTGCACCTGCGTCAGCGTCCGTGTGCGCCGAAGCGGGCGGTCACTTCGATCTCGAGCTTCATCTCGGGGCGGGTCAGCCCGCACACCACCATGGTGGCGGCGGGTCGGATGTCGGCGAACACCTCGCCGGCCACCGCCACCAGCGCATCGTAATGCGCCATGTCGGTGATGTAATAGCGGACCCGCACCGTATCCTTGATGGTGCCGCCGGCTTCTTCGAGCGCCTGCTGGATGGTGGCGAAGGCGTTGCGCGCCTGCTGGCCGGCATCCTCGGGCATCACCATGGTCTTGTAGTCATAGCCGGTGGTGCCCGAGACATAGGCCATGTTGCCGTCGATCACGGCACGCGAGTAGCCGATCTTTTTCTCGAACGGCGAACCCGAGGAGATGTGGAGGACCATTCCCGGCGCCTCAGAGCCAGGGCCGGTCCTGGCCCATCTTTTTCTCGAACCCTGAGATCGCCGGGTCGGCCTTCAGCGTCGTCGCGATATCGTCGAGCCCCTCGAGCAGCGTCTGCTTGCGCGACGGATCGATATCGAAATGGATCGAACCGCCATCCGGGCCCCTGATCGTCTGGCTCTCGAGATCGACGCTGATCGTGGCGTTCGAGCCGCGCTCCGCGTCGTCCATCAGCAGCGCCAGCTGCTCGGGCGTTACCACGATCGGCAGGATGCCGTTCTTGAAGCAGTTATTGTAGAAGATGTCGGCGAAGCTGGTGGAAATCACGCAGCGCACGCCGAAGTCGAGCAACGCCCACGGCGCGTGCTCGCGCGACGAGCCGCAGCCGAAATTGTCGCCGGCGATGATGATCTTGGCCTGCCGATAGGCTGGCTTGTTGAGCACGAAGCTCTCATTCTCGGTGCCATCTTCATTATAGCGCATCTCGGAAAACAGGGCCGTGCCCAGCCCGGTGCGCTTGATGGTCTTGAGGTATTGCTTGGGAATGATCATGTCCGTGTCGATGTTGATGATCGGCAGCGGCGCGGCGACGCCCGTCAGGCTCGTGAACTTTTCCATGGCAATACCCCTTTCGGTGCCGGCTGTAATGAAGCAATGGCCGGAGGGAATCAAGTCGTTCGCGAGCAGAGCATTTCACGGCCTGGTTGACTCTGAGAAGCTGTTGGCGAGCTTGGCACCAGGTAGCGACCTAAACTCGGTGTCATCCCCGCGAAAGCGGGGAACTCCGTTTGCGATCGTGCGGCAGACACCGAAACAGAGGTTCCCTGCTTTCGCGGGAATGACCCGGCGGGTGGTGCTCGCCCCGTGGTGGAATGCGTCCAGCTCTTGCGGGGATGACACCGCAAGTCGTGCAGCTTGCCGCTGACCGCGCCTAGCCCAGTCGCGGCAGGTTGCGGCCCATATCGCCCTGCTCGATCTCCCGCGCCTCATCGAGGCTGAGCATCGGCACGCCTTCGCGGATCGGGAATGCCAGATGCGCCGCGACCGAAATCAGCTCGGTGCCGTCGGCGGAAAGCGTCAGGCGGGTCTTGGTCAGGGGACAGACCAGCATCTCGAGCGTCTTCACATCCACCACGTGGCGGAGATTGGCCGCTGCCTCTGCCGGGGTTGCCGCGCTCAATTGAGCGGCGACGCCCGGTCGTCGCCCTTGGCCATCTCGAACTCGGCCATGGCGATCAGCGTCTCGGCCCGGGTTTCGAGCGTATCGGCCTCGAGCAATGCCTGCTTCTCGGCCGCCCCATAGGGCGAGACCATGGCGCAGAAATTGACCAGGTCGGCGGTGCCGGTCTTTTCGATCTCGTCCCAGTTGAGGTCGAAATTGCCGAACTCGGCATAGTCGCGCATCATCTTGAGGAAGCGCGGTCGGTCCACGGCCTCCTCGCCGAACTCGCGGTCGAAATCCGAAGCAAAGGCATCCGTCGCGATCATGCCGCGCCGGAACGGCGTCATGGTCGGCATTTCCTTGATGAGCTCGAACCGGCACAGCCCCTCGAGGATGACGAAGTAGCGGGCCTCCTCCACCTCTTCGAAATGGCTGATCCGGCCCACCGTGCCGATGCGCTGCAGCGGCGCCCGGCCCTTCGGGCTTTCCTCGGAGGTGTCACGCGGCTGGATCAAGCCGATCAGCCGGTCACCCCTGAGCGCATGGTCGATCATTTCGACATAGCGCGGCTCGAAGATATTGAGCGGCCGCCGGGCATAGGGCAGCAGCAAGGCGCCGGTCAGCGGGAACAGCGGCACGCTGGCGGGCAGGTCGGCGGGAGAATTCGGTCGCTTCAACACGGGCGCCTCCGGGAGCGTGGTCAGGAGAAGTTTAAGACTTCTCCGCTTCGACCGCGCGACAATCAAAAACCTGGAGCCGGTCCGGCTCCTCGCGAGTTACGAAACTGGAGCCATCATGGCTCCAGCACAACCAATGGCTCAGCTGAACAGCAGCGCCGACAGCAGCCGGCGGCCCTTCAACGTGGCGGGGTCCTTGGGGCCCCAGGCTTCGAACAGTTCGAGCAGCTTCTTGCGCGCCCCGTCCTCGTTCCAGGTGCGGTCGCGACGCATCAGCGCCACCAGCGCTTCGGCAGCTTCGAGGCGCTTGCCCTCGGCATTGTACTTTACCGCGAGGTCGAACCGCGCCTGGTGATCGTCGGGATTTTTCTCGAGTTGCGCCGCCAGCTCGTCGGTTTCGCTGAGCTCGGCAGCCTCGCCGAGCAGCTTCAGCGCCGCCAGCGTCGAGGTATAGTCGTCGCCCTTGCGCCCCTCTTCCGGCATGGTGTCGAGCACTGCCTGGGCCTGGTCCGGCTCGCCGGCAGCAAGGAACACCTTGGCCATGCCGACGATCGCTGCGGCATTCTCCGGCTGGTGCTGCAGCACCATGCCATAGATCTGCGCCGCCTGGTTGAGGTCGCCCACCTTCAGCGCTTCGCCGGCGGCGGTCAGCGCATTGGCGATTTCCTCCTCGATGGAGCCGGCCTGCGGCTGGCCCGCCGGAGCGGCCGAGATCACCTTGTCGGCAAAGCGCCGCACCTCGCTTTCGGGGATCGCCCCGAGAAAGGCGTCGACCGGCCGGCCGCCGGCAAAGGCGAACACCGCCGGAATCGACTGAATGCCCAGTTGGCCCGCGACGCCCGGGTTCTCGTCGATATTGATCTTCACCAGCCGGATCTTGCCGGCCTTCTCGTTGATCACCTTCTCGAGGTTGGGCGTCAGTTGCCGGCACGGGCCGCACCACGGCGCCCAGAAATCCACCAGCACCGGGGCCTCGAGCGAGGCGTCGATCACGTCGGCCTTGAAAGCACGATCGGTCGAATCCTTGATCAGCGCGCCGGCGGGCGGCGAAGAATTTTGAGAGGCCGGGTTGAGGTCGTTGAGGGACATGCTGTGCTTTTCCTGCCGCGACGGGCCACCGAGAGGCCTGTCTTTCCTTGGTTTTCTTGCGCTCCGATGGGGGCCGGAGGCAAGCTTTTTCCCGCGCGTGATGAGACCAGAATTATGGGTTGCAAACCCGCTTTCGATTGGGCATATAGGCGCGCGGTTCGGCGCTGCCAAGTTTCCCACGGGAACTAAGCATCGTAAAGAGCCGATGGAGTGCGGGTGTAGCTCAGGGGTAGAGCATAACCTTGCCAAGGTTAGGGTCGAGGGTTCGAATCCCTTCGCCCGCTCCAATATCCTCCCTGTACCTCAGGGATGTGACGATAAGGCCGGGCCAACAGCCCGGCCTTCGTTTTTTCCGCAGCGCCCGCAGTGCCTGCCGACTTAACAGAAATTCGACGCACCCCGGTAACGGTGCCGCATTGCCAACAAAGTTATAGGTCGCACTTTGTCGGTATGGGGCGGCAGTGTGGCAAGCAATGAGCAAGTTACTGGAACGGTCGGCCCCACTTGATGTCTTGCGAGCGGTAAGAGAACGCACTGCGGCCGGGCATGGCGGCACTGTGTTGATCGAGGGCGAGGCGGGAATCGGCAAGACGACGCTGCTGCAGGAGTTTGCAGAACAGCATGCCGGAGAGTTCAAGGTGGCGTGGGGATGGTGCGAAGCGCTGTTCACGCCGCGGCCGCTGGGGCCGCTGCACGACATGGGCCGCTCGATGGGCGCCGGTATCGCTGCCCTGCTGGAGCAATCGGCTCCGCCCGATCGCTTGTTCCCGGCCCTGCTCAACAAACTGCAGGATGACGGCGACCCGCTCATCCTGATCTTCGAGGACGTGCACTGGGCCGATAACGCCACCCTGGATCTCGTGAAGTATCTGGGCCGGCGGATTGGCCTGCTGCGGGCGATGGTGGTGCTCACGGCGCGTAGTGACGAGATCGGCCCCACCCATCCGCTGTCCTACGTGCTCGGCGACCTGCCTGCCGCGGCGGTAACCCGGATCAAGCTCGGTCCACTGTCGCCTGCAGCGGTGCATGAACTGGCTGTCGAAGCCGGGCAGTCGGGCGATGAACTCTACCGCGTCACGGCGGGCAATCCGTTCTTCGTCACCGAACTGCTGGCAACCGGGGGTAGCGAGGCAGGCAGCGTCCCCGATTCCATCCGCGATGCGGTGTGGTCGCGGCTGGCGCGCCTCACTCCCGGCGAACGCGACGTGCTCGAGATGATGAGCATCGTGCCCGGGAACATGGAACTAGGCCTGATCAAGGCGCTGCTCGGCGCCGATGCCGAAGACCTGGTGGACATGGCAGTGGGGCGTGGCCTGCTTCGGCGCGACCCCCAGGGCGATATCTCGTTTCGACACGAACTGGCGCGGCGAGCGACACTGGATCGCCTGTCGTCGAGCCTGCAGCGTTCACTGCATTCCAAGGTGGAAGCCGCTCTGGCGGCCCTCCCCGGGCAGGACAGCATGCTGCATCTGGCGCGCCGTGTGCACCATGCGGCTGGCGCCGAGGACGGGGCCGGGGTGCTGGCCCTGGCGCCGCGTGCCGCCGCGCAGGCGTCGCGGCTGGGCGCCCACCAGCAGGCGGCCTCGTTCCTCCAGACGGCTCTCGAGTATGCCGACATCGCAGAGCCGGCGGTCGCCGCACAGCTGCACGAAAGCTGGGCTTACGAGGCAAGCCTCGGACTGTTCGACTACAATGCGATCATTGCGAGCCACCACCGCGCCATCGCCATCTGGCGCGAACTCGGCAACGCGCCAAGATCAGTCTCAACTACCGCCTCCTGTCGCGCCTGCACTGGCGACGCGGTGAAGGGGCGGAGGCGCGCAACTTCGCCGACCTCGCGGTGGAAGAAGTCGAGGGCACCGGACCCGGGCCGGAACTGGCGATGGCCTACAGCACGCGCTCGCAGCTCAATATGCTGCACTATCGGTTTGCAGAAGCGATCGACTGGGGGCGCCGGGCCATTCGCCTCGCCGACGAACTCGGCGTTGTCGAGACGCGGGTGCACGCGCTCAACAATGTCGGCACTGCCATGCTGTTCGATTCCCGGCCCGGCGGGCGCGAGGTGATGGAGGAAGGTCTGGCGCTGGCGTTGCAGCATGGCTTTCATGATCACGCGGCGCGCGCCTACACCAACTTCGCCGAGCACGCGGTGGTGTCGAAGGATTTCGAACTGGCCGAGCGCCTGCTTGCCGAGGGCATTGCCTTCGCCGCCCGGCACGACCTCGATTCATCGACGCAGTATCTGCTTGGCCGGCAGGCGCAGTTGCGTATGGAACAGGGCCGGTTGCGCGAGGCCGAGACCATCGCGCAGGGTGTCATCGCCATGGAGCGGCTGCCGGTCGTCATGCACCTGCCGGCGCTCACGGTGCTGGGCCGGGTGCGTATGCGGATGAACCTGCCCGATGGCGAGCGGGCCTTGCTGCGGGCCCTCGACGAGGGGCTGCCCACGGGCGAGCCGCAACGCATCTTTCCAGTACGCATCGCGCTGGCCGAAGCCGCATGGCTCAAGGAAGACCTGGATGCGGCGCGCCAGCAACTGACTGCGCTCACCACCATCGACCTCACTGGGCTGAGGGCATGGGACCTGGGCGAACTGGCAGCCTGGTGGCGCCGCTCATTGATGCCGAGCGACGTTCCGGCACGCTTGGGCGAGCTGCCGGCGCCATGGGCGCTGGAACTTGCCGGACAACCCGCTCGGGCTGCCGCGGAGTGGACCAGGCTCGGGCTGCCCTACGAAGCCGGTATCGCCTCGATGCAGGTTGCGGGAGCGGACGCGGGTGCGGCGCTGGGCCAGGCAATTGCCACGTTCGAGACCATCGAGGCGCGTCAGGCGGCAGCCCTGGCGCGCCGCCTGGCGCAGCGGCTGGGTCTGGCCGAGGAGATGCCCAAATCGCGTCGCGGGCCCTATGCCACTTCGCGGCAGCATCCGCTGGGCCTCACCCAGAGCGAGCACCAGGTGCTGCAGCTGATTGCCGACGGCAAGTCCAACAAGGATATCGCCCGGCACCTGTCGCGCTCGCCACGCACCATCGAGCACCAGGTCTCGGCAGTGCTGGGCAAGTTCAGCGCCGCCAACCGCATCGAAGTGATGCTGCGGCTGCGCACCGAACCCTGGTTGCTGACGCCGGTCGAGGCCGAAGCCCTGTAGGTAGCGCTCCGGCGGTTAGGGGAAACCACCTATGCCGTACGCCCGCAAAAACAGGGCGGCGCCGAGGGCAATACTGGGTACTCGACAATCGTCTCCCTAGGCGGCGTCACCGATTTTGATGCCGGCGCGCCGGCTTAGCCTTTCCCTCGCTCGATCAACGAGCAGGGAGAAGATCGTGACCGTTACCCAAGACATCTCCACGCCCCGCCGCGTGTCGCGGCAAGCGGGCCTGGTCGACGCCCTTGCCGCGCGTTTGGAGGGCCCGGGCGGCTACTACAATGTCGGCAACGTACTCGGCCTCGCCACCGCGCTGGGCCTGCAATTCGCCAGCGCCGCCGGATCGTCGAAGACCGGCACGGACCTGTTGTTCAGCTACTTCGCCGGCAGCCCGCAGGCCCTCGCCTTCACCATCGCGACGCTGATCTTCCTCGTCGGCGGCGAGGTCTATTACCGGGCGTGGCAGCATGGGGCGGCGCCGAACCAGCGGCTGACCCGGCTCGGCGATCTGTTGTCGGCTGCCGGCGGAGCGGCGCTCTCGATCAGCCTGCTGCTGCTCGGCCAGCCGCTTTTGGCGCTCGCCACTGGGGCTTTCGTCGTCCTCGGCAAGCTCGGCAGCGCCATCTTCGGCGATGACGCTGTCGGCCCGCCGCTCTGGCCTCAAAGCTGGCCCGACCCGTTCCGCCTCGCCGTGCTGGTCGGCCGTGCCCCGGCCGTCAGCGCCGCCGGGCTCGGCATGATTTACCAGATCGGCAGCGGTGCACAGCTCATCGCCCTGATTCAGCCGGCGGTGCTGATCGTCTGCCACGTGCTGTGGGTCAGGGCCGACCTGCTGCTGCTCGGCGGCGGCAAGCGTGCCGCGACGGCGAAATGAGGGGGCGACGATGCGTGGCTTCACCGAGTTCGCCGGCCGCCTGACGCGGCTCGTTTATTCCCGGGAGCGCGGCAGCTTCGTCTCCGAAGTTGTGCCGCACCCCTTCGAGGCAAGCGAAGCCTCGCCAAAGCCAATCTCGGAACACCATACGGCAGCGTCCTGTCCACAGCACGCCGCCAAGCTTTGCCCAGACAGAGGAGGATACAATGATCGTTGAAGCCATGACCCCGGGCGCCCTCGTGCTGCCTCGCCCAACCGCGGATCACCTGACGCTGGCGCGCATCGAGAACCGGCTGAAGACAGCCCATGCCAACCATCTCGGCTACCCTTACAACCTCGCTGGCGACGTGCCCGCGGCATCCCGCTTCGCCGGCTACCTGGTCAACAATCTCGGCGATCCCTACGCGGGGTCGCACTACGGCTCGGAGGTCTGCGACCTCGAACGCGAGGTGGTCGACTGGCTGATGGAGCTGTGGCAGTGCGACAATCGCGACGACTACTGGGGCTCGGTCGGCGCCAGCGGCACGGAAGGCAACTTCTGGGCCCTCTACCTGGCGCGCGAAGCCTTCCCGGATGCCATCCTGGTCTACCCGCGGGAAGCCCACTACTCGATACCCAAGTCTGCCCGCATCCTCAGGATGACCACCCAGACGGTCGATTGCGAACCATCCGGCGAAGTTTCGTTGTCGGATCTGCGGCGGGTGCTCTCACGATTGCGCAGCGCCTTCGTCATCGTGGCGCTGACCTGCGGCACGACGGTCAAGGGCGCACATGACGATATCGCTGGCGCGATGGCGGTGCTTGAGGATTGCGGCTTTCCGGCGCAACGGCGTTTCGTGCATGTCGATGGGGCGCTCAACGCCATGGTGCTGCCGTTCCTCGAAGGCGTGCCGGACCGCCTGCAGCCGAGCTTCCGGCACGGGATCGACTCGCTGTCGACGTCGGGCCACAAGATGATCGGCACCACTATGCCGTGCGGCGTTCTGGTGACGCTGCGACGCCATGTCGAGCGCGTGGCGTCCGCCGTGGCCTATCTGCGGTCGAACGACACGACCCTTATGGGCTCGCGCAACGGGCACGCGGTGCTGGCGCTGTGGGCTCGGCTGTTCGGCCACGGTCGCCTTGGCTTCCGACGCGATGCCGAGCGCTGCGTGGCGCGGGCAACCAGGCTTGCCGAGGAGCTTCGCGACGCCGGCGTCCCGGTGCTGCTCAACCCGCACGCGCTGACGGTGCTCTTTCCGCAACCGAGCGAGGACATCATCAAGCGCTACCAGCTGGCCTGCACCGGCGACGACGCCCATGCGATCATCATGCCCAATGTCACCGAGCAACTGGCCGCACGGTTCACCTCGGACTACCTGGCGTGGTGGGATGGCAGGTAGCGCGCCGCAGCCCCGATGGACCTCCGGGTGTGACGACAAGGCTGGGCCAAGCTCGGCCTTGGTGCGCTGCGGCGAGCTGCCGCCGGATGGTTCAAGTCGGCGTTCTACCGACAGACTATCGCAGCGCCGATGTCTACGACGCCGTGTTCGTCGGCATTCCCTCATCCGGGATTGCGAGTGGCATTTCGGCTTCTACTCGTCCGGGCCCATCGCCGACGCGAGCATCGAGCCGCTCGTCATGCGCTGCGGGACATCAAATGGTTCCACCGTCAGCTCATGCTGAGCCATGGCCTGCTGCTCGCCTCCGCGCCGCTCACTCCGACCGAACACAAAGTGCTGCAGCGGCTGAGAAGCGTGCCGCCCATCAGCTCGGCCTTGCCGAATCCACCACGCACCAGCACGTCGTCGCCATCTTCCGCAAGTTCGGCGTGCATAGCCACGCTGGCTTGATGAGCCTGTGGTTCAACCGGCCTGCGGCGAGAACGGCCCACTTCTGCGGCCGCAGAACTGCGCCATCAGAGGGCATTCGGGGCGACGCACGGAAAAGAACTCAAGCAACCTTCGCTGATGTGCCGAAACGGCCTGTGCCAACGTCGGCTTGTTGCCCAGTGTGGATACTCATCAAGGATGAGCAGTCGGCTTTGGTAGGACTGATGCGAAGCGGCGCATGAGTATCGCAGGGCCAAATAGTGTACTTGTCTCTTTGTGGCTGATGAAGCCGCACGCTTGATAGAAGCCCTCAGCATCGGGGCTGACGATGACCTGCATTTCCGGGCCCCATGCATCGCTGAAGCGGGCTAATGCCTCCTCCATCAAGGCTCGACCAATCCCTCGCCTCCACCACGCGGTTTTCACGAACAGGCCTTCCACTTCAATACCACCTGGGCGTTCTGAAACGTCGATCATGCCTACTATCTCACGATCAACTTCGGCTAACAAAACACAGGCTGCCTCGACCCGCCCTGACGCAACGAGTAGGAACTCTGGATTTGCCAGGAGTGATTGCCGGTAGGCATCGGCGGCGAGGGACGCTTCTCGCTTCACAAGGTTGAGCGCACTCATGTCGCTTCGAACTGCGGTTCTAATACTCAGGTCCCACATTAGATCGTCTCCATTTGATTGTTGCGAACTACGCGCTACCATTCAGCAGTGGAAGGCGGTTACGTTGAGCGCTTGCCGCGAAATGAGGTCGCTGCGTAGATCACGGCGATCTTTGTATCGAACATTGTGACAACTCGATTGAATGGGGCCATTCAAGTCGATTGGTCAGCGGTTTCGATACCGGCCTTGAACGTTACGCTACCCTGCAAATCACCGCGTTCAGGCGACCGTCTCCCCTGCGATCGTTTCCGATCGCTTCTGCGGATGCCCACCACGAGGAGAATTTCTGCGATCAGCATCAGCGGCCAAGGCGTAAGGAGCAGAACTGCAGCGTCGATGATGGTCCACCCGATCAGGCACCACGGCAGGAAAGCTGGTGGTGCGATGTCCTTGCGGTACATCCACACAACGATGAGACCGATCAGGATCAATGGAATGCCAAAGCTCTCCAAACTGAACCAGAAGGCACTCCCCGCCGGAGACATGGCGGAAAAGCTCTCGTTCCAAAGCGCACCGCTGAACCATGCACCTGCATGTGACGCGGCGCCTTCCACAGTCAGTGCGCCTGTGGTGTGTGCGCAACCATAGAGAGCGATTATCCAACCGGCCCAATGAACCATTCGGTCTGTGCGATGCGTCATGACTTGGCAGCCCATATCGTGACCAGCGACATTGGAGCAAACACGGCCCAATGTATTAGGCTCCAGGCCTCGCCGAACCAACTGAAGCTGAAGACGAGGCATATTGCCGACAACGCCAGGTAATGACCGCCGACGAACCAGGCGAGCGGCACTCGCCACCTCGGGTTGTAGGCGGCCGCTATCATCCCGAGGCCGCCAAGTGCGATCAGCAGGGCCATATCGTACCAGAGTACATCCAGAATACCCTTCGCCTCAGTCGGCAAAGCCGCGGCGTAGACGGGATCCATCACCTCGCCCGTGCTCAAGACATGGTACCCGAGCACCGCAGCACAAAGTGCTGCTGCAGCAAGAAGGGCATAACGGCGCGTCCGGTCGGACGCGCGTGTCGTCGTTGTGAGCATCCTCACCTCCATCTGTACGGAAGCGTATGGATATGCGCTATCTCGACAAATGACCATACGCATACGTATGGAAGTGGTGAGGCAAGTTATCGCACGTGCCCCTGCGGAGAATGTCGGTGCCGACTTATCCGCAACCTGGCCCAGCAGGCCCAGAAAAATAGCGGCATAGCCAGTTCTATCACCGTCAGGATGATGATGAACGGGTGAGGGGGGCCAATGCTGAAGATCGAGATGACACGACCCACTCCACCAAAGAAAAAGACCGTGGCGAGCCAGGGGATCCAGTGAAGTCGGCGTTCCAGATTCTTCGCCACCAAAAGCAACAAGACGCCATAGCTACCCCAGATTGCGGCGTAGAACCGTAATTCGCTGTCCATGTCAGCTGACCAGATCGGTCCTGGTATGCTCGCTGTACCCGAAAGTGCGTGATAAGCCTGCTTCCCGGTCGACAGGGTGGCTTCGGGGCCTTGCAACAGCATTGACATGGCGATGGCCAAGGCAATCGCGCCAAGTGCTGCGCAGAGAATGCGAAGTGTGGCGGCCATTTGCTACTTGCCTTGTGGGACCAGCACATAAGTGCCGTGATGCTCGCCAGGGCGGGACGAGATGGTGCCTGTTGCAGTGAATGATGCGAAGCGACCGGTTCCCATGCCGTCGATAACCACGACCTTGCCGCTAACCCCGTCCTCCGAACTGAACGTTCCCTCGTGCCACAGCACAAAGCTTCCGTCGCCTCCTGACTTTGCCTCTACCCTCTCCAGGCCAGAGAATGTCACTGGCCTACCGGCGCGATAGACCAGGAGATATTCAAGAGCGCCATCGGCATCGACGCCACCCTCATAGCGATTGAGGATCGACGCTCGGGCCAGCTTGCCGCCTCCTGCCACTTCACCGAACTCGACCTCGTCCCATTTTACACCCGTAAAAGTGCCTTCCATTTTCTTGCTCCGTTGGTCTGCGACGTGACTGTGCCGCTATTGCGAGGCTCACCCGGCGTCCTGTGTGACAACGGGGAGGTGAAACATACGTATCCGTATGTTTGCATACGGATACGTATGTTGTGTGCTCGTGCGGCGTCAATCCCGGTGCGCTTGTTTTGGCATTGGGCGGAGGAAGCGATTGTCGTAAGTATCTGCCCAAGTTCGATGCGCTGTTCGCGTATCAAATTGCCACTGGCTAGGAATCCATGCCCAGAAAGAACACCTTGCAACCGGAAGACTGGACCTGGGCGGCCATGCGCGCCTTAGCGGACGGTGGCATCGACGCCGTGTCGGTCGAGGGGATTGCAAAGACACTTGGAGCGTCCAAAGGGTCGTTCTACTGGCATTTCGCCGACCGGCCGGCGTTGCTCGTCGCCATGTTCGACCTGTGGGAGCGTGACGGTACAGCGGATCTGATAGATCGCGCCAAGTTGGCCGGTGACCCTGTCGAGGGCCTTCGCGGCCTGGCGAGGGATGCCTTGCATGCAGAGACGCACGGCATTGATGTCGCGCGAACAGAATCGGCCATTCGCGCCTGGGCTTCGCACGACCCCTATATTGGCGAACGCTTTTCTCGCGTCGAAGAGGCGCGCACGGCGTTTCTCGCCAGTCAGATCGGTTCGCTTGGCTATGATGGTGCCACCGCTATGCTGCTGAGCAAGGTCATGCACCTCGCGCTCATAGGACTGTTTGCAGCGCGAGCATCCAGTTCGAGCCTAGCCGAGGACGAAACCTACAACTTTCTCGTTGAGGACCTGATCGCAAGGGCTCCGCGGCCAAAGAGTCGAAAGAAGCCAACGACCTAGCGGGGCTGCCCGGGTGTGTGCGGCTTTTCATGGTCGAACCAGGCCCAGCTTGGCGCTGATGCAGTCCAAATGGTAGTTGCTGGAGCCCCGATTTCGCGGTTGTCCAGCGCGCCAAGCCGCACGATCAGATAGTCGGGCTCTGCAGGTGCGTCGGCGAACAGCGGCGTTCCACAAATCGGGCAGAAGCGTCTTCGGATCAGATTACCTGCATCCGATATCGCCGAGAACTCCGCCACCGCTCCAGTGACACGTAGTGCAGATTGGCGGAAGAACACGCTCAGCGAAGCATTGCCCGAGCAAATGTATTGGCAATCGCGACACCAGCAAGCGCGCGTACCCACCGGATCGTCGGAAAGGCTGAATGTGACGGCGCCGCATAGGCAACGTCCGCTGTGCTTGCCCATGGCAACCCCTGTGTCCCGACACAACGGTGACTCGCTTGACATTGCGACCACGCGTCACACCATACGATCGCGTATGGATTTTGTCGACCTCGTTTGTTAGATACGCATGCGTATGGAACAGACAAAGGGGCTTGCCATGGCATTTGCCAACGCCTTGATCGCGGATAACTACATCGAGCTTTCAGACGCCCTCGCCGACAAGGGCTATCTTGTCACCACCACTCAAGCCTTGATCACCTGGGCACGAACCGGCTCGATGATGTGGCTGCAGTTCGGCCTTGCCTGTTGTGCCATCGAGGGCGCCATGCAGGTGTCGGGGCCACGCTTTGATATGGAACGCTTCGGCGCCGCGCCCCGGGCCTCGCCGCGACAAGCAGATGTCATGATCGTGTCGGGCACGCTGACCAACAAGATGGCCCCTGCCCTGCGCAAGGTCTACGACCAGATGCCAGAGCCGCGCTACGTCATCTCCATGGGTTCATGTGCCAATGGCGGCGGCTACTACCACTATTCCTATTCAGTCGTGCGTGGTTGCGACCGGATCCTGCCCGTCGATATCTACGTGCCTGGCTGCCCCCCGACTGCCGAGGCACTGCTCTACGCCGTGCTTCTGCTGCAAAAGAAGATCCGGCGCACCGGCACAATCGAGAGGTGAAGCTCATGGCAACTCAGGTTTATCCCTTTGCTGTCGCAGGTGAGGTTGCTGCGTCGATGCTTCCCAATTGGGACTTCGCCGATGGCTACACGACAACAATCCCCGAAACAAATCTCGCACCACGAGATGCGGCCAGGCGTATCCTGGAGCGCCCGCCGGCGTGGATTGAGGCACTTCTCGGGCTACGCAACCTGCTCGTTGCGCCCTTTGGTCTCAAAGGAAGGTCCCGCCACGACGAGAACGTGATCGGTGGCTTTCCGGTGATCGGGAGATCACCAGGCGGCATTGTTCTCGGTCTTGATGACAAGCACCTGAACTTTCGAATTTCCATCACGGTACGACCAACCGGGGACGGTTCCAGCGTCGTCGCCATGCTCTCGGTCGTCGGCACGAACAACCTGCTGGGCCGCGCCTACCTAGCGTTCGTGACTCCATTTCATCGCGTGATCGTCCCCGCCATGCTGGCGCGGGTAAGCCTTGCGAGCATGGTCAATTAGCGAGACGGTCAAACCGCCTCATCTTTGAGGCAATGATGCTGTCAGCACTTCGACAAAGGCCTGGCCGGGGTGGGGATGCATTCCAGCGAGAGATCGCAGGGACACAAAGTCAAACGTCCGCTTCTAGCGCAACGCAGTCATTGCCTCCCGGAGGAGCGGCGCTTCTCAAACGAAAAAGGGGCGCCGAAGCGCCCCCCTTCCAACACATCTAGAACGTTCGATCAGAACGGGCTTTCGGCGTCGAGGAACTCGGCGGCGTTGTCCTTGGTGATCAGCGTCGAGTCGAGGATGTAGCGACCGGCAACCTGGATGCCGCCGGTGAAGTGCGACGTGGTGAGCTCGATTGCCGTGGCAATCATCGCCGGGCTGTAGCTGACATCGACCGGCACCAACTTGTCGCCTGCCGCGACGCGCTGCAGCATCTGCTGCATGCCGGCGCCGCCGACGATGAACATGTCGTTCTCGCGGCCGGCCTGCTTGATCGCCTCGATGGCGCCGAGCGCAATGTCGTCATCCTGCGCCCACACCGCCTTGATGTCGGGGAAGCGGGTCAGGAAGTCCTGCATCACCTTGAAGCCGTCATCGCGGTTCCAGTTGGCGAACTCGTCGTCCAGCACCTTGATGTTGGTGCCTTCGATACCGGCCACGAACGCATCGAACCGCTGCTGGTCGATCGGGATCGGCAGGCCACGGAGGATCACGATGTTGCCGCCCTCGGGCAGCGCTTCTTTGAAGTAAGCGGCCGAGTTGGCGCCGAGCCCCGGATTGTCGCCGGCAACATAGAGGTTCTCGACGCCGTTGATCGACAGCTGGCGATCGACGACGGTGACGAACTTGCCGGCGTCTTTCACCTGCTTGATCGCCGAGGTCATCGCATCCGGATCGCCCGGCAGGATGACCAGCGCGTCGATATTGCGGGTCGAGACCATATCCTCAATGTCGGCGATCTGCTTGGGCGCGTCGGGTGCCGAAGCGAAGACGAAATCGACATTCGAGTAGGTGGTCTTCAGCCGTTCGATCGCCTGCTGGGCGAAGTAGTTGACCCCGCCGGTCCAGCCATGGTCGGCCGCCGGCACCGAGACGCCGATGGTGACCTTGTCCTGGGCCAAAGCGCTGCCGCCGAGAGCGCCGGCGATCACCGCCGCTCCCATGAGGGATTTCAGCAATTTCATGTAGTCCTCCCGTTGGTGCCCGCTCCTTGCGGGCGTTTGTGAAGCCGATGTCTTGTTTCTTGCCGCGCTTTCGAACCGGAAAAGTCTGCAACTTTTCCTGAAAGCGCTTCAGCTGGTGCGACGACCTCGCTGCAACAGCACGGCCAGAATGATGATGACGCCCTGGAACGCCCCATTGAGATATGGGCTGATGAAGCTCTGGAGGTTCAGGATGTTGCCGATGAGCCCAAGGATCACCACGCCCACCACGGTGCCCCAGATCCGGCCATAGCCGCCCTTGAGCGTCGTGCCGCCGATGATCACCGCGGCGATGGCTTCGAGTTCCCACAGCACACCGGTGGTGCTCGAGGCCGAGCCGAGCCGCGGCACGTAGAGCAGCACCGCAACACCCACGAGGACGCCCTGCAGGATGTAGGTCAGGAGCCGCACGTTATCGACATTGATCGATGAGTAGCGCGCCACCTGCTCGTTCGAGCCGATCGCCGCGCAATAGCGCCCGAACGCGGTGCGTCGCATGACGATCTCGCCGCCGATCGCCACCAGGGCGAAGACGATGATCGGCCACGGCACGCCGAACAGCCCATCGTAATAGACCGGCCGATAGAGGTCGGCGACCTGGAAGTTCAGCGACAGTGTGCCGCCATCGGCGAGGAAGGTAACCAGCGAGCGGAAGATGCCCATGGTGCCGAGCGTCACGATGAACGCCTCGATGCGGCCGCGGGTGATCATCAGGCCGTTGCCGATGCCGGCCCCACCGCCGATGACGAGGCCTGCCGCCATGCCGATCAGGATGACGCCCCAGGTGATGCCCATCGACGGGATCAGCGAGTTCATCACGATGATCATGATGCCGGCGATCACCGCCGCCATCGAGCCGACCGACAGGTCGAGCCCGCCCGAGGTGATGACGAAAGTCGCGCCGATGGCGATGATGCCGATGAACGACGAGCGCGCCAGGACGTTGGTGAGGTTGGAGTAGCTGAGGAAATTCTCGTTGAGCGAGATGCCGAGCAGCACCAGCAGCGCCAGCGCCAGCAGCGGGCCGACGGTCTTCAGGTCGAGGCGAAAGCCGCTTGCCGGCTTTACGGTTGCGTCAGGCGCTGATGCGCTCATCATTCCCACTCTGCTTGATGCCTGCGGCGTACCGCATGATTTCCGCCTCGGTGATCTCTGCCCCTTCGAGCAGCCCGGCCATGCGGCCTTCGCGCATCACCACCACGCGGTGGCTGAGCCCGATCACTTCCTGCATTTCCGACGAGATCACGATGATCGATTTGCCCTCGGCCGCGAGGGCCGCGATGATGTGATAGATCTGCTGCTTGGTGCCCACATCGATGCCGCGCGTCGGCTCATCCATGATGATGATCTCGGGCTCCGTCTCCATCGTCTTGCCCAACATCAGCTTCTGCTGGTTGCCGCCCGACAGGCGGCCGACGGCAACCGAGGGGTCGCGGGCTCGGATATCGAAGCGGCGCACCGCGCGCTCCAATGCCTTCTGCTCGCTGGAAAAATCGAGGAAGCCCGCCTTGAGGTGCTTGCCCAGCGTCAGGAGCGTCAGGTTCGGCCTGAGTCCCATGTTGAGCAGCAGGCCTTTGCCCTTTCGATCCTTGGTCATGTAGGCGAGGCCGGCGCTCACCGAGTGCGCGACACGGCTGAAATTGGCCGGCTTGCCGTTGACCTGCACCTCGCCGGCGCTCCGATGCGCGAGCCCGACGATCGCTTCGGCCACCGCGGTACGACCTGAACCGATCAGCCCGGCAAAGCCCAGGATTTCGCCGCGCCTCAGCGCAAACGAAATCTCGCGCACCCCTCGCGCCTGGAGACCGCGCACCGACAGCACCACTGGTGCATCGACATCCGGTTCGTGCTTGGGCGGATAGAGGTTGGTGAGCTCGCGCCCGACCATCATCTGCGCCGCCGAATCCGGCGTCATCACCTCGGTGCCGACCGTGGCGATCAACTGCCCGTCGCGCAGCACGGTGACGCGCCTCGCCAGCGCCATGACCTCGTCGAGCTTGTGCGAGATGAAGATGATGGCAACGCCGCGCGCCGTCAGCCGGCGGATCTGCTCGAACAGCGTCTCTGTCTCGCCCACCGACAGCACCGCCGTCGGCTCATCCATGATCAAGACTCGGGCATCGCGGCTGATCGCCTTGGCGATCTCGACCATCTGCTTGTCGGCCACCGACAGCGCGCTGATCCGCGTATCAGGATCGACATGCACATGCAGCGTTTCGAGGATGGAACGGGCCTTCGACCGCATCTGTGCCACATCAAGGAATCCGAAGCGGCGGATTTCGCGCCCGAGAAAGATCGACTCGGCGACCGTCAGGTGTTCGGCGAGGTTCAGTTCCTGGTGGATCAGCACGATGCCCAGCGCCTCGGCCTGGCCGTTGGGCGGCAGCACCACCGGCTTGCCGTCGAGCATCACCGTGCCGGAGCTCGGCTGCTCGATGCCGGAAAGAATCTTGATGAGGGTCGATTTGCCCGCGCCGTTCTCGCCGATCAGCGCATGCACTTCGCCGCGCTTGACGTCGAAATCGACGCTGAACAGCACCGGCACGTCGTTGAACGACTTCGAGATCCGGTTGGCCGCGAGTACTGGCGGCGCTGACGCGTCAGCGGCATTCGACAATCGATGAGCCTCCCCGGGAAGCGGCCGGTTCCCCCTGGCTCTGCTTCCATGGCGGATGATGTAAAGGTTTTCATGATCGATGTAAAGGTTTACATGAGGCATCATTCGTGTAGCCTCGCGACGTGACGACTGGCGGAACCCGCGCCTTCTGCTAAGGGATTCGTGAGACCACGCCGCCCGCGGCGGCGGACGGAGCGGCGCGTGCAGCAACAGAAACTGGCTACGATCGAAGACGTTGCGGCAATTGCCGGCGTTTCCATCGCTACGGTCAGCCGCGCTATCAACGAGCCCACCAAGGTGGCCGACGAGACTCGCCGCCGCGTCAACGACGCCATCGCCCGCACCGGCTACACCACCAACGCCATGGCGCGCTCGCTGCGCATGCGGCGCTCCAACATGATCCTGATTCTGGCGCCAGATGTCGGTGACCCGAACTTCTCCAACATCCTCGTCGGGCTCGAGACCGAAGCCAGCAAGCGGGGCTATGGCGTCCTGATCGGCAATACCCAGAACGATCCCGAGCGCGAATCCGACTATCTGCGCTTCATCAGTTCCAACCAGGCCGACGGGATGATCCTGCTCACCGGCCACCTGCCCTTCGGCCACGCCCAGCCCGGCCAGGAGACGCGCCTGCCGCCCATGGTGGCGGTGAACGAGCCGGTGCCCAACAGCGACATCCCCTTCGTCGGCGTCGACAATTTCGAAGGCTCGCGCCTCGCTGCCGAGCACTTGATTTCGCAGGGCCACCGCCGCATCGCCTTTATCGGCCACTCCAGCAGCCGGGCAGTGAACCAGCTGCGCGAGCGCGGCTACCGCGCCGCGCTCGAAGGCGCCGGCATCGCCATCGAACCGCTCTTGATCCTGGATGGCGACGGCACCACCGAAAGTGGCCGCCAGGCCACCGAGCACATGTTCGTGCGCGACGTACTGCCCACTGCCTTCCTCTGCGTCAACGACGCCACGGCGCTCGGAGTGATCATCTCCTTGACTGCCCGCCGCTACGACCTGCCGCGGCAATTCTCGGTGATGGGCTTCGACGACATCTCGTTCGCGAGCTTCGTCACCCCCTCGCTCACGACCATGAAGCAGCCCCGCCTCCGCATCGGCGAAGCCGCCATGGACATGCTGCTCGGCCTGCTCGAAGGCAACCGCCCGGACCGCAACAGCGTGCTGCTGCGCAGCGAGCTGATCGTCAGGAATTCGGTGGCGCCGCCGCGCGGGTTGTTGCCCTAGGTCGATCTGCTGGAGGGCGCTATTTTGCCTCCCCACCGGATGTCATCCCAGCGAAAGCTGGGAAATATCCACTTGCGCCGCGGCGAGCTGGGTCCCTGCTTTCGCAGGGATGACACCGAGTTGGTGGAGCAATTTGAGCCCAACCTCGGCCTAGCCATCCACCGCCTGCGGTTCCCAGCTCGTGAGCAGTCCCTCCCAACCCGGGAACCACTCGAGCAGCAGGATCTGCAAAGTCCGATCCCAGCCGAGCCAGATGGCGAGCGCCGTGAGCAGCAGCACCAGTCCGAACACCCGCTGGATGGTGGCGGCATGGCGCTGAAACCAGTCGAGCCGGCGCACCAGTTGGCGGCCGCCGAACAGCACCGCCGCCATCGGCAGCGCCGTACCGAGTGAGAAAGCCAGCGTGACAGCGATGGCCCCCGGCCCGACCGACTGGTTGAGCGCCAGCGTGATCACCGAGGCCATGATCGGACCGACGCACGGGCTCCAGGCAAGTCCGAGCCCAACGCCCACCACCACGCCGCCGCCGAACCCGGTACCGTCGCTGGATGGTGCGCGGCCGGCGAGCCCGCCCGCCAGCCGCTCGAACTGCAGCTGCAGCCCGGGAATGATCAGCACCAGGCCAAGCAGAGCGAGGATCACAGCGCTCAGTGTGCGGTTGATATCGGGCGGCACCCCGAGCAGCCGCACCAGGGCGCTGAGCGCCAGTGTCGCGGCAGTGAAGGCCAGAACGAACCCGACGATCACCCCTGTTGGACGCGCCTTGCCCTGCTGCGTTGCTGTCGCGAGGATCATCGGCAACAGCGGCAGCACGCAGGGCGAAAGGATGGTGATGACGCCCGCGATGAAGGCGAGCGCGATGGTCGGCAGCATCAGCAGTCAGAGCGCGCTGGTATGGGCGTTGAGGCCGTTGACGCCACCGCTGTTCCAAACCTCGACGCCCTTGCCGTCCTTGTCCAGCAAGACGAACGTATCCTGGTAGGTGACGCCGAACCGGGCTTTCAGCGCCTGCTCCTTGTCGTAGTCGGCGATCACCAGCGTCAGGCCGGGGTTCACCTCATCCCAGCGGGCATTGAGCTCGGTCACCGTGGCGCGACAGTTGGGGCACCAGGCGGCATAGAAGAACACCACCGTCGTCCCCTTGGCGGCGAGCTCGGCGAGTTGCGCATCGCCCTCGTAGGAGAGCACCTGTGACGCGGGGGCCGCCGTGACCGCCTCCTCGGCGAACGCCGGGGCGATCGCAATCGGCAACAACAGCAGCAGGCAGGTGAGCAGCAGGCGGAGCAAAGGGCGCATGAAATGGTTTCCGGCACGACGAGCCGTTGATTTGCGCGGCATTATCGCGGCTGCCCACCGATATGCCTACGGCTTCACAAGAAAATTGATTGCCGCGAGACCGATACCCGGCGACGGAAATTCCTGTCGCGCCCTCGAATTTGGAAACGCGTCGGCAGCATCGGAGGGGGCGATCCGACTATGATACGGCCAAGTTCATGCTCGAGAGTGAGAATACTTCAATGCGTTTCAACGTCCTCGCCACGGCGCTTGTCATTGGCTTTGCCGCCGCCGGTAGCGCCCAGGCCGAGCGGCTGACCGACCAGCCCCTCGTCGACGCCGCCTGGCTCAACAGCCAGCTCGGCAAGCCCGACCTGGTGATCATCGACATCCGCGACACCCCCAAGGACGCCACCGCGCCTTATGCCGCCGGCCACGTGCCGGGCGCCGTGGAAGCGCAGTACGCCACCTATGGCTGGCGCGCCAAGATCGACGGCGCCCCGGGCCTGCTGCCCAAGCTCGAAGACATCTCGGCCAGGATCGCGGCGCTCGGCGTCAGCGACGACACCCAGGTGGTGATCGTGCCGGCCGGCAGCGACGTCGCCGAATTCGGCGGCGCCACCCGCGTCTACTGGACTTTCAAGGTGCTCGGCCACGACAACGTCACCGTGCTCGATGGCGGCTACAAAGCCTGGGCCGCCTCCGGCCAGCCGGTTTCGACCGACGTCGTGACCCCGGTGGCCGGCAGCTTCACCGCCAAGCCCCGCCCCGAGCTGCGCGCCGAAGTGGCTGAAGTCGAACAGGCGATCGCCAGCGACACCAACCTGATCGATGCGCGCGCCGTGGCCCAGTTCATCGGCAAGGAAAAGACCAACACCGTGCAGTCGCTCGGCACCATCCCGACCGCGGTGAACCTCAACTTCGACAAGTTCTGGGACAAGGACGCCGGCAAGTTCGCGTCCAAGGCCGCCATCGATGCGCTGGTGCAGCAGGCCGGTGTCACCGACACCGATGGCCTCATCACCTTCTGCAACACCGGACACCTCGCGTCGATCGCCTGGTTCGGCCTCTCCGAAGTCGCCGGCCTCAAGGGCGTGCGCCTCTATGATGGTTCGATGTCGCAGTGGACGCTGGACCCCGCCCGCCCGGTGGTGGTGCAGAACTGAGGGTGCCAGAACCACCTGCGGTGTCACCCGGCCTGTTGCGTGTTGTGCTGAGTCGTGCCCACCCACCGGCTGTCATCCCAGCGAAAGCTGGGACCCATCTATCGGCTGGTGCGGGCGGTGAGTTGGGTCCCAGCTTTCGCTGGGATGACACCGGGTTTGGGGCTCTGCCAGAGGCTAGGTTCATCGGCGTAAGGCCATAGTTTTATATGGTCTGCATCGAGATGACACCGGTGGGTGGTCTGAAGGTACCAGACCTGACCGCCCACTTCGACCAATCGCTTAGGGCGCCCGAGATTGCGGTCTCGGGCGCGGCCATTTACGAACAGACGTTCGGCATAGGATCAGACGACCGTGACAGACATCAGCGCGCCTCAGCCCGCTCCCACCTTCAGCTGGCCCAAGCTCGATCGCGGCCCGGTCATCGTGGCGCTCTTGATGTTCGTCATCGGCAGCGTGGTGATCGGCCAGATGGTCGACCTGCGCCAGACCGTGCTGTTCCTGATCGGCGGGCTGCTCGGCGCCACCCTCTATCACGCCTCGTTCGGCTTCACCGGCGGCTGGCGCCGGCTGGTGGTCGAAAAGCGCGGCGCTGCGGTGCGTGCCCAGATGCTGATGGTCGCCATCGCCGCCATCGTCTTCATCCCGTTGCTCGCCGGAGGCACTGCTTTCGGCCGGCCGCTGGCCGGGGCCGTCGCGCCGGTCGGCGTCTCGGTGCTGGTCGGCGCCGCCATCTTCGGGCTCGGCATGCAGCTGGGCGGCGGCTGCGGCTCGGGCACCCTGTTCACGGTGGGCGGCGGCAGTGCCCGCATGCTGGTGACGCTCGCTGCCTTCATCTTCGGCGCTTTGATCGGTACCGCCCACCTCCCCTGGTGGCTGGCGCAGCCCTCGCTGCCGACCATCAGCCTCGGCACCAGCCTGGGCGCGCCGCTCGCCGTTATCGTGACGCTGCTCGGCCTCGCCGCCGTCGCCGGCATCACAGTGCTGATCGAACGCCGCGCCCATGGCGGGCTCGAGCAGACATCGAAGGCGAAGACGCGCGGCCTGTCGCGCCTGCTGCAGGGGCCGTGGCCGCTGGTCGGCGCCGCGGTGCTGCTGGCGCTGCTCAATATCGCCACGCTGCTGATCGCCGGCCACCCCTGGTCGATCACCTATGGCTTTGGCCTGTGGGGCGCCAAGATCGCCCAGTCGGTCGGCGTGCCGGTCGAAACCTGGGCGTTCTGGACCGCGCCGGGCCAGGCGCTGGCGCTCAGCCGCAGCGTGCTGTTCGACATCACCTCGGTGATGGATTTCGGCATCCTGCTCGGCGCGGCCCTCGCCGCCGGGCTCGCCGGCAAGTTCGCCCCCAAGGCCAACCTGCCGCTCAAATCGGCGCTCGCCGCGGTGATCGGCGGCCTGCTGATGGGCTATGGCGCCCGGCTGTCCTTCGGCTGCAATATCGGGGCGCTGTTCAGCGGCATCGCCTCGGGCAGCCTGCACGGCTGGGTCTGGTTCGCTGCCGCCTTCGCCGGCAGCTTCGTCGGCATCGCACTGCGTCCGGCGTTTGGTCTCGATGGGTTCAAGAAATGAGCGGGTCGCGTAACACCCTGCTGTTCGGCGCCGCGCTGCTCGCCGCCACCGCCGCCGTCGCCGCCGACCACGTCACCCGCGGCAATGGGGCAGCCGCCCCGGCCGCGGTGACCGCCGCGTCCGATGCCGGGTCCAACCCCTGTGCCGCCGCCTCGCCCTGCGCGGCGGACTCACCCTGCGCTGCCGCTTCACCCTGCGCGGCGGCCGCTCCCTGTTCGGCTGATGCGCCCTGTGCAGCCGCTGCTCCTTGCGCTGCGGCCGCGCCCTGTGCAGCAGCAGCTCCCTGCGCCGCAGCTGCTCCATGTGCGGCAGCTGCTCCATGTGCCGCCGCAGCCCCCTGCGCGGCGGCAGCGCCCTGCGCGGCCGGCAGCCTCTGATGGTCGACGCCGCCGACCGGCTCCGCGCGGCTGAAGAGGCGCTGTTCTGCGAAGCGGTGCTGCGCAAGGGCGGCGACAACGTGCTGCGCGCCACCCTGCGCGATGCACCGGTGGTGGCCTGGAGCCACTATCCGCCCGGCGACGTCTACGACCCCGCTTCGGGCGGCCAGTGGTACTATCACTGCCACATCCCGGCGGCTGAAGCCGAGCATGGCCACTTCCACTGCTTCGTCCGCCCCAACGGCAAGGATGGCCCGGTGCATCACCTGATTGCCGTCGGCGTCGACGCCTATGGCCGGCTGCAGCGGCTATTCACCGTCAACCAGTGGGTGGTCGGCGACAGCTGGCTCGACGCCGAAGCGAGCATCGCGCTGCTCGAGCGCTTCGATATTGAGATGCCGCAGCCCGACTACCTTACCAACCGCTGGCTCACCGCCATCCACCGCCTCTATGCCGACGAGATCGCCGACCTGATCCGTCAGCGCGACGCCACCCTCACGGCCCGCCAGGCGCCAGGCGGCGCCCCCATCCGCGAAGACCGGACGCTGGAGGTGACATCGGAGCTCCGCGTCGACCTGCCGTCGACGCTCCAGGCGCTGCGACAATGACCTACCTGTCGATCAGCGTCACCGAGACGCCGCTCGCCGAAGACCTCGCCATTGTCGGCGGGCAGCTGACGGCCTTCAACGAGGCCGATGTCGGCCCGGCCGATCGCCGGCCGCTGGCGGTCTTGGTCCGCGATGCAGCCGGCACCGTCGTCGCCGGCATCTCCGGCTACACCGCCTGGGGCTGGCTCTATGTGCAGTGGCTGTGGGTCGCCGAGACGCAGCGCGGCGCCGGTCTCGCCGGTCGCATGCTGGCCGCGGCGGAAACCGACGCCAAAGCCCGCGGCTGCCACGGCGCCTACATCGACACCTTCAGCCCGGTGGCGCTGAAGACCTACCAGCGGGCGGGGTATGTGCCGTTCGGCGCGTTAGAGGATTTTCCGCCGGGGCGAACGCGGACGTTTCTGCAGAAGCGGCTTTAGCTAGCGCCGGCGCGGGCTGACCCCCCCACCCTTGATCCCTCCCCGCAAGGGGGAGGGAGACGATAGATCCGAGATGTCAGTATGAGGGTCTCCCTCCCCCTTGCGGGGAGGGGACAGGGGTGGGGTCAGCCCGCGCCGGCGGTAGTGGCTAGCCCCTCAAGCCGCCAGCCGTCCCCCCAGCAGCGGATGCGGCGCCCCGGTCGTTGTCGGAAAGCTGATCGGCAATCCGCGCAGCACCCGCAGGGCAAGGAAGGCGAAGCATTCCGCCTCGATCGCATCGCCGCGCCAGCCGACGGTTTCCGCCGGGGCGGCGTCGACGCCGGCACGGGCCTTCAGCATCTCCATCATCAGCGGGTTGTGCCGTCCGCCACCCGAGACGATCAGCTTCGTCGGTCGCGTCGGCAACAGGTCGAGCCCCTTGCCGACCGCGGCGGCGGTGAAGGCGGTAAGCGTCGCGGCGCCGGTCGCCGGGTCGAGCCCGTCGGCCATCGCCGAAGTGAAGTCGAAGCGATCGAGCGATTTTGGCGGCGCGGCGCTGAGATAGGGATGCTGCAGCAGTTTGGCGAGCCGCGCCTCATCGACCGTGCCGCTCCGCGCCAGCGCCCCGTCGCGATCCATCTCGCCCAGCCCATGCGCCTTCATGAAGTCGTTGAGCGGCGCATTGGCCGGGCCGGTATCGAAGGCGACCAGCCGATCGGCGCCATCCCAATAGGTGACATTGGCGACGCCGCCGAGGTTGAGCACCGCCGTCTCGCCATGCGTGCCAAGCCCGCGCAGCAGCGCCTGGTGATAGATCGCCGCCAGCGGCGCGCCCTGCCCCCCTGCCCGCACGTCGGCAGAACGGAAATCGTAGGCGACCTTCACCCCGAGCAGCTGATGCATCAGCTCGCCGTCGCCAAGCTGGCGGGTGGCGCCGATGCGCCCCGGCTGCGGTGCGCGATGCAGCACCGATTGGCCGTGAAAACCGACGACGCCGACCTCGTCCATCGTGAGCCCGGCGCTTTCGACCAGCTGCTTGACCGCCGCCGATTGGGCCCGGGTCAGCATCTCCTCCGCTTCAGCGAAGATCGCGGGATCGGGCCCGTCGAAATTCCATCTGCGCGCTTCAGCCAGCGTCTTCTCGAGCGTATCGCGTATCTCCTGGGGGTAAGGCGCCAGCGTATAGGCGCCGAAGCGTTCGATGCTCTCGCCATCGGTCCTCAGCAGCGCCACGTCGATATTGCCGTCGAGCACGGTGCCGGTCATCAGGCCGACGGCCCAGATCGGTTCAGCCATGGTGGTCTCCCCAAAAGCGTTTTCAGGACAAGTTGCAGACTTTTCCGGTTCGAAAGCGCGACAAATCAAAGACTAGTTCTGATTGACCAGATCGCCGGTCGCACGGCGCAGCGCGATGATGCCGCTGTCGAAATGCCGGGTCGGGTGCACGCGGTTGGTGAGCAGCGTCCAGGCCCGTCCCGTGGCAAAATCGATCCAGAGGCCCGTGCCGGTGAAACCGGTATGGCCGATGGTCTCGGCCGAGCAGCGATCGCCGCCCGACCAGCCCTCATAGGGCCGCTCCCAGCCATGGGTGCGGCGCGGCGACAGCGCAGTGCGCATCAGCGCGATGCTCTCGGCCGCCGCGCCGGTACCGTTGAGGAGGCCCTCAGCATAGTCGAGCACCGAGGCGGCAGTGCCGAACAACCCGGCATGGCCGGAGCCCTGCAGCGCATAACAGTTCTCGTCATGCACTTCGCCCACCACGACGCGGCCACGCCAGGCATCGCGCTCTGTGGCGGCGCTCAGTTGCGGATCGGCCGACCAGCCGAAGCCAGGCCCCGGGTCCTGCTGCCGGATCAGCTTGCCGCTCAGCCGCTCGAGCGCAATGCCGAGGAGGATGAAGTTGATGTCGGAATAGACCGGCGGCCCTGCCGTCCACTCGTGCTGCAGCACCCAGGCGCGCAACAGGTTCGGGTCGCTCCCATAGGTGTAGATCGGCACCACGCCCGGGAACGGCGTCTGGTGACCGAGGCACTGGCGGAAGGTGAGCTTCCGCTCCCAGCTGCCATCCGGGTTGTATTGCCGGAAATCCGGGATCACCGAGGTGAGCGGCGCATCGAGATCGATGATCCCAGCCGCAGCCAGATCGAGAATGCGCGGCGTGGTGAAGATCACCTTGGTGAGCGAAGCGAGGTCGAACCACGTGTCGTCGCGCATCTGCCGCACCGCCGGCACCAGTTGCGCCGAGCCGATCGAGCGGACGGCGCGGTTGCCGTCGCGGTCGACCACCCCGAGCACTCCGCCCGGGATGCGCCTGGCTTCGACTGCCGCCTCAAGCGGTGCAAAAGCGCGATCGAGGGTGACGTCCGGACTCATGCCGTTTCCTCCACGCGGACGCGATGATCGTCGCCCGCTTCGCGCCACTTCGCCGGCGGCGGCTCATAACCCGATGGCCGCACCAGCGAGGGTACCTGCGTCACGTCGACGGTGAAATGCTGCCGTCGCCGCTCGATCGCCGGCACCGCCGCAATCAGCCGCTTGGTGTAGCTATGCTGCGGCGCGCCGAGCACTGCCGCTGCCTTGCCGATCTCGACGATCTGGCCGGCATACATCACCGCCACCCGGTGGGCGATGCGCTCCACCACCGCCATGTCATGCGAGATGAACAGGTAGGCGAGGCCGAATTCACGCTGCAGGTCGATCAACAGGTCGAGCACCCGCGCCTGCACGCTCACATCGAGCGCCGATACCGCCTCGTCCAGCACCACCACATCCGGGTTCAGCATCAAGGCGCGCGCGATGCAGAGCCGCTGCCGCTGTCCGCCGGAGAACTGATGCGGGTAACGGTGGAGCGCATCTTTGCTCAGCCCCACGCGCTCCAGCAGGCTGACCATACGCTCGCGCAGCTTGGCATCGAGCCGCTGGCCAGCGGCGATCGCCGGCTCGGCCAGCAGGGCCTCGACATTGAGCCGCGGATTGAGCGAGGCATAGGGGTCCTGGAACACCATCTGTACCGGCCGGCCGCTGCGGCCGGCCTTGGCTTCGATCCGCCCGCGCGTCGCCTTCACCAGCCCGAGGATGGCGCGCGCCGTGGTGGATTTACCCGAGCCGCTTTCGCCGACGATGGCCAGCGTCTCGCCCGGCATCAGGTCGAAATCGACGCCGTCGACGGCATGCACCGCGCCGGCCCGTCGCCGGAACAGTCCCTTCAGCACCGGAAAGCGCACTGCGAGATTGTCGACCGTGACGATCGGCGCCGCGGCGCGCGAGCTGCCGTCGCTCCGCACCGCGGTCCCCGAGGTGAAATGCGGCACTGCCTTGAGCAAATGCTGGGTGTAGGGGTGCTGCGGCTTGTCGAGCACCGTATCGAGCGACCCCTGCTCCACCGCCACGCCATGCTGCATCACCATGATGTCGTCGGCGATACCGGCAACCAGCCCGATATCGTGGGTGATAAAGATCATCGCCATATCAAGCTCCTCACGGAGTTCGGCGAGCAGCGCCATGATCTGCGCCTGCACGGTGACGTCGAGCGCCGTGGTCGGCTCGTCCGCGATCAGCAGCCGCGGGTTGCCCGCCAGCACCATGGCGATCATCACCCGCTGTCGCATGCCGCCCGACAGCTGGTGCGGATAATAGGTCAGTCGCTGCGCCGCATCGGGAATGCGCACCCGCTCCAGCGCCTCGCGGGCGGCGCGCGTTGCGTCGGCCCCGACGAGGCCGCGGCTGAGCCGGAACGCTTCCTCGATCTGTGCCCCGACCGTGTGCACCGGGTTGAGCGACGTCATCGGCTCCTGGAAGATCATGCCGATCTCCTTACCGCGAATGCGCTGCAGCGTCGGCTCGTCGGCCGAGGTGATATCGAGCGCCGTACCGTCGGCGCGCTGCAGGGTGATCGAGCCGCCGGTGATGCGCCCGCCGCCGAAATCCACCAGCCGGTTGACCGACAGCGCCGTCACCGACTTGCCCGAGCCGCTCTCGCCGACAATGGCGAGCGTCTTGCCGGCAGCGAGCTCGAAGCTCACCCCCTTCACCACCTCGTTGGCGCCGGGGTCGCGACCGAACCCGACGCGGAGATCGCGTACGTTGAGCAGCGTACTCATGCGGTCCTCGCTTGCGTGCGCGGGTCGAGGATGTCGCGCAGCGCATCACCGAGGAGGTTGAAGCCGAGGATGGCGAGCATGATGGTGAGCCCGGGGAACAACATCAGCCACGGCGAACGGGTCATCATCGATTTGCTCTCGGCCAGCATCACCCCGAGCGATGGGGCGGGCGGCTGCGAGCCGAGGCCGAGGAAGCTGAGGCCGGACTCGGTCAAGAGCGACCAGGCCAGCGCCAGGGTGATCGTCACGGTCAGCGGCGCGAGCAGATTGAGCAGCAGGTGGCGCGTCAGGATATAACGCTGCGTGCTGCCGAAGGTGCGCGCCGCCTCGACGAATTCGCGGGCCTTCAGCGTCAGGGCCGGCGCCCGCACCACGCGCGCAAAGATCGGCGTGTAGACGATGCCGATCGCCGTGATGCTGGTCATCACCCCCGGCCCCTGGATGGCGACGATCAGCAGCGCGAGCAGGATCGCCGGGAAGGCCAGCAGCACATCCATGATCCGCATCAGGATGCCGTCCCACAGATGCCCCCACCACGCCGCGAACAGGCCAACCAGCGTGCCGGCGGTTGCCGCGATCGCCACCGAGGCGAAGGCAATGAGGAAGGATTCGCCGATCCCCAGCATCAGGCGGCTGAACGTGTCACGGCCGAGCAGGTCCGTTCCGAACCAATAGGTGGCGCTCGGGCCCTTCAGCCGGTCGACCACGAACTGCTTCAAAGGGTCGTGCGGGGTGAGCCCCACCGCGCCCAGCAGGGCGAGGATGAGGAAGATGAGAATGATCGCCGCGCCGATGCGGCCACTGGGATGCCGCATCACGGCTTTGAGCAACGTCATCACTTGCCCCCCAGCCGGATGCGTGGATCGAGCGCCGCATAGGCGAGATCGACAATGAGGTTCACCACGAGGAAGTTGAAGGCGATGAACAGCACGGCGCCCTGCACCAGCGGATAGTCACGCTGCGAGATCGCATCGAGCGTCAGCCGGCCAAGACCGGGGAGCGCGAAGATCTGCTCGACGATCACCGCACCACCGAGCAGGTAACCGAACTCGACACCGGACAGCGTCACCACCGGGATCAGCGCATTGGGCAGCGCATGCTTCCACACCACGTCGCGCTGCGACGCGCCCTTGCTTCGTGCCGTGCGCACATAGTCGTCGCTCAAGACGTCGAGCATCGCCGAACGCGAGATGCGGGTCACTGCCGCGGCAAAACTGAGGCCGAGCGTGATCGCCGGCAGGATCATCTGGCTGAGGTTGCCGATCGGATCGACGAAGAGCGGGGTGAACGAGCCCATCGCCGGCAGCGCCCGGAACACCACCGACAGGGTGTAAATCAGCAAGAGGCCGACGACGAAGCTCGGCGTCGATTGCCCGAGCATCGCGAACACCCGCACCGCGAGATCGGACGGGCGATCGGCCCGCGTCGCCGCGAACACCCCGGCCGGGATGCCGACCGCCAGCGCGATCAGCATCGACAGCAGCGCCAGCTCGAGGGTGAGCGGAAAACGCGCGATGATGACGTCCAGCACCGGCTTGCCGTAGATCACCGAGATGCCCAGATTGCCCTCGAACAGCCCGGCCAGCCAGCGGCCATATTGCACGATGATTGGCTGGTCGAGCCCGAAATAGGCAGCCAGCGACTCGCGCTGTGCGTCGGTCAGCAGGCCCGCCTCGGTGCCCAGCATGGCGATGATCGCGTCGCCCGGCACCAGCCGGATGGCAAAGAACACCAGCAGCGAGACGCCCATCAGGACCAGCGGAAACGTCAGCAGCCGCTGCGTGATGTAGTTCATGTCGGGCGCACGTGAGTTGGCAGGGTCACTGAGGTGAGGATGGCTCGGTGCGGGAAACGCACCCCCCACCCTGTCCCTCCCCCGCAAGGGGGGAGGAAACCAGAACACTGGCGCTGGAGGTGGCGTCTCCCTCCCCCTTGCGGGGAGGGGACAGGGGTGGGGGTGCGTTTCCCGCACCGGCCTATCAGCTGCGTTGCCGCCATGTGCGATTGCTCTGTCTAGGTAGGGTGAGGCGGGCCACCAGGGCCCGCCTCAAGCCATCATTGACCCACGGTCACCTTGGCCAGCGAGAACAGCAGCCCGCTCGGGTTGCTTTCATAGCCCTTCACCGCGTCGGTGTTGGCCGTGTAGACCACGGTGCTCGAAATCCAGATCCACGGCGCCGCCTCGGCGAGCTTGGCCTCGAACTGCTGGAAGATCGGCTTGCGCTTGGCAACGTCGGTTTCGACCCGCCCTTCCTGCAGCAGCTTGTCGAGTTCCGGGTCGACGAAGTTCGACACCTTCACCAGGTTCCCGTCCTTGGTGAAATAGCGGTTGTACATCGGGTACGGGTCCGGACGGCCGCCATTCTGCGCCACCGCCATGTCGAAATCACCCTTCAGCCAGGTGTCGACATAGACCTTGAGGTCCATGGTCTTGATGTTGAGCTTGACGCCGATGGCGGCGAGCTGGCTCTGCAGCACCTGCGCTTCGTTGGCGGCATAGGGCGGCTCGCCGGTCGCGGCGATCACCTCGACCTCGAAGCCGGCTTCCTGCCCGGCTTCCTTCATCAGCGCCTTGGCCTTCTCGACATCCTGCGTGTAGCAGAACAGCGTCGAGGGGTCGGACGCATAGGCTTCCATGGTCAGCGGACCGGTGACCTTGCCCTCGCCGACCAGCGCCGTGTCGACGATTTCCTGCCGGTTCACGGCGCAGGAAATGGCCTGGCGCACCTTGAGGTTGTCCATCGGCGGCCGCGACGGGTTGAGCTGCAGCACGTTGTAGGAGAGGCCCGGGATGCGGTTGAGCGTCAGGCCCTGCTCGCCCGGGATCAGCGTCGCGATCGTCGGGTCGTTGAACAGGGCGAAGTCGGTCTGGTTGGCACGCATCGAATCGATGATGGCGCTTTCACTCGGCAGCACCGAAATGGTGATGCCGTCGACGCCGACCTTGCCGCCCGCCCAGTGCGGATTGGGGCTCAGCACTTCCTTGACGTTGGGATCCCACTGGTCGAGCACGAACGGGCCCGAGCCGATCGCCTTGGTGCCGATGCTGCCATCGGCCACCGCGCTCGCCGGAACCACCGAGGCGTTGGTGCCCGACATGGCGACGAGGATCGGCGCATCGGGCTGGCTCATATTGAACACCACGGTCTGCGGATCGGGCGTATCGATGGTGGCGATCGACAGGAAGTTGGCGCGCGCCGCGGCGGCGGTCTCCTCATTGAGCAGGCGCTCGAACGACGCCTTCACGTCGGCCGAGGTCACCGCATCGCCGGTCGAGAACTTGGCATTGGGATCGAGCTTGAAGGTCAGCGTCTTGCCGTCGGCCGAGAACTCCCAACTGGTGGCGATCGCCGGAATGACATTGTACTGCGCGTCGAGCCGGACCAGCGGCTCGTAGATCAGCTCGAGCAGGCGCAGCGACGGGAACGCCGTCTGCTTGTGCGGGTCGAGCCCGGTGGCGTCCTGCGCCCACGCCATGCGAAGGCTCGCAGCCTGTACCGGCAGGGCGATGGCGGTGCTCAGCGTTGCTGCGACGGCGAGGCCGGCGAGCAGTCGTTTGGTCAAATGCATGGTTCGTCCCTCCTGTTTCATCTTCCCATGAACGGCAGCGCCGCTCCGGGTCGTCATTAGTCTTCAGATAGTCGCGTCACGCCTCGAGGGCGCGACGCAGGAACCCGCCGGCACCGGCCATGGCGGCACGGGCCGCCTCGACGTCCTGGCCGGTGAGGATGGTCAGGATTGCCAGCTTCACGTCGTTGCCGGTGCGTTGCAGCGCCTGCTCGGCGACCTGTTCAGGGCAGTCGGTCGCCTGCATGACGATGCGCACCGCGCGCGCCAGCAACTTGGCATTGCTGGTCCGCACGTCGACCATCAGGTTCTGATAGGTCTTGCCGATGCGGATCATGCTCGCCGTGGAGAGCATGTTGAGCACCAGCTTCTGCGCCGTGCCGGATTTGAGCCGGGTCGAGCCGGTCAGCACTTCCGCCCCGACCAGCGGCGCGATCGAGATATCGGCGAGGCCGGCAATAGCGGAGTCCGGATTGCAGGTGAGCCCCACCGTCACCGCGCCGAGCGATTTGGCGTAGTTCAGTGCGCCGATCACGTATGGGGTGCGCCCGCTCACCGCGATGCCCACCACGACGTCGCGATTGTTGAGGTCGATAGCCCTGAGGTCGGCCGCCCCGCCCTCGGCGCTGTCTTCCGCGCCTTCGACGGCGCTGACCAGCGCCCCGAGGCCGCCGGCAATCACCCCCACCACCATGCTCGGCGGCACGCCGAAGGTCGGTGGACATTCCGAGGCATCGAGCACGCCCAGCCGGCCGCTGGTGCCGGCGCCGATATAGATCAGCCGGCCGCCCCTGCCGAACGCCTCGACGATCTGCTCGACCGCCAGCGCCACCTGCGGCAGGGTCTTGCCCACCGCCTCGGGCACCAGCCGGTCTTCGGCGTTGATGGTGGCTACGATCTCGGCGGGCGCCATCAGGTCGATGCCCATGGTGCGCGGATTGCGCTCCTCGGAGACCAGCTGCTCGAGCTCGCTCAGCAGCACCCGGCGATCGCTGCTTGGCGCGGTCATGGGCGGGCGTCTCCAAGCGATTCGGTGCGTGACATCTGGGCTCCTGAGTGTGGGCAGAGGGTAGAAACTCCGCGCTTCCGCTGTCAATTGTTTTCAGTGCAGCCGAACGCATTGCACTTTTGTTTCGCGTGGGTATGAATGTCGGCATGGGGATTCAGTCGAACATCGAGGCCTCCGCCGCGAGTTTCACGCCGACCATGCGGCGGCTGGCCAAGGCCATTCGCGACAACCCGGCCATCGTCCTCGAAAAGACCATCTCGCAGATTGCCGAGGCCTGCGGCACCTCGGTCGCCTCGGTGGTGCGTTTCTGCCGGGCTGTCGGCGTCAGCGGCTATGCCGAGCTCCGCATGTCGCTCGCCACCGAGCTCGGCAAGGAAGCGGCGCAGTTCGGCTCCGGCCTGACGTTAGGCGCGGAAATCGCCCGCACCGATACGCTCGAGGAGATGGCCGCCAAGGTCGCCTCGCTCGAAATGCTGGCCATCGAGGAGACGGTGTCGAGCCTCGACTTCAAGACGCTGGAGCGCGTGGTCACGGCGCTCGACCAGGCGGAGCGCATCCTGCTGTTCGGGATCGGCGCCAGCCACTTCGTCGCCCAGGACCTGCACCACAAGCTGTTCCGCGTCGGCCGTAACGTCTTCCTGATGGCCGATGCGCACGAGGCCTGGACGGCGGCCCTGATGTCGCCGGCGCACACCGTCGCCATCGGCTTCTCGCATTCCGGCGCCACTGCCGACACCGTGCAGTTCCTGAAGCTGGCGCGCGACAACGGTGCACTCACCGTCGCCATCACCGGCGCCCGGGATTCGGCCCTGGCCCGCGCCGCCGAGGAACGGCTCGTCACCCATGCCCGTGAAAGCACATTGCGCGCCGGCGCCATGGTCAGCCGCATCGCGCAACTGGCGCTGGTCGACTGCCTGTTCATGGGGGTGGCGCGGCTACGCTACGAACAGACCATCGACGCGCTGAAGCGCACCCGCGACGTCACCCATCCCGAGCATTCCGCATGACGAACTCCACCCCTCTTGCCCTGTTCGTCGGAGTTTCCGGCTACGAGCTCACTGCCGACGAGATCGCCTACCTGCGCGAAGCGAACCCCTACGGCTTGTTCCTGTTCCGCCGTAACCTCGACCACAGCGACCAGGCGCGGCGGTTGTGCGCCGAGTTCCGCGACGTGGTCGGCCGGCCCGATGCACCTGTTTTCGTCGATCAGGAAGGCGGGCGGGTGCAGCGGCTCGACAACGGCAACTGGCCGAGCTTTCGCAGCATGGGTTCGTTCGGCGCATTGGCGAAACGGGATTTGGCCCTGGCAAAACGCGCCCTGCGCCTCTCGACCCAGGCGATGGGCGCACTGATGACCGAGCTCACCATCGACAGCGGCACCACCCCGGTGGTCGATCTCGCCCGCAGCGGCACCCATGACGTGATCGGCCAACGCGCCTTCGGCGACGACCCGGAGCGGGTGGTAACGCTGGCCCGCGAAGTGATCGACGGCATGCTCGAGGTCGGCGCCCTGCCGATCATGAAGCACATTCCCGGCTATGGCCGGGTGACGGTCGATCCGCACTTCGACTGTCCGGTGGTCGATGCCGGGCTCGATGATCTCCGTGCCACCGATTTCCAGCCATTCGTCGCGCTCAAGGATTGCCCCTGGGCGATGGTCGCGCACCTGGTCTTCACGCAGATCGACCCGGATCGCGCCGCCTCGGTTTCGCCTGCCGTCTACGAACTGATCCGCAAGGACATCGGTTACGACGGCGTGCTGATCACCGATTGCCTCAGCATGGAGGCGCTGCAGGGCACACCGGCCGAGCGGGTCGCTGCCGCGCTTGCTGCCGGTTGCGATATCGCGCTGCTGACCCAGGGCGGCCTCGAGGCCAGCATTTCGGCCGCCGACGGCGCGCGCCCGCTGACTGGGCAAACGCTAGAACGAATCACGCGCGCTTCGCGCAAACGCGGTAACCTTCGGGTGGATGTCACTGCACTCCATGCCGAAGTCGAAGGGATTTTCAGAGAGAGCGGCCTCGCTTAGGGCGCGCGCCGAAACAAAGAGGAGATTGGAAGTGTTAAAGAGCAAGCTGTTTGCGGCCACCGCACTGGCGCTCGCGATGACCGCACCGGTGAGTGCGCAGGTCGTGGTGACCATCAGCTCCGAACAGACCACTACCTATGTGCGCAACTTCAACCCGTTCAACCAGACCTCTGCGCGCGCCACCACCAAGGATTTCATCTACGAGCCGCTGGCGATCTTCAATCGCCTCGCCGGCGCCAAGTGGGAATACCGCCTGGCCGAAAGCTTCGAGCTGGCCGACGACCTCAAGTCGATCACCTTCGTGCTGCGCGACGGCCTGAAATGGTCGGACGGCCAGCCGCTCACCGCCGATGACGTGATTTTCACCTACGACTACCTGAAGCAGTTCCCGGCACTCGACTTCAACTCGGTTTCCAAGCTGATGGAGTCGGTGGAAAAGGTCGATGCGCGCACAGTGCGCTTCAACCTCGCCCAGCCCAACTCGCTGGTCGCCACCACCATCGTCGCCATGCCGATCGTGCCCCAGCATATCTGGAAGGATGTTGCCGACCCGGTGACCTTCACCAACGAGACCCCGGTCGGCTCCGGCCCGCTTACCGAAATCACCCGCTTCACCCCGCAGGTCTACGAGCAGTGCCGCAACCCCAACTACTGGGATGCCGCGAGCCTGAAGGTCGATTGCATCCGCATGCCACAGTTGGCCGACAACCCGCAGGTGCTGGCGGCTCTGGCCGACGGCACGCTCGACTGGGCGACCAGCTTCGTGCCCGATATCGACAATACCTTCGTCGCCAAGGACCCCGAGCACAACCACTACTGGTTCCTGCCCTCGAGCCTCGTGGCCTTCACCCTCAACCTCGAAACGCCTGACGCCAACAACAAGAAGGCGTTCAACGACGTCAACTTCCGCCGCGCCGTGTCGATGCTGATCGACCGCCAGTCGATCATCGACATCGCCGGCTACGGCTATCCGGTGATCAACGAAGATCCGGCGATGCTCGGCTCGTTCTACAAGGCCTTCGGCAACCCCGAGGTCGCCACCAAGTTCGGCCAGTACGGCAAGTTCGACCTCGAGGCCGGCAAGGCTTTGCTCGAGCAATCGGGCTACCTCGACAAGGACGGCGACGGCTTCCGCGATAATCCGGACGGCACGCCCATAGCTATCGACATCGAGATCCCGAACGGCTGGACCGACTGGATCGATGCGGTGCAGATCGCCATCGAAACGCTGAAGGCGGCCGGGCTCAACGTGAAGATGTCGACCCCTGAGGAATCGGTGTGGGCTTCCGACCTGATCGACGCCAAGTACTCGATGTCGCTCAACGCCATCGCCTCGGCGGCCAACCCCTACTTCCCCTATATCCGCTCGTTCAACCCGGCCGATTTCGGCAAGAGCCGCACCTCGGCACAGCGCTGGACCGACCCGGAAGTGGTCGAGATGCTCAACAAGTACACCCAGGTGAAGGACCCGGCCGAGCAGAAGGCGATCATGGACGCCATCCAGCTCAAGGTGGCCGAAGCCATGCCGGTGATCCCGGTCTACAACAGCCCATCCTTCTACCAGTACAGCACCAAGCGCTTTACCGGCTGGGCCAATGCGGACAACCCGATCACCTCGCCGGTGGTCTCCAACGCCAATCCGGGCCGCCTGATCCAGCTCCTGGCACTGCGTCCGGTCGCGCAGTGAAGCAGGCAATGATGTGTCGGCCGCCCCCTCTCCCCTCAGGGGAGAGGGCAAGCGGCGCTCGTGAGCGTCAGCGAACTAGCAAAGCTAGGGTGAGGGGTGCAGCCCCTCCGCATGCTGGTACTCGCCGCAGGCCGCCACATCGCACCCCTCATCCGGCGCTCCGCGCCACCTTCTCCCCTGAGGGGAGAAGGGAACGGTGCCCACCTCCGACGATGACCAAGCGGAACACGTAACTCATGGCCTTTCTGCTCCGCCGAGTGGTGTTCTACCTTGCGGCCTTCATCGCCGCGGCCACCATCAACTTCTTCCTGCCGCGCCTGATGCCGGGCGACCCGATCCAGAAGATGTTCGCCGGCGCCGGCTCCGACCTGTCGCTGGAAAATCTCAACGCGCTGAAGCTCACCTTCGGCTTCATCGATGCGCCGATCGGCGAGCAGTATCTCGCCTACCTCAAGAGCGTCTTTACCGGCGATCTCGGCCGCTCCGTCCGCTTCTTCCCGCTGCCGGTCACCGAACTGCTCGGCCGCGCCCTGATCTGGACTGTCGGCCTTGTCGGCACCGCCACCCTCATCGGCTTCACCATCGGCACGCTGCTCGGCGTCATGGCCGCCTGGCGCCGCGGCACCCGCTTCGACACCGTCATCTCGCTGCTCTCGATCTTTTCGAGTTCGGTGCCGGCCGTGGTGGTTTCGCTGATTACCCTGTTTGCCTTCGGCTACACGCTGGGCTGGTTCCCCAACGGCTATGCCGCCGATCCGATGCTCGATCCCGCCTGGGGCTGGGATTACATTTCGAGCGTGCTCTACCACGGCACCCTGCCGATGCTGACCATGGTGATCGTCTTGACCGGTGGCTTCGCCGTGACCATGCGCAACAACATGATCAACCTGCTCGGCGAGGACTACATCGTCATGGGCCGCGCCAAGGGGCTCTCCGACCGCGGCGTCATGCTGTGGTACGCGGCGCGCAATGCGCTGCTCCCCACCGTCTCGGCCCTCGCCATCTCCTTGGGCGCCGTGCTCGGCGGCTCGCTGGTGACCGAGGTGGTGTTCAACTACCCCGGCATGGGCAACACGCTCTACCAGGCCATCCTCGCCCGCGACTATCCGGTAATCCAGGGCGCGCTGCTGATCATGACCGCGGCCATGCTGACCGCCAATTTCGTCGTCGATCTGAGCTACGTGCTGCTCGACCCACGCCTGAAGCGGGCCTGACCGATGACCCTTCTCACCCAACTGCTGCGCAACAAGAAGGCCATGGTCGGGGTCACCATCCTCGCCATCGTCATTCTCGTCGCGATTTTCGCCCCGCTGCTCACCGAATACAGCCCGACCCAGCGTGTCGGCCGGCCGCACCAGGCGCCGTCGGCCGACCACCTGCTCGGTACCACGCGTCTGGGCCATGACGTCTTCACCCGGCTGCTCTATGGCGCCCGCATCTCACTCGCCGTCGGCTTCGGCGCCGGGCTGCTGATCACGCTGATCGGCACCGTGCTCGGCATCATTGCCGGCTACAAGGGCGGCGTGGTCGACGAGGTCATCACCTTCTTGACCAACATGGTGCTGGTCATCCCCAACCTGCCGCTGCTCCTGGTGCTGGCCGCCTTTATCGGCCAGGCGAGCCCCCTGGTCATCGCCGTCATCCTCGGCTTCACCTCCTGGGCCTGGGGGGTGCGCGTTACCCGCTCCGAAACCCTGTCGATCCGCCAGCGCGATTTCGTCAAATCCGCCGAGATGCTGGGCGAGCCCGGCTGGCGCATCATGAGCTTCGAGATCTTCCCCAACCTGATCTCCATCGTCGGCATCAACTTCATCGGCAGCGTGCTGTTCGCCGTCATCACCGAGGCGACGCTCGAGTTCCTCGGGCTGGGCGACCCCAACACCGTCTCCTGGGGCATCATGCTCTACAACGCGCAGAATGCCTCGGCTCTGTCGGTCGGCGCCTGGTGGGATATCCTCACCCCCTGCTTCGCCCTGGCGGTGCTCGGCCTCGGTCTCGCGCTGATCAACTTCGCCATCGACGAGATCGCCAACCCGCGGCTCAGGACCGGCGGCATGCTGGCGCGCTGGACCGGGCTGATCCGCCGTGGGGAGGGCACGCTGTGAGCGATCCTGTCCTCTCCATCCGCAACCTCTCGATCGATTACATCGGCGCCACCAGCGATTTCCATGCGGTCAAGAATGTCAGCTTCGACATCGGCAAGGGTGAGTTCTTCGGCCTTGCCGGCGAGAGCGGCTGCGGCAAGAGCACCATCGCCTTCGCCATCAGTCGCCTGCATCGCCCGCCGGCGCTGATCCGTTCCGGCAGCCGGATCCTGCTCGACGGGCGCGACGTGCTCACCCTCGACGATCAGGCCCTCAAGCAGATGCGCTGGCGCGAAGTGGCCATGGTGTTCCAGAGCGCCATGAACTCGCTGAACCCGGTGCTATCTATCGAACGCCAGTTCTACGACGTGCTGAAGACCCATACCGGCATGTCGCGCACGGAGGCCCGCGCCCGCGCCGCGGAGCTGCTGAAGCTCGTCGACATTCCCGCCGACCGGCTCACCGCCTATCCGCACCAGCTTTCGGGCGGCATGCGGCAGCGCGTCGTGATCGCCATCTGCCTCGCGCTCAACCCGAAACTCCTGATCATGGACGAGCCGACCACGGCGCTCGACGTGGTGGTGCAGCGCGAAATCCTCGAGCGCATCCACAAGCTGCGCCAGGAACTCGGCTTCTCGGTGCTGTTCATCACCCACGACCTGGCGCTGATGGTGCAGGTGTCGGACCGCATCGGCATCATGCTGGAAGGCGAGCTGGTCGAGGTCAACGACGCGCAGGCGATCTACCGCACCCCGCAACACGACTACACGCGAAAGCTCTGGGCCTCGATCCCGCGCCTCACCGGCAAGCCGATCGCCGAGGGCGCCACCCAATGACCGATACCGCCCCCATCCTCGCCCTCGACAATGTGTCGAAGGTGTTCCACCGCGGCGGCAGCACCGTCCACGCGGCGCGCGCCGTCTCCTTCGCGCTCCACCCCGGCCGCACCCTGGCGCTGGTCGGCGAATCCGGCTCGGGCAAGACCACTGCCGCCCGGCTGATCATGCGCGAGTACCGCCCCGACCAGGGCCGGCTGCTGTTCCGCGGCGTGGCCGTAGAAGGCAGCGCGGTGCGCGACATGCGCGCCTATCGCAGCGCCGTGCAGATGGTGTTCCAGGACCCGTTCTCGTCGCTCAACCCGGTGCACACGATCCGCTATCACCTGGAGCGGCCGATGCGGCTGCACCAGCCCGATCTCAAGGGCGCGGCGCGCGAGGCGGCAATCGCCGAGGTGCTGAGCCGGGTGAAGCTCGACCCGGCGCTGATCCTGCCGAAATACCCGCACGAGCTATCGGGCGGCCAGCGCCAGCGCATCAGCATCGCCCGGGCGCTCGCGGTGAACCCCGAAGTGATCATCGCGGACGAGCCCACCTCGATGCTCGACGTCTCGGTCCGGCTGGGCATCCTGAACCTCCTCAACGACATGAAGCGGCAGCTGAAGCTCGCGGTGCTCTACATCACCCACGACATCGCCACCGCCCGCTATGTCGCCGAGGACATCATGGTGATGTATGCCGGCCAGATCGTCGAATGGGGCGACACCGAAAGCGTGCTCGGCAACCCGCAGCACCCCTATACGCGGCTCTTGCTCTCCGCCGTCCCCGACCCCGACCGCCGCTTCACCGAAACCCGCTTCGACGACGAACTCGGTCGCATCGACGTGATCCGCCGCCAGTCGGCGCTGGAGCAATCGGAAGTACGCGAGATCGGGCCGAATCACTTCATTCGGCCGATGCCGGCGTAGGGCTGCTGGATCTGCTGATCGCGAGTCTGCCCACTGTTTGACCCACCCACCGGATGTCATCCCTGCGAAAGCAGGGACCCATCTATCCGCTGGTGCAGGCTGTGAATTGGGTCCCTGCTTTCGCAGGGATGACATCGAGTAGGTGGCGGAATCGGCGGATCGCTCCAGGGAAGCCAGCTCAAATCCGCCGATACCCAGTCGGCTCGCCGCCGCCAAGGCGGCTGGTCCGCTCCACGACCTCGGCCAGCGGCTCGATCGCCACCGCCATGTGGAAGGAGTTGGCGTGGATGATCTCGGTCGGGCTGGTCAGCATCGCCACATGACCGCGCCAGAACATCAGGTCACCGCGTCGCAAAGCGCTGGCCTCGACCGGCTCACCCATCGCCGCCTGCTGGTCGCTGTCGCGTGGGCAGGCGATGCCGGCCGCGTAGAGCGCCTGCTGCACCAGCCCCGAGCAGTCGAGCCCCAGGCTCTCCCGTCCGCCCCACTGGTAGGGCGTGCCGACGAACTGCGCGGCAATCGCCACATAGTCTGGCGCATCCTCACCGACCGGCGCCAGGTGTTGTTCGACGATCCATCCACCTGCTGTCTTGATGAACCTTCCCTCGCGACCCTCTTCGGCCACCGGCGCATTCATCGAATAGAGCCCAACCGGCGCCGCCTTGATGCTCGGCGCGCTGAAGCCATAGGTCCGGAGCGCGCGCACGGTATGTGTCGGTTTGGCGCCCGGCACCCCCAGCGCCGCCGCCGCGACATAGCCGACATAGCCATCCCTATGCGCCTGCCCGAAGGCCCAGCCATCGGCCTCGTCCAGCACCTCGAACAGCTCCCCGAACAGCAATTGATCGAGCTGCTCGGCATCGGCGGACGGAGCACGGCGCAAGGCCGCCGCCGGAACCTGCGCCTGACGCAATGTAGTGTCGAGATAGCGATCCGCAGGGATGGTCCCCTCTAGCGAGCGCGCAGCGATCCCGTCACGGGCCAAGGTAAGGCGTGGATCGAGCAAATCAGTATCCTCGGATCGGATGGAGACCGAAGGCTAGCCCGGCCATCGCCGCCTGTCACCGTCCTGCTCCCCTCCCTCAATCCCTCCCCTTTTGAAGGGAGGAGAGCGACGGCTGAAAGGTCGCTGCAAGTACTCTATCGCCCCAGCGCCGCCTGCTCCGAGGTGATGCGATCCATCAGCGGATCGAGCTCCATGTTCACCGGGGCATTGGATGCCAGCCGCTGCTTCAGGAAGCCGATCGACTCCTCCAGCACCTCGTCGAGATCTTCCGAGCATTGGAAATCGCCGGCGACCCGCTTCACCTTGGAGTTGTCGAACAGCGCCGACCAGGTCTTGTCGCCGATCAGCGGCCCTTCCCAGGCCTTGTTGTAGGCGACCAGCGTGTCCGACGGCACATGCACGATGGTCGGGGTCAGCCCGACGCCGCGACCGATCGCTTTGTAGATATCGTCCCAACTGTAGCCGCGGTCGGATGTGATGTGAAAGATCTCGCTCAGCGCCGCGTCCTTGCCGAACAGGTTGACGAACGGCACCGCGAAATCCTTCGACCGGGTCAGCGTCCATGGCGAGGTGCCGTCGCCGGCGACGATCACGGGCTTCCCCTGCTGCATGCGGCGGATGACGATATCGCCCTCGCCCATCATCGTCGGCAGCCCGGTACGCACCGTGTGGCTTGGCCGGACGATGGTCCACGGCAGGTTCCTGGCCCCGGCCAACAGCTGCTCACACGCGATCTTGGCCTGGCTGTAGCCCCAGTAGGGGTTCACCGCCGGCGTCTTCTCGGTGATGATGTAGTGCCGCGCCGGCTTCTCGTAGACCGAGGCCGACGAGATGAAGATGTACTGTTTGGTGTTGCCCGCAAAGGTCGCGATGTCCTCGGCCATCTGCTCGGGCGTGAAGACCATAAACTGCGCCACCACGTCGAAATGCATGCTGCCCAGCTTCCGGTAGGAGGCCGGATCCTTCATGTCGCCGACGATCGAGGTGACCCCCGCCGGCAGCGCCGCGTCACGCTGGCCGCGGTTGAACACGCTGACCTTGTGGCCTTGCTTGACCGCATACTCGACGCAAGGCAGCGAAATCTGCCCGGTGCCTCCAACGAACAGGACGTTGAGAGCCATGGTAATCCTCCCTGGAGCGCTGCCGGTGAAAGTTGCTGAGTTTTTCCGGTTCGACAGCGCGACAAAACACTAAGTGCTGATGAGCGTACCTCATCACCTGGGCAGGGATATTTCAACCGTCAGCGCCCACCCTTTTCGTAGGGCTGTCCCAAAGCCGCCGGCGCGCCGCTGCGCGTAGCCGAGGCCGCCAGCACCACGATGGTCAGCACATAAGGCAGCATGATCAGGAACTGCAGCGGCAGGCCGATCGGCAAGAGCTGCGCCCGGAGCTGCAGCGCCTCCGCTGCGCCGAACAGCAGTGCCGCAACCATCACCCCGAATGGATGCCGACGCCCGAGGATCAGGATGGCGAGCGCGATATAGCCGCGCCCTGCCGTCATGTTGTCGAGGAACACGCCCGTCGCGCTGATCGACAGGAACGCCCCGCCGAGGCCGGCCAGCGCCCCGCTGATCGCCACCGCGGCATAGCGGATCGCTACGGGATCGAGCCCCAGCGTCTCGGCCGCTTCCGGATGCTCGCCGACCGCCTTGATCGAAAGCCCGATGGTCGAGCGTTGCATCACCAGCCAGCCGCCGACGACGAGCGCCAATGACAGGTAGGTCAGCGGGTCGTGCTGGAACAGGAGCGGCCCGAGGATCGGGATCTCGCCCAACGGCCCGAGATCGATCGGCCCGAACGGCGTGATCCGCGGCGAGGCGGTGCCGGAGCCGAAGGCGAGTCGGAAGAAATATGCCGAGACCCCGAGCATCAGCAGGTTGAAGGCGATCCCCACCACCACCTGGTTGGATTTGAGCGTCACGGCATAGAAGGCGAGCCCCAGCCCGGCAACGGCGCCGATCAGCACCGCGACACCGGCGCCTAACCAAAGGTTGCCGCTCCAGTGCACGGTGATGAAGCCGGTGAAACAACCGATCAGCATCATGCCCTCGAGGCCGATATTCAGCACCCCGGACTTTTCGGCGAACATACCGCCCAGCGCCGCGAGAAGGATCGGGATCGACAGCCGGACACTTGCAGCGATGAACCCGGAGAGCACAGGATCGCTCAGAAACTCCATGGCTCAGCTCCCGCTCGCCGCGCGCCGGCGGAAGAACCGCGGTAGTGCGTTCTGGCCGATCAGCAACAGCACCACCAGCGCCTGGATCACCGTGGTCAGGGCGCTCGGCACCCCCGCCGCCGATTCCATGGTGGTCGAGCCGATCTGCAGGGCGGCGAAAAGCACTGCAGCCGCCAGGACGCCCAATGGATTGGTCTGGCCGAGCAACGCCACGATGATTGCGGTGTAGCCGAACCCCGGCGACAGGTTCTCGATCATCCGCCGCTGCACCCCGGCCACCTCCGAAAAACCGGCGAGGCCAGCCAGCGCACCGCAGACCAGGAAGCCCGTCCACAGCGCCGCCTTGACGTTCATGCCGGTGTTTTCCGCGGCCCGCGCATTGTGCCCCACGGCCCGTAAGCGGAACCCCGCTACCGAACGCCACAGGAACACCTGCGCGACGATCGCCACGATGACCACCAGCAGCAGCCCGGCATGGAGCCGCGTGCCCTCGAGCAGCATCGGCAACCGCGCCTCGGTGGCCAGCCGCGCGGTGCGCGCCAGGGGCGAGCCCGGGTCCTGCAGCGGCCCATGCAGCAGATAGCCGACGAAATAGATGGCAATGTAGTTGAGCATGATGGTGGTGATCAGCTCATCGGCCCGGAACTTCAGCTTCAGCACACCCGCGATGGCCGACCAGGCGGCGCCGGCAAGAGCGGCCGCAACACCCATGGCCGGCAGCACCAGCCATTGCGGCTGGCCGCCGAGCTGCAACCCGACCCAGGCGGCGGCGACGCCGCCGATGAACAGCTGCCCCTCGGCCCCGACATTGAACACCCCGGCGCGAAAGGCCAGTGCGATGCCGATGCCGCAGAACGCCAGCGGCACAGTGCGGATCGCCGTCTCTGCCAAGCCATTGGTACTGCCGAGCGACGCCTCGAACAGGCTGAGATAAGCGAGCACCGGATCGCGCCCGATCGCCGCGATCAGCAGCGCCCCCATCGCGAAGGCCGCGAGCACACAGAAGACGCCCGACAGCACCGAGCGCGGCAGCAGCCAGCGCCGCGCGAGGCCTACCGCGGCCTCCGATGCGCTCTCGCTCATGCCCCCCTCCCGGCCATCAGCAGCCCCAGCTTCTCGACACTGAAATCAGCCCGCGCCACCACCCCGCTCACCTGGCCCTTGAACAGCACGACGATGCGGTCGGCCAGCGCCAGCACCTCGTCGAGCTCGGTGGAGATCAGCAGCACCGCGGCTCCTGCCGCCCGCCGCCTCAGCAACTGGTTCTGCAGGAACGCCGTCGCCCCGATATCGAGGCCGCGCGTCGGCTGCACCGCCACCACCAGCCGCGGGTCGCGGCTCAGGGCGCGACCCAGCACCACCTTCTGCTGGTTGCCACCCGAGAGCGAGCCGATCGGCTGCTCGGTGCTCCCGAGTCGCACATCGTAATCCGCCACCAGCTGTGCCGCGAAGGCGCGGGTTTCGCTCAACCGTCTGAGCCCCCAGCGCGCAAAGCGCGGCCGCCCCGCTTCCTCGGCCACCGCATTGTCGGTGACCGACAGCTTTTCGAAGATCGCCGTGCGATGCCGGTCCTCGGGGATATGCGCCAGCCCCGCCGCGATCCGCTCCGCCACCGGACGGTGCGTCATCTCGACCCCGTCGATCAGCACCCGCCCGCTATCGGGCCGCTGCAACCCGACGATCGCCTCGGCCAGCTGCTGCTGGCCATTGCCATCGACCCCCGCCACCGCGACGATCTCGCCGGCGCCGACCGAGAGGCTCACCCCCTCGAGCCGCCGCACCCCGCGCCCATCGGTCAACCCCAGCCGGTCGACCTCCAGCAGCGGCCGTCCGGGCGTTGGCATGCCCTCGAGCTGCGGCAGCGTCACCTCGCCGCCCACCATCATGCGGGCGATCGCGCGCGGCTCGGTTGCGGCCGTGCGCAGCGTTCCCGCCACCTTGCCGCGCCTCAGCACAGTGATCCGGTCGGTCAACGCCATCACTTCGTTGAGCTTGTGCGAGATGAAGACGATTGCCGTCCCGGCCGCCGCCAGTGCCCGCAGCACCGGGAACAAGGCCGCCGCTTCCTGCGGTGTCAGCACGGCGGTCGGCTCGTCCAGCACCAGGATTCTGGCGCCCCGATAGAGCGCCTTGACGATCTCTACCCGTTGCTGGCTCGCCACCGACAATTCGCCGGCCAGTGCCCGCCCATTCACTGCCAGCCCGTAGCGCGCGCCCAGCGCATCGATCTCGTCGGCCAGTTGCTCGAGCCGCGGAAACCAGGTCCGCACTTCCTTCAAACCGAGCGCGATGTTCTCGGCAACGCTGAGGGTCGGCACCAGCATGAAATGCTGGTGCACCATGCCGATGCCCAGCCGGCGCGCTTCCAGCGGGCCGTCGATGGTCACTGGCCGTCCGCCGATCTCGATCGAGCCTGCCTGCGGCTGGATCAGCCCGGCCAGCGCCCGCATCAGCGTGGTCTTGCCGGCGCCGTTCTCGCCGAGCAGCGCATGGATTTCTCCCGGCTGCACGGCGAAACTCACATCGTCATTGGCCACCACCGCGCCGAAGGCGACGCGGATGTTCCGCATCGCCACCGCGGCAGCGGCTTCGTCCGGTTGCGGCACGTCCGCTTACTGCACTTCGCTGGTATCGAGCGGCACTTCGAACGTACCGGCCTTGATCGCCGCGATCTTGTCGTTCACCGCCTTGAGTACCGCCGGGTCGACATTCTTGTCGAGGCCGTGGAAGTCGGCGAGCCCGACCGAGTTGGCGGCAACGCCATACGACCAGTTCTCGCTCTTCCAGGTGCCGTCGATCACTGCCTGGCCGACGGCCGTCACCAGCGGGCCGAGATCCCAGGTGACACTGGTCAGCACCGCCTCGGGCCCGAGATGGTTCTGGTCGGTCATGGCGCCCAGCGCGAACACCTTCTTGGCGATGGCGGCATCGATCACCCCGACGCCCTGCGCGCTCAAGACGTCGGCACCCTGCTCCACCTGCGCGATGGCGGCTTCCTTGGCCTTGGGCGGATCGAACCACGAGCCGATGAAGGTGTGCAGCACCTTGATCTCGGGCTTCACTTCCTTGGCGCCAGCCTCATAGGCGTGGAGGTTCGCCAGCATATTGGGCGCCGGCATGCCGCCGACCCAGCCGACCGACCCGGTCTTCGACGTCCCGGCTGCCAGCATGCCGGCGAGATAGGCGCCCTGGTAGTCTGGGTTGGAATAGGTCCCGAGGTTCGGCGCCAGTTCTGCCGCCGTGCCGGCCATGAAGGTGGTGTCGGGGAAATCCTCGGCAGCGTTGAGCGCCGCATCGCCGAACGAGAAGCTATGCGCAAAGATCAGCCCGTAGCCGCGCTCGGCGAAATCGCGCAGCAGCCGCTCCGCGTCGGCGTCGGTGACGTTCTCGACATAGGCGACTTCGGCGCCGAGCGCCTTGCCGGCGGCCTCGAGCCCGTTATAGCCCACCGAGTTCCAGTCGTTGTCGGTGATCGGGCCGGGCAGGATCATCGCGATCTTCAGATCGGCGGCCAGCACCGGCGTACTCAGCGCCGTGGTCGCAACGAGCAGCAGCGCCGCCTGCGCGAAGCGCCGGCGTGAGAGTGTCATCAAGGATGTCATTTGTTCTTCTCCTGTGTCACGCACTGCGCGGGAACCATGGAGCCCGCCAGCCCGCCGTCCCCGCATTCGGGGTCGCAGCGCGAGAAGCGGATGGTAATGCTGCTAACGTTGTCGTCAATCGTCACAAAGGCGTGTCTGCGGCAGGCGGGCTGTGCGTTGAGCGCATGGCGTTCGGCGGGATGAGCAGTTCAACCCTCACGCGCCGGGTCATCCCCGCGAAAGCGGGGAACTCTGTTTGCGATGGTACGGGTGGCACCAAAACGGAGGTTCCCGCTTTCGCGGGAATGACTCCGTGGGCAACCAGACCAACATTGCTAGTCCCGCTTCACCTTGCGGATCGCCCCGGCCTGCGGGTCGTAGCCGCGCGCCGCCAGCAGAAACGCCACCGCGGCACATCCGGCCACTACGCCGAGCGAGGTGAGATTGGGCTGCCCGTACATGGCGAAGCGGATCAGTTCCACCGCATGGGTGAACGGGTTCACCACGCTCAGCCAGTAGACGATTTCCGCTCCGGATTCGCGCAACTTCCACAGCGGGTAGAGCGCGGAGGAGAGGAAGAACATCGGGAACACCACGAAGTTCATCATGCCGGCAAAGTTCTCGATCTGCGGCGTGTAGACCGAGACGAGCAGCCCGATCGAGCCCAGCATCAGCCCGGCCAGGATGATCGCCGGAATGGCGGTGAGGTAACCGAAATCCGGCACCCCATAGCCAACCAGCCTGGCGACGATCAGAAACGCGTAGGCCTGCAGCAGCGCCAGGATCGTCGCGCCGGTGATCTTGGCGAACAGGAGGAAGCCGCGCGGCAGCGGCGTTACCAGCATCACCCGCATCACCCCGGCCTCGCGATCATACACCATCGACAGCGCCGACTGCATGCACTGGAACAGGATGACGATGCCCACCAGCCCGGGCAGGATGTATTCCTGGTAGGGCGTATAGGTCTGGTACGGCGGGACGATCGAAACGCCGAGCAGGTCATGCAGCCCCGTCGCGAAGACGATGAGCCACAGCGCCGGGCGCACCAGCGCCGAGAGCAGCCGTTCGGTCTGGCGCAGGAACTTGGCGATCTCCCGCCAGGTGATGGCGTAGACCCCGAGCCACAGGTGCTGCACGCTTACTGACACTTGTGCTCCGGCTCGTCGGTGCCGAGAGTATCGAGCACGTTGGTCTGGTGCAGGAAGCCTTCGAGCGGCGCCTCGGCGATGACCGCGTTGTGCGTTGCGAGCACGATCGGGAACCGCATCTGGCCGTCCCACGGGCGAAAGTTGAGCTGCACGCCCTTGGCCCCGTCGATCTTCAGCCGGTTGCCGCGGATATAGTCGGCGGTCTTCTGGTAGTCGCCGCTGCGCGCCTTGGCATAGGCGGTGACGACGGCCTTGGCGGCGATCCAGCTCGACCAGTCCTGCCCGGTCATTCGGCGCCCATCGGTCAGCTTCTCGAACCGCGAGGTGACCTGGGTCGAGCCGTCCCGATCCCAGCTCCACTGCCACTCCGACGCCACCAGGCCGGTCGAGCCCACCACCAACCGCGGCAGCTGCGTGTCGTACGGCAGGTAACGCGAGAACTCGCCCTGGTGGTCGGCGACGAACACCACGTCGTAGTCGGCATTGCCGGTGATCAGCAGCGAGTTGTTCTTCTCGCGGTTCGCAGGATCAGTGGCGAGGGTGAACTCGCGCTCGTCGACGATATTGAAGCGCTGCCGCTCGGCCGAGGCGCGGAACGCCGCCGCCATCGCCTTGTCGCGCGGCTCCGACCCCACCAGCATCAGCACCTTGGTCCAGTTGCGGGTGCGCAGGAGCTGCACCATCGCATCGGACAGCATGCGATCCGATGCGGCAGTGTGGAGCAGGTTCGGGTAGCAGCGCTGGCGCAGGTAATCTTCCGGCGCCGTGGCATTGAGCAGCGTCACCGGCCACTCGCGCGTTTGCCCGGCCACCTGGTCGACCAGTTCGGCCGGCAGGTCGAGGATGACGAACTGCTCGCCCGCCTTCACCATCTGGTCGAGCTTCGCCACCAATGATGCCGCATCGGTTGCCTCCTGGTGATCCAGCCCCACCTGCTGGTCCACCGCATCCGACACCACCTTCATCTCTTCGACGCCCATCGTCGCCCCATCGACGGGGTTGCCGCCGGGCGCGATCTCGATGCGGGTATAGACGAGGTCTGGGTGGTAGCGCGGATCGTCCTTGAGCCCCAGATAGCCGATCTTGATCTCGGCAGAAAATGCGGCGCCGCTGAGGAGCAGCGACGCCGCCAGGGGGAGGAGACTGGAAAGCAGTCTGGGTGTGAACCGGCGGCGCCCCCGCGTCCCCTCTCCCTGGGGGGAGAGGGTCAGGGTGAGGGGGCCTTGCCCCAAGCGTGGTGCGGAGGAAGGCCCCCTCACCCGGCGCTGCGCGCCGACCTCTCCCCCAAAGGGAGAGGTGACGCTCGTGGCGACGTCCTGCGCACTAGTCATCGATCACCACCGAATGCGGTACGCGTCCCACCGGCACCGACTGGATCGGCTTCATCGAGGCCATGTCGATCACCGTGATGTCGTCCGACAAGCCGTTCGCCACATAGGCCCGCGTCTCGTCGCTCGAGAGATCCACCGACCAGGCGCGTTTGCCCACCAGCACATATTGCAGCACGTCGTGCGTCGTGCCGTCGATGATGACGATGTGGTTAGCGCGCCCGAGGCTGAGCAGGATCTTCGACCCATCCCGCGTCACCGCCATCCCCACCGGGGTCACGTCTTCCTCGCGGAAGCCGGGCGGCACGAAGATCAGGCTATCGCCTTTGATCTCGTTGGTCGCCGTATCGATGACGTAGATTTCCGAGGAGAGCTCGCAGCTCACCCACAGCTCGGTTCCATCGGGCGTCAGGATGAAGCGGCGCGGCCGGGTACCGACGAGGATGTTCTTGGTCACCGCGCCGGTGGTGGTATCGACCACATGCACCATGTCGGCGACTTCCGAGGTGACATAGGCGGTCTTGCCGTCCGGCATCACCAGCACGCCTTCCGGCTCGGCGCCAGTCGGGATGTCCTGGATCGACACCCGGGTTTCCATGTCGATGGCCTCGAGCCGGGAATCCTCCTCGTTCGAGACGTAGATCACCTTCTCGTCCGGCGAGAAGGCGAACACCTCCGGCGAAGGCCCGGTCGGGATCGAGTCCACCACTTCGAGGCTCGCCACGTCGATCACGTCGATCGCATCATCGTCGCCGCAGGCGACGTAGAGCAAATCCTTGGCCGCATTGAAGTGCATGTCGCGCGGCCGCCGCGAGGTGGCGATGCGCTTGACCACCGCCAGCGACCGGTCGAGCACCACCACCTCATTGCCCTTTTCGGTCGAGACGAAGATCATCCCCGTGCCCTTGGCAACGGCGCGCGGTACCGCGCTCGCCGCCACCAGCGCCGCCGCCGTCGCGACGAATGTGCGTCGGGTGAACCTCATTTGACGATGAACTTCCCCTTGAGCCCGCGGTTCTCGTAGCCCGGCACGTAGATTTCATACTCGCCGGGACGGATCGGCACGAAGGAAATGTTGAACGTGCCGGCATCGTCGAACTCAACCGAGTAGAGCCCGTAGCTCTTCACCTCGAGATCGTTGACGACGATCTGGTTGATCCACGAGTTGCGGAACAGCTCCGGCGCCACCACGGCGATTTCCTCGTTACCGTCGGACGTGATGTCGAGCTGGTAATACTTGCCGGTTTCGAGCTCCCACACCTCCTGGCTGAACTTGAGGTCGACCGTGTTGATCTCGAGCGTCAGGTCGATGCCATTGGCGGCGAGGTTGCCTTCGGCGTGCGCCGCGCCGGCGAGCATCAGGGCGGCAGTTGCAGCGGCGAAAATCGTCTTCATTCTGGTGGCCCCCATAGGCAGTTTCGATTGGCATTATCGCAATTTACAATCTGCTGTCCTGCCGCACGCCAGCAACCCGCCAGCCGCAATACATGATATAGCCAAGCCCAATGATCCCGGGTGCTAGCGCTGCACCCACCACTTGAATTCACGCGTTCCGCGGGAGGAACCATGCGCAACATTCTTCAGGCCGTTCTGCTGGGATTGACCCTGGCGTTCGGCGTCGTCTCCGGTGCCTTCGCCCAGCATGGCGAGCCGGAAAAACTGTCGCTGGGCGTGCAGGCCACCGGCACGGTGAAATGGGAGCTGGCCGCCATGCAGGCGCTCGAGCTCGACAAGAAGCATCACCTCAAGCTCGACATCCGCGACGTCGCCGATTCGAAGGCCGGGCAGATCGCGCTGCAGGCCAAGCAAGTCGACGTCATCCTGTCCGATTTCGTCTGGGTTTCGATCCAGCGTCACCAGGGCAACATGGTCACCATGGTGCCGCACTCGCTGACCGTCGGCGGACTGGTGGTCGATCCGGCCGCTGGCATCGCCACCGTCGCGGATCTGAAAGGCAAGACCCTCGCCGTCTCCGGCAGCCCGGTCGACAAGAGCTACGTCGTGCTCGCCGCTTATTACAACAAGCTGACCGGCGGCAACCTCACCGAGGATGCCGAGGCCAAGTTCGGCGCCCCGCCGCTGGTCAACGAACTGATTACCGGCGGCCAGGCCCAGGCGGCGCTCAATCTGTGGAACTGGAACTCGCGCGCCAAGCTGGCAGGCAAGACCGAACTGATCTCGGTCGCTGCCATGCTCGCCGATCTCGGCGTCTCGGAAACCCCGCCGCTGCTCGGCTGGGCCTTTTTCGACCAGACCGGCCGTGAGAAGAAAGCCGCCATCAAGGGCTTCCTCGATGCCAGCTTCGAGACCAAGAACGCCCTGCTCACCGACGATGCGCTGTGGGACAAGATCCGCGGCGTGATGAATGTCGGCGACGACGACGCACTGTTCGCCCAGCTGCGCGACGATTATCGTGCCGGCATCGTCACCAAGTACGCCGCCTCCAACATGCAGCCGGCCGAGCAATCCTTCGCCGTAATGGCCAAGTTCGGCGGACCCGACGTGGTGGGTGACTCGACCGAACTGGCCGACGGCACGTTCTGGAAAGGCTACCGCAAATAGCCGTTGAACTGCGCGACGGCCGGGCCTCGGCCGTAACCACTCAAGCACAGCCGCAGCGCGCGACGAGGCGAGGCATTCCCCTTGAGCTCGTCGGCGTTCTGCTGCTGCTCGCCGCCTGGCAGATCCTTGCCATGCTGTTCCCGTCACGGCTGTTCCCTACCCCCACCGAGGTCGGCGCCCATGTCTGGACGCTCGCCACCACGGGCAAGCTCCTCCCCGATCTGGGCAAGACCCTGACCCGCGCCGTCATCGCCTTCATCGTCGCCATGGCGCTCGGTACCGCCATCGGCATCGGGCTCGGTCGTTCGCGCCTTGCCGACCGGCTGTTCTCTGCCTGGGTAGTGGTCGGCCTCAATGTGCCGGCCATCGTCATCGCCATCGTGCTCTACATCTGGCTGGGGCTCACCGAGTTCGCGCTGGTCCTCGCCGTGGTGCTGAACAAGCTGCCGCTGGTCATCGCCACCATCCGCGAAGGCGTGCGCAGTTTCGATCCGGCCTATGACGATCTCGGCCGCGCCTTCCGCATGCCGTACCTGCGCCAGTTGCGGCTGATCTCCGTGCCGCAGCTGATGCCGTTCGTCCTCGCTGCCGCCCGTACCGGGCTGAGCCTGATCTGGAAGATCGTCCTCGTCTTCGAGGTGCTCGGCTCCGATGGCGGCGTCGGCTTCCGCATCTCGGTGTTCTTCCAGTTCTTCGATATCAAGGGCATCTTCGCCTACACCACTGCCTTCATCCTCGTGGTCTTCGTCTTCGAGTACCTGATCCTTCGCCCGCTCGAACACCGGGTGCTGAAATGGCGGCAGCCGCGATGAGTGGTCCCCGTCTCGATATCGCCGTCGACGGCAAGCGTTTCGACTTCCTGCCCGAGCCCTTGCTCGAGCGCTTCGAGCTCGTGGTCGAGCCCTCCTCGGTGGTGGCGCTGGTCGGCCCGTCCGGCGTCGGCAAATCCACCTTGCTGCGCATGGTCGGCGGCATCGATACGCTGTTCGCGGGTACCGTACATGTCGACGGCATGCCGGCGGCTGCCGCCCCGCCGGCCGGCTTCGTGTTCCAGGATGCACGACTCCTTCCCTGGCTGACCGCGCTCGACAATATCCGCGCCGTGCGAGCTGAAACCACTGCGGCCGAAGCCGCCGAGATGCTGCACCGCGTCGGGCTCAGCGGTTTCGAGCACTACTTCCCGCACGAGCTGTCGGGCGGCATGCAGCGCCGTGTCGCGCTGGCCCGCGCCTTCTCGGTCAATCCGCGCCTGCTGCTGCTCGACGAGCCCTTCGTCTCCCTCGACCGCACCCTGGTACGCGAGATGGAGGAGGTGCTGTTCGTGCTGATCGCGTCGAACCGCCCTACCGTGCTGCTGGTCACTCACCTGCCCGAGGATGCCGCGATGCTGGCCGACCGCGCTATCGTGCTCGCCGGCCGCCCCGCCCGCATTGCCGCCGACTACCGCTTCGACATCCCGCGCGGTCAACGCAGCCGCGAGCAACGCGAGGCCATCGCCAACGAGATCGCCGCCTCGGTCAGCACCAGGGAGCCCGCCGCGTGACCGACCCCGTCCTCGCCCTGACCGATGTCAGAAAGTCCTATGGCAACAACGAGGCGCTGAAGGGCGTCTCGCTCGACATTGCGGCCGGCGAGATCGTCGGCCTGCTCGGTCCCAACGGCGCCGGCAAATCCACCCTGTTCCAGATCTGCTCGGGCCTGTTCTCCCCGGATGGCGGCACGGTCAGGCTGTTCGGCTTGGGTTACAAGGATAAGGCGTCTGAAATCCTCAAGCGCTTGGGCGTGGTGTTTCAGTCGCGCTCGCTCGATCTCGACATGAGCGTGCGCGCCAACCTCAGATTCCACGGCAACCTGTTCGGCCTTTCCGGCAAGCTGCTCAACCAGCGGATCGACACCGCCGCAGCGTTCTTCGACGTCACCGAGCTGATCGACAAGCCGGTCCGCACCCTGTCGGGCGGCAACCAGCGCCGCATCGAGATCGTCCGCGCCACGCTCAACATGCCATCGCTGCTGCTGATGGACGAACCCTCGGTCGGCCTCGATCCCACCACCCGTAAACTGCTCGGCCAGCACATAGGCGGCCTCCGCGACACCCACCAGACCTCGATCCTCTGGGCCACCCACCTCGTCGAAGAAGTCGAGCACGCCGACCGCATCGCCCTGATCGTCGGCGGCAGGATCATTCGCATGGGCACCCCGGCGGAGATCATCGCCGCCGCGGGGACCGAGACACTGGGTGAGGCCTATATCGCGCTGACGGGGGTGAAGCCGGTGGCGGCGACTTCAGTGGACTAGCACCGCCCTCACCACCCACTCGGTGTCATCCCAGCGAAAGCTGGGACCCATCTATCCGCCTGCGCAAGAGGTGAATTGGGTCCCAGCTTTCGCTGGGATGACATCGAGTTTGGGATGGCAGCCGGTGGCCAGGCACAGGGCAGTGCGCGTCTGCCCACCCGCCTCAAGCCCCTACCGATAGTTCCGCGGGTCCGTCTTCCGGAACTCCCACGGTGCATCGATCTTGGCCCCCGGCTGGAACACCCCGAGCCCAGCCGCCTTGGCTTCCTCTTCCTGAGCCACGTAGTCCTCGCCCTGCTCGCCGAATGCCCGCGCCATGCCGAGCCGCACCAGTTCGGCGCCGATATCCTTGCCCGCCGAGATGCAGACGCCATAGCGCCGATTGAACTTGTCCGGTTCGCCCGGCTGCAGTGTGCAGCTCGCCTCGCCCGAGCCGATCAGCTCGCCCAGCGCCTGCCGCGCCGCGCCATAGCAATCCCAGAGGAGGTCGCCGACAAAGCACTTCTGCGGCCGCTCCGGTGCATCCACGGCCCACAGGATCACCCGCTGCTTGTCCACCATGATGATATCGGCATCGACCACCTTGGCCGCCCCGCTCACCACTTCCTGCGCCGCAGTGCCGGACACCGCCCAGATCAGCACCAGTGCAGCGAGGCTCAGTTTCATTCGCATCATTTGGCTCCCTGCACCCGCCCGTCGGGCAGGATGTTGCGTGTATAGGTCGCTTCGCCAAACTGCTCGAGCTTCAGCCGGGCCCGGGTGAAGCGGTTGTCGCTCAGGACCGCGCCGCTGAAATCGACATTGTCGAGCGCCGCACCGTAGAAGTCGGTCAGCGACACCTTGGCATCCTTGAAGCTTGCTCCGGGGGCGGTGGCCTGCAGGAAACCCGCGCTGGTGATGGTGGTGCCGTCGAACCTGGTGCGGCCCAGGCTCGCCTTTTCGAGATTGGTGCGTTCCAGCGACGCGCCGGTGAGGTCGGCATTGTTGAGCCGGACCTCCTTCATCACTGCCCAGTCGAGATCGGCCCCGCTCAGGTCGGCGCCGGTCAGTCGCGCATGCTGCATTCGCGTCGCCGTCAAATCGGCCTTGCCGAACTTGGCGCCCGACAGCTGCGCCTCATAGAACATCGCATCCTTGAAGTGCCCGCCGCTCAGGTCGGCGCGGCTCAGATCGGCGAGGTTGAAGTTGGCCCCCTCCGCCATGACCCCACTGAGCTTGGCGCCCTTGAGGGTGGCGCGGTGAAAGCTGGCATTGGTGAGGTTGGCGCCTGAAAGGTCGACGCCGGAGAGATCGAGCTTCTTGAAGCTCTCATTGGAGAGGTCACAACCGCGGCACTCCGTGCGGGAGCCGCTCCGCAGCTCGTCGGCCGGGCTGGCCAGGGCTGCGCCCGGCACCAGCACCAGCAACGCCAACAACCCCATGCGCATCGGGTCTCTCCTCATCGCACTGGCCTGGTGTCCGGCTCGTACGGCTTCTGCACCACTTCGAGCCGGGTCGCCGATTGGAAATAGTTCTTGTTGATCTGCTGCGTCTCGAGGTTGATCGAAGTCTGCCCCTTCTTGCGGAAATAGGTGGCTTCGAGCCGCATCCGTGCGTCGCCCTCCGGGCTGTCGGCGGTACAAATCTCGTGCACGAAAATCTTGCCCACCGGCAATTGCCCGTCGGTCGGCGGCAGGTTCTCGCAAGTCTGCGCCCAGCGCCCGTAGCGCGACTTGAGGTTGCGCGACAGCGTCATCGCCACCCGCCGCTCGCGATCCGCCGCCCGCTCGTCGGTGACGACGCGGATGCCGCGCGCGATGCCGCCAGCATCGATCAGCACCGAGAACACCACCGGGTGGGCATAGATCGAGTTGCCGCCCTGCATGACGCGGTACTCGGTCTCCAGCGCCCTGGCGATATAGTCGGCCTCGTCGTCATTGGTGAAATACACCTCGTGCAGGCCCGTCGCCTCGGCCGGGCACGTCTCGAATTCGGAGAAGTCCTTGAGCGGCGTCGAGGGCGGCCCGCCATTGGTGCCGCAGGCGATCTCGGCGATTTCGGCCGGCGGGATCTGGCTGATCGGTTCACCGAACCTGATGTCCCAGATGGTGTATTTGGGCACGAGATTGGCGTCGAACTGCGCCAGCGCCGGCGGAGTCACCGCCAGCGCACCGAAGATCCCGATTGCAAGCGATAGCAGGCCGAGCCGCATCGCTTACTTCTTCAGGAAGGCGCAGGCCTTCTCGGCCGAAGCGCCGAAATAGAAGGCGCAATCCTCATAGGTCGCCTTGGGCTTGCCCTGGATGTGGGTCTGGATATAGGCGACGAGGCTGAGGATATCTTCGCTTTTGAGCGACTTGCCCTTGTGCGGCATCTGGCCCTCTTCGAAGTCGGCCTTGGTCATGCCGTAGCAGCGGTCGTCCTTGTAGGCCTGGGCATCGTGATACGGCATCGGCGTGCCCGGGATGCCGCAGCTGATGATCTCGATGAAACCCTGCGCATCGAGGCCGGAGTCGCGCAGCAATGCGGCGGCGCCTTCCGAGCGCGGGTTCTTGCCCAGCCCATTGCCATCCCAGCCGTGGCAGGAAACGCAGTTGCCGCCCCTGCTGCCATAGACCACGACGCCGCGATTGACATCGGCGCCGGCGAGCAGCGGGTCGAGTTCGATGGCGGTAGCATCGGCCGCTGGAGCCTCGGCAGGGGCGGCAGTCTCGGCTGCCGGAGCATTGGCCGGCGGCTGCGCCGCATTGAGCGCCAGCGGGGTGACCGCCACGAGGCCGGCTGCGACGAGCAGCGCCAGGGATTTGCGGTTGAGGAGCGACATCGGGAAACTCTTCTTTCTTCAATGAGTCGTGCCGGGCGGTTGGAAACCGCCCGGCTTGGTCAGTTGGTTGTGGTCGCGAACCGCGCTCAGAGCGAGAACACGTAGAGGACGTTCGCGGCGGGACGGTTGGCCAGCTCCGGGTACCCGAAGGTGGTGACGGCGCTGCCGCCCGACGCGATCGCGATGTACTCCTTGTCGCCGACCTTGAAGGCGATCGGCGGGGCGCTGAACGTGCCGCCCATGTTGATCGACCACTTCTGCTCCAGCGTCTTCGCATCATAGGCGCCGAACGTGCCGTCCATCTCGCCGGTCCAAACCAGGCCGGGCGTAGTCATCACGCCGGCATAGTTCGGATACGGGCGCTCGATGCTGGCGACCTGCTTGCCGGTAGTGACGTCGAACGCGAAGATCGAACCGGTCTGCGCACCCGAGGCCGCTGCCGCGCCACCCGCGAAGGTAGTTGCACCCGGCGCCACGTCTTCCGGAGCCTTCTGTTCAACCGTCAGGTCCGAACAGCCCTCGATGCCGGCGCCGTAAGCAATATTGGTGCTGGAATCGACGGCCGGCGGCCAGAAGTTCATGCCGCCCTGGATGTTCGGGCAGGTGTTCACCGTCTCGCCGCCACGACGCATGGTGCCGTTGGCATAGACCTGCAGCGGCTTGGACGCATCGTATTCCACCGGCTTGCCGGTCTTGGGGTCGATGCCCTTGGTCCAGTTCAGCTTCGACACATAGGGGTTCGCCGCGATGAACGAGCCATTGGTGCGATCGAGCGTGTAGAAGATGCCATTGCGGCCGAAATGCGCGAGGACCTTGCGGTCTTCGCCGTCGACCTTGGCATCGACGAGCAGCTGGGCGCCGACTTCGTCATAGTCCATGTAGTCGCCCGGCGTGTACTGGAAGTGCCACTTCAGCTCGCCGGTATCGGCGTCGAGCGCCACGGTCGAGTTGGAGTAGAGGTTGTCGCCCGGACGATATTCCGGATCATACATCGGCACCGGGTTGCCCGTGCCCCAATAGGTGGTGTTGCTGGCTTCGTCGTAGGAACCGGTCACCCAGGCTGCGGCGCCGCCGGTCTTCCAGCAATCAGGGTTGCCCGACTGGTCGCAGAGCCAGGTTTCGGAGCCGGGCTGGCCGGGCTCGGGAACCGTGTAGAAGCGCCATACCTCTTCGCCGGTCTTGGCGTCGAGCGCCGCCACCCAGCCGCGCGTCGCCCAGTCGCCGTATGACTGCCCGACGAGGATCTTGTCCTTGATCACCAGCGGGGCGTTGGTGAAGCCTTCACCCGGCTCCTTGCCGACCTGCTGGTCCCACACCACGTCGCCGGTCTCGTCGTCGAAGGCCATGACGCGGCCGTCGTTGAGGACGGTGACCACCAGGTTGTCGATCAACGCCAGTCCGCGCGAAGCCAAGAGGATGCCGCGGCTCGGGTCTTTGTCGATGCCGGTATCGCCGACCCACACGGTCTTGCCCTGCTTGCCGTCCGACACGTCGATCTTGTAGGGCGTGCCCCAGGGGTCGGAGATGTAGAGGAAGCCGTCCTTGGCGAGCGGCGTCGCTTCCATCGAGCCTGCGCCGAACCCTGCCGGCTCCGAACCGCCGAGCGGCACCGCGAAGGCGAGCTTCAGGCCCGAGACGTTGTCGGCGGTGATTTCGCTCAGCGGCGAATAGCGGTGCGCATCATAGGTGCGGTGCACCATCAGCCAGTTGCCGGCTTCCGCTTCGCTGCCCGCGGCGGAAAGCCGCGCGGCGGTGACGTCCGCGGCCAGGGCGACCCCCGGCAGGACCAGCATGCTGCCCGCCAGCATGGCGGACATCAGGTGTTTCAGGTGCATTTGTCTCCCCCTTCAGGATCGTTTTTGTTTGGCACACTGGCGCCACATAAAACCGATGCGCGGGGGAGTTTGCCTATGTCATCTATTGGAAATTCTGCTGCAAGCCCGCGGGCGTCCGCCCGCCAGCCAGTTCCTTCTCCGGCCGGGCCCGCTCTGGCGTCGGCAGCTCGAGCACGCTGTCGGCAGGGACGTTCTGGCTATACTCGTGGCGGCAGAAGTCGGTCAGCCGCTTGAAGATATTGGCATAGCCCGGCAGTGTCATCAGGTGCTTGGGCATGGCGAGGACGATCGAGCGATCCATGCCGCCGAGCGTATAGACCCTGAGCCGCGCCCGTACCGAGTTGGGCAGGCTGGGCAGCAGCGACAGCGGTACATGCGTGGTCGCGAGGCCTTCCGCCACGATATCGGTCGCCGCCACGTAGGTCATCGCCGAGAAGGCCGGCGTCGCGTAGGGCAGGTTCGAGCGGTACCAGGCATCCGACACCGGACGCATCGGCACATTGGCGCTGATCTCGACATAGCGGGTCAACGAATGATCGAGCTGCGACGCCTTGACGCCCTTGGTCAGGGCCTTTTCCAGCATGCCGCCCGGCAGCTCCGCCGGCACCAGCAGCACCATCGGATCCCGGAACAGCAGAGCCGCGGCAAAGCTCGAGCGGTCCTCGGCCAGCGCGTCGTCGTTGACGATGACGCAGTTGAGCTGGTGCAGCCTGAGCTGCTCCACCAGCTCGCTGCTGGTAGTCGAATAACTCACCTCGAACTTGGCAAAACCCTGCTCGTCGCTGGCAATCCGCGCCGCCGCCGACAGGAACCTGCCGCGCAGCGTCGGGCTGAGCCCGATTCTCAGGAACACCCGGCTATCGACATACCGCTTCTCGTGCTCGTCGATCGCCTGGTCGAACTTCCTGAGCACTTCGTCGGAGAACTTGAACCAGTATTCGCCGGACGGCGTCAGGCTTACGGTTCCGGTGCGGTTGCGATTGATCAGCTGGGTGCCCAGCCGCTCCTCGAGCTTGGCCAGTTGCTGGCTGATGGAAGGCTGGCTCAGCCCGACGCGCCGCGACGCTTTGGTGATCGATCCTGCGATCACCACGGCGCGGAAGATCTGCATTTGCTTGAGGGTGATATCCATTGTGGCCCTGAACTCTAGCCCTCTATGTCAGCACAATACGTCACATTCGATAAGCTAATAGAAGGTCGCATACCCCCCATTTGTGGGGTGAGAAAAGCAAAGCCCTCCCGGCGAGCGCCGGGAGGGCTTGGCCTGATCGAAATCGGTGAAACTTACTGCGCCGGCGCCGCTGCGGGATCGGCCGGGGCAGCGCCTGCTGCCGGGGCAGTCGAGAAGGTCTGCAGGTAGGCGACGATATTGTCGAGGTCAGCCTGCTCCTTGAGCCCCGGGAAGCTCATCTTGGTGCCCTTCACGAAATCCCTGGGCTTGGTGAGAAACTGGTGCAGCGTCTCCGACGACCACACGAGACCACCGGCGCCGGCATCGGTCATCGCCTGCGAGTACTTGAAGTCCGGTGCCGTACCGGCAACGCGGCCGAACAGCTCGTTGAGCTCCGGGCCGACCTTGTTCTTGGCGCCTTCGCCCACTGCGTGGCAGGACGCGCACTTCTTGAACACATTGGCGCCGGCCGCCGCATCGCCTTCGGCAAAGGCCGAACCCGCGAGCAGGGCCGACATCACCAAACCAAGAGCCAGAACTTTCATTCAACTTCCTCCAAACAGCCGCCGGACGCGCGACGGACTTGGTCACATGAGGCAATCTCTGGCGGGCGCATAGGTTGCAAGTCAAGCGACCGCACGTCGCAGGGGGGCGCTGCTGCATTGTCGGCATGTGCCGCCAAAGCCGGTGGCACAAGGCTTGCTTGGCGTTGGGCGTCGACGCCACCCACCGGCGGTGATTGTTTGTCGCGCCAGGCTCACGGATGCCCCTTCCTCAGCCGCCGGATGCCCAGAAACACCAGCAGCACCACCACCGGCGCCGACATCGCCAGCATCTCGCCCTTGGTGAGCGGCAGTACCTCGTGCAGACCCTCGAAAATGTAACCGAGGATTCCGAGCGCGTAGTACGAGATGGCGATGATCGACAGCCCCTCGACCGTCAGTTGCAGCCGGTATTGGCTGCGGCCGGTCTGGCTGATGGCATCGAGCACCGAACGGTTCTGCGTCTGTATCGAGAGCGTAATTCGCGCATCGAGCAGTTCGATCGAGCGCCGCACCTTCTCGGTGAGCGCGCTCAGCCGCTTCTCCATCGCCTTGCAGGTGGCGAGCGCCGGGTGCACCCGGTTGTTGAGGAAGCGCTCGATGGTGGTGAACTCGCCGATGGCGTGTTCGCGTAAGCGCGTCAGCCGCTCCGCCAGCACCTCGCCATAGGCCTGCGTCGCGGCAAAGCGAAAGCTCGTCTGTTCCACCGTCCGGCTGATATCGACGCTGAGCTTGTGCAGTGCTTCGAGCGACAGCTGGTGCTCTTCGGCCGTGTCGCCGCCCTGCCCGACCTGCTGCATGATGGCCGCCAGCTGTGCCTCGTAGGCGCCGACCCGTCCGCCCATTTCGCGCGCCAGCGGCAACCCGATCAGCGCCATCGTCCGATAGGTCTCGATCTCCAGCAACCGCCGGACGATCACCCCGATCCTGAGCGCGCCGCTGCGCCCTGCCGCCACCTCGAAGCGGGTGAAGCCGTCGGCGTCGAGATGAAAATCCGTCGCCGCCTGTGCCCCGTCGTCGAAGATCGACGAGTAGCAGAGGCTCAGCGGATTGAAGCCGGCCAGCGCCCCCGCCTCGATGGTGGCGGTCGGCATCACGTCGATGCGGGTGGCGAACACCAGCAGCAGCTTCTCGTGCAGCTCCAGCCCGATCCCCTCGGGCCTGGCGTTCCAGTCGTCGGCCGGCCCGCTCCAGGTCATGGTGGCGAACTCGTTGTGCAACTCCCAGGTCACCTGCCGTCCATCGCGCGCGAACGCCAGTTGCCGCGCCCAGGCCGGCCCTTCCGGCGCCACCCCGGCGACCACCGCCATCTGCTCATGCAGCGCCCTCAGGTCGTTGCCGCCGTCGGCGCTCATGAAGGCCAGCCGCCGGATGCGGATCGGCGGGGTCATCCCCAGCACCGGCCGCGCATGCGTCTCCGCATCGATCAGCCGCCGATAGCTGTGCTCACGCCATTCCGCCACTGCCCGTCACCTCTCGACCACCATGGGGCGATTGCCGCGCCCGCCGTTAGCGTGAACGCAGCCGCGCCGCGCAGCAATCGTCACTTTGTCGCGCCTCGCCGGGGATGTTGGCATTTCCAATGCGATGCATAGGCAGAGACGATTGGCCGGCCATGCTAGCGGTGGCAGCAACCTGAAAAGATGTGCTCACCGTCCCGGACGAGACGAGCCGCCGGGTCTGGAGGAACGGATCTTGGACGACGTAAAGGCGGCGGTCATCGGACCAGCAAGCGAAAGGCGCGACTACACCCCGGTCCTGCGCTGGCTGATCGTCAACATGCTGGTGGCGATCGGCTTGCTGACGCTGTGGCAGATGGGCTTTCTGAGTTCCGTCCTGCAAGCGGACCACACCCGCATCTCGCTGCTGATCTTCGCCATCTTCGTCATCACCAGCCTCCACTGTCTGATGCAGGCCATCGACATCAGCCGCGAACTGATCGCCGCCCGGCGCGCCCGCCAGGCCATCGAGGCCGAGAGCGAGTCGGGCTTCCGCCTTGCCGGCACCAACGTGCTCACCGGCGCCGGCACGCTGCTGCAACCGGGCGTCCTCACCACCCATGTCGGCAACCTGGTGAAGAAGGCAGAGATCCGCGGCAAGGGCCAGCTCGACCAGACCCTCCTGCTGCGCTCGGTGGCCGACAAGCTCAGGGCCCGCGAAAAGATCGGCCTCTTCGTTTCCGAAGGGCTGCTCCGCCTGGCCCTGCTCGGCACGGCCATCGGCTTCATCCTGATGCTGATCCCGATCGCCGGCCTCAACTCGTTCGAGGCCGATACGCTGCGCAACGCGCTGAGCGGGATGACCGGCGGGATGGCCGTGGCGCTCAATGTCACCGTCGCCGGCATCGCCACCGCGCTGATCCTGAAGTTCCAGTATTTCCAGCTCGATGCCGCCATCGGCGAGCTGTTCTCCAGCATCGCCGAAGTCTCGGAGATTTACGTCGTGCCGGCGATCGAGCGGAGCCACGATGGACGGGCCTAGCCTCTTCACCGGTTCCGAGAGCGACGACGGCACCTTCGTGCCGTTCACCGACATCCTCTTCAACGTGCTGCTCGGCTTCACCATGATGGTGTTCGTCGCCTTCGCACTGATCCGGCCGGATGCGAAATCGGGCATCATCGATACCAATGCCGAGTTCATCATCACCACCACCTGGCCCGATGATAACGACGACGACATCGACACCTATGTGCAGGATCCGACCGGCAACGTCGTCTGGTACCACTCGATGCAGAAGGGCTTCGTCACCCTCGATCGCGACGATCGCGGCAACTATCTCGACGAAGTCACCGTCAACGGCGTGACCCATCACATCGCGCTGAACCAGGAGACGGTGACCATTCGCGGCATTCTGCCGGGCGACTACGCCATCAACGTCTACCACTTCACCAACCCCAGCGCCGCCGCGGTGCCGGTGACGGTGAAGGTCGAAAAGATCAATCCCAAGCTGTCGGTGGTCTACTACGACACGCTGGTGCTCGATCACAAAGGTGACGAGAAAACCGTGGTGCGCTTCAGCCTCGATAAGGATGGCGCCGTCAGCGGCATCAACACCGTGCCGGTGTCGCTGATCCAGGCGGTTCGCAAATGAGCCCGCTGGTCATCGCCGGCGCCGTGGCGCTGTTCCTGGTCCTCGCGCTGCTGCTGCTCAGCCTCAACCTCACCTCGCTGTGGAAGTGGTGGATCAAGGCGGCCGCCATCGTCGTGACGCTCGGCGGGGTGATCGTCCTCTACTTCACCATGACCGGACTCGTCGGCTGGGCCAGTTCGGGCAACATGCCCAAACGTTTCGGCCTCCTCGCCACCCGCATCGTCGAGCCCGACAAGCTGAGCAACCTGCCCGGCGCCATCTATCTGTGGGTCGAAGAAGTCGACGACCGCCAGATCGTCATCGGCCCACCCCGCGCCTTTCAGGTGCCCTACAAGGTGGAGATCGCTACTGAAGTCGCCTCGGCGCAGCAACAGATCGAAGGCGGCGGCAAGGTGCTGGGCCAGTTTGCCGCCACCGGCAGCGAACAGGCCAACGCCGCCCAGACCGCCCAGCAGCAGGGCCAGGGCGCCATCAATACCGACGGCAACGCCAACCTCTCGGCCAGTGGCGGCGGCGACGGCGCCGAAACCATCGGCGACCCCGGCGCGCTCAGCTTCTCCGAAATGCCCCCGGTCGAGCTCCCCGACAAGGCCGCCGTGATGCAGGTGACGCAATGAGACTACCCACCTAAACCGCGTGGCAGGAGGCGACTGACCGCCGACAGACGGCCCCCTCCCATCCTCCCCCATGACGGGGGAGGTGCCCCCCGGATCACTGGGCACGATCGAAGACAGAACCTCAACTCTTCACCTCCCCCGTCATGGGGGAGGCCGGGAGGGGTTCGTCTCTCTCAGTCAGGGCCTTGGCGCCGACCCGGAGCTGCTGGCTGCAGTGGAGCCGAAGCGGAACCTACTTGCTCAGTGCATCGGCGGCATAGCTGAGCGCGTGTTCGACCGCCCGGATCTCCACCACCAAAGGCGCCACCTTGGGGTCCGACTCCCAGGCCGAGAACCCACGCTGCTTGGCGAGCTCCGTGAGATCGGCTGCCCGCTTTCCGACGATTCCCGCCGCCGTCCGCGCTTCGCCCAGCGCATCGGCCCGCACCGAGTCCGGCGTCTGCGGGTTGTTGGCGAGACTCTGCAACCGCCGGGCATTGATCTTCCACTGCCGCGCAAACTCCTCCGCCCGCTTCAGGCGGAACGAGATCACCGTATCGCTGAGTGCTGCCTCTCCCATGCCCCCACCATTGATTCGGGCCGTTGAAGAGTCAATTTGGCGCGCCGATTTTGATCGCCAGATGGCAGCCGGCCGCCAGTCGCGGCCTAATTCAGCGGCTGCAGGTCCGCCAGCAATGTCGGCACCAGCTCGCTCACGGTCGGGTGCACATGCATGGTGCGGATGATGGTGTCGACATCGACCCCCGCTGCCATCGCCTCGAGCAGTGACTGCATCACCTCGTCGCCCTCGATCCCCAGCAGCGCCACCCCGAGGATCTGCCGCGTTTCCGCGTCGGCGAACACCTTCATGAACCCCAGGTTCTCGGCCCGCTCGTTTGCCCGACTCACCCGGGTCATCGGTCGCACTGCTACCAGCGCCTTCCTGCCCGAGGCCCGCACCTCGGCCTCGCTCATCCCCGCCCGGCCCAGCGGCGGATCGATATAGAGCGCATAGGCAGGCACCCGCTCGCTGACCTTGCGGTCGGCGCCGTCGAGCAGGTTTTGCGAGACGATCTCGAAATCGTTGTACGAGGTATGGGTGAAGGCTCCTCGCCCGTTCACATCGCCCAGCGCATAGATATGCGGCTGGCTGGTCCGGAGCGTGTCGTCGACGGCGATGTAGCCTTTGTCATCAAGCCGCACCCCGGCAAGCTCCAGCCGCAAGTCCTCGACATTGGGCACGCGCCCCACCGCCAGCAGCAAGTGGCTTCCTTCGACCACCTCGCTGCCTGCCCGGTAGTGCACCGCCACCCCGTCGTCGCGCTGCTCCGCCGCCATGCAGCGCGCATCGGTGATCACCTGGATCCCCTCGCCTTCGAGGATGCCGCGGATCGCCTCCGTGACATCATCATCCTCCTTGGCCGCCAGCCGGGTGCTGCGCGCCAGCACCGTCACTTCGGAACCGAATCGCCGGTACATCTGGGCGAACTCCAGCCCGATATAGGAGCCGCCGACGATCAGCAGGTGCCTGGGCAGGGTGTCGAGCTCGAGGATCGAGGTGTTGGTGAGGTACGGCACGCCCGCCGCCCACTCCGGCACCACCGGCCGTGCTCCGGTATTGAGGAAGAATTGCTTGCCCTCCAGTACCTCGCCATTCACCTCGACGGCGTGGGGCGAGAGGAACGCCGCCGAGCCGCGGAGCACCGTGAGATTGGGGGTCGAGTTCATCCAGTCATCGAGCCCCTGGCGCGAGGCGAGCACCACCTTTTCCTTCCGCGCCTTCACCGCCGCCATGTCGACGCTCACCGGTCCGGTGACCACGCCGAAATCCTGAGCCCGCCGCGCCAGCCAGGCGACCCGCGCGCTCGCCACCAGGGTCTTGGTCGGCTGGCATCCATCATTGACGCAGGTCCCGCCCATATGGCGCCGCTCGATCAGCGCCACCTGCTGGCCGGCTCCGGCCAGCCGCGCCGCGAGAAACGGCCCGGCCTGCCCACCTCCAATGACGATGGCGTCGAATGATCGGCTCATGACTGAAACTCCGCGGCTGGGGCCCCGGGACCTTAGCCGCCCGCGGCTGATCGGGGAACTGCGCTGCCCGGAGCTTCGTTCATAGCTCGCTTGCGCCGACGGGCCTTCGCGTCGGGCGCGCACGCTGCTAGGTTTGCCTGTCTGCATTCAGGGTTGGCGCGCCATCCCGGTCGCGCCCCATGGCTCGGGGAATGACAATGCCCGCCAAATCGAAACCAGCCGACGCCGCCACGATGGTCAGCGAAGATGCCATCCGCCAGCGCGCCTACTATCTGTGGGAAGCCGATGGCCGCCCGGACGGCCAGCACGACCACTACTGGTCGCGCGCCCATAAGGAGGCCACCCAGGCCTATGCCGAAGCGACCGCCAACGGCGTCGCTAAAGCCGGCAAGGGCAAGAGCCCCGGCGCGATACCGGCCGCCGTCAAATCTAAACCGCCCAAGGACGCCAAGCCGCTCAAGGCCAAGGCGGAAGCCAAGCCCGCAAAGAAAGCCGTAACGAAACCACGGGCGGCGGCGGTGACGGCAAAGAAGGCCAAGTAGCTCGTCACCGGCCTGTCTGCGATCCTCCCCCGCGGGGGCAGGGGAGGGGCTTCGAGTCGTTCCGGCCGAGCCGGTGGAGGGCGGCCATGACCTTGGCCGCCGCCAACCTCAGTCCTTGGCCGCGATGGCGATGATCTCGACCTTCAGCGACGGATGCGCGAGGCGCGCTTCGATGCAGGCGCGGGCCGGCGGGTTGGCCGGATCGATCCACGCGTCATAGACGGTGTTCATTGCGGCGAAATCGGCGATGTTGTTGAGGATCACCTGGCAGAACAGCACCTTCGACTTGCTGGTGCCGGCCTCGGCCAGCAGCTTGTCGATCGCCTCCAGCACCTCGCTGGTCTGCTTCTCGATGGTGCCGTTGTAGTCGGTCGCGACCTGCCCGGCGAGATAGACGGTATTGCCGTGGACCACGGACATGCTCATGCGCTTGCCGGGCTGGTGACGGGTGATGCTCATCGAATGCTCCTCAAATGAATGGCGGAGCCTCTGTAGCGGCTCAGCCCAACCGGAGAAAGCAGAACTTCCGCCCTATTCCGCCGGCACCGACTGGGCGCAGTCGCCGACGAATGCCGTGAGCAGCGCATTGAACTCACGCGGATGGCTGGCTTGCGGCATATGGCCAGCCCCGGCGATCCGGAACGGCTGGCCACGCCATAGCCGGCGGTACGGCGCCGCCTCGATGAAACCAAGGTCGACGGCCTCGTCGGCCCCGCCATTCACCACCGCGATCGGCAGCTCCAGCCCTGCGACCAGTGTCCGTTGGTCTGCCGCATCCGCGGCCAGCAGCGCTCCGACCACCGTGGCCCGACTGCGCCCGTCGGCGCGCCGTATGGCTTGGCGCAGTTCCATGACCATCTGCGGTTCGCTGACGGCATGCGCCGCAACGAAGGTCTCGACATCGGCCTCACTGAGCTCCGGCTTGCCCGACAACTGGATCGCCGGCCCGGGCAGCCAGGCCCCGCCCATGCTTTCGGCACTCTTGGCGAAGGGTGGCGCTCCCACCAGCATCAGGCCGCGCGCATGGGGCAGCCGCGCCGCCAGTTCCAGCGCAATGTGACCGCCTAGCGAGGTGCCGACCACCACGACCGGCCCGATCCCCAAGGCTGCGACCAGCTCGGTCAGGTATTGGGCGTGCCCGCCAAGCGTATAGTCGTGGTCCGGGTCGGCGGCGTTTTCCGATCCGCCGTGCCCGAGCAGGTCAGGCGCCACGACACGATAGCGCGGCGACAATTCCTCGATCTGCCGGACGAACACGTCCTTATGCCCAGAGTTCCCGTGCAGCAACAGCACCGCCGGTTCACCCGAACCAGCATCGACAGTCTCCAGGGTGCCGGCCCGTGTCTTGACACGTGCAACATTCATGCATCAACTCCATAGAATCTGCTAGATCGCAGCAGCTCGAGTTGAATACTGCACTTGACCGGCCAGTCAAATAGCCGACTGTCAACAAAGACAGTCACGCCGAACTGACAGGGCATCCCGTTGCTCGACATCGCCGAAGAAAATTACGGAGCGCTGATCCACCGGGTCTATTCCGCCGGCCTCGATCGCGATAGGTGGTCGGAGGTTCTCAGCGATCTTTCGACCCTGATCGGCCGGTCCTGGATCGCGTTGCATGGGCACGACATGGCCCGCAACGTCAATCTCGGGTTCCTGACCCACAATTACAGTCCTGATCATCATGCTTCGTACCTGCAGCATTTCGCCGCGCGTAACCCCTGGAACACCCGGGCGGCGCGCGTCCCGGTCGGATCGGTGATCCATTCGCAGATCCTCCTGGAGCCGGGCGTGCTGAAGCGGACCGAATTCTACAATGACTGGATCCGGCCGCAGGAGGATATCGGCACCGGCGCCGGCGTCACCCTGTTCCGCGATCGAGAGCGCTTCCTGCGCCTGTCCTGCAATATCCGCTTCCGCGATCTCGAGCACATGGAAGCCCGGCTGCTCGGCCTGCTCAAGGCCGTCGGCCCGCACGTCCAGGCCTCGTTCCAGCTGTCGCGCCGCCTCGCCGGCGCCCGTATCGGCCAGCATTATCAGGATGCCCTGCAACTGGTACCCGAGGCGGTGCTGTTGCTCGATTCCACCGGTCGCATAACCTTCGCCAACGCCGCGGCGGAGCAGCTTTTGGAGAACACCACAGCGGTCGCAACCGCTGACGGTCGCCTCGCGCTGCCCGATCAGTCGGCGCAGCAGGCAATCGAGGCCGCGCTGGCTGCGATCACTCGGAGAACCGTCGGGCCGGGCGCCCCGATCACCATCCGCACCGGGACCACGCCGCTTGTTGCCGAACTCTTCCCGTTCGTTTCCGACGAGACGCCGGTCGAGCCGCCCTTGCTCCTCCTGCTCGACGGCCTGCCGACCGCCATCATGCTGCTGCGGCGATCCACGTCACCGCTGGGGGACGCGCTGGCAGGCGCTGCCGAGCGCTTTGGCTGGTCGCCTGCAGAGACGGCGCTTTGCCAGCACCTGCTCGAGGGCGGCTCGGTCCGCAGCTTCTCCGAGCGGCGCAGTGTCAGCTTTCACACCGCCCGCAACCAGATGCGCAGTGTGCTCGAAAAGGCCGGGGTGCAGCGACAGTCAGCTCTCGTTGCGCTGGTAGCGAGCCTCGGATCACACTGAGAATCCGGCGCTCATTGACCCATCTGTGTCATGCGGGCGGGCACGGCCCTTTGCTAACTTGGCGTCGTCCATTTGGGCACGACGAAACCATGCAACCCCTGCCGGCCCTCGTTCTCTCCTGTCTCGCGGCACTGTCGATCCTCACGGGAGGGGCGTCTCCCGCCCAGCTCTCGATCATCGACCTCGACAGTCCGGAGGGCCGGCAGTCCTACCTCGATCTCGCCGGCGATATCGAAGTGGGCGACTGGTTCAAGTTCGTCAAACTGCTGAGGCAACATCCCCGGACATCGGGCGTTCTGCTGAACTCAGCTGGTGGCTCGGCCGATGATGGCCTCGCCATCGCCAGGCACGTCTATGAGCACCGTCTCGACACCATGGTCACCGATGCCTGCCACTCGGTCTGCACCATCATCTTTCTTGCGGGCGCACGACGGTTCCTTGCGGTCGACGCCGACCTGTCGGTGCACAGCGCCTATAAGCAGCTTGCCGACTGGGTGGTCGAGGATCACCTCGCCAACGGCACCGTCGCCTGGTTCATCGGTCACATGGGCTACCCGCTGCCGATCGCCAGGCTATGGGTCTCGACCGCCAGCGACGAGACGGCCCCGATCACCCTCGAATGAACGACAAACTGAAGCTCGGCTTCACTGTCATCGAGTAGCGTCCGGGGCCGTACGCTTACTCGGCCGGCACCGCCACCGCACCAGCTTCCGCCCGCCGCGCACCCGGGATCAGCAGCGACACCACCATGGCGAGCGCCGCGACGCCGGCAAACAGCAGGAAGCCGGTAACGAACCCCTGTTCCGCCGGCACGCCGTCGGCCGTGTGTCTTGCCGTCACCACCGCCGTCATCACTGCAGTGCCGATCGCCCCGCCTATGGTGCGGATATTGGCGTTCATACCGATCGCCGTGCCGGTCTGGCTGGCCGGCACGCTCTGGACGATCACGCTGGTCAGCGCCGCATAGGCGAGCCCCAGCCCGATGCCGTACACACCGCTCACCAGCGCCACTTCCCAGATGCTTTGATGCAGCAGCGCCAGCGACACGCAGGAGAGCGCGATCACCGCCGAAGCGCCCGCGAGCTGCAGCTTGAACGGCACCAGCCGCGCCAACCGGCCGCTGAACACCCCGGCCACCGCCATCGATACCAGCATCGGCAGCATCACCCAGCCGGCCTCACTTACCGTAGCGCCGAAGCCGTAGCCGGCCGAGCTCGGCACCTGGATCAGCTGCGGCAGGAACACCCACACCGCAAACATCGCCGCGCCGAACAGCAGCGCCACGAGGTTGCTGGTCCATACCGCCGGCAGCCGCATCATTTTCATGTCGATCACCGGGTTGGCCGAGCGCACTTCCACCGTTACCCAGGCCGCGGCCAGCACTACCGCCGCGACGAACAGCCCGATCACCTCCGGCGAACCCCAGCCCCAGCGCGTCCCGAGGCTCAACGGCAGCAACAGCGCGATCAGCCACGCGGCGAGCAGCGCCGCCGCCAGCCAGTTGATCGTCCCACCCGACTTCACCGGTGATTCCGGCACGAAGAAGAACGCCAGCGTCGCCGTCACCGTCACCACGGCCAGCGGCACCCAGAACAACCCGTGCCAGCCGAACAGGTCGACGATCGGGCCGGCGAGGATGGTGCCCACCCCGCTCCCCACCGCGATCACTGCAGAGAGAATTCCCACCGCGGAGGGCACCCGCGCTGGCGGAAACTCGTCACGGATGATGCCGAACGACAGCGGCACGATCGCACCGCCAAGACCCTGCACGATGCGTCCGGCAATCACCAGCTCGATGCTCGGCGCCAACGCCGCGATCAGGCTGCCGAGCCCGATCGCCGCCAGCGCCAGCACCAGCGTGCGCGCCTTGCCGATCATGTCGCCGACCTTGCCGAGGATCGGCGTCGCCACAGCCGCCGACAGCAGCCAGGCGATCAGCACCCAGGAGACGGCGCTCTGGCTGGTATCGAGTTCGTTCTGCAGCGTCGGCAGCACCGGCGCCAGCAAGGATTGCAGCATCGAGAACGATGCGGCGCCGACCGCCAGCACCATGAAGGTGAGGCTGGGCGACGACGATTTGGACGTGTTTGGCACGTTTGACATGATGATCCTGTCTCGCAGACGGCACTTCCTGCTTGGATTGTCCGGTGCGACTGGCTATGTACTGGAGGACACCTCCATATAAGTGGAGGGTTCCTCCGTTTATCGGAATCGATCTGTGCTGGCAATGCCTGTCGGAAAGAAAAAGGTATGACCGAGACGACCACCTTGGCGGAATTGGCGCTGCGCCGGCCCGGCCGCGCCGATGCGCGGCGCAACTACGACGGCCTGATCGCTGCAGCGCGTCTCAGCTTTGCCGAACTGGGCACCGAGGCGCCGCTCGAGGAGATCGCCCGGCGCGCCGATGTCGGCATCGCCACGCTCTACCGCAACTTCCCCACCCGCGAGGCGCTGATCGAAAGCGTCTATCTCGAGGAGGTTATCGCCGTCTGCAACGCCGCAGGCGAAGTCGCCCATCTCGCGCCGTGGGAGGCGCTGCTGGCCTGGCTCCGCCGGGTCGTCACCTATGTCGGCGCCAAACGCGTGCTGGTCGAGGGCCTCAACCGCGACAGCAACACCTTCAAGGCCTGCCGCCTTGGGTTGTACGAGGCGGGCGCACCGCTGCTCGAGCGCGCCCAGGCGGCCAAGCTCGTCCGTCCGGACGTTGCCATCGACGACGTCATTCGCCTCGTCGCCGGCATTGCCGGCATTGGCTCGACCACCGAGGAGCAGCGTGACCGCATCCTCGCCATCGCCCTCGATGGCCTGAAGCGCGCCGCCTGACCCGATAGGCTCAGTTCAACAGCAAGATCTCAAGGTCGGCCAGGCGGTCGGCATCGGCCAGTACTTCGATCCCGGTAACTCGGCCGGCGCTGACGGTGAAACGCAGCACCCGGAAAGCTACGTCCTCGCGCAGCACGACGATCGCCGCTACGCCGTCGACCAGCGCCAGTTGAGCTTCTGGCATGAAGCCGGACAACGCCCGCCTTGCCACAACCTCGGCGCCCTGCGCCACCAGCGCGATCCCGGTCGGCACCGCGCTTTGGTCGGCGCGCAGCACCACCTCGGGATCCAGCACTGCGAGTAGCGCCGCAAGGTCGCCGCTCCGCGATGCCTTAAGATAGGCCTCGACCACGGCGCGGTGCCGTTCGCGGCTCGGCTCGATGGTTTCGCTGCCGCCCTTCACCCGCCGCCGCGCCCGGCTCGCCAGCTGGCGCGCCGCATCGGTCGTGCGGCCGACGATCGGCGCAATCTCATCGAATGGCAGGTCGAACATATCGTGCAGCACGAACGCCACCCGCTCGGGCGGCGGCAAGGTCTCCAGCACCACCAGCAGCGCCACCCCCAGCGAATCGGCCATGACGAGGTCCTGCTCCGGGTCGTCGCCATCGGCCAGCGTCTCGGCTGCCGGTTGCTCCAGCGGCTCTTCCCGCCGTGACTTGCGCGAGCGCAGCATGTCGAGGCAAATCCGCGCCACCACCGTGGTCAGCCAGCCCGCAAGGTTGCCGACCGTGCTGGCATCCGAGCGGCTGAGCCGGAGCCACGCCTCCTGTACCGCATCCTCGGCCTCGCTGGCCGAGCCGAGCATCCGATACGCCACCCGCTTCAGATGCCCGCGCTCCGCCTCGAACCGGCTGGCCAGAATTTTCTTGTCGTCCATCGTCACATTCCCCGAGCGCGCTCCGTCATCGCAGTGACGAACGACAGCGGCCCGCTGTGACAGCCCGGCCGAGAATTCGCCGTCACCATGAAAACCGGAGCCCAAAAATGCAATCGCGTATGACCAACCCCGCCTTCGCCGTCCCCGGCGCCATGTCGGCCCTGCAGGCGATCAGCCAGGCCGCCCAGGCCAACCCGGCCGTCTCGCATCAGCTGCACGCCCTCGTGCACCTGCGCGCCAGCCAGATCAACGGCTGTTCCGTCTGCGTCGACCTGCACGCCGCCGATCTGAAGAAGCTCGGCGATACCGACCGCCGCATCATCGCCGTCGCCGCCTGGCGCGAGACCTCGTGGTTCACCGGCCCCGAGCGCGCCGCCCTGGCACTCACCGAGGCCGTCACCCGGCTCAGCGACCGCGCCGACCCGGTCCCCGACGCCATCTGGGATGAAGCCCGCGCCCATTTCGACGAGCCGGCCCTCGCCTCGCTCGTCCTCTCGATCGGCATGATCAACATCTGGAACCGCCTCAACGCCGCCACCCGCCAGATCGCCGGCGCCTGGAAAGCCGCCGCCTGAAGGCGAAGCCCTCCTTCTTGATCCTCCCCCGCGTGCGGGGTCACGGATGAGCGCCTTGGGCGCTCACCGTTGGGGGACAAGCAAAGCTTGGTGGAGGGGGCGGCCAGACTCTCCGTTTCAATCCGACAAGGAAGCCCAAAGATGCCCCGTATCGCCCACCCCGCCTTCGCCGTCCCCGGCGCCATGGACAGCCTCATCTCCCTCAGCAAAGCCAGCAAGGCCGTCCCCGGCGTGCCGCTCGGCTTGCTCGAGCTGATGCATCTGCGCGCCAGCCAGATCAACGGCGACGGTAACAACGTCAACCTCCACCCGCGCCTCGCCCGCGCTGCCGGCGAAACCTCGGAGGACCGCATCATCTCGGTTGCCTCGTGGCGCAACACACCGTGGTTCACCGAGCCCGAACGTGCCGCCCTGGCGCTGACCGAGGCCGTTACCCGGCTCGACGACCGTGCCGATCCGGTGCCCGACGAAATCTGGAATGAAGCCCGCCGTCACTATGACGAACCGGTGCTCGCCGCCATGCTGCTGTCGCTCGGCCTGGTGAACCTGTGGAACCGGCTGCACGTCGCCACCGGGCAGGTGGCCGAGCCCGCAAAGCCGGCCGCCTGAACCCGCCGCGGGGCCGCGGCCGGCCGGTCATCCGGCTGACCAACCCATCATGCCCCCTTCAGGCGACCTGCGGCCGTGCGACACGCGCCCGCACGTCGGGCGTCGCGAGACATGTCGCCACCGCCTCATAGCCGGTCGCCCCTGGGTAGGGCGCCACCAGCGTCGGCGGGCTGTGGTTTGCCGGACAGAGGATGATCGCCTCGTCCGGCCCCACCGCCGCAAGATCGAGGACGGCGTTTGACCGCGTCATCGCGAACACCGGCCGCGCCCCCGCCCCGCGATGCCGCAAATATGCCACCACCGCCTCCTGCGACGCCTGCTCGAGCCCCTCCTCGAGCATGTCGATCACCACGGCCGTCGGCCAATCCGTCTCGAGCCCGGCGCAAAGCGCCGTCAGTGCATCGGACGCCACCGCCCCATCTTCGACCAGCCACGCCAGCGTTCGCTCGACGCGCTCGCGCAGCGCGGCGTCGGTCTCGAGGCGCGCCGACGCACCCAGCCCGTCAACCAGCCGGTCCATCCCGAGAAACAGCGCTCCCGGCAGCACCTCGGCGATCTTCTGCGCCAGCCTGGTCTTGCCACTGCCCAGCGGCCCGATGATGTAGGTCAATGCCCTCGCAGGGCCGAGTTCGAACCGCTCGCCACCCCATGGCCACGGCAGCTCGAACCCGACGCCAGCTGTTGCTGGCGTCACGAGGCCCACGAGCTCGCCCCTTGCCGGCGCTTCGCCCCGCCGCAGCCTGTCGCGCAGCTGCCGCAGCCGCTCCATCATGCCGGAGAGTTCCAGCATGCGGCCTTCGAGAACCGACTGATGCGTCGCCAGCGCCGCATCGAGCCCGCGCGGATCGCCCCCCAGCACGCGTTTGGCCTGCGCCAGGCTCAATCCCAGCGCCCGCATCGCCACGATCTCGCCGGCCCGAGCCATCTGCTCGGGCCCATATGTTCGCCACCCCGCCGCGGTGCGCACCGGCACGAGCAGCCCGCGCTGCTCGTAAAGCCGCAGCGCCTTGGCGGAAACGCCGAGCCGGCTCGCGGCATCGGATGCGTTCAGAAACTCAGTCGAGGAACCCATGAATCACCCCGTCATTGCTTGACCGCTCCTCTATCGGGGCGGTCCCAGGGGCCGAGTCAACAGGGCCTGTCCCTCTTGCTGGTGCCCGCAAACTTGCGCCCAACCGTCCAAGCAACCACTTGCAACGGGCGGCGGTTTCCGTTTGGCGCCGATATGCGTTACGCATTCATCCCAACCCCGGTTTCCCCGATGAGTCCCTTCCACCAGATCCTCGGCAACAACCTCGTTGCCAACGTCACCAACTTCACCGTGTGGTTCGCGCTGACCTTCTGGGTCTATCTCGAGACCCATTCGGTGTTCGCCACCGGCATGATCGCCGGCGTCTACCTGGTGTTCACCGCCGCCTTCGGCATCTGGTTCGGCTCGATCGTCGATCACAACTCGAAAAAGCTGGCGATGCTGGGCTCGAGCGTCGTCTCGGCCATCTTCTATGTCCTGGCGCTGGCTGTGCTGCTGCTGGCCCCGGCCGAGAGCTTCACCAACCCCTACGACGGCTTCCTCTGGATCTTCGTCTTCCTGGTCATGCTCGGCGTCATCGCCGGCAATATCCGCTCGATTGCGCTTCCCACCCTCGTCACCGTGCTGATTCCCGAGGATCGTCGCGACAAGGCCAACGGCCTTGTCGGCATGGTCGGCGGCATCGGCTTTCTCACCACCTCGGTGATCTCGGGCTTCCTCGTCGCCTTTGGCGGCATGCTGGCCGTGATGGTGCTGGCGCTGGTGTTCACCGCCCTCGCCTTCGCCCACCTGAGCTTCGTTACGATCGACGAAGGCCGCGCCGTGCCGGATCCTGAGACCCCGGCCGAGCCGAAGCGGGTTGATCTCAAGGGCACCATCAAGGTCATCGCCGCCGTTCCCGGCCTGTTCGCCCTGATTCTGTTCGCCACGTTCAACAACTTCCTCGGCGGCATCTTCATGGCGCTGCTCGATGCCTATGGCCTGTCGCTGGTCTCGGTCGAAATCTGGGGCCTGTTGTTCGGCGTGCTCTCTACCGCCTTCATCATTTCCGGGCTGATCATCGCCAAGACCGGGCTGGGCAAGAAGCCGCTCCGCACCCTGCTGCTGGTCAACCTGGTCTCCTGGTCGGTGTGCTGCGTCTTCACCATCCAGTCCTCGATCTGGCTACTGGGCGCCGGCATGTTCGTCTGGATGCTGCTCGGTCCTTATGCCGAAGCGGCCGAGCACACCACGCTGCAGAAGGTGGTGCCACCCGAGCGGCAGGGTCGCGTCTTCGGCTTCGCCCAGTCGGTCGAGCAATCCGCGTCGCCGCTCACCGCCTTCCTCATCGGCCCCCTCGCCGAGTTCGTCTTCATTCCGTTCATGACCGCCGGGCTTGGCGCCGAGCTGATCGGCGGCTGGTTCGGCACCGGCCAGGCCCGCGGCATTGCCCTGGTTTTCACCCTTGCCGGCATCGTCGGCGTGGTGATCACCATCATCGCCTTCCGCTCGAAGTACTACCGCCAGCTTTCCGCCGTCTATGCCCGCCCCAGCATGGGCGCACCTGAAGCCGCGCCGGCCCAGTAGCCGGTGTTCTCCAACGAGGATCCGACAGCACCATGTCAACGCCCGCATCCACGCGCGTCATCGACCGCCTGAAGACCAGCCTTAGCTTCCAGATCTCGGTCGATACCGACAACCTGCCGCTCGGGCTCACTGTCGCCGAAGCCGCCCTGGCGGCCGGAGTCGACCTCGTCGAAATGGGCACCCCGCTGCTCAAGACCGAAGGCGTCAGGCACGTCGTCCCCGCCTTCCGGGCCCGCTTCCCCGACGCCTTGTTGCTGGCCGACATGAAGACCATGGATGGCGGCGGCTTCGAAGCCCGCTCGGTGTTCGAAGGTGGCGGCAACATCATCGATTTCCTCGCCATCGCCGGCGAGGCCAGCGCCCGCAACATTTGCGCTGTCCGCGATGAGTACCGCCGCGCCAATCCCGAACAGCCGCACCTGGTGTTTGCCGATATCCTGTTGCCGCATCAGGGTCCGGCCAACACCGCCGTCGAAGTTGCTCAGCGCATGCTCGATGCCGGCGTCGACGGCATCGGCGCCCACCTGCAGCTCGATGCCCGCCGCGCCGACCCCAGCCTGTTCCATTCGAGCTACCTCGCCGATACTGTCGCCGCCGTGCACGACAAGGTCGGCGCCGTTTGCTCTGTGCAGGTGGTCGGCGGGCTCTATCTCGAGCAGGCCATCGCCCTCGCCAAGGCCGGGCTCCGCGCCTTCGTCATCAGCGGCAATCTCGGCCTCCCCGACGCCCAGGCCCGCTACAGCAACCCGCCTGCCGAGATCCGGCAGCACATCGCCGCCTTCATTGCCGGCGTGCAGGCCGCGGCTACTGTTTAGCCGAACTCAACGGACGTTTCGTTGCCCGCCGTCGCACCGGCCGGGAACGGCAGCGCTCAGTAGAACACGTCCCGGAACGGCGTGCCGCCGCCACCGCCACCGCCACCGTCGCCAGTGCCGTAGAGCAGTGACTGGGGCTGAACGAACGGCCTCTTTTTCTTCGGCACTTCGCCGACATCAGGGCCCGCGCCCGGCCCCGGGCTCGTCCTGAGCGCTGCCAGTTCGGCCGCCGAGCATGCCATTGGCCGCACCTTCAGCGCGTCGACCCGCACATACACCCGGCCCCCGGTGACATCGTTGGCGCGGTACCAGTCCATCTCTTCGACCACGAGGCAACAGCGCCGGTCCGGCATGCCCGAGGCGACCGAAAACCTGTCCCCCAGCGCTGGACGACAGGTTTGATCAGCAGCAGAGGATTGAGCGGCTGCGGGCAATGCGACATTGGTGACGGCGCCAAGAACGACGGCAGCCGCGATCCACTGGCCAACGCTTGCAACGATGGAAACACGCGACATGGGCAAGACCTCCTGATTACCCAAGACCATGAGGAGATCCGGCTTCGCGCACATCATTCATACCGATGAGATTTAGTTCACTTCACAAAGCAAAGCGTGAGTTGTCATAACGACTTTTGCGTGCTCTTCTATGGCCTTTAGCCTCCAACCACTGGTGAGGCATGAAGCAATTTGGTTCGGACGACATTGCCGGTCTGGCAGACCGCATCTACGAGACGATCTATGACGACAGCCAATGGGCCGGGATCATGGAGGACCTCAAGCTCCACCTGAACGGGTCTCATGGCGCCTATGGTTTTTACGATACGACGACCGGCGCGCAGAACATGCTGGCGGCCGAGTGTACGCCGGAGTATGCGGCTGCGATCTTCGATCCCGAACTGGAAAATCCGCTGGCCGGGCACCTGCTTGCCGCTCCGCCCGGGAGCATTTTCTTCGATCAGTCGGTGCTCTCGCGGGCCGAGTTCAAGCGCAGCATCTTTTTCAATGAGTGGTTTCGCCCGCAGGGGCAGCACACTTCACTCTCCGTCATCCTCTTCCGGCAAGGCGCCATCAGCGCCCAGCTGACCCTGCTCCGGGGTGGGAGCCGGCCGGCGTTCGAGGCCAGTGACGAGGCCTTTTTTCACGCACTCATGCCCGCCTTGCGGCATGCTGCTACGCTGAGAACGCGGGTCGGCGCCTTGCGACTGGCCGACAAGTCGAACGCCTACGAAGCACTGCAGATCGGCTTTCTGATGGTGGACGGCCACGGCCGGTTGCTTTCGGCGAATCCGGCGGCCGAGCGCTATCTCGTCGAACCGAAATACGGGCTCGATGCGCGACGCGGGCAACTTCGCGCCCACGCTGCCGCCGAGCGCGAGGCGCTGCGCCGGCTTGTCGCCGGAGTGTGCCGCGACGCCGACGGCCTGCCCGGCGGCGATATGCTGGTCTCGGATCCGGAAACCGGCATGCCGTCCGCCGCGCTCAGCGTCGCCCCGGCGCGCGATGCCAGCCTTTTCGGGCTCCCCGTCGCCCGCGCCGCGGCGATCTTCATCCAGGACCTGGCTGATCGCCTGCCGTTGCGCTTCGAACAGCAGGCCCGCGCCCTGTTCGGCCTGACCGTCAAGGAGGCGGCCCTGGCAGCTGCTCTGGCCGCGGGCAGGACCCTGCAGCAGGCGGCCGACGAGCGCTGCATCTCCATGCCGACGGCACGTACCCACCTGGCGCAGATCTTCCGCAAAACCCACACCAGTCAGCAAAGCCAGCTGGTCTCACTGCTACTCGGCGTCCTCCCCGTGGGCCCCTAGTGGCTGTGGCGCCAGCGCCACAGCCGTCCGGCCGCTCCCAGCCGCACCGTGAAATTCATTCATATGAACGATGGGGCGGGCGCAGGGCCTCCCGCATGTTCCGCCAGATGATTTTCCGTGCTCATGAGGCCCGACATGCAACTCCGATTCGCGAAACCAACTATTCTGGCGCTCCTGGTAGGCACCTGCCTGACAGAGCCGACCTTGGCTCAGGATTCCGCTATCGCCGATTGGAGTGGCTTCTATGCCGGCATCTATGGCGGGTACGGGATCGACAAGCTGCCGGCGACATCCAACTCGACGACGCTTCCGTACAGCGACGGAGGCAATGACGAACAGCTGTTCGCCGCGCTCGAACAATCCTTTGGTGGCGTCGACAGCTTCCTCGGCGGCGTTCGCGGTGGCTGGAACTATCAGCACGGCGCGTTGATCCTGGGCGTCGAAAGCGCCCTGACGCTCGGATCCTTCACGCGAGACACGTCGATGGAGCTGCATTTCACCGACGACGAGGTTCCCCCGAGCACACTTGACCAGACCTTCTCATCGGCCTTCAAGACCAATGCGATCGCCACCTTCGAAGCCCGTATCGGCGTGGCGTTCGACAGTTGGCTGCTCTACGGCAAAGGCGGCGTCGCCGTAGCCCACGGCACCTCAGAGGCATCCTCGCTGTTCTCGTTTGTCGATGCCGATGATCCCGAGGACAGCATCGAACTCCCCGCCTCGGCCAGCACCTCCGGCCTGCTCTTTGGCGGCACCATCGGCGTCGGCGCTGAACTGCTGGTGACCGACACCCTCTCGGTCGGCGCCGAATACAACTTCCTGAGCCTGCCGGCCCAGGAGCTGACGCTCAGTGGCGTCGCGATCGGCGAGGCTGAAGCCTCACAAGGCCCGATCGGCATCCACACGCTGAAGGCCGGCATCAACTACCACTTCTAGGCACTCGCTGGATTTCGCCGCCCGCAGATGCAAAACGGGACCGGCGCTCACCCGAGCGCCGGAGTCCTGCCGTGACCAAACGCCTTTCCAAGACCCTCGCCGCCGAGATCGCCACCCGCACCCTCGAAGTGATCAACCCCGCCAACCGCGGCGTGGCGCTGGCCGCCGCCCTGCGCCGCCACGGCTTCGATCCGAACGCCGCCGAGCTGCCGGCCAACCCGACCGATCGCGCCGAACTGGTGGCCTGGCTGCTCGCGACATACGCTCCGCGAGAATAGGCAAATCTCCGCGGTCATCGCAGTTCGTCAGCCGCTGATCCGTCAATCAATCCCCTAATCATCCTCCCCACCGGGGAGGCCAGATTTCGTTTCCTAAAGCAAAAGTCCGCCTCGAGCCGAAGCGAACTTTTGGGTTTGTCGACCGGTCCCAACTCCTGTCGCCGGGACCGGCGTTTCTGGCCTTCATGCTGCGAGCCGCAGCGCGGGGCGCCTGTCGGTGGCGTGTTCCACGGCCCAGTTGAGCGCCAGGTCCGCCACCGCTTCCCAGCCCTTGTCCATCAAGGTCCAGTGCGAACGATCATCGAAGATCTTGAGTTCGGTGATGCTCTTCGCCCGCTTCTGCTGGCGATAGATCGCGTCGGTCATCGAGGCGTCGGCGATCAGGTCCTTGCCGCCACCGATCAACAGCAGCGGCGCCCGGTTCTGCCCGGCCCAGTCGATCAGCATCGGGTTGATCACCCCATCCCAGTACACCTTGCCGGCGGTCGGGACGATATAGCGCTCGTACTTCTCTGCCGGGTTCGGTTCGGTCTGGGCAAACCGGGTCGCGAAGAACTTCGGCGACATCTGCTTGGCCTTCTTCCAGCTGAACAGGTCGCTGAAAACCGGCAGGGCCGAGACGATGGCCTGGGGCCCAAGCGGCACGCCGGGGGTGGGAGCCGGGTTGATGGCGGCGCCCGAGACACCGAGCCCACGGGCCAGCAGCTGCTGCACGATGACGCCGCCGAAGGAGTGCCCGATCAGGATCGGCTGTTCCGGCAAAGCACGGATGATCCGCTCGAAGTGGTCGACGATCTCGCGCTGGCCGATCTTTGCCAGTTCCGGGGCCGGGCTGGCCCGCAGGTCGGCGGGAGCGCGGTCGTCGAACGGCCAGTCGGGGGTGATGACGGTGTAACCCTGCGCTTCGTAGCGGGCCTTGACGTTTTCCCAGCTCAGGCTGTTGAGCCAGGCGCCGTGGATCAGAACGATGGTCTTGGTCATTTTGGGTCTCTCCTTGGTTGGGCGAACCCTTGTCCGCCGCGATGTGATGACCCTAAGCTCACCCCCGATCGGCGACGATTGCCGCAACTGACATTGTCGGGGCCAGAAGTGACAAAGCACCGACAGCCCGGAGTCTTCCGGATGGCGGCCGATCATGCGATGGGAAGCGGCGCCGTACGACCGCATCAAGCGCCCAGGGAGACCCCATGCCTACGATCGACGAAGCGAGGCTTCTGGCCAGTCGCCACCAGGTGCTGCGCGAGGCGATCGACCCGCGCCTCCCCGGCCTCTATCGCGGCAAGGTGCGCGACAATTACGACCTCCCGGAAGGCCGCCGCATCCTTGTCACCTCCGACCGCCTCTCGGCGTTCGATCGCGTACTCTGCCATGTCCCGTTCAAGGGCCAGGTGCTGAACGGCATCGCCCGCTGGGCTTTCGATGCAACCGGCGATATCTGCCCCAACCATGTGCTCGACACCCCCGACCCCAACATCGTCGTCGGCCGGCGGCTCGACATCCTGCCGGTGGAGATCGTGGTGCGCGGCTACCTCGCCGGCACCACCAGCACCTCGATCCTCACCATGTATCGCGCCGGTCGCCGTGAAATGTACGGGCAGACCCTGCCCGATGGTCTCGCCGACAACCAGGCGCTCGAAACCCCGATCATCACCCCCACCAGCAAGGCCGCCGATGGGGCACATGACGAGCCGCTGACCGAAGCCGAAATCCTCACGCGCGGCCTGCTCACCGAGGCGCAATGGCGAAAGGTCAGCGAGACCGCCCTTGCCCTGTTCGCCCGCGGCCAGGCGCTGGCTGCCGAGCGCGGCCTGATCCTTGCCGACACCAAGTATGAGTTCGGGCTCGATGCCGAGGGGACTCTCCGCCTCGCCGACGAAATCCACACCCCGGATTCCAGTCGCTACTGGCGCGCCGACACCTACCCCGAACGCCTCGCCGCCGGACAGCGTCCGCACAGCTTCGACAAGGACGTGATCCGCGAGTGGGTCGCGGCGCGCTGCGACCCCTACCGCGATGTGATCCCCGAGATACCCGATGAACTGATCTGGAAGACCGCGCTCACCTATGTCGAGGCATACCAGCGGATCACCGGGCGCAGCTTCGAGCCGCCTCCGCCAACGCCTTCGATAACCGAGCGGGTGCTTGCGGCGTTGGCGGCTTTCCACACGCGCTGAGACCGTCGCAGCGAAGCGGAGGTGCCGGGCCAACAGGGCCGGCGTCGAACTGGCAGGCAAATTCCTTTGTCATCGGAAGGCATGCCACGAACGACCCGGCACAGCCTCTACATGGTGATCCCGCCATCCACCACGAAGTTGGAACCCGTCGCATAGGCGCTCTCGTCGCTGGCGAGATACACCAGGAGATGCGCCATCTCTTCGGGTTGCGCCATGCGGCCCATCGGCTGGCGGGCGACGAAAGTCTTCCACACCTCGTCATGGTCGCCCAGCGCGTGCGCCCGCTCGTGCAGCGACGGCGAGTCGACGCTGCCGGGGCAGATGGTGTTGGCCCGGATATTGTTCTTCATGTAGTCGAACGCCACCGATTTGGTGAAGCCGATCACCGCCGCCTTGGATGACATGTAAGCGACCCGGTTCGGCACCCCCTTCATCGACGAAGCCACCGAGGCGACGTTGATGATGTTGGCCCCACCCTGCGCAATGAAGGCCGGCAGGAACGCCTGGGTCAGGACGAACATCGGCGTCACGTTGATATCGAAGCTCAGCTGCCACTCCTCGAGCGTGGTGGTTCCCAGCATCCCCTGATGCACCCAGCCGGCGCCGTTATAGAGGACGTTCACCCCATGGTGCCGGGCCGCCGCCGCGCGCAGCGCCAGGTGGTCGGTGACGTCGAGCGCGTAGGTTTCGTGCCCGGCCGAAATCGCCCTCAGCTCTTCGCCCTTGCGTGCAATGCCGGCCGCATCGCGGTCGGTGGCGATGACCCGCGCGCCCTCCCGCGCGAAGGCGGTCGCCGCCGCCCCGCCGATGCCGGCGGCCGCCGCGGTCATGAACACAACTTTCCCCTCGAGCCGTCCCATTTTCTCCCTTTCCGTCCAGTTGCTTGCGCGACCAAAGCGGTACAGCCCGGTCGTTGTCCCATTCCGCCCGTGTGGTACCATACCAGGATCAGCGAGGGGACCCGCACTATGGATGAATTGACCTGGGAGGCGCTGCTTCCCCCGATCTTTGCGGCTGCCGGCATCGACGCCACTGGAACACTGGAAATCGCCCCGCTCACGGGTGGTGTTTCGTCCGATATTGTGCGCGTCCGGCTACCCGATGGCCGGCAATACTGTGCCAAGCGCGCGCTTTCGAAGCTCAAGGTCGCGACCGACTGGCAGGCGCCGCTCGAGCGCAATCAGTATGAAGTCGCCTGGCTGCGCCGCGCCAACGCCATTGTCCCGGGCGCCGCCCCCGAGGTGATCGGCGAAGATCGCGCTCACGGCATTGCGCTGCTCGAATACCTGCCGGCCGAGGATTACGTGCTGTGGAAGGCCGAACTGCTGGCCGGCCGCGCCAATCCGTCAGTCGCTACCGCCGTCGCCGAGGCGCTCGGCCGCATCCATGCCGCGACGCTCAACGACCCCTCGGCCGCCGCCGAGTTCTCCACTGACCAGTTGATCGACGCGCTGCGCCTCGATCCCTACCTGCGCTTCACCGCCGGCCGCCACCCCGAATTGGCCGAACGCATCCTCACGGTGCTCGCCACCACTGCAAACACCAAGCTGGCCCTCGTCCACGGCGATGTCAGCCCCAAGAATATCCTGATCAGCAATGCCGATGGCCACCCCGTGCTGCTCGATGCGGAATGCGCCTGGTATGGCGATCCCGCCTTCGACGCTGCCTTCTGTCTCAACCACCTGGTGCTGAAGTCCATCCACCTGCCGGCGCTCAGGGCCGCCTTGCTCGACCAGGCAACAAGTTTCACCGCCACTTGGCTTGCACACTTCCCGGTCGCGTTGCGCGCCACCACCGATGCCCGGGTCGCGGCCCTCCTCCCCTGCCTGATGCTCGCCCGCGTCGACGGCAAATCGCCGGTCGAATATCTCAGCGACGCCAATCGCCAGGTCGTCCGTGACCTCGCCATTCCCCATATCCGCCGACCACCGACCAGCATCGCCGATCTGCTCGACCGTCTCCGTTCATTCCAGGATCGATAACGCGTTATGTCAGCCATCAAGACCATTCTCGGCCGCCAGGTCTGGGACTCGCGCGGCCGCCCCACCGTCGAGGTCGAAGTCACCCTCGCAAGCGGCGTCATCGGCCGCGCCATCGCTCCCTCTGGCGCCTCCACCGGCAGCAGAGAAGCGCTCGACAAGCGCGATGGCGGCAGGCGGCTGGGCGGCTACGGCGTCAACGGGGCGCTGGCCGCGGTAAACGGCGAGATCCGGGGCCGGCTTGTCGGCCTCGATGCCCTCGACCAGGCCGCCGCCGATCATGCCATGATCGAACTCGACGGCACGCCGCAGAAGACCAGGCTGGGCGGCAACGCCATCGTCGCCACCTCCTCGGCCATCGCCTGGGCTGCCGCGGCCGAGCAACGGATCCCGCTCTGGCAGCATTTGCGGCGCCTCGGCAAACTCGATCCCGAGGCGCAGCATATCCCGGCCCCGATGATCCAGATCTTTGGCGGCGGCCGCCACGCCGGCAACCGCATCGACATCCAGGATTTCCTCATCCTTGCCGTCGGCGCGCAGAGCTTCGCCGAAGCCACCGAGCAGATCGCCGAGGTCTACATGGCGGCCAGCAAGGCCATGGTGCAGCAGGGTAAGCTCAACGGCGTCGCCGACGAGGGCGGCGTCTGGCCGGATTTTACCGCCAACGAGGATGGGCTCGAACTGCTCACCCGTGCCATCGAGACTGCCGGGCTGCGCCCCGGCGTCGATATCGGCATCGCACTCGATGTCGCCGCCACCTCATTCTTCGCCGACGGCGCCTATCGCCTGGCGCTCGAGGGCAAGGCGCTGTCGACGCTCGGGATGATCGAACTGCTGCAGTCCTGGGTCGCTGCCTACCCGATCGTCTCGCTCGAAGACCCCCTCGCCGAGGACGATGACGAAGGCTTTGCCGAGATCACCCGACGCCTCGGCAAGTCCATCCAGATCATTGGTGACGACTATCTGACCAGTTCCGAGTCCCGTGTTGCCCTTGCCGCAGCACAGGGATGCTGCAATTCGGTGTTGCTCAAATCGAACCAGTGCGGCACCCTGACCGAATTGATTGCGGCAAGCACTGGCGCCCGCGCCGTCGGCTGGAATACCATCCAGTCCGGCCGCTCCGGTGAAAGTGAAGATGTGACGCTCAGTCATCTGGCCGTCGGTTTGATGTCCGACCAGATCAAGGTCGGCTCGATGACGCGCTCGGAACGGACCGCAAAGTGGAATGAAGTGATCCGCATTGAGGGTTACTACGTAGCACCGCGCTACTGGCGTTTTGCCATTCCGCGGCTTTAGTCGAAGGGCAGTTTGGGGGACTGGGTTTGGGGGATGCAGATAGACGAAATGGCGCGGGCCGGCCGGTTCGCGTTGAAGACGTAGCTCGCGTTGCAGGGGTTTCGCCGATTACCGTCTCACGCGCCCTGTCCTACCCCGACAAGGTCAAGGACGAGACCCGGGCGCGCATTCTCGAGGCCGTCGCCCAGACCGGCTATGTCGTCAACCGCTTCGCCTCCTCGCTTCGCTCCGGCCGCTCCAACGTCATTACCGTGTTCGTCTCCAGCCTGCTCAATCCGCATTTCGCCACTTCGGTGCAGGGCATCGTCGATTCTGTCGAGGGTAGCGGCTACCACCTGATGTTCGCCCAGACCGGCTATTCCGAAATGCTGGAGATCGACGTGGTCGAATCGGTGCTGCCGTTTCGCCCCGCCGGCGTCGTCTTCACCGGCGTGGTGCGCGCCGACAAGACCCGTCAGGCGCTGCAGAAGCTCGGCATCCCGGTGATGGAGATGTGGGGCAACCGCCCCGATCCGATCGACATGCTGGTCGGCTCGTCCAGCTATGACGCAGGCCGGTTGATGGGCGAGCATTTCGGCGAACGGGGTTTCCGCAAGGTCGCCTATAGCGGCCACACCATCGAACGGACCGCCCAGCGCATCGAAGGCTTCCGCCATGGCCTCGCCAAGCACGGCCTGACGCTGGAGCTGATCCACCCGATGGATGGCACCCGCACCTTTGCCGACGGCACGCGGGCCTTCGATGCCATTCTCGAGCAATTGCCCGGCTGCGACGCCATCTTCTTTGGTACCGACGTGCTCGCCGCGGGCGCCATGACCAGGGCGCTCGACCGCGGCATCGCCGTGCCCGGCCAGGTCGCCATCGCCGGCTATGGCGACCTCGAGTTCACCCAGCACGTCCGCCCCTCGCTCACCTCGCTGCAGGTCTCGAGTTACGAGATGGGCCGCGAAGCCGGACGCATGCTGATCAAGCGCCTCAATGGCGAAGCCATCGCCAACCCCATCGTGCTGCAGCCGATCAGCATCGTCGCCCGCGCCAGCACGCTGGGCTGATCCCCTAATCCTCCGCAAGCGGGTTGCCGCATTCGCGACACCGCAACTGACAGGCCGGCGCGGGACGCCCAGGCTGATGCGGGCGCTATCCCGCCCATTGCAACCCGACATCCCGATCTCTATCATCGCCTCCGGTACGATCCTCCCTCAATCGAAGGAATGCCTGCCCAGTCCGCCGGGATTGGGCTATGGATCGTCGAGACAGCCTGTTGATTTGAGGAGATCACTATGAGTTCGGGTAAAGGCGAGACCAACGCGGGCAAGAAGCTCCGGTCGCGCGCCTGGTTCGATAATCCGGAAAACCCGGACATGACTGCGCTCTACCTCGAGCGCTATCTCAACTACGGCATTTCGCGCGAAGAACTGCAGTCCGGCAAGCCGATCATCGGCATCGCCCAGACCGGCTCGGACATCTCGCCCTGCAATCGTCACCACCTCGAGCTCGCCAAGCGCGTGCGCGAGGGCATCCGCGATGCCGGCGGCATCGTCATGGAGTTCCCGGTTCACCCGATCCAGGAAACCGGCAAGCGCCCGACCGCCGGCCTCGACCGCAACCTCGCCTATCTCAGCCTCGTCGAAGTGTTGTACGGCTATCCGCTCGACGGCGTGGTGCTGACCATCGGCTGCGACAAGACCACCCCGGCCATGCTGATGGGCGCCGCCACCGTCAACATCCCGGCTATTGCGCTGTCGGTCGGCCCGATGCTCAACGGCTGGTTCCGCGGCGAGCGCACCGGCTCGGGTACTATCGTCTGGAAGGCCCGTCAGATGATGGCTGCCGGCGAAATCGGCTACGAGCAGTTCATCGAGCTGGTGGCGTCTTCCGCCCCCTCGACCGGCTACTGCAACACCATGGGCACCGCCTCGACCATGAACTCGCTGGCCGAGTCGCTCGGCATGCAGCTGCCTGGTTCGGCCGCCATCCCGGCGCCCTATCGCGATCGGCAGGAAATGGCCTGGCGTACCGGCAAGCGCATCGTCGAGATGGTGCATGAGGACCTCAAACCCTCCGACATCCTGACCAAGGACAACTTCATCAACACCATCGTCGTAAACTCGGCGATCGGCGGCTCGACCAACGCTCCCATCCACATCAACGCCATCGCCCGCCATATCGGCGTCGAGCTCAACATCGATGATTGGCAGAAGCACGGCCACAAGGTGCCGCTGCTGGTCAACATGCAGCCGGCCGGCGAGTACCTGGGCGAAGACTATTACCATGCGGGCGGCGTGCCGGCGGTGGTCAACGAGCTGATGAAACAGGGCCTCATCCGCGAGAACGCCCCGACCGTCAACGGCAAGACCATCGGCGAGAACTGCCGCGACACCACCATCCAGGACGACAAGGTCATCCGGCCGTTCTCCAACCCGATGAAGGCCGAAGCCGGCTTCCTGGTGCTGCGCGGCAACCTTTTCGACAACGCCATCATGAAGACCTCGGTGATCTCCGAGGAGTTCCGCCTGCGCTACCTCAACGACCCGAAGGATCCGGGCGCCTTCGAGGGCAAGGCCGTGGTGTTCGACGGGCCGGAGGATTACCACCACCGCATCGACGATCCCTCGCTCGAAATCGACGAGCACACCCTGCTGTTCATGCGCGGCGCCGGCCCGATCGGCTATCCGGGCGCAGCGGAGGTGGTGAACATGCGGCCGCCTGATTACCTGATCAAGAAAGGCATCACCTCGCTCGCCTGCATCGGCGATGGCCGCCAGTCCGGCACCTCGGGCTCGCCCTCCATCCTCAATGCCTCGCCTGAAGCGGCGGCCGGCGGCAACCTCGCCATCCTCAAGACCGGCGACCGCGTCCGCATCGACCTCAACAAGGGCGAAGCCGACATCCTCATCTCCGCCGAGGAGATCGAGCAGCGTCGGGCCGAACTGCATGCCGCCGGTGGCTACAAGTATCCGGCGCATCAGACCCCGTGGCAGGAAATCCAGCGCGGCATCGTCGACCAGCTTGGTGCCGGTGGCGTGCTGAAGAACGCGGTGAACTACCAGCGCCTGGCACAGACTGCCGGGCTCCCCCGCGACAATCACTGATCAAATCCGAGGGGGCCAATCAAGATTGGCCCCTTTCTTCTTGCGCCGGCCGTTGCGATGGGCCAACAAGCCGCCGCAATGTTTGACGAACAAGTGACGGTCAGCGCACTATCGATGCGCTGGAGCGCTTTCAGGAGAGGTTGCAGACCTTTCCGGTTCGGAAGCGTGACATATCAAAGACTTAGAGCATCACAACGATTCGACGAAGCGGTGAAATGCTCTAGTGGCGGGTGAGGGCTCGATGTCTGATATTCTGGACTATTGCAAAGGGCGGGAGGCGCAGACCTTCAAGCCCGGCCAGGTGTTGATCCGCGAGGGCGGCCAGGAAGGCCAGCTCTTCGTCCTGATCGAGGGCCAGGTCGAAGTGCTTCGCAAGGACACCCAGGTCAGCTACATCGACGAGCCCGGCTCGATCTTCGGCGAGATGGCAGTGCTGCTCGACATGCCCTCGAGCGCCACGGTCAAGGCGCTCTCCAGCGTCAAGGCCTATGCGATCGACGACGCCATCAGCTTCCTCGGCGGCAACCCCGAGATCGCGCTCTATGTCGCGACGCTCCTCGCCCGCCGGCTCTACTACACCACCTCGTACCTGGTCGATCTGCAGCAGCAGTCGGAAGGCAAGCGCGAAGACCTCGACCTCGTCGACAAGATCCTCGCTCAACTGATCGAAAAGCCCGACGAAGCCAAGCACGCCAAGCGCTCGCGGAAGTAGGCCCTTACACGAGACCGACCTCTGCGCGTGGGGCCCCCACGCACTTATAGACGTGCCAGTAACGACCTACACCAGGCCCTTGCTCAGCAGCACCGCATAGATGATCGCAGCATAGGTCAGCTGGTGCGTGATCTGATCGAGCCCATGCAGGCTCCAGAACCGCCGTGGCTGGGTGTCGACATGCACGCCGCGCGAATAGTGGATCTTGGAGTAGTCGAGCAGGTAGTGCACCACGAACTCGGCCACCACGATTCCGGCCAGCCAGGGGAGCGGCGTTCCCGCGAGCAGCAGCACCAGCGCCGTCAAACCGGCATGCACGCCCGCATGCGCGTAACCGCCAGGTTGGCGGAAATCGCCCTTGCCGCTCAGCATCCATCCCGGCTGCAGGAAGTAGTCGGCGATGTAGTGCTTGAGCTCCAGTCCGATGAACAGCAGAAAGAACAGTCCGACCATTCGGTCTTATCCTTGCGGGATGACGCCCCCACGGCTCAACCCGAGCCTCGATGCTTGCAACCTCCGGTTGTCTGAGGCAAGCGCAGAGTTTAGTCCTGTGTTAGGTTCGCGACAGCGCCGTTCAGCCGGCGTTCATGGATGGCGTGGCAGGTGGTCCGCGCCGGACGTCTGTCCCGTCGGGAGGTCTTGATGCTGCGGCTGGTTACCTCGATCGTTCTGCTGCTTCTGGTTGCCCAACCGGCCCTCGCCGCCTCAGGCAAGGCGATGGGTGTGGATCCCGCGGCGAGGCTCGAAGACAAATCCGGCGCCAAGACCCTGGTGGTCGGCACCGACGTATTCATCGGCGATCGCGTCGTCACCGACGCCAAAGGCCTGGTGCAACTGCTGTTTTCCGACAAGACCAAGCTGGTGGTCGGTCCGCGTTCCGCGCTGGTGATCGAGGATTACCTGCTGCGCGAGGATGGCTCGGGCGGCAAGTTCGCCATCAACGCCCTTTCCGGGACCTTCCGTTTCGTCACCGGCGGCGCTCCCAAGGATCGCTACCTGATCACCACGCCCACCGGCACCGTCGGCGTGCGCGGCACCGCCTTCGACCTTAATGTGCACCAGGACCACTATTCGCTGCTGCTGTTCCACGGCGCCGTGGTGATGTGCAACACGGCCAGAAAGTGCATCACGGTCGATGATTTCTGCGATGTCGGCATGGCCGACCTGACCGACGCCCGGCTGCTCGGCAACACCGACGATTTCGTCGGCGCGGAGCGCACCTCGATGCGCGGCATGTTCCCCTGGGCCGTCTCGGAAAGCGACCTGCTGAGGCCATTCTGGGTGGCGCAGGCCCGCCAATGCCTCAACCGCGCCGTGGTCCCCAACCAGACCGATGCCGGCGCCGGCAACCCCGACAGCGACCCGCAAGTGCCGCAGCGACCGTCGCGGCAGCAGCCGGGGCTGCAGACGGGCCCCAAAGGCTAACCCACCAGGACAAGATCACCCCGATGCTCCGACGCCTGCTGCCTATCCTCGCCGGCCTCGTCATTGTCGTGCTGCTCACTGCCCTGCGTATCGCCGACCCGTTCCCGGTGCAGGTGCTGCGCGAGATCGCTTTCGATTTCTACCAGCGCCTGCATCCGCGTCCGCAAGGGGACTTTCCGGTCCGCGTCATCGATATCGACGAAGCCGCGCTCGCCGAATTCGGCCAATGGCCCTGGCCGCGTGATCGCCTCGCCGCCGTCACCGACCGGCTGACCGAACTGGGCGCCGCCGCCGTCGGCTTCGACGTGCTGTTCCCCGAGATCGACCGCATGTCGCCGAGCCGTATCGCGGCGGGCCTGCCCGGCATCGATGCGGCGACGCTCCCGGACTACGATGCCATCTTTGCCGCCGCGTTGTCGCGCTCGCCATCTATCCTCGGCTTCTCGCGCACCCCTTCCGGCCGGCCGCTGACCGGCAGCCCGAAGGCCGGCTTTGCCATCTCCGGCCCCGACCCCAGCGAGCGCATCCCGTTCCTCACCGGCACCGCAGCGCCGATCCCGATCCTCCGCGATGCGGCTCCCGGCCTCGCCGCCCTCAGCCTCAATTCCGAGCTCTCGGCCGGCGCCGTCCGCCGCATCCCGATGCTGTGGACCAATGGCAGCCAGCTGTTCCCCACCCTCTCGGTCGAGGCGCTCCGCCTTGCCATGGGCATCAGCACCGTGGTGGTCTTCGGCGATACCGCCGCCGAAGGCTATGTCGACAGTATCCGGCTCGGCGATTTTACCGTACCGCTGACCTCCGAAGGTGACCTCTGGCTCTATTACAGCCGACCCAACCCGGACCTCCTGGTCTCTGCCGCTGACCTGCTCGGTCCCAACTACCAGCAGCTCGGCGACCGCATCGCCGGCAATATCGTGCTGATCGGCACCTCGGCATCGGGCCTGCTCGATCTCCACAACACCACGCTGGGCGACAATGTCGCCGGCGTCACCATCCATGCGCAGGCCATCGAGCAGATCCTTTCGGGCACCTACCTCAGCCGCCCCGACTGGATCGCCGGCCTCGAGATCGTCAGCTTCCTGGCGCTCGGCGCCTTCATGGTTGTGGTGGTCCTGCTGCTCGGACCGCTGGTCGGCATCGCCGCCGGAGCTCTGGCGCTCGGTGTCGCCATCGGGGTGTCCTGGTGGATGTTCATCACCGAGGGCTTCATGCTCGATCCGAGCTACCCACTGATCGGGCTGACCCTGCTCTATCTGGCGCTGGTGTTCTTCCGCTTCCTCACCACCGAGCGGGCCAAAAAGCAGATCCGCCGCGCCTTCGGCTACTACGTCGCCCCCTCGCTGCTGAGCGAGATCGAGAAGAACGGCGACCGGCTGAAGCTTGGCGGCGACGTACGCCGCATCACCGTGCTGTTTTCCGATATGCGCGGCTTCACCTCGCTGAGTGAACAGCTCGAGCCGCGTCGGATCCTGGCGATCCTCAATACGCTGTTCGGCGCGCTCGGCCACGAGATCGTCGGGCGCATGGGCACCATCGACAAGTTCATCGGCGACGCCATCATGGCGTTCTGGAACGCGCCCGTCGACGTCCCCGACCATGAGCGCAAGGCCTTGCGCGCCGCGCTCGGCATGCGCCAGAAGCTCGCCGAGCTGAACCAGAACGATGCATTCCTGCTCAAGGCCGACAAAGTCGCGGTGCAGGAACTCGGCATCGGCATCGGCATTTCCACCGGCGAAGCGCTGGTCGGCAATATGGGTCTCGAGACCCGCTTCGATTACTCGGCCCTCGGCGACACGGTGAACGTCGCCAGCCGGGTGGAGAGCGCCTGCAAGGAAGTCGGCTACGACATCCTGGTCGCCGATCCGGTCCGTCTCATCGTCGCTGATTTCGCCTTCCTCGAAGCCGGGGCACTGGCGCTCAAGGGCAAGGCCGAGCGCGTTGTCATCTACCTTTTGGTCGGCGACGCCGATCTCGCCAAATCCGGCGCCTTCAGCCTGCTGAAAGCCACGCACGCCGAAGCGCTTGAGGCGCTCCGCACCGGTCGCGACACCCGCGGCGCCATCGCCGAGTGTCTCGCGCTATCGGCCAAGCTCGAACCCGGCCTCAGGAAATTCTACGAACTGCTCCCCGGCCGTCGCATGGATTTCGTCGCCACTGAGACGGTGGTGCCGATCACTCCGGCGGCTTGACCGAGACCGAATGCATCTCTGCAAAAGGCCCCCTCACCCGGTACTTCGGACCGACCTCTCCCCCGAGGGAGAGGTGAGCTGTGGCAGAATCGAGCCTCTGCACCACCTCTCCCTTGGGGGAGAGGTCGCCGCGTAGCGGCGGGTGAGGGGGCCTTATGTGAGTCAGAGCCCCTCACTCCCCCGCATAGGCCTCGCGCATTTCCTCGATCTCGCCCAGCGCCTCGTAAAGCGGCCGCCAGTTATCGCTCTCGGCGATCGGCGACCACAGCGCTTCCATTTCATCGATCAGCATGGTTCGCGGCACGTCGCGCTTGAAATATGGATGGTCGAGATTGGCATTGGCTGCCGCCGGGTGCGCGGTAAGCAGCTGGGCCAGCGTCTCGAAGGCCGGGCCGCGATAGTGGTCCGACGCCGGGCTTCGCATCGCCCGCGCACCGTCGGCGCCGCGCCAATCGAAGAAGAACTGTTCGTATGGCATCTGCGTCTCGCGCAGGAAATTGTACACTTCCTGCACCAGCAGCGCGTCCGCCTCGACGCCGAGCGACTCAAGCCCCAGCCGCTCCAGCACCGCCTGCCAGATCGAGCGCTGGAACGCCGGCCAGAACTGATTCAGGGCCGCTTCCATCTCCTGGTGCTCGCCCAGCGGCAGCAGCACCTCGGCCAGCCGCGTCAGGTTCCAGGCCAGCGTGTCCGGCTGCTTGCCGAACGCATAGAGCCCCCACTCATCGAAATAGGCCGCGGTGAAGCCCGGATCATAGGTCGGGAGGAACCGCCACGGTCCGTAGTCGAAGCTCTCACCGGTGATGTTGATATTGTCGGTGTTGAGCACCCCATGCACGAACCCGGCCGCGATCCAGCGCGCTCCGGTTTCGGCGACATGCTCGCTCACCGCCTGGAGGAACTTCGCCGCCCGCCCATTGTCGCCCTCGACCCAGAGCTCGGGGTAGTAGGCCTTGACGGAGTGGTCGAGCAGCGACCTGAGCCGCTCTTCTTCCTTCAGGTAGCTGAGCCGCTGAAAGGTGCCGATCCGCGTGTGCCCATGGCTCAGCCGCACCAGCACCGACGCGCGCGTCGGTGACGGCTCGTCGCCGCGCTGCAGCTCCTCGCCGGTCTCGATCAGCGACAGCGATTTCGAGGTGTTCACCTGGAGCGCCTCGAGCATCGCCGTCGCCAGCACTTCGCGCACCCCGCCCTTCAATGTCAGCCGCCCGTCGCCGGCACGCGACCACGGCGTCCGCCCCGAGCCCTTGGTGCCGAGGTCCAGCAGGCGCCCGTCACTCAGGTCCTCGAGCTGCGCATAGAGGAAGCCGCGCCCGTCACCGAGATCTGGGTTGTAGGTCTGGAACTGATGCCCGTGGTAGCGCAGCGCCAGCGGCTCCGGGAACGACCCCGGCAACGGCTCGAACTTGCCGAAATGGCTGACCCACTCTTCGTCCGTCAGCCCATCCAGCCCCACCGACGCCGCCGCCCGCTGGTTGCGGTAGCGCAGGATATGCTCCGGGAAGCTCGCCGCCCTGACCTTGTCGAAATAGCCCTCACCCAGCTCGGCATGGGTGGTACGGGGCTTGAAGGGATGGGTCATCGCTCGCCGCGCCTCCCTCCCCATCCCTCCCCGCCAGGGGAAGGGTGCCACATCCAGTTGAACGCACGACCAAGCCACAACCACCGGCCGGCACCTCTCCCGTGACGGGGGAGGTTGGGAGGGGGTGCGCCCCAGGTGCTGAAGCCTGTGAAGCTCACCGCCGAAACACCCCCACTACCTCGACATGCGTCGAGAATGCGAACTGATCCACCGGCACGACGCTCTCCAACCGATATCCACCGGCAATCAGGATCGCCGCATCTCGCGCGAAAGTCTTGGGCTCGCACGATACCGCGACCACTGTCTTGACGGTGCTGCGCGCCAGCTCCTTCGCCTGCGCTTCGGCGCCGGCCCGCGGCGGGTCGAACACCACCGCATCGAAGGGGTTGAGCTCGATCGGCGCCAGCGGGTCGCGGAACAGGTCGCGCACCTTGGCGTCCACCGGCTTCAGCCCCTGCACGTGGTTCACCGCCTTGACCAGCGCCGCGATACCTGCCCGGTCGCTGTCGGCCGCAAACACCCGCGCCCCCTCGGCCAGCCGCAGCGCGAACGGCCCGACCCCCGAGAACAGGTCGGCCACGGATTTCACCTTGCCAACGCTTTCGCTCACCAGCCGCGCCAGCGTTTCTTCCGCCGCCGCCGTTGCCTGCAGGAAACTGGAAGGCGGAATCTCCACCATGGCCTTGCCCATCTTGATCGCCGGCGGGCGCGCCATGTAGACCGCATCGCCGTTGAAGGTCAGCCGCGCCAGCTTTTGCGCCCGCGCGAACTCCGCCAGGGCCACCGACTTCAGCTTCCGTTCCGACTTGATGCTGAGGTCGATGCCGGTATCGGTCAGCGTGAAGGAAACGTCGCAATCGCCGGCCAGCGGCTGCAGCGCCCGGGCGATCCGCGGCGCGTGCTTCGATAAAGTCGGCACGAGGATCGGGCAGGCGTCGATATCGAGCACTTCGTGGCTCTTCGCCCGCATGTAGCCGGCCCCGGTCTTGCGCACATGCAAGGTCGCCCGCCGCCGCCCAGCCCCGGTCGCGTCGAGGAGCGGCTGCACCACGGTTTCGACCTCGGCATGCTGCAACGCGATCTCGACCAGGCCGCGCTTGAAGCTGGCGTAGGTCTCGCGGTTCAGGTGCTGCAGCGAACAGCCGCCGCAAACTCCGAAATACGGGCTGACCGGCTCGGCCCGCTCGGCACTCGGTTCGATGACGCTGATGAGCGTGCCGCGCTCGCCCTCGCGCGCGATTTCCACCCGCTCGCCCGGCAGGGTGAACGGCACAAACACCCGCTCCCCGCCGATCTGTGCAATGCCGTCGCCGTGCTGGCCGATGCTGTCGATGAGTACTTCTGTCATGGACCGGACGTAGCAGGCTTTACTGGCAGCGGTAAGGCCCCCTCACCCGGCCTTCGGCCGACCTCTCCCCCAAGGGAGAGGTGCGCAGCGGCACGATCTTGCCCCATCATCACCTCTTCCTGGGGGGAGAGGTCGCCGCAAAGCGGCGGGTGAGGGGGCCTTCTGGAAGTCTCAGACCGGTTGGCTCACCAGCTCCAGCAGGCTGGCGATCGAGACGAACGGGATCCCCATCCGCTCGCTCAACCCCGTGGCGCAGGTCGATACTGTCGACAGTCCGATCTCGCACCCCTCGGGGATCTGTGCCTTGGCAAAGCGCGTCGCGTGGGCATTGAGCTCGGGGACATAGAGCCCCTTGTCGCCGGCATAACCGCAGCAGGTGATGGCATCGAGCACCACCACTTTCCGGGCAATCACCGCAGCCAGCGCCTCGATGGCGCCCTGCTCCTTCAGCCGCTGCGCCGAGCAATTGTGATGCACCGCCACCGCCGGCAGCGGCTTGGTGATGGTCAGCCGCGGCAGGATCTCCTTGATGAGGAACTCCGCCGAATCCATCACTGCCGCCTCCCCCGGGTGCTCGCGCATATGCTTGGCGCAGGTCGAGGCATCGGTGACCACCGGCAGCGCCCCGCCATTGCTGAGCCCGTCGAGTTCGCGCCGGGTCGATCCGCCGACCCGCTCGGCTTCCTCCGGAAAGCCCTTCGACAGGAACGGCTGGCCGCAGCACTGCCCCTCGAGCTTTTCCGGCACCACCGGGTCGAACCCGGCCCGCCACATCAGTTCGATCATCGCATCGGTGGTCGGCAAGAGCCCGTTCTCGCGCGTCGGCGCGCCGAACATCCGCGTCGCGCAGGAGGGGAAATATACCACCTGGCCGTTCGGCGCGTTGCGCGCCGGCACCGGCTTGGGTGCCCCAGGCCCCGGCCGCAGCGCCGGCGATACCCGCGGCACCGCCTTGGGCGCCAGCGCATGCATGGCGCCGGCCACTGCATCGACCACGCCATTGCCGACGATCCGGCGGCCCAGCGCCTGCGCCCCAACGCCGAGCTTCATGCCGGTCTCGAGCGCCGCGGTATGTCCGCCAACCCAGTGCGCGACGCCGCGATCGCCATCGGTCCGCCGCCGTCCGCGCTCGCCGATCACCATGGTGCCGGTTTCGATGCCCACCGGGCAGCGCAGCGAGCAGAGGTTGCACGCCGCACAGGTGTCGAGCCCCACATACTGGAAGCCCTCGTCCATGGCCTTCAGCCGCTTCGGGTCCTCGCCCGTTTGCCTGAGCCGCGCCCGCTCGCGCGTCACCGCGATACGCTGGCGTGGGCTGAGCGTCATATGGTGGCTGGGGCAGGCCGGCTCGCAGAAGCCGCATTCGATGCAGAGGTCGACGATGTCGTCGGCCAGCGGCATCAGCTTGAGGTTCTTGATGTGGATATCCGGGTCGGGATTGAGCAGCACGCCCGGATTGAGCAGCCCCTCCGGATCGAACAGCCGCTTGATCTCATGCATGATGAGATAAGCCTTGGTGCCCCACTCGGCCTCGACGAACGGCGCAATGGCGCGGCCGGTGCCGTGCTCGGCCTTCAATGAGCCGCCATAGCGGACCGATACCAGCTCCGACAGTTCCTTGGAAAAGTGATCGAACTTCGCCGCCGCCTGCGGGTCCATGAAGTTGTCGCTCATCTGGAAGTGCAGGTTGCCGGCAAGCGCATGCCCGAAAATGATCGCGTCCTCGTAGCCGCACTCGTCGAGGAGCTTGCGCATATCGATGACGAAATCGGCCAGCCGGTCGATCGGCGCCGCCACGTCCTCGGTCAGCATCGAGGTGCCCTTCGGCCGCGCCGCCCCGCCGGTGGCGAAGAAACCTTTCCGCACGTCCCACAGCCCATGCGAGACATGCTCATCGGCCGAAAACGTGATGTCCGTCGCCCCCTCGGAGGCAAGAATCGCCGAGGCCTTGGCGGTCTCGGCCTCGAGCGTTGCCTGGTCGGGCGCCGTCACGTCGATCAGGATCACCGGCGAGGTATCGGTGAAGAATTTCACATAGGGCCTTATCGCCGGCAGGTGCTCGACCGTCGCCAGCGCCCGCCGCTCGATATATTCGGCGGCGGTGACGCCGGTCGTCACCTGCACCCCACCGTTGGCCAGCTTCGAGATGGCGCGCGCGCACGAGTACGGGTCGGGGAACGGGATCAGCCCGGTCACCTTGAATGGGTGCTCGGGGATGGTGTTGTAGGTCACCTCGGAAACGAAGCCGAGCGTGCCCTCCGAGCCGACGATCAGGTGGATCAGGATGTCGATCGGATCGTGGAAATCGAGCAGCGCGTTGATCGAGTAGCCGACGGTGTTCTTGATCCGGTATTTCTTGCGGATCAGCTCGACCAGCGCCGGGTCGGCCGAAACCTTCTGGTGCAGCGACCTGAGCTCATCGAGCAGCGGCGCATGCGACACCCGAAACGCCGCGACCGATGCCGGATCGCCGGAGTCGAGCACCGTGCCGTCGACCAGCATGACCCGCAGCCGGTGCATGGTGTGGTAGGTATTGTAGGCAACGCCGCAGCACATGCCGGACGAGTTGTTGTTGACCACCCCGCCGATCTTGCAGGTCGCCTGGCTTGCCGGATCCGGCCCGAGCTTCGCCCCGAACGGCTTCAGCGCCTTGTTGGCATTGGCGACGATCACCGCCGGCCCAAGCGTCACACGCTGGCCGGCGTCATGGATCTCGAGCGTCTTCCAGCCATCGCCGAGCACCGCGAGCACCCCATCGGTGATCGCTTGTCCCGACAACGACGTCCCCGCTGCGCGAAACGTCAGCGGCAGCTTTTCCGCACGGGCCGCATCGATCACTGCCCGCACTTCGTCTTCGGTGTTGACGATCACCACCACTGCCGGAATCAGCCGATAGGAGCTGGCATCGCCCGAATAGGCGTAGGTCATCACCGGGTCGGTCATGATCCGGTCCTTGCGGATCAAATCCTTGAGCCGCGCGATCACCCCTTGCGTCGCCGCAGCCCGGTCCACCCCGATCGGGGCCATCTCGTTCACGTCACTATCCGCCCTTTAGGCCCGGAACGAGAAATCTCGCAGCCGGGCAAGATGTTTGACTGGCATGTTAGAGACATTCGCAGCTGGGCGGTAGTGAGGCATTGGTCGTGGGCGCCATCGCGCTCGCTGATCGCCGGCCCTTGCGGAGCGCCAGGCCCCCCGAGACCGGTTTGCCAAGACGAAACTCCCGCCTGTCGGAAGCATCCGGCCAGACGGGAGTGTCTATCGTTGCTTCGGAATACCCCGGAGCTAGCCGAGGTCGACTTCGGTCGTATCTTCCTCAAGCCCCTCGCGGATTTCCTGCGCCGCGCGGCGCAGGATTTCCGCCACCCGGCGATCCTCTTCGGGGTCGCGACGGATCGCTTCCTTGATCGCCTTCTTCAGCGCCTTGCGGGCATCATTCACTTCCGGCGCCACGTCGTCGAGATCACGGTCGGGTCGGCCGTGGTGGCGGGCGTGGTCGTGGTGGGGGTGGTCGGGCCGTTCGGGATGGTCCGGGCGCGGCGGAGGGCCGCCGCGATCGCCGAACCAGCCATGCCGGCCAAACTCCCGCCCCATGCCGCGAAATCGCTCGCGGAATTGCTCCGCCTCCCCCGGCGTGAAGGGAAAGTCCTGGCTCGCCATGCGCTCGCGCAGGTGCTCCATGCCCGAGCCTGCCTTGGCGAGGAAATCGAGCGTCGACTGGATCGCCTCGCGATTGTCGTTGAGGTGCGTCCGGCCGTCCTCGGTGATGGTATAGAGCTTCTTGTTGCCCTCGGCGGCCGAGGTCACGTAGCCCGCTTCCTCGAGATAGGTCAGCGCCGGATAGACGATGCCCGGGCTCGGCGAATAAAAGCCCTTCGAATGCTCTTCGATCGCCTTGATCAGGTCATAGCCGTGCCGCGGCTGCTGTTCGATCAGGAACAGCGCCACGAGCCGGAGGTCCCCCGAAGCCAACATCCGCCCGATGCGGAAATTGCCCCCGAACCCACCCCAGTCGCCAGGATTGATGTTGGCTTCGAAGTTGCCGAATTTGCGGAAACCGCGCCGCGCCATGGCTTCCATGCGCCGCCAGTTCCGGTCCCACCTGTGGTCGTGATCATGCATATCACATCTCCAAGATATATCTTACGATAGCCGGAAGATATGCTTCCTCCCTTGAGGCTTCAAGATAGCTCTCAAGATATATCTTAAGTCAGCGATGCTGACGGATGGGCACGCGGCGCTGATGAACACCCTCATCGCTTCCCCCAACCTCGGTGTCATCCCAGCGAAAGCTGGGACCCATCCATCAGGCTGAGCAAGCGGCGAGTTGGGTCCCAGCTTTCGCTGGGATGACATCGAGTGTTTGGACGCTCCGGTGGAAACTACCCCGCGATCGCCTTCACATAGCGATCCGCCGAAGCCCGCACGCGCGCCTTGGCATCCCGCGTCATCACCCGATCCCACCACCCGGCATAGATCCGATCATAGGCAAACGGCTCTACCGTGCCGACGATGCGGTTCACTTCGCGCGCCGGCAGCGGGATCAGGTTGGGATAGGAATACATGAAGCTGACCCATCGGGTGTCCGGCACCACCATGATGGTGTCGCCGGTCATCAGTACGCCCTTGCCATCCTCGCCAGTCCAGTGCAGCGCGGTGGAGCCGATGAAATGCCCGCCGCAACGCACCAGCGTCACCCCTTGCCCCAGCTCCAGCGTCTCGCCCTGCCAGTAGCTCACGCGCTCCGACGGCCGCATCACATATTGCCGGTTGGCCTCGTGGATATGGATCGGCACCCCGCCCAGCGCCTCCGACCAGTCCACCATCGAGGAATAGAAATGCGGATGCGAGATCGCCATTGCCCGCACCCCACCCAGTTCCTTGATCCGTGCTACCGCCTCGTCGGTTACCAGCGGCGTGCAATCCCACAGGATCCCGCCTCCCGGCTGCCGGATCAGCAGCATGCGCTGCCCGATGGCGATCGACGGCGTCGCCCCGATCCCCACCAGCCCCGGCTCCTGCTCCTTGAACTCGATCGTATGCTTCTGTTGAAGCTCCGCCAGCGTCGTCCAGCGCTGCCCGGCGGCGGTCACATATTGCCGCTCGTCATCACAGATGACGCAGCGCTCGGGCGGCGCCTCGGACGGCGCATGGCCCACGCCACAGGTGACGCAGATGAAGGATTGCATCGAGACTCTCCGGTCGTTGTGGTGCTGCCGACATCTTTTTATCGAACGAGCGGAGAATTGGAACCCGGCGGGACGCCCCAAGGCTGCAGTCATCTCTCCCTCCCCCTTGTGGGGAGGGTAGCGGAGCAGGACTGGCGTTAGCCGGTCCGTTGCGCAGCTGGGTAGGGGTTGGCCGCGAGCTCAGAGCATGGGGCTCACCCCCACCCAGCGACGCTAGTTCGCCTCGCTCACAAGCTTCGCTGCCCTCCCCACAAGGGAGGGAGACATCAAGCCTGGCGCTACTGCGCCACCAGCCCCTTCCACTGCTCCAACTCATCGAGCGTCTCGCCCGCCCCGGCCAGTGCGAACTGGTAGATGTCGAAGCTGCCGACCATCACGCCATAATAGCCCGGTCGCTCGCGGGCCTCGTGCTTGAGCCTCAGGATCAGATCCCGGTCACACGCCGACAAATCTGCCCTCAGGTTGGCATCCCGCGCCTGACGCACCGCGAAATCGAACGGCTCCCAGCCCCAGATGTCGCATTTCCACGGGTTGCCGGCATAATCCTTGAACTCGATGCCCCAGTAGAGCCCGGCGCCGAGCGGGTGCGGCTCGACATAGTCATTGAGAAAGCTTGCCTTGTGCAACTGCAGCCCGGCGCGGTCGAACTGGATGGCAATGTCGGCAGCGAGCCCGGCCCATTCGGCCCAGCGCTCGGCCTCGCACGGCATATGGATGTCGATATCGCGCCACACCATCAGGTCGTAGCCGGCGCTGCCGGTCACCACCGCCTCGCCGAAGCGGGCGTTGAGCAGTTCGAGGAGGCCCGTCTCGACCAGCACCGTACGGGCTTCCGCCCTCAGTTCCGCAGCGAGGTGCCGCCTCTCTTCTGCGTCCGGAAGAGCTGCGTCCATTCCCATTTCCCCATAGCGAGACCTGCGATCTCGCGTGCATAAAGACCGGAGTACGGGGTATCCCGACCCCGGAATCAAAAGCCCGGCTCGTGAGCCGGGCTGAACTCTAGTCGGGCTCGTGCCCAAACTGTGGCACGACGAGCATCGTCAACCGATTTACTCGGCTTTCGTCTCGGTCGCGGCGGCAGCCTCGGCCGCCGCAGCAGCAGCGGCTTCCTCGGCGTCCTTCTGGGCAAGTTCCTTGGCCAGAGCCTCGGCGGCGGCGATCTTCTCGGCCTCGCGGGCGTTCTTGGCTTCGATGGCGGCTTCGCGCTCGCCGGCCTCGATCTTCTTGGTACGGGCGCCCTGGTTCTCGAAAATACGGGCAGACTTGCCGCGACGGTCGCGCAGGTAATAGAGCTTGGCGCGGCGGACCTTGCCGCGCTTGATCACTTCGACGCGGTCGATATTGGGGGAGAGCACGGGGAACACGCGTTCCACGCCTTCGCCGTACGAAATCTTGCGCACGGTGAAGCTTTCCATGATGCCGGTGCCGGAGCGGGCAATAACCACGCCCTCATAGGCCTGCAGGCGTTCCTTGTCGCCTTCACGGATCTTCACCCACACCTTGACGGTATCGCCATGGGTAAATTCCGGATGGGCGCCTTTGGCGAGCAGCTTGTCGTGCTGCTCCTGATTGAGCTGTTCGATGATCTTGGACATCTGATGTTCCGTTCGTCTTTTTCAAAGGAGCGTTTCGCCGGCTTTCGCCGACCGCCCGGTCTTGGTTGCACGGATTTTTATGCATTATTGGCCGAGCCGAAGCTCAGGCGAGCGGGGCTATAGAGGAAGAATGCCGAGGAGTCTAGGGTTTGCTCGACATCGCATAGGCCACCGGGTCAGTCCCCGCGAAAGCGGAACCTCGGTTTGCGGATGGCGGCCCCGGAAACGGAGATCCCCGCTTTCGCGGGGATGACCAGTTTTCACCAATGCCGCGAGAGGCCTAGAGCCAGCCGGCCAGGACGCCGATGCCGCCCAGCGCGAACACGCCGCCCGCCACCTGCGCAACCGTCTTGCCATACTTGCCGACGAGCTTGGCGACACCCATCGCCGCGGCAATGCCTGCCACATGCAGCAGCGCCGTCGCGACGATGAAGCCCGCCGCATACTCGAAGCCCGAGGCATCTACCGGCATTTCGGCGCCATGCGCATGGCCGTGGAAGATCGCGAATACCCCGACCAGCGCCGAAGCGGCGACCACCGGCATCGGCCGGCCCAGCGCCGCGGCGCCACCGATGACGACGCTCGAGAGCGCAATCCCCAGTTCGACGAACGGCACCTCGACCTGCCCGACGCCCAGGAGAAAGCCGACAGCCATCATCGCGACGAAGCTCAGCGGCACCAGCCACAGCGCCCGGCCACCCAGCACATAGGCGAACACGCCCACGGCCACCATGGCGAGGATGTGGTCGATCCCGCCGACCGGATGCATGAAGCCATGCAGGAATCCCGAGGTGTCGCCGTGCCCGGTATGGGCAAAGGCCGCCGTCGGAACGGCGATGAGCAAAACGGCCAGAAGCGCGCGCATAACTATCTCCATCTCGGGACCCACCGTCCCGTAGCGTTTCAGGGTTCGATGGTCCCGGTTTGGGTCACCACCGGACGGCCGGTCTCCTGGCTCCGGGCATCTCTCCTCGCCTTCCCAGTCGCAAACCAGTGGCGCGCTGAGGAGAGTTGGACCCGATACAGTCGCGGGGGCGGCGCCGGCATCGCCCGAGGGCTACCGGCTTCCCGTTTCACGCAGCGTTCCGAAGAAGCGCGCGCACCGTCGGACCTATCTCTGTCAGGTCTCATCCGCGAGATCAATCGAACTGCGTCACATTTGCCACGTGACGAGTTCCCTGGAGTTGCGCTACACGCAGCGCAGTTGGGGGGCTCAGGCCTTTGCTGCACCATTTGCGCCAGATGGGATCGGATACCGCGCGTGCACTGGTCGTGCTCGCGCTGCTCTTCCTGTCATTCGCGCATGCCCCGGTCGCCGCTGCGCAATCGGGCGCCGTCTTCACCGTCAGCGTCGCCGCCAGCTATTGCGGTGATCTGCCGGATGGCGACGGCAAGACCCATGCGCCGTGCCACGCTTGCCGCGTCGGCAGCATCGACCTGCCGCCCCCGCCCGCCGTGGCGATCAAGGTCACCGTGGCGCCGTGCGCGGTCAGCTACTTCCGTCCGGCCGCCGTCATCGCGGTCAACTCGACATACGTCTCGGCCCGGCCACGGGCCCCTCCAGCTCTGATCTGAGTCCATTCTGCTGCCGGCTCGCCCGGCAGGTTTGACCACATCGACGCTTCTGGAGATCAAGATGATCCGTTCTTTCGTTCGCGCGGCCGCGGCCGGCGCTCTGCTGCTGTCCATCACCCCCGCTTTCGCCCATGTCACGCTCGAAACCGGCGAGGCCCCGGTGGGCTCTACCTACAAGGCGGTGCTGCGGGTGCCGCATGGCTGCGACGGCCAGGCCACGACGGCGGTCCGCGTCCGCGTTCCCGAGGGCGTTGTCAGCGTCAAGCCGATGCCCAAGGCCGGCTGGGAACTCAGCACTGTCAAGGGCCCGTACCAGCAGGCTTATGAGCTGCACGGCAGCAAGGTGACCGAGGGCGTCACCGAGATCACCTGGTCCGGCGGCAACCTGCCCGACGAGTTCTACGACGAGTTCGTCTTCCGCGGCAGCCTTGCCGGCACGCTCACCGCCGGCACCACCCTCTACTTCCCGGTGATCCAGACCTGCGCCAGCGGCGAGGAGGCCTGGATCGAAATCCCGGCCGAGGGCCAGCCCGAACCGGAGCAGCCGGCCCCCGGCCTGAAGCTCATCGAGGCGGGGCACTGATCGGCGCGGGGGCGCCATCCCGGCGCCCCACCGCCACCGGCCCGATCATGCGCACGCTTCAGTCGCTTGCCATCCTGTTGCTGGCGGCTCTCGTCGCCAGCCTGCTGATGCTGTCGGCAGCGCTGGCGCATGCCGGCCTCGTCGCCGCCGATCCGGCCGACGGCAGTGTGCTGCCGTCGGCTCCCACGACGCTCACCCTCACCTTCACCGAGCCGGTGTCGCCGCTGCTCTTCACCCTGGTTTCCTCCGATGGGGAACGCCGCGAGCTCAGCGGCGCTGTCTCGGAGAACCTCGGCATCAAGCTGCCGCTGCCGCCGGATCTGGCGCGCGGCACGCATCTGGTCAGCTGGCGCGTTACCTCGGCCGATGGCCATCCGGTTGCCGGCGCCCTGGCCTTCTCCATCGGTGAGGTCGGTGCTCGCCCGACCCTCGCCGGCGGCAACGATCCGCTGCTGGCCGGTGCCATCTGGTTCGCCCGTGCCGCGCTCTATGCGTTGCTGTTCCTCGGCGTCGGCATGGTGCTGTTCGGCCAACTCGTCGCCTCACTGCCCCCGGCGCTCGACCGCCTGGCGTGGCGCCTCTCTATCGCCGGACTGCTGCTGGCGCCGCTGGCGCTTGGCCTGCAGGGGCTCGACGCGCTCGATGCCGGCTTTCTCCGCCTGGCCTCGCCGGCACCCTGGGCCGCGGCGCTCTCCACCAGCTACGCCGCAACGGTTGCCGCGGCGCTCATCGCCTTCCTTGCGGCGATGCTATCGCGGCTGACCGGCGCGGGGCGATCCGGCCTGGCGCTCGCCCTGCTTGCCGCGATCGCCGCAGCGCTGGCGCCGATGCTCAGCGGCCATGCCGGCACTGCCCCGCCGACCTGGCTGAGCAAGCCCGCCGTTTTCGCCCATAGCACCGGCCTGTTGTTCTGGATCGGAGCACTGCTGCCGCTCGGCTGGCTGCTGCGCACCGGCGATGCAGCGGCGCTCACCGCGCTGCAACGCTTCTCGCGGTTGATCCCGTGGGCCATCATCCCTGTTATTCTTAGCGGGCTCGTGCTTGCGCTGCTGCAGCTGGGCCCGCCCGGCCCGGCCTGGCAATCACCCTATGTCGCGCTGCTCGCCATCAAACTGGCGCTGTTGCTACCGCTGTTCGGGCTCGCACTGTGGAACCGCGCAGCGCTCACCCGGCCGACGCTGGCCGGCGTTGCTCACGCGCGCCGCCGGCTGCGCCGCAGCATCGGCATCGAACTGCTGCTGGTGCTGCTGGTGTTCGGCGTCGTCGCCGGCTGGCGCTTCACACCACCGCCGCGGGTCATCGCCGAGCTCGCGGCCCAGCCGGCACGCACCCATATCCATACCGACGCCGCGATGGCCGACATCGCCATCACCCCCGGCCGGGCCGGCGCCTCGACGCTGAGCATCTGGCTCTCCGACGCCGAGTTCGGCCCGCTCGAGCCGCAGGCGCTGCGTGTCGCGCTCTCCAATCCCGGGCTGGGCGTCGAGCGCCTCGTTCGCCCCGCCACCCACGACCCCGACGGCTTCTGGCGCGTGCCGCTGACACTGCCGGCCGGAGGCGCCTGGACCATCGAACTCGACCTCCGGATCGACGACTTCACGCTGCTGAAGCTCACCGGCGAAATCGAGCTGGCCCCATGACTGCTTAACCACTGCGCCGGTCTCCGGCCGATTTGAGAGGACTTGCAATGAAGACATTCCGTTCCGCCTTCGTGGCGCTTGCCCTGCTGGGCAGCGGCCTCGCCGCGGCGACCCACGCATCTATCGCCGTGGCTGCCGAGGTCACCGTGGGAGACCTCGTCATCGGCGGTGGCTTCACCCGCGCGACATTGCCAAATGCACCGGTCGGCGGTGGCTATCTCACCATCACCAACAAGGGCAGCCAGGCTGATCGCCTGCTCAGCGCGGCCTCGCCCGTCGCCGGCGTCACCCAGATCCACGAGATGAAGATGGAGGGCGACGTGATGAAGATGAAGGAATTGCCCGACGGCATCGAAGTTCCGGCAGGCTCCACCGTCACGCTCTCACCCGGTGGCCTCCACATCATGTTCATGCAGCTGAAGCAGGCGCTGGTCGAAGGCACCAACGTTCCGTTGACCCTCACCTTCGAGAAGGCCGGCGTCGTCGAGGTACAGCTCGATGTTGGCGGTATCGGCGCCGATGCTCCGACGACGCACCACTCGGAGCATAGCCCCGCCTCTGGTCACGGCGCGCACGCTTCCCATGCCGCCAGCCAGCAGACCGGCCTGTCGGACATCGATGCCATCGCGGCGATGCAGAAGCAGATGTTCGACAAGCCCGACAATCCGCTCGCCATGGGCGCGATCGTGGTTGTCGGCGATTATGCCGTGAGCGGTTGGGCCCAGGGCGATACCGGCGGGCGCGCCCTGTTGCGCAGGACTGCCAATGGCTGGGGCATCCACCTGTGTGCCGGTGACGGCCTCAAGGATGCCGCCGAGCTCGTCAGGCTCGGCGTGCCCGAGGATGTGTCGCAACAGCTCGCAAGCCGGCTGGCATCGGCAGAGGCTTCGCTCGACCCCGCGCTCGTCGCCAAGTTCTCGACCTTCGACGGCGTCATGATGGTCGACGAGAACCTGCTATGAGCACCTACACTGCCCGGCTCCGGCTCGCCCTTTGGGGACTTGTCGGCGTCGCAATCATCGCCTCGGTGGTGCTGTTCGTCACCCGGCCGGGGCCGGTCGCCAATGGCATTGGCGGCGGTGAGTACGCGCTCGTGGACGACAGGGGCGGCAAGGTCGATCAGACCATGCTGGTCGGCCAACCCTCACTGCTGTTCTTCGGCTTCACGCACTGCCCCGATGTTTGCCCGACCACGCTGAGCGAAATGGCGGTGTGGTTCGACCAGTTGGGCAGCGATGCCGGAAACCTGCGGGCATTCTTTGTCTCCATCGATCCTGAACGCGACACGCCCGAACTGATGCATGGCTATGTCGAGTTTCTCGGCGGCCGCGTCACCGGTATCACCGGCACACCTACCGAGATCGACAAGATCGCCAAGGCCTGGCGGGCTTTTTACGAGAAGGTCCCCGGTGCCAATGGCGACTACACCATGAACCACTCTGCCTCGGTGTTTCTCGTCAATGCCGAGGGCGGCTTCGAGGGCACGATCGCCTACCAGGAGGACCCGGCGACCGCCGTCGCCAAGATCAGGAAACTGCTCGGCAAATCCGCCTGATCACTTCAACAGGTCGGGCCGGCGCGCCCGCGTGAGCCTCTCGCTCTCGGCGCGCCGCCACTTTTCCACCTTGCCGTGATCGCCCGAGGTCAGCACCGGAGGAATCTCGCGGCCCTCGAACAGCTGCGGCCGGGTATATTGCGGGTATTCGAGCAGGCCGTTCTCAAAGCTCTCGTCGGCGTGGCTCTCGGCCGTGCCCAGCACCCCGGGGAGCAACCGCACCACCGCCTCGAGCAGCACCATGGCCGCCACTTCGCCGCCCGCCAGCACATAGTCGCCGATCGAGATTTCCTCGAGCTCGCGGGCCTCGATCACCCGCTGGTCGATCCCCTCGAACCGGCCACAGACGATCACCGCCCCCGGACCTGCCGCGAGCTCATGCACCCGCGCCTGCGTCAGCGGCTTTCCACGCGGCGACATCAGCAGCCGCGGCCGCAGATCGCCCTCCGGTGAGACGGCATCGATGGCTTTCGCCAGAATGTCGGGTTTGAGCACCATGCCGGCGCCACCGCCCGACGGGGTATCGTCCACCGTCCGGTGCCGGTCGGTGGCGAAATCCCTCAGCTGCGTGGTCTCGAGGCGCCACAGCCCATCCGCCATGCCGCGACCGATCACCGAGGCGCCGAGCGGCCCGGGAAACAGTTCCGGAAACAGTGTGATGATGTGAGCCGAAAAGCTCAATCGGGTTCTTCTTCGCCCGGCTCCGCCTCGATCGGCGGATCGATCGTAAGGTACCCGTCGGCGATCCGCACCTCCGGCACCACGGCCTTCGAGAACGGATAGAGATAGGTATCGCCCGAGCGGGGATCGCGGATCTCGAGCAGGTCGCCGGCGCCAAAATTCGGCACCGCCATCACCTCGCCGATCTCCGAGCCATCGGCCAGCCGGGCTTTCAGCCCGATCAGGTCGGCGTGGTAGAAATCGTCGTCACCATCGGGATCGGGCAACAGCGCGCGATCGACATAGAGCTCGACCCCATTCAGCTTTTCGGCCGCGTTGCGGTCGTTGATCCCCTCGAGCCGCGCCACCAGCACATTGGTGGTGGTGCGGGCCGCGAGGATCCTGATCGTGAGGCCCGGCTTGTTGGTCGAGAGCGGGCCATAGGAAGCCAGCGCCAGCGGGTCCTCGGTAAAGGACTGGATGCGCACTTCGCCCTTGATCCCATGGGCCGCACCGATGCGGCCCATGAGGAGCTTGTTGTCGCCCGCTCGCGCCACGGCTTACTCGGACGCGGCTGCTTCGGCTGCCGGCGCCGGCGCGGCGTCGGCAGCGGCCTTGTCGGCGATCGCCTTGGCCTTGGCTTCGGCGCGCTCGGTCGCCTTCTTGCCCGGCAGGGCCTTCTCGGGGTTGTTGCGCGCTTCGCGCTTCAGCAGGCCCGCGGCGTCGAAGAAGCGCGCCACGCGGTCGGTCGGCTGGGCGCCGACGCTCAGCCAGTGCTGGACGCGCTCGGTCACCAGGGTGACGCGCTTGTCCTTGTCGGCGAGCTTTGGGTCGTAGTTGCCGATCTTCTCGATGAAGCGGCCGTCACGCGGCGAACGGGCGTCGGCGACGACCACGTGGTAGTAGGGGCGCTTCTTGGTGCCGGCGCGGGCAAGGCGGAGTTTCAGCGACATTCTTCAGTCCTTCGTATGATCAGTCGTTAGCGGATATTCTGGTTACTTCTTTTTCGGCACGAAGCCGCCGCCGAGGCCGGGCAGGCCAGGGAAGCGCGGCGCGCCGCCAAGCCCGGGAAGTCCCGGGCCGGATTTCAGCAGCTGGCCGACATCGGTCGGCAGCTTGTTCTGGGTGAGCTGTTTCGGCGCCTCGGGCTGCTGCGGCATCGAGGCGGGGTCGATGCCCATGCGCCGCGCCAGCTGCTCGAGTTCCTTGGGGTCCATGGTGGAGGGGTCGGGCATGTTGCCGAGCCCCGGCATCATCCCGCCCATCTTGCCGCCGAACATGCCGGCGAGCGAGCCCATGCCGCCCTTACTGACCTTCTTCATCATGTCCGCCATCTGGCGGTGCTGTTTCATCAGCTTGTTGACGTCTTCGACCTTGGTGCCCGAGCCCGCCGCGATGCGAATGCGCCGCTTGGCGTTGAGCAGGTCTGGGTTCGCCCGCTCTGCCTTGGTCATCGAGTTGATGACGGCGATCTGCCGGTCGAACACCTTCTCGTCGATACTGGCGCCCGCCATCGCCTTCTTCATATGGTTCATGCCGGGCATCATGTTCATGAGCGAGCCCATGCCGCCCATCTTCTTCATCTGCAGCAACTGGTTGCGCAGGTCCTCGAGGTCGAAGGTGCCCTTCTTGAGCTTCTTCGCCATCTTGGCCGCGTCTTCGGCCGTGACGTTCTGCGCCGCCTTCTCGACGAGGCTGACAATATCGCCCATGCCGAGGATGCGATCGGCGATGCGGCTCGGATGGAAATCCTCGAGCGCATCCATCTTTTCGCCGGTACCGATCAGCTTGATCGGCTTGCCGGTCGCGGCACGCATCGACAGCGCTGCGCCGCCGCGGCCATCGCCATCGACGCGGGTGAGCACGATTCCCGTGATATCGACGCGCGCGTCGAACGAGCGGGCGAGGTTCACCGCGTCCTGGCCGGTCAGCGAGTCGGCAACCAGGAGGATTTCGTGCGGATCGGTAGCGGCCTTCACCGCTGCCGTCTCCTCCATCAGCTCTTCGTCGATATGGGTGCGACCCGCCGTATCGAGGATCAGCACGTCATAGCCGCCGAGCTTGCCCTCGCGCTGGGCGCGCCTGGCGATATCGACCGGCTTTTCGTCGACCTGGATCGGCAGCGTATCGACGCCGATCTGCTCGCCGAGCACCCGCAGCTGCTCTTTCGCCGCCGGGCGGCGATCGTCGAGCGAGGCCATCAGGACCTTCTTGCCCTGACGTTCCTTCATCCGCTTGGCAAGCTTGGCCGACAGCGTGGTCTTGCCGGCGCCCTGCAGGCCCACCATCAGCATGGTCATCGGCGGGGTGGTCGAGAAGTCGATCGGCACCTGCGTTTCGCCGAGCACCTTGACCAGCTCGTCATGGACGATCTTGACCACCTGCTGGCCCGGCGTCACCGAGCGGGTGACTTCGGCGCCGACGGCGCGCTCGCGCACCTGCTCGACAAAAGCCTTCACCACCTCGAGGGAAACGTCGGCCTCGAGCAGCGCCCGGCGCACTTCGCGCAGCGCCGCATCCACGTCGCTCTCGTTGAGTGCGCCGCGGCCCCGGAGGCCCTCGAAGATTTTCCCAAGCCGGTCGCTAAGGCTTTCGAACATTTTGGTTCCTTTGGTTCCGCTGCAGCACTGCCCCGGACCCGGAGATAGGTAGTCTTGGTCTGCTGTTCCATCCGAAGATGGATCCATCCGCGCAAACGCCAAACCCACCCGAGGGCGCATCGCGCTGTCGGGTGTTCGCCTCCGGGATCTCTTTATACCTTTGCGGGTCCCGGTCGGCAGTCAGGCGTTCGAACCTGATGAAGTGTGGCGCTCGATAGAGAGGAAATGCGGCCGAGTCAAGGAACCCGCTCGGCCCGCACCGCGACCACCGTCTCCCGTAGCTCGGTGTCGACGCGAAACCCGACGCCCGCCAACGCCGCCGCGGCGGCCAGCGCGAAGCGATCCGCTGTCCGGATCGCCGGGGCTTCCAGCACCAGCACCACCCGGCCGCCCGGCTTGATCACGTCACCGAGCTTTCTTGCCCAGCCGAGATCCTTGTGGCGCGGGAAATCGACATTGACGGCAAACGCCGCATCGAGCGCGCCCAGGTCGAGCGTCTCGAAGTCGCTTTCGAAGGCAGTGAGACGCCCGCCCCCTTCGTTCCGCTTGATGCACGCAGCCACCATCTTGCCCGAGCGATCGACCGCCACCACGTCGGCGCCGGCCGCCAGCACCAGCCCGGTGGCGATGCCGTGCCCGCAGCCGATCTCCAGCACCGCCTCGCCCGGCTTCGGCGCCAGCAGCTCGACGGCCCAGCGATGGCGTAGCGCAATCTTGGCCAAGCGACTCCCCCTCATATCCAACCGAGAACTAGCCTGGCCGAACGTGACCTGAACATGGCCGTTGCCCGCTTTCCCCAGCGGCGCTACATCTCACCTCGGGTCCGCAGTTCACCCAGGCGTCGCCGCCCCATCCGGGGAGCTAAACCTGCCTCGTCTTCGTGAGCCGCACTTGTCCCCGTGCCGCCTCGCAAGCCGGCGATCGCGATCCTCCCTCCGGGAGTTCGGCACGACGAGGATGAGTTGTAATGACCAGAACTGCTGTCCCCCTTCGGGTGGATGATCTTTCCCCCTTCGCCAAGACGCTCCGCCAGGCGCTGACCCAGCACGAGGGCGTGCCGAGCCATGTCGAACTGTTGAACCTCATCGCCAGGGCGGCGGGGTTCGCCAACTACCAGCACCTGCGCGCCGATGCCGGCACCGCCGGTCGCCTCGCCGCGGCCGCCGAGCCCACACCACCGGCCGACCTGACCCAGGTCGAGAAGGCGGCGCGTTATTTCGACGATGGCGGCGTGCTGATGAGTTGGCCGGCTCGTTTCAACCTGCAGTTGCTCTGCCTCTGGGTGCTGTGGTCACGCCTGCCGCCCGACACCGGCTACACCGAGCGCGAGATCAGCGAACTGCTCCGTGACTGGCACGAGTTCGGCGACCACGCACTGCTCCGCCGTGCCATGTTCGAAGCCAAGCTGGTCGATCGCACCGTCGATGGTCGCGACTACCGCCGCATCGAGCAGGTACCGCCGCCGGAACTGAAACCGCTGCTGGCGCATCTGGCGGCACGGGCGGCAAGAGCGGTGGCGTAAGCACTGCTTCTCCTCCTACCGCCGGCGTCATTCCCGCGCAGGCGGGAACCCAGTGCGATCTCTCCTCCTCACCAGCACTGGACGCATCCCACTGGGTTCCCGCTTTCGCGGGAATGACGCCGGTGAAGGCAGGCTCACCCCCGCCACTGGCAATTTCGCGCCAGTTCCGCCATATACAGCCTCAACTGAGACCCAGCAGGTCACGCCCATGTCTACCGCCCCATTCCTCAAGATGAACGGGCTCGGCAACGAGATCATCGTCGCCGACATGCGCGGCCGTGCCGATCGCATCACCCCGGCGGCCGCCGTCGCCCTCAATGCCGACCCGGCAACCCGCTACGATCAGATCATGGCCATCCATGATCCGCGCACCCCGGGCACCGCGCATTACATCGAGATCATCAACTCCGATGGCTCGCTGGCCCAGGCCTGCGGCAACGGCATGCGCTGCGTCGTCCAGGCGCTGAGCGCCGAAACGGGCGAGAAGCATTTCGTCTTCGAGACCCTCGCCGGCATCCTGACCGGTGACGAGCACACTGATGGCTCGATCACCGTCGACATGGGCAAGCCCCGCTTCGGCTGGGAAGAAATCCCCTTGGCCGAGGAATTCTACGACACCACAGGCATCGAGCTGCAGATCGGGCCGATCGACGCGCCGATCCTCCACACCCCGTCGGTCGCCTCGATGGGCAATCCGCACGCCACCTTCTGGGTCGAAGACGATGTCGGCAACTACGCCCTCGATCGTTTCGGCCCGCTGCTCGAGAACCACCCGATCTTCCCAGAGCGCGCCAATATCTCGATCGCCCAGGTCGTCGCCCCCGATCACATCATCCTTCGGACCTGGGAACGCGGCGCCGGCCTCACCCGCGCCTGCGGCACGGCTGCCTGCGCCGCGCTGGTCAATGGCGCACGTACGCACCGCACCGGCCGCAAGGCGACGGTGACGCTGCCGGGTGGCGATCTCGTCATCGAGTGGCGCGCCGACGACCATGTGCTGCTCACCGGTCCGGCCGAATTCGAGTTCTCCGGCACCTTCGAACCCTTCACCGGCACCTGGCAGCGCGACCAGGATTCCACGGCTCAGGTCTCGGCCTGATGTCGATCGAAACGCTGACCTTCGGCTGCCGCCTCAACGCCTATGAAGGCGAAGTGATGAAGGCGGAAGCCGAAAAGGCCGGGCTCGACAACACCATCATCATCAACACCTGTGCCGTTACGTCCGAAGCGGTCCGGCAGGCCAAGCAAGCCATCCGCAAGGCCAAGCGGGACAACCCCGAGCGCCGCATCATCGTCACCGGCTGCGCTGCGCAGACCGAGGGCCGTGCCTTCGGCGACATGGCCGAGGTCGACCTGGTCATCGGCAACGCCGACAAGCTGAAGGCGGAAAGCTATGCTCCCATAGCATTCGGCTTGCCGCTCAATGACAAGGTGCAGGTCAACGACATCATGAGCGTGCGCGAGACCGCCGCGCACCTGATCGAGGGCATGGATGGCCGGGCCCGCGCCTTCGTCCAGGTTCAGAACGGCTGCGACCACCGCTGCACCTTCTGCATCATCCCGTTTGGCCGCGGCCCCTCGCGCTCGGTGCCGATGGGGCTCGTCGTCGAGCAGATCAGGAAGCTGGTCGGCAACGGCTACCGCGAGGTCGTGCTCACCGGCGTCGATATCACCTCCTATGGTCCCGACCTGCCGGGCACGCCGACGCTCGGCAAACTCACCCAGCAGATCCTCCGCCATGTGCCCGACCTGCCACGACTGCGCATCTCCTCGATCGACTCGATCGAGGCCGACCCGGCTTTCTATGACGCCATAGCGTCGGACCGCCGGCTGATGCCGCATCTGCACCTGAGCCTGCAGTCCGGCGACGACATGATTTTGAAGCGGATGAAGCGCCGCCACTCGCGCTCCGAGGCGCTCGAGGTCGTGGCCAAGCTCCGCTCCCTCCGCCCCGACATCGTCTTCGGCGCCGACATCATTGCCGGCTTCCCTACCGAGACCGACGAGATGTTCGAGAACTCGCTGAGCTTCGTCACCGAAGCCGAGCTCACCTACCTCCACGTCTTCCCCTATAGCCCGCGTCCCGGCACCCCCGCCGCGCGCATGCCACAGGTCGATGGACGCATCGCCAGAGCGCGCGCCGCCCGGCTGCGCGCCGTCGGCGAGGCCCAGTACGAAAAGCTGGCTTTGTCGCGCATCGGCATGGTCGAGAACGTGCTGATCGAAAAGGACGGCATCGGCCGGCAGGAACAGTTCGTCACCTGTTCACTGCCGGGTCACCTGCCTGGAGAAATCGTCTCCGCCCGTATTACCCATTTCGCCGACGGCAACCTGGTCGGCGAAGCACTGAGGTCCGCAGCCTGATGGCCGAACAAAAGAAAAAAGGCTTCTTCCAGCGCCTGTTCGGTGGCGGCGACAAGCCCGCCCCGGCGCCGGCCCCCGAGCCCAGCGTGGCCGAGGAGCTGGAAGCCGACATCGTCCTCGACGAGGTCGTCGAAGCCGCGCCGCTGGTCCTGCCACCCGACCAGGAAATCGCCCTCGAAGAAGCGATGCACGACGCCGATATGCTGGTGACGCCCGATGCGCCGCCACCGGCCGAGCAGCCTCCGGAAGGGCCCGAACCTCTGGTCGAGCCGGAGCACGAGCCGCCGATCAGCAGCGAGGAAATCCTCGCCGACGAGTTCATCGTCGACGCCGTTCCCGAAATTCTGCCGCCCGACCAGGAACTTGCGCTGGTCGAGGCGATGCACGAGGCCGGACTGCAGGTCACGCCCGAGGCACCCGACGACTCCGAGCCGCCGGCCGGCCCGCCCGAGGCAACGCCGGCTTACATCGAAGAGGTGGAGGAGCAGCAGGCGCCGGAACCCGCGCCGGTGCAGCCCGTGCCGACGCCGGTCGCTCCCGCAGCACCGCCGAAGAAGCAGAGCTGGCTGCAGCGCCTCGCCTCCGGCCTGAAGCGCTCGTCCGACCAGCTCACCGGCTCGATCGCCGCCGTCTTCACCAAGAAGAAGCTCGATCAGGCGATGCTCGATGACCTCGAGGACATCCTGATCCAGTCCGATTTCGGCGTCGACATGGCGACCGACGTCACCGAGGCGCTGCGCCGCGACCGCTTCGACCGCGACATCTCGTCGGACGAAGTCCGCGATGTGCTGGCCACCGAGATCGTCAAGGTCCTCGATCCCGTCGCCCAGCCGCTCGTCATCGATGCGGCGCAAAAACCCTATGTCATCCTGATGGTCGGGGTGAACGGCACCGGCAAGACCACCACCATCGGCAAGCTCGCGAGCCTCTACCGGGCAGAGGGCAAGAAGGTGATGCTCGCCGCCGGCGACACTTTTCGCGCTGCAGCGATTGAACAATTGCAGGTCTGGGGCGATCGCACCGGCGCGCCGGTGGTCACGAAGCCTGCCGGCTCCGACGCCTCCGGCCTCGCCTATGAGGCGGTCGAGCTGGCCAAGGCCGAGGCTGCCGACATCCTGATCATCGACACGGCGGGGCGCCTGCAGAACCGCGACGAGCTGATGAGCGAACTCGAAAAGATCATCCGCGTCATCAAGAAGGTCGAGCCGTCCGCGCCGCATGCGACGCTCCTCACCCTCGACGCCACCACCGGGCAGAACGCCCTTAATCAGGTCGAAATCTTCGGCAAACGTGCTGGCGTTACCGGGCTGGTGATGACCAAGCTCGATGGCACGGCGCGCGGCGGCATACTCGTCGCCATCGCCCGCAAATTTGCCCTGCCGGTGCACTTCATCGGTGTCGGCGAGGGCGTCGACAATCTCGAGCCGTTTGCTGCGCGCGACTTCGCCGCCGCGATCGCAAGGACCGCAGAATGACTGAAGAGACCAAAGACGCCGATGTGAACTGGGTGGAGCTGCGTCCGCAACTGATCCGCATCGGCCTCGAACTCGGCCCGCTGCTGATCTTCTTTCTGTGCACCACGTTCGGCGAAAGCTGGCTCGACGCCAGCCCCATGCTGCGCTCGATGTTCAGGAGCCCGATCATCTTCGCCACGGCCCCCTTCATGGTCGCCATGGTGATCTCGCTGGGGATTTCGTGGCTGGTGTTCAAGCGCGTCGCGGTGATGCCGCTGGTGACGCTGATCGTCGTCCTGATCTTCGGCACGCTGACCCTGCTGCTGCAGGATTCGATGTTCATCAAGATCAAGCCGACGATCGTCAATTCGCTGTTCGGCGCCACCTTGCTCGGCGGCCTGGTGTTCGGCCAGTCGCTGCTGAAATACGTGTTCGGCGAAGTCTACCACCTGCAACCCAAGGGCTGGCAGGTGATGACCATGCGCTGGGGGCTGTTCTTCTTTCTGTTGGCGGCGCTCAACGAAGTTGCATGGCGCGGCTCGAGCCTGTTTTTCACCGACCCCGATGCCGCCGACAAGTTCTATGCTGGCTTCAAGCTCTGGGCAGTGATGCCGATCACCATCGTCTTCTCGATGCTGCAATTGCCGCTGCTGACCAAATACGCGGCCGACCCCAAGCAACCCATAGAGGTGATCCCCCCGATGGACCCGCTTCCTTGAGTTAGTGGGGGCCCCCTCACCCGCCGCTGACGCGGCGACCTCTCCCCCAGAGGAGAGGTGGTGCAGAGGCACGATCTCGCCATCGCCGCCACCTCTCCCTTGGGGGAGAGGTCGGCCCGAAGGGCCGGGTGAGGGGGCCTTCCTCTCAGCTAGTGCTTGATCAGTTCGTCCTTGGTGACATTCAGCGTCATGCCTTCGCCAGACACCGAGTCGATCTGCTCGGGCATCACGTAGCGATCGGCGGCGAACAGCCCGTCGGCGTCGATCCTGACGAACCCCTGGTGCACCAGGCGGTCGCGCACTTCCTCGGGCACGTTGTCGTCGGTGAAGGCCCGCGCGATCACGTCGACCAGCGTATCGTCGGCCTGCCGGTCGGAGGGTCCGGTCGCCTCGACTTCCGGGGTATCCGGGTCATCGTCGCCGAACTGCACCCACTCGACCTTACCGATCTCATGGTTCTCGCGGTCGAACACGCGCATGCCTTTTTCGACAGAACGCAGGCTGGGACTGGTTTGCATGATGTCTCTCCTCATCTTCCGATTGAGGGAGAATGAAGGTGGGTCGGCGGAGGTTCCCGACCTCAGCCGTCTCTCGCCTTCTTGATCGCCGGAATGACTTCCTTTTCCAGCGACTCGGGCGAGATCGGCCCGACATGCTTGAAGGTAATGATCCCCGCCGCATTGACGACGAAGGTCTCCGGCACGCCATAGACGCCCCAGTCGATCGACACCCGGTTGTCGGCATCGCCGCCGATCCGCTGGTACGGGTTGCCAAGCTCGGCGAGGAACGCCGCGGCGTTTTCCGGCGCATCCTTCTGGTTGATGCCGAAAATCCGCACCCCGGTCTCCGCCTTCAGCCGCTCGAGCAGCGGATGCTCCTCGCGGCACGGAATGCACCAGCTGGCGAAGACGTTCACCACCGTCACCTCGCCCTGAAGCGATGCGGTATCGAACCCCTCGACCCCGGTACCGGCCACCGCCGGCAAGGCAAAGCTCGGCGCCGGCTTGTTGATCAGCACCGAGCGCACGAGGCTGGGGTCGCGGTCCATGTTCAGCGCGAACACCGCGACCAGCCCGACCAACAGCAGCAGCGGCAGTACCGCGAGCAGAATCCGCTTCAACGCTTGCTCTCGTCCGAGCGGCGGCGGATGCCCGCCTTGTCGAGGGCCTTGAGCCGGGCGTCCACCCTGAGGGAATCCCACACCACATAGGCGACCAGCGCCACGGTCAGCACCGCCACCCCGATATAGGCCCAGGCGATGAATTCGATATGCGCGCCATCTCCGATCATTTGGCGGCTCCTATTCCTCCCCCGCGGGGCGGGGGACCGGCGAAGCCGGTGGAGGGGGCGCTCAGGGCGGCCTGGCGGCTCAGCGTCGCGGCCCGACGGCGCAAAATCTCGGTCCGCATCCGCACCACCTGCAACAGCGCGAACAGCAGCGTGAAGGCAAGCATCATCACCAGCAGCGGGGTCAGGATCGAGCCCGGCATCTTCGGCCCGGACGCGGTGAACACGCTCGCTGGCTGGTGCAGCGTGTTCCACCAGTCCACCGAGAACTTGATCACCGGGATGTTGAGCGCCCCGACCAGCGTCACGATGGCGATGATCCGGCCGGCCTTCAGCTGATCGTCGAAGGCCCGCCACAGCGCGATGATGCCGAGATAGATGAGCAGCAGGACGAGCGTAGAGGTCATCCGCCCGTCCCACTCCCAGAACGTGCCCCAGGTCGGCCGGCCCCACAGCGCGCCGGTATAGAGGGCCAGTGCCGTGAACACCGCCCCGAGCGGCGCCGCCGCCTTGTTGGCAACGTCGGCCAGCGGGTGCCGCCAGACCAGGGTGCCGAGCGCCGACACCGCCATCACGCCATAGACCAGCTGGCTCAGCCAGGCATTGGGCACGTGTACGTACATGACGCGCACCATGTCGCCCATCTGGTAGTCCTCGGGCGAGTTGAGGAAGGCGAACCACAGCCCGATGGCGAAGCTCACGAAGGTGGCGATGGCGAGCGGCCAGATGAGGTAGCGCGACCAGGCGAGGAACTGGCCCGGATGCGCCAGGCGGCTGAACCAGTTGGGTTGTTTGACGGTATCGACGGACATGGCGTTCGCTCTATTCCCCGGCCACGCGCAAGGCAAGCGCAGCCGCGAAGGGTGAGAAGGCCGTCACCACGAGGCTCAAGGCAATGAGGAACAATGTCGCGCCACTCCCGGCGAGCGGATCCAGCATCCCCACCCCGAAGATCATCACCGGGATCGACAGCGGCAGGATCAGCACCGGCGCGATCAGCCCGCCGCGCCTCAATCCCACGGTCACCGCAGCGCCCAGGGCCCCGAAGCTCACCAGCGCCGGCGTGCCGATCAAGAGCGCCAGCACGGTCTGCGCCCACTGCGCCCACGACATCGAGAGCAGCAACGCCAGCATCGGGGTCGCCAGCAGCAGCGGCAGTGCCGTCACCAGCCAGTGGGAGATCACTTTTGCGGCAACCACCGCTTCGAGCGGCAGGCTGGCATGGCGCAGCAGGGTCAGTGAACCGTCCTCGTCATCGTTGCGAAACAGCCGGTCGAGCCCGAGCAGCATGGAGAGAAACGCCGCGATCCACACGATCCCAGGCGCCAGCCGGGTGAGTTGCGGCCGATCCGGCCCGATGGCGAACGGCACGATCACCGCCACCATGACGAAGAACAAGACCAGCGTCAGCGCCTCGCCACCGGCGCGGAACGCCAGCTTGAGCTCCCGCCCGATCAGTGCCCGGAACGCCCTCATGCTGCGCCCCCGAGGATCAGCGTCTCGACGCCCGCCGTGTCGGCAAGCATCAGGTCGTGGTGGGTGGCGATCACAGCGATGCCGCCGCGCTGCCGATGCGCATCGATCAGCCGGCCAAGCAGCATCTCGCCTTCGGCATCGAGCGCCGCACTCGGCTCGTCGAGGAGCCAGATCGGCCGGGCGCTGACCAGAAGCCGCGCCAGCGACAACCGCCGCAATTGGCCTGATGACAGGTACCCCGCCTCCAGCATGCCAAGCCCGCCGATGCCGACCGCGTCCAGCGCGGCTTCGACCGTCGGGCCGCTTGTTCCGTTCATCGCCTGCCAGAATTCTAGGTTCTCGCTGACTGTCAGCCGCCCCTTGAGTCCGCTCTGGTAGTTGAGCAGATGCAGTTCGGTCCGCTCCGCGCCGGCAATCGTCCCGCCATCCGGCCGCACGATGCCTGCCAGCGCCAGCAGCAGCGTCGACTTGCCCACCCCGTTCGGGCCGCGCAGCAGCAGCACGTTTCCCGACTTGAGTTCGAACCGCAGATCGGCGAACAGCAGCCGCTCGCCGCGCCGCACCGTGAGGCCGGTGACGCTCAAATGCGGTTGAAAGGCCTCGGAAGCGGGCATCGGCTGGGTCATGGCCGCCATGCCTAATGAACCCAAGTCACCACTGGCAAGCGTCATGTAGTTTCTCTATAAGCCAGCGCTAGATTGGAATGCTTCCAGTCAGACGTCCTCTGCCCCCGGTCTCCCGGGCCTTTTTCGGTCCGGCGTCAGGATCGGCGGCGCCTGCAACACCAGCGCGTGAAGGCGACACCCGTGACCTCGAAATCCCTCGACAGCTTCAAGTCCAGAACCACGATCACCGTCGGGGGCAAGACCTATAGCTATTTCTCCATTCCGTTGGCGGAACAGAACGGTCTGAAGGGTGTCTCGCAACTGCCGCACTCGATGAAGGTGGTGCTGGAGAACCTGCTCCGCTTCGAGGATGGCGTCACCGTCACCCGCGCCGATATCGAGGCCGTCGCCGACTGGCTGCGGACCCGCATTTCCGAGCACGAGATCTCCTACCGCCCGGCCCGCGTGCTGATGCAGGATTTCACCGGCGTCCCCGCCGTGGTCGATCTCGCCGCGATGCGCGATGCCACCGCCAAGCTCGGCGCCGATCCGCAGAAGATCAACCCGCTGGTCCCGGTCGACCTGGTCATCGACCACTCGGTGATGGTCGACTCGTTCGGCACCCCGCTGAGCTTCCTGCAGAACGTCGACCTCGAGTACGAGCGCAACGGCGAACGCTACGAGTTCCTGCGCTGGGGCCAGAAAGCCTTCGACAACTTCCGCGTCGTGCCGCCCGGCACCGGCATCTGCCACCAGGTGAACCTCGAATACCTGGCGCAGACCGTGTGGACGCGTAAGGACGAGACCTCGGGCGAGCTCTACGCCTATCCCGATACCCTTGTCGGCACCGACAGCCACACCACCATGGTCAACGGCCTCGCCGTGCTCGGCTGGGGCGTCGGCGGCATCGAGGCCGAGGCGGCGATGCTCGGCCAGCCCATCACCATGCTGATCCCCGAAGTCATCGGCTTCAAGCTGACCGGCAAGATCAACGAGGGCATCACCGCCACCGACCTGGTGCTCACCGTCACCGAGATGCTGCGCAAGAAGGGCGTGGTCGGCAAGTTCGTCGAGTTCTACGGCCCGGGCCTCGATTACCTCAGCCTCGAAGACCAGGCGACCATCGCCAACATGGCTCCTGAGTATGGCGCCACCTGCGGTTTCTTCCCGGTCGACTCGGACACCCTGACCTATCTCGAGACTTCCGGCCGCGATGCCGATCGCGTGGCGCTGGTGAAGGCCTATTCCGAGGCCCAGGGCATGTTCCGCACCACCGACAGCCCGGACCCGCTGTTCACCGATACCTTGTCGCTGGACCTCACCACGGTCGTCCCCTCGCTTTCCGGCCCGAAGCGCCCGCAGGACCGCGTCTCGCTGGTCGATGCGGCGCCGAAATTCGCCGAGGCGATGAAAGATCTGGCCGGCGGCCGCAAGGAGCGCACGGCGCTGCCCGAATCGAAGGACGAGGGCCGCTTCGTCGATGAAGGCGCCTCCGGCGTCGACGACATTCCGGAAGAGGCGACGCTGCCCGTGCGCGGCGAAAAGTATGGCCTCAATGACGGCCATGTGGTGATCGCCGCCATCACCTCGTGCACCAACACCTCGAACCCGAACGTCCTGATCGCCGCCGGCCTCGTCGCCCGCAAGGCACGCGCCAAGGGATTGACGTCGAAGCCGTGGGTGAAGACCTCGCTGGCCCCCGGCTCGCAGGTGGTGACCGATTACCTGAACGCTGCCGGCCTTTCGGCCGATCTCGACGCGCTCGGCTTCAACCTCGTCGGCTATGGCTGCACCACCTGTATCGGCAATTCCGGCCCGCTGCCGGAAGCCATTTCGGAATGCATCAACGCCAATGACCTCGTCGCCGCCTCGGTGCTCTCGGGCAACCGCAACTTCGAGGGCCGGGTGAACCCAGACGTGCGGGCCAACTACCTGGCCTCGCCGCCGCTGGTGGTCGCCTACGCCATTGCCGGTTCGATGAACAAGAACCTCGCGACCGATCCGCTCGGCACCGGTTCGGACGGCAAGCCAGTCTACCTCAAGGATATCTGGCCGACCAACCAGGAGATCGCCGACATCGTTCGCACGGTGATCACCCCCAAGATGTTCCTCGGCCGCTACTCCGACGTGTTCAAGGGCGACGAGAACTGGCAGGCCATCGCCGTCGACGGCGGCGAGACCTATCGCTGGAACTCGAGCTCCACCTATGTGCAGAACCCCCCGTATTTCGAGGGCCTGACCATGGAGCCGGCGCCGGTGACCGATATCCATGAAGCGCGCGTCCTCAGCCTCTTCCTCGACTCGATCACCACCGACCACATCTCGCCGGCCGGCTCGTTCAAGGCCGGCACCCCGGCGGGCAAGTACCTGGTCGAGCGCCAGGTGGCGCCCAAGGATTTCAACTCCTACGGCGCCCGTCGCGGCAACCACGAAGTGATGATGCGTGGCACCTTCGCCAATATCCGCATCAAGAACCAGATGGTGCCGGGCGTGGAAGGCGGCTTCACCAAGGGCCCGACCGGCGAGGTGATGGCGATGTACGACGCCGCCATGGCCTACCAGAAGTCGAACACCCCGCTGGTGATCTTCGCCGGCAAGGAATACGGCACCGGCTCGTCGCGTGACTGGGCTGCCAAGGGCACCCGGCTGCTCGGTGTCCGCGCCGTCATCGCCCAGAGCTTCGAGCGCATCCACCGCTCCAACCTGATCGGCATGGGCGTCTTGCCGCTGCAGTTCGCCGACGGCGAAAGCTGGCAGACCCTCAAGCTCGACGGCACCGAGACCGTCTCGATCGAGGGGCTGACCACGCTGACCCCGCGCTCCACCGTCAAGGTGAAGATCGTCCGCGCCGACGGCCGCATCGAGGAAATCTCGACCCGCTGCCGCATCGATACGGTCAACGAGCTCGAGTACTACCAGCACGGCGGCATCCTGCACTACGTGCTGCGCAATCTCGTCGCGGCGTAAACAGACGGCGCAGTCGGCGTCCCTCTCCCGCTTGCGGGGGAGGGTGCCGTCCGGAGGACGGTGGGGGGTGCCACAAACATTGGCCCTTGCCCATCCGCCCACCATTCGTGCTTGGGGCTCCCCCCTCCACCAGCTCCGCTGGTCCCCCTCCCCCGCAAGCGGGAGAGCTTCGCCCACTGCGGGCTCCAGCGCCTTCCCGCCCCCCTTTTCCCCATCACGCAAAGTCGCGCCGATTTGACTCGCGCAGGACCACCCGCCTGCCTACAAACGTCGCCATGTTTTTTCGTTCGATCCTTTGCGGCGTCTCCCTTTCGCTTGCCCTGATCGCCCCCAGCCTGGCCGGGGAGATAAAGCTTGCGCCCAAGGCGGTGCTGGAGCTGTTCACCTCGCAGGGTTGCAAGTCCTGCCCGAAGGCCGACGCCATGCTCGACGAGATGGGCAAGCGCCCCGACGTGGTGACGCTCGCCTACCATGTCGACTACTGGGACTATGTCGGCTGGGAAGATACCTTCGGCACCAAGGAAAACTCCGACCGTCAGCGCGACTACGCCGAAAGCTGGGGCTCCTCGCGCATTTTCACCCCGCAGCTGGTGGTGAACGGCAAGGGTGGCCTGAACGGCTCGAAGCGCGACGCGGTGAATGGCGCCTTGGGCGGCGCCAGCCTGCCGCTCGACGTCAAGCTCTCGGAAGCCACGGACAATATGCTGCAGGTCTCGGTCCCCGCCAAGGCCGGCGAGCCCGACGCGATGATCTGGCTCGTCACCTTCCTCGATCGCGCCGACGTCACCATCGAGCGGGGCGAGAATGAGGGCAAGCAGGTGGCCTATACGCAGATCGTCACCGGCCGCCAGGTGCTGGGGATGTGGAAGGCCGGTGCCGGCGCCGAGCTGACCCTGCCGCTCGCCGAAGTCCTGACTGGCCGCTCCAATGGCGCCGTCATCCTGCTCCAGCAGGATCACAACGGTCTGCCGGGCGCGATCGTCGGCGCCGCCAGCTTTACCCGCTAAGCACTTTGACGATTGACTGCACCGTACTAGCTCGGTGATTGCGCTCAATCCTGGCCCAACCACCGGCGTCATCCCCGCGAAGGCGGGGACCCAGTGCGATTTTTCAGCGTCAGCGGGTGATGCGGCGTCCCACCAGGTTCCCGCCTTCGCGGGAATGACGTCCATGATGAAGTCGAGACGTCTTCTTGTCCCGTGTCACGGCGCCTCGCCGCCATAACAAAACTCCCGCCAGCTTGCGCAGGCGGGAGGAGAATGACTGTGCATGTATAGAGGCGGCCGGCAAACGAGCATCGTGGTTTGGGGGCTCGGTCAGCCCGCTTGCCGGCCACTGGAGGCAATGGAGATAAGGTGCCGGGTCAATCTGGCGCCAACTGGGAGGGATTGTGACCGAAATAGGGATTTTGCATTAACGTTTGCGGCAGATGCGTACTGCCCGGGGTCCATGCCGACCGTTGCATCCGACCGGCTTGCCAAGCGTTGCGAATGACGCGATCATGACAGCGAGGTGACGAGGCCGATCAATGGTGGACGAACCCGAGCAGTCTGGATCAGGGCTACTCATCGATTTCGCGGCAGCCGCGAGCCCTGGTCCCGCCGAACTTCAGCCGGCCAATCACAACCGCTTCGTGCCGGCGGTCACCTTCGACCGCAAGGAACTCCAGACCATCCTCAACCTCTATGGCCGCAAGGTCGTGGATGGCGAATGGCGTGACTACGCCATCGACTTCCTCCGCGACCGCGCCCTGTTCTCGATCTATAAGCGCGCTTCCGAGCGCCCGCTCTACGTGGTCGAGAAGAATCCGAAACTCCGCCTCAAGCAGGGCCAGTACATGGTGCTGAGCCAGGAGGGCCGCATCCTGAAACGCGGCCACGACCTCACCACGGTATTGCGCGTACTGGAACTCGCGCTGGTCAAATGATCAGCATTCGCCCGGCCGTGCCGGCAGATGCCGCGGCGATGAGCGCGGTGCTCACCGCCTCGATCCGCGATCTCTGCACCGCCGACCACCGCGACGATGCCGAAATCCTTGCCGGCTGGCTGCGCAACAAGACGCCCGAGATGGTGCTGAAGATGCTCGAACGCCCCGGTGCGCTGTTCCTCGTCGCCGAGCACGATGGCGAGATCGCCGCTGTCGGCTGTCTCACCGGCGCCGACGAGATCGGCCTCAACTACGTCGCCCCCACTCACCGCTTCGCTGGCGTCAGCAAGACCCTGCTGGCCGCGCTCGAGCAGCGCATCCGCCAGTCCGGCGCCAGCCATGCCAAGCTCACCAGCACTGGCACCGCCCACCGCTTCTACCTCGCCAATGGCTGGCAGGATGCCGGCCCCGCCGAAGCCGACCGCGGCATGCTCTGCTATCCGATGGAGAAACGGCTCTAGCCAGGTTTGCGCGGACGGGGGTGAACACCTAGTTTGGTGTGCCCCTAAGTGGCCACCTGAAGCCTGCCGTCTGCTGCTAACGACCTCAGACAGCCCTACAGCCCCTTCTGCAGGTGCACGATATCCAGCCAGCGGTCGAACTTGTACCCCACCGCCTCGTAGCGCCCGACATGGCGGAAACCGGCTTTCTCGTGCAGCCGCACCGAGTTGGCGCGTTCGGCGGTGATCACCGCGATCATCTGCTTGAAGCCGGCAGCGCGGCTCTGCGTCATCAGCTCGTCGAGCAACCGCCCGCCAACCCCCTGCCCCACCGCATCCTGCCGCAGATAGATCGAATCCTCACAGGTAAAGCGATAGGCCGCGCGTGGCCGGTAGAACGAGGCATAGGCATAGCCCATGACCTCGCCGTCGCGCTCGGCGACGATCAGCGGGTGGCCGAGCGCCTTGAGCTTGCCGAAGCGCTCCGCCATCTCGGTCTCGGACGGCACTTCGGTCTCGAAGGTGATCACCGTCTCCTCGACATAAGGCCGGTAGATTGCGGTGATCGCGGGCACGTCGGACCAGGCAAAAGGGCGGAAGACGACGTCGGGCATCAGAAACTCACGGCAAACGAAGGGGCCGCGATCTTGATAGATCGCGGCCCCCGAAACTTCCAATCAGACTTGCTGATGCCTTCTATCAGTCACGCTTTCCAACCAGAAAAGTCTCACAACTCTTCCTGAAAGCGCTCGGCAATTATTCCCGGTTACCGAACAGGCGCAGCAGCATCAGGAACAGGTTGATGAAGTCGAGGTAGAGCGAAAGCGCACCCATCACCGCGGACTTCTGCAGCACCTCGGCGCCGAGGCCCTCGTCATAGCTCTCCTTGACCTTCTGCGTGTCGTAGGCAGTGAGACCCACGAAGATCAGCACGCCGATCGCCGAGATGGCGAAGTCGAGCATGCTCGAAGCAAGGAAAATGTTGACGATCGAGGCGATGATCAGGCCGATCAGGCCCATGATCAGGAAGTTGCCGATGCTGGTGAGGTCACGCTTGGTGGTGTAGCCGTAAAGGCTCATTGCACCGAACGTGGCCGCCGAGATGAAGAACACCTTGGCGATCGAGGCATCGGTATAGACCATGAAGATCGACGAGAGGCTGAGGCCCATGACGGCCGCAAACACCCAGAACAGCAGCTGCGCGGTGGCGCCCGAGAGCCTGTTGATGCCGAAGCTCAGCACCAGCACGAACGCGAGCGGCGCAAACATGATGACCCACTGCAGCGGCGAGGCGTAAATCAGCGAGCCCCACTGGGTGACCAGCGTCCCGTTGGCCAGCTGGCCTACCGCCTGCGACGGATCGGTGGTCGTGGACCAGGCATTGGCGAAGTAGGCGACCACACCGGTCACCACCAGGCCGATACCCATATAGTTGTAGACCTTCAGCATATAGCTGCGCAGGCCCTCATCGATGGCCGCGGCGGTTCCGGCCCGCTGAGCGGCGATAGTCGGACGGTCGAATTCAGCCATGACGAATAAATCCCTTTCCTGGCGACGTGACGGGCGCTCCTCCGAGCCTCTGCCGTCGATCACACAATATGAGGGCGAGCCCCGCACAATACAAGACGTCCAGACCTCACCTTAACGTTCCCTAATGTCGCAGTTCTTCAACGCTTTATCCGCGCCTCTTCGCCTCACGAGACAGGCACCCCCTGCATTGCATGCCGGCTGTCTTGCAGCAGCCATCCAGCGTCGCTAGGTTCGGGATGTAGATGGGCGCGAATCACGCGTTCGTCGCGGCAAAGGGAGGGTCACATGCCCAGGCTCTTTACCGGAATCGAGGTCCCGCCAGAGGTGGGGCTGGCCCTGTCGCTGAAGCGCGGCGGCCTGTTCGGTGCCCGCTGGATCGACACCGGCAACTATCACATTACCTTGCGCTTCATCGGCGATGTCGATCACCATGTGGCGAGCGAAGTCACCGACATGCTCGACCGGCTGGCCGACAGCGAGGCCTTCACCATCAAGCTGGACCACCTCGGCTCGTTCGGCGGCAATACGCCGCGCGCCTTGTTTGCCGGCTGCTCGACCAATGCCGCCCTGCTGCGGTTGCAGGCAGCGCAGGAGCGGGTGCTGCAGCGCTGCGGTCTTGCGCCCGAGGGCCGGAAATTCGTGCCGCACGTGGCGCTCGCCCGGCTGCGCGGCGTTTCCGCCGAAGAGGTGGCGCGCTTCATCGCCTTTTCCGGCCGCTTTACCCCGCTGGAGTTCAAGGTCGGCCGCTTCGTTCTGTTCTCATCGCGGGATTCGGTCGGCGGCGGGCCCTATCTGGTCGAGCAGACCTACCCGCTGGCGGCTTGAGACGGGGCCTGCCGTTAACGCTTCCTTCACCATGCGGGCCCAAACAGGATTTTCGGCGATTTGGCGCGTCAAATTGCCGACACGATTGCCGCTAAGGTCGCCACTAACTCAAAATGCGCGGCCGGTTTGAGACCCTGGTAACCATACCGTGGCACCATGCTCGGCGCTGGTTGCGCAACTTCAAGGATGTTAGGGCGATGACATCATCTCGTTTGGCATTGGCTGCCCTGGTTGCCGGAAGCGTCTGCTTCGCACTGGCGGCCACACCTGCCGGCGCTCAGGAAATCAAGCAGCTCGGCACGTTCAAGTCGTGGACCGCCTGGACCGGCTCGGACGCCAATGGCCCCATGTGCTACATCTCGGCCCAGCCGGAAGACTGGAGCCCCAAGGAAGTGAATGGCAGCCCGGTACGGCGCAGCCCGATCCACTTCCTGGTGATCAACCGCAAAGGGCTCGGCACCAAGAACGAAGTGCAGACCCAGGTCGGCTACCCCTTTGCCGCCAATGCCAATGTCACCGCGACGGTCGACGGCAAGACCTTCCCCATGGTCACCGAGGGCGAGGCCGCCTGGCTGGCCGTCGAGGCCGACGAGGCGACCTTCGTCGAAGCGCTGAAGGCGGGCACCAAGCTCACCGTCAACGGCACCTCGCAGAAGGGCAACAAGATGTCCGACAGCTACAGCCTGTCGGGCGTTACCGCTGCACTGGGCGAAATCAGCAAGGCCTGCACCTGAAAGCTCGACACGAGGGCGTGAACTTCACGCCTTCCTGAGCGTTCGGCGATTGATGCCATCAGGCTTTGCCTGCTACCAACCGCCAACCCTTCGAGGCCCCGCTTATGAACTTCCGCGCTCTCCCGGTCATCGCCACGCTGCTCGTCCCCGCCTTGTCGGGTGCGGCCATGGCGCAGTCGGTCAAGCTGCTCGGCGAGTTCCGCGACTGGACTGCCTACACCGCCACCGAGGCGACCGGCCCGGTCTGTTTCGCCCTGTCGAAGCCCACCGAAGTGTCGCCCAGTCCGGACGAGTTCACCGAGGCCTGGCTTTACCTCACCAACCGGCCGGCCGAGAGCGTCCGCAACGAGCTGAACCTCGTCGCCGGCTTCATGTTTGCACCCGACACCCCGGCGACCGCCACGGTCAGCGGCCAGAGCTTCGAGCTCTTCACCGACAAGGACGCCGCCTGGCTGCTCAACCCCAGCGAAAACGACAACCTCGCGGGCGCGCTGCGGGCCGGCTCGACGGTGGTCATCGAAGGCACCAGCGACAAGGGCATCCGCATCGTCGAGACCTTCTCCCTGTCAGGCGCCACTGCCGCCAGCCGCGCTATCGAAAGCTGCACCGGCTAAGCTCATCGATCCGTCTGCCCACGCCGCCGCCGCCCGCAGCACGCAAGCCAGCCTCCCGCCCCCGTGTTTTGCGCAAACTTTGCGACTATGTTACAGGCCGCGCCCTAAGGAGCGTGGTCAGGGAAAGTTGTGAGACTATTCCTTCTCGACCGCGCGACCACCAAGCATGCGCACGCTGAGAGAGCCGCCCGCACATGAGTATCGCCCTCGACCTCGATCATCACGCCAGTCCGAAGCCCTTGGCCGACCGCCCGAAATCCGGTCGGACGTCGCTGGTCGGCCTGATGAAGCCTGAGTTGCGCGACACCCTGATGGGCATCGGCCTCGACGAGCGCGAGGCGAAGATGCGCGCGTCGCAGCTGTGGAACTGGATCTACCACAACGGCGTCACCGATTTCGACCGGATGACCAATATCCAGAAGGGTTTTCGGCAAAAGCTCGCTGATGCCTTCCTGCTCGACCGCCCCGAGATCGTCACCGAACAGATCTCGATCGACGGCACCCGCAAGTGGCTGTTCCGTTTCCGCGCCCCCAGGAACCCGCTGCTGCCGCCGGTCGAAGTCGAGACCGTCTACATTCCCGAGGAAGACCGCGGCACGCTCTGTGTCTCCTCCCAGGTGGGTTGCACGCTCACCTGCTCGTTCTGCCACACCGGCACGCAGAAGCTGGTGCGCAACCTCACCGCCGGCGAGATCCTCGGCCAGATTCTGATGGCGCGCGAGCGGCTGGGCGATTTCCCCGGCGGCGTGCGCCCCAATGACGGTGGCCTCGTGCCGGCGCCGCGTGGCTCCGGTGGTTCGGAAGGCGACAGCCGCGCCATCACCAACGTGGTGATGATGGGCATGGGCGAGCCGCTCTACAACTACGACAACGTCAAGCAGGCGTTGCTGATCGCCTCCGACGAAGCCGGCATTTCGCTGTCGAAGCGCCGCATCACGCTTTCGACCTCGGGCGTCGTGCCGTTCATCGAGCCGACCGGCCGCGAGATCGGCGTCATGCTGGCGATCTCGCTCCACGCCGTGCGCGACGAGCTGCGCGACATGCTGGTGCCGATCAACAAGAAGTATCCGCTCAAGGAGCTGATCCAGGCCTGCCGCGATTACCCCGGCCTTTCCAATGCCCGCCGCATCACCTTCGAATACGTGATGCTCAAGGACATCAACGATTCCGATGCCGATGCGCGCGAGCTGGTGCGGTTGCTGGCCGGCATTCCGGCCAAGATCAACCTGATCCCGTTCAACCCCTGGCCGGGCACCAACTACGATTGCTCGAGCTCGTCGCGCATCGAGCGCTTCGCCGACATCGTCAACAATGCCGGCTATGCCAGCCCGGTCCGCACCCCGCGCGGCCGCGATATCTTCGCGGCATGCGGGCAGCTGAAGAGCGAAACCGAGCGGCTGACCAAGAAAGAGCGCGACGCGCTCACCGCCTGAGGCGCGAGGGTCTGGCATCAAGCGGGTGCGCGCCGCCGGGCGGGCACGAAAAGCACGGCCGCACCGGCGAGGCAGAGGCCTGCGCAGACCGAAAAGATCGACCAATAGCCGAATGCTTCGGCGAACAGGCCCGTGCCCAGCCCCGATAGCAGGCCGCCGGCGCTCATGGTGTTGCCGAACAGCGCCGAGGCGACGCCGGCCCGGCCGGGCAGCAGTTCCTGCACGTAAGCCATCCCGACGACGCTGAGGATCCCGATTCCGGCAGCGCGCAGAATCTGCCCCAGATAGAGAGACAGCAGGGTCGGCCAGACGATCGCCATGATGAAATAGCCGGCAAACAGCAGGAAACCGAAAGCCAGCAGACCGACACTGGCCTTGCGCATCGGGCGGATGACGAACAGCCCCATCACCAGCACCTCGAGTGCCGCGCACAGGCTGAACAGCAGTCCCACATCGGTTTCGGTGCCGAGCTCACGGGCAACCACGATCGACATGGCGTTCGAGCCCATGAACATCGAGGTGTGGAAAGCCGTCATGGCGATGACTGCCGGCGCTGCGGCCAGTACCACGCCGAGCGTGATCTTCTGCCGCTCTTCGGTCGCTGCAGGGACCACTTTGATCCGGCTCGCGAACACCACCACCAGAGCCAGCGCCGAGAGCAGCGCCGCGCCCACATAGACGCCGGTAAAGCTCCAGCCTGCCACCAGCGCCGCGCCGATCGCCGGCCCGATGGCCCAGCTCAGCGACGAGGCGACCCTGAGGCTTGCCATGCCGCGCGACACGGTCTCGCCGCCGACCCGGTCGAGATAGCCCTTGGCCATGGCGAACATCAGCGCAAACGAGGCCGAGCTCGGCCCGAACAGAGCAACTGCAACCGCGATCAGCATCCAGCTCTGCGTCAGCGCCGCGCACAGCCCGAACGCGACGACCTTGGCTCCCAGCGAGACGATCAACGGCCAGAGCACCGGCCGCCGGTCGTGCAGGTGCCCGAACACCGTCGTCACCGCAATGCCGGAGATCGCCGACAGGGTCAGGAACGCACTGAGCTCCAGCGGGCTCATGCCGATCTTTTCTACCGCCAAAAGCGCCATGTAGCTGAACCCGACCGCCTCGGCGAGCACCGAGCAGAGGATCGCCAGCAGTGCCGGCGTGAACGATGGCACCTTGAACAGCGCAAGGCTGGAGCTGAGCGACACGGCGGAACCTCGTCACGCCCATTGGCGTGAGTTGAAGGGCGAGACGGCGGGGTGATACAACTAACTGGCCCGCCACGGCGCGGCAACCACGGCGCGGTGCCCTCCGGCACGTCTGATCCGGCCTGTCTCGGAGCGTTTTCAGGAGAAGTTGTGACACTTCTCCGGTTCGAAAGCGCGACAAACGGGAATGCTGGTGACGCCTCCCTTCATCGGAGCCCAGCCATGCCCATCCAGATCAAGCGTATGCAACCCGGCGACGAACTCGACATTGCCGAGGTTGCGCCCGACGTGTTCGACGAACCGATCCATCCCGAGCGGCTTGAAGCCTACCTGCTCGAGCCCGGCCACCTGATGCTGCTCGCCTTCGACAATGGCGTGGTGGTCGGCCAGTGCGCCGCCGTCATCCACCGCCACCCCGACAAGGTCACCGAGCTCTATATCGACGAGGTCGGCACCGCCTCGACCCATCTGCGCCAGGGCATCGCCACCCGCATGGTCGAAGCGATGTTCGCCTGGGGCCGCGAACTCGGCTGCCGCGAAGCCTGGCTCGGCACCGAACTCGACAACCTCGAGGCCAACGGCCTCTACACCAAGGTCGGCGGCAAGGGCGAGAAGATGATCTACTACGAGTTCGAGCTTTGAGCAGAGCGATCGCTGGTGCGGGCCGCCCCCACCCCTTAATCCCTCCCCGCAAGCGGGGAGGGAAACGATAGAACCGCGATACTGGTGTGAGGGTCTCCCTCCCCCTTGCGGGGAGGGGACAGGGGTGGGGGCAGCCGGCACCGGGGCCGGTGCTTCGTCTGCTACCCTCACTCCTCGCCGCGCAGCCACTCCAGCTTGTGCCGGCCCTGGCCGGGATCGCCCAGCAGTTGCGCCAACGCCGGCAGCAGGATTCGCAGCTCGCCCTCGAGCGTGAACGGCGGGTTGACGAGGATCATCCCTGAGCCATGCAGCCGCGGCGGGTTGGAGGCCGGGCGGATGCTGAGTTCGGCTCTGAGCATCCTCGTGATGCCGGTATCGCGCAGCGCCGAGATGAAGTCGTGCACGGCCCGGGTGTCCTTCAGCGGATACCACAGTGCGTAGACGCCGGTGGCGAACTTGCCGTGCGCCTTGACCAGCCCATCGACCAGCCGCTCGAACTCGCCGCGCTCCTCGAACGGCGGATCGACCAGCACCAGGCCGCGCTTCTCCTTGGGCGGCACATGGGCGTTGAGCGACAGCCAGCCATCGAGATGGATCACCCGCACCTGCACATCGCCCTCGAACAGCTTGCCCAGCCGCTCGGCATATTCGGGGTGCAGCTCCAGCGCCGACAACCGATCCTGCGGCCGGAACAGTTTTCGGACCAGGAGCGGTGAGCCCGGATAGGTCTCGAGCTTATCGTTGGGATTCAGCTCGGCGATCACCTTGAGATAGGGCTCGGCCAGCACCTGCGCCTTCTGCGGCAGCCCGCCCTGCAGCAGCTTGCCGATGCCGTCGGCCCACTCCGGCGAGCGCTTGGCGATCGCGCCGGTGAGGTCGTACCTGCCGATCCCGGCATGGGTATCGATCACCCGGAACGCCGCATCCTTCTTCTTCAGGTACTCGACCAGCCGGGTGACGATGAGATGCTTCATCACATCGGCAAAATTTCCGGCGTGGAAGGCGTGCGAGTAATTCAATGTCTTGCCTGTGCGGTGAGGATGGTTGCGGCGAATGCCGTAAAGATCGCGGCAAAGCTCCAGTTCAGCGCGCGCTCCACCCACTTCGAACGCCGGAACGCCGCAGCCAGCCTTTCGGCGGCAAACACGATCAGGAAGCCGAGCGGGATCGACAGCACCACGAACTGCGCTCCGAGGAACAACAGTTTGCCTGCCGCGGCCGGATCATGCGCTTCGACGAACTGCGGCAGGAAGGTCACGAAGAACAGCACCACCTTGGGGTTGAGCAGGTTGATGCCGAGCCCGGTGGCAAAGCTCTGCCACAGCGTCGGCACTTTCTTTGCCGCCTCGGTGAGCCGCAGCCCGCCGCCATGGGCGATCGCCTGCCAGGCCAGCCAGATCAGGTAGACCGCCCCGGCAAGCTTCAGCGCCATGAACAGCGGCGGTGCGGCGAGGATCAGCACCGAAATACCGAAGGCGACCAGCGTGGTATGCACCATGATGCCGGCCATCGCCCCGAACATTGCCGCCAGCCCATGCGCCCGGCCATAGTTGATGGCGCGGCTCATCTGCAGCGCCATGTCCGGGCCGGGCGTGATCATCAAGACGAAGGTGGCGACGGCAAAGGCCAGCATCACCGGCAGGTCGGGAATGAAATCGGGCATGGCGCAACACCTGTGGGTTCACCCGTCTTTGACACGACGTTAGCCGGCTTGCCAGCCCCATCGCCGACGCGGCACAACGGGTCATGTCCACGTCGCTGGTTTTCCCGATCGCTGCCGATGCCCTGCCACGGGTCGCGGCGCTGGCCTATCGCATCTGGCCCGAAGCCTTTGCCGGCATCCTGCCGGCCGACCGCATCCCCGGCATGCTCGCCGAGATCTATGCGCTCGAAACGCTCGAGGCCGACATCGCCGAGCGCGGCCACCAATATTGGCTCGCCACCTATGACGGCGGCGACGTCGGCTTCGCTTCGGCCTACCGCGCCGATGGCCGGGTCTGGATCAAGAAGCTCTATTTGCTTGCCGAAACCCGCGGGCTGGGCCTCGGCAAGGCGCTGATCGCCACCGCCCACGCCCATTTCGGTGCCGCGCTGCCCCTCGCTCTCTACGTCAATGACGGCAACGCTTCCGCCATCGCCTTCTACCGCTCGCAGGGGTTCGAGGTGGAACGGCATGTGCCGGTGCAGATGGGGCCGTACCAGTTCACCGACTATGTGATGGTGAAGCCGGGCAACACTGGAACCGCGAGCCCGGTGGCTGTGGCCCCCCACCCTTGATCCCTCCCCGCAAGGGGGAGGGAGACGCATACTGAGATGTCCGTGTGAGGGTCTCCCTCCCCCTTGCGGGGAGGGGACAGGGGTGGGGGTCAACCCGCACCGGCTTCAGAGCGTCCTTCGACCTGCCTCGCCCCGGCTCAAGCAAAAGCAATCGCAGCCCCGGCGATGGGCGACCGCTTCCTGCTGCGTATGCAAATGCGTGTTACTGCGTGGCCAACCGCTAGGCATTTCTTGCCGGTCGGCGCGTCGGCTTCTTGCTGATTTGCGCACTAACGCCTAGCAAAGCTGATCTTTAGTTCTCATTAACCATAAAATACTGACACTTCAGGCCAGTTTCATCGCGTACCCGGAGTAGAGTCATGCGAGTACTTGCCGTAGCAACTACCCTCGGCCTGTTGGCGGGTATCGTGCCTGCCTCGGCCCAGTCCGTTAATCTCGACTTCACCGGCACCGTTATTCCCGGCTGCACCCTCAGCGCCGGCGATGGCGGCACCCTCGGCCTCGACTACTCGACCGGCACGACGCTTGGCTCCGAGGAGGCCGGCGGCGACGCCGCCCACGTAACGATCCTCTCGATCGGCGCCAACACGCTGACGGTCGGTGCCCCCACCCGCACCGGCCAGGCTGGCGGCTATGTCGCGACGGGCGAGGCGATCGAGGTGAGCTATACCGGCGCCACCGGTCTCTCCTCGATCACGCAGGCCTATACGCCCAGCCAGACGACAAATCCCATCACCACCATCGCCGCATCGGTGCTGACGGTGCACAACCGCATCACCAATCCGAACGGCTTTCCGAATGGCAACTACTCCACGCGGACGGTCGTCACATGCGCCCCGTGAGCCGGCTCGGCGCCAGAGTTGTCGCCTTGGCGGCCACGTTGGCGCCGCTGCCAGGGCTCGCCTGCTCCATCAGCCTGCCGGCATCGGGCACGCTCAGGAACTCGATGAGCAACACCGTGCTCGGCTCGCAGGTCAACGGCAACACGCCGGCGACGGTGACCATGGTGCTGCCGCTGCTCTCTGGCGTCTCGGTGACCGTCAATGCGCCGACGGTCATCCAGTCCCCTCCCGGGTACAACGCCGCGATGGAAACCCGCGAGGTCGCCTACACCGCCGCGGTGATCGGGCTGATCCAGCTGGCCAACCAGGGCTACACCAGCGCGGCCACCAACTTTTCGACCGGACTGCTCGGCGCCGTCACCCTGACCATGACCGTGCACAATCGGGTCAACAATCCCAACGGCTTTGCCCCCGGCACCTACACCACGAGGACCCTCGTCACATGTCACCCCTGAAGGCCGGCATTGCACCGCTGCTTTTGACGCTTGGGCTGGCGATTACCGCCCCGGCGCTCGCCCAGTCCCTGTCGCCGCTGGAAAAATCCGGTCTCACCCCATCGGATCGCAAGGCGTTCCGGCTGCAGGTCGGCAACCCCTACGAGCGGCGCATGACCTTCGCGCTGCTGCCGATGCTGCCCGATTACGCAACCTCGGCCAAAGGTGTGGTGGTCAAACCGGCCGAACTCACCCTGGGCCCCGGTATTACCCGCAACATCATCGTGACGTTCGACATCGATCCAGCAAAAAAGGAGCGGACAATTGCGCTCTGTGTCATGCCCAAGGCCATTGATAGCCCGATCCTTCCGCGCGTGTGTGGTCTCTATACTGGCCGCATGGCCGGTCGCGGCAGCTGACGGCTTGCTGCTGCCGCCCCCTCCGGTCGGGCCCGGCGGCGAGGATTCGATCACCACCTCCGAAGGGGTGCGCTGCAGCCAGTCGATCAACTCGTCGGGCGGCTACCTCGATCTCGGCATCGCCGGCGGCGATCTGTCGAGTGCCTACTCCAATTCCGGCTATGGCAACGACGATGATGGCGCGCCGCAAAGCGCTGTCGCCTATGCCCGCGTCATCATCCCGCTCGGCGAGGCCCCGACCCGGCTCAACTGCGCCCGCCTCTACGAACTCGAAATCCAGAAGCTGAAAGCTGAAATCGAGATGCTGAAAGTGGGGTTGGAATAGCGGCGCCTCGGCTTAAAACCATCTTAACTGCGCTTCGCTAGCGTTCCCCGCTGATTATAGGATTTTGAGGGGGCCTGATCAGAAGTGAAGGCGCTATCGGCCGATTCCGCTCGTAAAGCCGCCGATGCGTTGCTGCTCGATGCTGCACTGCAATCGGTCCCCTACGGCTTCTGCGTCTGGTCGCCCGAATTCAAGCTGGTGATGTTCAACCAGCATTACCTCGATATTTACGGCTTCTCGGCCCGCCGCGTCCGCAAGGGCATGACCCTCGAAGCGGTAGTGAAGCTGTCCGCCGAGATGGGCAACCACCCCGACCAGTCGCCCGAAGAATTCCTCGCTGCCTACAAGTCGGAACTGCTGGCCAATCGTGGCGGCGCCCGCTCCAAGGTGCGCGAGCGCGTGGCTGGCGAGCGCTGGCTGGAGACGGCGCACGTCTATTCGCCCGGCCTCGGTTGGGTCATCACCCACGAGGACGTCACCGAAGAGATCGCCTCCTCCGAGATCATCCAGAAGCGCAAGCGCGAACTCGAGCGCCAGAACATCCGGCTCGATGCGGCGGTCAACAATATCAGCCAGGGCCTGTGCATGTACGACCTCAAGGGTCGCCTGGTGATCTGCAATCAGCCCTACCAGCGCATCTACAACCTGCCCGAGCACCTGCTGAAGCCCGGCACGCAGCTCGACGATATCCTCGGCCACCTGTTCGACGAGGGCATGCAGGCAGGCGCCAACCGCGAGGATTATATCCGCTGGCGTCGCGAGGTGATCGCCCGCGGCGAGTACGGCAAGAACATCCACGAACTGAACGGCCGCACCATCATGATGCAGCACCATCCGATGAAGGATGGCGGCTGGGTCACCACGCACGAGGACATTACCGAGCAGCGCCAGCAGGAAGAGCGGATCCGCCACCTCGCCCGCCACGACGCCCTGACCCAGCTGCCCAACCGGGTGCAGTTTCTCGAGGAGATGGCCGGTACCGAGCCCGGCCTCGCGCGCGGCGAACACATTGCAGTGCTCTGCATCGACCTCGACCACTTCAAGGCCGTCAATGACACGCTCGGCCACTCGCTGGGCGACAAGCTGCTGCAGCAGGTTTCGGCGCGCCTGTGGGGCGCCACCCGCGAGAACGACCTGCTGGCCCGGCTCGGCGGCGACGAATTCGCGCTGCTGCTGCGTGGCGTCGATAAGCCGGCGGAGGCCGCGGCCATTGCCGAACGCATCGTCAAAGCCATGGCCAACCCCTTCACCATCGATGGCCACCAGCTGGTGATCGGCACCTCGGTCGGCATCGCCATGGCACCACAGGATGGCGAGACCTCGGAGATCCTGATGAAGAACGCCGACCTGGCGCTCTACAAGGCCAAGAACGAGGGCCGCTCGACCTACCACTTCTTCGAATCCGGCATGGATGCGGCGATCCAGAAGCGGCGCAGCATCGAAGCCGGGCTCCGGCTGGCGCTGGCCAAGGGCGAACTGCGCCTGGTGTTCCAGCCGCTGGTGGGGCTGAAGGAGAACCGCATCACCTGTCTCGAGGCGCTGTTGCGCTGGGACACTGGCGAGCGCGGCACCATCTCGCCCACCGAGTTCATCCCCATCGCCGAGGAAACCGGGCTGATCGTCCAGATCGGCGAGTGGGTGCTGCGCGAGGCCTGCCGTACTGCCGCCGGCTGGCCGGCCGGCGTCCGTGTCGCGGTGAACCTCTCGCCGGTGCAGTTCAAGAACAAGCGGCTGTTCGAAACGGTCGAGGCGGCTTTGCGCGATACCGGCCTGCCGCCGACCCGGCTCGAGCTCGAGATCACCGAGTCGCTGCTGCTCTCGGACAACGAGCCCACCCTCAAGACCCTGCACAAGCTGAGGGCGCTGGGCGTGCGCATCTCGATGGACGATTTCGGCACCGGCTATTCTTCGCTGAGCTACCTGCGCAGTTTCCCCTTCGACAAGATCAAGATCGACCGCTCGTTCATGCGCGATCTGAAATCGAAGGGCGACAGCCTTGCCATCATCAAGGCGGTGATCGGGCTCGGCCAATCACTCGGCATGTCGACCACCGCCGAGGGCATCGAGACCGAAGAGCAGCTGAGCGCAGTGCGCGACCAGGGCTGCAACGAAGTGCAGGGTTTCCTGTTCTCGCCGCCGGTCAGCGCCCAGGCCGTGGCCGAGATGCTGGCCGATGAGGGCCAGCAGCGCCCAAAACTCCGCCGCGTCTCGTAGTTTTTTGGCTTCGCCTGCTCACGCGTTGCTGCCTGGCGGCAACTGACTCATGTACCGCCGCCTGCCGGCGCATGATCAGAAGGACCATCCCATGCCGTTCCGCCCCTCGGAGACCTGCCTCGTCTATCACTCCGCCGATCTCGATCGCACCGCACGCTTTTATCGCGAGGCCTTCGACATCGACTTCGAGAAGCGCGGCAGCGGCCGCGACGCCTTCCTGTTCGCCCGCCTCGGCCCGGATTTCTCCATCAGCTTCAACCAGGGGCAGCCCGAGGTGGGCAAGAGCCCGATCATGACCTTCACCCTTGCCGATGGCGGCATCGCCGATGCGGTGTCGGCGCTGGCGGCCAACGGCGCCACCATCGTCGCCCCGGTCGGTGCCGCCCCGCAAGGCCACGGCGCCGTGCTGCTCGACCCTGACCGGCACCGGCTCGGCCTCTACCAGCCGGCAAGCAAGCCGCTGTCGCTGCGCTGACCGTTTCGCCGAAGCTATTGCGAGCGTCGCCCGGCCTTGGCACCTTCCGCGCGGGAGGATCGGATCGTGCGACGAGCGACCTATGAGCAGCTGCTGGTGGCGGCGCGACGGCATTCCCGCCGCGCCGACGAGGCCGACGATCTGGTGCAGGAGGCACTGCTCGAGGCGATCAAGGCCGGCCGCACCGACTTCGAGACCGCGCTCACCATTCGTTGGCTGGGCGGCGTCATCCGCAACAAGGCTCGCCTCGCCGCCCGCGGCGCCGGCCGCCGCCGCCTTCGCGATACCGCCTGGCATGAGACCCGTACTGCACCGCCAATCGGTGACGACACCCCGGTCGCGACCCTGCTGAGCGGCCTGCCGCCAGCATTGAAATCCGTCGCCGCCCTGGCGCTCAGCGGTCATGATCGCCGCGAGATCGCCTACCTGCTGCGGCTCGACGATGTGACGCTGCGCCAGCGCATCTCAACCCTCGGCAAGCGCCTGCGGGCTGCCGGGCTCGAGTTGCCCGCGGGCACGCCCGGCCTCGGTCTCAATCTCGCTTACGGCCGCATCCGAGACGCCTTGCTGCCCGCCCTGCTGCGTGAAGGCGGGGTATTCGCTTCGCACGATCCGGATGGTCACCTGTTCATCGTGCGGCGGGCACCGCAGCGCTAGGCGGTCAGGATTCTTCGCCGCCCTTGCTCACATTGCGCCTTTCGGCGGCAACCAGTCATGTAACCACCCATCAGGAGCCAAGATCATGATTCCGAAACCGCATCGCGCCAGCACCGTCTACTACGTCGCCGACATCGCCCGCACCGAGCGCTTCTACAACGAGACGCTCGGCATCGAACTGGCCCGCATGGAGGGCGCCGAGCCCTATTGGCTGCAAGGTTCGCTCGACAAGGGGCTCGAGATCATCTTCTTTCAGATGGACGGCTCGCGCGGCAGCTCGCCGGCGCTGATCTTCGACCTGGCCGAAGGCGGCATCGACGATGTGGTGGCGGCGCTCGTCGCCCAGGGCGTCACCATCGTCACCCCGGTGAGCGAGGCACCCGGCGGCTGGAGCGCTGACTTTCTGGATCCGGATGGCTTTGGCCTCGGGCTCTACCAGTCGGGCGACAAACCGCGATCGCGGAAGGGCTGAGCGCCGACCCAGATGACCGCGAGGTGCGCGCGCAAACGTGCGCGCACCTGATCTGTTCCCGGAAATGTTAGGCAAATCAACGTGATGGCTCTGGCCGATCACAAGCGCCGCGGCGCTGAAACTCTCCCTCTCCACCCCCGTAGCTGATCACAGCGTCGTAATCGAAACGCGTGAAGCCTCGCTTCGCGAGATGGAGAAATCTTATGCTCGTTCACTATGACCGCAGCCGCAGGCGGCTGCTGAAGTGGTCTGCCGCATCGGCGGCCGGTGTCGCCCTTTCGGGCGTCATTATGCCGAACTTCGGCATCTCCGCCGCGCTCGCAGCCGACCTGGGCGAGGGCGATGTCGGCGTCCTGAACTATGCCTACGCGCTCGAGCAGCTCGAAGCCGCCTTTTACACCATGGTTGTCGACAGCCCCTATGCCGACATCAACGATGACGAGAAAGCCATCCTTACCGATATCCGCGATCATGAAGTCGAACACCGCGATTTCCTCAAGGAAGCGCTGGCAGCCGGCGCCATCCCGGACCTCGAGGTGGATTTTTCCGCCGTCGATTTCACCAGCCGCGACAGCGTGCTGGGTACCGCAATGGTGTTCGAGGATCTCGGCGTCGGCGCCTATAACGGGGCCGGCAAGCTGCTCGAGAATGCCGATTACCTGCTCAACATGAACAGCGTCTCGTTCGCCGGCGACGATGTCGTCGACAAGAACGGTCTCGACGTGGCCTACGCGCCCACCGAGGTGCTGCCTAAGGCGGATCCGTTCATCAAGACCGACGTCACCGCCAACGCGTTCATGTGAGGAGAGACAAGATGACGCTCAACCAGAACACGCTCCTCTCCGGCGTCGACCCGGAGATCACCGAACGGCTCGTCGCCAACCGCCGCGAGTTCTTCCGGTCGTCGGCGCTCAAGCTCGGCGCCCTTGCAAGCGCACCGCTGCTGCTCGCTGCGGCGTCGCAGCAGGCATTCGGCCAGGATCTTCCCGCCGAAATAACCGACGTGCTGTTGTTCGCGCTGACCCTCGAGCATGTCGAGGACGCCTTCTACCGCTCGGGCCTCGAAGCGAAGGGCCTGATCCCCGAGCAGTATGTCGGGGTCTTCAACCAGATCGGCAAGCACGAGGCCGAACACGTTGCCTTCCTTTCGGCGGCGCTCGGCCCCAAGGCAATCGACCGCCCCAAGCTCGACCTCACTGCCGGCGGCAAATATGCCGACGCCCTGACCAACTTCGAAACCTACCTGACCTTGAGTCAGACCTTCGAAGACCTGGGCGTCGCCGCCTATAAGGGACAGGCCGGCAACCTGATCTCGAATGACGACATCCTTACGGCGGCCCTGCAGATCCACTCGGTCGAGGCGCGGCACGCCGCGATGGTCCGCAGGATCGGCGGCAAGAAGAGCTGGGATGGCGCCTTCGACGAGCCGATGTCCAAGGAGGACGTCCTCGCCGCTGCAGCCCCCTTCCTGGCCTAACCACACCGTTGGCCGCTCCTCTCGAGCGGCCAACGATCTCGCTTCCCGTCACTTTGCGCGACTGCGACATCTGCCACTGTCGATCCGGCGGCCGGCCATTCGTCGCAACAGCGAGGGTGCTTTCCGGGCGCTAACGCGCTGGGTAACCGGGGAGCGCCCTCACCCTCGACGAGCAGCCGCAACGCAGCTATTCGGCGAATTGTCTTGAGAATGTGACCCTTGTCCGATATGGGGCGCGGCTAATCTCCCAAAAGTCCGATCGGCCGCCCCTCATGTCTTTGCGTAACATCGCAATCATTGCTCACGTTGACCATGGCAAGACCACCATGATCGACGTCCTGCTCAAGCAGTCCGGCTCGTTCCGCGACAACCAGCGCGTCGAAGAACGTGCCATGGACAGCAATGACCTCGAACGCGAGCGCGGCATCACCATTCTCGCCAAGGTGACCTCGCTGGTCTGGAAGGACACCCGCATCAACATCGTCGATACGCCCGGCCACGCCGATTTCGGCGGCGAGGTGGAGCGCATCCTGTCGATGGTCGATGGCGTGGTGATCCTCGTCGACGCCGCCGAGGGCCCGATGCCGCAGACCAAGTTCGTGCTCGGCAAGGCGCTGGCCCAGGGGCTTCGCCCGATCGTCGCGATCAACAAGATCGACCGCCCGGACGAGCGCCACCTCGAAGTGCTCGAAGAGATCTTCGATCTGTTCATCGCGCTGGACGCCACCCCCGAGCAGCTCGATTTCCCGGTGCTCTACGGCGCCGCCAAGCTCGGCTGGATGTCGGAAAAGCCGGAAGGCCCAAAGGACTCGCTCGCCCCGCTGCTCGACAAGGTGCTCGAATACGTGCCCGAACCGAAGGTGGAAGAAGGCCCGTTCCGCATGCTGGTCACCACCATCGAGCGCAACCCGTTCCTCGGCCGCATCCTCACCGGACGCATCACCTCGGGCACGGTCAAGGCCGGCGACCCGATTCACTCGCTCGGTCGCGACGGCAAGGTCGTCGAAAAGGGCCGCGTGTCGAAAGTGCTGGCCTTCCGTGGCCTCGAGCGCACCCCGATCGATCTCGCCGAAGCCGGCGACATCGTCGCCATTGCCGGCCTCGAGACCTCGACCGTCGCCGACACGCTGGTCAACCCGTCGGTGACCGTACCCCTGCCCTCCAAGCCGATCGATCCGCCGACCCTGTCGGTCACCTTCCGCATCAATGATGGCCCGCTGGCCGGCCGCGAAGGCGACAAGGTGCAGTCGCGCGTCATCCGCGAGCGCCTGTTGCGCGAGGCGGAAGGCAACGTCGCCATCCGCGTCACCGAAGGCGACGACAACGATTCGTTCGACGTCGCCGGCCGCGGCGAACTGCAACTCGCCGTGCTGATCGAGAACATGCGCCGCGAAGGCTTCGAGCTCACCATCGGCCGCCCCAAGGTGGTGATCCGCGAAGAGGACGGTGAAAAGCTCGAGCCGATCGAGGAAGTGATCATCGACGTCGATGACGAGCACACCGGCGTCGTCGTGCAGAAGCTCACCGAGCGCAAGGGCGACCTGGTCGACATGCGTCCCTCGGGCGTCGGCCGCTCGCGCCTGCGCTTTTACGTGCCCACCCGTTCGCTGATCGGCTACCAGCCGGAACTGCTGTCCGATACCCGCGGCACTGCCATCTTCAACCGCCTGTTCCACGGCTACCAGCCGTTCAAGGGCGCGCTGCCGGGCCGCCGTACCGGTGTGCTGATCTCCAACGGCACCGGCCAGGCCGTGACCTATGCGCTGTGGAACCTCGAAGAGCGCGGCCCGATCATGATCGATGCCGGCGTCGACATCTATGAAGGCATGATCATTGGCGAGCATTCCCGCGAGAACGATCTCGAGGTGAACGCGCTCAAGGGCAAGCAGCTGACCAACATCCGCACCACGTCGAAGGATGAAGCGGTTCGCCTGACCCCGCCCAAGAAGCTCACCCTCGAACAGTCGCTCGGCTACATCGCCGACGACGAGTATGTCGAAGTGACGCCCAAATCCATCCGCCTGCGCAAGATCTGGCTCGATCCGAACGATCGCAAGCGCATGATGCGCGCCGCCAAGGCGAGCTGAGGCGCAGAAGGCCCCCTCACCCGGGCCTTCGGCCCGACCTCTCCCCCCCGGGGCGCTACCGCGTCCCCAGGGAGAGGTGACGAGGGGGCAAGATCGCGCCATAGCCCCACCTCTCCCTGGGGGGAGAGGTCGCCGCGCAGCGGCGGGTGAGGGGGCCTTTCTTTGGGAGCGAACCATGGCCAGCTGGATCACCCAGATCATCACCGACCTCGGCTATGTCGGGATCGCCCTGCTGATGCTGCTCGAAGCGGTGTTCCCGCCGATCCCCTCCGAACTGATCGTGCCGTTTGCCGGCTTTGCCGCCGGCCAGGGCGAGTTGAATTTCGTCGGGGTCATCGTCGCCGCCACCATCGGCTCCCTGGTGGGCATGTTGCCCTGGTATTTCGTCGGGCGCCTGTTCGGTCTCGAGCGGGTGAAGTGGCTGGCCGACCGGATCGGCCGCTGGTTCGCCTTCAATGCCGATGAGATCGACTATGCTGCCCGCATCTTCGACCGCTGGGGCAAGCCCATCGTTCTCGTGGGACGGCTGTTCCCGATCCTTCGCACCCTGATCTCGGTGCCGGCGGGCCTTGCGAAAATGAACTTTGCAACCTTCGCGCTGTTCTCGGCCATCGGCATGCTGATCTGGAACACCGTGCTGGTGAGCGCCGGGTACCTGCTGCACGAACACTACCACCTGGTCGAGAGCTGGCTCGATCCGCTGACCTGGCTGGTGCTCGTCGTGGTAGTCGGCCTCTATGTGTTCCGGCTCTTCACCTGGCGCCCGAGCCGGGCCAGCCAAAAAATCTGAGGTCCATGTCACACCGGCTGGGGGCTGGGTCGTCTTGTTATCGTGAGCATCACAATGACATGGAGACAATGATGACCAAGCGCGTGAACCTCTACGCCCATGTAAACCTGCTGCAGCCCTTCGTCGACTACTCGCACGCGGCTGCCGCCGAGTCCGGGCTCGAGCCGATCCTCAAGGAGCTGGTGAAGATCCGCGCGAGTCAGATCAACGGTTGCGCCATGTGCCTTATGCTGCACACCACCGAGGCGCGCCGGATCGGCGAAAGTGAGATGCGCATCTACCTGCTCGACGGCTGGCGCGAGGCGCAGCACTTCACCCCGCGCGAGCGCGCGGCGATCGCCTGGACCGAGGCGCTGACCAAGCTCGACCACTCCGCGATGGACGAGGCCTATGCCATGATCGAGGCCGAGTTCAACGAGCAGGAGCGCGTCTGGCTCAGCATGCTTATCGGCATCATCAACGTCTACAACCGCCTCAACATCGGGTTCCAGGTCAGCCCGCCGCGCTCGGCGCAGATCGCCGTGGCGGCGTAACCATGGATGCCGGGCGGGCCGATGCGGCCATCAGTTTCGTGCCCCATCGGCCCCGCCTCACCCGGGTGGCCTACCGCATGCTCGGCTCGGTCGCCGACGCCGAGGATGTGGTGCAGGACGCGTTCCTGCGCTGGCACACCACCGACCGCTCCGAGATCGAAAACGCGGAGGCTTTCCTCGTCCGTGTCGTCACCCGGCTCTGCCTCGACGTGCTGAAATCCTCCCGCCGCCAGCGCGAGACCTATATCGGCCCCTGGCTGCCCGAGCCGGTGGTTGAAAGCGAAGCCGACCTCGCCGAAGACGTCACCCTGCCGCTGCTCCTCGCGCTGGAGCGGCTCTCGCCGCTCGAGCGTGCCGCCTTCCTGCTGCATGATGTGTTCGGCATGGAGTTCGACGAAGTGGCCGGAGCCATCGGCCGCGACCCGGCGGCGACCCGCCAGTTGGCGAGCCGCGCCCGCCAGCATGTGCACGAGGCCCGGCCGCGCTTCGCCGTCGACCAGCGGCGCGGCATGGAGCTCGCCGAGGCGTTCTTCACCGCCTCGCAGACCGGCGATATCGCGCTGCTGAAAACCATGCTCGCAGCCGATATCACCGTCACTGCCGATGGTGGCGGCAAGCGCCCGGCCGGCCCGGTGCCGATCGTCGGCTTCGATGCCGTGGTGGCGCTGATGGAGCGCATGGCGCGCTTTTTCGCCAATGCGCCGTCACAGCTGGTGCGGATAGCGATGATCAATGGCCTCCCCGGCTATATCACGCGCGAAGCCGACGGCGTACTGCAGACCACGGCGCTCGAGATCGTCGACGGCAAGGTCGTCGGGCTCTACATCGTCCGCAACCCCGATAAGCTCGGCCACCTCGACGGCGCGGCGCTCAACTGAGCGCCAACCCACCATGCTGAAAGGCAAAATCGTCGCGCCCGCTTGCCGCTTGGCCCGCCGCCCCCTAAATAGGGCGGCGAACCCGAGAGGCCGACGATGACCTTTGCCATTCTGCAGACGCTGAGCTTCATTCTGAACATCGTCTGGTGGATCTTCCTGATCATGATCATCATGAGCTGGCTGATCAGCTTCAACGTGATCAACACCCGCAACCAGTTCGTCGCCTCGATCTGGCGCGTGCTGAACCAGATCACCGAGCCGATCCTGAAGCCGATCCGCCGCGTCATCCCGCCGATGGGCGGCCTCGACCTGTCGCCGCTGATCGTCTTCGTCATCATCTTCTTCCTGCAGAACCTGCTCGCCTCCTGGGCCGTCGGCCGCGTCATCTGACGTGACGCTGCCCTGGCGGGCCGAGCCGGACGGCGTGACGCTGTTCCTGCGCGTCACGCCCAACGCCGGTGTCGACCGCATCGAAGGGTCTGAGCGACGCGACGACGGCACCATCGTGCTCCGCCTCCGCGTCAAGGCCGTGCCCGACAAGGGCAAGGCCAATGCCGCCGTGATCGGGGTGCTGTCCAAGGCGCTCGACGTTCCGAAGTCGGCGATCACCCTGGTTTCCGGCGACACCGCTCGCCTCAAGACCCTGCGCCTCACTGGCGATCCCAGCGCACTGGCCGCCGCCCTCGCCAAGCTGGCCTAGAGCACTTACATTACGCTCAGCATCAAACGGAGCGTGTGATGAAGGTCTCCCGCGAACAGGCAGCCAAGAACCGTGCGCATGTTGTCGAGGTTGCCGGCACCGAGTTTCGCCGGCATGGCTTTGACGGCATCGGCGTCGCCGACCTGATGCAGGCCGCCGGGCTCACCCATGGCGGCTTCTATAACAATTTCGCCAGCAAGGACGCACTCGCTGCCGAGGCGGTCACCCGGGTCTTCGCCGAAACCACCGACCGCCTGCGCCAGCACGCCTTCGCTGCCGCCGATCCCTATGCCGCGATAGTCCGTTTCTACCTTTCGCCGGAGCATCGCGACTCGGTCGAGGCCGGTTGTGCCATCGCCGCGCTGGCGCAGGACGCCGCCCGCGGCAGTACGGCACTGCGCGCCGCCTTCGAGGCCGGCATCGCCGCCTATCTCGAGCTGATCGTCACGGCCACCGGCCTGACACGCCCCGAGGCCATGGCCGCCTACGCCACCATGGTCGGCGCCCTCACCCTTTCTCGAACCGTCACCGATCCGGCGCTGTCGGCCGGCATCCTGGCGGCCGCAGCGGACAGCCTGTTGGCCGGAAAAGAATCTTCTGCCGCAGCCTTGCACAGTTAAATTATGATCATCATGTAAATGGTGTCACGCCATTGCAGGAGATGATCATGGCCACACATCCCGGAACTGCCCTCGTCACCGGCGCCTCCTCAGGCATCGGCGAAATCTACGCCGATCGCCTCGCCGGGCGCGGCTACGACCTGGTGCTGGTCGGCCGCAACGCCGACAAGCTGCAGCAGCTCGCGACCAGCCTTGCCACGACCCACGGCATCAAGGTCGAGCGCATCGTCGCCGATCTCGGCGAACCCGGTGGTCTCACGCGCGTCGAGCGCCGTCTCGAGGCCGATCCGGCCATCACGCTGCTCATCAATTCCGCCGGGCTGATCGGCGGCGGTCCGCTGAGCGCCGGCCATCTCGATGAGCTCAGCAGCATGCTGAACATCAACGTCGTCGCGCTCACCCGCCTCGCCGCCGTCGCCGCCAAGGTTTTCGCCAATCGCGGCAGCGGCGCCATCGTCAACCTCGCCTCGGCCATGGCCTTCATCGACACCCCGGCGGCCGCGGCCTATGCCGCCTCGAAAGCCTACGTGCTGAACCTCAGCCTGTCGCTTGATCTGGACGTGAAGCCGAGGGGCGTGCAGGTGCAGGCGGTACTCCCCGGCTACACCCGCACCCCGATGATCTCCGGCGGCGCCGGCCTCCCCGCCGAGATCGTCATGGATGCCGACGCCATGGTCGATGCAGCGCTGGCCGGCTTCGACGCCGGCGAACTGGTCACCATCCCCTCGCTCGAATCCGTCGCTGCCTATGACGACTGGGCGGCGCGACGGGTGGCGTTACAGCCGCATCTGTCACTGTCGAAGCCTGCGTCGCGATATCTGGCGGCTTGACTGCTGGTCTGGCGCGGGCTGACCCCCACCCTTGCTCCCTCCCCCTAAACATGGGGAGGGAGACGACAGCCTCGATATTAGTGGAGGGGTCTCCCTCCCCTTTCTTAGGGGGAGGGGCCAGGGGTGGGGGTCAGCCTGCGCCGGGTTCTCGATTAATTCCGCCGCCCACCCCCATCGCCATCCCCCATTGCGCCACCTGCGGCGATTTGGCACAAGTTTCTCACGCGATCGCTGGGGGGCGAGGAGGAGCGGTTCGCCGCTGCAACTACGGAGCGTTCCCCGGTGACGTCACACCGAGGGAACATTCGTTATGACTCTATTGCTATGGGCGATCGTCGTCTGCGGTCTGCTCTCCATCGTTTACGGCGTCGTCACGACGCAAGGCCTGTTGAGGGCCGATGCGGGTTCGGCCCGCATGCAGGAGATTTCCGCCGCAGTGCGTGAAGGCGCCTCCGCCTATCTCCGCCGCCAGTACACCACCATCGGCATCGTCGGCGTGGTCATCTTCATCCTCGCCTTCATCCTGCTCGGCGCCTATGCCGCCGTCGGCTTCGCCATCGGCGCCATCCTAAGTGGCGCCGCCGGCTTCATCGGCATGAACGTCTCGGTGCGCGCCAACGTGCGCGTCGCCCAGGCAGCGACCAAATCGCTGGCCGGCGGCCTCGACCTCGCCTTCAAGTCCGGCGCGGTCACCGGCCTGCTGGTTGCGGGCCTCGGCCTCCTCGGCGTCACCCTCTACTTCATCATCCTCACCCAGATGCTCGGTCTGGCGCCGACCAGCCGCACCGTCATCGACTCACTGGTGGCGCTGGGCTTCGGCGCTTCGCTGATCTCGATCTTCGCCCGTCTGGGCGGCGGCATCTTCACCAAGGGCGCCGACGTCGGCGGTGACATGGTGGGCAAGGTCGAAGCCGGCATCCCCGAGGATGATCCGCGCAACCCGGCCACCATCGCCGACAACGTCGGCGACAATGTCGGCGATTGCGCCGGCATGGCCGCCGACCTGTTCGAAACCTATGTGGTGACCGCGGTCGCCACCATGGTGCTGGCGGCGATCGTCCTCCCCGATGCGTTCAAGCTCGCCGGCATGGTGCTGCCGCTGGCCATCGGCGGCGCCTGCGTCGTCACCTCGATCATCGGCACCTATTTCGTCAAGCTCGGTGGCGACAACAACATCATGAACGCCCTCTACAAGGGCCTCATCGCTACCGGCGTGCTCTCGCTGATCGTGCTGCTGCCCACCCTGATGTGGGTGTTCGGCGGGCTCGACGTGCAGCTCGGCATCGAAGGCGGCAAGCAGTTCACGCCGTGGAACCTGTTCTGGTGCGGCGTTGCCGGCCTCGTCATCACCGGCCTGATCATCGTCATCACCGAGTACTACACCGGCACCAACAAGCGCCCGGTCAACTCGATCGCCGAAGCATCGGTGACCGGCCACGGCACCAACGTCATCCAGGGCCTCGCGGTCTCGCTGGAATCGACTGCGCTGCCGGCGCTGGTGATCATCATCGGCATCATCGTCACTTATAACCTCGCGGGCCTGTTCGGCATCGCCTTTGCCGTCACCACCATGCTGGCTCTCGCCGGCATGATCGTCGCCCTCGACGCCTTCGGTCCGGTGACCGACAATGCCGGCGGCATTGCCGAAATGGCCGGCCTCGACAAGGAAGTGCGCCACAACACCGACGCGCTCGACGCCGTCGGCAACACCACCAAGGCCGTGACCAAGGGTTATGCCATCGGTTCGGCCGGCCTCGGCGCCCTGGTGCTGTTCGCCGCCTATACGCAGGACCTGCAGTACTTCTCGGCCAATGCGACGGAAGGCTCGTTCTTCTATGGTCTGGGGCCGCTCACCTTCTCGCTCGCCGACCCCTATGTCGTCGTCGGCCTGCTGTTCGGTGGCCTGTTGCCGTTCCTGTTCGGCGGCATGTCGATGACTGCCGTGGGCCGCGCCGCCCAGTCGGTGGTGGTGGAAGTCCGCCGCCAGTTCAAGGAAAAGCCGGGCATCATGGCCGGCACCGAAAAGCCCGATTACGGCAGGGCCGTCGACATGCTGACCAAGGCGGCGATCAAGGAAATGATCGTCCCATCGCTGCTGCCGGTGCTGTCGCCGATCGTCGTGTTTGTCGCCATCTACTGGATCGCCGGCACCGCCGCCGCCTTCTCGGCGCTCGGCGCCATGCTGATGGGCGTCATCGTCACCGGCCTCTTCGTCGCCATCTCGATGACCGCCGGCGGCGGCGCCTGGGACAACGCCAAGAAGAGCTTCGAAGACGGCTTCACCGACAGCCACGGCGTCAAGCACTACAAGGGCTCCGACGCCCACAAGGCCTCGGTCACCGGCGACACCGTCGGCGACCCCTATAAGGACACCGCCGGCCCGGCGGTGAACCCGATGATCAAGATCACCAACATCGTGGCCCTGCTGCTGCTGGCGGTGCTGGCGCATATGGCGGGCGGGGCGTAAGCGCCGCTCAGGCCATAAATATGCAGATAGCAAAAGGCCCGGGAGCGATCCCGGGCCTCAATCCTTTAGCCGGCCTAGCCTACGCCACTTCCGGCCGTCCCCGCCCCGTCACGCTATCCACTTGCTCCAGCGCCGGCCTTACCTCGATGCTGGCGACCCGCATGATCGGGCTGGTCTTGGCGACCGCAATGGCCTCGTCGATATTGTTTGCCTCGACCACGAAGAAGCCACCCAGGTGCTCCTTGGCCTCGGCGAACGGCCCATCGGTGCTGGAGAATTTTCCAGCGCGCTGCCGCACCGTCACGGCGGTCTGCGGCGCCTCGAGCGGTTGCGCCAGGATCAGCTTGCCGCTGTCGCGCAAGCCCCAGTCGAAGGCGATCGAGTCATCGGCGAGCTGCCGCCCTTCGGCCTCGCTGAGCGCGCCGACGGCGACGCTGTCGATGTAGACTAGGCACACGAACTTCATGCGAACCTCCTGTTTGATGGAGATTGGTCGAACTGTCGGGCGGGGATTCGACATCTTCGAGAGGCGCCGGCACAACGGCTCTTGCGTCCCCTCTCCCTTGGGGGAGAGGGTCTGGGTGTGGGGGCCTTGCCGCAAACACCGAGCACGTGGAAGGCCCCCTCACCCGACGCTTCGCGTCGACCTCTCCCCCAAGGGAGAGGTGTCACCGCGCCCGCATCTGCTCGCGGAACCCGCGCATCCCCACCAGCTCCAGCCCGAGTTCGGCATACATCTCTTCCACCGCGCCGGAGCGGAACAGCTCGTATTCGGCGAGCCGCAGCGGGGCGTCATCGGAGATCATCGCGATGTCGCCCGGCTTGGTGAAGTGGAAGGCGCCCCAGGTGAGGCCTGGCTTCGACCAGTCGAGGATGCCGCGGTAATCAGCCGCCGTCGGGCTGAGATTGCCGAACGGCGTCGAGATGACGCCGGCGAAAGCCGGGTTGCCGCGGCTCTCGGCCCGCTCCCGGGCCCGATCCAGCGCGGCCGAGGGCTCCACCCAGGCATCCTGCGGGCCGGGGAGGAAGATCGGCAGGCTGTAATCCGCCCCGAGCCGCTCGTAGAGCTCGACGAACTCCGGCAGCCACACCGTGCCCATATGCGCATCGAGATGCGTCACGTCGATGCCGGCCGCGAACGCCGCATCGATCTGCGCCCTCAGTTCAGCCTCCACCGCTGCGACGTCGGCGCCCTGCGTTTCCGCCACCCGACGCGGCATGAAGCCCTCGGCGTCGCACATGCCGTTATCGGCGGTGCCGGTCATCGGCCGCCAGCGAAAGCGGTCGAACTCTGAGGTCAGCGTCAGGTGCACGCCGATGTCGAGCTCGGGGTTGTCGCGCGCCAGTTGCGCCATGTGCGGAAACCACGGACACGGCACCATCACCGAGCCGCAGGTCACCACCCCCTGCTCGCAGAGCTCGAGGAACGCCATATTGGCACTCCAGCTCGCCCCCAGATCGTCGTGGTGCACCACCACCTGCCGCCCAGCCTGCATTGAATCGTCTCCCTCGTTCTCCGACAGCTGTCGGTCGTGTGTCACCGTAGAGTTCCGCCGGGCCGCAAGCTATGGGCCGAGCATTTCCCGCAGCCGGTGGATCAGCCGGCCGCGCTCCAGCGTCAGCCCTTTGTAGTCGAGCTGCTCAGGCGTCAGCGCTTCCAGCTGGTCGATGAGCGCTGTGGCGATCGACGCTACTTGCTGATGCTGCTCCAGCGCGGCGAGAGGATCGACATGGATCCTGATGGTGAACAGCATGTCGCCACTGAGCGGCAGCCGTCGCAGCGTCTGCCGCTCGACCCTGAGGTAGACACTCTGGGCCCGCTCTCCCGGCCCGAAGCGCAACGCCGAGGGATCGGCAGTTTCGGGGTGGTACAGCCGGTCATCGCCATAGAGCGACCAGTTCCAGCGAACCATTGGTATTTCGGGCCGCGCGTGATCGAACATGCGGGTCATGAGCTCGGCATTTCTCGTACCGGGGCCGAAGCCGGGCACCGGCCCATGCACATCATGCAACAGCCGCCCGAACTTGTCCCGAAGCGACCACGACGAGGGAAACGACAGCGATGCGGCGACCAGCCGCCACCCGGCGAGGTCCCGCCGCATCAGCACAAGGTCTTCCTGAACGAGCTGGGCTGCCAGCCGCAGCGGCTCGACCCCCGAATCGAACGTGACACACCGGTTGGCAGGCACGACTTCGATGCCGTTGGCTGAGCGGCGATATAGGCTCGGATGCCGTCCAATCAGGTGCTCTGAAAGGAGTGCCAGCACTTCCGCCTGGGCCGCTTCAGTCCCTGGCTCGGCCAGAAACGCTGCCCCTGGGTAGGTTGCCGCCACGCGGTCCTTCTCGGCGAGGTCGGCGGCAAGCCGCTCGTCCACGTCGATCCAGTCTCTGAGCTCGAGCGGACGTATTCCGATCTGGAACAGTTTCGCCGAGCCATCATATGGAGTGTGGAGCGTCATGGCCCGACTTTGGCGACAGGGCGCCATTGTCGCAAGCCGGGCTTTGTTGCACGCTCACGAAGACAAAGAGAAAACCAGATGCGCATCATCGTCATCGGCGGCAGTGGCCGCACCGGCATCCTGATCGTCGAAAAACTGGTGAAGGCCGGCCATGCCGTGGTCGCCACCATCCGCAACCCCAGGCACATGGCAGAGACGGTGAAACGCGGCGCCGAAACCATCGTGCTCGATCTCGAAAGGTCGCCGCTCAGCGATTGGACCACCACCATGAAAGGCGCCGACGCCGTGGTGTTTGCCGCCGGCTCGGCGGCCGGCGAAGGCAGCGCGCTCGATCGCATCGGCACGCGCCGCACCGTGCATGCCGCCGAAAATGCCGGTGTGAAGCGCTACCTCTCGATTTCCGCCATCGGCGCCAGCACCGGGCTCTCCACCCGCTCGATGGATGACGAAATGAAGGACTATTACAAGCAGAAGCGCGCCGCGGCGAAGTTCATCACCGGCTCCAGCCTCGCCTGGACCATCCTCGAGCCGGGCGAACTCACCGATGGCGGCGACACCGGCAAGGTGCGGCTGAGCCAGCAGGCGATCGACGAGGAGTCGATCTCGCGAGCCGACGTCGCGGCCGTTGCCGTAGCGCTGCTCGAAGAGCCGAAAGCGGCCGGCAAAGTTTTCCAGCTCACCCGCGGCAACCAGACCATCGCCGCTGCCCTCAAGGCGGCGCTCGGCTGATGGCGCCCCAGATCGGCCCGCTGCTCGGCTCCGGCAAGATGGCCGAAGCCTTCCATTACGGCGAGCATGTGCTGAAGCTCTATCGCCACCCCGCCAACCGCTCGGTGGCGTTCGGCGAAGCCGCCATCCTCGCCATTGTCGGCGAGCACGGCTTGCCGACCCCGGCGGTGCATGAAGCCGGCCCTTACGCCGGCCGCTGGGGCCTCGTCATGGACCGCGCCCCGGGCCAGCCGCTCGCCAGCCTCGCCGCCGCCGACCCGACACTGCTGCCCGCGGCGCTCGAGGCCATGGTAGGGCTGCACCTCGCCATCCACGCCCGCACCGAAGTTCGGCTCTCGCCGCTGAAACCGCGCCTCGCCGACCGCCTCGGCCGCGTCGACCTCGATGCCGCGCTGCGCGCCCGCCTGCTCGCTCGATTGGCAGACCTGCCCGAGGGTAACCGGCTCTGCCACGGCGATTTCCACCCCTTCAACATCATCGGCCCGCCCGGGGCGGCAATGATCGTCGATTGGCCCGACGCCACCTCCGGCCCGCCCGCCGCCGACGTCGCCCGCTCCTACCTCTTGATGCACCACGGCGCCGGCCCCGAGTTGGCCGACGCCTATCTCCGGGGCTATCTCGCCGCGAGTGAGTTGACCGAAGCCGAGGTTCGGGCCTGGCTGCCGATCATTGCGGCGGCGAGATTGGCGGAGAACGTACCGGAGGAGAACGAGCGGCTGCTGGCGCTGGCGCGGGGGTAGTCTCTAGGTAAGCGGCCGCCGCCCCTCTCCCCTGAGGGGAGAGGGTAGTGCAGCTGGGACCTTTAGGTCCGTAGCGGAACTAGGGTGAGGGGTTCAGCTTCTCAGTAAGCGCGTATGGTGCCGCTTCACCCCTCAACCGGCCTTCGGCCACCTTCTCCCCTGAGGGGAGAAGGTGCAGAGCCACCAGCGCCGGAAGAACTTCAAGGCTAGACCCCCGCTCTCACGGCACCAACACCAGCTTCCCCAGCGCCTGCCCCGCACCGATCCGGGCGAACGCCGCCGCCGTCTCCGCCAATGGATAAACCCGGTCGATCGCCGGCTTCACCTCGCCCGCCGCAATCAGCGCCCCCAGCTCCGCCAGCTGCCCGATATCCGGCCGGTGCAGCACCAGCCCCAGTTGCTGCCCATCCGGCTTCGACGTCATCGCCCCAATCGACGCCACCGCGAGGATAGTCGGCGTCGTGCCGCCCACCACTGCCAGCCGGCCGGCGCGCGTGAGCACCCGGCGATACTGTGCCAGTGGCCGTGCGGCCACCATGTCGAGGATCAGATCGTAGCGCGCGCTGCCGGCGGCGAAATCGGCGGCGCGATAGTCGACGACCTGGTCCGCCCCAAGCCGCTGCATAAGTTCCGCCTTCTCGGCGCTGTCGACCCCGGTCACCTTCGCGCCCGCCCGTTTCGCCAGCTGAATGGCGAACGTCCCGGCGCCACCGCCGGCGCCGTTGATCAGCACCTTGTCGCCGCGTCGCACTTCACCCTTCCAGCGCAAGCCCTGCCATGCGAGGAGCCCAGCCTGCGGCGTCGCCGCAGCCGCCTCGAAGCTCACGCCTTCGGGGATCATCGCCAGCGCCGCTTCCGGTGCGCAGACGAACTCGGCAAAGCCGCCCCAGTTGGCTCCACTCAGATCCCCGAACACCTTGTCGCCGACGGCAAGCCGGCCGACCCCGGCCCCCACTGCCTCGACGACGCCCGCGACATCCGCGCCGAGGATCGGGTGATACGGCTTCAGCAACCCACCCAGCCGCGCCAGGAACGGCTGGCCGCGCAGCAGGTCCCAATCCCAGGAGTTCAGGGAGGCGGCTTTCACCCGGATCAGCGCCTCGCCCATGCCCGGCCGAGGCTTCTCCACTTCGACGAGCCGCAGTTGCTCCACTCCGCCATACGCCGAATAGACCACCGCTCGCATCGCGCTCTCCCTCTCGACCTCACTCTCGGTTGCCAGCGTGCCGCTTGACAAGCTCTGCCAATGTTCTCTTTATGTTCTCATAAGCACGGAGAATCCCGGATGGAGCCCGCCGCCACCATCCTCCACGCCGATCTCGACGCCTTTTACGCCTCGGTCGAGCAGCTGTTGAACCCGGAACTGCGTGGCAAGCCGATCGCTGTCGGCGGCGGCGTGGTGCTGGCCGCCTCCTATGAGGCCAAGGCCTTCGGCGTGCATGGCGGCATGTCGGGCTGGGCAGCCAAGGAACTCTGCCCAGGGCTGATCTTCACCGGCGGGCATTTCGAGGAGTATCAGCGGCTCGGCGACGCGGCGATCGGCATTCTCGACGACTACACCCCGCTGGTCGAGCGCATCTCGATCGATGAGGCCTTTGCCGATGTCGCCGGCTGCGAGCACCTGTTCGGCAGTCCGGAAACCATCGCCCGCACGGTGCGCGCCCGGGTCCGGGCGGAGCTGGGCCTGCCCATCTCGGTCGGCGTGGCCCGCACCAAGCACCTCGCCAAGATCGCCTCGCAGGTGGCCAAGCCCGATGGCCTCGTTGTGGTCGATCCCTCGCGCGAGCTCGAGTTCCTGCACCCGCTGCCGGTCGGGCTGATGTGGGGCGTCGGCCCCGTGACCGAGGGCAAGCTCGAGGATGAGGGCATCCTGACCATCGGCCAGCTGGCCGAGCAGCGCACCGAATGGGTGCAGCGCATCCTCGGCCATGCTGCGGGTGAAAAGCTCAGCGCTCTGGCCTGGAACCGCGACCCGCGCGGCATCGTCACCAACCAGCGGGCCCGCTCCGCCGGGGCCCAGGCCGCGCTCGGCAGAAAGCCGTTCATCGAGCGCATCTATCGGCCGACCCTGCACCACCTCGCCGACCGCATCGCTTCGCGCCTCCGGGTAAAATCCTGGCACGGCCACACCATCACGGCGCGCGTCCGCTTCCGCGACCTGCGCGCCGTCACCCGCTCGATCACCATCAGTTCTCCGATCTCGGCCACCGTGACGCTGGCCGAGATCGCCGAGGATCTGGTGCGCGTGGTGCAGGCCGATCACCCCGACGAGCGCACCATCACGCTGCTCGCCATCTCGGTGGCCCAGCTCGAGCGCGATCCGCTGCTGCAGCTCGAACTGCCGCTCGGCCTCGCCGACGAAGCCCGCCGCCCCGGCGCCCGGCGCGGCGCCTCCCGCCTCGTCGCCGATCGGGCCATGGATGCAGTGCGCACCCGTTTCGGCCGCGAAGCCATCGGCTATGCCTCGGCAACGCTCGAACTCGAACGTTCCGTCCCCGACGCTTTCCGCGGGTTGGCCGAGAAGCCGCTGTAAGACGTTCTATCGTGGCCAGCACCCCTCACCCGTCTCTCGCTTCGCGCGATCCACTCTCTCCCCGACGGGGAGAGGAAAAGTGGTGGCCGCTGCGCTCTCCGGATTCTTCTCCCCGTCGGGGAGAAGGTGGCCCGAAGGGCCGGATGAGGGGTAAGCCACAATGGCTCAGGGTCAAACCCTGCGATAAATCAGCTTCATCACCCCGCTGTTGAACCGCTCGCTGTCGACCAGCTCGATATCGAAACGCCGTTCGAGATTGTCGAGCAGCCGCCGGCCCTTGCCGAGGACGATCGGGTGGATCAGCCAGTGATATTCATCGACGAGGCCGAGATTGGTCAGCTGCTGGACGATCGTGGCGCTGCCATAGGTGAGGATGTCGCCACCCGACCGTGCCTTGAATTCGTTGACCTTCTGCGCATCGAGCTCCCGCCACAGCTCTGAAGTCGGCCATTTCGCCGCCTGCAGATTGTGCGAGATCACCACCTTATGGAGCTTGTTGATGCGGTCGGCATAGGTCTTCTCCCAGGCCGCTACGGTCGGGTTGGTGGGCACGCTAGACCAGTACTGCGCGAAATCCTGGTAGGTGCCCTTACCCAGCAGCAGGCTGCTGGCGCTGTTGACCAGCCCGATCTCGTAACTCGACAGCTGGTCGTCGCCGCGAATCCAGTCCATCTCGCCCATCGGTCCGGCGATGAAGCCGTCGAGGCTGATCCAGTGTGTGCTGATGAGCTTGTTCACGTCTCGTCTCCTGTAATCAACGTGATTGTTAATTAACATATTCGTTGATTAATGAGCAAGGCCGGTCCTGTCAAGCCCGCCAGCCGTATTTCCGCCATCCGTGCCTGCGAGCCATTTGCACCAGGGGGTTTTGGGGGATTTCGTTGCACAAACTGCTGATCGCGCTGGTGCTGGTGCTGGCCTGCGCCGTGACGGCCACTTTGGCCTATGCCCCCTACCTGCCGCAGCTGGTCGCCGAGGGCGTGCCGCCGAATTTGGGCACCTGAATCTACCCCACCCACGGTGTCACCCCGGCGAAGGCCGGGGCCCATCCTGAGGTGCTGCAGGAGGTCACCGCTCGCCGGTCACCTCCGGGTAGAGATCGCGCCAATCCGGATTTCGCGCCTCGATGAGCCGGATCTTCCACGCGCGATGCCATTCCTTCAGCCGCTTCTCGCGCCGGATGGCGGCCTCGGCGTCCTCGTGCACTTCGTACCAGACCAGCCGCTTGACGCCGTAGCGTTTGGTGAAGCCTTCGAACCAATTGTTCTTATGCTGCCAGATGCGCACCTCGGGATCGCCGCTGACGCCAACGTAGAGCGTCCCGTTCTTACGGCTCGCCATGATGTAGACGATGAAGACCTTGTCCATTGCCGCACTCAAGCATGCCTTGCGTTAGTCGTCAGCAGTGGAGGGTTGCCTTGTGCCTTTGCCCACCTCGACATCTCAGGATGGGCCCCGGCCTTCGCCGGGGTGACACCGTGGGTGGGGACGGTCAGTGTCCCCTGGGACGCGCCGCAACGCCCGAAACAAAAAGGGCCGGAGCGATGCTCCAGCCCTTCAAAATTGTCCGGCCCGCGCCCATGTAGCGCAACGCCTCAGTTTCTACATATGGGGCACAAGGGGCTTGCTTCAAGCCCCCCACCTTGCGTTACCACCACCGCCGTGCGTGCTGACGACCTGGTCCCTCGTCGCGCCCCGACATTGACTTTCGCCTCATCAACGCTTAATCCGCCGCTTAACTATTTTTGCGGCGCACGCTGTCGATTTCGCCACTGGTTGCTCGTCGTACTGGTGAAGCCAAGGAGATTTCCCGATGACCCCGCCGGTAATTGCCGCCCCCACGCAAGGGCGCTATGCGCCCTGCGGGCTGCCCCCCGCCAGCCCATCTGTGCCATTCAGCTACCCCGATTTTGAACCTTTACACCGCAAGGCAGGCCGCAAATGACCTCCGAAACGATGACCGATGTCCCCTCGACTGCTGCTGCCGCGCCGGTCGAGCCTTCCACCGCCGCCCGCAACCGGCTGGTGATCGCACTGCTGCTCGTCTCGACTTTCGTGGTGTTTCTCAACGAAACCATCATGAGCGTCGCGATCCAGCCGCTGATGACCGACCTGGGCGTCACCGCCAGCGCCGCGCAGTGGCTCACCACGGCGTTCCTGCTCACCATGGCCGTGGTGATTCCGATCACCGGCTTCCTGTTGCAGCGCATCAACACCCGGCCGATCTACATGCTCGCCATGGCGATCTTTTCGGCCGGCACGCTGATCTGCGCCATCTCGCCGGGCCTCGAGCTCCTGGTGTTCGGCCGCGTCATCCAGGCGGTCGGCACCGCCATCATGATGCCGCTGCTGATGACCACGGTGATGACGCTGGTGCCGCCCGAATCGCGCGGCAAGACCATGGGCAATATCTCGATCGTCATGTCGGTGGCCCCGGCCATCGGCCCGACCATCGGTGGTTTCATCCTCACCCATTTCGAGTGGCGCTTCATGTTCATCCTGGTGCTGCCGATCGCGCTCGCGGCGCTGGCGCTGGGTGCCTGGCGGATGAAGAATGTCTCGACCCCGCGCTCGACCCCGCTCGACCTGATCTCGGTCGTCCTGTCGGTGCTGGCCTTCGGCGGCATCGTCTATGGCCTCTCGAGCTTTGGTGAAGCCGCGTCGGCCGCCGGCGAACATGGCATGTCCCCGTGGATCCCGCTCGGCGTCGGCCTTGTCACCATGGTGCTGTTCGTCTGGCGCCAACTGAGCTTGCAGGATAAGGCGCTGCTCGACCTGCGCGCCTTCGGCATCACCAACTACACCCTGTCGGTGGTGATGATGGCGATCGCCATGATGTCGCTGTTCGGCGTCATCATCCTGTTGCCGCTGTTCCTGCAGAACGTCATCAAGCTCGATCCGCTGCAGATCGGCATGATGCTGCTGCCGGGCAGCCTGATGATGGGCCTGCTCGGCCCGGTGGTCGGCCGGCTCTATGACAAGTGGGGCGCGACGCGCCTCCTGGTGCCGGGCTCGATCATCGTCAGCGCCGTGCTCTGGGGCCTCACCCTGGTCGATCAGTCGACCTCGATCTGGGTGATCCTCGCCGGCCATATCGCGCTCTGCATCGGCCTCGCCATCATGTTCACGCCGCTGTTCACCGCCTCCCTGAGTTCGCTGCCGATGCAGCTCTACTCGCATGGCTCGGCCATTCTCGGCTCGGTGCAGCAGGTGGCGGGTGCGGCCGGCGTGGCTCTGTTCATCGCGCTGATGACCATCCAGTCGACGGCGCTGACCGCCGCCGGCACCGAGCCGGTGACGGCGCTCGCCGCCGGCATCCGCACCGGGTTCATGACCGGCGCCATCATCTCGCTGTTCGCCATCGTCGCGGCCTTCTTCGTCAAGAAGCCGCCGGCGAACCCCGAAATGGCCGGCATGGGTGGGCATTAGGAGCGTGATCAGGAAAAGTTGCAGACTTTTCCGGTTCGATCTCGCGACCACAAGAAGGTTCCACCTAGTGCTTCACGTGAATCAATGAACGATCGGGCGCCGGAGACCTCTCCGGCGCCCGGTTTCTTTTCGGCGCCTGTCGAAATGCCCGCACCTCGCCCGACATTGTCTTGAGAGAGATGAGGGAGTTCAGCGATGACCGAGATCACGCAACTGATGGATGGAATCCTGCTCGGGGAATGCCCGCGCTGGCATGATAACAAGCTGTGGTTCGCCGACTGGGTCGGCCAGAAACTCTATACTATCGACCAGTCCGGCCGCTCTGCCATCGAGGCGGAGATCGCCTCCCTGCCCTTCTCGTTCGACTGGCTGCCCGATGGCCGCATGCTCCTGGTGCATGCGGCCGACAACGACTTGAAGCTGCGCCAACCCGACGGCAGTTTTGCCCGCTTCGCCGACCTGTCGGGATTGTCGGAACGGGGCTGCAACGAGATCACCGTGCACCCCAAGGGCCATATCTATGTCAACAATGTCGACTTCGACTTCCCCGGCGGCGAGTTCCGCCCCGGCTTCATCGCCCTGGTGGCGCCCGACGGCACCAGCCGCAAGGTCGCCGAAGGCCTCGCCTTCCCCAACGGCATGGCGATCCTCGCCGACGGCAAGACCCTGGTCTGCGCCGAATCGTTCAACGGCAACCTCACCGCCTTCGACATCGCCGAGGACGGGAGCCTCTCCAATCGTCGGCTCTGGGGCAATGTCGGTGAATACGGCAATGACGGCATCTGCGCCGATGCCGAAGGCGCCATCTGGACCTCCACCGGCCCCACGGTGCTGCGCATCCGCGATGGCGGCGAGATCGTCGAAAAGTTCGAGCTCGACCGCATGTGCTTTGCCGTGATGCTCGGCGGCCCCGATGGCCGAACCCTCTACATGGTCGCCAACGAGTGGACCGGCAGCGTCGATGTCAGCAAACCGACCGGCCGGGTGTTCGGCACCAGGGTCGCGGTGCCGCACGCGGGGTATCCGTAGGGGCTCTGGGCCGCCAACGCCGGTGGCTGTGGACCCCCACCCTTGATCCCTCCCCGCAAGGGGGAGGGAGACGCAAACTGAGATGCTTGTTTGAGGGTCTCCCTCCCCCTTGCGGGGAGGGGACAGGGGTGGGGGTCAGCCCGCGCCGGCGTCTAGAGTGCCCCGAGCCGCTCGAACGCACTTAGCCGCGGCGGCGAGGCCAGTACTGCCGCAATCGCCGCAACACACTGCTCCGGCGTCAGCACCGAGCTGTCGACCTCGAGGTCATAGATCCCCGGCTGGTGTACCGCTTCCTGCCAGCGCCGCACCGGCTCGGGCACACCGGTGCCACCGACATAGAACCCACCCTGTGGGTCGGCATTGCGTCGCGCCATGATCACCTCGATCGGGCAGCGCACCCCGACGAACAATACCGGCAAGCCGCCGAGCCGCCGCGCCGCGTCCGCGAGAGTTCCGAGCGGCTGCGAGTAGCTGTCGTGATGGCCGACATCGACCACCACGTCCTCCCCGGCGCGCGCCCGTTCAGCGATCTCGTCGTAAAGCTCGGCATAGAGCCGCACCACAGTCGGCTCGAGGTCCGGTCGCTCACCGCCCGGCCGGAGCCCAATGCCGGGTAGCTGCTCCTTGGGGAGGCTGGCGTTCATCTGGTCGACGCCGAGGTTAACCCATCGCCCCGGCAGTTGAGCCATCACCGCCCGCGCGATCGAGGATTTCCCGGCCCGCGGCGCCCCGTTGAGGATGACGATCTGTCCGCTCATTGCTGCCCCTCATGCCGCCAGAAAGAGAAAGGCGCTCAACCCGTTAGGGGAGCGCCTTTCATTGGCTGGGACCAGGTCGCCGGGAGGGACAGCGCCCCGATCCAACCGTTGACCGATATATGTGAACCCGGTTTCACCGTTTCAAGGGGTGCCTATCGCATCCGGCCCCGCAAGTTGAACCACCACAACACCACGAGGCCGATGGCCACCACGATGAGCCCGATATAGAGCCACTGCGACTGCCCCGACATGGCGCTGCCGGCCAGCATGTTGGCGCCCTGCAAGGTCCAGAGCCCACCCAGCAGCACCAGCACCACGCCGATGATCGTCCCGAAAATCCGCATCGTCATCCTCCACCCGACCTGGGGAGACTGGGCCCGGCAGCTCCGGCCGGCAAGCCGATGCCGCCGAAATGATGGGACTACTCGATCCGCTGCCCGGGCTGGCTGGTCCCGCCCTGGTGCAGTTTCAGGCTCTTCGCCTTGCCGTCGGCGCCGAGTCCAAAGCTCAGTTGCGCGTCCACCGCCCTGTAGAAGAACGTCGTTTCGTTCTCGGCGAACACCGGGAGCTTCTGCTGCCCCGTCGCCTGTACGAACAGCGCACCGCCCTCACGCGTCACCTCCAGCACGAAGGCCGGAGTCAGGGCATATTTGCCGACAAGACGGTCGAGCAGCGCCGGATCGATCTCGGCCGCCTGCCGAACTTTCGGCATCGGCGTCAGCGGCAGGCTCTCGGCAATGATATGAAAGCCGATATCCTCGATTCCCGCTGCACTCGCCATGTTGGAGAGCACCACCGCGCCCTTCACGATCGGCGCATCGAGGTCGATTTTGCCGGCCAGCACCTCCTGAGCGAGCAGCACATTGGTGAACAGCTTGGTGACCGAGCCGATCTCGAACACCGTGTGTTCGTCGATCTTTTTTGCATCGCCAAGTGCCGGATGACCATAACTGACGAAGCGGGGCACGCCGTTTTCGATCACCGCGACGGCGATGCCGACATTCTGCTCGGCGGTATCGATGCGCTCGACAAGGATCTGTTCGATCGCGGCATTGCTGGGGCTTTGCGCCACGGCAACAGTCGGCAGCAGGGCGGCGGCGAGTGCGGTCAGTACGGCTTTCATCCGGTCCTCCAAAGTGAGCCCCCGATATGGGACTCACAGTTGGAGAGACAAGCATTGCGTGAGGATTGCCTCAGTTGAGCTTATTGCTCGGCCTTGGCGCGCTCGATCGATTCGAGGATCACCTGGCGGGCATCGTCGACACCGCCGAGCTTTTCGATCTTGGCCCACTTGCCCGGCTCGAGATCCTTGTAATGGGTGAAGAAGTGCTTCACGCGCTCAAGCTGGATCGGTTGCATGTCGGTGATGTCGTTGATCCCGTCATACATCTTGGTGAGCTTACTGACCGGCACGGCGAGGATTTTTTCGTCCTTGCCGCCATCGTCTTCCATGAACAGGACGCCGAACGGCCGGCAGCGCACCACCGCACCCGGCACCAGCGGCCGCGAGTTCATCACGATGACGTCGAGCGGGTCGCCGTCGCCGCACAGGGTATGCGGCACGAAGCCGTAATTTCCCGGGTAGCGCATCGGCGTATAGAGGAAGCGGTCGACGAACAGTGCGCCCGAGGCCTTGTCGATCTCGTACTTGATCGGCTCGCCGCCCAGCGGCACCTCGATGATCACATTGAGGTCGTCGGGGGGGTTCTTGCCGATCGGGATCGCGTCGATATTCATTGGGGTGCCTTGGGTCTGCCTAACCGTGTAGTTCGGCGGGTTGTGGCCCATTCGGGGCCATGATTGCAAGGCATACGAATGCGCAGGTGGCATGCAGCCTTAAGGAGGATTTGCCGTGATGAGACGGGTTTTCGCCAGTGCGCTTTATCTCGCCATCGGACTGTTGCCCATCGCACCGGCTGTCGCCCAGCAGATCGAATCGAGCGAGACGAACCTCGATCTCAACCTCGACTGCACGGTGATGCAGTCCGACGATTTCCGCTCCACCTGGGCCTGTCCCGGCCTCAAGGGCATGCCGGTCATGGTTGCAGAGAGCGACCTCAGGATGTCGGTATCCTATGGCCTCACCTCGACCACCGAGAAAGCCGCCAGGCAACAGTTGCAGCCGCCCAATCGGCTGGGCGACAAGATCGAGTGGCGCGTCTCCAATGCCGATGGCTACTGGAAGCCGTTTGCCTCGATCCTGCGCTTCCTCACCAAGGCGGAGGACGGCAAGCCCGAGGGCGAGGTGCTGGTGGTGACCAAGATCAGCCCCGGCGCCACCTGCCACATCGCCTATGTCGATGCCCTGGCCAACCCCGACGCCGAAGCCCTGGCGCGCAAGGCTGCCGATACTACGGCCAAGGATTTCGACTGCGAGACGGGCGAGCCGGACTATGTCGGCAAGTTCGAGGCCTGGAAGCGCTGAGCGCTCCGCCACCCGCGGTGTCACCCCGGCGAAGGCCGGGGCCCATCCTGAGATGCTGCGGAAGGCACTCGCTCACGGCCACCCACCGGGTCATTCCCGCGAAAGCGGGAACCTCCGTTTGCGATGCCGGCAAAGAAAACAGAGGTCCCCGCTTTCGCGGGGATGACTCCGTGGGCAAATGGTGAAACTTCGACGCAGCCCCTACAGCCGCACCGCCGTGCCCGACACCGAGACCATCAGCATCGAGCCGGCCTGCCCGACCACTTCGTAGTCGATATCGACCCCGACCACCGCATCCGCGCCGAGCCGTTGCGCTTCGGCCCTGAGCTCATCGAAGGCGGCGTTACGGGCGTCGCGCAGTGCCCCTTCATAGGCGCCGGCGCGCCCGCCGACGATGTCGCGGATACCGGCGAACAGATCCTTGAAGATATTGGCGCCGACGATCACCTCGCCGGTGACGATGCCGAGATAATCGCGGATCGGCCGGCCTTCGAGCGTCGGCGTGGTCGAAATGATCATCGCTCAGGCCCGCGCCATCTGGTTGCGAAGCACCGTGCGATCGCGCGACGACACGCCGATCAGCTCGGCAATGCGCCACACCATGTTGTCCTCGAGCTCGTGGTTGCGCTTGTCGGCAAACACCACCTGCCACATCATCCTGATGATCTCGACCTTCTCGCCCTCGTCCAGCGAGCTCAGCGCCGAGGTGAAGCGATAGAAGTCGACCGATTCCTGGTCGCGCTTGGTGGCTTCGGCGATCAGCTTGCTGACCTCGGTCTCGTTGAGCCCGTAGTAATCCATCAGCGTCCCCTCGAGCGCCTCCCGCTCGGCATCGCTGATCTGCCCGTCGATCGCGGCGAGATGCACCAGCAAAGCGGCGACCGCCAACTTCGGCTCCATGCTGAGCACGGTGGCATCGGGTCTCTGGAAGATGGAGCGCAACGCATCGAACATGGGGAGGAGTCCTTCGGATAGCAGGAGGAACATAGGCAGTCCCGCCCGATCGCGAAAGAGCCCGCTTGCCGCAGCGCGAGGAAGTGAGCGGGACGTGTGAGGGATTCATCCGGCTTGACTCTCCACCGGACTCTAGTGTTCCCTATTTGTTCTAATTACCGACAACAGGGAGGCTCAGATGCCGGGCCTCGCACGCCACGATCTCGCTGCCTTACGACTGAAAATTGCCGCCCTGGAAAAGCGTCCGCTGCTGGCTGAAGGCGCTGCCATGCTGGCCGAACGGCTGGGACAGGCTGCCAATGATGGAGCCGAGACTGCCGATCCGCTCGAGCTGCTGGCTGCCCCCAATGGCTTGCTGCATGAAGTATTTGCCGATGAGCAGCGCCAGGCCGGCGCAGCACTCGGTTTCACCTTCGGCCTCGCCCGGCAATTGCTGACCGGGGAGCGGCAGGCGGTACTCTACCTGCAGCTCGCGGGAGAGGGGCAGGAACTTGGGCTGCCCTACGGCCCCGGGCTCACGCAGTTCGGCATCGATCCGGCACGATTGGTGATCGGCCGCGTCGACAGCATGACCGAACTGCTCTGGGCGATGGAGGAAGCCATCGCCTGCCGGGCGGTCGCCGGGGTCATCGCCGATCTGGCGAGCCACCCCAAGGCGCTGGATTTCACCGTATCGCGCCGGCTTAGCCTCCGTGCTGCCGCAGCCGGCACCTCGGCCTTCCTCGTGCGCTATGGCCGGGGGCGGGAGGCAAGCGCGGCCAAGCTCCGCTGGCGGATCTCGCCGGCCATGAGCGGCGAACTGCCCTTCGATCCGCGCGCCCCGGGCCCGCCGCGGTTCCAGATCGAGATCGAAAAAGGCCGGCTCGGCAACAAGACACAACGCGCCGAAGGCAAGACCATGCTTGTGGACTGGACAGAAAATGGCTTCGTTTCAGTCGAACCCAAACCTCGCACCGGAATTGTCGTTCGGCGAACGGCGCCGCCATCTCGCCCTGTCGCTGCCCCGCTGGGCCACCGATTGTCTCAGGCGGGCTGACCCGGCGCTCGCTGCTTCGAGCCGGCCACTCGCCCTGTGGGAAAAGCAGAAAGGGGCCATGCGGCTCGCCGCGGTGGATGCTGCAGCGGCGAGAGCCAACCTGATCCCCGGGCAGAACCTCTCCGATGCGCGGGCCCTGGTGCCCGAACTCGAGGTGCGCGAGATCGACCGCGCCTATCTCGAGCAGGTGTTCGCCGATTTTGCCGACTGGCATTCCAATGCCAGCCCGATCGTTGCCGTCCACACCGCGACAGCGCCCTATGGCGACCTGGTGCTCGACATTACCGGAGTCGCTCACCTGTTCGGCGGCGAAGCGAAAATGCTCGAACTGCTGGTCAGCCGGTTGCGCGCCCTGGGTTTCACCGTCTCCGGCGCCATTGCCGATACGGTGGGAGCAGCCTGGGCCCTGGCGCATTTTTCTGCCGGCCGCATCATTCCACCGGGTGAAAGCGAGGCTGCCCTTGCCGCCCTGCCGATCGTCGGGCTGCGGCTCGAGGAGGCGCAGGTCGCCGGGCTCAACCAGATGGGGTTGAAGACCATCGGCCAGCTCTATGGCCGGGAGCGGCGAGCGCTGCAGGCCCGCTTCGGCGCCTCGCTGATCGAGCGGCTCGACCAGGCGCTCGGCCGCATCGAAGAGCGGATCACCCCGCGCCTGCCGATCGCCGAATATTATGCCGAACGGCGCTTCGCCGAGCCGATCGGCTACATGGACGACGTGCTGATGACGGCGCGCGATCTCGCCATCCAGCTCGGCCTGCGGCTGGAGGCAGAGGGCATCGGCGCGCAGACCTTTCATCTCCTGCTCTATCGGGTCGACCACAAGGTGATGAACCTCACCATCAATGCCGGTCGAGCGACCCGTGACCCCGACCATATCGCCCAGCTGTTCGTGCACCGCTCGGAGCGGCTCGAAGGCGAATACGATGCCGGCTTCGGCATCGACATGATCCGGCTCGCCGCCAGCTCGCTGTCCGAGGTGGAGAGCACCCAGCTCGGGGCGTTCGTGGTACAGGATGGGGCCCGCGATCTTGACCGGCTCTATGATCGGATGACCAGCCGGCTCGGCCCGCTGGCGCTCACCCGCTCGAAATTCGTCAACACCCACATCCCGGAGCGGGCCACCAAGCTCGAGCCGGTGATCGCCCAGACTGAGGACGATCCGGAAGCGCTGCCCGATCCGGAACTTCGGCGGCCGCTCCGCTTGTTGCCCAATCCGGAGCCGATCAACGTGATGGCGGAGGTGCCGCATGGCCCGCCGATGCGGATCATCTGGCGGCGCATCGCTTACCGCATCCTCAAGGCCTCGGGGCCGGAGCGGATCGAGGCCGAGTGGTGGCGCTCGGGCAAGAACCTCGAGGTGCTGGAGCGGCCGGAGCGCGGCAGCAAGCGGCGTGACCCGCGCGACGACCCCAAACAGACCGACAAGCCCAAGCCCAAGGAGCCGGAACATGTTTCCTCACTTGCAGCCTTTGATCCGCTGACCACGGTGCGCGACTACTATGTCATCGAGGACGATGGCGGCCGCCGCTTCTGGATTTTCCGCATCGGTCTCTATGGCGCAGCCGAAGCGCCGCGCTGGTTCCTGCACGGGTTCTTCGCATGAGCCGCCCCGCCTATGCCGAACTGCTGGTGACCTCCAACTTCTCGTTCCTGAGGAGCGGCTCGCACCCCGAGGAACTGGTCTCGGCGGCGATCGCCCTGGGGATGAGCGGCGTCGGCATCTGCGATCGCAACAGCTTTGCCGGCGTGGTCCGCGGCTATGTCGCGCACCGCGATCTCAAACACACCGCACCGGATTTCCGCTACGTCGTCGGCGTCCGGCTCTGCTTTGCCGACGCTACCCCCGACATCGTCGCCTACCCCTCGGACCGCGAGGCCTATGGCCGGCTCTGCCGCATGCTGAGCCGCGGCAACCTGCGCGAGGAAAGCGAAAAGGGCAAATGCGTGCTCTGTTTCGCCGACCTCGAGGAGTTCATCGAGGGCCAGCTGCTGATCCTCCACTGCGACGAGACCCGCTGGGAGCATTCGGCCGCAACACTTGAGCGGCTGTCGCAGCTCAGCCCGGGCAATGTCTGGCTGGCCGCCGCTGCCACCTTCAAGGGCACCGACCGGGCCAGGCTCAATCGGCTGGCCGAGATGGCTGCCACTGCCGGCGTGCCGCTGCTGGCGGTCAACGACGTGCTCTACCACGAGCCCAACCGCAAGATCGTCCAGGACGTGGTGACCTGCATCCGCGAACACCTGACGCTCGAGACCGCCGGCCGGCGGTTGCAGCAGAACGCCGAGCGGCACCTGAAGCCGGCGAGCGAGATGATCCGGCTGTTCGCCGAGCATCCCGATGCGATCACGCAAACCCAGGTGTTGCTGGATCGCATCGGCTTCAGCCTCGACCAGCTGAAATACAACTATCCGACCGAAACCATCGGCAATGGCGAGACGGCCCAGGAAACGCTGGAGCGGCTGACCTGGATAGGGGCGCATGGGCGTTATCCGAATGGGATCCCCGATAGCATCAAGCAGAGCCTGTGGAGCGAGCTCTGCCTCATCGCCTACAAGGGCTACGCTTCCTACTTCCTCACCGTCGAGGATGTGGTGCGCTATGCCCGCCATGAGCTGAAGATCCTCTGCCAGGGGCGCGGCTCGGCCGCCAATTCGGCGGTCTGCTATTGCCTGGGGATCACTGCGGTCGACCCCACCCAGGTCAAGCTGGTGTTTGGTCGCTTCCTGAGTACCGAACGCGACGAGCCGCCCGATATCGACGTCGATTTCGAGCATGAGCGGCGCGAGGAGGTAATGCAGTACGTCTACAATAAATATGGTGGCGAGCGGACCGGGCTGACCGCCACCGTCATCTCCTACCGCTCGAAGAGCGCCATCCGCGAAACCGCTAAGGTGTTCGGGATTTCCGACGACACCATCGGGGCGCTCAACCAGCTGCATTGGGGCTGGGGCAATGCCGCCGATCTCAAGGGCATCAAGATGCTGGGGCTCGATCCTGACGATCCCACCCTGACGCAGATGTTCAACGTCGTGCCGGTGCTGAAATCCTTCCCCCGCCATCTCAGCCAGCATGTCGGCGGCTTCGTCATCACTCGCGATTCGCTCGAAAGCCTGGTGCCGATTTCGAAGACGGCGATGGAGAGCCGCACCATCGTCGAGTGGGACAAGGACGATATCGATGCGCTCGGCATCCTCAAGGTCGATATCCTGGCGCTCGGCATGCTCACCTGCCTCCGCCGTTCGTTCGAGCTGCTGCACCAGCACTATGATCGCGATGTCACGCTGCCGCAGCTGATGGCAGAGGAGACCCAGCCCGAGGTGAAGGCGCCGGTCTACCGGATGACGCACCGGGCAGACACCATCGGGGTGTTCCAGATCGAAAGCCGGGCGCAGATGTCGATGCTGCCGCGGCTGAAGCCGGTGGAGTTCTACGATCTGGTCATCGAAGTCGCCATCGTCCGCCCTGGCCCGATCCAGGGCGGCATGGTGCATCCCTATCTCAAACGCAGGCAGGGGTTCGAAAAGGTGGAGTCTTTGTCGCCGGAGCTGGATGCCGTGCTCCATCGCACCAAAGGCATCCCGCTGTTCCAGGAGCAGGCGATGCAGATTGCCATTGTCGCCGCCGGCTTCACCCCGGGAGAGGCAGATCGGCTACGCCGAGCGATGGCGACATTCCGGCGTAACGGCACCATCCATACCCTCAAGGACCGGTTCCTGAGCGGCATGAAGAAGAACGGTTACCCCGACGACTTCGCCCAGCGCTGCTTCGCCCAGATCGAAGGCTTTGGCGATTACGGATTTCCCGAAAGCCACGCCGCTTCGTTCGCGCTCCTCGTCTATGCCTCATGCTGGATGAAGTGCCACTATCCCGATGTGTTCGCCTGCGCGCTGCTCAACAGCCAGCCGATGGGGTTTTACTCGCCGGCGCAGATCGTCCGCGATGCCACGGAGCACGGGGTCGAGATGCGGGTCGCCGACGTCAACCGCTCGGACTGGCTGCATGTGCTGGAAGAGGGCGTTCCAGCACGCGAGCGGCTCGCCAAACAGCATGCCGAGATGCGCGACGATATCCTGTCGGACAAGGCGATCCGGCTCGGCCTCAGGCAGGTGATCGGGCTGAAGCAGGATCATGCCAACCTGATCATTGCTCGTCGCGGTGATGGCTATGCCTCGATCCGTGACCTCTGGGTGCGGACCGGCGTTCCGGTGGCGACACTGGAAAAGCTGGCCGAGGCCGATGCCTTCGGCTCGATGGGGCTCAACCGGCGCGAGGCGCTCTGGGTGGTGCGCGGCCTCAACGGCGTGGCAGGAGCCGAGCAGCTGCCGCTGTTCGCGATCTCGAAAAAAGTTTCCAAACCCGATGATGCCAACACTGACCTCCCAGTCATGGCTCCTGGAGAGTCCGTGGTGCATGACTATCGCACGCTGTCGCTGTCGCTGAAGGGACACCCGGTCGGGTTCCTCCGTCCCGAGCTTGATCGACGCCGCATCCTGCGCTGCGCCGACCTGATCGACCAACCCAACGGCGCGATCGTCGAAACCGCCGGCCTGGTGCTGGTGCGCCAACAGCCGGGGACGGCGAGCGGCGTGATCTTCATGACGCTGGAGGACGAGACCGGCATCGCCAACATCATCGTGTGGAACAAGACCTTCGACAACAACCGCCGCGTCGTGCTGGGCTCACGCCTCCTCGCTGTGCGCGGGCAGCTGCAGCGCGAAGGGCTGGTGACCCACCTCGTTTCCCGCAGCTTCACCGATTTCACCCCGAGCCTCCTCGACCTGGCGCAAGGCCTCGATATCGGCAACGGCATCCTGGCGCATGGCGACGAGGGTCGTTCCGGCCCGCAACCCGGCCGCGACGAAGGCGAACGCCGCCGCCGCGAGCAACTCGATCGCGAGGCCTATGCCGCGCTGCCATCAGGTCGGAATTTTCATTAGGGCGCTCTCGCACCAAGATCGGTGGCCTGTTCGATCCACTGCAACCGCCCCACACTCGGTGTCATCCCAGCGAAAGCTGGCGACCCATTTCGCAGCCCGCGCCGAAGGAGAGTTGGGTCCCAGCTTTCGCTGGGATGACACCGGTGGGTGGGAGAGAACCTGCCAAGCCCCGAGGCTCATCACCCCCTCGCCCGGGCAATCAGCTCGGCCGAACCTCAGCGCCCCGAACGCAAGGGGCCGCCCTTGCGGACGGCCCCTGCAGCTTTCAGCGATGGCTCCGCTTCAGCTGTCCATCTTCGCTCCGGACACCACGGCATGCAGATCGATCAACCCGACCATGCGGCTTTCGTGCGTGACGATGCCGTTCAGCAGTTCGGTGTCGATCGAGTTGCCCTCGGGCACATTGTGGATGTCGGATTTGGCCACGGTCAGGATGTCCGACACCGCGTCGACCAGGATCCCCACCCACTTTTCGCCCACGCTCATCACCACCACGACGTGGTTCTTGGTCGGCGAGGTCTGGCCTTCGCCGAAGCGGGCGCGCAGATCGAAGATCGGCACGATGGTGCCGCGCAGGTTGATCACCCCGCGAACGAACTCGCGCGTGTTGGGCAGCGGCGTCGCCCCGTTCCAGGCGCGGATTTCGCGTACCGTGGTGATTTCGACGCCATAGGTCTGCTCACCGATCGAGAACGCGATCAGCTGCAGCGAGTTGGCGCCGGCGACGCTGGCACCCGACGACATGTCGTCCTTGAATGCGAGAGCTTCCATTTGGTCTTCTGCCTTTCCTGCCGGCTTTCCTGGCCGGCGTCCTCATTGTCCGTCTGCGATCAGGCGGCGCTCTTGTGCGCCGTGCTCGCCGATTTCAAACCCTGTACGTCGACGATCAGCGCCACGTTGCCGTCGCCGAGGATGGTGCCGCCGGCGATGCCCTCGATCGACTGGAAGTTCTCCTCCAGCGATTTGATCACCACCTGCTGCTGGCCGATGATGTCGTCGACGATCACCGCCACCTTCACCCCGCCTTCCGCCTCGCACAGCACCACGAAGCGGTTGTCGCGCGCGACCTCGGTGCTCATCTCGAAGCGCGAGGCCAGATCCACCACCTGCACATATTCTCCCCGGACCTGCAGCACCTGGCCGCCGGTCGGCATGCGCGAGAAGTTGGCGCGCGCGCACTGGATGGTCTCGACGATCGAGGAAAGCGGGATCACGTAGGGAGAGCCCGCCACTTTCACCAGCATCACGTCGAGCACGGCGAGGGTCAGCGGCAGGCGCAGCGTCATCCGCGTGCCCTTGCCGGTCCAGCTCTTCACATGCACCGAGCCGCCGATCTTCTTGATGTTACTGAGCACCACGTCCATGCCGACGCCGCGGCCGGAGATGTCGGAGACTTCCGAAGCGGTGGAGAAACCCGGTGCGAATATCAACTGGTCGATCTGCTCGTCGCTCAGCGCCTGCTCCGGCCCTACCACGCCACGGTCGCGCGCCACCTGCAGCACGCGTTCGCGGTTGATGCCGCCGCCATCGTCTTCCACGGCGATCAGGATGTTGCCGCCCGCCTGCTCGGCGGAGAGCCGGATCACCCCGCCTTCGGCTTTGCCGGCCGCCATGCGCTTGTCCGGGCTCTCGATGCCGTGGTCGGCCGAGTTGCGGATCATGTGGGTCAACGGGTCGCTGAGCTGCTCGATGATGGTCTTGTCGATCTCGGTATTCTCACCGATGGTTTCGAGCCGGATCTTCTTGCCGGTCTTGGTCGCCAGTTCGCGCACCAGCCGCGGCATGCGGGAAAATACCGTCTTCACCGGCTGGGCCCGGATCGACATCACCGAATCCTGCAACCCGCGCGTCGTCTGCGCCAGCACTTCGAGGCCGCGCACCAGTTCCTGGTAGCGGGCCCTGAGTGTCTCATCCATCTGCTGGGTCAGCATGGACTGGGTGATCACCAGTTCGCCCACCATGTTGACCACGCGGTCGATCTTGTCGAGATCGACGCGGATCGACTGCACGCCATTGCGGCGATCCTCGACGCCCGAGCGGCGGTCGCTCTCTCCGTCGAACTCCTCGGCCTGGGCCGCCTGCTTGAGCGGCGGCGGCAGCACCGGCGGCGCTCCCTTCAGCGCCGGCTTCATGCTCTCGGCCAGCGCCGCAAAACTCAGCAGTTCGGCGACCGGCGCCGCTTCACTTGCAGCGGGTTCCGGCTCGTCCGCCATCAGTTCGGCGAACGACGGCATCGCTTCGATGGCCGCGTCGAGTGCTTCCTCAGCCACGGGAGCAGCGCCCTGCGTGATCTCGAGGTCGCAATTGCCCTCGACGAACTCGAACACCTCGGCGATTGCCGCCTCGGTCACGGTCTCGGAACTGAGGGTGATTTCCCAGCTGCAATAGACCCCGAACGGCTCGAAATCGGCAAGCGCCGGGATCTCGTCAAGCACCGCCCGCACTTCGATCTCACCAAGCGTGCCGAGCTCGCGCAGCAGCAGCAGCGGGTCGTTGGCGCGGGCGTAAAGCTCGGAATGCGGGGTAAAGCGGATGGTCCAGCGCCCAGCCTCCGGCGCCAATGGCGGCGCTTCGAACGCGTCATCGAGCACGGCCAGGCTCAGCGGCTCCTCGGCCACCACATCGTTGTCGTCGACTTCCGCGCCGGCGATGGTCACCATCACCGGCACGAAGTCGATGTCGAACTCTTCCATCGGCTCGCCCGCCATATCGGGGTCGCCCGAAGTCAGCGCGTCGAACTGGTGCTTTTCCTCGGCACCATAGCCGGCTTCGAGCTCGGTGCCATCCTTGGCCGCGGCGACGAAGTCGGCCACGATGTCATTGGCCCGGATACAGAGCGCCGCCACGGATTCGCTGAGGTCCACCCGTCCGTCGCGGACATGGTCGAGCAGCGTCTCATAGGCATGCGCGAACCCCACCAGCCCCTGGAAGCCGAACGCCCCACCGCCGCCCTTGATCGAGTGGATGGCGCGGAACACCGCGTTCAGCCGGTCGCTCGAACGGTCGCCCTCCTCGATGGCGGCAAACTGCTCCTCAAGTTCGAGCAGCAGCTCCGAGCACTCGTCGAAATAGGTGGCCTTGAAGTCGTCGAGGTCGCTCATGGACTAGTCACGAACCCTTCTGGGTTGCCGGGAAGGCGAGGCAAGAACTCAGCAGCAAAAACTAGTGCACCACGCGGTGGATCACCGAGATCAGTTTCTCCGGGTCGAACGGCTTGACGATCCAGCCGGTGCCGCCGGCGGCGCGGCCCTGGTCGCGCTTGTCCTGGCTGGTCTCGGTGGTGAGGATCAGGATCGGCAGCGAGTTGTGCATGCCCGAGGCGCGAACGTTCTTGATGAACTCGATCCCGTCCATGACCGGCATGTTGATGTCGGTGATCACCACATCGACGCTCTCGTTCTTGAGCACGTCGAGGCCCTTCTGGCCGTCTTCGGCCTGCAGCACCTCGAAGCCCGCATTGCTGAGCGTATGGTGCAGCATGGCGAGAATGGTTCTGGAATCGTCGACCGTCAGTACACGCATGAATTACCCTTCCATGATCGCGGCGAACGGAGCCTCGAGCCCCAGCCGCGAAACAGCCAGCTGGAACGCCTCGGAGGGCGCGCTGACCGAAAATGCGAAATTGTTGCGACGGGCGGTCTCGGCGGCACTCAGCAGCATGAACAGCGCGTTGGTCGCCACCCGTTCGATCGCCGCTGCCGAGACCGTAACCGGCCCGGATTCGATGGCGTCGACCAGCTCGTCGCGAATAGGATCGAGCGCGTCGAGATCGACGATCGCCGGCAAGGCGATAGTTTTGCTGCGTGCCTGAGCCATCTACTTTGGCTGCCCCCGTGGACTTCTGCCCGGCGCCAGCATCCGATGGAACGGTTTAGGAAGTGCTAAATTCGGTCGATTTCGGCGCGTCAGGCAGCGCTGATCACCGCCCGGATCGAGGTCCGGTCGACGCCCGCCAGCGCGTTGGGCCGCCACTGCGGCTTCTGGTCCTTGTCGACCAGCACGGCCCGCACCCCCTCGGCAAAGTCCGGCAGCCGGCACAGCAACCGGGCAAGCCGCAGATCGGCAGCCAGCACGTCGGCAATATCGGCCAACCGCCGCGCCGCGTGATGGCTTTCGCCGATGGCCACAAGGCTCGTCGGAGAACGCAGCACCAGTTGCGCCAGCTGCGGCTCTTGTCCGGCGATGCCGACGATCGCCGCGGTGTCGGTCCAGTCGAGCTCGTGCTGCCGATCGGCTGCGGCGCACAGCGCTGCCTCACCCACCGGCGCCATCTCCGCCTGCATCAGCGCGCCGAGTGCCGCATCGATCCGCGGCGCAGCCGCCGCGGCTGCAATCCCGGCCCGCACCGCGTCGCGCCGCGCCGGATCGATGGCGCAGTCGGTCAGCCCCAGCGCCAAGGCGTCGGCGACACCGACCGGCACCCCGGTCATGGCGAAGGCCAGCGCCCGGTGTACCGGCGCCTTCGACAGGATGAAGTTCACCCCCACATCGCAGGTAAAGCCGATCGCCGCTTCCGGCATGGCAAAGCGCGCTTCGGCCGTGGTGAAGCGGAAGGCGCAGTGCCCCGCAATGCCGATGCCGCCCCCCATCACGATGCCATGCGTCAGTGCCACCGTCGGTTTCCGATAGCGCGCGATGATGCCGTTCATCCGGTACTCGGCGGCAAAGAAGGCGTCGGCTTTCGCTGCCTCGCCGTCTAGCACGGCCCGGCGCACCGCCCTGACGTCGCCGCCCGAACAGAAGCCGCGCGGGCCCCTGCCCTCGAACAGCACCAGCCGGATCTCCTCGTCATCGGCCCATTGCTCCAGCGCCCGGGTGATGCCGTCGATCATCTCGAGGCTCAGCGCGTTGATCGCCTCGGGCCGGTTGAGGGCGATGATGCCCAGGTTGCCCTCGCGAATCACATCGAGCTGGCCGGTCATCTCTCAGGTTCCCATGTTGCTGCCCCGGTGGTAGAGCACCCCGCATGAAGGCCATCAACCCCCCGACCCCGCTCACCAATGTGCATCTGACCGGCATCGCCCGCGACCTCAAGGCGCGGGCCGATTCCGGCCGGCCGATCCGCATCGGCGTCATCGGTTCGGGCGAGATGGGCACGGATCTGGTGACCCAGGGCGGGCTGATGCGCGGCATCGAAGTGGCGGCCATCGCCACTCGCCGCCCGCACACCGCCCGCGCCGCCATGGCCATCGCCTATGGCGACGACGCGCACGCCGTCGAAGCCGATACCGAGAGCAAGGTCACTGCCGCCATCGAGGCCGGCAAGATGGCCGTCACCTCGGCCGAAACCCTGGTCAGGAACCCGCTGATCGACGTGGTGATCGATGCCACCGGCAAACCCGGCGTGGCGGCGGACTATTGTCTGACCGCGATGGAGCACGGCAAGCACCTGGTGATGATGAATGTCGAAGCCGACGTCACCATCGGCCCCTACCTGAAGCACGAGGCCGACCGCCTCGGGGTCGTCTATTCGGTCGGCGCCGGCGACGAGCCCAGTAGCTGCATGGAGCTGATCGAGTTCGCCTCAGCGCTCGGCTACCGCATCGTTTCGGCCGGCAAGGGCAAGAACAACCCGCTCAATCACGACGCGGTTCCCGACGACTATCGGGAGGAAGCGATCCGCCGGAACATGAACCCGCGCATGCTGGTGGAGTTCGTCGACGGTTCGAAGACCATGGTGGAGATGGCCTGCATCGCCAACGCCACCGGGCTCGTCCCCGATGTGCCGGGCATGCACGGCCCCCGGGCCGACCGCGACGAAATGGTCAAGGTGCTGATCCCCAAGGCCGATGGCGGCATTCTCGACAAGAAGGGCGTCGTCGACTTCACCATTGGCAAAGGCGTGGCGCCGGGCGTCTTCGTCATCGTGGAAGCCGAGCACCCGCGCATCATCGAGCGCATGGACGATCTGCATGTCGGCAAGGGCCCGTACTATGCCTTCTTCCGCCCCTACCACCTGACCTCGCTGGAAGTGCCGCTGACCGCGGCGCGCATCATGCTCTACGGCAAGCCCGACATGGTACCGATGCCCAACCCGGTCGCGGAGGTCTGCGCCGTCGCCAAGCGTGACCTCGCGGTCGGCGAAAGCTTCGATGCCATCGGCGAGACCTGCTATCGCAGCTTCATCCTCACCGTCGAGGATGCCCGCCGCCAGCATGCCGTGCCGGTCGGCCTGCTCGAAGGCGGCAAGGTCACCGCCCCGGTGAAGAAGGGTCAGCTCCTCACCACCGCCAACGCCCTGCCCGACCAGACCACCCGGCTCTATGCCCTGCGCCAGCGTCAGGACCAGATGCTGGGGGTCTAGGGTCCGGCCGGCGGGCGTTCAGCCGTTGATCCCGTTCAGTACCGGCGGGCTCGGGTCGTCGGGACTTCGCCGCATGATCAGGTCCACCTTGTTATAGGGTATCTCCACCCCGGCGGCGTCCAGCTTCAGCTTGACCTTCTCGTTGAAGTCCACGTTGGTGCGCCACCAATCGGTGGAGGCCACCCAGCTGCGAAGCACCAGGTCCACCGAACTTGCCCCCAGGCCCGCCACGAACACGATCGGGGCCGGCTCGCTCAGCACGCGCTCATCCCGGGCCACCTCCAGCATGGCGGCGCGGGCATCCGCCAGGTTGCTGTCGTAGGAAACCCCGACTTTTGTCTCCACCATGCGCGACGGCTCCCGCGTGAAGTTGGTGATCTTGGCATCCCACAGACGGGCATTCGGCACGAAAATGTAAATGCCATCATAGGTTCGCATGCGCGTGCCGAACAAACCTATCTCAACGATGGTGCCGGTAATGCCCTCGCCATCGATGAATTCGCCGACGCTGAACGGACGCAGCCAGATGATCATCACTCCGGCAGCGATGTTGGACAGCGTCCCCTGCAGCGCCAGCGCGATGGCCAGACCAGCGGCGCCAAGCACCGCCAGTATCGATGCTGTCTGCACCCCGAACTGAGCCAGGACGACGACGACGGTAACGACCAGGATGCCGTAGCGGGTGAGTTCCGAAATGATCGGCGCGATGGTGTTGTCGATCCCGCGAGACCGCGGCAGGAGCGCCCGAACATGTCGCGACAGAAAGCCCGAAAAGTACCAGCCAGCGGCAAGAACCAGGAAAGCCGTGAGTACGCTCAGGGCATTGCCAACCACCCATTCGGTGGATAGCGCGACGAAATTTGCATATTCCAATGAGCTTGCCTCCAATCGTTGCGTGGCCGTGCTGGCAGCCGAACGTCGGTCCATCCACGACCAGGCGAGTTTAGGGCAATACCGCGTCGATGCCACCCCGCGGGGCCAAAATGGGCCAGTCGAATCGGCGGGCAAGGGCTCTAGATGCGGTTCAACCCCAGCAGCTCCATCGCTTCGGCGTTGCCGGGGCGCGACCAGAACAGTCGATGCAGGTCAGGCGGCAGTTCATCGCGGTACGAGCCGACCATGCCACGCCGGAAGAAGCGCGGATCCGTCTCGCGCAGCGTTGCAAAATCCGGCGGCTCGCCCCCTGCGAGCAACCGCCGTTCGGGAACCAGCGTGGCCATCGTCTCGGTGACTGTCTCGGATGGTCTCGCGATCAGCTCGTCGTAACGCAGCACTCGCCGCTGGCCGGCCGCAGGCTGTAGCCAGCTCAGCACGTTCTTGCCCCAGCTGCCGGTGCCGATCGGCGTGTCACGCTCGATCATTTCGCGCAGCCGCGGTTCGAACTGGGCGGGATCGTCCTCGCTCATCATCCGGGCCCACGACACCAGGCTGTCGCGGCCATCGCGGACCAGGCAGATCGCCCGGTCGGCCTCATCGACATCGGCATCGCGCTGCCGGTGGGTCTTGACGAAGTACAGAGCCTCGGAAGCCCGCATCTCTGCGTAACTCACCTGCCGCTCCGCATAGCCGACAAAGTCCTCGCCGAGCCGGCGCGCCACCCCGTCGACATCATACACAGTCGAACTCTGCACGCCGTACAGCCGGTTGAGCAGGATGCGAAGGAAGGTGTTGCCCGAGCGCGGGAACGACGCCAGCCAGACGATCACCCCTCAGCTCCCGCGAATGGCGATCTTGCCCTGCCGGCCCTTCTCGTTGCTGGCCTCGGCCGCTTCCGCCGCCTGATCGAGCGAAAACACTTCGGCGATCGGCAGTTTCAGTTCGCCGCGCGCTGCCTTGCCGACGAACTCGATGATGGCGCCGCGGATCTGCTCGGGCGTGTGGAAGTTCGACGGCTTGGCGGCCCAGAACCCCTTCACCACCGCGCGCTTGAACAGGAGGTTATCGGCACTGATCTGCATCGGCCGGCCACTGAGTGCGCCGAACGAGATCAGCCAGCCTTGTTCCGCCACCAGGTCCAGCAGCTCGTCGGAGGCCCGGCCGGCTACCGAATCGAGGGCCCGGCGGATCGGCGCGCCGCCGGTGATCGCTCGGGCGCGCTCCTGCCAGTCCTCATGCTCGCTCGACACCGCGTCGCCGATCCCCTCGGCGGCGAGTTCGGCCACCGCTGCTTCGCGCCGCACGATATTGAGCACGCGCACGCCGCGTTCCGCCGCGAGCTGGGCGATGATCTTGCCCACCGCGCCGTTCGCCGCGTTCTGCGCAATCCATTCGCCGGCTTCCACCTGCAGCTCGCCGAGCAGGCGCCAGGCGCTGAGCGGCATCGACACCAGCTGGCACGCCGTCGCGTCATCGATCCCATCCGGCAGCGGCACCAGCGACTGCGCTCCGGCGAGATAATATTCCGCCCAGGCCGCACTCGCCCCGCCGGTCACCCGTTGCCCCGGCTTGAGGTTGGTCACGCCTTCGCCGAGCTTGTCGACCACTCCAAGCGCTTCGGTGCCCGGCACATAAGGCAACGCTGGCTTGTAGCCATAATGCCCGGTAACGATCATCAGGTCGTGGTTGTGGATCGGCGAGAGCACCAGCTTCACACGCACCTGCCCCGGTCCCGGTTCGGGCAACGGCCGCTCCTCGACCCGCAGCACTTTCCTCGGGCTACCGAACGCATCGAACACCACGGCCTGCATCACAAACGCTCCATAAAGTCGGCCACGCCTTCCAATCGCTTTGCCAGCACGCTGACGAACCCCCGCACCTTGGGAGTGATGTTGCGATTGGAGGGACAGACCGCGTTGACGTCGACCGACTGTATACGCCATTCGGGCAAAACCCTGACCAGTCGCCCGACCGAGGTCGCGCAGCACACCGCCGATGTTGATCTGCACATGCTGCGTCGTGGGATATTACGCCAACTGGTAGAGGATCGGCATGGCCGCAGTCCGGTTGGCTTCGAAGTGCTTGAGGACGTAAGAGCGAAAGCTCTGCTTGAACAACAGGGCCGGTACGATGTCGCCGGCCCGGTCCCACCGGCAATGGTTGATCACCGTATAGGGGCTGGCCTCCGGCGGCTGTGGAACCAGCAGTGTCGAGTTGTCCAATCCGGTCTGGTCGGAGAACCAGCCGGCGGTGTACTCCCACACCGCAAGGTTCTGCTCGAGCCGGTCGGCGAAAAAGAAGTTGAACAGGAATACCCCGTCGCGCGCATGGTTCACCGGCCCGATGTGCCGTGCGTTGCTGGCCGAGACCACCAGCGACCTTTGCGCCTCAATGCCCGCGACCATACTTCGCAGTTCCTGCGCAGCGCTGAGCTTCTGCGCCGCTTCGAGGGTGGGCGTTTCGACCAGCAGCACCAGGTCGAAGCGTGCCACCGGCACATCTGGCCGAGCCTTCAGAAAGGCACCCCGTCCTGGCGGTCGCAACAGGGCCTTGAAAGCGGTCGCCTCGAGCGCCTCGCCGGCGGCGACAAGCCCTTTGGCGTAACGCTTCAGCGCCGTGATCGCCTGCTTCTTCGCGGCACTTTCGATGAAGTACCCGATCGGCGGACGTCGATCGATCTCGAGCGCCACCACCACAAAGCCGTGCTTTGTCGTTTCGGTCAGCCTGACCTTGGGAAAGGCACCCGATTCGGGCAGGGTCACCAGTGTCGTCTCAGTCATCTACGTGCCTCAATCAAGTGTCTGTCGGTAGCGCAGCATGGCGATCGCCGAGATCACCAGGAGGATCGCGACCAGCGCCCAGAGTTCACCGGTCACGTCAGCCACCTCACCGCCCTTCAGCATGACCTTGCGCACGATGCGCAGGAAATGCGTGGCCGGCACGCCCTGGCCGATGAACTGCGCCCAGCCGGGCATGCCGGCAAACGGGAACATGAAGCCGGAGAGGAGGATCGAGGGCAGGATGGTGAAAAAGCTCAGCTGCATGGCCTGCATCTGGCTTTTGGCTGCGGTCGAGATCAGGAAGCCGAGCGCCAGGTTCACCACGATGAACAGGTTGAAGCCAAGGAAGAACGCCCACACGCTGCCTTCGAACGGCACACCGAACACCAGGCTCGCCGCCGCGAGGAACACCGCCGTCTGCACGTAGCCGACGAACACATAGGGGAGGATCTTCCCCAGCATCACCTCGAGCGGCTTCACTGGCGTGGCGATCAGCATCTCCATGGTGCCGCGCTCGGTTTCCTTGACGATCGCCACCGCGGTGATCATCACCATGGTCATCGACAGGATGATGGCCAGCAGGCCCGGCACGATATTGGTCGAGGTCTTGCCTTCGGGGTTGTACTCCCGGTGCACCACCATCGAGAACGGCGCCGACCCGGCCTGCTGCGCCAAAGGCCCGGTCAGCGTCTCTGATATCGCCACGCTGACAATGCCCGACAGCGCCGCCACTGCCCCGCCCGTCGCCGACGGGTCAGAGGCATCGGCTGCCACCAGGATCTCCGGCTTGTTGCCGCGCACCACGTCGCGCTCGAAATCCTCGGGGATCACCACGACGAAATTGGCGGTGCCGCGCCGCAGCGCCTCCTCGCCCTCGCCGACGCCGGTCACGGCGCCCTGGAAGGCGAAGTAGGAGGAGTTCTGCATTCCAGCGATCACCGCCCGGCTGAGCGGCCCATTGTCGCCCATCTCCACCAGCGTCGGCAGGTTGCGCGGGTCGGCATTGATGGCAAAGCCGAAGAGGAACAACTGGATGATCGGCAGCCCGATCATCATGCCGAAGGTGATGCGGTCGCGCCGCATCTGGATGAACTCCTTGTAGAGCACCGCGCCGAAGCGCCTGAGCGAGAAACCGACGGTCATGCCGCAGCCTTCCCCGCTGCACCTGCACCGTCGCCGGCAAAGTTGTCGCGCGCGCCCGTCATCAGGTAGATGAACGCCTCTTCGAGGCCCGCCACCTGCAGGCTCCAGCGATGCGTGCCCTCGGCCCTCAGCCGTTCGACGGTCGCTTCGAGCGCCGCCTTGTCGGTACCCGAGACATGCAGCACGGTGCCGAAGCGCGCTACCTGCACCACACCCGGCTCCGCGAGCAGCCGATCCTCGAGTTGGGCCAGTTCAGGCCCTTCCACCCGCCAGGTCTCGAGCCCCACCATTTCGGGGATCTTTGCCGAGGGACCGTCGATCAGCTTCTTGCCGTAGGCGATGTAGGTGATGAAATCGCACTGCACCGCCTCGTCCATGTAGTGGGTCGAAACCAGCACCGTAACGCCCAGGGCGGCAAGCCGCCGGATTTCATCCCAGAAATCGCGGCGCGCCTTGGGGTCGACGCCGGCGGTGGGTTCGTCCAGCAGCAGCAGCTTGGGTTCGTGCAGCAGGCACGCCGCCAGCGCCAGCCGCTGCTTCCAGCCGCCTGACAGCGAGCCGGCGAGCTGCTTCTGGCGATCGGCGAGGCCGAGATCCACCAGCGCCTGGTCGACCCGTTGCTTCTTCCGATCGAGCCGGTACATCCGCGCCACGAAGTCGAGGTTCTCGCGGATCGAGAGGTCCTCGTAATACGAGAACTTCTGCGTCATGTAGCCGACCTGCTCCTTGATCTGTTCGGCTTGTTTGCGCACGTCGAAGCCGAGACAGGTGCCCTCGCCTTCATCCGGCGTCAGCAGCCCGCACAGCATGCGGATGGTCGTGGTCTTGCCCGAGCCGTTCGGCCCGAGGAAGCCGTAGATCGCTCCCTTCGGCACCTGGATGTCGAAATGGTCGACCACCCGCTTGGGCCCGAAATTCTTGGTCAGGCCATGCACGTCGATGACGAGCGGCTCGCTCATTGCTGCACCCGCTCCACCGTCACCGGCTGGCCGGGATGGAGGCTTGCGCCATCGAGCGTCGCCTCGACCAGGTAGCTGAGCCGCTGCCGTTCGGCGCGCGAGTAGATCACCGGCGGGGTGAACTGCGGATCGGAAGCAAAGAAGCTGACCCGCGCCGTCATCCCGTCCGGGCAGCCGTCGCAGCTCACTGCCACCTGGTCGCCCAGTGCAAACTCGGGTCGCGCTGCCTCCGGCACATAGAACTTCACCTTGAGCGCCCCCTCCGGCAGGATCGAGACCACCGGCGTTCCTGCCGCGACAATCTCTCCGGCATCGAAGAACACCCGTTCGATTCGCCCCGCCGCCGGCGAGGTGATGGTGCGATCGGCGAGATCGGCATTGGCCTTTTCGGCATCGGCATGCGCCGCCGCGAGGTTGGCCTCGGCCTGCACCTGCTGCTCGGTGCGCGCCGGCAGTTCCGCCACCTTGAGCTGCGCCTGAAGCTGCCGCACCGCCGCTTCGGCACTGGCCAGCGTCGCCCGGTCCTGGTCGAGCTTGGACTGCGGCACCAGCCCCTCCTTGAACAGCTTTTCGCTGCGCGTCGCGCTTTCTCCGGCGAGCTGGAGGTCGGCCTCCGCCTTTTCGAGGCTCGCCCGGATCACGTCGATTTCGTCGGCACGGCTGCCGGTGGTGAGATTCTTGAGCCCCGCCTCGGCGGCGGCCACCCGCGCTTCGGCCGCCGAAAGCAGCGCGATCTGCTGCTCCGAGCGCAGCCGAAACAACAGGTCGCCCATAAGCACGGTGTCGCCCTCGCGCACCGAGATCGTTTCGATCGGTCCGGCGGTGGGCGAGGAGGCATAGACGTAGCGCGCCTCGACATAGCCGTTATAGCGCGGCGCCTCGGTGGCACCGAAACCGGGGATGACGAGGGCAATGAGGCCGAACAGCCAGGCGAAGAAACCGTCCATCATCGTCTCCTCAGCTCGCCGACCATTGTTTGGCGCTCGGCGGAGCACTGATCCCGTCGAACAGGATCGTCAGATGGTTCTCGACCAGCTGTTCCATATGCAGCCCGCCTTCCGGCGTGATGCCGAAGATTTCGGCCATCGCCACGTGCAGCATCATCGGCCCGATGATCGAGCGGATGGTCAGGCTGGGATCGACCTGCCGCAGGTAGCCCTGTTCGATGCCGCGCCTGAGCAAGCCCTCGACCGCCGGGATCACCCGGTCCAGCACCTCGCGCCGATACATTTCGGCGAGGCCGGGAAACCCCATTGCCTCGCGGAAGATCAGCTTGGGCATGGCCATGACCTTGGGATCGCTGATCCGGCCCGCCAGCATGGTCAGCACCATCCTGAGCACGATGCGCGGGTCACCCTCATAGTCGTGCAGGGTCGTCAGCGCCGAATTGGCAATCGGCAGGATGGCGCGCCGCACCAGCCCCTCGAGCAACGCTTCCTTTGATGGGAAGTAGAGATAGACCGTGCCCTTGCTGAGTCCGGCCCGCTTGGCGATGTCCTCGACCCGGGTCGCGGCGAAGCCCTTCTCGATGAACAGCTGCAGCGCTGCATCGAGCACCTCGTCCGGCCGCGCCTCGGCGCGCCGGCGGAACTTTGGTCCGCGCTCTTGATCGCTGGTGCTCATCGCTCGTTAGCCTTACTGACTGTCTGGTCATCAGCTTAATAACTGACCAGTCAGTCATTTGCAAGCGGGATCATGGCGAACCCGGTTGGTGCCGGATGGATTCAACTTTCGGCTAACCGGGGATGCTCACGTTGACATCACGCAGGCCAAACGACCCCTGCCCTAAGGTGCCACTGTCCCCGTGCGGCGGACCCCCCAAGCGCGGCCGGTAGCTGAAACCTCCTCAGCCACCGGCCGCGGCAGGTCCACCAAACCGACGGCCCTCCCCCACGCCCCCGAAACGGGGAGGGCCTTTCGGACTTTTTCTGTCTTTAGTTGGCGCGTTGACCCACTGGCCGTCATCCCGGCGAACTCAGGGGACCCATTGCTCAGAGGTTGGTCGGGCGCGAACCGCCCCGGCCCATCACAGCCTCGGGATGACGGCCGGTGGTGGAAGCTCGATGCAGCACCCTATTGGCCGACGCCAAACCGCGCCATCACACCTTCGAAACGCCCCCATCCGGTTAGCTCCGGGTTAACCCTAACCGCCTAGGATCAGCCTTCGATCGGCGCGCCGTCTGCCGCCGGTTCAGCGTTCCGTTTGTAGAGTGTACCAGACGATGCCGGCACAGCACCTGCTCGAAGACGCCCGTCGAGAGACCGCCCCCGCCATAGCGATCCGTATCCCCGTCCGCCTGATGGGCGCCATCACCCTCGGGGTGGTAGCGATCGTGCTGCTGTCGGTCGCGACCTGGCAGGTGGATGATCCGAGCCTCTCCTATGCCTCGGGGGAGCCGGCGCGGAACTGGCTGGGTTTCCCCGGCGCGGTGATTGCGGATATGGCGTTCCAGGTCTTTGGCCTCGGCATCCTCACCCTGCTGGTGCCGCCGGCCCTCTGGGGCTGGGGGCTGATTCGCCACCGCGTGCCCTCGCGCATGGGGCTGCGGCTCTTGGCGTGGGTCGCTGCCGGGGTGCTGAGCTGCGGGCTCTTTGCATTCGTGGCCGCACCGGAGAGCTGGCCGCTGCCGACCGGGCTGGGCGGCCTCGTCGGCCAGAATTTCACCAACCTCGCGATCATGGCGACCGGCGCGACACCGCAGCCGGTCACCGCCGTGTTGTTCGCCATCATCATCGCCGCACCCACCCTGGCGCTGTTCTGGATCGCCATGGGGCTGGGTAAGGTCACCCTGCCCGAGCTGCCCAAGGGCAAGGCGAAGGGCAAGCCCGCCAGCGTCAAGGACGCCGCGACCGCAGCGCCCAGCGATGAGGATGAGCCGGAGCGCGATTCGATCTTCGACGTGATCCTCGGCTATGCCGTGCATCTCGGCTTCTCCGCCCGTTCGGCCATCCGACGCGCCCGCGCCGGCATTGCCCAGCGTCGTGCCGCCGAGGCCGAGGCGGAAGCCTGGCGCGGCGAAGCGGTGGAGCCGAGCCTGCATGGCGGCGCCCCGTCGGCTCCCGCCGTCCGCGCCGAACCCACGCTCACTGTGGATCGCCGTTCGATCGTTGCCGCCCATGACGAACCGCCCTTCGACGACTATCCGCCCGAGCCGGACGAAGACGAGGATATGCCGCGCTGGGAAATGCAGACGCCGCTGCGCGGCCCGATGGCCGCCTCGCGCAGCCCGGCCCCGATGCCGCACGTCCCGGCGGGCCATCAGGCGGCGCCAGTGGTGTCGCCGCGCGTCGTCGCCCCCGCGCCCCGCCCGCAGCCCGGCATGCGCGCCGCCCGCGAAGCCCAGGGCTCGCTGCTCGACGAGCCGCATGGCTTCGAGCTGCCCGAGCTCAGCCTCCTGACCCCGCCCAAGCACAAGGGCGCCAGCCCCGAGCATGCGCCTGAGCGCCTCGAGGCAATGGCGCGCAAGCTTGAATCCGTGCTCGCCGATTTCGGCGTCAAGGGTGACATCATCAATGTCCGCCCCGGCCCCGTCGTCACGCTCTACGAACTGGAGCCGGCTCCCGGCATCAAGTCGAGCCGCGTCATCTCGCTCGCCGACGACATCGCCCGTTCGATGAGCGCCATCTCGGTGCGCGTCGCCGTGGTTCCCGGCCGCAACGCCATCGGTATCGAGCTGCCCAACGAGGTGCGCGAAACCGTCTACCTGCGCGAGATGCTGGCCTCGTCCGATTTCGAGAAGATGAAGGGCAAGCTCCCCATCTGCCTCGGCAAGACCATTGGCGGCGAACCGATCATCGCCGACCTCGCCCGCATGCCGCACCTGCTCATCGCCGGCACCACCGGCTCGGGCAAATCGGTGGGGATCAATACCTTCATTCTCAGCCTGCTCTACCAGATGACCCCGGAGCAGTGCCGCCTGATCATGATCGACCCCAAGATGCTGGAACTCTCGATCTATGACGGCATCCCGCATCTTCTCACCCCGGTGGTGACGGATCCCTCCAAGGCGGTGGTTGCCCTTAAGTGGGCTGTCCGCGAGATGGAGGACCGCTATCGCAAGATGAGCAAGATCGGTGTGCGCAACATCGATGGCTTCAACCAGCGCGTCGGGGAGAGCAAGGCCAAGGGCGAGGTGATCACCCGCACCGTGCAGACTGGCTTCGACCGCGAAACCGGCGAGGCGATCTTCGAGAGCGAAGAGTTCAACCTCGAGCCGCTGCCGTTCATCGTCATCATCATCGACGAAATGGCCGACCTGATGATGGTGGCCGGCAAGGAGATCGAAGGCTCGGTGCAGCGCCTGGCGCAGATGGCCCGTGCCGCCGGCATCCACGTCATCACTGCCACGCAGCGCCCCTCGGTGGACGTCATCACCGGCACGATCAAGGCCAACTTCCCCACCCGCATCTCCTTCATGGTGACGTCCAAGATCGACAGCCGTACCATCCTGGGCGAGCAGGGCGCCGAGCAGCTGCTCGGCAACGGCGACATGCTCTATATGGCCGGCGGCGGTCGCATCCGTCGCCTGCACGGCCCGTTCGTCGCCGACAGCGAAGTCGAAGCGGTGGTCAACCATCTGAAGTCGCAGGGCGCCCCCGACTATCTCGATGCCATTGTCGCCGACGAGGACGAGATGGACGAGGGCGGCGGCATGGCGGCCGGCGGCGGCGACGATTACGGTGGGTCGGGCGACGAGCTCTACGACAAGGCCGTCAATGTCGTCCTGACCGACAAGAAGGTCTCGACCTCCTATATCCAGCGTCGTCTGGCGGTGGGCTACAACAAGGCCGCAACGCTGATCGAGCGCATGGAGAAGGAAGGCGTCATCTCCGCCCCCAACCACGCCGGCAAGCGCGAAATCCTCGTCGGCAACAACGCCGACGGGTACTGAGCGGGGCCTCTGTTCGAGGCCCTCTCCGCCGCCAGGCAGCGCCCTAAGCTCGGTGTCGGTGGGTGGGGCAAGATCGCTTTGCGCAAGTCTACCGCCTCGCTCCCCTGGACTTAATATCAGTCATCGCTTATATAAGCGTCACCTGATACTGGAGGACGCGAACGATGCCTTTCGATCTTGCCGCCCACGTCAACGCCATGTCCCGCTCGGTGCGCAACCTGGAGCGCGATGGCAAACCCGCCAAGGCGGTGGTCGCCAGTTGCGTCTACGACACCGACGTCGCCGACCTGTGGGATGCCGTCACCAACCCGGACCGTCTCCGCCGCTGGTTCTCCCCCGTCAGTGGCGAACTGCAGCTTGGCGGTCGCTTCCAGGTCGAGAACAATGCCGGCGGCACCATCACCGAGTGCGAACCGCAGCGTAGGCTCGCCGCGACCTGGGAGTTTGCCGGCGCCATCAGCTGGATCACCGTCACGCTGTCCTCCGACACCGAAGGCGCCCGCCTCGAACTCGAGCACGTTGCCTTCATCGATCCACATTGGGACAATTTCGGCCCGGGCGCCGTCGGGGTCGGCTGGGATCTCGGCTTCATGGGCCTCGCCCGCCACCTCGCCGAGCCCGGTGCCGACCTGCCGCAGGAAGCAGTAGCGGGCTGGCACGAACTGCCCGAGGCCAAGGCCTTCATCCGCACTGCCAGCGACGGTTGGGGCGCTGCCGCCATCGCTGCCGGCGAGAACCGTGACCAGGCATTGACGGCGGCCGAGGCGACGCGGCAGTTCTACACCGGCGAGGCCCCGCCCCCGGAGATGTAATGCACGCGTTCGACGTTCTCGGCGATCCCGTCCGCCGCCGCATCCTGGAGCTGCTCGCCGAGCGCGAGCGCGCTTCGGGGGAGGTGGTCGAGGTGATTGCGGCCGAGTTCGGCATCAGCCAGGCCGGTGTCAGCCAGCACCTGAAAGTGCTGCGCGAATCCGGCTTTGCCACGGTTCGCCCTGAGGGCACCCGACGGGTTTACAGTCTCGATGCGTCGCCGCTGCGCGACATCGACGACTGGCTCGAACGCTTCCGCGGCTTCTGGACCCACAAGCTGGCCTCGCTCGCCACCGAGATCGCCCGCGGCAAGAAGGACCGCCAGGCGGGCAACAAGGAGCCGTGATCCGGAACCTTCCCGCTGTTGCCGCAATTGCTATCTAGAGGCATGCTGCAAATTCAGGACTATAAGGGAACGTCACCAGGATGATCCGCCGCACCTTCCTCGCCTTCGCCGCCATGCTCGCCACCTTCCCTGCCCTGGTTGAGGCGCAGGAGGCCCGGGCACTGACCGATGCAGAGCGCGACCTGATCACCCGGATCAACGAGCACAACTCGCTGATCAAGACCATGGTCGGCCGCTTCCTGCAGATCGATACCCGCGGCCAGCGCATTGAGGGCACCTTCTTCCTCGAGCGGCCGGGTAAAATCCTGTTCCGCTACAACCCCCCCTCCTCCGAGCAGATCGTCTCGGTCGGCCGCGGCTTCTACGTCGTCGACCGCAAGGAGAAGACCCAATACGCCTATCCGCAGGACAAGGTGCCGCTGCGCCAGTTCCTCGATTCGCAGATCGACCTGTTCAAGGCCAATATCGTTGCCGTCGCCCAGTCGGACGACTATTTCTCGGTCACCCTGCAGGACGATACCCCCAAGGGCGTGGTGCGGGTGGCGCTGGTGTTCGACACCGAAAGCCTCGACATGAAGCAGTGGACGCTCACCGAACCGTCCGGTTCCGAGCTCACCTTCTCGCTCTACGATGTCGAGAAGGACGTCACGATTCCAAAATCCTACTTCTACATCGATCCGACCTTCCGGTCGAAATCGGCCCCTCCCGACGCCTGAGCCGTTTCCGGCTTTACGCTCCCATTGCCGCTCTGCATAAGAGGCGCCTCCCAACCCGAGGCGCCTTTTCATGCCGACGAGCTTTGCCACCTGGAACATCAATTCGGTCCGCCTGCGACTGCCCATCGTCCTGGATTTTCTGCGCCAGTACGATCCGGACATTCTGTGTCTGCAGGAGATCAAGTGTCTCAACGACCAGTTCCCGCGCAATGAGTTCGCCGCCGCCGGTTACCCGCATCACGCCGTGCACGGCCAGAAGGGCTATCACGGCGTCGCCATCGTCTCGAAGCACCCGCTGACCGATATCTCCTCGCGCGTCTTCTGCGAGATGGAGGAGAGCCGCCACGTTTCGGCGCTGGTCGATTTCGGCAAAGGTCCGCTTACCGTCCACAATTTCTATATCCCGGCCGGCGGCGACCTCGCCGACCCCGAGCTGAACCCCAAGTTCAAGCACAAGCTCGGCTTCCTCTCGGAGCTGAAGAGCTGGTTCGGCGAGGATCATTTCAGGGAGCGCCAGCTGATCTGCGGCGACTTCAACATTGCGCCGCTCGAGCATGACGTCTGGAGCCACAAGCAGCTGCTCGACGTGGTCAGCCACACGCCCGTAGAGACCGAGGCACTCAACGCGCTGCTGACCGGCGGCCATGGCTGGGTCGATATCGTGCGGAAGTACTTCCCGGCCGAAGAAAAACTCTATTCCTGGTGGAGCTATCGCGCCAAGGACTGGCAGGCCGCCAACAAGGGTCGCCGCCTCGACCACATCTGGGCCACTGCCGATATCGCCGCCCACACTGCCGGCGCCGAGATCATCAAGCCGGCGCGCGGCTGGAGCGACAAGCCCTCCGACCACGTCCCGGTCATCGCCCGCTTCGCCTGAAAAAGAGAAACAGCCATGTCGCGAAAACTGGTCAGCTCCGGCTCCTACCTCGAACCTGTGATCGGCTTTTCCCGCGCCGTCCGCGTCGGCAACATCGTCGCGGTCGGCGGTACCGCCCCGATCAAGGCCGAGGGTGGCACGGCCGCCATCGGTGACGTCTATGGCCAGACGAGGCGCTGTCTCGAGATCATCGCCAAGGCTCTCGCCGATGCCGGCTCGAGCCTCGAGCACGTCACGCGCACCCGCATCATCCTGACCGATATCGCGCTGTGGAAAGACGCGGCCCGCGCCCACGCCGAGGCCTTCGCCAGCATCCGCCCGGTCACCACACTGATGCAGGTCACCGCCTTCGTCGACCCCGACTGGCTGGTCGAGATTGAAGTCGACGCGGTAGTTCCGGACTGATTCACGTGGAACAGCGGCGGATGGGTCGGTGGCTCACCCCTCACCCGTCTCGCGCTTCGCGCGATCCACCCTCTCCCCGACGGGGAGAGGAATGGGACCTCGCACCGGCGCCTGTGGATACTTCTCCCCGTCGGCGAGAAGTTGGCCCGGAGTGCCGGATGAGGGGAGAGCCACGATGGCTGGTTCAGGGATCCGAACCACCTTCGGCTACCCCTTGCCGAACCGTCCGCGCGATCCCTCGATGGCTCCGAGATAGCTCGTCAGCTCGCGCCGGATGCGGTCGGCCGCTCGGCCGGCGAGATCGGGGTACTGGTTCGCCAGTTTCATGAACGCCGTGCGCGGCACGAACAGCGTCTCCACCGCATCGATCGCCTTGATCGTCACCGGCCGCGGCTTGGGGATCACCAGCGCCATGGCACCCAGCACTGCCCCGACTTCGTGGATCAGGTAAGGGTTGTTCTCGGCGCCATCCTGGGTGCTGGAGACCGTGCCCGACACCAGTACATGCGCCCCTTCCGGCTGATCGCCGGAGGCATAGATGACGCTGCCGGGGCGGAATTTCTTCCGTTCCGAGGCGAACGCAAGCAATCGCCGCTGCTCGGCGTCGCAGATCTCGAAAAAATCCGCACGTCCCAGAATCGTCGCCGCGTCGTCGAGTTGCATCCCGCCCTATTCCCGGACCGCCGGCCACTTCGCGGGCGCCTCAGCGCCCGGTCGTGCCGCGGCCCTCGATATAGAGCATTTCTTGCCGCTGTCAGGAATCCCTTTTGCCGCGTCAGCCCACGCGGCAAAAGTTATGCACCGGCGGTCGTCTGCTGCTCGGCTCAGTCGCCCGCACTCGGACTGCGTTGACCGCCCGCCACTCGCGGCAGATCGAAGAGCAGCAGGCCCGGCGCATCGAGCGGGAGTTGCCGGACCACCCGGCCGTTCGGATCCAGCACCGCGGTTGGGCCCCAGGCGATCCGCCCGTCGCGCTCACCGGTGACGTCCGCCGATATCAGCCAGAGCCCGGTTTCCCGGCAGCGTTCGCCACGCACCGCATTGTGCACCGTCTTGAATGCCTCGGCACTTGGGCGGCGCATCATGTTGTTGGCCGGACAGACGATCAGTTCCGCGCCCTGCCGGGCAACCGCCTGTGCCGCCTCGGCGAAGTTCGTGTCGTGGCAGATGTTGATCCCGAACCGCAGCCCGTCCACCTCAAACACCGGCGTCTCCGTTCCGGCCTCGAAACTCGCCTCACCGGCGAGCAGGTGGTGCTTGCGATAGCGCCCTACAATCGTTCCGTGCCGCATCACTACAGCGGTGTTGTACAGCCTGTCGTTTTCGAGCTCGATCAGCCCGACAACGATCATCGCTTGAGTGCGCCCCAGCCGCTGTGCAACCAGTTGCAGCAGCGGGGATTGCAACTCCAGCGCCACCCGTCGCGCAGCGCCGTCTTCGGTCATGTAGCCTTGCAGAAAGCCTTCAGGGAACACCAGCAACCGCGCCGCCGCATCATCGGCGCGCTCGGAAAAATCCATCATCGACGCCAGCGCAGCCTCGATGTCCTCGCGGTACTCCGGCGTCTGGGCTGCGGCTATTCGAACGCTCGTCATGGCCAAGGCGATGCCGATCTGGAATCAGGCGGGAAGCACAACTAACCGTGCATGCCTGTCACAATCCACTTCGGGGCAGGCGGCCCGCCCACCCCGACCACCAAGCCGGGTTCGGCCTAAGGCACCAGCCGGTACCCGCCATCCTCGGTGACGAGGAGCCGCGCATTGGAGGGGTCGCGCTCGATCTTCTGGCGCAGCCGATAGATGTGGGTCTCGAGCGTATGCGTGGTGACCCGGTTGTTGTAGCCCCACACTTCCTTGAGCAGGATCTCGCGGGTGATGGTCTTGGGACCCTGCCGGTAGAGATACTTGAGGATCGAGGTTTCCTTGTCGGTCAGCCGCACCTTGGCCCCATCCGGCGCCTCGAGCAGCTTGGCCGCCGGCTGGAAGCTGTACGGCCCGATGGTGAACACCACGTCCTCGCTCTGGTCGTGCTGGCGCAGTGAGGCGCGGATGCGCGCCAAAAGCACCGAGAAGCGGAACGGCTTGGTGACGTAGTCGTTGGCGCCCGACTCGAGCCCCAGGATTTCATCGGAATCGCTGTCCTGCGCCGTCAGCATGATGATCGGGCTCTTGAACCCCTCGCGGCGGAGGATCTTCACCGCTTCGCGACCATCCATGTCGGGCAGTCCGACATCGAGCAGCATCAAGTCGACATGCGCACCGCGGACCTTGCCCAGCGCATCCGACGCCGATTCCGCTTCGACCAGATCGAATTCGCGATAGTGCGTCAGCTGATCGATCAAAGTCTTCCGCAGGTCGGCATCGTCGTCGACAATCAGGATGCGCCGTCTGTTCATGTAAGGTACCCCGAGCCACTGGCTACGAATTGCTGAGTTATTGCCGGACCTTGCGGTCGGCCAATCAAAACGGCGTGAGACCGCCGAGACATGAGAAACGTGATTTGACAGAGAATGGTTTCACCTCGACCCGCCAGTCTTAGCCACGCGATGCTGACGGGAAGCTGACAATTCGCTGACAACGGACAGAACCGCGCTGAACCACGCTTTTTCTCGCCCGGCGAGCGTGATGGCCCCGCCCTCCAGCCGGTGTCCGCCTGGTGCAGTTGACAGGCATCCGATGGGGGCATATCAATACCGTCGGTTTAACGTAAAACCTAGCCTCCCACGCGGATCGATCGAAGCAAGAATCGTCGCGTGGCACCACGAGCCGGCAGGTTTAACGCAAAACCGAGGAGCCGAACCCGGCTCCCCTGGGGAGGATCTGGGACTTGGCACGGGCCACGATCAAAGACATTGCGCTTGCCGCGAACGTTTCGCCGATGACGGTGTCCAACGTCATCAACGGTCGCCGCGCCAAGGCGTCGGATGAAACCGTCGAGCGCATCATGGCGGCGGTGAAGGCGCTCGGCTACCGCCCCAACATGAGCGCCCGCAGCCTCGTCTCCAACGCCTCGCGCATGGTCGGGGTGATCATCCCGTTCACCGAGAACCAGAACCAGCTGCTGCTCGACAACCCGTTCTATGCCGAGATGATCTCGGGCATCGAAAGCGCCCTGCGCGCCAACGGCTACTACATGATGCTGTCGGGGGTGGGAGAGAGCAATGCCCAGCTCGACACCCTGTCGCACTGGAACATGGATGCGCTGATCGTCCTCGGCGTCTACCGTGAAGCGCTCTACGAACGGCTGCGCGAACTCGACCTGCCGACCCTGTTGATCGACAGCTATATCGACGACCCCCGCTTCTACCGCCTCGGCGTCGATGACGAGGCCGCCGCCTACCAGGCCACCCGCTACCTGATCGGCAAGGGCCATTCCGGCATCGCGCTCGTGACCGGAGTGATCCGCACCGACGGTGTCATCGAGCGCCGCGTCGATGGCTACAAGCGGGCGCTGGCCGAAGCAGGGATCGGCTTTGATCCGGCCCGCATCCTTTCCGGCTCCGTCACCTTCGACTGGGGCACCGAAGCAGCCGAACAACTCGTCGCGCTTCGCGACACCACCGCAGCTTTCTGCACCGCGGACCTGATCGCGGCTGGCCTCCTTGCCGGCCTGCACAAACTCGGTCGTCGCATTCCCGAGGATTTTTCCGTGATGGGATTCGACAACCTGTCGATCTCGCGCATGGTCTACCCGGCCCTCACCACCATGGACCAGTCGATCCTCGGCAAGGGCCAGCTCGCCGGCCGGCTGATCAGCGCCATCCTCAACAAGACCGACGCCCCGCGCGACAGCTTCATCGACGTCGCCATCGTCGAACGCGACAGCGTCAGCCGGCGAGGGAGATCATGACCCAGAAACCGGTGCGGGAAGAACACCCCCTCCCCTGTCCCCTCCCCGCAAGGGGGAGGGAGACCAGAACACCGGCGTCAGTGTTGGCGTCTCCTTTCCCCTTGCCGGGGAGGGACAGGGTGGGGGGTACTCTTCCTGCACGGGCCGAGCGTCTCGCAATGCGGTGCCCCACATGAGCCCCGCCGCCAACCGCTCAAAGTACCTCGCCCTCGCCGTGCTGCTGCTGCCCAGCCTTGCCGGCATGGTGGTGTTCCTGATGGCGCCGGTGCTGTCGTCGCTGGTGCTCAGCTTTTCCCAATGGGACCTGATCGGCGAGATCAGCTGGGTCGGCATCGACAACTACGTCACCGCACTCGCCGATCCGGCCGTGCTCGGCGCGCTGCGCAACACCCTCACCTTCATCCTCGGTTACCTGCCTTCGGTGGTGCTGATCGCGCTCGGCCTCGCTTTGCTGCTCAACCGCCGCATTCGTGGGCGTGTGATCTTCCGCGCCATCTACTTCGTGCCGGTGGTCACCTCGTGGGTCGCCGTGTCGCTGATCTGGAAGTGGCTGCTCAACCCGCAATACGGCCTGGTCAACTTCGCGCTCGGCGCCATCGGCATCAAAGGTCCGGGCTGGCTGTTCGACCCGGCCTGGGCGATGACCGGCGTCATCCTCACCTCGGTGTGGAAGGATATCGGCTTCGTGACGGTGATCTATCTCGCGGGCCTGCAGGATATCCCCGAGCCGCTCTACGAGGCCGCCGCGCTCGATGGCGCCACGCCATGGCAGCGCTTCTGGTCGATCACCTTCCCGATGCTGGCTCCGACCACCTTCTTCGTCACCACCATCTCGTTGATCTCGTCGTTCCAGGTGTTCGACCAGGTCTGGATCATGACCCAGGGCGGCCCGGCAGGCGCCACCTCGGTGATGGTCGAGCAGATCTACAAGAACGCCTTCAGCTACTACAAGATGGGCTACGCCTCGGCGATCTCCTGGGTGCTGTTTGCGCTCATCTTCGCGGTGACCATCGCCCAGAACCTGCTGCAGAAGAAGCTGGATCGGTCCGATGGGTGAGCCAGCGAACCCCACTGTGACCACCGAACTCGCCAAGCCCACCGGGTCATTCCCGCGAAACCGGGAGCCTTTGTTGGCTGAGCGGGCGGCAGACTCCGTAAACGGAGGTTCCCGCTTTCGTGGGAATGACTCCGTGCTTGCGAGAAAGCGCCGAGGTGTCAGCCTCCCCGACCTCCTGACCTATGCCATCCTCATCGCCGGCGCGGTGGTCATGCTGCTGCCCTTCGCCTGGATGGTCTCCACCTCGCTGAAGACCGCCGGCGCCACTTTCGTCACCCCGCCCAACTGGCTGCCCGACCCGGCGACATCGGACAACTACGCCAAGGTGTTCGACAGCGCCCCGGTCGGCCAATTCCTGTTCAACTCGATCGTCGTTTCGGCCACCTCGACGGCGCTGATGGTGCTGTTCTGCGCCATGAGTGGCTACGCCTTCGCCCGCATCCCGTTCCGCGGCCGGACAGTGCTGTTTTATGCCTATCTCGCGACGCTGATGATCCCGCAGCAGGTCACGCTCACCCCGCTGTTCATCATCATGAACTGGCTCGGCTGGACCAATTCCTACCAGGCGCTGATCCTGCCCGCGAGCTTCGGCGCCTTCGGCACCTTCCTGCTCCGGCAGTTCTTCCTCCGCCTGCCCAGGGAGATCGAGGAAGCCGCCTTCATCGACGGCGCCGGGTACGTCCGGATCTTTTTCACCATCGCCATCCACCTGGCGCGCCCGGCGCTCGCGACGCTTGCGGTGTTCGCCTTCATGGCCAGCTGGAACAGCTTCCTGTGGCCGCTGATCATCACCACCGACACCTCGATGATGACCCTGCCGCTGGGCCTCAGCGCCCTGCAGGGCCGCTGGACCACCGACTGGAACGTGCTGATGGCCGGCGCGGTGATCGCCACGCTGCCGATTATCGCCGTCTACGTCTTTGCCCAGCGCTTCATCATCAAGGGCCTGTCCCATACCGGGCTCAAGTAACGACTAGAACGGTCTCAAGGAGGAGACAGACCATGCTGCGTAGGACTTTCACCGGGCTGCTGCTTGCCACTGCCCTCGTCACCACCCCGGCGCTCGCCGAGGATGTGACCATCAAGTACATGACCTTTTCGGCGGCGCCGAATTACCTCAAGGAACTCGACGCCACCGTTGCCGCCTTCGAGGCCGAGCACCCCGGCATCAAGGTCACCTACGAGACGGCAGCCTGGGACGCCTATTTCACCAAGCTGCAGACCGTGGTGGCGGCAAGACAGGCGCCCGACGCGTTCGAACTCAACTTCGAGAACTTCGTCACCTACGCCGAAAAGGGCGCGCTCGCCGACCTGACGCCGCTGATCGCGGCCGACACCGGCTTTTCGACCTCGGTCTACAACCCGACGGCGCTCGCCGCCTTTGCTCAGGATGGCAAGCAGTTCGGCCTCGTCGAAAGCTTCTCCAACGTTGTCCTGTTCTACAACAAGGATCTGTTCGACGCCGCCGGCGTTGCCTACCCCACCGCCGACTGGACCTGGAAGGAAGAGCTCGAAGCCGCGCAGAAGCTGACCAATGCCGGCGCCGGGGTGTGGGGCGATTTCGCGCCGATCCAGTTCTGGGAGTTCTACAAGACCATCGCCCAGAACGGCGGCTCGATCCTTTCACCCGACAAGAAGACGGTTACCATCGACTCGCCTGAGAATATCGAGACGCTCACCTGGATGATCGACAAGGTGACGACCTACAAGGTCACCCCGTCCGATGTCGAAATGGCCGGACAGTCCTCGGAGGACCTGTTCAAGGCCGGCAAGATCGCCATGCTCCGCACCGGCATCTGGCTGCTCGGCGATTTCGCCGAGAATGCCAAGTTCAACTGGGACATCGCGCTCGAGCCGGGCAAGACCAACAAGGCCCACCACTTCTTCGCCAACGGCGTCGCCGTCTCGGCCAACAGCGCCCACCCGGCCGAAGCCTACCAGTGGATCAAGTTCCTGACTTCGTCCAAGACCGCCGTCGAGCTCCGCATTGCCGCCGGCTGGGAGCTCCCCGCCATCTCCGATGCCGCGGCCGTACAGGGCTATCTCGACCAGCCGGTGCCCGAGAGCCGCGAAGTGGTGTTTGAGGCGCTCGACACCGCGGTGGTGCCGCCGGTGATCGGCAACTGGAACCAGCTGACCGACGCCGTGGGCAAGGAACTCGAAGCCGCCAAGCTCGGCCAGAAGACGCCGGAGCAGGCATTGAAGGACGCCAGGACGGCGATCGAGGGGTTGCTGTAAGCGCCTCGTGCTCGGGGCCTGCATCACCTCTCCCTTTGGGGGAGAGGTCGGCGCAGCGCTGGGTGAGGGGGCCTTCCTCACACTCCGTATTTGCGGCAAGGCCCCCTCACCCTGACCCTCTCCCCCAGAGGGAGAGGGGACGAAAGAACCGACGATGCTGCTCTGCGGCAACCACCTAGTTGCCTCCCAAAGGGCAAGGCCGGGAGCCCAAGGGCTCTCGGCCACCACCACCACCACCGGAACCGGCCTATCGCACCCCTCCCCCTAGAGGGGAGGGGATAGGGGGTGGGGGTGGCGCAGTCAGCACCGGGGATCACCTCACCACCCCCAGCCCCTCCCCTCAAGGGGGAGGGGAGCCAGACCGGAACCACTGATGACCACCGACACTCGCGAACCGCAGCTCGCCCTGCGCCACCCCTGGTTCCTCGACCTCTATGCCGAGCTGCTGCGGGACCCGGCCGCAGCCGCGCTGCCGATCATCGCTCGCCTCGCCGACGCCGATCCCACCGACGCGGTCGAAGCCGCGCTCGCCCTCTACCTCACGGCCCTCACCGGCGACCTCGCACAGCTCCGCTCCGCCAAAGCCCTGGCGCTCCGCACCGCCATCACTGCGCGCCTCGAGCGCGAACTCTCGCCAAACCAGAACCAAACCACCGACACCTGGGTCGTGGCGCTGTGGGCTGCGGCCTTGCGCGAAACCAACCACCTCCTGCGCGACGAAGGGACCACGCGCCTGGTTGGCCGGGTGAAGAACCACGTCTATGCCAACCATGTGCGCTTCGGCGCGCTGATGTCGTCCTCCGACAAGGCAACGCTGGAGTTCGACGTGCTGCTTGCCGCCGTGCCCTTTGGTCTATTCGACTGCGAGGATCTGGTGCTGGTCGATGCCGTCCGCACCCTGACCGCACCGGAGCGCCTCGCCGGCGCCAGCGCGGCCGACCGCCAGCTGCTGGCATGGTACTATGCCGAGCAGGGCAGCTACGCCAAAAGCCGCAAGCTTCTCGCCGACACCCCGGCGCCCATCGTCGCCCAGCGCCTCAGGACACTCGGCCAGCTCGAGACCCGCTTCATCCGCCATGCCCCCGACGGCAACGGCAACCGCTACGAGCCGCTGCTCGAAGAGCGCTTTCCCAAGCTCATCACCGCTGCCGACGAGGTGATTGTCCGTGCCCAGGCCTCGCCGCTCTCACCGGACGAACCACTCGAACTCGTTGTCGGTTCGACCGCCATCGCCGGCAGTTTTCGGGGCGACTGCTGGGAATTCATTCTCGCCCCTACCCCGGCTGGCTTGCAGGTCGAGTATCGCATCCGCTTTGCGGCACATCCCGAGGTCACGGCCGGGCCGTTCGCCTACGAGACGCTGCGCCGCCGTCAGCACGGCAGCGATCCGGTCCGCGTCACGCTGTCGGGGGGCCGACTCGACATCGCTCCGGGGGATGGCGGCAGCACACTCCCGCTGCCGCTCGGCCCCGCCACCCTCAAGGCCATCTCCTGGCTGGAGGCCCGCGACGGCAGCATCAAGGAGATTTCCGCCACGCTGACCCATCCACGCTGCGGCTGGTATGGATTCGGCGAGCGCTACAATGCGCTGAACCAGGCGGGCAATCGGGTCGATCAGTTCGTCTACAACCAGTACAAGGAACAGGGGCTCAAAACCTACGTGCCGATGCCGGTCGGCTACACCGACGCCGGCTTCGGCCTCCATCTCGCCACCGATTCCTATTCCTGGTTCGATCTCACCGTACCTGGCGAAACCCGCGTCGGCGTCGAAGCCGACCGCCTGACCATCGACCTTTTGTCGGGTGCCGTCGCCGAGCAGGTCAGCCAGTTCATGGCCGTCACGGGCGATCCCGAACCCGTGCCAACCTGGGCGCTCGGCCCCTGGATGTCGTCGAACAACTGGGACAGCGAGGCGGAGGTGAGAAAGCAGGTCGCCCTCACCCTCGAGCACCAGATTCCGGCCACTGTGCTGGTAATCGAAGCCTGGTCGGACGAGGCCACCTTCTACATTTTCAACGACGCCCAATACGCCGAGAAACCCGGCGGCGAAGCCTTCACCTATGGCGATTTCAGTTTCCCCGAATGGGGCCGCTGGCCCGATCCCAGGGGCCTCGCCGAGCACCTGCACGCCAACCACCTGCGCCTCGTTCTGTGGCAGATCCCGATCATCAAGCAGTCGCCGGCGCTGAAGCACGCCCAGAAGCGGAACGACGAAGGCCACTTCTTCGCTGCGGGGTTTGGCGTGAAACACCCCGACGGCACGCCGCTGCGGCTGCCCGAAGGCTGGTTCAAGGACAGCCTGCTGATGGATTTCACCAACCAGGACGGCGCCGATTGGTGGTTCTCGAAGCGCCAGTACCTGATCGACGAACTCGGCGTCGACGGCTTCAAGACCGATGGCGGCGAGATGGTCTGGGGCAAGGACCTGCTGTTCGCCGACGGCCGTACCGGCCTTGAGAACCGCAACGCCTACCCGCGCGACTACATCTCGGCTTACTACCGGTTCGCGCAGCAGAACGGCGGCATCTGTTTCTCGCGCGCCGGCTATACCGGGGCGCAGGCCTTCCCGGCCCACTGGGCCGGCGATGAACGCTCGACCTGGGATGCCTTCAAACGCTCGATCCTTGCCGGCCTCTCGGCCGGCATGTCGGGGGTGATCTTCTGGGGCTGGGACCTGGGCGGCTTTTCCGGCGAAGTGCCGAGCGCCGAGCTTTATGTGCGCTCGGCGGCCATGGCCTGTTTCTGCCCCATCATGCAGTACCACGCCGAAAGCAAAGCCGAGTTCAACCAGGACCGCACCCCCTGGAACATCGCCGAGCGCTCCGGCGACGCGCGAGCCCTGACCGGCTACCGTTTCTATGCCAACCTCCGCATGTCATTGCTGCCGTACCTGCAGCGCGAGGCTGCCTGGTGCGTCGCTCAGAGGCAGCCGCTGCTGCGCGCCATGCTGCTGGATTTTCAGGGCGATAGTCGCGCATCCGGGCTTTGGGACCAGTACATGTTCGGCCGCGACCTGCTGGTCGCCCCGATCATTTGGGAAGGCGAAACCGCCCGCGAGGTCTACCTGCCCGAGGGCCGCTGGTGGCACCTGTTCGAGAACCGCTGGTATGACGGCGGGGAGACCCACCAAGTCGTCGCCGAGCTCGAGGAGATTCCGGTCTTCCTCCGCCAGGGCGCAGCCCTCCCCCTCGCCTTCCGGCACGAAGCCCGCCTCGGCGCCAAAATGCCCGCCGACATCGACGCCGCCGCGATCGCGGTCCTCCTCCTCGCCGGCCTCAAGCACGAAAGCCGGCTACGGCATGACGGTCTGGAGATCGAGGTGAACGATGACCTGGTGCGCGTCACATCGGATCGCTCTCGCCCGATCAGGCTGGTCTTCACCGACCCGCCGACTCGCCTTGAGCTGAACGGCATGGTGCAGCACGCCTCCGCGCTCGAACTTTCCGGTCGGGCGCTGGCGATGTTCGACCTGCCAGCCGCCAACCGCTCATTCAGAGCGCCCGGCACGCGATAGTATGACGCCATAGAGCCGCCGTGACCGCTGAGCTGCGCCCGGCTGTGCTGGCCTTGAGGCAACAGCGCTGACGGGCTGCTTCGCTATGGATACGATTACCGCCATCTATGGTCGCCGTTCGATCCGGAATTATGAACCGCGCCTCGTAGCGCGATCTCTGGTTGCGGAGATACTCCATGACGCAGCGCAGGCGCCAACTCCGCCGCCAAGCGGGACTGCACCATTCGCCTTCGTCCTCATCGAGGGTGTCGAGCGCATCGCGGCACACGGCCATGCCGCTCTGGCTTTCGCCCGCGAACACCGCAAGCCCGGTCCCGCCTATGACTGGGTCGACAAGCCCGGCTTCCTGGTCTTTTTCAACGCGCCGGCGGTGGTCATCATTTGCGGCTTCGATGATGGCTATGGCCAGGCGCTGCAGGACTGCAACCGTGCCGGGCAGAATCTGATGCTTTCGGCGCACGCCCGCGGCCTCGGCACCTGCTGGGTCGGCTCACCGATGCTCTGGCTGCGCGATCCGGCCACCGGCGCCAGCCTTGGCGTTCCGCCCAACTATGCCCCACACGCCGCCCTTACTCTCGGGTACCCGTCGGGCACCCCCGGCGGCGCTCCGCGCGAAAAGCCTGAGATCATCTGGCACGCATAACGCGGTATCGCGCTATGCTATGGCATCATAGCATCGCGGTCAGCGCTGCTCCTGCCGGGGCAACGTCGCGAGGATGCCTGCGAGAGTCGCCAGTGTCACGCCATGCCGAGCCGCGGCTCCGCCGATGATGTCCACGAGAAACATGCGGCTACCGGTGACGGTCTCCAACGCTTCGCCGATGAGTGCCGCGACGGTTGTCTCGCGCCCGGCCGTCTCGTCAAGCACCGCCAGCCCGTCGGCCAGCCGCAGCAGCTCGGCCAGCTGCGTGCTGCTCCGCACGCCGGTCCGGTGGTCATGCGCTGCGATGGCCGCGAGGGCCTCGTCAGGCAACCGGCCCGCCAGCCATGCCGCGGTCAGCACCCCGTGCCGGTTCCAGTCGCCATCGACGGCGAAATAGTCGAGATCGTGCAACAGCCCGACGAGTTGCCACAGTCCGGCATCGGCGCCGAGTTCACCTGCCAGCTGCTGCATCAGCCTGCCGACGAAGCGGGAATGCGCGGCCCGTGGGCTCACGCCGAGCCGTTCGGCCACCAACTGCTCCGCCTCGGCGAGGCTGAGCCGGGCCGCACTCACCCCCGGTGCCCGAACAGCGCGCTGCCGACCCGCACATGCGTCGCGCCCATGGCGATCGCCGTCTCGAAGTCGCTGCTCATTCCCATGGACAGCTTGTCCACCCCGGCATCGCGTGCGAGCGACGCCAGGTGGGCGAAATACGGCCCGGCCGGATCGCCCTCGGGCGGTATGCACATCAGTCCGATCACATCGAGCCCGTGCAGATCCTTGCAGCGGCCGACGAACGCCGCCGCGTCCGACGGAGCAATGCCGGCCTTCTGCTCCTCGAGCCCGATATTGACCTGCACGAACACCGGCAGGCGCTTGCCCGCCCGTTTCATTTCCTCGGCGAGGATGCCGGCCAGCTTATCGCGGTCGACGGTCTGGATCACATCGAACAGCGCCACCGCTTCGCGCGCCTTGTTGGTTTGCAGCGGACCGATCAGATGCAATTCTATGCCGTCATAGGACGCCCGGAGTTCCGGCCACTTTTCTTTGGCTTCCTGCACCCGGTTCTCGCCGAACACCCGCTGTCCGGCGTCAAGAAACGGCCGGATTGCTGCGGCATCGAACGTCTTGGAGACGGCGACCAGTTCCACCCGATCCGGCGGCGGGCCGAAGCGCTGATGCGCCCGCTCGATCCGGGCGCGGATGATTTCGAGACTTTCCGGGGCGTTCTGCATGGCCCTCTCTGTTGACCGGTTAACGGAATTCTGATGAAGGTCCGGTAGCCAAAAACCCTAGTGAACGCAACGTAATCTGCGGCTTTAAGGACTTCCCGAAGTGACTGGTAGAACGACCGAGCGCTACAATCCGCGTGTCGAAGAGCCACGCTGGCAGAAGGCCTGGGAGGACGGCAAGTCCTTCGAGGTCAAGCACGATGATAGCCGCAAGCCCTACTACGTGCTCGAGATGTTCCCTTACCCCTCGGGGCGCATCCATATGGGACACGTTCGCAACTATACCATGGGCGACGTGCTGGCGCGCTATATGCGCGCCATGGGCCGCAATGTGCTGCACCCGATGGGCTGGGACGCCTTCGGACTGCCGGCCGAGAACGCCGCCATCCAGAACAAGGTCCACCCCAAGAGCTGGACCTATGCCAACATCGCGGCGATGCGAAAGCAGTTGAAGTCGATCGGCCTCGGCATCGACTGGAGTCGTGAGTTCGCCACCTGCGACGTCGAGTACTATTCCAAGCAGCAGAAGCTGTTCCTCGATTTCCTGCGCGAAGGCCTGGTCACGCGCAAGAAGTCCAAGGTCAACTGGGACCCGGTCGATATGACCGTGCTCGCCAACGAGCAGGTGGTCGACGGCCGCGGCTGGCGTTCCGGCGCGGTGGTCGAGCAGCGCGAACTCAACCAGTGGGCCTTCAAGGTCTCGGATTTCGCCGAGGAGTTGCTCGAGGCGCTCGATACGCTCGACCACTGGCCCGAGAAGGTGCGCGTCATGCAGCGCAACTGGATCGGCAAGTCCGAGGGCCTGCGGTTATTGTTCGAGCTCAGCGAACAGTGGCAGAAGTTTACCTCGATCGAAGTGTTCACTACGCGGCCGGACACCATCTTCGGTGCCTCTTTCCTCGCCATTTCGGCCGATCATCCCCTGGCTCAGAGTCTCGCGGACAAACCGGAGATCGCGGCCTTCATCGCCGAGACCCGTCGCCACGGCACTGCCACCGAGACCATCGACAAGGCAGAAAAGCTCGGCATCTTCACGGGTTTGCATGTGAAACATCCGGTGAAGCCCGGCGCCACGCTGCCGATCTACATCGCCAATTTCGTGCTGATGGATTACGGCACCGGCGCCATTTTCGGCTGCCCGGCGCACGATCAGCGCGACCTCGATTTCGCCCGCCGCTATGATCTGCCGGTGATCCCGGTGGTGCTGCCCGATGGCGCTGACCCGGCAACGTTCGAAGTCGATGCGGAGGCTTACAACGGGCCGGGCCGCATCTATCACTCCGAATTCCTCGACGGGCTCGAGATCGACGCCGCCAAGAAGGCCATCGCCGCGCACTTCGCTGCGCGCACCGTCGACAACCTGCCGCAGGGCACGCTCGAGGTGAACTACCGCCTGCGCGACTGGGGCGTATCGCGCCAGCGCTACTGGGGTTGCCCGATCCCGGTGATCCATTGCGAGAACTGTGGCGCCGTCCCGGTGCCCGACAAGGACCTGCCGGTGGTGCTGCCCGAAGATGTGAGCTTCGACCGGCCCGGCAATCCCCTTGACCACCATCCCACCTGGAAGCATGTCGCTTGCCCAAAATGCGCTGGTCCGGCGACCCGCGAAACCGACACGATGGACACCTTCGTCGACAGTTCGTGGTATTTCGCGCGCTTCACCGATCCGCACGCCCCGACCCCGACCGTCCCCGGCATTGCCAATAGCTGGTTGCCGGTCGACCAGTATATCGGCGGTGTCGAGCACGCCATCCTGCACCTGCTCTATTCGCGCTTCTTCACCCGCGCCATGAAGCAGACCGGCCATCTGAACCTCAGCGAGCCGTTCAAGGGCCTGTTCACCCAGGGCATGGTGGTGCACGAGACCTATCAGCTCGGCTCCGGCCAGAATGGCGAGTGGGTGTCCCCCGCCGACATTCGGATCGAGCAGGTCGATGGCGAGCGCCGCGCCAGGCTGCTGCAAAGCGGTGAGGCGGTGACCATCGGCTCCATCGAAAAGATGAGCAAATCCAAGAAGAACGTCGTCGATCCCGACGAGATCGTTTCGACCTACGGCGCCGATACGGCCCGCTGGTTCATGCTGTCGGATTCCCCGCCCGAGCGCGACGTACAGTGGACCGAAGCCGGCATCGAGGGCGCCAGCCGCTTCCTGCAGCGTGTCTGGAAGCTGGTCGGCGATTTCCTCGACCTCGAGGACGACATCGCGGCACGGCTGACCGGCAGCGGTGACACCGGCGTTGCCGACCTGCGCAAGGTCGTGCATCGCGCCGTGGCCAATGTCGGCGAAGAGATCGAGGGTCTGCGGTTCAACCGCGCCGTCGCCCAGATCTATGAGCTGTCGAACGCCATCGCCAAGTTCTCGCAGTCGGTGAGCTCAAGCATTTCGCCGGCGCAGCGCGACGCGTTCCGCGAGGCGGTGGAGCGCCTGGTGCAGCTTGTCGCCCCGATGATGCCGCACCTCGCCGAAACCTGCTGGGCCGCGCTCGGCAAGACTGGTCTCGTGGTCGACGCCCCCTGGCCGGTGGCCGATCCGTCGCTGCTGGTCGATTCGACGGTGGTCCTTCCCGTCCAGGTGAACGGCAAGCGCCGTGGCGAGATCACCGTGCCGGTCGGCGCCGCCAAAGAACTGGTCGAGAAAGAGGTCTTGTCACTCGAAGCGGTTGCCCGCATGCTGGACGGCAAGCCGCCCAAGAAGCTGGTGATCGTCCCCGACAGGATCGTCAATGTGGTCGTCTAAGCCATTGTTTCGCAGTGCGTTTCTTGCGCTGAGCCTGCTCGGTGCGACAGCGCTTGCCGGTTGCACCGGACTGACGCCGGTCTATGGCGAACGCGGCATCGGCACCGAGCGGCATCCGCTGAACTATGCCAAACCCAACAGCCGGCTCGAGCAGGTCATCTATCAGGAGCTCGCGCTGCGTTTCGGCAAGACCGCCGACCCGGCAAGCCCGACGGTCCGCATCACCACCTCGAGCTATGGCCGCAAGCTCACCCGCTCCAACGTCGCACGGCCTTCGGAGCAGCGCGAGATGGTGGTGACGGCACAGATCGAGCTGATCGGCGCCGATGGTTCTGTCATCCTGTCGACGACCCGCTCGGCCGCCGCACTCTACACCACCGACAGCCAGGCCCTGGCGGCCAGTGAAGCCGAACGGGAAGCGGCCGAGCGCGCTGCTCGCGAGCTGGCCGAGACCGTTCGCCTGACGCTGCTCGGCGCCCTCGCCCAGTCGACCGGCTGATGGGGGCGCTGAAGGCGCACGAGGTTTCCCGCTTCGTCGATCGCCCCGATCTCGAGGCCGGCATCATCCTGGCCTACGGCCCCGACACCGGCCTGGTACGCGAGACCGGGCAACGCCTGGCACGACGCTATGCCGGCAACGATGCCGACAGCATGAACCTCGTCGTGCTCGACGGTTCAGAACTCGATGCCGATCCGTCGCGCCTGGCCGTCGAGGCCAAGACCACCTCGCTGTTCGGCGACAGACGGGTGATCCGGGTGCGCGGTGCCGGCAAGTCGCTGGTCATGCCGCTCACCGAACTGCGAGATGATCCAGGGTCCATCATCATCCTCGAGGCCGGCAATCTTACCCCCAAGGATCCGCTGCGCGCCCTGGTCGAAGCGGCAAAGCTCGGCCGGGCCCTGCCCTGCTACCCCGACAACGACGAATCGCTCGGCCGGCTGATCTCCGAAACGTTCTCCAAGGCTGGCATCCGCGCCGACCAGGATACCGTCGCGGCGATCCGCGACAATCTCGGCAACGATCGCGAGATCACTCGCCGCGAGCTGGAAAAGCTGGTGCTGTTTGCCGCCGATACCAAGCTCCTCACCCGCGAAGACGTGCTGACGCTCTGCGCCGACAACGCCGCCCTGGTGCTCGACGAAGTCGTCGACGCCACCGGCACCGGCCACGCTGCCAACCTCGACACGGCGCTTGAGCGCGCCATCGCCCAGAGCGTCAACTCCCAACAGATCCTTGCCAGTGCCTTGGGCCATTTCACCACGCTGCGCCGCTGGCGCGTCGAGGTCGATGCCGGCAAGTCGCCCGGCGCGGTGCTCGACAACGCCCGCCCCAAGCCGCACTTTTCCCGTCGCTCCTCGATCGAACGGCAGCTTCGGCTGTGGACCGACGATGCGCTGAGCGCCGCGCTCGACCGGCTGCAACTCGCCGTGGCCGACAGCCGCAAGCGTTATGGCCTCGCCGACACCATCAGTCGCCGGGCGCTTCTGGCAGTTTGTACAATGGCTGCAGAGCGTTAGCCCAAGCGTTCCACGTGAAACACTTGTGAGTGTGCCCGCAGGGCGAGATCGCTCCAGTGGAACGAACTCAGGTAAGGAGGCCATGAGAGCTACGCTCGATTGGCAACGATGGTGACGCGGGCGCGGGACCGCCAGGACGCCGTCAAGCTCTCAAGATCAGTGCGCGTGGCGCCCCTCACCCCGGCCCTCTCCCCAGAGGGGCGAGGGGGCGTTGTGGCACGGCCGGTGCAAAGTGCGTCCCCTCGCCCTTCTGGGGAGAGAGTTAGGGTGAGGGGCGCCACACGCGCTGAGACCTCGTTCAACATCCCAGCCAGGCACGCCGCAAATGAAAGGGGCGCCCTGGGCGCCATCTTTGCCAACGTTGCCGCTCCACGTGAAACACTAAGCCGCCGGCTAAACCCCGTACCCGGTCAGCTTCATGCAAATCCCATCGAGCTGCTCGAGCGTCCGATAACGGATCTCTAGCCGGCCGCCCTGGTCCTTGTGGTCGATCGCCACATGCAGCCCGAGCACATCGGACAGACGCTTCTCGAGGGCCGCCGTATCGGCGTCCTTCTGCTCGGGCGCTGCCGGTTTCTTCTTCGGCGCATTGATCTCGCGCTGCGTCAGCGCTTCCGCTTCGCGCACCGAGAGCCCGCCACCGACGATGCGCTTTGCCAGCGCCACCGGATCTTCGGCCGTGATCAGCGTGCGCGCGTGCCCAGCCGTCAACTCGCCGCTCTTGAGCATGCCACGGACGTCGTCCGGCAGTTTCAGCAGGCGCAGCGTATTGGCGACATGCGAGCGGGACTTGCCGATCACCTGTGCCAAGTCGTTCTGGGTATAGTCGAACTGCTCGATCAACTGGCCGTAACCCATTGCTTCTTCGAGCGGATTGAGATCGACGCGCTGGACGTTCTCGATGATCGCCAGCTCAAGCGCTTCCTTGTCGTCGACGTCGCGGATGATCACCGGTACATCGTTGAGCCCGGCGCGCTGCGAGGCGCGCCAGCGGCGCTCGCCGGCAATGATCTCGAACTGGTTCGGATCATTGGTCGGCCGGACCAGCAGCGGCTGCATCACGCCCTTCTCGCGGATCGAGCTGGTCAATTCTTCCAGCTGGTCCGGGTCGAAATCCCGCCTCGGGTTGGCGCGGTTGGCAATCAGGAAGTCGACCGGCAGGCGCTTCGAGCTGCTGCCGTCAGCCAGCCGCGCTCCTTCCATCGTCGCCATGTCGCCGATCAGCGCCGCGAGACCGCGCCCGAGCCGTGATGGTTTCTCGTTCATTCCAACTTCCTCATGCGGCCATGAGCTGACGCTCACGCCGGATCACTTCGGTAGCGAGGCGCAGGTAGGCCTGGCTGCCGGCACATTTCAGGTCGTAGAGCAGCGCCGGCTTGCCGTAAGAAGGGGCCTCCGACAGCCGCACATTGCGCGGTATCACCGTGTCGTAAACGAGTGTTCCCATTTCCGACCGCACATCCGCAAGCACCTGCTCGCTGAGGTTGTTGCGGCGATCGAACATCGTCATTACAACACCCTGTATCGACAGCCGCGGGTTCAGGGTGGAGCGAATTTGCTCAATGGTCTGAAGCAGTTGGCTCAGACCTTCGAGCGCAAAGAACTCGCATTGCAGGGGTACCAGAACCGCATCCGCAGCCACCAGCGCATTGATTGTGAGGAGGTTGAGCGACGGCGGACAATCGATCAGCACATAGCTCACTGCCTGGCCATTGATCGTGAGGTCGTTCATGGCGCGGAACGCATCGCGGAGCCGGAAGGCGCGATCGGCCTGTTGTGCGATGGTCAGTTCCACCCCGAGCAGATCCAGTGTCGAGGCAACGATCGCCACATTCGGCACGCTGGTCATCACCGCCGCCGAGGCCACCTTGGCGTCGCCCATCAACAGGTCGTAGCTCGACACGTCACGGTCGGTGCGCGAAATGCCAAGGCCCGTAGAGGCGTTGCCCTGCGGGTCGAGATCGACGATCAGCACCCGTTCGCCAATCGCGGCGAGCGCAGTCGCGAGGTTGATGGCGGTAGTGGTCTTGCCGACCCCACCCTTCTGATTGGCGAGGGTCAGGATTCGAGGAGCCAAGGCACGGCCTCCGAGCGTTTCCGCTAACGAGTTGATTTCCGTCGCAAATTGCTGATCTCCAGCAACACGCCAGCCTCGTCGGTGGCGCTCTTGATTACTACCACGTCGAACTCCCACGCCAAACGACTTTCCTCGACCTCCACAGCATGATCCTTGCCCTTATGCAGGATCGCGCGGGTTTCCGGCCCGAAGAAGGGGTGGATAAGTTCCAGCAGCAGCGGCAGGGCGGCCAGTGCTCGGGAGGTGATCACATCAAACCCGAGACGGTCGCCGAGTGTTTCACGTGAATCAAAGCTGTCCGTGCGACCGGCATGCACCACTGCCGCAAGGCCGAGTTCCCGGATAACCTGTCTGAGAAACGCGACCTTCTTGCCGATCGGCTCCACCAAGGTGAAGCGTGCCCGGCCACCCCTGAGGGCGATTGCCAGCGGCAGGGCCGGCAGGCCGCCGCCTGAGCCAACATCGAGGAGTAGTTCATCCGTCGGTCGGAGTAACGGCAGGACCTGTAGTGAATCCAGCACGTGGCGCGACCACAGGGCAGTCTCTGTTTCACGTGAAACAAGATTCTGTACCGCGTTCCATTTCTTCAACAGCGCAGCAAACGATTCCAGGTCCCGCCGAACGGCGTCTTCCGGGCGAGTAAATCCCTCGGAGTAGGCCGCAAGGTCGCCCATCAACCCGCCTGACGCAGGCTACCGCGCCGTACCACCGACAGAATCAGCGTGATCGCCGCCGGCGTGACGCCATCAATGGCCTGCGCCTGGGCGATCGTCGCAGGCCTTTGTTGTCCAAGCTTCTGGCGCATCTCCATCGAGAGCCCCGGCAGGGCGGCGTAATCCAGCCAATCCGGAATTGCGCGGCTCTCGTCACGCTTTACCGCAGCGATATCGGCCTCCTGGCGCTGCAGGTAAACCGCATACTGCGCATCGACGGTCAGCTGCTCGAGGATGTCAGGCGCGATCTCGGCAATCTCGGGCCATAGCGGCACCAGATTGTCCGCCTCCACATTCGGATAGGACAGCAGCTCAAACGCGCTGCGCTCATGGCCATCCGCGTTGACTGCCAGGCCGACCTTGCGTGCAGCCGTGGGCGTAGTCCGCAGTCGATCGAGTGTCGCCCGGCCCGCGCTCAGCGCCGCAGAGCGCTCCTCGAAGTGCTGTTGCCGTTCTTCACCGACAAGGCCGACGGCCGCCGCGATCCGGGTCAACCGCTGGTCGGCGTTGTCGCTCCGCAGGTGCAGCCGGAACTCGGCCCGCGAAGTGAACATCCGGTAGGGTTCGCTGACGCCGCGGGTCACCAGGTCGTCGACCATCACCCCCAGATAGCTCTCGGTCCGCGACAGCTGCAGCAGTCCGGCACCCTTCGCTGCAAGGCCGGCATTGGCACCTGCATAAAGGCCCTGCGCGGCAGCTTCCTCATAGCCGGTGGTGCCGTTGATCTGACCGGCCAGATAGAGGCCGGGCAGTCGCCGCAGTTCCAGCGTTGGCCGGAGCTCGCGCGGATCGACATAGTCATACTCGATCGCGTAGCCCGGTCGGATGATCCGCACATTCTCCAGCCCGGGCATCGACTTGAGGAACGCCTCCTGCACCTCAGCTGGTAGCGAAGTCGACAAGCCGTTCGGATAGATCGTGTTGTCATCGAGCCCTTCGGGCTCAAGAAAAATCTGGTGGCTGTCACGGTCGGCGAAGCGAACCACCTTGTCTTCAATGGAAGGACAGTAGCGCGGGCCGCGGCTCTTGATCCGGCCGGAATACATGGCCGAACGGTGCAGGTTGTCCGAGATGATCCGGTGGGTGTCGGATGTTGTCCGGGTGATATAGCAGCTGATCTGTCGCGTGGTGATCGCCGTCGTCAGCGCCGAGAACGGCTCCGGCGGATCATCGCCGCGCTGCTCTTCGAGGCCGGAGAAGTCGATCGAGGTTGCATCGAGCCTGGCCGGTGTGCCGGTCTTCAGCCGGCCAAGGGTCAGCCCCAGCGCCTCGAGCCGGGTCGACAGCCCGAGCACCGGTTTCTCGCCGACGCGGCCTGCCGGCACCGTCTCCTCGCCGCGATGGATCAGGCCACGAAGGAAGGTACCGGTGGTCAGCACGACGGCCTTGGCGCCGAAGTGACGACCGTCGAGTAGAACCGCGCCAGCAATCCGGCCGTCGGTGACGATCAGATCATCGACCTCACCCTCAATCACGGTGAGGTTGGGTTGGCCGAGGATGGCCGCCTGCATAGCCTGGCGATACAGCTTCCGATCAGCTTGGGCCCGGGGACCACGAACCGCGGCGCCCTTCCTTCGGTTCAGTACACGGAACTGGATACCGGCCGCGTCGGCGACCCGCCCCATCAGCCCGTCCATGGCGTCGATCTCGCGCACCAGGTGGCCTTTTCCCAAACCGCCGATGGCCGGGTTGCAGCTCATCTCGCCGATGGTTGCGAGCTTATGGGTGATCAACGCCGTGGGCACGCCGAGCCGCGCCGCGGCCGCAGCTGCCTCGCTCCCCGCGTGTCCACCACCAACAACAATGACGCCGAAGTCGCTCATCTCTGGGAAATCCTTTGGAGCGGCGGGTCTAGTCCAATGTTTCACGTGAATCAACGTCCGGGCACCGCCGGCAATGTTCCACGTGAATCATTTGCCGATGCAGAACGCGCTGAACAGGCGGTCCAGCACCGATTCCGCATCCATCCGGCCGAGCAAACGCTCGAGGGCGAAGGACGCCTGCCGCAAGTCCTCGGCAGCCAGCTCGGAACTTTCGAGGTGCCCCGCCACCTGCCCAAGGCTAAGAACCGCCGCCACCAGGGCCTCACCATCGCGCTCATGACTGACCAACAGGTCCGATGCCTGGACCGAGCCGGCACCTGATGCCTCGTGGAGCCGCTCGAGCAGTGTGTTGATACCCGCACCGGTGGCGACCGAGACAGCAAGGTCGGCACCCGCAACCGGACCGAGGTCGCTTTTCGTACCGATGACCGCTATCGGTGGCTGACGGCCCGACTCCCCTGCGAGCGCCGGTGGCTCCGCCCCTTCGCCATCGACGTCCGGCGCTCGCAACCACAGCACCTGATCTGCACTGAGCATGGCCTGCCTTGCCCTTTCAACACCGATCGCCTCGGCCTTCGAGGCTGTGTCGCGGATCCCGGCGCTGTCCACCAAGATGATCAACTGCCCCTTGATATCGAGGGGTACCTCCTTGAGGTCCCGCGTCGTGCCGGGTTCGTCGGAGACAATTGCGGCATCCGAACGGGAGAGGGCATTGAGGAGGCTCGACTTGCCGGCATTTGGCGGGCCAGCCAGCACCACCCGGAAGCCGCTGCGGAGGATCCGACCCTGGCCGCGGGTGGCCAGCACGTCCCCGATTGCGTCACGCAACGCCTCGACCTCGGCGCCAAAGCTCGGCGGCAGCGCGCCGACGTCGCCCTCATCGGAAAAGTCGATCTGCGCCTCGATCTCGGCGCGAAGATCGAGCAACTGCTCGCGCCAGCCTTCGACTTGTCGGGTCAGACCGCCTTCAAGCCGCGCATAGGCGAGCGCTCGCTGGTTCTCGGTTTCGGCTTCGATCAGATCGCCAAGACCCTGCGCCTCGACCAGGTCGAGCTTGCCGTTCTCGAACGCGCGCCGGGTGAATTCCCCGGCCTCAGCCAGTCTGACGCCGGGTTGTGAGCTGAGCTTCCGCAGCAGCGCCCGCACCACCGCCGGCGAGCCATGCACCTGCAGTTCGGCGCAATCCTCACCGGTAAAGCTCTGCGGACCGGGCATCCAGGCCACGAGACCACGATCGAGAGTCTCGTCACCAATCCTTATATCAGCGAGCTTCAACTGCCGCGGGCGGGGCAGGGCGCCGAGCATGTCGCTCAGTACCGTGCCTGCCATCGGTCCCGATAGGCGGATGACCGCGACACCAGAGGGCACAGCGCCTGAGGACAGCGCGACGATCGTATCATCGCTACGCATGCCACCCTTTCCACCACCCGGTCATGCCAGCGAAAGCGGGAACTTCCGTTTCCGGCGCGCACCACGCCCTCCAAAACAGAGATCCCCGCTTTCGCGGGGACATCGTGTTTGCGGATCTGCTGGCAGGCATCCGAAGATGCTCGATCAGGTGTTCATCGAGTCGAAGAAATCGGAGTTCGTCTTGGTCTGACGAATCTTGTCCATCAGGAACTCCATCGCGTCGACGGTGCCCATGGGGTTGAGGATACGGCGCAGCACGTACATCTTCCTCAGGATATCCGGCTCGACCAGCAGCTCTTCCTTGCGGGTACCCGACTTCGTGACGTCCATCGCCGGGAACACGCGCTTGTCGGACACCTTGCGGTCAAGGACGATTTCCGAGTTGCCGGTGCCCTTGAACTCTTCGAAGATGACTTCATCCATGCGCGAACCGGTATCGATCAACGCCGTCGCAATGATGGTGAGCGAGCCGCCATCTTCGATATTGCGCGCCGCACCGAAGAAGCGCTTCGGCCTCTGCAGAGCGTTGGCATCGACGCCACCCGTCAGCACCTTGCCCGAGCTCGGCACCACGGTGTTGTAGGCACGACCGAGACGGGTAATCGAATCAAGCAGGATCACCACGTCGCGCTTGTGCTCGACAAGGCGCTTGGCCTTCTCGATCACCATCTCAGCGACCTGGACGTGGCGCGATGCCGGCTCGTCGAAGGTCGACGAGATGACCTCGCCACGCACCGAACGCTGCATGTCGGTGACTTCTTCCGGCCGCTCGTCGATCAACAGCACGATCAGGTAGCATTCCGGGTGATTGGTGGCGATGGATTGTGCAATATTCTGCAACAATACGGTCTTACCGGTACGCGGCGGCGCTACAATGATAGCGCGCTGGCCTTTGCCGAGCGGCGCCACCAGATCCATGATCCGGGCGCTCTTATCCTTGTTGGTCGGGTCCGGCAGCTCGAGCCGCAGGCGCTCGTCGGGGTAGAGGGGCGTCAGGTTGTCGAAGTTGATCTTGTGGCGGACCTTCTCAGGGTCCTCGAAATTGATGGTGTTGACCTTCAGAAGCGCAAAATAGCGCTCGCCTTCCTTGGGAGACCGGATCTGGCCTTCGACCGTATCGCCGGTCCTGAGCGAAAAGCGTCGGATCTGCGAGGGCGAAACGTAGATGTCGTCGGGACCTGGCAGGTAGTTGGCGTCAGGAGAACGGAGGAAACCAAAACCATCGGGCAGGACTTCCACCACGCCTTCGCCGGTGATGTCGACTTCACGCGCCGCCAACTCCTTGAGAATGGCGAACATCAGTTCCTGCTTACGCATGGTCGAGGCATTCTCGACCTCGTAAGTCTCGGCGAATTCAAGCAATTCGGCAGGCGTTTTGGCCTTGAGCTCGCTGAGCTTCATATTTTCCATTGCGCGGAAGACCCTTGGGCAATCGTAAGTGGCGGGAATGTACGGAGAGGGGGGTTCGCCCGGAAAGCGCCGGGGAGGCGCCCATCGATCAGGCAGTGCGCTTCAGATAGCTAAAAGCTTCGCCACATTCAAGCGGAATGCGGATTCACGTGGAACAACAGCTGCTCACGGTGGCGCTCAGAACGGCTTCACCACCACGGAAATCACGATGACGATGGCGATGACAAACGGCACCTCATTGATGGCACGGAAGAACTTCGCCGGCCTGGTATTCCGGTCGTTGGCGAAGTCGCGCAGTATCCGACCGTAGAAGCCATGGATGCCGCTCAGGAGGATCACCATCACCGCCTTTAGCCACATCCAGCCTTGACTGAAATCGACGATGCCGAAGCCGAAGGCCAGCCACAAGCCGAACACCCAGGTGGCGATCATCGCCGGCGTGGTGATACCGCGATAGAGCCGGCGCTCCATCACCTTGAAGGTTTCCGACTGCACGCCGCCCTTCTCGGCATCGGCGTGATAGACGAACAGCCGCGGCAAATAGAGCATCCCCGCCATCCAGGCGATCACCGACAGGATGTGCAGCGCCTTGACCCATTCCATCGTTTCAGGCTCCCCGCGCCACGGCAATCAGCCGTTCGACATGCGCAATCGGCGTTTCCGGCACGATTCCATGCCCCAGGTTGAAGATGTGCGGTCGTCCGCGGAATGCCGCAACGATTTCACGCACCCGATTGTCCATCTGCTCGCCACCCGCCAGCAGCCGAAGCGGATCGAGATTGCCCTGCACCCCCAGGCCCGCCGGCAGCTCGCCGGCAAAACCCAGCGGCATTGCATAGTCGAGCCCAAGCACATTGACGCCGGTTGCCTGTGCATAGGCCGGCAGGTTGCCTGCGGCGCCGCGCGGGAAGCCAATCACCGGCGCGCCGGGGATGAGCTTTCGCAACCCCTCGACGATCCGACGGTTCGGCCCAATCACCCAGTTGCGGAACGCCACTTCGTCGAGATTGAGTGCCCAGCTCTCGAACAGCTGCACCACATCGGCGCCGGCCCTCAGTTGCGCCGCCAGATAGGCGATGCTGGTTTCCACGAGGATATCGATGAGCTTGCCAAACGCCTCCGGCTCAGTCAGGGCGAACACGCGAGCGGCTGCCTGATCGGTGGAACCCCGCCCGCCGATCATGTAGGTCGCAACCGTCCAGGGCGAGCCGCAGAAGCCAATCAGGGCCTTGTCCGGAGCAAGGCCAGCACGAACCCGGCGGACGGTCTCGATGATCGGGCTGAGCTTCTCCAAAGCCCCTTCGGGATTGAGCCGACCAATCGTGTCGATCGTCACGGGCTCGAGTAACGGTCCTTCGCCCGCCTCGAAGCGCACGTATTGGCCGAGCGCATCGGGAATCACCAGAATGTCCGAAAAGAGGATCGCAGCGTCGAGATCGAAGCGCCGCAATGGCTGCATCGTCACTTCCGAAGCCAATTCCGGATTGTAGCAGAGGTCGAGAAAGCTGCCGGCTTTGGCGCGAAGCTCACGGTACTCCGGCAGGTAGCGCCCGGCCTGTCGCATGATCCAGATCGGCAGGCGCTGCTGGCGCCGTCCCAGCACCGTCTCGAGCAGCGGTTTAAGCACCGGCGTCTCGGTCATCGTCCTACCAATCCAAAAGAATCTAGATTCTTAATCATCATTATCATGGCGGTGTTTTGCAGGAATTCCGCTTTACCCACAACGGAAGTTGCGGCGACAGAAGCGCGCGGCGCAGCGGGTGATTGAGGCTGTGGATGGAGAACGGTGAACGAAGCAGAAGGCATCGGGAGTCGCCTGATTCACTAAGTCTTAACCATGTCACAATCGCTAACGATCGGTTAACGAGGTTGTTGATGACCGGGGCGAAGCCGCAAGCGGTTATCCCCATTGCCCACATTAAGCTTCCGTTAACGGTTCGGTGCGCTCGAGCTGTTGAAGGATCTCGTCCCAGCGGGGAGAACTCAGCCCCGTCTCGTCGCTTGTGGCTTTTCCACCGCCGCTGGACTTGAGTGAACAAGGACAGTGTGGAAAACCGGACCGATGCTGATACTCGCTTCCCAGAGCGCTACGCGAAAGGCCTTGTTGGCGGGCGCCGGGCTACGATTCGAAACGAGTCCAGCGCAAATCGACGAGCGCCGCCTCGAAGCCGAAGTGCTGGGGAAAGGCGGCGATGCGCGGCAGGTTGCGTGTCGCCTCGCCGAAGCCAAAGCCCTGGCCGTTGCGGCGTCGCCCACGGACATCGTTATCGGCGCCGATCAGGTGCTGGCCTGCGCGGGGGAACTGCTGCACAAACCGGAAAACCTTGCAGCCGCGGCAGCACAACTCGATCGGCTGGCGGGTAGAACACACCGTCTGCATGCCGGCTTGGCGCTTGCCGGTCATGGTCGGCTGCTCTGGTCGGGCACCGAGACAGCGGTCCTGACGATGCGCCGTTTCGATAGCGAAGAGCGCGATCTGATCCTCGCCCTCGAGGGTGGGGCGGTGCTGGGGTCGGTCGGAGCCTACCGGCTCGAGGGTCCGTCGATCCGCTTGTTCGAGAAGATCGAGGGCGACTATTTCACCATTCTGGGCCTGCCGCTGTTGCCTCTGCTCCAGGCCCTGCGTCAGCATGCGCCTGAAACCCTGAGCCAGTGATTCACGTGAAAAAAGCCTTCGTCATCGGGCATCCGATCAAGCATTCGCGCTCGCCGCTGATCCATGGCAGTTGGATTGCCGAGCACGGCATCGCCGGCAGCTACCAAGCGATCGACGTAGCGCCCGAGCACTTGCCCGCTTTCGTCGAGCGACTGCGGCAAGGCGAGTTCGCCGGCGGCAACGTCACCATTCCGCACAAGGAAGCGGTGTTCGCCCTCTGCGACAGCGTCGACCCACTGGCCAAGACCATCGGCGCGGCCAACACTCTGGTGCGTCAGCCTGACGGCCGCATCCATGGGTTTAACACCGACTATATGGGCTTTCTCGGCAATCTCGATCAGAACGCCCCTGGCTGGGCCCAGGGGCTCGAACGCGCCATCGTGCTCGGCGCCGGCGGCGCAGCGCGCGCCATCCTCGTGGCGCTCCGCGAACAGGGTGTCCCCGAAATCGTGCTGCTCAATCGCACAACCGAGAAAGCCGAAGCGCTGGCCAAGGAAATCCCCGGCCCGTTCGTGCCGGGGGCCCTCGCCGACTATCCCAACTATGCTGGCGCGGCCGGCCTCGTGGTCAACACCACCTCGATCGGCATGCACGATACCCGGTTTGACGATCTCGACCTGCGGCTGCTGCCCGGCACAGCGCTCGTCACCGATATCGTCTACGTCCCGCTGGTGACCCCGTTGCTCGCCGACGCGCGGGCGCTTGGGCTAAAAACCGTCGATGGCCTCGGCATGTTGCTGCACCAGGCAATTCCTGGCTTCGAGGCCTGGTTCGGCGTCCGCCCGGCGGTGACGCCGGCATTGCGGGCAAAAGTCGAGGCGACGCTCTGATGCTGAAGCTGGGCCTCACCGGTTCGATCGCCACGGGCAAGTCCACTGTCCTCAAGGTGTTCGCCGAGCTTGGCGTGCCGACCTTTTCGTCCGACGAGGCTGTGCATGAGCTCTACAGTGGCGCTGCGGTCGCGCCGGTCGAGGCAGCGTTTCCCGGGGTCACCGTCGACGGCGTCATCGATCGGGAAAAGCTCAGCCGTCAACTGCTCGGCGACCCCGAGCGACTGCGGCAACTGGAAGCGATCGTCCATCCCCTGGTCCGGGCCCGGATCCGGGAGTTTCTCGCCGATGCCGCCGCACGCGGTGAACCCATGGCGGTGGTCGATATCCCGCTGCTGTTCGAGAACGGCGTCGATTGGGGGCTCGACGCCATCATCGTCACCACTGTCGACGAAGCCGAGCAGCGTCGGCGCGCCCTGGCGCGGCCGGGGATGACGGTGGAAAAGCTCGACGCCATCCTTGCCCGACAGCTGCCGCAGGCTGAAAAGGTGAAACGCGCCACCTACATAATCGACACCTCCAGCACCATCGCAACGACCCGGCAGACGGCCGTCGAGCTGGTGCAGAGGCTGCGTCAACAAGCTCAGGCCAGATGACCCGCGAGATCGTCCTCGATACAGAAACCACCGGCCTGTCGCCGGTGACCGGCGACCGCATCGTCGAGATCGGCTGCGTCGAGTTGATCAACCACATCCCGACCGGCCGGCACTTTCACATCTACCTCAATCCCGAGCGTGATGTGCCCGACGAGGCGTTCAGGGTGCACGGGCTGTCGACGGAGTTTCTGCGCGACAAGCCGCTGTTCCGGGCCGAGGTGGATGGCTTCCTCGCGTTCATCGGCGACGCGACGCTGGTGATTCACAACGCCCCGTTCGACATGGGCTTTCTCAACTACGAACTCGAAAGGCTGGGCCGCCCGAGCCTCACCAACGAGGTGATCGATACCGTGATGGTGGCGCGCGAGCGCCATCCGGGCGCCCGCGTCAGCCTCGATGCACTCTGCAAGCACTACGGCATCGACAATTCGAAGCGCGTGCTGCACGGCGCACTGCTCGACAGCGAGATTCTCGCCGACGTCTATCTGGAGCTGATCGGTGGCCGGCAGGTGGCGCTGGCGCTGGTTGCCGACACCCATATCGAGAGCGGCATCACTGTCACTATCGCGCCGGCACGGCAGCGGCCGGTCCCGCTGCCGTCGCGCCTCAGCGACATGGAGTTCGCCGCACATCTGAAACTTCTGGGCACGCTCGGCGCCGACGCGTTGTGGAGTAACTATCCCACGGAGCAGGTAGCGGCCGAGTAGGCTAGGCCCAGACGAACGCCGATGCGTCCTAAGCTATCGCCGTGCCACAGCGACCGGGTCATTCCCGCAAAAGCCCGAACCTCTGTTTCCTTACTTGCGGTACCATCTCGAACGGAGATACCCGCTTTCGCGGGGATGACACGGCGGGTAGGGCCAGCACGGTGCGCACTGGCACCAACCGGCCTGAGCGAAACTAGTTCGGCTGCGCGTTTGCGGCCTGCTGCGCCTGCAGGTTCCGTACGTTCTGGATGTAGAGTGCCTGGAAATCCACCGGCTCCATCATCAGCGGCGGGAAGCCGCCGAGCTGGACGATGGTGGCCAGCACATGACGGGCGAACGGGAAGATCATCCGCGGGCATTCGACCATCAGGAGGGCCGGCAGTTGCTGCTCGGGCACGTTCTTGATCCGGAACACGCCGCCATAGACCAGCTCGACGTTGAACAGCACCGTCTTGTCGCGCTCGGCCTTGGCGTTGAGGCTGATCTCGACGGCGTAGAGGTCATCAGCCTGTTTCTTGACACCGACATTGATGCCGACGGTGAAGTTCGGGTTGCTGCCGCCGAGCATCACCGAGCCGGGCGCGCCCGGGTTCTCGAAGCTCAGGTCGCGGGTATACTGCCCAACGAGGCTGTAGCTGGGCGCCGTGCTGGCGTTCGCGGGTGCTGCCTCGGGCGGGGTCTGGTCAGCCATAGTCGAAAATTCCTCGAGCTTTCGGTGGCCGGCTGGCTAGCACCTTTGGCCCCGAGCCACAAGCATTGCGGCCTCAGCGCGGGCGCCACTCATCGGAATCGAGGTCGATCGTGCCGTCATCGACACGCCGCTGGGTGAAGCCGGGTCCGGCCCCGCCCGTGGTGGTCACCACTGTCACCCGCGACTTGAGGTAGGCGTAGATCGCCGAACGCACCGGCGGGATCAGCAACAGGATGCCGACGAGGTCGGAAAAGTAGCCAGGCAACAGCAGCAGCAGGCCGGCAAGGCCGATCATCATCGCATCGGCAAGCGCGCGGGCCGGCAACTGGCCACGCCCGACTGTCGAGCGCATCTCGTTGAGCAGCGACAACCCCTGCATGCGGATGACGAGGGAACCGATCAGCGCCGTCAGCACCACACCAGCCAGTGTCGGCCACAGGCCAATGGCGTTGCCGATCACCACGAAAAAGGCGATCTCGATCAGCGGCACCAGCAGAAAGAACAGGAACAACAGGCGGCCCAATGGGTAACCCTTTCGAAAGCGCTGCGTCATAAAGGCCTCGGCGGGCCCCTCAGCCAAACGTGAACTGGTTTCCGGCTGAGCGTTTCCCTATATATAGGGCACATTCCTGGCTCCGCGAGCCAGACGCCCCCTTTCTCTGGCGCGAGTAGCACGTCCGATGGATGAATTCTTCGATATCCCCACGCTCATCGTCATTGGTTTGGCGATCGTCGTGCTGTTCCGCCTGCGTCAGGTGCTGGGCACCCGCACCGGTCGCGAGCGCACGCCGCTGCAGCGCCAGCGCGAGGCCGCGCCGGTGAAGGCAGGTGAGGAGAACGTCGTGCAGATGCGTCCGCGCCCGGCCCCTGAAACCGACGAGGATCAGGCCCGCGCCGCCCGCAAGCTCGAAGCCGAGATCACCCAGTTCGCCCATGGCGACGACAAGGTGGCAGCCGGGCTCAAGGCGATTGCCGATGCTGATGGCAGCTTCTCGCCCAAGAGCTTCATGGAAGGCGCCAAGTCCGCCTACGAGATGATCGTCACGGCCTTTGCCGCGGGCGACCGGCAGACCCTGAAGAACCTGCTCGAAAAGGACGTCTACGATGGCTTCGAGCGGGTGATCAAGGATCGCGAGGCCGCCGGCCAGAAGGTCGATTTTACCTTTGTCGGCTTGCCCAAGATCGAGATCTCGGATGCCGAACTCGACAAACGCTCTGCCAATGTCACCATTCGTTTCCATGCCGAGGTGGTCTCGGCCACGCGCGACAAGGACGGCAACCTGCTCGAGGGCAATGCCGACCAGGTTACCAACATCGCCGACGAATGGACCTTTGCGCGCAACCCCAAATCGCGCGATCCCAACTGGAAGCTCGTCGCCACCAGCCAGCTCGAATAAGAGGCCACGCTCGGGGGCGATGCGATGGCCAAGCGCCGGTCGGATGGAAAGGGCCAGCTCCCCGACTGGCACCTTTGGCTCGAAGTGTCGCAGACGGTAGCGCCGCTCCGGCCGCAGCGGCCCATCGTCAACCTCGATGCCGAACCGCTGCCGATCCCGGCGCCCGCGCCTACCCCCAAACGGCACCGTCTGCTGCCTGCTATGGCGCCATATCAATCCGATGGCCGGCCCGGCCGGAAGGTGCCGCGAGGCGGAATCGAGCCCAATCTCAAGCAGCGGCTGCAGCGCGGTCGCGAGGAAATCGACGGCACCATCGACCTGCACGGGATGCGCCAGGTCGAGGCGCATGCGGCGCTCACCCGTTTCATCCACGCGCGCTCCGCCCGCGGCGACCGCACGCTGCTGGTGATCACCGGCAAGGGGCTGAAAAAGCTCGGCGACGATGCGGCGGTGATCGTCGAGCGCGGCGTGCTGCGTGCCATGCTGCCGGTCTGGTTGACCGAGCCCAACCTGGCGCCGCTGGTTGCCGGCTGGGACACCGCGGCGCAGGGCCACGGGGGCGACGGGGCCTTCTATGTTCGTCTCCGGCGGGAGCGCGATTACCGATGACACCACTGGGCCTCAAACTGCGCGCCATGCGCGAAGAGCGCGGGCTGACCCTCAAGGACATGGCAAAGGCACTGCGTGTCTCGAGCGCTTATCTCAGCGCGCTGGAGCATGGCCGTCGCGGCAAGCCGACCTTCGCGCTGCTGCAGAAGATCATCGCCTATTTCAACGTCATCTGGGACGATGCCGAGGAATTGCAGCGCCTCGCCGAGATGAGCGACCCGAAGATCACCATCGACACTGCGGGCATGTCGCCGCAAGCCACCGAGCTTGCCAACCGCCTGGCCCGCGATATCGGCCGGCTCGCGCCGGACGACTTGAGCTTTCTCAGCAACGAAGTTATGCGCCGGCTGAAATAGTCTGCCATCATTGCGTAACGGCAAGTACGCAGCCCCGTGTTGTTGCAAAAATATCGCAAAACAACCGTACCAATAATTACGCCTCGAAGTAATGCTTGCCTGGCATCAGCAACGGGCCTAAACGCCCGCTCCCCGGCGACGTGCCGGTGACTGGCAAAGGGTCGAGCTCGTGAGCTCTCGCCTGGCGCGGATGGCTTTGCCTCCCCGTGTACCGCCGGCCACTGGAACCGGGACCGCACATGTAGCTCAGCCTGGCAGAGCACCGGAGCGATCCGGAGGTCGTGGGTTCGAATCCCGCTATGTGCTCCACGATGTAGCTCATTTGGGTAGAGCATCAGACTGATAATCTGAGGGTAGAGGGTTCGACTCCCTCCATCACGGTCCTTCACCAGGGCCGCCAGCTTAGGGTGCTGGTTACTGAGACTAAGGGTTCTGGGGCCGGTCCACGTGGGATCGGCCGCGGCAGCAGAGGCGACAGCCCGCGCTGCCAAAGCCGGAACCGCCCTTCGAGGGGTGCTCCGGCACCGGCTGAAGGATGAACATGGTTCTGGCCCAGCCCGCGCACCCGTTTGCGCCACGGCTTCGCCATTCCCATCGACATCCCGCTCGCCGGCCTGCTCGCTACTCTCGTCGGTCGGCCGCCCCGGAACCTCATCTGCCATTCGACTGGTCTTGCACGGTGCGGGACCGCGAACCACCGGGCCCTATCGGGCCCAGACAAGTGAAAGGACGAACTCGGGTCATGACCTAGAGGCGTTTGAAGGAGGACTAACCATGGTGATCGAAATTCTGGATCGCGTGCGTGGTGTTTCGCGCGTGATCGTCAAGGAAAACCAGCGCGCCATTGCGCTGTACAAGGGCAAGTTCCATGGGGTCCTCACCCCGGGCGAGCACGTGCTGCGGGCTGACCGCGGCCGGCTGGAGATCGAGTGGCACGATCTCGCACGTCCGGAGTTCGTCTCGAGCTACGACAAGGCGCTGTTCCGCGACCACGCTGAGGTGGCGGGCCGGTACCTGACCGAGATTCGCGCCGGTGCCGACGAGGTGGTGGTCGTGTCTCGCGACAAGCGCCTCCATGCGGTGCTGAAGCCGGAGGAGCGTGAGGTATACTGGACCGAAGCCGGTCCGTGGACCGCCGAGCGGGTCGAGATCGCCGAGGACCTCGCCGTGCCGGTGGCGCTACAGAAGCGTTTGTCCGGCGTGGCGCGGCTCGGCCTCGTCACCGCTGTCGATGTTGCCGAAGGCCATGTCGGCCTGCTGTTCGTCGACGGCAAGTTCGTCCGCGAGCTCGAGGCGGGTGCGGCGATGTTCTGGGCCGTCGCCCGTAAGGCTTCGGTGAAGATCATCGATCTTCGCCGTCAGTCGCTCGACGTGACCGGCCAGGAAGTGCTGACCCGCGACCGCGTCACGCTGCGGGTGAACCTCGCCGCGGAATACCGGGTGGTCGATGCGGTGAAGGCTGCGACCTCGGTCAAGGATTTCGCCGATGCGCTCTACCGCGCCCTGCAGTTTGCGTTCCGCAAGTCGCTGGGTGCCAAGAGCCTCGATGAAATCCTCGCCGACAAGGTGACCGCCGAGGTCGAGGCGGTGGAGCGCGTGCGCGCCGACATGGCGGCGATCGGTCTTTCGGTCGGCGACATCGCGGTCAAGGACGTGGTGCTGCCGGGTGAGATGCGCGACATCCTCAACAAGGTTGTCGCGGCCGAGAAGGAAGCCGAGGCGAACGTCATCCGTCGGCGTGAGGAGACGAACGCCACCCGTTCGCTGCTCAACACCGCGCGGGTAATGGCAGAGAACCCGGTAATGCTGCGGCTCAAGGAGCTCGAGGCCTTGTCGGAAATCGCCGGCAAGGTCGAGCGCCTGACCGTGCACAACGGTACGGCGGGCCTGATGAACGATCTGGTCAAGCTCCGCGACCAGTAACGAAGACGGCCGCCGGGGGCAAACTCCGGCGGCCGAACCTGACGTCCGAGTGCGGCAGAGGGATTTGCCGGAGCCGGTGCGCTGCGTTACTTCAGTGGCGGGGGGTGACCGACCGTATGGGCCGACGCAGCAAGCTCGATTGCGACCTCGAAACCGAACGTTTTCATCTGCGTCGCTGCGGGCGACTACAGGCGTTTTTCTGGACGCGAGGGTGGCGGCGCGACCCGGAGCTACTCGAAGGGCTGTTCCAGTCGCCCCGATCGTATACCCTGCTGCAATGGTGGTTTCGCGGGCCGCGTCCCAACGGCCGCACGCGCTTTGCTCATGCCATTGTCAGCAAGGCCAGCGGCGAGGTCATCGGGCTGCACGTGGTCGTGCGTCGGCGCGACGGGTCTGTCGCCTATTGCCACGTGGCAATCCACGATCGGGCCTGGTGGGGACAGGGTGTTGTGGTCGAGGTGCGCGCGCGGATGCTCAGCCACTTCTTCGCCCATGGCACCGAACGGTTTGTCGCGACGATCGACGCCCGCAACGCACCCTCCATCTTCAACTATCGCCGGCTCGGCTTTAGGGCTATCGGGAATAGTACGACGCACAACCCCGATCCAGCGACCGGCCGGGGCCGGCCGGCAGTGGAGATGGAACTGCGCCGCAAGGATTGGGTCGCACCGGGGGAAGATCATCATGAGCTCTGAGCTTCGCGCCGCCGGGCTGGTTGCCCGGGCTCTCGACATCCAGGCCAGCGTGTCCGTGAACGACGACATGAACAGTCTCGCCGCCTGGTCCAGTCTCGCCCACGCCCGCCTCGTCCTCGAGCTGGAGGCGGAACTGGGCCGCCAGCTCACTGGGGAAGAGGTCGCTGGGATCATCTCGGTCGCTGCGGTGGCTCGGCTCCTCGGGTAGCACCGCGGATTCACGTGGAACATCGTCCGAAGGTGGACAGCCCTGCTGAACCAGCCTAAGCGCTACGCGACATATTCTGACTACTGCGGACAAGTTTCATGCTGCGCCGGTTCTTTGCCTATTATGGCCCTTACAAGCACCTGTTCTTTCTCGATTTCGGCTGTGCTGTGCTCGCCGGCATCCTCGAGCTCGGCTTCCCGCTGGCGGTAAAGCTGTTCGTCGACGACCTGCTGCCGGGGCAGAACTGGGGGCTCATCGCGGCGACCGCGGCGCTGCTGCTGGGCGTGTTCGCGCTCAACACCGTGCTCTCCGCCATCGTCAACTACTGGGGCCATGCGCTCGGCATCTCGATCGAGACCGATATGCGGCGGCAGGCCTTCGACCATATCCAGAAGCTGAGCTTCCGCTATTTCGACAACAACAAGACCGGCCAGCTGATCACCCATGTCACCAAGGATCTCGAGGAAGTCGGCGAAGTCGCCCACCATGGTCCCGAGGATCTGTTCATCGCGGTGATGACCTTCATCGGCGCCTTCGTGCTGATGTTCACCGTGCACTGGCAGCTGGCGCTGCTTACCACCATCATCGTGCCGCTGATGACCTGGCTGGTGAGCAAGTACGGCTCGCGCATGACCACCACCTGGCAGCAGCTGTTCCGCCAGGTCGGCGATTTCAACACAAGGGTGCAGGAGAGCGTCGGCGGCATCCGCGTCGTAAAGGCCTTCGCCAACGAGGATTACGAACGCGGGCTGTTCGCCAAGAACAACGAGGGCTACCGCGCCACCAAGCTCAGCGCCTACGCCATCATGACCGCCTCGATTGCGCTGAGCTATTTCAGCACCCGCTTCGTGCAGCTGGTGGTGATGGTGGCCGGCACCTGGTTCGTCATCGCCGGCGAGTTGAGTTATGGCGGCTTCGTCAGCTTCCTGCTGCTGGTCAACGTGTTCTTCCGGCCGATCGACAAGATCACCTCGGTGCTCGAGAGCTATCCCAAGGGCATTGCCGGCTTCCGCCGCTTCACCACGCTGATCGATACCGAGCCCGACACCGCTGACCGCCCCGGGGCGAAGCCTGTCGCGAGCCTCAAGGGCGATATCGTCTACTCGAATGTGAGCTTTGCTTACTCGGGCGATCCGACAGCCAGGGACAAGGTGCTCGACGGGCTCAACCTTTTGATCGCCGCTGGCGAAACGGTGGCCTTTGTCGGTCCGTCCGGCGCCGGCAAGACCACCATCTGCTCGCTGCTGCCGCGCTTCTACGATGTCACGGCCGGTTCGATCACCGTCGATGGTATCGATATCCGCGACATGACGCAGGCTTCGCTGCGCAGCCAGATCGGCATCGTGCAGCAGGATGTGTTCCTGTTCGGCTCGACCATCCGCGAAAACGTCGCCTATGGCCGCCTCGGCGCCAGCGACGAGGAAGTGATGGATGCGCTGCGGCGCGCCTCGCTCGACGAGTTCGTGCTGTCATTGCCCGACGGGCTCGACACCCCGACGGGCGAGCGCGGCGTGAAGCTGTCGGGCGGCCAGAAGCAGCGGCTCGCAATCGCCCGCATCTTTTTGAAGAACCCGCCGATCCTTATCCTCGACGAGGCGACTTCGGCGCTCGACACTGCCACCGAGTATGCCATCCAGCAGGCGCTGGCGGCTTTGTCGGAAGGTCGCACCACCCTGGTGGTGGCGCATCGGCTCGCCACCATCCGCAATGCCGATCGCATCGTGGTGGTGAGCAATGAGGGCATCGTCGAGCAGGGGACGCACGCCGAATTGCTCAGGCGCGAGGGCGCCTACGCCCGGCTGCACGGCGCGCAGTTCGGCGCGCTGGTCGATTCGTGAGTGGTTCAGTTTCAGCCGATAGCCGAGGCGGTCGCCTCCCTCCCCCTTGAGGGGAGGGATTGAGGGAGGGGGTGGTGCAGTCACCGCCGAGCGTCCCTCACCACCCCAGCCCCTCCCCTCAAGGGGAAGGGGAGCAGAGCGCTCAGCGCCCGAGAAACGCCTTCAGCCGCCCGACCCCGTCGCGAAGTTTTGCCGGATCGACGGCGTGGCACCAGCGCAGCCAGCCCTGGCCTTCCGATCCGAACGCGCCGCCGGGGGCGAGACCGAGCCCCGCTTCCTCGACCAGGCGTTTCGCCAGGGCCAGCGTGTCGTCAAAGCCCTCGATGCGGAAGAACACATACATCGCGCCGCCCGCATCGGGGACGCTGACACCGGGGATGCGGCTCAGCTCGTCGACCAGCAACTTCCGGGTGTCCGAAAGCTCTTTACGAAGTTTGGCAACTGTCGGCTCGCCCTCGGTGAGTGCAGCGGTCGCGGCGCGCTGCACCGGCTCGAGGATGCACGAGGTGTTGTACTCGATGACCTTGGTCAGGTCGTTCGACAGCGTCTCGGGCGTCGCCAGCCAGCCGACGCGCCAGCCGGTCATCGACCAGGCCTTGGAGAAGCTGTTCACCGAGATGATCCGGTCGCCCGGCTCGTAGCGGCGGAGGAACGAGGGGGCCGAGCGGCGCTGCGGGTCATGCACCAGCCGCTCGTAGACATCGTCGCTCAGCACCCAGATGCCGTGCTTGCGGCAATGCGCCAGCACCGCGTCGACCTGGTCCTCCTCGATGGTCCAGCCGGTCGGATTGTTGGGTGAGTTGATAATGGTAAGCCGGGTGTCGGGGGTCAGCGCCTCCAGCAATCGATCGAGGTCGAGCGACCATTTGCCGTTGGCGACGGTGAGCGGCACCCGCACCACCTCGGCCCCCAGAATTCTCGGGATCTCGACGATGTTTGGCCAGAGCGGCGTCACCGCTACCACCCGGTCGCCAGGCGACAGCACCATCTGCGCTGCGATCATCAGACCCGAGACGCCGGAGCCGACCGCGGCGATCCGGTTCGGCTCGACCGTCGTGCGGTGGAGGTTGCCGAGATAGCCGGCAATCGCTTCGCGCAGATACGGCCGGCCGAGATTCTGCGAGTAGAACGTCTCGCCCTCGGCCAGCGACGCCATCGCTGCCTCGCGGATGAAGCCCGGCGTCGGCTGGTCGGACTCGCCGAACCAGAACCGCAGCACATCGTTCCGGCCCATCCCGGCATTGGCGACGTCCCGGATCAGCGAGGCTTGCAGCGCCTGGATGTCGGGGCGGGCGGCGACGAGGTTGGTGCTCATTTGGCGAGATATGGCCGATGCGCCTCGGGCCCGCAAGCGTCCGCGGAGTGCGGTCCACCCCCAACCGAGCGACGCTAGTTCGCTTCGCTCACAAGCTTTGCTGCTCTCCCCACAAGGGGGAGGGAGGCGATAGCTGCAAGGTCGCGGTTCTGGCGTCTCCCTCCCCCTCGGGGCGACATCTTGTCGTCCCCTTGTGGGGAGGGATCAAGGGTGGGAGTGGCCCCGCGCTCCGTTGCTGAGGTTACAGCACGAACCGGCTGAGGTCCGTATCGGCTGCCATCTTGCCGATCCGCTCGTCGACATAACCCTTGTCGATGCGGATCGTCTCGCCGGCTTTGTCGGGGGCATCAAACGAGATATCCTCGACCAGACGCTCGAGGATGGTGGCGAGCCGGCGGGCGCCGATGTTTTCCACCGTGGCGTTGACGTGCACCGCCGCATCCGCGATCGCTTCGATCGCTTCGGGGGTGAAGTCGAGCGTCAGGCCCTCGGTCTTCATCAGCGCCACATACTGCTTGATCAGGCTCGCATCGGTATCGTTGAGGATGCCGATCAGGTCCTGTCGGGTCAGCGCCTTGAGCTCGACGCGGATGGGGAGACGCCCCTGCAGCTCGGGCAGCAGGTCCGAAGGCTTGGCCACATGGAAGGCGCCCGAAGCGATGAACAGGATGTGGTCGGTTTTCACCGGGCCGTACTTGGTCGAAACCGTGGTGCCCTCGATCAATGGCAACAGGTCGCGCTGCACGCCTTCGCGGCTGACGCCACCGCCGTAGCCGCCTTCGCGGTTCACGATCTTGTCGATCTCGTCGATAAAGGCGATGCCGTGGTTCTCGACCAGATCCACCGCTTCCTTGTTGAGCTGATCCTGGTCGAGCAGCTTGTCGGCTTCCTCGGCGACGAGCGGCGCATGCGCATCCTTGACCTTGACCTTGCGCTTGACGCCGCGACCGCCGAACGCTTTGCCCAGCATGTCCTGGATGTTGATCACGCCGATATTGGCGCCCGGCATACCGGGGATGTCGAAGCCACCCGGGTTGCCGGTCGGCTGCATCTCGATCTCGATTTCCTTGTCGTCGAGCTCGTTGGTGCGAAGCTTGTTGCGGAAGCTGTCGCGCGTCGATGGCGAAGCCGACGAGCCGACCAGCGCGTCGAGCACCCGCTCCTCGGCATTGTGGTGCGCCTGCGCCTGCACCTCGGCCCGCTTCTTGTCGCGCAACAGCGAAATGCCGGCTTCCACCAGGTCGCGGATGATCTGCTCGACATCGCGGCCGACATAGCCGACTTCGGTGAACTTGGTGGCTTCCACCTTGATGAACGGCGCCTGCGCGAGCTTGGCGAGACGGCGGCTGATCTCGGTCTTGCCGACGCCGGTCGGCCCGATCATCAGGATATTCTTGGGCGTCACCTCGGCGCGCAGGTCATCCGACAGCTGCTGCCGGCGCCAGCGGTTGCGCAGCGCCACGGCCACGGCGCGCTTGGCGTCATGCTGGCCGACGATATAGCGATCGAGCTCGGAGACGATCTCGCGCGGGGAGAAGTTGGTATCACTCATAATCCGTCACTTTCCGCTGCCCTCATCGAGGCGCAGCACCATGAGATAGTCATCGTAGAAGACGCCATCGACCTTGAGGCCGCGCGGGTCTTCGCCATAGATCACGAAGCCCTGCCGCTCGTAGAGCCGGCGGGCCCGGGGGTTGTCCTGCGTCACCGCCAGGTGCAGTTGCAGCACGTGGTTGCGGGCCTCGGCGATCACCGCGGCGATCAGCAGGTCGGCGCCGCCACGGCCACGTGAGCCGGGGCTGAGATAGACCCCCACCAGATGTCCGCGATGCGCCGATTTCTTCATCGCCTCGCGATAGAAGCCGGCAGTGCCGACCAGCGTATCGGCGTCGAACAGGCCGAAGACGAAGCCCTTGTCGAGCCGCTCGACCCACGCGGCGGCCGGCTTGTCGACCTCCTCGGCAAGGCTCGAGCCGAACGAGGCGGGCGAGTTCTGCAGCCCCTCGATCCGCAGCCGCCGGTAGGCATCCGCATCGGCAGCGGTGAGTCGGCGGGTGGTCCAGCTCACGCCAGCTCTCCGTCGGCGTTGCGCGCCATCATCAGCGCCGGGCCATATTCCGAGTGCCGGGTGTCGAAACGCTCGAACCCGGCCTTTTCATATGCCCGGATCGCTGCCACGTTGGCCGGATCGGGGTCGATGATCACCCGGATCGCGCCCTCATCGAACAGCAGTTCGACAAAGGCCTCGATCAGCCGCGGGCCGTGGCCCTTGCCGATCAGCTCCGGTAGCCCGATGAACTGGTCAATTCCCAGCGTGCCGGTTGGCTGGTCCTGGTACGGGTGCCCATCTTCGAGATGCGGGTCGTAGCTCTGGATGTAGCCGATCGGCTTGCCGTTGAGTTCGACGATGAAGGGCTCGACCGAAATGCTGTCGATATGACCTTCGATCGACTTCAGCCCTTCGAGGGGGTCGTCCCACCATTGCGCGACGTGCGGCTCCGCCAGCCAGCCGGCCAGAAGCGGCAGGTCGGCTCGCGTCACCGGCCGGAAGCCGTAGCGGTGGGCGTCAGACGGTTTCAATCGTTTCGACCGTCACGTTCTCGTTGGTGTAGATGCACACCTCGGCGGCGATCTTCATCGCTTTCCTGGCGATTTCCTCGGCGTCCATGTCGGTGTTCTCGCTCAGCGCCAGCGCCGCCGAATAAGCGTAGTTGCCGCCCGAGCCGATGGCGATGGTCGAATGGTCGGGGGTGAGCACGTCGCCGGTGCCGGTGAGCACCAGCGTCACGTCCTTGTCGGCGACGATCATCATCGCCTCGAGCCGGCGCAGGTACCGGTCGGTGCGCCAATCCTTGGCCAGCTCGACCGAGGCGCGCATCAGCTGGTCCGGATACTGGATCAGCTTGGCCTCGAGCCGCTCGAACAGCGTGAACGCGTCGGCCGTGGCGCCGGCAAAGCCGCCGATCACCTTGCCCTCGGCGAGCCGCCGGACCTTCTTGGCGGTATGCTTCATCACGGTGTTGCCGACCGAGACCTGTCCGTCACCGGCTACCACCACCTTGTTGCCCTTGCGGACGGCGACGATGGTCGTGCCGTGCCAGCCGGGAAACTCGTTGTCCTTCGACATCTTGGGAAAAACTCCAGAACTGTTCCGCCATATTTAGGGGCGCACCGGTGGATTGCAAACCGGGCTAGCCGGTTGGGTAGTTTCCTGGAGGTTACCGCGCGGAGGTTGCCTCACCACCGATGTCATTCCCGCGAAGTCGGGAACCTAGTGCGATCTCTCTACGCCATGGAGGTTGAAGCATCCCACTGGGTCCCCGCCTTCGCGGGGATGACACCGGTGAGTGGAAGGCGCCTTCACCGCATCTTCACCGCTCCGGCGCTATCTGCTACAGCCGCCGCGCCACGCCAGGGACTGCCAGGATGACGACCAACATGCGCACCGCCGAGATCAAGCGAAAGACCAACGAGACCGATATCCAGGTGTCGGTGAACCTCGACGGGGCCGGCAAGCACGACATGCAGACCGGCATCGGCTTTCTCGATCACATGCTGGATCAGCTTTCGAAGCACTCACTGATCGATATGACCGTGCGCGCCAGGGGCGATCTGCATATCGACTTCCACCACACCGCCGAGGATGTCGGCATCGCGCTGGGCGAGGCGATCAGGCAGGCGCTGGGCAACAAGAAGGGCATCCGCCGCTACGCCTCCTCCGACCTGCCGATGGATGGCACGCTCACCCGCGTGGCTCTCGACGTTTCCGGCCGTCCGTTCCTCGTCTGGAAGGTCGAGTTCACCCGCGACAAGGTGGGCGAGATGGATACCGAACTGTTCCGCGAATGGTTTCAGGCCTTCGCCATGAACGCCGGCATCACGCTGCACGTCGAAACCTTCTACGGCGACAACAACCACCATATTGCCGAGAGCGCCTTCAAGGCGCTGGCCCGGGCGCTGCGGTCGGCAGTCGAGATCGACCCGCGCGCCGCCGACGCCATCCCTTCGACCAAGGGCACGCTCTAGCCGCCGCTGATGTGAGCCGCTGGCCGCGGGTGGATGCCGACCCCCACCCCTAATCCCTCCCCCTGAACAAGGGGAGGGAGACGCTCTCTCGGAAGCTGGTGTCAGCCCGCACCCGCGCCCGAGCGCAGGCAGGAACTCAACTGAAGCCGTAATTGGCGCCGGCGGTGATCACCGTCAGGGTGAAGATCGCCATCAGTACGAGCAGCCCGACAGCGAGCCAGCCGATGAAGATGCCCTGGGTCGGTTCGGAACCCATGGTTCCATCGCCATGCGGGTCGTGGGAATCGTGCGACATGCAGCTCTCCTCAAGCCTGTTGAACAAACGGCGTGACTGGCGGTTGGGGCCCTCATCTTCCAACCGTGCGGATTTTGCTCTAAGGCGAACCCGCAACCACGCCGACCTGATGAGGATAACCGTGACCCTCTATTCCGTCTACGAGCGCCCGAGCGATGCGCCCACTGCAGTGGCCGATCGCTTCTCCTGGTCCGCAGCCCTGCTGCCGCCGGTACATGCGCTGTTGCACGGGCTGTGGTTGCTGTTGCTGCTCTGGGTCGTCGGTACCCTCGCGATCGCCGCCTTGGGCGTGCTGATCGGCGGCCAAGCAGCGTTCTGGCTCTATGTGCTGTTCGCCACTCTGATCGGATTTGAAGCCGCAAGTTTCCGTCGGGTGAAGACGGCGAAGCGCGGTGGTCTTTATCGCACCGAGATCGTTGCTGCCGGCGAAGACCTGGCACTGGTCGACTATCTGAAGCAGCAGACCCGATGAGCACCGTCACCATTATCGACTACGGTTCGGGCAACCTGCGCTCCGCCGCCAAGGCTTTTGAACGCGCTGCGCGTGAGGCCGGGACGGATGACGAGATTCTCGTCACCGATGACGTCGAGGCAGTACGCCGCGCCGATCGCATCGTGCTCCCCGGCGTCGGCGCTTTCGCCGATTGCCGCGCCGGGCTCGACGCGGTGACCGGCATGGTCGAGGTGCTCGAGGAGCGGGTGATCCGGGGTGGGGCACCGTTCCTCGGCATCTGCGTCGGCATGCAGCTGATGGCCAGCGAGGGTCGCGAGAAGGCGACGACCAGAGGCCTCGGCTGGATTCCCGGCGCAGTGGTGCGGCTCGAGCCAAAAGGCGATCTCAAGGTGCCGCACATGGGCTGGAACACTTTGACATTCCACAAACCGCATCCGCTGCTCGAAGGCATTCCCGACGGCGCGGCTGGGCTGCACGCCTACTTCGTCCACTCCTACCATCTCGCGACCGAACGGCCGGAGACGCTGGTTGCCACCGCGGAATATGGGCAGCAGGTCACCGCCATCGTCGGGCGCGACAACCTGCTGGGCACCCAGTTCCACCCGGAAAAGAGCCAGACGCTTGGCCTGACGCTCATTCGCAATTTCCTGGGGTGGAAGCCGTGATGTCGAGTGCTTGGCTACCCCTCACCCTAACCCTCTCCCCAGAGGGGAGAGGGGACGATTGGACCGCGGGCTGTGCAGCTATCGCCCCCTCGCCCCTTTGGGGAGAGGGCTGGGGTGAGGGGCAGCCGAGCGCTCAGGAGTCGGAGTTCTCCGCATGATCCTTTTCCCCGCCATCGACCTCAAGGACGGCCAGTGCGTCCGCTTGAAGCTGGGCGACATGGACCAGGCCACGGTGTTCAACGACGATCCGGCCGCGCAGGCCAAGTCGTTCGAGGACCAGGGGTTCGAATACCTGCACGTCGTCGATCTCAACGGCGCCTTCGCCGGCAAGAGCATCAACGGCGACGCCGTCGAGGCGATCCTCAAGGCAGTGAACTTTCCGGTGCAGCTGGGCGGTGGCATCCGCAGCATCGCCCACATCGAGGCCTGGCTCGGCCGCGGCCTCGCCAGGGTCATCCTTGGCACCATCGCGGTGCGCGATCCGGCGCTGGTGCGCGAAGCGGCGCGGCTGTTCCCGGGCCGGGTGGCGGTCGGTATCGATGCGCGCGGCGGCAAGGTGGCGGTGGAGGGCTGGGCGGAAACTTCCGAGCTCACGGCGATCGAACTGGGCCGGCGTTTCGAGGGGGCAGGGGTGGCGGCGATCATCTATACCGATATTGACCGCGACGGCGTGCTGAAGGGCATCAACTGGCCCTCGACGCTCGAGCTCGCCGAAGCCGTGTCGATTCCGGTGATCGCGTCGGGCGGCCTCGCCTCGATGGACGACATTCGCACCATGACCGAGCCGCGCTACCAGATCCTCGAAGGGGCTATCTCGGGCCGCGCCCTCTACGACGGGCGCATTGATTCACGTGAAGCAATGGCACTGCTGAAACAGCGAGCCGCCTGATGGCAAAGCTCCGGAACAAGCCCGTGCTGGTCAGGCGGGTGCGCCTCTGGTGGTATCCGCTGGCGCTGGCGCCCATCCTGGCGCTGGTCTATGCCGGCTTCACCGGCATCCTCCCCACCTTGTTCGGCCTCGCCGGGCTGTTCGCTTTCTTCTTCTGGGTGTTCTCCTTCGGTTTCGCCATCTATGCAAAGCTGAAGCGCCCGCCTTCGGATCTCCGCCAATGACCCTCAAGACCCGCATCATCCCTTGCCTCGATGTGAAAGACGGCCGCGTCGTCAAAGGCGTGCAGTTCGTCGACCTGATCGATGCCGGCGATCCGGTCGAAGCCGCCATCGCCTACAACGCCGCCGGTGCCGACGAGCTGACCTTCCTCGATATCACCGCCAGCCACGAGAACCGCGACACCATTTTCGATGTGGTGGCGCGCACCGCCGAGCATTGCTTCATGCCGGTGACGGTGGGCGGCGGCATCCGGAAGCTCGAGGATATCCGCAAACTTCTGCTCGCCGGCGCCGACAAGGTGTCGATCAACTCGGCGGCGGTGAACGACCCGGATTTCATTGCCCGCGCCGCCGACAAGTTCGGCGACCAGTGCATCGTCGTTTCGGTCGATGCGCGGCGGCGGCAAGTGCAGGCGCCGGGGCAGCAGAATATGGACGAATGGGAAATCTATACCCATGGCGGGCGCAACCCGACCGGGCTCGACGCAGTGGAGTTCGCCGCAAAGATGGTCGAGCGCGGGGCTGGCGAGCTGCTGGTCACCTCGATGGATCGCGACGGCACCAAGTCGGGGTTCGATCTGAAGCTCACCCGTGCGGTCGCCGACGCGGTGCATGTGCCGGTGGTTGCCTCGGGCGGCGTCGGCTCGCTCGACGACCTGGTCGACGGGGTGAAGGAGGGGCACGCTTCGGCGGTGCTCGCCGCCTCGATCTTCCACTTCGGCACCTACACGGTGGGCGAAGCCAAGGACTACATGGAGCGCCACGGCATTCCGATGCGGCGTGATTCCAACGCGGGAGAGTTTCTGTGAGCTTCAGCCTCGAAGACCTGGATAAGCGCATCGCTGCCCGTGCCGGCGCCTCGCCCGATGAAAGCTACACCGCAAAGCTCTTGGCCGGCGGGGTCGAACGCTGCGCCAAGAAGTTCGGTGAGGAAGCCGCAGAGATCATCATCGCCTCGGTGACCAAGGACAAGAAGGGCACCGAAGGCGAAGCCTCCGACGTGATCTACCACCTCTTGGTGCTGCTCCGCGCCGCCGGCGTGCCGCTCGCCGACGTGATGGCGCAGCTCGAGCGCCGCACGGCCCAATCGGGGCTCGAAGAAAAGGCGTCGCGCGGGAAGGCTCAGGGCTGATGGGGGTCAAGAAGCTCGAGCTCGCGCCCTACCACTATTTCAGCAAGGCCGAGTGGAGCGGCTTTCGCGCCGACGAGCCGATGACGCTCGACGCCGATGACGTCAAGCGTCTGCGCGCCCTGACCGACCCGATCTCGTTCACCGAGGCCGAGGAAATCTACCTGCCGCTGAGCCGTCTGATCTCGCTCTATGTCGAAGCGACGCAGCAGCTGCACCGCGCCTCGACCAAATTCCTCGGCGCCGACGGCCGCAAGGTGCCGTACATCATCGGCGTTGCCGGCTCGGTGGCGGTGGGCAAATCCACCACCTCGCGTATCTTGAAGGCGCTGCTCAGTCGCTGGCCGAGTTCCCCCAAGGTCGACCTCGTCACCACCGACGGCTTCCTTTACTCCAACGCGAAACTCGATGAGCTCAAGCTCGCCGACCGCAAGGGCTTTCCCGAAAGCTATGATCGCGGCGCGCTGATCCGGTTCCTTTCCGACATCAAGTCGGGCAAGCCCGACGTGAAGGTGCCGGTCTACTCGCACCTCGTCTACGACGTCATCGACGGCGAGTTCATCACCATCGACCGGCCCGACATCCTGATCGTCGAGGGGCTCAACATCCTGCAGCCGGGCGAGCTGCCGAAATCCGGCAAGCCGATCCTGTTCGCCTCCGACTTCCTCGATTTCTCGATCTTCATCGATGCCGACGAGAATGACCTGACCACCTGGTTCATGGAGCGCTTCCGGCGCCTCCGCGAAACCGCCTTCGCCGACCCCAAGAGCTTCTTTCACCGTTTTACCAAGATGAGCACCGAAGAAGCCGAGGCGTTCGGCATGTGGGCCTGGAAAGAGATCAACCTCCCGAACCTTCGCGACAACATCCAGCCAACCCGCAGCCGCGCCGACCTGGTGCTGACCAAGGGCCCGAGCCACGCGATCGAACGCGTGGCGCTGCGGAAGGTTTGAGAGTTCCGCTAAGGCGTGGCACGATCTCTCCGTGGTCCTCCACCGCGTGAGCGGGGGAGGGGGACCAAGCGAAGCTTGGTGGAGGGGGCGACCAAGTGCGCGGATCGATCGTCACGCTGAAGCGTGCCAAACGCTTGAGGCGAGAGATGACGCTGCCAGAGATCATTCTCTGGGGCGAGCTACGTCGCAGGCAGTTGGCAAAGCATTTTCGGCGCCAGCATCCGGCCGGTCCCTACATTCTGGATTTCTACTGCTCCAGCAGAAAGCTGGCCGTAGAGGTCGACGGCGCAGCGCATGACTTCGTGCAGCAGGCGCTGCACGACGAGCGGCGAGACGCCTGGCTTAACGAGCAGGGGATACGAGTGCTGCGGTTCAGTGCTGCCGACGTGCTGGATGATCGTTCGATCGAAGCGGTGCTGATCATGATCGGCCTGGCCCTGTCGGAGGTGGAGTAGCCTGTTCGTTTGGCCGCCCCCTCCACCACGCTGCGCGTGGTCCCCCTCCCCCGCTACGCGGTGGAGGACCAAGGAGAGATCGCGCCTAAATCCCGATGCTCTTCTCAGCCGCCAGCGCCTTGAGATCCGCCACCGGCCGGGCGCCGATATGCGAGATCACCTCGCTGGCGGCGAGGCACCCCGCCTGCAGTGCGGTGCGGAAGTCGCGTTCCCGCGCGATCGCCAGCAGGAATCCCGAGGCGAACAGGTCGCCGGCGCCGGTGACGTCGACCACCTCTTTCACCGCGTAAGCGGGGACGGTGATGATCTCGCCCTGGTGCACCACCATCGCGCCCTCGGCACCCATGGTGATGGCGGCCAGCTCCGCGTCCTTGGCGATTGCCTGCACGGCGCCGTGGAGGTCCGTCTGGTACAGCGACTTCAGCTCTTCGACATTTCCAAACACGATGTCCATGGTCTTCGACCGGATCAGGTCGAGGAACTCGTCGCGGTAGCGGTTGACGCAGAACGGATCGGAGAGTGTGAACGAGGCGGCGCGTTCGTGCTTGTGCGCGTAGTGCGCCGCCATCACGAAGGCCTTCTTGGCCTCGGTCGGGTCCCACAGGAACCCTTCCATGTAGGTGACCGTGGCGCCGCCGATCTCGTCTTCCTTGATGTCGGCGGTAGTCAGCTGGTGGCAGGCGCCCAGATAGGTGTTCATTGTCCGCTCGCCATCCGAGGACAGCAGGATCATCGAGCGGGCGGTCGCCGGGCCATCGGCGAGGCGCGACACGCCGTAGTGCACGCCGATGCGTTCGAGGTCGTCGGCGAACACGTCGCCCAGCTCGTCGTCGGCCACCTTGCCGACGAACGAGGCGCGGCCCCCGAGCGAGGCGACGCCGGCCGCTGTATTGGCCGAGCTGCCACCGGAGATCTGGCGCTTCTCCGCCGGCATCCGCTCATAGAGGTAGGCTGAGCGTTCGGCATCGACCAGATGCATGATGCCTTCCGACAGGCCTTCGCGTTCGAGGAAGCCGGGATCGATGGGAGCTATGACGTCGACGATGGCGTTGCCGATGGTGAGAACGTCGAACCGGGCCTCGGCCATCGGCGATCCTTCAATGAATGGGGGAAAAATGAGCCGCGCCGGGAATAAATGAGATTGCGCTCCCATGCAACGCCAACCTCAGGCGGGGTGCGGCTTGCCGAAGCGTTGCGCGTGCCGGCGGGTCAACGCTCGGATCAGCGGCTCGGCATTGGCGGCGGAAACCCCGAGCAACTGCTCGTCGAGCAGCAGCATCGAGAGCCCGTGAACGAAGGCCCAGGCGCTGATCGCTGCTTCGCCGGGGGAGTCGGGATCCGCCTTCGCCGCCGCCACCGCCAGGCTTTCATAGGCGGCATCGGCGGCGCGACGTAAATCCTTGTCCTCGAACCTGCCAAGCTCGGATGAGAACATCAGTCGATAGAGCCGCGGGTAGCGCAGGGCGAACTGCACATAGGCCTCGGCCATGGCCCCCAGTTGGTCCTCTGCTGCCACCCCCTCCTTGGCGCCGTCGACCGTTTCACGGAACAGCGCGAACCCGGCTGCCGCCACCGCCTGGATCAGCGCCTGCTTGTCGCGGAAATGCCGATAGGGCGCCGCGGCCGAGACGCCGACCCGGCGCGCCAGTTCACGCATTCCCAGCGCTTCGGTGCCACCCTCGATCAGCAGTTCCAGCGCCGTTTCCACCAGCGCCCGGCGCAGGTCGCCATGATGATAGCGGTCGGATGGTTCAGATGTTGACATTGCTCACATGCGGGATTATCTGGATGAGAACAGTGTTAACATGCTGCCTCCCACTGGTCGAGGCACATTCCGCCAGCCCAGGAGCGACATGATGACCGACCTGATCCTCGCCATTGCCCACCACCTTGCCGTTTTCACCCTGGTGGCGATCTTCGCCGCCGAGTTCGTGCTGTTGCGGCCGGGCATCGAAGGCAAGCGCCTCGGCCAGCTCGCTTCGCTCGACCGCGCCTACGGCGGGATGGCGATGCTGGTCATCGTCGTCGGCATCCTCAGGGTCACCTTCGGCTCTGCCGGTTGGGAGTACTATGTCGGCAACTGGGTGTTCTGGGCCAAGATGATCGCCTTCCTCGGCGTGGGGCTTGCCTCGATCGCGCCGACGGTGGCGGTCCTGCGCTGGGTGAAGGCGGCCAAAGCCGATGCGGGGTTTACGCCTGCCGCAGCGGAAGTCTCCAGCGCCCGCCGCTTTCTCTATCTGCAGGCTGTGCTGCTGGTGTTCATCCCGAGCTTTGCCGCCGCCATGGCGCGCGGCTATGGGGTGTAACGGGTCTCAACACTATCAGTCGGTGCCTTCTCCCCTTGCGGGAGAAGGCCCGGCTGCCGGGGGGGTCCGCTTCAGGTCCCCTTCGGCGGCGGCGTCTTCGGCTCGAACCGGCACCACTCGGAAATGATGCAGCGCCAGCAATCGGGTTTGCGCGCCTTGCAGATATATCGCCCGTGCAGGATCAGCCAGTGGTGCGCGTGCAGCAGGTACTGGTCCGGCACGATCTTCAGTAGCCCGGTCTCGACCTCGAGCGGCGTCTTGCCCGGCGCCAGCCCGGTGCGGTTGGCAACCCGGAACAGGTGCGTGTCGACCGCGATGGTCGGCTGCCTGAAGGCGATGTTGAGCACCACGTTCGCCGTCTTCCGCCCGACGCCCGGCAGGCTCTCCAGCGCCTCGCGATCTTCAGGCACCTTGGAATCGAACCTTTCGATCAGCTGCTGGCTCAGCGCAAAGACGTTCTTGGCCTTGTTGCGGAACAGCCCGATGGTCTTGATCTTGTCCTCGATCTCGGCGACGCCGAGCCCCACCATCTTCTCCGGCGTGTCCGCCAGCTGGAACAACAGCTTGGTCGCCTTGTTCACTCCGGCATCGGTCGCCTGTGCCGAAAGCACCACGGCAACCAGGAGCGTGAAAGGGTTGACGTAGTCGAGTTCGCCCTTCGGTTCGGGCTCGGCTGCCGCAAAAGCGCCGAAAATGGCTTCGACATCTGCTTTCGGCAGTCGCTTCACTTTTTGCTGCGCCATTTCCGTCATCCTGATTCTGAGCCTATAGTGATGCCCAAGATGACGACCCAAACGCAAGCGAGGCCGCTGTTCGCGGCAAAGCTGACGCCCCATCGATCGCTGGGACGCAAGGGTTTTCGCGTCGTTATCGTTCTGCTGGCGCTGCTTGCCACCATCCCCGGCATCATTTTCTTTTCGATGGGCGCCTGGCCGATCGTCGGTTTCCTCGGCCTCGATATTGCGCTGATCTGGTGGGCGATGCGTTCGAGCCAGCGCGACGGCAAGCGCTACGAGGAAGTAACGCTGTGGCCCGACCAACTCGAACTGAAGCAGGTCGACGGCACCGGCAAGGAGACGCTGAGCCGCTTCAACCCGTATTTCGTCAAGCTGGTGGTCGACCGCGATTACAATGAGCGCACGGTGGCTCTGCATTTGCGCACCCGCGACCGTGACATCGTGCTCGGCCAGTTTCTCAACCAGGACGAGAAGTCGAGTTTTGCCAAAGCCTTCGGCACCGCCCTGAAGCGGGCGCGGGTTTGATCGTCTGGCCAGTTTAGGACTCAGCGCCTCCACCCCACCGGTGTCATCCCTGCGCAAGCAGGGACCCAACGCTCAGCCAGCACCAGTGGAAAGATGGGTCCCTGCTTGCGCAGGGATGACATCGAGTATTTGGAGGTGCCATGCCTCTGAATACCCCTGTCCCACCGTCAAAACCGGGTCGCAACGGCGGCTCGGCGCGCCTATCTTCCGCTCATCATGAGCAAGCACGAAACCATCATCGCCAACTCGGACTACGAGACCGTCCAGGCCGCCATCGCTTATCTCAGCGAGACGCTGCCCGACGAAACCGATCTGCCGCGCTTTGCCCGCGCCCTCGGGCTGACCGAGCGGCAGCTCACCGATCTGTTCCGCCGCTGGTGCGGCCTGAGCCCCAAGAGCTTCGCCCAGGCCGTGGCGCTCAATCACGCCAAAAAGCTCCTGGCCGATCAGCAGAGCGTGCTCGACACCACCTATGAGGTGGGCCTCTCCTCGACCTCGCGGCTGCACGATCTGTTCGTCACCCATGAAGCCATGCCGCCCGGCGCCTTTCGCGCCCGCGGCGAAGGTCTCGAGATGGTCTGGGGCGCTGCTCCCTCGCCGTTCGGCACCGCGGTGCTGACCATGACCGAGTATGGGCTGAGCGGCATCGGCTTCGCCGACGAGAATATGTCGATCGAGGAAGCTTTCGACGATCTGGCCAACCGCTGGCCCAATGCCAGCTATCGGCGCGACGACAAGGCAGTGGCGCCGGTCGCCGCCCGGGTGTTCGACCCCAACCGCTGGGATCCCGAGCAGCCGGTGCGCGTCGTCCTGATCGGCACCGATTTCGAGGTGCAGGTCTGGGAGACGCTGCTGAAGATCCCGGTCGGCAAGGCCACCACCTACCAGAAGGTCGCCAATCATATCGGCCGACCGACCGCAGCCCGCGCCGTCGGGGCCGCGGTGGGCAAGAACCCGATCAGCTTCGTGGTGCCGTGCCACCGCGTGGTGGGCACCAGCGGCGCGCTGACCGGCTACCACTGGGGCGTGCCGCGCAAGCGGGCGATCCTTGGCTGGGAGTCGGGAGTGGTGGGAGCTTAAGGCTGACTGGAGCAGACGGCCCCTCCCAGCCTCCCCCATCAAGGGGGAGGTGAAGAACAGAGGCTCTGTCTTCGATCGTGCCAAGCACACTGGCAGGGCACCTCCCCCTTCATGGGGGAGGATGGGAGGGGGCCGTCTCTATCGGCTCCGCCGCCTAGATCGCCACCTTCTCCGCCAGCTTTCCATCGGCGCCGATCTTGTAGATCACCGGCTCACCGGTGCCGATTTCGCGCTTCAGGATCTCATCGGGCGTCAGGTTCTCGATCGCCATGACGATCGAGCGCAGCGAATTGCCATGCGCCGCGACCAGCACGGTCTTGCCGGCCTTGAGGAGCGGCACGATCTCGGCCTCGTAATAGGGCAGGGTGCGAGCCGCCGTGTCCTTGAGGCTCTCGCCGCCCGGCGGCGGCACGTCGAACGACCGGCGCCAGATCAGCACCTGTTCTTCGCCCCACTTGGCCCGCGCATCATCCTTGTTGAGACCGCTGAGGTCGCCGTAGTCGCGCTCGTTGAGCAGTTTCGACCGGGTGATCGTCACCTCGGTGATCCCGAGTTCTTCCAGGATCAGGTCGAGCGTGTGCTGGGCCCGACGCAGTGCCGAGGTGAAGTAGACGTCGGGCGTATAGCCGGCCGCCTTCAGCGTCTTGCCGGTGTGGCGGGCTTCGCCGACCCCCTGCTCGGTAAGGTCGGGGTTGCGCCAGCCGGTGAACAGGTTCTTGAGGTTCCAGTCGCTCTGGCCATGGCGAACGAGGATCAGCGTTCCGGTCATCTGAGATACCCTTGTCAGTTGAAGCCGAGCACGTCGGCCATGGAGTAAAGACCCGGCTGCTGGCCGCGGGCCCAAAGCGCCGCGCGCACCGCACCGTCGGCGAACAACGCCCGGTTGTCGGCGATGTGGTTGAGCTCGATCCGCTCGCTCGGCCCTGCGAGAATTACCCGGTGCTCGCCGATGACGTTGCCGCCGCGCAGCGTCGCAAAGCCGATACTGCCTGCCTCGCGCGGCCCGGTATGGCCGTCGCGCACCCGCACCGAGTGGCTCTTCAGGTCGACGTTGCGGCCGCGCGCCGCCGCCTCGCCGAGCATCAGCGCCGTGCCCGAGGGGGCGTCGACTTTCTTGTTGTGGTGCATCTCAAGAATCTCGATGTCGAAGCCCGGCAGCGCCGCGGCTGCCTGCTTCACCAGCCCCAGCAGCAGGTTTACGCCAAGCGAGAAGTTACCGGATTTGACGATGCGCGCTGCCGCTGCCGCTTCGCGGATCGCCGCGTCGTCCGCCTCGCTGCAGCCGGTGGTGCCGATGATGTGGACGAGCCCTCGCTTCGCCGCCTCCCGCGCCAGCGCCACGGAGTTGACGGGCGCAGTGAAATCGATGATCGCATCGGCACCCGCGAGCGCGGCCGCGACATCGTCGGTGATCGCGACACCAAGCGCCTCGATCCCAGCCAGTTCGCCCGCGTCCTTGCCGATGCCCGGCGTACCGGTGCGATCCAACGCGGAAATAACGGTAATGCCCGGGTTTGCGGCAATGGCACGGATGTTTGCCGCGCCCATCTTGCCGCCTGCGCCAGCGATGGCGACCTTGAGATCAGACATGCCTGCTCCTAACCCGAACCCCGTCGCCTATAGCCCAGCCGGCGCGGTCATGCCAGCCGGGTGCCGCCCGCCATCTCGGCGAGGATCGCCTGTGCGGCGCTCACCGGATCGGCCGCGGCGGTAATCGGCCGGCCGACCACCAGGTGCGAGGCGCCGGCGGCGAGCGCTTCGGCGGGACCAGTCACCCGTTTCTGGTCGCCATGTGCGCTACCCGCCGGCCGGATCCCCGGGGTGACGATGGCAAGGTTCGGCCCGACGATCGAGCGGACCATCTCGGCCTCGTGTGGTGAGCTGACCAGCCCGCCGATGCCAGCGTCGCGAGCCTGTTGCGCCCTGAGCGCGACGAGCCCGGCGGTGTCGCGGGCAAAGCCGGCCTCGGCGAGGTCGGCATCGTCCATCGAGGTCAGCACAGATACGCCCAGTACGCAGAGCTCCGATCCGGCCGCGCCGCGCACCGCCGCGCGCATGCACTGTGGATAGGCGTGCACGGTGACCATGGTGGCGCCGGTTCTGGCGATCGCCGCGACGCCCTTTTCGACCGTGTTGTCGATATCCAGCATCTTGAGATCGAAGAATACCCGCTTGCCGGCGTTGAGCAGCGCTTTGCCCAGGTTGAGGCCGTCGCCGCCATAGAACAGCTGGTAGCCGATCTTGTAGAAATCGACTGCATCGCCGAGTTGCGTGATCAAGCGTTCCGCCTCGTCTCGAGTGTCGAGATCGAGCGCGACGATCAGGGTGCCTGCCATCAGATGTCTCCGGATTTTCCGGTCAGTGCCATAGCGGAGCGAATCGGGCAAGCAAAAATGCCCGCTTGCGCGTGATGCTATGCCGCCATAGCGTCCACGCAACACGATGGAATCATAGATCAATCATGCAGCAGCAGGCGCTTTCCGCCATTGTCGCCTGGGTGCGGCTCGAGCGTGCCACCGAGGCTTTCCATGCCGACCTGAAGAAGCGTTTCGGCATCACTGGGCTGCAGCTCGCCGTGCTGCGTATCTGCGCCGAAAGGCCGCAGCTACCGCTCGCCGCATTGCGCAAGGCGCTGGTGATGCACCCAGCAACGCTCGGCCAATCGATCGACGAGCTGCGCCGCATGGACCTCGTCACGGTAAAGACCGATCCGCGGGATCGCCGTGCGCGGCTGGTCGGGCTGACCGAGGCGGGGACCGAACTGTTGTCGCGGGCGCCGCTGGCCGGCCCGACTCGCTTGCGTGAGATCGACCACGAGGTGGCACGGCTCGACCGGCTGAAGCTGGCGCTCGAGGATGCAGTGGAGCTGTTCGGATTAGGGGAGTGGGCGCCGGGCCGGAAGGACGGCGCCTAGGCGCTTCGGAAACACCGGCGGTGCCCACTGCGTCCCCTCGCCCCTCTCTGGGGAGAGGGTCAGGGTGAGGGGCAGCCAAGCACACCGGCAAATCAGTGGTCCCCATCAGACAGCGGACTGCAGCGCACTTGGGGCCCCTCACCCCGGCCCTCTCCCCAGAGGGGCGAGGGGGCGCTGTGGCGCAGCCGACGTCTAGAGCCCCTCGATCCTCGCCGGCAGATCCTCCATCGCGATCCAGTCGGTCAGCAATTTGCGATCACTTAGCCGCACCACGAAGACATTGCCGCCGCCCGGGTTGCCGATGCGGCGCTGGTCCTCGGATCGTGCGATCATCCGCCCGCCGAGATGGCACTTCAGCAGTGTCCCGACGGCGCCATGGCCGGTAAAGCCGATCGGCTTGGTCGCATCGTGCCCATCCAGCACCTCATTGAACCCATTAACCACCCGCCGCTGCGCGTCGCGTGCCGTCTCCCAGCCTTCCACCGACTCATCGGGACGGGCGAACAGCGCATCGGCCAGTGCCTCGAAGCGCGCCGTGGGAACAAAACCGGTACTCCGACGGTCGTTCTCATCGAACTTATCCCCGCTGTCCACAGGGGCTTTGCACCGCGTCGCAAGAATGGCCGCCAGCTCGAGTGCCTTGGTTTCCGTGCTCGAAACGAGGCGCGTCAGGTCATTCACCAGTGGGTGGTTCGCAAAACGTTCTGCGCGCTGGCGACCGAGCGCGGACAGCCCCCAGCGCGGTGTCGCCACATTGGGGTCGATCACCACTTCCGGGTGGGTGACGTAGAGCGCATACATCTCAGATGCCGCCGCGCGAGAAATGCGTCAGCTCGCGCACCATCTGGCCGACCTTCCACTTGATGTTGCCTTCGTTCGGCGCGCCGTCCTCATCCAGCACATCGGGGTAGGGGCCCAGCCCAAGCAGCGTCGGCACCACCAGGGCGCCGATCTTGCTCAGCGAGTCGCGCAGATGCGACAGCGCGAAGATCGTCGCATACTTGCCGTCGCTCATCCCGCCGATGCCGAACACCGCATGCTTGAACGGGTTCGGCTTCTCGCGGCTGACCCAGGAGACGAGGTTGGCGATCAGCGGCGTCACCCCGCCATTGTATTCGGGGCTGATGATCAGCACGATATCGTGCTCGCGGAACATCTGCGCCAGGCGTTTGGCTGCCTCGGGCGTCTCGCCGGCATCCTCGATATCCTGGTTGAAGATCGGCATCTCGAACTCGCGGAGGTCGAGATCGGTGACGACAACGCCGGCTTCGCGCAGCTTCGCCGACATGTGGCGGCGCAATGGCTCATTGATCGAGTCCTTACGCAGCGAACCACAGATGGTAATGGCAGTCTTGGGGGGAGGGGCTTCGATGGTCATGCGCTAGAGCTAGCCGATCTGGCGCTGCGCCGCAAAGGCCCCCTTACCCGCCGCTTCGCAGCGACCTCTCCCCCAGAGGGAGAGGTGAAGCTGTGGCATGATCGTGCCCCACGACCACCTCTCCCTGGGGGGAGAGGTCGGCCCGCAGGGCCGGGTGAGGGGGCCTTTATGCCGCGTATCTCACCTCAGTCGACCGCCCTAGTTCTCGAACAGGCTCTTCAATTTGGCGAAGAAGCCCTCACTGGTCGGAGAATTTTCCCGCGTCGACTCGCGTTCGAACTCCTCGAGCAGCTCGCGCTGGCGTTTGCTGAGGCTCTGCGGCGTCTCGACGTCGAGCTGCACGTAAAGATCGCCAAAATCCTTGGAGCGCAGCACCGGCATGCCCTTGCCCTTGAGCCGGACCCGTTGGCCGGGCTGGGTGCCGGACGAGACCTTCACCCGGGCCCGGGCCGCGTCCAGCGTCGGCACTTCGAATTCGCCGCCCAGAGCCGCGGTGGTCATAGCGATCGGCACGCGGGCGTAAAGGTCGGCGCCGTCGCGCTGGAACAGGTCGTGCGGCTTGATCGAGATGAAGATGTAGAGGTCGCCCGGCGGTCCGCCGCGCAGCCCCGCCTCACCCTCATTGGCGAGCCGGATGCGGGTACCGTCCTCGATGCCCTTGGGGATATCGACACTGAGCGTGCGGTTCTGCTGCCGGCGGCCCTGGCCACCGCAATCGGTGCAGGGCTGCTCGAGGATCTGGCCACGGCCATTGCAGATCGGGCAGGTGCGTTCGATGGTGAAGAAGCCCTGCGCCGCGCGCACCTTGCCCTGGCCATTGCAGTGGCGGCAGGTCGACATGCCGGTGCCCGGCTTGGCGCCCGAGCCTTCGCAGGTATCGCAGGTGGCGAGCGTCGGCACGTCGATGTCGACGGTGCGGCCGGCAAATGCCTCTTCGAGACTGATTTCGAGATTGTAGCGCAGATCCGAGCCGCGCAGCCGGGACTGGCCACCGCGGCCGCGGCCGCCCATGAAGTCGCCGAAGATATCCTCGAAGATATCGGACATCGACGAGGTGAACTCTGGCCCGAACCCGGCCGGCCCGCGTCCGCCATTCTCGAACGCAGCATGGCCGAAGCGGTCGTAGGCGGCCCGCTTCTGCGGGTCCTTCAGCGTGTCGTAGGCCTCGCTGATTTCCTTGAACTTATGTTCCGCCTCGGTATTGCCCGGATTGCGGTCCGGATGGAACTGCATCGCAAGCTTGCGGTAGGCGCCTTTCAGCACCGCTTCGTCGGCGCCCTTGGGCACCCCGAGCACTTCATAAAAATCGCGTTTCGCCAATCGGCCTTGTCCTTGGTTGCCTGCGCCCCGCATCAGGCATTCGGCCTAGATAAGTACTCTGATGCCCGACGGCAACACTATCGAGGCCAAGCTGTCGACGTACGTGCCCGGTGTGACTTTTCCACCAGAGGTCGGGTCAGGCGCCGAACGCCGCCGCAAGGTTCCGGCCGAGCTGGCCCTGCGCGAACATCGCCTTGTTGACGATGCGATAGAGCCCGAAGAAGCCGTGCGTCACGCCCTCGTAGGTTGTCATGTCGACCCAGACGCCGGAACGGCGCATCGCATCGGCCAGTGCCTCGCCCTCCGAGCGCAGCGGATCGGCATCGGCGAGAATGATCGTCGCCGGCGGCAGTCCGGCGAGGTCGGTGCGCCCGGCAATGTTCATCCGGGCGTCGTGCGCCTCGTCCTTCTTGCGGAACAGCTTGCGCGCCGCCCATTCGAGCGTCGCGGTGGAGTAGGGGAAAGTATGGGCGTGCTGGATGTGCGACGGCAGGTCGAACAGCATCGCCGCCATCGGCGTCACCAGACCCAGATGGATCGGCAGCGGTTTATCTTCGGCCCGCGCCCTGAGCGCGATGTTGACGGCCAGGTTGCCGCCCGAGCCCTCGCCGACAATCGCCGCGCGCCTGGCATCGCCGCCAAGGGATTCGGCATGTTCGAGCAACCAGTTCCATGCCGCGTAGGCGTCCTCGTGCGCGGCCGGGAAGCGGTGTTCGGGTGCCTGCCGGTAATGCGCCGAAACCACCACTGCGCCGGTGCGCGCGGCAATGGCGCGCGGCGTCGCGTCGTAGTTGTCGACATCGCCCAGCACGAACCCACCGCCATGCAGGAACAGCACCATCGGCCTCAGGCCCATGACGATATCGTTCTGCGGCACATAGATGCGAGCGCGGATCTCATCGGTGGGGCCGGGGATCAGCCGCATCTCCATGCCGACGCCCATGTCGTCGACCTGGTCGCGCAGGATCCGGCGCAGCGCCATGTCGAGGGTGGGCAGCGCACGCGCTTCGGGCGAGCGGCACTCGTCGATGCGCTTGCCGCCCATCGACTGCAGCACGTTGAGTACGTGGCGCATGTCGGCGTCGAGCCGCTCTTCAGGCGCGGCATCCGCTGCATGGAGATCGCCGTTTTCGGCGAACCTCCGCACCTCAACCGATGACATTGATAGTCCTTTCGAAGTCCGCCCTCAGCATCCGTTCCCCGGCCCTGGGTTTCGGCTGCTGCCTCTAGGCGCCCTGCTGCTGACAGTTGGCGCCACCTTCAGCCCGCCCAACATCGGCGGCGGATGTGAAAACAGTTGGGCCGACCTGCGGCAAGATTGCGGACAAATGGCCCTGATTCACGTGAAACGAAAAGGGCCCGGCGACTGCCAGGCCCTTCTCAAAGTTAGTTTTGTGGATCAGGCCGACCGCTTGTCGTCCTTGACCTCTTCGAACTCGGCGTCGACCACATCGTCGTCGGCCGGCTGTTCGCCGCCTTCGGCCTTGGCCTCGGCTTCCGCCTGGCTCTGCTTGTACATCGCCTCGCCCAGCTTCATCGAAGCTTCGGCCAGCGTCGCGGATTTCTCCTTGATCGCGTCGGCGTCGTCGCCTTCGAGCACGCCCTTGAGGTCGGCGATCGCCGTTTCGATGGCGGCCTTCTCTTCGGCCGTGACCTTGTCGCCGTAGTCCTTCAGCGACTTCTCGGTCGAGTGGATCAGCGATTCGCCCTGGTTCTTGGCTTCCACCGCTTCACGCTTCTTCTTGTCGGCGTCGGCGTTCTGTTCGGCTTCCTTGACCATCCGTTCGATATCGGCGTCCGACAGCCCGCCCGAGGCCTGGATGCGGATCTGCTGCTCCTTGCCGGTGCCCTTGTCCTTGGCCGAGACGTTGACGATGCCGTTGGCGTCGATGTCGAAAGTGACTTCGATCTGCGGCACGCCACGCGGCGCCGGGGGGATGCCGGCGAGGTCGAAATTGCCGAGCAGCTTGTTGTTGGCAGCCATCTCGCGTTCGCCCTGGAACACGCGGATGGTCACCGCGTTCTGGTTGTCCTCGGCGGTCGAGAAGGTCTGGCTCTTCTTGGTCGGAATGGTCGTGTTCCGATCGATGAGTCGGGTGAACACGCCACCCAGCGTCTCGATGCCCAGCGACAGCGGGGTCACGTCGAGCAGCAGCACGTCCTTGACGTCGCCCTGCAGCACACCGGCCTGGATGGCGGCGCCCATGGCAACGACCTCGTCAGGGTTCACACCCTTGTGCGGTTCCTTGCCGAAGAACTGCTTCACCGTCTCGATGACCTTGGGCATGCGGGTCATGCCGCCGACCAGCACCACTTCGTCGATCTGCGCGGCCGAAACGCCGGCATCCTTCAGCGCCTGCCGGCACGGCTCGACGGTCTTCTGGATCAGGTCGTCGACGAGGCTCTCGAGCTTGGCGCGGGTGAGCTTCAGCGTCAGGTGCTTGGGACCAGACGCATCGGCGGTGATGAAGGGCAGGTTGATCTCGGTCTGGGTCGAGCTCGAGAGTTCGATCTTGGCCTTCTCAGCCGCTTCCTTCAGGCGCTGCAGTGCGAGCTTGTCGCTCCTGAGGTCGATGCCCTGATCCTTCTTGAACTCGGCCGCCAGGTAATCGACCAGACGCATGTCGAAGTCTTCGCCGCCGAGGAAGGTGTCGCCGTTGGTCGACTTCACCTCGAACACGCCGTCGCCGATCTCCAGAACGGAAATATCGAAGGTACCGCCGCCCAGGTCATAGACCGCGATGGTGCCGGTGTTCTTCTTGTCGAGTCCGTAGGCAAGCGCTGCCGCCGTCGGCTCGTTGATGATGCGGAGCACTTCCAGCCCGGCGATCTTGCCGGCATCCTTGGTGGCCTGCCGCTGCGAATCGTTGAAGTACGCCGGCACGGTGATCACCGCCTGCGTGACGTTCTCACCGAGATACGACTCGGCGGTTTCCTTCATCTTGGTCAGGATCATCGCCGAGACTTCCGAGGGAGAATACTTCTTGCTCTCGACCTCGACCCAGGCATCGCCGTTGTCGGCGTTGACGATCTTGAAGGGCACCAGGCCCTTGTCCTTTTCGACCATCGGGTCGTTGTAGCGCCGACCGATCAGGCGCTTCACGGCGAACAGCGTGCCTTCCGGGTTGGTGACCGCCTGGCGCTTGGCCGGCTGCCCGACGAGGCGCTCGCCGTCCTTGGTGAAGGCAACCATGGAGGGCGTGGTGCGTGCGCCTTCCGCGTTCTCGATGACCTTCGGCGTCGAACCGTCCATGACGGCAACGCAGCTATTGGTCGTACCGAGGTCGATTCCGATGACTTTACCCATACTTACTGCCTCTTTCCTGGCGAACCCGGATGAAACCCCATCCGGCAGTTCCTGATCCCTCGCGGGTGTCCGGGTTCCCGTGTTGAAATTGACCCGTGACCGGGCCTTGAGCGCTATATAGGAGGGGGTTTTTGGGGGTGCAAGCGCAGTCCGGGCACAAAGTCCCGGCTTTTGGCGGGAACTGACCCAGATCGGTCGGCTTTTCGTGCCCGGTGTACAGAAACGTACCGCAACGGGCGCAGCAATCCGATTGCCGTCAGGTCGCGTCGCTCAGTGTGTATTCACCTAGTTCGCACAGGTCGACTGCCGGTTCGATGAACTCGGAATCGTCCTCGAGCACGAATTTCATGTCATAGACACAGCGCTCGCGGCCGTCGCCGATGGTGACCTCGACATAGTTGCCGGCCGGCAGGTACTTGTCGGCGAACACGTCCTCTTCCCAGGTGTCGACATCGGCCGGCGAGGTGAACAGGCTCTTCACCGCATAGGACGAATTGTTGGTCAGGGTGAAGGTCAGGTCTTCCGCCAGCGCCGCGCCCGGCAGCACCACCAGCAGCAGGGCGGCAGCCCCGCTCAGCATCGTCAGTTTCAACATAGCCCCCAGAAAGCGGGATCGGTACGCGCAGGAAAGCTTTCGGCTCGACCCCGCGATCACCGAAACCCTGGCGCACGGGATGCTGGCGCCGGCTTTCGCTTAGCATTTTAGTTCATTATGCCTCAAAGGCCGGCTATCGCCTTGGTTAGAGAAACCTCACCAGCCGCTTCTGGGGGGCGCGGCGCGCCGACCCGGCTTGTCGTTGCCGCCCCGGTTATGGTCTAAGAAGCGCTCGTTGCCGGCTTGGGGACACGACTATCTTGGGGAACGCGACTATGCTGAGGTTCCTTCTCATCGTCCCGGTCTGTGCGGCCCTGACCCTGCTGCCGCGCGCGGCCCTGGCCCAGGAAGTGCCGGCCGAAGCGCAGATGGACATGTGGTGCGGCACCGCCTTCGAGCTGATGACCCGCGACGCACCGGCCGATGCCACGCCCGAAAAACTTGCTTCCGCCAAGGTCTATGCCGATGGCGGGGCGTTGCTGCTGCAGCGTGCCATCCCGATCTACCTTGAAGCCGGCTACACCGACGAAGCGCTGGCCGACTATCGTAGTGACCTCGAAGACTCCATCGGTCGCGTCGTCAACGGTTCCGGCAGGGCCAGCGACAGCGCCGCCTATTCATTTCAGGATTGTTCGGCCCTCATCGGCCAATGAGATAGATAAGACCCGCATGGCCCTCACGCCCCGTTCCGACGACCTCTTCCTCGTGGTCGACCTGCAGTATGATTTCCTTCCGGGCGGCAAGCTTGCCGTTGCCGGTGGCGACGAGATCATCATCCCGATCAACCGGCTCGGCCGCCGCTTCGAAAACGTCGCCATGACCCAGGATTGGCACCCGGGCGGCCACATCTCGTTCGCCTCGAGCCACGCCGGCGCCAAGCCCTTCGAGATCATGGAGCTGCCCTATGGCCCGCAGGTGCTGTGGCCCGACCACTGCGTCTGGGACACCCACGGCGCCGAATTCTCTACCGATATCGAGCTGCCGCATACCCAGTTGGTGATCCGCAAGGGTTATCACGAGGTGGTCGATTCCTATTCCGGCTTCCAGGAGGCCGACCGCAAGACCAAGACCGGGCTCGAAGGCTACCTGCGTGAGCGCAAGTTCAAGCGGCTGTTCATCGCTGGCCTTGCCACCGATTTCTGCGTCAACTGGACGGCAGTCGATTCGGCCAATGCGGGCTTTGAGACCTACGTGATCGAGGACGCCTGCCGCGCCATCGACACCTCGGGGTCGCTGGCCCAGGCCTGGGCCGATATGAACGCCGCCGGGGTCAAGCGGATCCTCGCCGGGGAAATCGCCTGAGGAAGACATGCTGCGGGTTGCTGCGCTGAAAGGATTGCTGATCGGGCTGCTGGCCCTGCCGGCTGCGGCGGGCGAGCCCTCGGCCGCCGCCGATCGGCTGCTCTGGTGCGGCAGCGCCTTCTACTGGCTCTCGACCGACGCCTATGATTCCGGCAACGACGCCGAAGGCGACCAGTATGGCGCCTGGTCCGACGATCTCGCCAGCCGCGCCGATATGATGCTGGAAGCCGAAGGCAACGACGACGCGGCGATCACCGCGTTGCGCGATGCTTATGACAGCCGCGTCGTCGCCGAGATGGGCAAGCCCGGCGCCAAGTACGACGTGACCAGCTGCCCGGACCTGGTGGTTTCGTCGGCGAACTAGCGCTTTGTCACCTCTCCCCCGAGGGAGAGGGGACGACAGGGGCGCCGCCGGGTTAAGCGACCATGCACAGACACACCTGCCGGTGGCTCGCCGCCGTCAGCGGCCCGCGCTCGAAATCGCCGAACCGCTCGATCAGCCGCAACCCGCCTGCCTCCAGCAGCAGCGGCAGTTCCTGCGGAAAAATCTGCCGCAACTCCAGCGGGGTGTGCCGGAAATCGCGACGCTCGGCGGTCGACCAGTACCAGTCGGTGCGCATCACCTGGCTGATCGGATCGTAGCTGATCGTTTCCTCGATCGTGACCTCGCCCAGCTTCGGATGCGCAAACACCCCCAGCAACTCGCGCTGGTCGGCTGGCAGGCTGAGCAGCCGTGGGCTCGGCACGAACACGTCGAAGACCAGCCGGCCGCCCGGAGCCAGGTGCTGGCGGATGGTCGAGAAGGCCCGGTCGAGATCGGCTCGGCGCGTGAGGTGCATCAGCGAGTTGGCGGCGATGACGATGGCGTCGAAATGCCGGCCGAGGACGAAGTCGCGCATGTCGAGTTGCACGAAATCGGCCGACACACCGCGGTCCGCCGTGGCGGCGCGAGCCCGCGCCAGCATGGTCTCGCTGAGGTCGCCGCCCACCACCAGCGCGCCGCTCTCCGCCAACGGCACGGTGAAGCGGCCCGAGCCGCAGGCGAGGTCCAGCACCCGTCGTCCCGGTCCACCTGCCGCTTCGACATAGAAGCGCGCCATCGTCGCGTCCGGTGGTGAAACCAGATCGTAGAGCTCGGCATCGTCGTACAGGCTGTCCATGGGGCTCCTCCTCCGCGACCGGGCAACAAAAAGGGCGCCGGAGCGCCCTTTGAAAAACTCACCGATCTCGGTGAAATCAGACGCTCTTGTCGATCGTGCCTTCGGCCGGGGCGCCGTTGGCGCCGCCGCCCTTGGCGACGCCGACCATGGCCGGACGCAGCACCCGGTCGCCGATGGCAAAGCCCGCCTGCACCACCTGCACCACCGTGCCTTCCGGCCGCGACGGATCAGGAACCTCGAACATCGCCTGGTGCTTGTGCGGGTCGAACTTCTGGCCTTCCGCCTCGATCGGCTTGACGCCGTGCTTGGCCAGCAAACGCTGCATCTCGCGCTCGGTCATCTCGATGCCCTCGATCAGCGATCTGATGGTCGCGTCCGAGCTGTCGCGCGCCTCGGCCGGCAGCACCATCAGGGCGCGGCTCAGCGAATCGGTGGCGGTCAGCATGTCGCGGGCAAAGCCGGCAATGGCATAGGACCGGGTATCGGCGATCTCGCGCTCGGTGCGTTTGCGCAGGTTTTCCATCTCGGCGATGGTGCGCAGCAATTTGTCGCGCATGTCCTGGTTCTCGGCCTTGAGGGCCTCGATCGGATCCGGCGTCGCCGCCGGCTCGGACGTTTTCTGCTCAGTGGTGCCCGTGGTCTCGGTCGCGGTGGGAGCGGCCTTGTCGTCCTCGGGCTTGTTCGTATCGTCGTTCATTGGGACCTTGGATTTTGTCGCATCGCGTTTGCCCCGCATATCGGCCAATGAGCGATAAGATTCAAGCCTCGGAAAGGTTCCGCGCCGCTTCGCCTCAGGCTTTGCGGGCCATCATCGCCGAGACGACATTGGCAGTGTAATCGACCACCGGCACGATGCGGGCGTAGTTGAGCCGGGTCGGGCCGATGACCCCGAGCACCCCGACCACCTTCTGGTTGGCATCCTTGTAGGGGCTGAGGATCACCGACGAGCCCGACAGCGAGAACAGCTTGTTCTCCGAGCCGATGAAGATCTTCACCCCTTGCGCCGTCTCGGTATCGCCGAGCAGCTCGATCAGCCCGTCGCGGCTTTCGAGCTCGTCGAACAGCTGCCGCACCCGGCTCAGCTCCTCCGACGCCATGGTGTCGTTGATGAGGTTTGCCCGGCCGCGCACGATCACAGTTGGGGGTGAGGCGCTGCCCGAGCCGGAAAGCGTCGCGAGCCCCGCGTCCACCAGCTTTCGGGTCAGCTCGTCGAGCTCATGCACCGTGGCCTCGCGCTGCGTCTGCAAGGCCTTGCGCGTCTCGTTGAGCGTCTTGCCCACGGCGAAATGCGCCAGGTAGTTCGAGGCCTGGGTCAGGGCGCTCGCCGTCAGCCCCGGTGGCAGCGGTAGTACCCGGTTCTCCACCGAGCCATCCTCGCCCACCAGCACCACCATGGCGCGCTCGGCATCGAGCCGGATGAACTCGATATGCTTCAGCACCAGGTCGGATTTCTGCGCGATCACCACGCCGGCGCCGTGGCTGAGCCCGCTCAGCAACTGGCTGGCCTCGGTCAACAGATCTTCGACCTGGCCATGCACTGCCGGTCCGTGGATCTGCTTGGCGATCGCGGCCTTTTCGTCTTCGTTGACCGCACCGATTTCCAGCATGGCGTCGACGAAGAAGCGCAGCCCCTGCTGCGTCGGCAGCCGGCCGGCCGAGGTATGGGGCGAGGCGATCAGCCCCAGGTCTTCGAGGTCGGCCATCACATTGCGGACCGAAGCGGGGCTCAGTCCGACGCTCAGCATGCGCGCCAGATCGCGTGAGGCCACCGGCGTGCCAGTATCGAGATAGCGCTCTACCAGCTTGCGGAAGATGTCCTGGCTGCGTGCGTTGAGCACCGCGAGCACGTCTTCGGGAGCTTTTGTGCGATCTGCCATATTCACCATTTAGGCGGAAAGGCCTGTGCCGCCAAGTTGCCGCTGCTTGTTCGAGGGGGCGGTCAGGGTTAAGAGGCGGTTAACAGCATTTCCAAGAACGAGTGATTTGACCATATGCGGCCCTCCGGACGCCAGCCAGACCAGATGCGGGCCGTAACGCTCGAACGTAACGTCGCCCCCAAGGCCGAAGGCAGCTGCCTCGTCACCTTCGGTTCGACCAAGGTGTTCGTTACCGCCTCGGTCGAAACCACGCTTCCCTCCTGGCGCCGCAGCTCCGGCATGGGCTGGGTGACGGCCGAATACGGCATGCTGCCCCGCGCCACTGGTTCGCGCACCAAGCGCGAAGCGGCGCAAGGCAAGCAGTCGGGCCGCACCCAGGAAATCCAGCGCCTGATCGGCCGCTCGCTCCGCGCCGTGGTCGATATGCAGGCCCTGGGCGAGAACCAGATCACGCTCGATTGCGACGTGCTGGAGGCTGACGGCGGTACCCGCACCGCCTCGATCACCGGCGCCTATGTGGCGCTGGCCGATGCGATCAAGTGGCTCGAGGCCCGCGGTCTCACCAAAGGCCCGGTGCTGCGCGATTCGGTCGCGGCCATTTCCTGCGGCATCTACCGCGGCACCCCGGTGCTCGACCTCGACTATCTCGAGGATGTCGAGGCCCATACCGATGCCAATTTCGTCATGACCGGCACCGGCAAGTTCGTCGAAATCCAGGGCACTGCCGAACAGGTGCCATTCAGCCGCGACGAGCTCGATAGCCTGATGCGGCTGGCCGAGCAGGGCATTGGTGAATTGACCACCATGCAGCAGGCGGCATTGGCATGACCCTGAAAAGTGGCGACGGTTTTCGGATGAAGGTCATGCCGCAAGGAAAGACCGGCTGATGGCAGGCAAGCTCACATTGCGGCGCGGCGACCGGCTGGTGCTGGCGACCCACAATGCGGGCAAGCTCGCCGAGTTCAAGGAACTCCTGGCGCCATTCGGCCTCGACCTGGTCTCGGCCGGCGAGCTCGGCCTGCCCGAGCCGGAAGAGACGGGCACCGCCTTCGTCGAGAATGCCCGCATCAAGGCGCATGCCGCTGCGGTGGCTGCCAACAATATCGCGCTGGCCGATGATTCCGGCCTCTCGGTCAATGCCATCGGTGGCAAACCGGGCGTCTACACCGCCGACTGGGCTGGGTCCTCGGCGCATGGCGGGCGCGACTATATGGTCGGCATGCGCCGGGTCGAGGATGCCTTGCAGGCGGTCGGCGCCATTACCCCGGGCGAACGCCGCGGCAGTTTCAATGCCACGCTCTGCCTTGCCCATCCCGATGGGCGCGAGGTGATCTACGAGGGCAAGGCCGAGGGCACGCTGGTGTGGCCGCCGCGCGGCGACAAGGGCTTTGGCTTCGATCCGGTGTTCATGCCCGACGGCTACGACATCACCTTCGGCGAGATGCCGTCGGAGGCCAAGCACTCCTGGGCCCCGGGCAAGGTGGGCCTGAGCCACCGGGCGCGCGCCTTCGCCAAATTCGTCGATGATGCATTGGGAGGCGGCGTTGAGCACTGAAACGTTCGGTCACAACTCCGTCGACCCCCGCTCCAACGGCCTGTTCGGCATTTACGTCCATTGGCCGTTCTGCGCTGCCAAATGCCCGTACTGCGATTTCAACTCGCACGTGCACCGCGGCGAGTTCGATGAAGCGACCTATGTCGAATCCTATGCCGCCGAGCTGGCGCATTTCGCCAAGCAGACGCCGGGCCGCACCGTGCAGTCGATCTTCTTCGGCGGCGGCACCCCGTCGCTGATGGATCCGCGCTCGGTTGAGGGCATTCTCGACGCAATTGCCAAGCACTGGGTCATCGATCCGCGTGCCGAGATCACCCTCGAAGCCAATCCGACCTCGGTCGAGGCCGAGCGCTTCCGCGGCTATCGCTCAGCCGGCGTCAACCGCGTGTCGCTCGGCGTGCAGTCGCTGCGCGAGGGCCCGCTGGCCGAACTCGGCCGTCGTCATACGGTGGACGAGGCCATCGCCGCGGTGCGGCTGGCGCAGTCGATCTTTCCGCGCTCGAGCTTCGACCTGATCTATTCGCGGCCGCGCCAGACGCTGGACGAATGGCAGGACGAGCTGACCGAGGCGCTGTGGCTGGCCGAAGCCGGGCACGTCTCGCTCTATCAGCTCACCATCGAGATGGGCACGCGCTATTACGACCTGTTCCGCGCCGGCAAGCTGAAGATGCCGGACGAGGACCTGAGCGCCGATTTCTACGAGATGACGCAGGAACTGACCCAGCAGGCGGGCCTGCCGGCCTACGAGATTTCGAACCACGCCCGTCCCGGCCAGGAGAGCCGCCACAACCTGATCTATTGGCGCTATGGCGAGTATGTCGGCGTCGGCCCCGGCGCCCACGGCAGGCTGCTGATCAACAACCAGCGCCACGCCACGGCGACCGAGAAGATGCCGTTCGACTGGCAGAAGCGCGTGCAGGCGCGCGGCCACGGCATGGTCACCGACGACATCCTGACCTGGGAAGAAGAAGGCGACGAACTGCTGGTGATGGGACTGCGGCTGCGCGAGGGCATCGACCCGCGCCGCTTCCACAAAATCTCCGGCCGCGCCATTTCCGAGCGCCAGATCAACGAGCTGCGCTCTATCGGCTTCGTCGAGACGCTCCCCAACGGCTTTATTCGGGTCACCGACAAAGGCTGGCCGGTGCTGGATGCAGTGGTCGCGGATCTCGCAGCATAGATCGGATTCTTGTCCGACCGCCCGGCGTGGGCAATTGGTCACCAAAAGCGTCATCAAACTCGATGTCATCCCTGCGAAAGCAGGGACCCATCCATCCACCTGCGCGGGCTGTGAGCTGGGTCCCTGCTTTCGCAGGGATGACACCGGTGGGGAGGAGCGCTTTGGGTCAGGCCCGCCGGAAGGGTGGCTGACTTCCCGGGCGCTCTAAGCCCGTAGTCGCGTCACTGTCGGCGCCGATTGCTCGGCGTGGAACAGCGTGCTCACCGACTCGCCGCTGTTGATCCGGCGCATCGCCTCGGCCAGCGCCGGGGCGATCGACAGTACTGCCAGCTTGGGGTGGCGGCGGGCCTCGGCGATCGGCAGCGTATCGGTGCAGACGATCTCCAGCACATCCGGCTCGGCCGCCAGCCGGGCGATCGCATCGTTGGCGAAGATGCCGTGCGTGCAGGCGATGCGCACCGAGCGGGCGCCGTGCTGCCTGAGCTGCCGCAATAGCTCGATCATCGAGCCGCCATTGGCGATTTCGTCGTCGAGCACGATCACATCGCGTCCCTCGACCTCGCCGATGATCGCGGTGATCCTCACTTCGGTGTCGCTGATTCGCTCCTTGGCGCCCGCCGCCACCGGCACGCCGAGGCGTTTGGCGAAGGCCGCCGCATTCTTGGCGTTTCCGAGGTCCGGCGACACCACCACGGCGTTTGCTGTGTCGTAGCGCCCGAAATAGTCGGCCAACTCGCCCAGCGCATGCAGGTGATCGACCGGTACGCTGAAGAACCCGTGCACCTGCGGCGAGTGCAGCGTCATGGTCAGCACCCGGTTGGCGCCGGCGGTCTGCAAGAGGTCGGCGACCATGCGGCCGCCGATCGAGATGCGCGGCGCATCCTTCTTGTCGGAGCGGGCATAGGCATAATGCGGGATGACTGCGGTGATGCGGGCCGCCGAAGCGCCGCGCGCCGCGTCGAGCATCAGCAGCAGTTCGACCAGGTGGTCCTGCACCGGCGCACTCAGCGTCTGGATCAGGAACACATCCTGCTCGCGGCAATTGGCCTGCAGTTGCACTTCGATGCAGTCATTGGAAAAGCGCTTCACCCGGGTGGGCAGCAGCGGCACGCCGAGCTCGGCGCAGATCTTTGCCGCGAGGTCGGGATGAGAGCTACCACTGAAGATGGCAATCTGGCTCATCGCGGCTGTCCTCGCTGCGTGGGATCGAGGCCGGCAGCTTATGGCAAAATGCGTTATCGCGAGCAAGCGTTGGCGCTGAACAGAGATTGCTCACCGCCTTGCTGCCGTCCCTAGGTTGCAGCGCATTGCACTCCCGCTCGTAAACCGCTTTACTAAAGCGTTGCACATCCCCGGAACGCGCCGATGCACCTGCCCGACGACCTGATCCTCAACGCCGAGGACGAAGTTTCCATTCGCCAGCATCTGACGCTGGTGGCGCTTGCCAAACGTCCGGCGGACCTGGTGATCGAGGTCGGCAGGCTGCTCTCGGTCCACTCGCGGCATTGGCTGGAGGACCAGGAAATCGTCGTCTCCGGCCGGCGCATCGCCTTCGTTGGCCCGCGCGGCAGCTACAAGGGCGAAGTGCAGGCGCGGGTGAGTTACCCGAACCTCAGCGCCGTGCCGGGCTTCGGCGAAGTGCACAAGCACATCGAATCGACCCACATCACCCCCGAGTTCGAGGCGGCCCTGGTGCTGCCGCGCGGCAATACCTGGACCTGCGAGGCGAGCCACGAGTTCGCCAACGTCAACGGCCCCAAGAACCAGGAGTTCTGGCAGAAATCGCGCCTTGCCGGCTCGCCGCTGAAGATCTTCATCCAGCCCGGATCGGCGGTGCCGCCGAGCGCCTGGGAAGAGTCGGGCGGCTACTATGGCTATGAGGAGCAACGCGAGTTCCTCGCCCACGACATGGGCACCGTCAGCCTCGACGAAGTGATGGACTGGCCCTCGGTGTGGAACCCCGAGAACCCCGGCTATATCCGCATGTGGGGGATGATCGGCGCCACCATGGAGATGCGTGGTGTGGTCGAGGGGCACGGCTCCGGGCTGATCGACCCGCACGACCTGTCGGCTTTCGCCGCCGCCGGCATCTCGTCGGATCATGAGGTCTGGGCGCTGGAGGAGGCATGGGAGCGGCTGAGCCATGGCATCTTCACCGAGCTCCGTCCGTTCTCCTATGACGTCATACTGCCGGGGCTGATCGAGCGGCTCAGCGACTGGTCGAACATCGCCTTCACCACCGATGACCGCTCGGCGTCCGAGACGCTGGAGAAAGGCGCGGCCGACTACAATGTGCGGCACGCCATCGAATACGGCCTCGCGCCGGAGATCGCCATCCAGTGCGCCACCATCAATCCGGCCCGGCATATGCGCATCGACCAGTGGGTCGGCTCGATCGCGCCGGGGCGCTATGCCGACATAGTACTGCTCGACGACGTCGCGACGCTGTCGATCAGACACGTCTACGCCGATGGCCTGCTGGTCTCCGAGGGGAACAGCTTCCTCGGCCCGCTGGCCCCGATAGATTGGCCGGACTGGGCTCGCAAGACCATGAATATCGGCCGTGTGCTCGGCGCCGACGATTTCGCCATCAAGGCCGAAGCCGGTCGGAACACCATGCAGGCGGCGGTGCTCAGGCCCTTCCACTGGAACGAGGATTTCCTGGTCGAGGCCCTGCCGGTTGTCGATGGGCTGGTGCAGCGCGATACCGAGCGGCTGATTACCAAATGGGCCCTGGTCGATCGCTATCGTGGCGACGGCGCGGTGGCGAAGATGTTCTGGACCGGCTGCGGTCCGGCCGATCCTGATACGGCGCTCGCCTCCTCGGTGGCCCATGATAGCCACAATGTCTGGTGCATCGGTTCGTCCGATGCGGCGATGGCCACAGCGGTCAACCGGCTGCAGGAGATCGATGGCGGCTGGGTGCTGGTGCACAAGGGCGAAGTGGTCGCCGAAATGCGGTTCGAGATCGGCGGGCTGATGACGGCGCGCTCGGCCGAAGCTTTCGATACCGACATGCAGGCGTTCTACCGCGCCGCCGAACAGGTGGAGTGGATGTACAAGCCGTCGGCGCTGAACCTCTGGAAGCCGGGCTTCCCGGAATTTCTGAAGTTCGCGACGCTGACCTGCTCGCCCTGGCGCTGGGTGCTGGTGGCGCCGAGCGAACTGGCGCCCGAGGGGTTCGTCAACGTGCAGACTGGCGAGCAGCACAAGGTGGTCTGGTGAGCGGACTGCGTGGCCGAAGCCTCCGCGGCACCTTCGTTCACGCGCCGATCCGCGGCGAACTCGAGGTGCTGCGCGACGCGGTGATCGCCATCGGCAGCGACGGCACCATTGCGAGCATCGGTCAAGCCACCGATGGCGCGCCTGAGGGTACCATCGAGCTGCCGGCCGGCCAGCTGGTGCTGCCGGGCTTCGTCGATCTCCATGTCCACGCCCCGCAATACCCGCAGCTCGGCATGGCGCTCGACGAGCCGCTCGAGGTCTGGCTGGGCAAATACACCTTCCCGCTCGAGGCGCAGTACGCCGACCTCGTTTTCGCCCAACAGCGCTATGAGACGCTGGTCGCCGACCTGCTGGCCTCGGGCACCACCACGGCGCTCTACTTTGCCACCGTGCATCGGCAAGCCACCGAGTTGCTGGCGCAGATCTGCCTCAAGCAGGGCCAGCGGGCGCTGGTCGGCAAGGTGGTGATGGATGATCCGGCAAGTTGCCCGGATTACTATCGCGATGCCTCGGCCGAACTGGCGGTCGCCGACACCCGTGCCGTCATCGACCACATCCGGGCGCTGCCGGATAATGACCGGGTGCTGCCGGTGATCACGCCGCGCTTCATTCCCTCCTGCACCGACGCAGCGCTCTCCGGCCTCGGTGCGCTGGCGGCGGAGTGCGGCTGCCATGTCCAGACCCATTGCTCGGAGAGTGACTGGGCGCATGGCTATGCGCTTGATCGTTACGGCAAGACCGACACTGCGGCGCTCGCTGGTTTCGGGCTTTTGGGCCGCAAGACCGTGCTGGCCCACTCGGTGTTTCTGACCGACGGCGACATGGCCGCGGTCCGCGCGGCCGGGGCCGGCGTCGCGCATTGCGCCCTTTCCAACATGTACTTCGGCAACGCCGTCTTCCCGCTGCGCCGGGCGCTGGAAAAGGGACTGCATGTCGGGCTCGGCACCGACATTTCCGGCGGGCCGTCCGGCTCGATGCTGGAGGCCTGCCGCGCCACCGCCCAGGCCTCGCGTATGCTCGAGGACGGCGTCGATGCGAGAGATTCACGTGAAACGCGCGGCGTCCCCGACTCGCGCATCGACATGCTCACCGCCTTCCACCTCGCCACGGCAGGCGGTGGTGAGGCACTCGATCTGCCGGTGGGCGTTTTCCGTCCCGGCTATCACTTCGACGCGCTGCTGCTCGACCCCGCGGCATCGGCCGGGACCGTCCGGCTGTTCGGCGCGGATCCGGCTGAACGGCTCGAGCAGATCCTCTACACTGCCAGCCGGCCGAACATTGCCGCGACCTTTGTCGGCGGCGACCTGGTCAGCGGCGCCAGCCCGCAATAGTCACTGACGCCATCTGAACGAGCCATCATGCCCAAATCCGTCTACCTCGCCGGCCCCGAAGTCTTTCTGCCCAACGCCCGCGAAATCCTCGACCAGAAGATCGCGCTGACCCGCGCGGCGGGTCTGGTGCCGGTCTCTCCCGGCGACCTCGAGTTCCCGCCCACCAACAGCAAGTGGGAGCTCGGGCTGGCGATCAGCGCCATCGACGAGAAGTTGATGCACGCGGCCGATGCGATCATCGCCAACCTGACGCCGTTCCGCGGCATTGCGGCGGACACCGGCACCTGCTTCGAGCTCGGCTTCATGTGCGCCCAGGGTAAGCCCGCCTTCGCCTATACCAACGTCAAGGCCGACCACGGCGCGCGAACCCGCGATCATTTCAACGGCGAGTGGTACGCCGATGCCGAAGGCAAGCCGCGCGGCCCCGATCACATCCTGATCGAGGATCTCGGCTTCATCGACAACCTGATGCTGCATGGCGGCGTGGTGAACCGCGGCGGCGCCGTGGTGGTCGGCGACGCGCCCGTTGGGCAGGAACTGACCGACATGACCGCGTTCAAGCGCGTGCTGGCGCTGGCGGTGGAGATGCTGGGGTAGGGGGTGCCGACTGAAGCAGACGGCCCCCTCCCGGCCTCCCCCACAAGGGGGGAGGTGAAGAGTCGAGACCGTGGCTCGATCGTGCCAAACGTACCGGCAGGCACCTTCCCCTTCATGGGGGAGGATGGGAGGGGGCCGTCTCTATCAGTCGGGCTTACGCCGCGTCCGGATGCTGGAACACCAGCGTGGCGTTGGTGCCGCCGAAGCCGAAGCTGTTGCTGAGCGCGATGCCGATATCGACGTTGTCGCGGCGCTGCCTCAGGATCGGCATGTCCGAGAACACCGGATCGAGTTCTTCGATGTTGGCGCTTTCGCACAGGAACTTCTCGCGCATCATCAGGATGCAGTAGATCGATTCCTGTACGCCGGTGGCGCCGAGCGAGTGGCCGGTGAGCGATTTGGTAGCCGAGATCGGCGGGCAGCTGTCGCCGTTGCCGAACACGGTGCGGATCGCTTCCATTTCCTTCAAGTCGCCGACCGGCGTCGAAGTGGCGTGCGGGTTGATGTAGTCGACCTTGCCCTTCACCGTCGAAAGCGCCTGCTGCATGCAGCGGATGGCGCCTTCGCCCGAGGGGGCGACCATGTCGTAGCCGTCCGAGGTCGCGCCATAGCCGACCAGTTCGGCAAGGATGGTTGCGCCGCGCGCCTTGGCGTGTTCGTACTCTTCGAGCACCAGCACGCCAGCGCCGCCGGCGATGACGAAGCCGTCGCGCTTTGCATCATAGGCGCGCGACGCCTTTTCGGGCGTCGCGTTGAAGTCGGTGGACATGGCGCCCATGGCGTCGAACAGGTTGCTGAGCGACCAGTCGAGATCCTCGTGGCCGCCGGCGAAGACGATGTCCTGCTTGCCCCACTGGATCTGTTCGTAGCCGGCGCCGATGCAGTGCTTCGAGGTCGCGCAGGCCGAGGTGATCGAGTAGTTGACGCCCTGGATCCCGAACGGCGTCGCCAGCGTCGCCGAAGCGGTCGAACTCATCGCCTTGGGCACGGCCAGCGGCCCGATGCGCTTGGGGCCACGTTCGCGGGTGATGTCGGCCGCTTCGATCAGGGTGGGGGTGGAGGGGCCGCCCGAACCCATGATGATGCCGGTGCGCGGGTTCTTGATGTCTTTTTCTTCGAGCCCGGAATTGGCGATCGCCTCTTGCATGGCGATGTAGTTCCACGCCGCGCCCTTGCCCATGAAGCGGGTGGTGCGGCGATCGAGCACCGCGAACGGATCGAGCTTGGGGGCGCCATGCACCTGGCAGCGGAAGTTGTACTTGGCATAGTCCTCGGCGAAGACGATGCCGGACTTGGCCTCCTTGAGGCTCACGATCACTTCATCGAGATTGTTTCCGATAGAGGAGACGATCCCCATGCCGGTGACGACAACGCGCCTCATACTGCCTCCTCTATGGCCACCGCTCAGGTCTGGCGGCGAGCGTAGCGCTTTCAGCAAAAGTCATAAGACTTCTCACCTCGAAAGCGCGTCAATCCGAACTTACGTGAACAGGCCTACGCGCAGCCCGGACATCTCGTAGATGATCTGGCCGTCGGCCTTCACCCAGCCATCGGCGATGCCGAGCACGAGCTTGGACTTCATCACCCGCTTCAGGTCGATGCCATACTCGACGAGTTTGACATCATTGGTGATCTGGCCGGAAAATTTCACTTCGCCGCAGCCGAGCGCCCGCCCCTTCCCGGGCGAACCATCCCAGCACAGATAAAAGCCGAGCATCTGCCAGACGGCATCGACGCCGAGGCAGCCCGGCATCACCGGATCGCCAATGAAGTGGCACTGAAAGAACCACAGGCTGGGGTCCACGTCGAGTTCGGCGCGCACCAGGCCCTTGCCATGCGCCCCGCCTTCGCGGCTGATCTCGGTGATGCGGTTGAACATCAGCATCGGTGGGGCCGGCAACTGGGCATAGCCCTTGCCAAATAGCTCACCCTTGCCGCTCAGGATCAGGTCGTCGTAGCCATATGCGTTCTTGCGCTCCGCCATGGGCCGGGGCTTTCTCCGATCGGTCAGTTGAAATCGTTACTAGAGAGCGGGGGGCAGAGGGTCAAGCTGCCCCACAGGACTGAGCGCCGCGACCCACCGTCGCGACCGCGGGTCGGGCGAGGGACCGGGCCCCTCTGCCGCGACCGACCGCCGCTTGTGCAGAGCGGGCGTGAAAGTTATAAGCTCCAAGCTGATACGCCCACGTTGCCAAGGACCAGATGACCGACCGCAGCCTCACCGCAAGGACCGTTCCGTCTCGCCGCCCGTGCCTGACGGCAGTGCTGCGCATGGCGGGCCTCAGGCCGACGCGTCAGCGCGTCGCCCTGGCCGAGCTGCTGTTCGGCGGCGCGCATCGTCACGTCAGCGCCGAGCAATTGCATGCCGAAGCCGCTTCGGCGCGGGTCAACGTGTCGCTCGCCACTATCTACAACAGCCTGCATCAGTTTCGCGAAGCGGGCCTGCTGCGCGAAGTGGCTGTGGACGCATCGCGTTCCTACTTCGATACCGACACCTCGGACCATCACCACTTCTACCTCGAGGATGAGCAGCGGGTGATCGACATCCCGGCCTCCTCGATCGTCATCCAGAACCTGCCCGAGCCGCCGCGCGGCATGGACATCACCCATGTCGACGTGGTCGTCCGGGTGCGGAAGGTTCGCGGCTAGGGTTTTTGCCTCCACCACGGAGTCACTCGCGCGAATGCGGTAGCCTCCGTTCGCGATGAAGTGTCCTCCGGCGAGCTTGCCACCAGCGAACGCCCCAAACAGCCGGTGGGATGGGGCAAGGCCATGCCTAGCGCACGTGCGCTTTCGCAGGGATGCCGCCGAGTTCTGTGAACGCGCTGCTGCGAGGGGCTCCGCCCCTCAGTCGAACGCTTCGTCCTTGTAGACGCCCCACAAATCGCCCTGGTGCACCCAGCCGTCGAAGCTTTGCGGGCTGCCGGTGACTGGATGCGCGGTGGCGATGACCTTGCACCACTTGCCGTCGCATTCCTTGATATCGACGCGAAAGCTCGGGGTCAGCCAGGCGCGGACCCCGGCCTTGTCGTCAGGGTCGCGGCGCAGCGCCACCGGCTCGGTGGAGCCGGGGGAGACGAGCCCGGCGCGCTTGCCCTGCAACAGGTTCTGGTGCAGCCAGCCCTCGGAGCCATCGGCATCGCGAATTTTGCGCCAGGTATCGAACTCCTGGATGATCTCCACTGGCGTGCCGGCCTTCACGTAGACCCAGGCGACGTCGTATTTGGTGCCCGGGCCGACCCGCACGTTGATTGGATTTGAACGGGTGGTGACGAAGCGCGGCAGCGGCAGGCCGCTCGGGCCTTCGGCGGCGAGCGGCGCGACCGGTAGACCGGTGCCCGCGAGGGTGGCGACGACGAGAATGGTGGCGCGCAGAATCGCCTTGATCTGCCGCCCGTGCGAGCGCCTCGTGAGGAGCATGGAGCTGACCTTGCCGAACATGACTTTGCAGGGGTGTGCTTTTTTTCTACACTTATGCAAAAGACCTTAATGGTCGCTGAAAGCGCCGCCTTTGACCCTCAGCCGACCCAAGATTTTCGTGACGCGACGCTTGCCCGAACAGATCGAGGCTCGCATGGCGACGCTGTTCGAGGTGACCTCGAAACCGGTCGACGGCGCACTGAGCCCCGACGCCATCATCGAGGGCGTGCAGGGCAAAGATGTGCTGGTCTCTTCGATCAACGACCGGATCGATGCGGCGCTGATCGCCCGGTTGCCGCCCGAGCTCAAACTGATTGCGCAATTCGGCAACGGTTTTGACAATATTGACATCGAAGCCGCCTATGCGGCGGGACTCACCGTCACCAACACCCCCTCGGTGTTGACCGAGGATACTGCCGACATGGCGGTGATGCTGATGCTGGCGCTGCCGCGCCGGCTGGTCGAGGGGGCTCAGGTGCTGCCCGCCACCGGCGAGTGGCCCGGCTGGTCGCCGACCTGGATGCTGGGCCGCCGGCTGCGCGGCAAGGCGCTCGGCATTGTCGGCATGGGTCGGATCGGCACCGCCGTCGCCAACCGGGCCCGCAGTTTCGGGCTCAACATCCACTATTTCTCCCGCCACCGCCGGCCGCCGCAGGTCGAGGAGGCACTGGGCGCCACCTATTGGGAATCCCTCGACGACATGGTCAGTGAGGTGGACATCGTTTCGCTGCATACCCCGCTCAGTCGCTCCACCCATCACATCCTCGGTGCTGAGCGGCTCCGGCGCATGCGGCAGGATGCATTCGTCGTAAATGTTTCGCGGCCCGAACTGCTCGACGAGGCAGCGTTGATCGCTGAAATCGAACAGGGGCATCTCTCGGGTGCCGCGCTCGATGTGTTCGAGAGCCGCAATGGCATCGATCCGCGGCTGTTGCAGCTGGCCCGTGACAACCGGGTGGTGCTGACCGCTCACATGGCGTCGGCGACGCTCGAGGCGCGGCTCGAAATGGGCGAGACGGTGATCGTCAACATCCGTGCCTTCATCGACGGCGCCCAACCGCCGCATCGGGTGCTGCCCGAAAGCCGCAACAAGCTGGCGCGGGGCTGAGCCCTTCTCCCCTGAGGGGAGAAGATGGCGCGAAGCGCCGGATGAGGGGTGAAGCGGTGCAACGAGCGCTCGCTGAGAAGCTGAACCCCTCACCCAAGCTGCGCTAGGTTGCTAACGCTCCCAGCTCCGCTACCCTCTCCCCTCAGGGGCGAGGGGTCGATGGAGCTGATAGTTCTGCGAGCCGCCCCTCGATAAACCGCCGTTCCGCCGCCTGGTGCGTCAGTTCCAGCGCCGCCACATACGCAGCCCGCGCCTCCTCCGTCCGCCCCAGCTGTCGCAGCAGGTCCGCGCGGGCGGCGTGCAGGTAGCGGAACGCGCTGAGCGCGCCGCGCTCGCGGATGGCTTCCATCTCGCTGAGACCGACCTCCGGTCCGTCGCGCATGGCGATCGCGACGGCGCGGTTGAGCATGACGATCGGCGAGGCATCGGCCCGCAGCAACAGGTCGTAGAGCCGGACGATCTCGGCCCAGTTGGTGGCCTCGGGTGCGGCAGCGATGGCGTGCTGGGCGGCGATTGCGGCCTCGATGCCATAGGCGGTGAGCTCGGGCCGCGCCATCAGCCGGTTGACCAGCGTCACCCCCTCGGCGATCTCGGCCCGGTCCCACAGCCGCCGGTCTTGGTCGGCGATCAGCACCAGGTCGCCTGCCGCATCGGTGCGGGCGTCCCGCCGCGAATGCTGCAACAGCATCAGCGACAGCAGCCCCTCGACCTCGGAATCAGGGTCCGGCAGCAGCGCCACCAGCAGCCGGCCAAGTCGGATCGCCTCGGCTGCGAGGTCGGCGCGAAGCAGCGTGTCGCCATGACTCGCCGCATACCCTTCGTTGAAGATCAGGTAGATGGTGCGCAGCACCGCATCGAGCCGCTCGCTGAGCTGCTCAGGTTCGGGCACCTCGTAGGGCAGCTGCAGTTCGCGGATGCGAGTCTTGGCGCGCACGATGCGTTGCGCGATGGCAGTGGGCTTGGCGAGGAAGGCGGCAGCGATCTCCTCGGTCATGAGCCCGCAGGTCTCGCGCAGCGTCATCGCGATGCGCGCATCGGCCGGCACTTCGGGATGGCAGCATACGAAGATCAGCCGCAACTGGTCGTCGGCGATGGATTCGGCTTCGGGCGGCATCTGCGCCTCCTCTTCGAGCGCCAGTTCGGCGGCAACGACGTCGAATCGCGCCTTGCGGCGCAGTCGGTCGATGGCCTTGAAGCGGCCGGCCGAAACCAGCCAGGCGCGCGGGTTGGCCGGCATGCCGTCGCGCGGCCATTGCTCGGCGGCGGCAAGAAAGGCGTCGTTGAGCGCCTCCTCCGCGCGGTCGAAATCCCTGAGCAACCGGATCAGCGTCGCCAGCACGCGGCGCGACTCGGTGCGCCACACCGCGTCGATATCGATCGGCCGGGTCATGCCGCGCCGTCGTATTGTGGGACTCGGTGGATCGGTCGCACCTCGATGGTGCCATGCTGCGCCAGCGGAATGCCGCCGGCGATGCGGATGGCGTCATTGAGGTCACGCGCTTCGATCAGGATGAATCCGCCCAACTGCTCCTTGGTTTCGAGGAACGGACCGTCGGTGGTGGAGATTTTGCCGTCCCGTACCCGCACGAGCACAGCGCTTTCGGGTCCCTGCAGCGCCTGGGCCCGCACCAGGTTGCCGCTGCGCTCCAATTCGCGATCATAGCCGGTAGAAGCTATGTCGAGTTCGCGCTTCTCGGCGTCGCTGAGGCGGCTGAACACCTCTTTGTCGTCGAAATGAACGAGGCAGATGTAAAGCATCGTGGGTCTCCACTTGGTGTCGTGAGCTAATCGAACACCGCCGCCAGGTTTCGACAGGTGTGACTCGAAATCGAGCCAGATTCTCGGCGGGCTGTCGAACGCCCGGCATTTTAACGATCGATTTGTCCTCGCCTTCACGACGTCGCTTCACGGCCCGCTAAGCGCTTCGCCGATGACCGTACGCAACAATGCCGATCTTTGGCATTATGCAAGTGATCGAGGAGCCTGGGGCTTTCCAACCCGATGTTCGCCAACCTGACCGCCAAGAGTGAGCAGAAGCCGCTGCCGGTGCGCGTGCGTTCGCGCATTCTGTCGCTGGCGACCGTGACCTTGGTGGTGACGTTGGTGGTGACTGCCATCGCCGGCTTCGCCCATGTCAGCAGTCAGCAGCGCGCCATGGCCGAGTTGCGCGCCCAGGCCGATCAGTTGCGCACGATGTATCAGTCGGTGGCCGATGCCGATGCCAACGCCATGCATTTCCTCGGCGGCGAGACGGCGGCGCTGCGCGCCTATCAGGCGGAAGTCGAGCGCCTCACCGGCGCCGATGCCGCAATCTTCGATGCGGTGGGCGCAATCGCCGCCCCATCATCGGTGGAGCCGCAACGGCTGCGCGAGGTCGTTGCCGGGCTGCTGACCAACTGGAACGAGGCAATCGATCTTGCTGCCTCCGGCAACCGGCAGGCCGGGCTCGATCTCATGGCCAGCCGCCGCACCGGCGAGGCGGTGACCGCAATCAAAGCCGGCGTCGGCCGGGTCCTTGATAGTACGGATCAGCGCATGCGCGCCCACGACGGCCGCATTCAGGCCGGCACCACGCTGGTGTTGCTGATGCAGTTGGGAGCCGGTCTGCTGGCCATTCTCGGGCTGGTCTACGCCTTCCGATCCTCGGTCACCGAGGCCGACGGCCGCGCTGCGGCGGTGGAGACCGCCGACAGGGCGCGCCAGCAGGTGGCGCGACTGTTCGAGATGGCCGATGTGCTGCAGAGCGCCTCGGACCATGCCGATGCCAATGCGGTGCTGAAGGCGACGGCGCTGGAACTGGTGCCGGGATTCTCCGGCGCGCTCTATGTGTTCAACAATTCGCGCGACCGGCTGGTGCTCTCCACCACCTGGGCGCGCGCCGAGAACGACGCGCTGCCCGAAACCATCAACCCCAATGCCTGCTGGGCGTTGAAGCGCGGCAAGCCGCACCTCAACCGCGGCGATGCCAGCAAGCTGTGCTGTGCGCATCATGTCGGCGGCGAGGCCTCGCTGGAAATCCCGATGATCGCCCGCGGCGAGATCGTCGGCCTGTTGCAGCTGTTCGCAGCGGGCATCAGCGCCGAGGAGCGGCTCGAGCACGTCACCGCGCTCGGCTCGGCGCTCGCTGACGGCATGAGCCTGGCGCTCGCCAACATGGCGCTGCGCGAAAAGCTCAGGAACCAGGCGCTGCGCGACCCGCTGACCGGGCTCTACAACCGCCGCTACATGGAAGATTGCCTGCAGCGCTTCGTGCGGCTGGCCGATCGCGAGAACCGCGAGATCTCCCTCATCATGGTCGACCTCGACCACTTCAAGCGGCTCAACGACGAGCATGGCCACAGTTTTGGCGATCAGGTGCTGCGCGATACGGCGCTGACCCTTACCGGCTCGCTGCGCGAGACCGATATCGTCTGTCGCTTCGGTGGCGAAGAACTGGTGGTGATCCTGCCCGATTGCCCGCTGGAGCGGGCGGCCGACAAGGCGGAGCTGCTGCGACTGAGGATCGAGGAGCTCAGCAACACCCACGGCACCGACATCTCGGCTTCGTTCGGGGTGGCTTCGGTGCCACATACCTCGCAGAGCGTCACCGACCTGCTGCAGGCGGCCGACCAGGCGCTCTACAAAGCCAAGCAGAGCGGCCGCAATCAGGTGGCCAAGGCAGCATTGCGGCCCTATCGGCCCGACCGGATGAGCGACGAGGTGGCGGCGCTGGAAGAGTTTCCACGCGCTGCGGCGGAGTAACGTCGCTCGTGCCGCCACCGCCGGTGGCAGCCAGCACACAGCGGGCGACTGTCCCGCACCCTTAAGGCAGCAGGGAACTCGGTTTGGTCCGCATCAGCTCGATCTGCAACTGCTGCTGCAGCATTTTCTGCTGTTGCAGGTCACGCTGCAGTTTCGACAACGTTGCATCGATCTCGCTTCGGATCGCCCGATCCCGGGCCGATTGCGCCAGCTCATTCTGCAGGCACAGCGTGCGCTGCAGATCGTTCCCCCGGTAGCCGTCCTTGGCGACATCAGGCACCGGTGGGCAATAGGCTAGCGCCCCTGAGCTGAGGGCAAGAACCGCGACGGTGGCGAGCAAGGATCGCATCTGCTGAATCTGGGGATTGACGCTCCCCGGATCAAGTCACGATCGTGCGCTCGGAGCTGCGGTACTGTTTCGCACCAGAAGTTCGAGCGGCAGGCTTTCACGATGCACGCCGCCATCGTGCTCGAGGATGGTCTTGACCGCGCGTCGGCCGATCTCGGCGATCGGCTGCACCACGGTGGTGAGCGGCGGGTTCGCCGTCGCAGCCTCCGGCACGCCGTCAAAGCCGGCGATCGAGATGTCCCCGGGTACGCTGACACCGCGTTCGGCGAGCAGTTCGAGCGCAAACATGGCGACCCGGTCCGACATGGCAAGGATGGCCGTAGGCCGCTCGCTACCGGAGAGGATATGGTCGAGGCCGCGCCGAACGCTGTCGGCGGTGCTGCGCGTCTCGTAGATCGGGATCGTCTCGCGGTCGACGCCGTACAGCGCCAGCTCCTCGAAATAACCATAGGCGCGGTCGCGGGCGGTGGAATAGGTGGCTCCGGCGATCGCCGCGCCGTTCACCGGCCCCTCGTGTTCCTCGTCGAACTCGATGGCGAGGATACCGAAACGGCGATGGCCCAGTTGTGCCAGGTGCCGGGCCGCCATCTGCGCCCCGGCATAGTCGTCGACGCCGATGGCAGAAATGGTGTCGTCGGGCTTGCCCAGCGCCAGCGCCACGAAGGGCAGCTGACGCTCGCGGGTCAGCTCCACCAGCTTCTCGCCGTTCTCGATGCAGAGCAGCACGAAACCATCGACCAGGGCGCTCTGGATGTTCCAGGCCAATCGTTCGCTGTTGCGGGCTGAAACCAGCGCCAGTCCGGCGCCGCGCTCGTCGCAGGCTTCCGAGATGCCCTGCATCAGCACGCGGGCGAACGGATCCTCGAAGAAATACGAAAGCGGCTCGGCCGTAGCGACCCCGATGGCGTTGGATTTCCCCGCCCGCAGCAACCGGCCGCGCGGGTCGGGACCGGCATAGCCCAGTTCGCGGGCGGTCTTGTGCACGCGCTCCCGTACTTCCGGTCGCACCAGGTCAGGGCGGCTGAAGACGTTTGACGCGGTCCCCTGCGACACCCCCGCCGCCTTTGCCACATCGCTCAAGCGCACCAGATCGCGTGCCATCCCAGCCTTTCCAGTTTCGAGGACGCCATGTTTCCTCGCGGCCATCCTAGCCAACTCCGTCTCATATAGCACGCTTTTGTATCGGTTCAAATTCTGCTTGACTCACTGCGATCGAAGCGTATGCTTGAACCGATTCAAGAGGTCATGCGTTGTCATATTGAATCGGTTCAAGCCGAGGAGACTTGTGATGATCCCCGCCAGCTATCTTTATAAGCAAGCCTATGAGCAGCACTGGGGCGAAGATTTCGCCCGTCGGACCGGCGAAGCGCCATGGGAGGCGCAGCCGGATGCCGGCCTGTGGGAAAAGCCGTCGCTCTGGCGCTCCATCGGCGGCTTCGTCGGCCGGCTGTTTGCGGCGAGCCGTCCGGCAGCCACGGATGAAACTGAAGCTTCGGGGCGCCATTGCCCCGAAGCGACCGATCGCCGTCTGGCCCTGTCGCGGTAACGCTCTAGCGCTGCTCCGGCCACTGGCCGCTGTCGCGCAGTGCCTTCTCGCGATCCAGCGCCTCGGCCGAAACCTCGTCATAGGCGTAGGCGAAGTCCTCGACCTCGGAAACGCGGCGGACTTCCACTTCTTCGCCTTCGCCCCACATCGGGATCTTTCTCACCCATCCGAGCGCTTCTTCGAGCGAATCGGCCTTGATGATCCAGAAGCCGCCGATCAGTTCCTTGGCCTCGGTGAACGGGCCGTCCTTCACCACCAGCTTGCCGCCCTGCATCACTACCTTGGCGCCGGTTTTTGACGGCTGCAGGCCCTCGCCGCCGAGCATCACCCCGGCCTCGATCATTTCCTGGTTGAGCTTGCCCATCGCGGCCAGCATTTCCGAGCTCGGCGGCGGCGACGGCTCCTTGCCTTTGACAATGATCATGTAGCGCATGAGGGGTCTCCTTGTTTGGTGGCCTTGAGCGTGGAGCTTGGCCAAAAGAAAAGGCCCGGTCAAACCGGGCCTCCCTTCGACGGTGGCAAAAAGATCGGGATCAGGCGACGGCCGGAACCACCATGCCGTCCTGCAGCGCCATCAGGCGCTGTTCCATCCGCTCGGCGACGTCGCCCTCATAGCGGCTGTGGCGGAAGCCGTTGATGATGCTGACGATTTCGCGGCGGCGGGCTTCGTAATGCGCCAGCGGCTCATCGTAGAAGCGCTCGACCTTGATGGCGGGCCAGATTTCGTCGGACATCGGAGCTTCCTCGTCACTTCGAAAAGCAGCAAGGAGGCTAAGCCAGCGAAATTAGACAGGGTTGAGCGCATGGTTAGAATTTGGAGAGACGTAGATCGAGCAGAAACCCGATCTGGCACCGTAGGAGCGCGAGATCAAGCCCATACTACCAGCTCGGCATCATGTAGCCGACGCCGCGCACCGTCTGGATCAGCGAGGCAGCCCCCTCGGTGTCGATCTTGGCCCGCAGGTACCGGATGTAGACATCGACGATCTTGGTGCCCGGATCATAGCCATATTCCCAGACGCTGTTCAGCAGTCGCTGCCGGCTCACCACCTTGTCCGGGTTGCTCATCAGATAGCGCAACAGGTCGAATTCGCGCACCGTGAGGCTGATCGGCTCGCCGTCGCGGCTGACACGGCGCGATTGCGGATCGAGCGTCAGTGGTCCGATGACGAGCTGGCGCTCGTGGTCGATCTCGCTGCGCCGGCGGCGCAGCGCCACGAGCCGAGCCAGCAACTCGTCGAAGGCGAAGGGCTTGGTCAGGTAGTCGTCGGCACCACCTTTCAGCCCTTCGATCTTGTCGGCGAGGCTGTCCTTGGCGGTAAGCATCAGGATCATCGCAGGCCGCTTTTCCTCGCGCAGCAAGCGGGTGATCTCCAGCCCGTCGACATAGGGCAGCATGCGATCGAGGATGATCAGCTCGAAATCGTCCTGCCGGGCTCGCTCCAGCCCGTCGCGACCATCATTCTCGACGCTGACCTGATAGCCCTCGGCGGCGAGCCCGCGCTCGAGGAACGAGGCGATGCGCCGATCGTCCTCGACCACCAGAACCTTCATCGTCCTGCTCCCTTCGCCAGCGGCAGTTCCAGCGTCAGCACCGCTCCGCCGTCCACGCCATTGTCGAGCCGAATGGCGCCGCCGTGCCGCTCGACGATATCCTTGGCGATGGCGAGCCCGATCCCCAGCCCCTGGTTTTCGAGGGCACCTTCGCCATGGCCGCGATAGAACCGCTCGAATACCCGTGGCCTGTCCTCGTCGCTGATCCCGGGCCCCTGGTCGGCAATGCCGATCGCCGCGGTTTCGGCCGTACGTGCGGTCGTGACGGTGATCCGGCTGCCCGGCGGAGAGTGCTTCACGGCATTATCGAGCCCGATCATCAGCGCTTGCTTCAACCGGCGGAAATCCGCATCGATGTGTGCGCCATTGTCGCCGAGCTCGGTGATAACGCTCACTTCGCGGGGCTCGGCCAGTACCTGCGCTTCCTCGGCTGCCGCGATGACGACCTCGTCGAACCTCACGTCGGCGGGCAGGTGCTGCTGGCTCTCGGCATCGGTGCGGGCGAAGGCAATGAGATCGTCGAGCAGGCTCGACATATCGACCGATTGACCGCGGATCCGCTCGAGTGATTGGCGCAGCTCATCTACTCCAGGCTGGCCACGCAGCGCGACGTCCGCTTCGCCGCGCAGCACGGTGAGCGGGGTGCGCAGCTCATGGCTGACATCGGCGAGGAACCGGGTCCGCCTGGTATCGACGGCCCGCAGCCGCGCATTGGCGTCACGCAGTTCGCCGGTACGGCTTTCGATCTGCGCTTCCAGCCGCTCGCCCGAGCGGCGCACAGCGCGATAGAGCAGCACACCGAGCCCACTCAGCACCGCCAGCGACACCACCGCCAAAATGCCGGCGACCACGAGGATGGTGCCCTGCGTCCGTTGCACCTGCTGCAGTTCGGCGGCAACCTCATTGCGTTCCTCGGCCAGCGCCCGGTCGATCAGCGGCTGCAGCTCGTTGGCGAGGCGGAAGGCGACGTCGCGGCCGTAAAGCTGGGTGGCCTCGCTGGCATTGCCGTCGCGCGCCGCCGCCAGCGCCCGTGCCGCCGATGCGTCGATGGCGTGGTAGAGTTCGATCATCCGCCGCACGTCTTCGAGCTGCTCGAGCTCGGGCACCATCTCGGTGATGCCGCCCAGCGTCGTCAGTTCGTCGCGCGTGGCGCGGGTGAGGCGCGCGAAGGTGCGTTCCATGTCGATGCGCGCCGTCTGCACCGCCGGCATTTCGCCACGACCCAGCAGCAGCACGCCTGCCACCTGCTTGGCATAGGCATTGGCGCGACCATCGAGCTCGGCGATCACCTCGAAGCGCCGATGCACCGCATCGATGCGCTGGACGAAATGGTCGGCGAGCCACAGCCCATAGGCCATCACGCCGGTCATAGCGACGATCGACAACAGGCTCGCCAGCGCCAGTCCCACAATGCGCCAGCGCACCGTCACCCGATCCTGCCTCCAATATCACTGGCGCTATGTCTAGTGTGGGGGAGGCGCTGATGAAAGGCCGGCGGCGCAATGCTGGGTATTGGTGGTGGGCTCGTTGAGGATAGCTTGGTGCGGGAAACATACCCCCACCCCTGTCCCCTCCCCGCAAGGGGGAGGGAGACGCTCTCACTGACGCCAGCGTTTTGGTCTCCTCCCCCCTTGCGGGGGAAGGACAGGGTGGGGGGATCTCTTTCCGCACCGGCCCATCAGCCGTACGGCAGGCGAGAACTCAGAACCGCCGCGGTGCTTCCGGCTTGTTGCCCATGATCGCTTCTATCCTCTGCAGCACCTCGGGCGTCATCTTCGCCTTAGAATCGAGCGCCTTCAGGTTGTCCTTGAGCTGGCTGAGCTTCGAGGCCCCGAGGATCACCGTCGAAACGTTCGGGTTGGCGTTGCACCAGAGCAGCGCCAGGTGGTGGATGGGCAGGCCCACCTCGTCGGCGAGCTTCGCCAGTTGCTTCACCTTGGCCAGTTCGTCGCGACCCTTGTCGCTGTCGAGCCGCGCCTTCAGCCATTCGTAGCCGGGCAGGTTCATGCGTGAGTCGGCCGGGATGCCGTCATTGTACTTGCCGGTCAGGATGCCCGAGGCGAGCGGCGACCAGATCGTTGTCCCCAGCCCGAACAGGCTGTAGAGAGGCAGGAACTCGGCCTCGACCTTCTCGCGGCGGAACAGGTTGTATTCCGGCTGCTCCATCGTCGGCGGCGTCAGATGCTCCTGGCGGGCGACGGCGTAGGCCTCGGTCAGCTGCTGCGCCGACCATTCCGAGGTGCCCCAATACAGTACCTTGCCTTGGGTGATGAGGTTGTGCATCGCCCGCACCGTCTCTTCGATCGGCGTGTCGATGTCGGGGCGGTGGCAGAAATAGAGGTCGAGATAGTCGACCTGCAGCCGCTTCAGCGCCGCGTGCGCGGCGTCGGTGAGGTGCTTGGCCGAGAGCCCTTTCTGCGTCGGCTTGGCGCCGCCCCAGAACACTTTCGAGGACACCGCATAGCTGTCGCGGCTCCAGTTCAGCGCCTTCAGCGCTTCACCCATGACGATCTCGGCATTGCCCTGCTCATAGCCTTCGGCATTGTCGAAAAAGTTGATGCCGTTGTCGTAGGCGTAACCCATGATGGATTGGGCGGCGTCTTCGCCGACCTGCTTGCCGAAGGTCACCCAGGCGCCAAACGAAAACTCACTGACCTTGAGGCCAGCCTTACCGAGGCGGCGGTATTCCATGCTGCGATGTCCGTGGTTGGTAGTCAGGGGAGGGAGGCCGGCAAACTATCGTCGGTTGCCGATGGATACAACCCGAGCTTGACATTTTATCGACAATCCGGGGCGCAACACTAAAGCGTTGACTTAAGCATTGTATCGGATTACTTAAGCGCTATCTTAAGTGAAAGGAAGTGCCATGCCCGCCCCGAACCAGCGCGCCACCGCCCGCGAATGGACCGGCCTTGCCGTCCTGGCGCTGCCAACCCTGCTGATCTCCATCGACGTTTCCGTTATCCTGCTCGCGTTGCCGAAGATCAGCGAGACGCTGGGCGCCGACAGTGCGCAGCAGCTCTGGATCATGGACATCTACGGTTTCCTGCTCGCCGGCTTCCTCATCACCATGGGGACCATCGGCGATCGCATCGGCAGGCGGAAGTTATTGATGATCGGCGGCGCCGCTTTCGCCGCGGCCTCGGTGCTGGCGGCGTTCTCGAGCAGCGCCACCATGCTGATCGTGGCGCGCGGCCTGCTCGGCATTGCCGGCGCGACGCTCTCGCCCTCGATCCTCGCGCTGATCACCAACATGTTCCACGACGAACGGCAGCGCGGCTTCGCCATCTCGATCTGGCTGACCTGCTTCATGGGCGGCATGCTGCTCGGCCCGCTGGTCGGCGGCGTCATGCTCGAACACTTCTGGTGGGGCGCCCCCTTCCTGCTCGGTGTCCCGGTGATGCTGCTGCTGCTCGTCACCGCTCCGACGCTGCTGCCCGAATACAAGGCACCGCAGGCCGGCCGGCTCGACCTCGTCAGCGTCGTGCTGTCGCTCGGCGCCATCCTGCCCATGGTCTATGGGTTGAAGGAGCTGGCCAAGGGCGACGTCTCGCTCGCCCCCTTCGGCGCGATCGGTTTCGGGCTGCTGCTGGCCATCATCTTCATCCGTCGCCAGGTGACGCTGGCGCATCCGCTGGTCGATCTGAAGCTGTTCAGGAACGGCGCCTTCACCGCAGTGATCGGGGCGATGTTCCTCATCACCGTTACCGGCGCCATCATGGTGCTGACGGCGCAGTATTTTCAGCTGGTCGCCGGCCTCTCGCCGCTCTGGGCCGGGCTTTGCGGCCTGCCGGCGATCCTGTTGATGATCGTCGCCTTCATGCTGGCGCCCAAGCTGGCGCAGACCATTCGCCCCGGCCTGCTGATCGCCTCGGGCATGGTTGTCGCTATTATCGGCCTGCTGATCGTACTGTTCTTCATTCAGAGCTTGGGCGTCCCTGCGGTCATTGTCGGCTTCGCCCTGTTCAACCTCGGCTGCGCCCCGATGGTGACGCTCGGCACCGGCATTATGATGGGCTTCGTCGCCCCGGAACGGGCCGGTGCGGCCGCGGCCCTGCAGGAGACCTCGTCGGAGTTCGGTTTCTCGCTCGGCATCGCCGCCCTCGGCAGCCTCGGCACCCTGGTCTATCGCGGCCTCCTTGCCGGCAACCTGCCGGCCGGGCTCACCCAGGCGCAGATCCATGCGGCGACCGAAACGCTGGCCGGCGCGACGACGGTCGCGGCGAGCCTCCCCGATGGTGCGCCGCTGCTCGCGGCCGCCGGCGCGGCTTTCACCTCGGCGTTGCAACTGGTGGTCGCGGTGGAGGCGGGCGTGCTGCTGCTGGTGGCGGTCGTCGCCCTCACCGCGCTGCGCGGCGTCAAACCTCTCGGCGCCGGAGCCGGCGCCCATCCCACTCCGCTTGAGGCGGATAGCCAAGACCGTCTGGCTGCTGCCCAGTGACGGTCAGGCCGGCGGCGGGAGAAGCGCTGGGTACGTGAACCCCGCCGCCGGTTACTCTGCCCCGCAGCGTTCGCAGAAAAAACTGCAGACTGTTCCGGTTCGAGAGCGCGACAAAGACCGATAGCCGTTGGTCTGCCTTGTTCGGGCCGCCCGATGCCGCCAAGCTGGACCAAAGGAGTTCAGCATGCGGTTCATCATCTACGGCGTCGGCGCCATTGGCGGCACCTTCGCGGCGGCTCTCAGTCTCGCCGGCCATGAGGTGGTCGGCATCGCCCGTGGCGGCATGCTCGACGCGATCCGGAGCAGTGGCGGGCTGATGTTCCGCACTGCCGCCGATGCGCAACTGGTCAGCTTCCCGGTGGTCGGCGCACCTGACGAGCTGGAGTTCCAGCCCGACGACGTCATCTTCCTCACCATGAAGGGTCAGCACACCGCCCTGGCGCTCGAGGAATTGCGGGCTGCCGGGGTGACCACCCAAGCGGTGGTCTGCGCCCAGAACGGCGTCAACAACGAGCGGCTGACGCTGCGGTTGTTCCCCAACGTCTATGCCATGACCGTGATGTTGCCGGCCGACTATGTCACGCCGGGCGAGGTTATCTGCTACGGCACGCCGAAATACGGCATGGTCGATCTGGGACGCTACCCACACGGGCTCGACGAAACTGTCGCGGCCATCGCCACCGCCTTCGACAGCGCCGGGCTTGCCGCCTTTCCGCTCGAGCAGGTAATGCGCTCCAAATATGGCAAACTGCGCGACAATCTCGGCAACGTGCTCGAGGCGGCGCTGGGCCATGGCAGCCGCACCGGCCCGCTGCTGGAGGCGATCCAGGCCGAGGCCGAAGCGGTCTATGCCGCCGCCGCCATCGACTGGGTGGCGGTCGGCAATGCCGACCCGCGCCGCCAGGGCCTGATGGAAATGGGCGCCGTCGCCGGCGTCACCCGCACCGGCGGCTCCTCGATCCAGAGCCTCAAACGCGGCGCCGGCACCATCGAAACCGACTACCTCAATGGCGAGATCGTGCTGCTCGGCCGCTTGCACGGCGTGCCGACGCCGCTCAACGCGGGGTTGGTGACGATTGGGCATGAGCTGGTGGCCAAAGGCGCCAAGCCCGGCAGCATGAGCGAGGCGGAGCTGCGCGCGAGGTTGGGGCTGTAGTTGAAGGAGGTTGGGCCCCGATACTCCCTCACACTCGGTGTCATCCCTGCGAAAGCAGGGACCCATCTCACCGCTTGCGCCAGCTTTGAGCTGGGTCCCTGCGTTCGCAGGGATGACAGCCGGTGGTGATGGCGGAATGCGCGGGCAAGGCCACACACTTCCTAGAACAGCACCACGCTGCGAATACTTTCGCCGTGGTGCATCAGCTCGAACCCCTTGTTGATGTCCTCGAGCCTGAGCGTGTGGGTGATCATCGGGTCGATCTCGAGCTTGCCGCTCATGTACCAGTCGACGATCTTCGGCACATCGGTGCGGCCGCGGGCGCCACCGAAGGCGGTGCCCATCCAGGTGCGGCCGGTGACCAGCTGGAACGGCCGGGTGGAAATCTCCTGCCCGGCGCCGGCGACCCCGATCACCACCGATTTGCCCCAGCCGCGATGGCTCGCTTCCAGCGCCTGCCGCATCACCGTGGTGTTGCCGGTGCAATCGAAGGTGTAGTCGGCGCCGCCGATCTGGTCGGCCCCGCGCTTGGTGAGGTTGACGAGGTGCGGGACGATGTCGCCCTCGATCTCACGTGGGTTGACGAAATGCGTCATGCCGAAGCGTTCGCCCCAGGCCTTCTTGTCGTTATTGATGTCGACGCCGATGATCATGTCGGCGCCGGCGAGCTTCAGCCCCTGCACCACGTTGAGCCCGATGCCGCCGAGCCCGAACACCACGGCGGTGGCGCCGGCCTCGACCTTGGCGGTGTTGTGCACCGCGCCCACCCCGGTGGTGACGCCGCAGCCGATATAGAACACCTTGTCGAACGGCGCTTTCGGGTCGATCTTCGCCAGGGCGATCTCGGGCAGCACCGTGTGGTTCGAAAAGGTCGAGCAGCCCATGTAGTGGTAGATGGTCTCTCCCTTGTAGGAAAAGCGGGAGGTGCCGTCGGGCATCAGCCCCTTGCCCTGCGTGGCGCGGATCGCGGTGCAGAGGTTGGTCTTGCGGCTCAGGCAGCTCGGGCATTCCCGGCATTCGGGCGTATAGAGCGGGATCACGTGGTCCCCCGGCTTGAGGCTGCTGACCCCGGGCCCGACTTCCAGCACCACCCCCGCCCCTTCATGGCCGAGGATCGAGGGGAACAGTCCTTCCGGGTCGGCGCCCGACAGGGTGAAGGCGTCGGTGTGGCAGATGCCGGTGGCCTTGATCTCGACCAGCACTTCGCCTGCCTTGGGTCCCTCGAGGTCGAGCTCGACGATCTCCAGGGGTTTTCCTGCTGCGAATGCCACTGCCGCGCGTGTCTTCATCAGTCCTGCTCCGGTGCGAATCCTGGTTCGCACCATAGCGGCTGTTGGGGCCAAGCACAGTCCGGACACATCACCTTGCGTTCACCGGCCATCGGCGCTATATGAGCGCCAACAACATCTCTGGCTAAAAGCGAGAGTGGGGTGCCGACCGGGCCCCCGCTCTTTTTGTTTTCCTCGGCCTCATCGAACATCATGACCTTTGATCTCACCGAAAAGCGTTACATCAAGGAGACCGGCCTCGAGCAGCGGATCGCCCGCATCGTCGAGCCCGTCGCCAACGATCTTGGCTACAGCCTCGTGCGTGTGAAGATGACGCAGGAGAACGGCCTGACGCTGCAGATCATGGCCGAAGACGGCAATGGCCGCTTCAACATCACCGATTGCGAGCGGCTGAGCAAGGACGTCTCGCCGGTGCTTGACGTCGAGGATCCGATCGACCGCGAGTATCATCTCGAGGTCTCGTCGCCCGGCATCGACCGGCCGCTGGTCCGCGTGCGCGATTTCGCCGCCTATATCGGTCACGAAGCCAAGGTCGAACTGTCGGACCTGCTCGATGGCCGCCGCCGCTTCCGCGGCCTGATCAAGGCGGTCGACGGCGATCATGTCGTCATCACCCTGCCCGATGTGCCCAAGGGCAGCGAGCCGGATTTTCGCCTGCCGCTGACCATGCTGGCCGAAGCCAAGCTGGTGATGACCGACAAGCTGATGAACCTGGCGCAGGTCGACCAGGCTGAATTCCCCATCGACGACGACGAAGACATCGAGACCGTCGAGATCCCATCTACTGAAGAAGACGCTTCCACTGAGGAGACACACTAAATGGCCGTTAGCGCGAACCGCCTGGAGCTGCTCCAGATCGCTGATGCCGTCGCCCGCGAGAAGTCGATCGATCGCATGATCGTCATCGAGTCGATGCAGGATGCGATCGAGAAGGCGGCCAAGACCCGCTACGGCGCCGAGACCAATGTGCGCGCCGAGATCAATCCCAAGACCGGTGAGCTGCGCCTGTGGCGTTTGCTCGAAGTGGTCGAGGCGGTCGAGGAGCCCTCTCGCCAGGTCGAACTCAAATACGCCAAGCAGAAGAATGACGCCGCCAAGCTGGGCGACTTCCTGACCGAGCCGCTGCCGCCGATCGAGTTCGGCCGCATCGCCGCCCAGTCGGCGAAGCAAGTCATCGTGCAGAAGGTGCGCGATGCCGAGCGCGACCGGATGTACGAAGAGTACATCAATCGTGTCGGCGAGATCGTCAACGGCACCGTCAAGCGCGTCGAATACGGCAACGTCATCGTCGATCTCGGCCGCGGCGAAGCCATTATCCGCCGCGACGAACTGATTCCGCGTGAGCTCTATCGCTACGGCGACCGCGTCCGCGCCTATATCTACGACGTGCGCCGCGAGCAGCGCGGCCCGCAGATCTTCCTCTCCCGCACCCATCCGCAGTTCATGGCCAAGCTGTTCATGCAGGAAGTGCCGGAGATCTATGACGGCATCATCACCATCCGCTCGATCGCCCGCGACCCGGGCAGCCGCGCCAAGATCGCCGTCACCTCGTCGGATTCCTCGATCGACCCGGTCGGCGCCTGCGTCGGTATGCGCGGTTCGCGCGTCCAGGCGGTGGTCGCCGAACTCCAGGGCGAGAAGATCGACATCATCCCGTGGACCGAATCGATCGCCGATCTCGTCGTTTCGGCGCTGCAGCCGGCCGATGTGGCAAAGGTCGTGCTCGACGAGCAGGCCGAGCGCATCGAAGTGGTGGTGCCCGATGAGCAGCTCAGCCTCGCCATCGGCCGTCGCGGCCAGAACGTACGTCTCGCTTCGCAGCTGATCGGCTGGGATATCGACATCCTCACCGAAGCCGAAGAGTCCGAGCGCCGCCAGAAGGAATTCACCGAGCGTTCTGCTTTGTTCATGCAGGCCCTTGATGTTGACGAGATGGTTGCCCAACTACTGGCTTCCGAAGGCTTCTCCTCGGTCGAGGAACTCGCCTATATCGATGCCTCGGAAATCGCCTCGATCCAGGGTTTTGACGAAGAGACCGCGGCGGAAATCCAGCAGCGCGCCTCCGACTATCTGGCAGCGATCGAGAAGGCCAATGACGACGAGCGCATCAAGCTCGGCGTCGAGGACGAACTCTACGAGATCCCGGGCCTGAACGCGGCAATGCTCGTCGCGCTGGGCAAGGAAGAGATCAAGAACGTCGAGGACTTTGCCGGTTGTGCCGCCGACGACCTGGTGGGTTGGACCGAACGCAAGGACGGCGAGACCAAGCGGTTCGAGGGCACCTTCAAGGATTTCCCGGTGAGCCGTGAGGAAGCCGAGGAAATGATCCTGCAGGCCCGTCTCAAAGCCGGCTGGATCACCGAAGCCGATCTCGCGGTGACCGACGAGGCCGGCGAACTGGAAGAAGGGGCGCCCGCGTAATCGGGAGGTCTCGAACCCGGTGCCGCGTCGCGAAGAAACCGAAAGGCAATGCGCCCTCACCCGCGAGGTGAAGCCGATTGCCGAACTGATCCGCTTCGTTGTCTCACCTGACGGCGAAGTGGTGCCCGATACCGACGGCAAGGCCGAAGGTCGCGGCGTCTGGATTACCCTTGGCCTCAAGACCGTGGCCGAGGCGCAGAAGAAGAAGGCCTTCGCCAAAAGCCTCAAAGCCGAGGTGAAGGTGCCCGACGATCTTGCCGGTCTGACCCGGCGCCGGCTGGAGGAGCGACTGCTCAGTTCGCTCTCCCTGGCGCGCAAGGCGGGACAGCTGGTGACCGGCTCGACCAAGGTCAAGTCGGCGATCGAGGCGGGTGAAGTGCAGGGCCTCCTGACCGCGACCGACGCGGCCGAGGACGGTCGGAACAAGCTCCTGGGTTCGCTCAAGGGCTACACGAAGGCGGCGGAAGAGGCTGGTTTTGAGCCCGTCTTAACTCCGCATTTCGAATTGCTCGATTCGGGCCAAATGGGTTTGGCACTCGGGATCGAAAATGTGATACATGCTGCGCTCATCAAGGGGGGCGCGGCCCAGGCGGCAGTGCAACGAGCCGACAGGCTGGCTCGTTACATTGCCAACTAGATGGGTTATTTGAGCGGCGCGAGCGATGCTACGCCGCCCCCTGAGCCCGACAATCGGACTTGTTCAGAGAGCGCGGCGACGCGCTTTCGCGGGCAGGTTTCGTGAAGGAAGACGCGAGTTACATGGCTGATAACGACGACAAGCGCGAAGATTCTGGTGCCGGCGGCAAGAAGACGCTGTCATTGAAGGGAGGCCCCAGCGTGGGGGCACGCCCCAATGTGGCACGTTCGTCGCGGAACACTGTGGTCGTCGAGAAGCGCACCCGCTT